>JAESFV010000008.1_pt1 | contig 653181 bp, 589 predicted proteins | sample 9269471 | NCBI WGS metagenome assembly JAESFV01 (sample SAMN14502647, study PRJNA617108) | algae metagenome | isolation source: Symplocastrum torsivum CPER-KK1 and co-occurring heterotrophs from... | place: USA: Central Plains Experimental Range, Colorado | collected 2001-01-01
TAAAAGACCACATTTGAGTCTGAAAATGAAAACACCTAACTTTATGCATGAAAAAAACCAGCCAGGAAACCTGACTGGTTAATATATTTTTATTCTAAAATCTGTCAACCTATTTTAGGACGACTCAGTAATTTAATAGTTAAAACTCTTTTCGATATTAGTTTTTTGTATCATCGATTCAACTTTATTAGGATGCATAAATAATAGTGTCTTAGCTCAAATTGATATTGTTGTATTTCTTGTGGTAGTTTTAAGTCGTCAACTGTTAGCAAAGAGTTTGTTATTGAGTAAACATCAACCGTTGTTGCAATTTTAGGGTCTATATTTTTGTCACGAATAAAATCTTCATAGAATTTTTTTAGCTCTGCAACTTTTGAAGCAATTTCAGAATCTTGCGCAGATACTTTGTCGTTGTAAAGAAAAACTAAATAAGTGGTGTCTAACTCCGACTTATATAGGGTCTGCTTATAATATCCCAAAAAATTCAAATTACGCTTTATGTCTTTGTTTAGTGTTTTGGGATACTGTGTAAATTTTTTAACTTCAATTAATGCTATCGGTTTTTTTTTATCGTCATAGATAGCAATGTCAACATGTTGTTTACTTTTGGGCAAAATGTCAGATACAAGTTCTTCCCAATAATTAAGAGTAAATAATTCGTCTGCCGTTTGTCGCAGGAACATAAACCCGACAAGAATTTAAAAATCGTCTAGCTTTTTCTTCGAGTTTTATTCTTAATGGATAATCATCGGGTTGTGTTGGTCGTTTATTTCAGCTACTTTCTGAGCAATGTTAACTGTTACCATATCTGAGTCTGTCTCCTTATTGAACCTTATTATGTCCATATAAGTTGCTTTGATTCCTTTTCTAATTTGTCTCTCTATGATTGTTATCATGACATTACAGTTAACTATAAAATATTAAATATCATCATTTGCTTCTTCAACATCTTGATAAACTTCAAGTTCCGTATTTGAAGTATCTTGTGGTATAATTAACTTATTTAAAGCATTAGTAATTCTCTTCAATCGATTAGTATAAAAAGTGTCGTAATCATTTTCCCAAATACCATCTTTGTTAATATCAATTAAATGAGTTTTCATGGTTTCTTCTAATTCATCATTCTTTTTATCAAATGTTTTCATATAAGTTTCTGGGCTTTTAGCCTTAATTACATTTTTATTTAAAAATCCATCTACAATAGTGATATTAACGATATTGTTTACATAATAATAATCTATATCCTTTCTGTTTTTAGCCATCCAAGATTTAGGGAAAAAGTGATGGTAATTTTTACTTGTAGCAATTTTTAACCAACTATTATCAATGATAATATCTAAATTATTATCAAACGATTTTGGTTTCTGTTTGGCATATAAACATAAAATTGCCTTTGTAAATGATTTACCTGTACTAAACCAACCATTTGCTTCAATAAACTCTTTATTTATAATAACAGCCCACTCATATTTTGGTAATTCATTAGCTATAATTTTGTCTATTTTGGTAATATCTTGAACCAATTTACCTTCAACACCTGATGAATATCTAAAACCCAATGAAGCTCTCCAAAAGAAATCTTCCATTCTTTTTTTCATTTCGCCAGTAGGGTTGTGTTTATGTTTGTAGTAAAAATAACTGAAAGGTACGAGTAAAGCATTGTAAGGAAGAATCCGCCCAACCACAATGCCATAACTTCTAAAAAAATCTATACTGCTTTTTATACAATCGACTGCTTCATCCCAAATATTTATAAAAGCCATTTTATCTAACTTTAAGATTGTTTTTCTAGTACAATCTTTTTCTAATAAAATGGATATAACCTGAAGAATTGTTGCAGAAGGAATTGTATCGTAATGACTTGCACTTAAATCACTCGAAAGTTCTTCATATTTTACAGATAAATCGAATATTTTTTCCTCATTATCATCTCCACTCTTATTTTCAAAAATATGATATGTTTTTGCAACCATAATTTCAAAGAGAGATAAAGATTTACCGCCTACATTGAGTCTTGTAAATACTTCCGTTGCAACATCTATTTCAGCATTTTTTAAATTAATAACCGAAAAGGTATAGCCCGAAAGCACATCTTTATAACGGTCTAATTTTTCATGAAATTCTTCTGGATAATTTTTAAAAATTGAATATCCACCTTTCATTAAATCTGTGAGTTTTATTATTTGCTCGGGGTTAAATTTTTCAATTTCTGTTGTAACTATATCCTCATCATCTTTTGCCGATAAATCAATATAAATTTGCGAATAATCAGTTGTCTTTCCGTCTTCCTCTCCAATCTTAACCCCTTTTAGTGCAGCATATAGTGATGTTAAACGTTGTTGACCATCTAAAACATAATTTACAAACTCTCCATTTTTAGGTTCAGGTAAAGTTATATTACCTAAATTCCTAACAGACCTCAATCTTTCATTTGTTCTCCAATAGATAAACGTCCCTATCGGATAACCTTTAATAATGCTATCTAACAATTTGGCTGAATCTTTTATATTCCATACAAACTTTCTTTGAAATTGAGGAATCTTTACTTGACCAGTTTCTATTTCACTTAATAGGTCTGAATATTTAACAGATGTGTTTTGAAGTGATGTACTCATCTTTAATTATTGGATATTAAAACGCATTAAATTTATCTCCTAAATAATGTTTCAAATTGTACTTTTTGGTAGTATCTAATGCTCTTTCTAAACAAATGAACTTCTTATCTGCATTGGTTTTGAAATAATCTACTGTATCGGCATTAATTACTACATCAAGACAAATCAAAGTTTCTTTTTCGCCATCACTTGCAAGTTGTACTTCATTGCTTGCAAACTGGGTTTGCAAACCTAGTTTGTAGTTAAGATTATAACCGTTTTTCAGTAATATCTCGGTTAACAGTTCTGATTTGTTGAACGCATTGACTAACTGTGCTTCTTTCGTTGCAATGTATTGTTGTAGGGTTGCAACGTTCTCTGCTTCGGTTTTTTCAGGATCGGGAGCAAAATCTACTCTAGGGAAATTTGACTTTTGCAATTTGTACACTTTAAACCCTAAACCTTGCAAGGCATCTTCTTTCTTTTCGCCAGTAAATAAATCGGGTTGTTGAGTTTTTTTTTCTTTGATGATATTTTGAACAACTCTTTTGTTGCGCTCAATAGTAATATCACTTATTTTCTTATAACCTGCTTTGAAAGCTTCGCTATTTTCATCTGTTTTTTCAGGAACTTGAACCAAAATATATTTTCGAGTGCCTTTATCGTTGTTGTTTAAGGAACTAACTGCATGACCAGTTGAACCTGAACCGCCAAAAAAGTCTAAAATAATGTCATCATCTTTATCACAAGAAATTGATATGATTCTTTCCAATAATTGAACTGGTTTAGGAAAATCAAATATCTTCTTTCCGTCAAATAAAGTTCTTAAATCCCTAGCTGCTTTTTTATTGCCATCTAAATCATTCCATAAAGGAGAAGGTCTTTTTGTTCTTCCCTCTAAATAATATTTGACATATGGCCACCAAACTTCTTCATCGTCTTTTTTAGTTTTTTTCCATAAAATGAAGCCTTCTTTAACCAATCTATCATAGGTGTTTTTTTCAAAACGCCAACGACTATCATATCCACCCGGTCCAGTTGGAAATAATTCATTGCCATCAGGATTTAAAACAGAATAGTACATATTTGGTCTATCTTCTCTTTTGTCATTACTTCCAGTTTTACGCATTTGGTCATAAGCATATTTTCCTATTTCATCTTCATTTTCAAATCTTTTTAAATCTTGCTCTGTCAAAGGCAATCCATTCAATGCTCTATCTGGATTTTTTGAATAAACTAGTAGGTAATCAAATGAGCTTCCTAAACCTTCGCTATCTTGACCTGTTGTTTGTCCTGTTGTTCTAACGATACATCCAATAAAGTTTTCTTCACTGAAAATTTCATCACATATTTTACGAAGATGATGTAACTCGTGGTCATCGATAGATATGAAAATTATCCCTTCTTCTTTTAATAATTGTCTTGCAATTAGTAATCTACTGAACATCATGTTAAGCCAATTTGAATGATAGCGTCCATCTGTTTCAGAATTGGTGTCTATTTTAATCCCGTTCTCTATAGTTTCAGTATCTTCCCAATAATCTTTTTTATCTTGTGAAAAATCATCATTATAAATGAAATCATTTCCAGTATTATATGGAGGGTCAATGTAAATACATTTTATTTGCCCTCTATAACTATTACTTAACAGTTTTAAAACTTCAAGGTTTTCCCCTTCGATAATAAGGTTTTCAGTATTGTTTGGATTAACGCTTCGGTCTTCGTCAAAAACTAACGTTGCATTGCTAGGTGTGAAAGCATTGCGCTTGGCTTGGCTTTTTCCAAACCAACGAAATTCATAGCGTTCGGTTTCATTAACCAATTCAGGGTTAACCGCTTTTTTAATTTCATCAATATTCAAATTACCCTCACTGGTAAACCAATCAGGGTATAGTTGTTTTAAGGTTTGCAAACGTTCGCTGTTCCAATCGTTGCTATTTGGCATGAAGTCGTTTATGCTTTCCATTTATTTTTTTGGTTTCTTTGAATCTTTCAATATCTTTTTGTCATCGCCATCTAACTTGCGTTGAATCTTTTTAACATCTTCGGCAGGAGATAAATTCTCTGGAACAATTCCTCTTTGTGTCAACATTTTTCTAACCGCCTTGTTATTTTCAACGTGTTCATTTTCTATTTTCGTTATCCCTTTCAAGTCCTTGCTTTGCACATTTAATCCAGTCATTTCAGCCGCAAGGTCTTTCGCTTTTATACTTATAGTAGGAAGAAAGTCTGCAACTGGTCTGTTGTCAGGAACTCCCATTTTCTTTTTCAATTGAATAGTTGACAATTTGAATAATGCTTGGTCGCCTTTGGAACGGATTAATCCAAAACCTTTGCTGTCAACCCCACGCTCAAATAAAATCCCTGAAAGTTGTTTTTCTGTTTGAGTTAATTTTTCTCTCGCTTTAACACGCTCAAATTCTAATAAGCGTTGCTCAATGATTTCAGCTCTTCGGGTTTGAACCGCAAAATAGTTTTGTGCAAAAGCAATTTCTTCTTTTCTACTGTCTCCATTTTGAGCGATTAAATAACAAGCATAACGAGTTAAAGCAATATCATCAATTGCTCTTTCGGTTTCAGAACCAATAGAAACCATTTTCTTGATGTCGGGAAAATGGTTGTTTATATCTTCGCCTGCATTATTGCAAGCATCTTTTGCTTTTTGGATAACGTTTTCAAAGTTTTCCCATTTACTATATCCTAAAAGCTTTTGCAATTCTCTTGCACTCCAACATTCGATACCCTCCAATTCAGACGCAACTGCTTCAAATTGTTGGAACAACGCCATAATTTCTTCACTTTTCATAATTACAAAAGTTTTAGTTAAATATATTTTTATCATTTTCCTGATGTCGGGAAAATGGTGTTTTAAATAATAGAATTTATTGTTTTATCCGCTTCGGTTTTGAAGTAACTATACTCTTTTACTGGAGCTTTGTATTGTACTTCTAAACCCAATTTTTCAAAATGCTTAATAGCACATCTTATTTTGTAAATCTCACTTTCTTTTAAAGCTTTTTTGTCATTGATGTCGTTAGTTCCTTTGGTTTCAATCACAAAATAAAACTCGTTTTCATTGCCGTCTTTTAGGTTTTTGCGTTTCATTACTAAACCAAAATCGGGTTCATAGTCTCCAATAGGTGTTTTTATTTTATACCAACTTGGTAGTTTCAAAAAACAAACTACTTCTACATCTTTATCTGCATCCAAAGAGAACTTTTTTTCTACATCACTATCAATTAGCATTTTGTCGAAAACACCTTTATTAGGGGTTGCAACGTATCCTTTGTCGGATATATTTTTGACAAAATCATTAAACTCAAAAGGAAAACTTTCTCCGGTTAATTCATAGTTTAAACCTCTAATCATTTCATCTAGTTCAGCGTTGCGAATGATTGCGGAAGCTTCGTGAATGAATCTAGGTGGATTTTTAACCACTTCTTTAAGATTACTCACTTGCTCAAATATTTTGAACATTGAAGCATAACTTAATCCTGTATTTTCACTTAACTCTTCAATTAAATCTAGTGGAGTGAAATTTGTTTTTTGTTTTACATTTTCCGAACCTTTAAATGTATCTTGTTTTCCCTCTTCATTGATTGAATCAATCAAAAAACTAGATGCTTCAATTACAAAATCAGGAATTGTAATTTTATTGATTTCCTCAACGGCACTTTTAATTAAACGCTCTTCATCAAAATTGACTGTGTATTCTGTTTTTTTGGCTAAAGCACTCCAATATTTTCTGAAAGCTTTGTCAATATTTTCATTCGTATTTCGTTTGAATTTTACTTCATCAGTTTGAATCCCTTTATGGTTGTGTGTCATTCCTGCACCTGCATTAGTAGTGCCATAAACTGATTTGATTTCTTCCTGATACTGGGTTACAAATGTTTCATAAGTTTCATTAGGAATAACCGTTAGTTGGTTTATACGCTCACTATCATCAACATCAATTGCATCGTAAACTCTTTGTCCTTTTTGATTAACACAAATACGCAATCCTCTACCAATTTCTTGACGCTTTTTGGTTTCAGAATAGGAATTGTTAAGTGTTGCAATGTTGAATACATTTGGATTATCCCAACCAACCCCCAAAGCAGAGTGTGAAAACACGAATTGAACAGGATTTGATAAAGTAAGAAGTTCTTCTTTGCCTCTTAATATCAATTCATAAATTTTGGCTTGTTCTTTTACTCCGCCCTCATTGTCTGCAAATTCGCCACTTGATTTTTGTGCGAAATAATAACCTTGAACACTTTGTAAATGTTCATCAGTTGGAGTGTTTCCATTGTGATATTCAGGATAAACTGCTTTGTATTTTTCTACAAAAAGATTTTTGATAATTGGTGTCTCTCCAATGTAGTTTGCCACTCGGTCAATAAATATAAGCGACAAACATTTTATTTCTTTGGGAGCTAATTTTTGTGATTTTGCAAAATGTCTATGTATTAACCACTCTATTTGCAATGCCCAAATATTTTCTAAAGTTCCTGAAATTTGTTTCTCTAAAATTTCTGCACCATTAGAAAAGGTAACAGTCCATTTTCCAGTCTTTAAACTTTTGTTGATGTTGGAAATTGTATAATTCAAATAACTAGGGTTATTTGTTTTTTCTCCCAAATTATCTCCATTGCAAAGCCAACCACTAACTTTAAATTCGATTTTGTTAGATGTTTTACTTAAATGCCATGCTTTCAATTTTACTTTTGGGTCTCCTTTTCCAAATTGTATGTCAGCCAATTCAATTTTTAAAGTTGCTTCGTCATTTTTTTCGGTTACTGTTAGTACTTCAATTTTCTTAACCAAACCCTCTTTGTAGCTGTCGGATGGGGTTAATCTATAAATCAAATTCTTAACGACTTTATGTGTTGCCGAATAACGAATTTTATATAATGGATTAAGCTTTGCAATTTGAGTTATGGAATTGTCAGTATCCATTCCCTCTTGCGGTTCGTCCATTATAATTATTGGATTGGTTTTGCCAATGGCTTCAATAAAAGGAATATTGTTAAATAAATCTTCCCTTTGTGCTTGGTTCAAAATTTTATCTTCTGAATTGAAAGAAGCCAAAGTCATTATCATTACTTGGGGATATTGTTCCTCGATGAACTGACTAACTTTTTGAAGTTTTTTGCTGTCATATTCAAAAGCATCGGGTTTAAAACCATAAATGCTTTCGAGTTGCCTTTCAAACGCTTTAAATGTTCCAATGATATTTTGACGAATTGCAACTGATGGAACTAAAATTATAAACTTTGTAAAACCGTATTCTTTGAAAAGTTCAAAAATAGTTTTGATATAAACAAGTGTTTTACCTGTTCCTGTTTCCATTTCAACGCAAATATCTCTGTCATTTGAAAGCTTTGCAACTTCCTTTGAAATACCGTTTTCTAGTAATACATTTTTAATGTTATTTTCAATATCAACAGTTGTAAGTTTTGTTGTGTTTGAACGAATGCCCTCAATACAAGAATTATCAAAATTATTTTTATCAGTACCATCAAAAATTTTGACTACTGATTGTATTGCGATGTCTTGATAATTAAGGTTTTCTAACTTAAATTCCATTAAAGGCTCTTATTTAATATTGAACTGTAAATATAATAGAAAAATACTATGATTTTAGTAAGAATTTAGCAAATTACTTATCGAAGTAAGTTTGAATAATCCTCTGGTAATTCTGCATCAATATCTCCTTAAATATTTTTCAAGAGCGGTCATTGTAGAATGCCCAGTAACTAACATTAATTTGCTTTTAGTTTCAAATTGCGAGCTAGTTTTTCGCATTTCTCTATACAGTTTAGTGATGAAAGTGTGTCTAAACTGTACATACCATAATCTTTATTCAGGTTAAAGTGCGTTTTTACAACTTCTTTAAATCGTTTTGAGAAATAGTCTCTTTTATTGTTTGATTCTATAACCCAATCTTGCCCAAAGCCAGTAGGAGTAAAGAGAAAACTTTCAGGGGCAAAATTTGATAAATCGGGTAAATCATTCAGCAAAATTTCAGGTATAATTTTGATTTTTACTGCTTTGTTTTTTGTTCTCAAATAAATCCTTTTGCCGACTAATCAATGTCTTTAATTCTCAATTCACAAACTTCGATTGGTCTCAAAAAGTTATAAGACACAAATTTTATGAATAGTAAAAGTAACTTGTCGTTCTCTTCGAGAAAAGAATAAATATCTTTCTGCATTTCAGAGGTGTAAGTCTTATTTCTTTCAGGATTTGACTTTAAAACATTTATCTTTTTGACTAGTTTATCTGCAATTAATTCATTGTCTTCTAAAACTTGAAATAACGAACTTAAATCTGCTCTTGTATTGTTTCTGTTCCTTGCACTTGAATTAACCAATACGTCATTCAGATAATCGTTAATAACCTTTTTGGTTATGAAAGTTATTGGTTTGTTTTCATCCAAAGACTTTCTGAATTTTCTAACTCTTAATTCAAAGTTTTTATATGATGTATCTCTGATTGTTTTCTTCTTTATGTTTAATGCAAATTCAAAAGCTTCTTTGATTAATAGAATTTCGGGTATTGCAATGTTTTCACTAGGTATTGCAATGGTTTTACTCGGAATTGCAATGCTAGTATTGTTTCCTTTTGAAGTTTTGGATTGCTTTCTATCGAGTAACTCTTCTATATTATTGCTAATATTTGGATTGAAACCTTTTTCAAGTAGAAATTCTAGTGCAACATACATCGCATTTAAATATTCAACTCTTTCTTTTTTAGTTTTTAACTTATTTACATTGCCTTTGATGTTTGGCATTCTTTTTAGCTTGCCACTTTTTGCATCTCTAAAACTATAATATATGTACCAACTTTTTGACAAAGCTTTTGCTTTTTCAGATTCGTTAAGTTGATTACAAAGCAGGATATTTACTCCGCCAGTAAATATTTTTGGAGCGGTAAAGTCTTTCTGTTTCAACAGGTTTTTGAATTGATTAATTTGGGGAGTGTGTTCTAAATCGTGTACTTTTTGTAAAAGTAAAAATATTTCAGACATAAAAAAACGGTTTAGAGTACCTAAACCGTTGATTTCATTACTTTCAATTTTGTAGCGAGAGGGAGATTTGAACTCCCGACCTCAGGGTTATGAATCCTTATCTTTAGGTTTTATATGGCTTAATATGATATAAAATATCTTGTTTTACAGGTTATTATGTTTTTATTAGTGCTCTAAAAAACATAAAAAAACGCTATTTGTTGTACCTATGTTGTACCTGATTTCCGTATATTTGGTACAACAAAAAATCAGAACAATGGCGACAGTAAAAGTAGTTCTTCGCAAGAAAGTTAATAAAGACGGCACTTTTCCGCTTGCTTTGCGCATTACCAAAGATAGAAAATCATCATTTATACATTTAGGGTATAGTGTAAAAATTGAAGACTGGATTGCGGATGAGCAGCGAGTAAAAGCTTCCCATCCGAATTCAAAACGCTTGAATAATTTTCTTTTGAAAAAGAAATCGGAAGCAAGCGACACATCTTTGGAAGTGGAAACGCAAAAAATTGAAGTTTCAACTAAAGCAATCAAACAGAAAATCAAACCTAAGGGTGGCTCATCATTTTTTTCACAGGCGACTATATATCTAAAGAACCTTGAAAAAACAGGAAACTACAATTGCTACATAGCTGAAAAATCTCGTGTTAAAATATTTCAACTTTTTATAAGTGATAGGGATATTACCAAGACCAAGCCGACAGGAAAGAAAGACTTGAAAGTAATAGGGCTTAGTGATATTGCATTTTCGGATATTACGGAGGGACTTCTAAACCGTTTTAAGGTTGAGCTTGCAGCCAAGCGTAAAAGCAGTGACCGAACAATTGCCAATTATCTCGTCATGATACGTTCTGTATTTAGCCTAGCTATAAAAGACGGCGTAACGGAAGAAAAATATTATCCATTTGGGAAAGGCAAGGCTTCTATTGAATTTCCTGATAGTACGAAGGTTGGTATAAGTGTTGAAGAAGTGGCAAAGCTTGAAAAGGTTTATTTGCCAGTTGAAAGTCATGACCATGCAAGGAACCTATGGCTTCTATCTTACTATTTTGCAGGTATGCGTATTTCAGATGTATTCCGTTTACGTTGGTCAGATTTCAAAGAAATGCGACTGCATTACACTATGGGCAAGAACAATAAGGCAGGGTCTTTGAAAGCTCCTGAAAAAGCCCTTGCTATTTTAGAAAAATACAGCGCCACTAAAAATAAGAAAAACAACCTTATTTTTCCAGAATTGAAAGTATTGCCAAATCTTGATGATGAATTTGAAGTAAAGCGTAAGATTGCAAATGCTGTAAATCGCTATAATAAAATATTACGTCGCTATGTGCTTCCTGCTGCCGATATTGAAAGTAAAGTTACAATGCACGTTTCAAGACATACCTTTGCTACACTGGCGGGAAATAAAATACCTGTTCAAATGCTTCAAAAGCTATATAGGCATAGTGATATTAAAACAACAATAGGGTATCAGGCAAATTTTATATATAAGGATGCTGATGATGCCTTAGACGCGGTGCTAGGGGGGAAATTAGATAGCTAAAGTCAATGGTTGGTTTTCTGAGGTTTTTGTTTTGGGTTTGAAAACAATCTTTTTACCATTTTTAGATCTGGACATTTTAAAATCGATAGGATTCCATTCGTCTATATTGGGTTGAATAATGTTATCGCTAAAAAAAAGTATTTCTTTACCCTCTCTTGTTGAATGTGCAGAATGATTATAGCAGTATTCCTTGTTTTGATGTGGATGGTAAAGATTCTTTATAGCTGTATGATTGTCATATGATACAATCCAATGTACATTTCGAATTGCCTTAATTTTATTTGCTACTTCTTCATGATCTTCTTCATTATAGTAGTTCATATATAAAGAAGAAGCTTTTAAATAATAGGGAGGATCAAAATAGAAAATTGTTGAATCATTTTCTTGATGCTCCGAAACTATTAAATCTATAAGGTCTAGGGCATCTAATGAATGAAGTGTAATTCTTTCTTCTTTAGCTGCAATTGCATTTATTTTTTGAATTATCACTTCTTTGTTGAATCTACAATCAAGTTTGTAATCTCCAGTTTGTTCTCTGCCCCCAATCATTCCGCCTTTGATGATTCCAGAACGATTTGTACGATTTAGAAAAAGAGTAGAAAAGCCTAAAGATAATAATGTGGCAGTTTCTTTGTTGTTCTGAACTTCTTTTTGAATATTCCAATTTTCTAATGTGATTTCTGTATTTGTAATTAAATCACATAAAGCTTCGGTATTGTATAAAACTGAGTGCCAAAATGCGTAAATAGATCGATCTTTATCATTAATTGTAATGCGATTAATATATCCTTCAAAGAGAAGAAATAATGCCACAGAAGATCCTCCAGCGTAAGGTTCGACATAATGGGAACGGATATTATTGTCTGCACAAAGCTTGGCTAAAAAAACTGCAATTTTATTTTTGCCACCAGGATATCGCAAAGGAGAGTAGAACATAATAATTCAGATTGGCCAATGCAAATAAAATAAAAAATGCTGGATTATCTGCAAATTAGCACTATTTAATTTTCTTCTATATCAAGTAATTCTTCAAACAAAGGGAACAAGAAATCCCAGAACTTATTTAAAAATTGCTTGTCAATGTAGTGAGTTGCTTGACCGTGTATAAATCCATTTAATACATCGATACTAAATTGTTGACCACTTGTTAATAGTGTATTGATCTTGTTTTTAATTGCCTGTTTAGATGAATTTGCCTTTAAGTACTCAAGTCGTTTTTTTAATGGTACTTCTTTGAAGTCAGCTCTGTATTGTGCCGCAATTACGTCAGTCAAATTTTCCGTTTGAATATATTCTAATACGGCTAAATCTAAAAATACACGCAATGCAGAAGCAATAGTGTGTGGATAACGTGACAGAGGTACAGATTTAAATTCTCTGAATATACCTAGCAATCGTGTTTTATCTGTTCTTAATGTGTAAATTGACAAAACCAGATATGGGCGATTAGGATTGTTTTTTAAGGGAGGTGGAGGCGTGGGACTTGTCCCTCCGGCTCCATCGGTCGGCTGCGGTTCAGGGTTTGGTTCTGGTTGAGGCTCGGGTTCTGGTTCAGTGGGTTTCGCATCAGGATTTTCATCCTCTACGTCTGGTAAACTATCTAATATTGCATCAAAATTTGTGGTAAGTGTACGGGTGTCTATTTTCGTTGGACTATTTTTATAAGTAGTTTCACGCTTGATTATCCGTTCGATTAATTCAGCGAATGCAATAAAAAAACTTTCTCGATCACCGTTTAATTTTATATTGATTCCGTCATATTCAATTTTGAACTTATCACGAGCTTCCTGTTTAGAAAAAAATCTTTCTAAAATAGTAATAGGGAATTTTATAGACTTTGCTTCTGCAATTTCGTCAATAGTTAAATGTTTTTTCATTTCTTCGTCGAAAACAAAATCTCTAATTTTTAGAGGTCTTATGTAGCTTTCAAGTTCAGATGGTGTAAAATTTGTTTTGGCCGCAACAACGCTTATATCTCCTCCATACTTATCATAAAGTTCTAAAATCCACCTTTGTTGTTGGGTTCTTGTCCAAGTTCTGTGCAAGCTTGATGCATTGTTTCTTTGATTAATGTACCATTCCGCTTCTTCAAAGTCAGGGGCTACATTTACACGTATTTTTTTTATTGATTCTACATCAATTTTGTCTGAATGCTTTCTGATTGTACTGCGTATGCTTTTGGGAGCTTTACTTGGATCTAGAAGAAGCTTTAGGGCTAACACCCTTCTATTGCCCTCCGCAACATAAAAGTTTCCGTCGGATTCGTTTTTCCAAACTATGATAGGATCATAGGGGCGAAATCCGTCATTTGCAATTGATTTCACAAGGTTAAGAAAAGCGGTTTTGTCAGAGTCATCGCTTATCAAGTCGTCAGCAAAATCACTTACACGAATATGTCGTTCTTCTGGATTAAGTCTGGGATTATCTGGCCATAATTTTAGGTTTTCTACTGTCCTCGGGGTTTTCTTATCTAACCAATCATAATTACTCATATTTTGTGAGTTTATATTTATTATTAATATAAAAATTTCGCAATTGGTACAAATTTAAAAAAAAATTATTAATATTTTTCTGTTAAATTTTATCATCCTTCGTTGTCTATTATAATAGATGTAAATGGCAACATTTATTATGTATGCAATTATTAATTAACTAAAATGATGCTCCTAGTCTTGTAGATTCAGCATAAGAATAATAGCCCTCTTTTGTTATTATCAAGTGATCTAAAACCTCAATATCAAGTAATTGTCCTGCCTCATAAAGTTTCTGCGTGATATGATCGTCAGCACTACTTGGGAAAAGACTACCTGATGGGTGATTATGAGCTAGAATTATTGCACTTGCATTGGCTTTTAATGCAACCACAAATACCTGCTTTGGATCGACAACCGTTCCAGACGTACCGCCAGTTGATAAGTGAGAAATCCCCAGTACTTGATTGGAACGATTAAGAAGCAGGATTTTTGACTGTTCTAAAAGTTCTATTTTGTTTTCATTCCAGTTATTCAGAAACAAGTCAAAAGCAATTTTAGCACTTGTAACTTTATGCCGTTCGTTATACGGTCGGTTTGATTTATAGGTTAGCTCAATTTCAGTCAATTTATAAAGTTCTGCTTTAGACATAATTATATTCTGCTCCTTTTTGAAAGGAAACTATATTGAATTGGTAACAAGTTTTGCAGATTTAATTCCTTTGTAAAACTATAATAATGACTATTATATTTGGCACTATTTTTTCTTCGTTTTTTTTCTAATAGGTTTAGTTTCACCATTCTCAAAATAATCATCAATTGCAGAACCATACTTGTTTAAGCGAAAACTATCCAACTTATTTATCATCTTTTCATCAAAAACTAGATCGTGTTCCAAGAAGTAACCAAGAATATCTATTTCATCCTGAAACTCCATTTCTGACCTTTGATATAAAGGAATTCTTTGTTCTAGATAATCTAAGAAATCTTCTTCATTTTCTATTATTTCAGAGAATATTAAAAGATCAAATAAACTACAAGTCCAAGCAAAATCGACATTTTTATCTATTACGCCTATTTCTTTTAGATCGTACATGTAAGCTACCAGATCAGCCAAATGTTCTAGAGTAATAGTAATTCTAAAAAATTTAGAACCTTTATTAATTATAACTTTGGTTCCGTCCTCAGAGACAAACTCTGGTAAATTATTGTTCACGATATAATCCAAAGCGCGATAGCTTTGATAAGCACCATACCCAACAGATTCCTTCAAACTGCCCGTCAAACTTTTTATTGCACCACGTTTTGCAGGTGCAGATAATCCGCCTGCTTTCATTTCTATCAAGTATACAGCGTTGTCCGACTTAATTAATAAGTCAATTTCAGTTTCGTAAACTTTTCCTTTATCATCGAGTGTTTTATATTTGCAATTTGGATATGCTTGACCATTAGGAATTATTTTCTTGAATAGTTCCGTAGCTTTGTTTTCTAGATAATTATCTCGTGATTTAGAATATTTGTTTCCTAAAAACTTTGTATTGTAATAATCTGAATCAGCTTTTGCGATTAGTTGCTCCGTTATATTAAATAAGTTTCTAGTAGGTAAAGCAAAAGCAAATAAATAGTAATTATCATTCTGCTTAATTATTGGATTGCTATTAATAAGGCTTTCATTTAATGGTAGCCCCTTGTATTTAGGATTAAGAAAATCATCATTATCTCCAAACTCTTGTGATATTGCATCTACCACAGACTTTTGATAGTCGTATCTATATCTAATTTTAAATAGATTTTTATAGTTGCTTTTATCGTCAATTCGATAGTGATGAATTTTTGCCTTATCGACAATCAGATCAGGATTTTCTTCACCAAACAAATCGATGAAGTGTTTTCCTGCTTTTCCTGCTTCGACAATTTCTTCCTCATTTTTTTTATCAGACCATTCAACGAATCTTGCATGACACGCAGGGTGAGGCATGCTATTCGGTGGATATGAAACTCTGCAACAAAATGAATCTTCTAGTTGTAAAATTGTTTCAAGAATTTCATTACTAGTAAAACCGTATTTATTTTTCAGCAATTCATCATGTCCAACAAATAACTCTTTATAAATGTCATATACATGATGCATATAGCCATTTCCACGTATGTATAATGCTTCTAAGATAGTCTTGAAACGTAATTGTGCTTCTATTTCAGGATACTTACCTGCTACACTTTCTGTCATAACATAGGCGTTATATTGATGTCTAATTGCGATTAGAAGATCAATCAATTCATGCAAAATTTTGTCAGATGGAACAATTTCAGATACTTCTTTGATAGCCGTAGCAAAACTAAGTCCATATTCAAGTGTTACTTCAGAAAGGCCGTCGTCTTCAGTACTTGCATGTTTCGCAATATGATTATAAGCTAAAGCACCAAGCAAAATAAAGCGATCGTATTGGGTAAAAATCTCAATCGCTCGCTCTATGTCTTTTTCCATTTTTTCAAGCTGCAATGGTCTGTTTTTTGCCAATTCCTCATTGAACTTTTTTTGTTCTTCATCTGTTCTTGTGTTTTTTAGGAAAATAGTTTTCCCTTCTCGAATAAGTTCCAGTCCATTTTCTTTGAAAACTTCTCTGTCCTTAATTCTTTTCTTGGAAGCATGGGTTTTATTCTTAGCCTTTTTATTTTTACGTCCTCTACTTTTTGGCATATTTAAAAATTTAAGATTGAATTTTGTTGAATATTAACAAATATAATAAAAGGTATTTAGCTTAATTTATAGGATACCATTAATTATTATTTTTTGCATCCATTCCAATTTCAATTTTATCGTGGCCCCATCACCGTACTTTGGTCGATGAAACTTATGTCCCATAAGTTCTGCCTGTACCCTGTCAGGTGCATTTACGCTTAGGATGCGATCTTGGAAGCTATGCCGGAACGAATAAACAGAATGCTTTTCTGTTGGCAGTAATTTATTTTCACGCAAGAATTTGTTTACAGTGCCGCTTAAATGATCTGCTTTGTCCCGATATTTAGGGAAGCCATTTGGCATGGCTTTAAAGGCTTCCAAAGCATAACCGAGCAATGGTATGTCTCGCTGACTATGAGGTGTTTTTAGAGGACGTTCCTTTCTGTCCGTGATAGAAATATGAGGGATTTCTGCATCCAGTCTAATATCTTCTGGCAGAAGCCCGACAATTTCGGATGGGCGCGCACCTGTTTCAGCAGCTACAAGCAAGAAGTAACGGGCTTCCTCATTCATATTCTGTAATTTGTCTGATTGCAGGATAGATAGAATTTCTTCCGTTTTAAAAGGAAGACGCGCCTGTGTAAATCGGGTTTCGAGCATGATTTTTTTGAATAGATGAGATATATCCAGTTCAAGCTTTTCATGGTCTGAAACTGTTTGTAATATATCTTTCAGATGAATAAAGTCCTTATTGGCACTAGCCGGATTTTTATTGTCAGCTTTGATGCGTTCAATCCACCAATCCCTAAAAATCCAAGTATGTTCTCGTGTGATTTGCTTCATATCCATATCACCATTTTGAGCTACGAAATTTTCAACAGCTTTAATCCGTGGATTTTTCCACTTTCTGTATTGGCTTTCTGTTTTGTTAATTGTTCTATCTTTGGAATAATTCCAAAATCTTTCCAAAGCCTGTCGGACGGTTATTGCGGGTTCAGGACGACCACCCAAGACAGCTTCAACTTGTTTTGGAGTTGCATTTTCAAGTACCAAAATTCGATCAATAATTTCCTGTTCGGGAAGTTTAGTGACGACTGCCATTGGCTGATAGATAAAGCCCATTTGTCGCGCTATTCGGACAGTCTTTCTAAAGACTGAATTTGTATGCACCTTGTTTTCAGTAATCAAGTTTTGCCAATAAGCTTCCATTTGCTCGTTGAACATAACTGCTTTACGCAGTGCAAGGCGTTTGCTGTCTGTTTTTAAAGCGACACGAACCACTTTTCGACGATCAAATTCCCATACAATTTCAGGGGGGCGGCGATTATAGTAATAATGCTCCCCGATTTTCATAACGTATTGCATTTTGTCACCTGTTATGTGTACAAATTTGTATGCAAACGTAACATAGCGTACTTTTTCCAGTGGGAAAAAACTGCTGAAAACCGTTTTAAACTATATAGATAAATGAATATTAAGTGCCAGTAAACTGGCGGACAGAGGGGGCGCGCATTTTTGTGCTCCTGCTGTCGTTTTATGTTTTATTCCAGTACCGTAATTCTCGATACAATTTTTCATGTACGCAAAAAAGAAATCAGTTTTGTGTGCTAATGAAAACTATAAATTATTCTAAGGAATATTCGGCTATTTGTAAAGCAACATTTCTCAAATTTTGCTCGGATTTGTATGTTGTTCTGATCTCGTGCATACGTTGAAAGATAGGCATATACTTTTCACCATGATCGCGGACTATCTTTGCCATGATGATATAGGCGCGCTCGATATTTTCTTCGGTCATAATATCAGGTTGGTGCATTTTTCTACTCCTATGAAAAAGGCAGGAATACTATAAGATAAACCGATAACAATGATACTATCTTCACACGGTTAATAAAGATAAATGCTAAATAAAAATACAGGTCATAGACTGGGCTTTTTTACGCTTTGTTTTCCAATATCTTCATAAGCCGTTCGAGTTGTTCTCGCAGATACTTATTTTCGTCAGTCAAGTGCGTGATATATTCCTGTCCTGTGATATAGATATTGTTGAAATTCTTATGCCCGAAATGTTTTACAGTACTGAAATTGTTAAACGTGTGGGCATCTTCATTAAGCAATATACTTGGGTCGATCTCCAGAACTTCGGAAATCTGCTTTAGCCTGTCAACGTCTAGCTTGGCATTGCCGCTTTCAATCCGACTATATTGCTTTTGGGAAATATTTAATTTCTCTGCCATAAAGTCCTGACTATAGCCTTTCATTTCGCGTAGAACGCGGATTTTATTTTTCGCTTGTGTCGTCATAAAGGGTATAAATTTAGACTTAAATGGTATGATTTACTCCTATTAGGTCACACACAAATTTGCTAATTCTGCAAATCTTTGTGATGCACAAAAATAACAAAAAAATTTCGAGAGAACCAATTTATTATTTCTGTGTTTAGGCATCATTCAACACTTACAGAACTGATGCACAGAGTAAAGTAATCATTTTCAATCTTTAATTTTTTTAATATATGAGCGTAGTACAGGCAAAATACAATTTTACAACACACCAAGAGGGAAAAGATACTGTATTCCAGTATAAGAAAACCCCGTTCAGTTACAAACTTACATTCTCATTGGCTTTGATTACGGCCATCCCCTCAATTTTTATTGTTTTTATGATAGAGCCGAGCAGTTTTGTCTCAGGTTTTATATTGTGGTTTGTCGTGATGATAATTCTGGGGCTAGTAATCACATTCGTGATTAATTTCTTACGCACCCGAAATGCTTCCGAGTTTAGAATATCTGCTAACGGTGTCAGGGTCGGAAACAAGACCTATGATTATCTCCATATCCACAGCTATTTCATTCAGGACACTTACGGCAATGAAAGCGAATTGACAGTAACTACAACTGTCATAGGTTATGCACCGAGCCTTGTAGGAGCTATGTCGCAGACGACTAACATTGCAAAACAAAGTGGACGAGAGATCAGAAAAATCGTTGCCGATTCCAATTATAAACTATGTATGCGGTACGGTACTAAGAACGTGGCTATAGCCAAAGGCTTAGGGCTGAACGAAGCAGAAGTCCTATTTGATAAAGTAAAGGACATCATTTTGAAAGAGAAGAAAAATAACCAATAAATCCGATTATATGAGAAAAGCACTTTTATTTTTTTCAGTTTGCACTTTGTTATTTACATCCTGTTCCGGTGATGACAGTGACCCGATCAATGACAATAACGGCGGCAATGCTATTTCACTTCCTGCAACATTTAACTTTACGGGCGTAGCCGTACCGAATAACGCTACATCGTTCAGCGTGAACGGTATCACGGTTAAAACAGGAAATACTTACGGTAACGGACACTGGATTGATTGCGCCGAGCCAAATAATGCCGTTTTCGAGAATGTCGCTTTCAATGATGAACCAAGCGCAATTGCAATCGGCACTGGGAGCTATAACACCTTGATCGCTGATGTCAGTAATATTCCTGCCATTCAGAAGATCATAATAGATATGGCAAGCTACGGCATGACAAGGATCAGTCTTTGTGATGGAAACAATGTTATTGCGGAAAATAACATAGGGGAAAGCCAAAACGGACGTGCAACCGTCACTTTAAATGTTGGCGGTCATACTGCCGACAGGCTTTATATAGGTTGCTTGGAGGGCGGCTTATATTCTATCCGCATCGAATAATCAAACATCCAATAAACACCCAAAATACAGTAAAATGAAAAAACATATCATAGCTACAATTTTATTCCTGACAGGAATAACCGCATTTGCACAGAACCCCGAATTTTCAGGCCGCCCGTATTTGTGGCAAGATAAGAAATTGTCCGAACTAGAGCGTGTGGATGCCCAATTCGATACCAAAGCCAAAGGACTCGGTTACGGAGGTGTCGATACCTATTATACCGTGTTTACGGATAAATCCGAAATTAGGTTTACAAAGGACAAATTGCCTACATTCGTTATCAAGGTTGATAAGGGCATCGACCCTGCCGAAACCTATACCGTTTTGAAAGCTATCGTCAAAAAGAAAAAAAGAAGTTTCCTGATCGGCCGCTATGCAATGGGTGGTAAAGCAAAAGACACGAGTGACGAACACATAATGGTGACGTATAAAAAACTTAAGGACGGCGTTTACGAAATAACCCTGCCAAGTGACATTGAAATAGGCGAATATGCTTTTGTGCCAAACTCGACCGAGGGTATGAGTGCGGGTAACAAAATGAAAATTAATTGCTTCGGAATAGATTAACCATAAATGGCATATATAAATCAACACTTTGTGTTGTGTGTCAAGAATAAGTTAGCACCAATAATTCATGTTGGAGATTGGTTTTCTTGGTAATGGTTAGCCAAGAGCATGGATAGCCTGATTATTACATCAGGCTTTCTTGCATATCTACATTTTGAATATCCTAGTAACTAGAAACTTATAATTTAAATATTGAGAATTTTATTACGATACCATGCTAAAAATTTGCAATTTTATCTATATTTGAAACCCCAACTAAAACCAAACCTATGATTAGAATAAAACAGGTAATTTCAATTCTTGCTATACTTTGCGGGTATTCCTGTTTTGCCCAACATATTCCTGTCATTGAAGTGCCACGAGCGGCAACAATTCCGAATGAACCACTACAGTCTACAGGAATGACCCTACAGCGAAATATGTCGTCAAAGCCTACATCAATCGGTTTTGATGATGCACAGATCAGGCGCAATAATCAGGCTCTTATACAAGACGTTGAACGAGATATAAAACGATCAGCAACGGAACAACAAGGTTTCAAAGTGACACAGGCCGATATAGCCGCTTTGCAATCCCGTATAAACTATTCCTTACCCTCATGGGCTTCTCGCCCAGGAGCGGAATATTATTATACGGCTTATGATAGGATTATCGCATCGGACAGCCTGTTTTCCATGAAAGACAATGTATTTACAATTGAAAATGCCTATTTCGGAAACGGATTAGATAAAGTGGAATTTGACAAGATCATCGACAATTGTCGAAGCTTTTTGTTGGCGGCCATGAAAGAGCGCGGTTATGACCTTGACAGCAACACCGCAAAAAACTTTATGCTATTCCAGTTCTTTTCGGAAACGCTACAGCTTAATAATTCAAAGCAGAAGCATCTGCCTTTCAAATATGATTTTGAGGATTATACTGGGGTGCATGACTATTCCAAAATGTTTGTAACAAAGCTTTTGCAAAATGGCAGTGGGCAATGTCATTCAATGCCGCTTTTATACCTGATACTAGCCGAGACAATCAACGCCGAAGCTTACCTTGCGCTATCGCCGAACCATTCCTATATCCGTTTTCCTGCTGACAATGGCAAGTGGTATAATATTGAACTTACCAACGGAATGTTTTCTACGGACTCATATATCCTGCAATCAGGCTATATAAAATCCGAAGCCTTACAGAACAATATTTATATGCAGAATTTAAGCCGCAAGGAACTTTTGGCCGAGCAGCTTTCGGACTTGGCGCAGGGCTATATCCGCAAATACGGCTATGACGAGTTTGTCGGTAAAACGATAGACAAGGCTCTGGAACTGTCACCAAACAGCATTAGTGTCAATATGGTCAAAGCCAATCTTGTTAAGGCACGGTTTGAATATGTGGTCGGACAAATCGGGATTAATCCGTATGACAGGGTGCAGTTACAGAACATCCGTAATTTTCCCGAAGTCGTCAAGCTCTTGAATGCGGCAAACGCACAGTTCGCAATAATAGATAATCTTGGCTATGAGCCAATGCCGGACGAGGCATATCAAAAATGGTTGCAATCAATGAACGCCGAAAAGCAGAAGCGGGAAAACGAAGCCATGAAACAACAATTTAAAGGAATACTGGAGAAGCCTAAAAGCAAATTTAAAGGGTAATGAAAGCACACCTTATATTATTTCTATATTTTATTATTTGTCTTTCGGGTTATGCCCAAAGTAAAGAAAAGCGTTTTGAACAAAGTCTTATGATCTTAAATAATATGCTGGTTGATGAAAGCCAGTACAATTTCAAAAAGGCAGTATTATCTGTTGAAAACGCCTATTTTGATGGACAGATTGATACCGTGTTTATTGATAAGGAAATCAAGAAACTTACCAATATATGTCATTCTCTTATTCAAAACCGATTTTTAGCTTATATTGAAAAAGACAAGGAAGCCGTTAATAAATGGGCTGCCGTTTATCAAGTAATGTGTGACAGCATTCCTCTGTTAATAAATGACAAGGAATATAAATATATCCCTTTCAAATATGACTTTGAAGACGTATTCGGTAATCAGGATATATCGAATATGTTTGTGTCCAAACTGCTTTATACGAGAAAGGGCAACTGCCATTCTCTGCCATATCTGTATAAGATATTATGTGAAGAATTAGGCACTACAGCGCATTTAGCCATTGCGCCAAATCATATCTATATCAAGCACCAAAATAAGGCGAATGGTTGGTACAATACCGAACTTACAAGCGGGATATTTCCGAATGATGCGTGGCTAATGGCTTCGGGTTTTATCCATGTTGATGCTATTAGAAACGGGGTTTACATGAAAGCCCTGAACAACAAAGAAAGCATTGCCCTTGTTCTGGTTGATCTTGCCAATGCTTATATAAAAGCATTTCCCGAGAACGACGGTTCTTTTCCCCTTATATGTGCTGAAATCGCCCTTAATGCTTATCCTAACTTAGCCTCTGCACTTATTTTGCGGGCTGAAATTCATAAGCAATGGATTGAAAACGAAACTGATATGAATATTGCCAAAATGAAAATTCAAAATCTTGAAAAAGAGTATGCCAATATTCATAAAATTGGTTATCGCAACATGCCCGAGGATATGTATCTAAACTGGCTTGTATCATTAAAAACCGAAAGAGATAAATACGAAAACAAAAAATTGAATACCTTTAACAAACAATAAAACCACACCTATGAAACAGTTTTATTTTTTAGCTTTGCTCTTGCTTGTGTCCGGTGCAATGGTTGCACAGGAAAAGCTAAGCAAAGAAGAACAGCAACGCAGGGAGAAGAATATTGAGGCAGCCAATCCGTTTGCCAAATTCGGGTATAAGGCCAAAGTAGCCACATTGAGCAAAGGTAAATATCTTGAGGTGCATGACCTTGATAGCATTGTGACAATTGGTTCTGTACGCTTCCATGTGGACAGACAGGAAATAGTCGGTGTAGTGATTGATACGATGAATGGTGAGTATTCCCGACCTCTGGGTGATGTTCCAAGCCGTTGGCTGTCGGTTGACCCGTTAGCCGAAGAATTTCCAAGTTGGTCGCCATACAATTTTGTATATAACAACCCATTGCGATATGTTGACCCTGACGGCAGGGCGGCAATTGATAATGACGACCTATATATCAACGGTGATGGTTCTGACCAAACATTGAACCAATTGCAGCAGTCAACAAGTCTTACGCTTTCAAGAGATGCCAGCACAGGTAGGGTAACTGCAACCGGAAATGCAACAACGGCTGCCGATAAAGAACTTTTGGCGATGACAACCGATTCAAATGTGAGGGTTAATGTAAATTCGACGTTAGGTATTACCGTTACTGATGGAAGTGGTGATTATCTGACGGGCGGCGGTTCTTTTGATGGAAGTAAAATCAATGCAGATGGTACAGCCACCGCCAACCAAACCGTTAATCCAGACTTTGCAAGTCGTATAGACACTTTCGAGAAAACTCCGCAAGGTGTGGGTGTCTTGCATGAAACATTAGAGGCATATCAGGAGGGTAAACGTGCATTCTCGACACAATCTCCGTCTGGGCCAGCTAATCCGAAAGTAAAGGCAGATTATCTGAATTATCAAAAAGCGCACGGGGCAGCAGACAGATTAGACCCCCGACATGTAAGAACATACGATTATTTTATAGGAAAAAATCCTAAGACGGGAAAAGAAGCTATGGTGCTTGAAAAACCGAAAACAGGTGAGACGATGGTACTATATAAAATCCCTTAAACTATGAAAACTATACTTTTAATTTTACTTTTGAATATATCCAATTTCTGTACTCAGCAAGAAATTAAAGATACCTATGAAGTCTATAAAATTACCGTCACAGAGGACGGCGATCACATTCTTTTCATCAAGAACGAAAAAGATACTGGCCTTGTCGTCATGGATAATGACAGCTTGAAAGTAGATAGTACTTTCAAAGAAATTAAGCCCAATAGGAAATATCTTTTCGTACTGGAGAAAGACGAAAAATCATTCAGAGGACAACAGCCAAATGGCTATATGATTATTCTTGATTCAGGCAAGACACAGAAAATATGGGATGTTGCAAAAGATGGTGACATGCCCTCTATCTACACCGCCAAGAATGTAAGCGGTAAATTTATTAAGGAATAATCATTATCCAGACATTTGCCGTTATTTCGTAAATTGCCAATATTCAAACACTCTGAATATGGTCAAGGTACAATTATACTTCGGTAATGGCGATTTTGAATTTACATCAAAAATGTTCGAGTTCCCCGCGCTGCCGCAGCGCGATCATGTTTTTCACATGATATTTTTTACGGACGGGCAACCTGTATTTGAACAGGCAGGTATCATGAATTCCAATTTTAAACCTCATAAATACGTCTGGCTTTATGAAGCAGAGTATGGCGTGTATGTCGAAATTGAAATTATCCCTGTCGATGATGATTAATTGAAAGCGTTAATTAATCGCCGTTCATAATCCCGTATGTTTAATAACATTTAATATCACTTAGCATCACTTAGCATACACTCATTTCTTCCATTTAACGTAACTCGTTTGATATAACGCCTCTGTTTGATTGATTCGGTAAAATCAATCGAAATTATATCATTAAATTCAATACTTAAATGGAGGAACATAATGCCTATTCAAAACCATGACCCGTTATTTGACAGGAAAGGGGCTGCCAAATATATCGGGAACTTTTCCGCAGGCACGCTGGCGGTCTGGGCGACCAAGAAAAAGCACCTGAAATTTTATAAGATCGGTGGCAAGGCTTGCTACCGCAAATCAGACCTCGACGCGTTTATCGCCAGTCGGGAAGTCAAATAGCCGACCACTGTACGACCTTTAGTCCGTTCAGCAATCAAATTTTTTATATCACATTTTTGGAGGCTTCGATGAATATCGAAAAAGCTAAGACAATTCCTGTCGCCCTTATTTTAGAAAAAATCAATCTGCAACCCGTAAAGACCACCGAGAAAGAAAACTGGTACTTATCGCCATTCAGGAGCGAGAAAACTGCCAGTTTCCATGTCCACAATCATAAAAACCTGTGGTTTGATTTCGGTGAAGCTAAGGGCGGTGATACGATCTCGCTTGCCCAGGCTATTTTACAACAGCTTGGACAAGACGATTCTGTTTCCGCAGCTTTGAAATGGCTTGATAATAACATTGACGGCACTATCACGTACCAACGGCCAGTCGCACCGGAACAGACGGAACAGTCGCCCGTCCTCACACTTAGATCCGTTTCAGCGATCAAAAATATTGCACTGATCCATTATTTGCAAAATCGCGGTATTCCTCTGTCCGTTGCCGAAAAAGAACTGAAGCAAATCAGCTTCATCAATGAAAAGACTGGCAAGACGATTTTTGCTTTGGGACTTTTAACCGAGGAAGAAAGCTATGAGGCGCGGAACAGCTTCTTTAAAGGCAGTATCGGGAAAAAAAGCATTTCCTTTATTCGCGGTTCACAGCCCAAACCGTCAGGCATCAATATTTTTGAGGGCATGTTCGATTATCTTTCCGTTATCACGCAACGGAACGGCCAGCCCCTTAAAGACGATAGCATTATCCTGAACTCGCTGAACTGCATGAAGCAGATCAAGCCATACGTTTACCAATATGGATATCAATTCGGGTACTCGTGGCTCGATAACGACACGGCTGGGCGAAAGGCAACGCCCAAGCTGATTGATGTTTTCAAGTCTGAAAATATCGCCTTTTGTCCCATGAACAGCCTTTACCAACCTTACAAAGACGTAAACGCCGCGCACATGGCAAAGCTCGAATTATAAGGGCTTTGCTTTCTTTTCCGTTCATTTTTTAGAGAGGTATCACATGACCCTGTTTCCCGTTATGCCTGCCGAACCGATTGCCCCCTATGTCGGAGGCAAGTCACGGTTGGCCAAAACTATCATTTCCCAGATCGACACTATTCCGCATAATGCCTATTGCGAGGCTTTTGTCGGCATGGGTGGCGTATTCCTAAGACGGCATACCCGACCCAAGACCGAGGTTATCAACGACTATAACGGCGAGGTGGCCAATCTGTTCCGCATCCTGAACCACCACTACCAACCTTTTGTCGATATGCTCAAATGGCAGCTTGCCAGCCGCAGCGAATATAACAGGCTGATAGATACCGACCCCGCATTATTGACTGATCTGCAACGGGCAGCGCGGTTTCTTTACTTACAAAGACTGGCTTTCGGCGGGAAGATTTCAGGCAAGAATTTTGGTATTACCCCCAACGGGTCGGCACGTTTCAATATGCAGAAACTTGTGCCGATGCTTTATAAAGTCCACAAACGGCTTTATACCGTCGTTATCGAGAACCTTGACTACAAGGACTTCATAAAACGATACGACCGTGCCGGAACGCTTTTTTATCTCGACCCGCCCTATTACGGCAACGAGAACGACTACGGCAAGGGGCTGTTTGCACGTAGTGAATTTCCCCTTATGGCTGAACTATTAGGCGGTATCAGAGGAAAATTTATTCTTTCTTTGAATGACCGTTCCGAGGTACGCGAATTGTTCAAGGACTTTTTCCAGTACGAGGTGGCAACGCTCTATTCCTTGTCAAAAGACAGGACACGGAATTTTGCCGAGTTGCTTATTTCCAATGTGGAATTATCGGGTTTGGTGCCGTCAAAAATCCATTCCAGTTAGATAGGATTGATGATGAACGGCAGGATAACCGATGCCGTTCACGCCGACAATTATTATTTTCTCTCTGCCTGTTAACAGGCATTCACTCGCTCATACAAAATAACACCCTTCTTGTTCACTCAAGCATCGGTTGGAAATCCCTTGTTCATTCAATCTAACAGGAAAGGATTTTAAAATGACAACACAAACTATCCCACAGGAAAACACAACGACAAAATTCCGTGATGTCCACCAAGAAGTCACGGACACGATCATTGCCCAACTGGAAAAAGGCACAATCCCTTGGCGTCAACCTTGGAACGGTAATTCAAAGCTTAATTTTGATCTGCCGTATAATGGTGTAAGCAACAACCATTATCAGGGTATCAATATCGTACTGCTTTGGGGGGCAACCCACGAAAAGCAATTCGATAGTGCGGAATGGGCAACTTTCAAACAATGGTCTGAAAACAAAGAGAGCATCCGCAAGGGTGAAAAGGGTTCTACGATTGTCTATTACGATGTCCTCGAAAAAGAAGACGACAAGGGCGAACTCCAAAAAATCCCTTATCTCAAAGCGTACAAGGTATTCAACCGCTGTCAGCTTGCAAGCTATAACCCGCAAGAGGTACAACCCGAAACCGATACCGCGCCACTGGCACGCCGCATCGAGGTCGTGGATAGCTTTGTAGAAAATACAAACGCCATTGTCGAATACGGTGCGGATAAAGCGTTTTATCGTCCTGCCGAGGATAAAATCTATATGCCGTCTGTGGAGGCTTTCCGCGACACGGAAAACTGCACCGCCACCGAGGGGCTATATTCAACCTTGTTGCACGAGTTGGTGCATTGGTCGGGCGCAGAGAAACGCATGAACCGAACCAAAGCCAAGAAATTCGGTGATAACCAGTACGCGGTTGAGGAACTGGTGGCCGAACTGGGATCTGCCTTTCTCTGTTCAGAGTTTGATATTGCCACCGTTGAAAAGGGCGATCACGCGGCCTATATTGCCTCTTGGCTGAAAGTCCTAAAGGATAACAAATACTGCATTGTGACTGCTGCAAGTGAGGCTTCCAAAGCTGTCAATTACATGAAGCAATTAACGCCGACACCGTAACCAAAAAAGAAAGCCCGGCTATAAAACTGGGCTTTCATTTATTCTTCTTTTTGGATTTTTTACAGATCGTCGGGTTTCATACTGCAAAGATATGTTTGAGAATTTAGCTAATAGTTTTTCCTAACAATGGACGATTAGGTACTGGAGGCTTATCTAAAACTATATTGAAAGGATATTCAGATATGTTTGGTACAATATTCAAATAACCATGTTTCAAATAGAAATTAATTGCCCATGAAGCCATTTTATGAGTTTCTAAAGCAACAATAGATATATTGTTTTGTTTGGCAGCTATTTCAACATGTGATAATAGCAATTTCCCAACTCCACGCCGTTGAAATGACGGTGAAACATAAAGGCTTCTTATCCAGATACAGTGTTTGTTTTTGAAATAATAAACAACATATCCAATTATTGAATTATTATCCTGAATTGCCACGATCTCATTACTCTTATGAGCTTCCTGAAGAGATAGAGCCGTTTCTTTTAACGAAAAACAATCTTTTTCCTCTTTAGTATAAATCTCATAATAAGGTTGAATTGCGCTATTGTAGATACTTGCCAATTCTTCATAATGGCGATCAGATGGAATAATGACTTGCATTAGAGCCGTACTCTCACTTAATAATCAAAATATTTACATTCTAAAATTTATTGTAAATATTTTTTTGTAAATTACAATCAGTTTAAAATCAAGCAATTTATGGAAGCAATTACAAAAACAACAGCAGAAAAAAGTCCAAAGACAGAAAGGAATTTTGTAAGGATTGAAGTTAAAGATGATGCCCGTTCTCTTATGCAGTGCGGTGGTGGAAGTCTTTGTAATGAATCAAAATGATTTACAAATGAGGCTCTTCTATTATTTAGGAGAGCCTTTTAAATTTTAAAAAATGAACGGGCTTATAGAAAGAACAATCAACGATTATAATATCCTTATAGATATTCATAAGGCTAATGAGGTCTTTTTTGAAGAAAACGCAATTCAATCAAACAAAGACCTATCTAATATAACTCCTATTGAGTTATGCAACATTATTTCTCCTAATAAGTTTACGCCATTATTGCTTACTTGGGAGTTATTGGATAAGTGTTCATTTGCATGTCCTTTTTGCTATATTGTTGGACATTCTAAAAACAAAATAGTCCGATTTTCTGAAATGGAAAATCACATAAACGAGTTAATTCAAATGGGGTTGCTTTATTGTAGTTTAACCGGTGGGGAAGCAACATTACATCCTGACTTCATAGAAATATATACATATCTAAAGAAAAGAGGTGTGTTAATAGAGTTATATACAAATGGTTCTTTATTGGAGGAGAAGCATTTTGAATTGTTTAGTGACTTACCGCCATTCAAAATTGAGATTACTATTTATGGACTAACTGAAAATTCATTCAAAAATGCAACAGGTACAAATAAATTCGATTATAAGAAAATCTTAGAGAATATATTATTACTAAAAAGAAAGGGGATAAATATTGTTTGTAAAACTCCTATCAATACTTGTACTATTCAAGAATTTGATGAAATACAAAAGTGGTGTAATGAAAATCAGATAAAATTTTATTACTCTACCAATATCACTGATGGCTATGATGGAGATAGTCTTGGAAATTTTTCAGTTGACTTCGCACAAAAAATTAAATATGAAGCTCAGAAAATAGAGGAAATTTATAAAGAACATCCTACTCAATTTGAAAATAATAAACGCTCAATTAAAAGCTGTTATACGTGTAGTATTAGAAATTATGGCTTTCATATTAATAGTGGCTTTGAAATAATGCCTTGTTCTGAAACTCATTTATTTGAAACTAAAACTTCGATTTTAGAAAATAATATACATAGCGGAATTAAAAAGTATCGTGATTTTATCAATCAGTTTTTGGATAAAAATATCGTAGGTTGTTCTGGCTGTGAGGCAAGTTCGATCTGTAAAATGTGTACAGCTAAGGCCGAACCTGTTAGAAATAGTAATAATAAAATTACTGATTTTAAAGTTCCAAGTGGGCACTGTGAAAACGAAAGAAAAAAAGTGGCAAATATATATGACCACATAATTACAAATAGTTCTTTTAGCTAACACTCTACTTTACATCAATTCCCGTTACAACAGGGCTGTTTCCTTGTGAAATCCCACTATATCGTTCATCGGTTGCAATTATGATCTTGGGCAAATGCTGCATTAAATCCTGATACAGATATTCAAGGTTTCGCCCCTGCATGGTTATGATGTGGGTCGTAAAGTGCAGGGTAATTTTGCTTTCTTCAGGGAAGAATTCACCCGCGACAAGATAGCTATAATTTAAAAATATGTATTTGCCATCGAGCAGGACAAAGCAGATATTTTTAACGCCTGTATGGTCTTTGTCGAATTTTTCAAATTCGTTGTCCTCGGTATCGTTTTGTTTTGCATTGCCCGTATATTGGCGCAGCTTCTTTTTAATTTCGTCATCATTCATAATCCCTTGTAAATTTATTGCGGTTAAAGTCCTTATTTATGTCCTTTTGGTTATCGCCTTTCGGTTTGTCCTTTTCAGTCACGCGATCACGGATAAAATCATGCTGTTCGCCGACCAGTTCCAGTGCCGATTTTCGATCACCCATTTCTACGGCGTGTTCGAGCAATTGCTCCTTATCGTCCGTGTAGATATGTACATTATCGCGTCCGCGTGATACCGACACATAGAATTGCTTTGCATCCGTAGCGGGGAATGTTGCGGCAGGCTGATGGATAAAGACTTCATCCACGGTTTTACCTTGCGAAGCGTAAGACGTAATGCAATGGGCATGGCTGATATGCCCGAAGTCCTTATCAAGATGATACAGGTTTTGGCTCACCGGATTGATAAGCACGATACCGTCTTTTTTCGATACCGATTTGACTTGCAAAGTCTGTCCGTTATCAAGGCGCGTTCGGTGTTTATCAAACCCGTTCTTCGTAATTTGAACCTTGTCACCCAGTGACAGCGCGATTTCCCTATCCTCGAATACGTCAAAATTCTTTGAAGCAGACACCGGCACGGAAATCTGCTCATTCCCGTTATTGATATGGATATCGGTTTCATCCACTTTCTCAACCGTCCAAGCACTGCCGCGCTTAATACCTTTCATGTTCTGGTTGAACTGTATAACCTGTCCTTTTTTGTAAAGCCGATAATCCGACTTTTCGGCTTTAGTCATATTCGTGTTAGCCAGTTTTCTAGCCATGATCTCGCGCTTGCCGATCAAGCCCTCTTTTTTAAGTTCTTTTCTAACGGCAGCCGTCACTTCCTCGCCCTGCTGGTGTGTCGGAGAGATAATCAGACCAGTTTTACCTTTCTTTAGTGCGGCTACATAATCATCCACTAACTGCTTACTACCGTCCGAGGGGTCAATCTCCTTTATCGAGCCGATATTCTCCAGTTTACCAAAGGCCCTCATAACATGGCCTTTGGCTAAATCCTGTACCGCATCCCGATAGGATTCCGTGCGCTGACGGAAAATTCTGTTGACTTCGGCAGTTCGTATTTTGCCGACCGTGTTAAGAATACGCAAGGCATCGCCACGCACAACGCTTGCGTGCTGTCGAGTATCGCCGCCCAAAATCAGGCGGGCGTTTTGTTGCTCAACGATCTGCAAGATATGTTTCATATCGCCAGTACCCAAAAGGCCAGCCTCATCGACCCACAATACCTGGTCTTTGATGCCATGTTGCATGTCATCATCGACAAGGAATTTTGCGACCGTGTTGGCCTTGTCAAAGCCTTCGTCTTTGAGAACCCCGCGCGAGGCTTGGGCTGTCGGGGCAATGACTGTTATTTTTTTATCGCGTGCCTCAATCTTTTCGGCAGCTTCTTTCATAAGCGTTGTTTTACCGGAGCCAGCAGCACCACGAACAATTGACACGCGATTGCGTGTGGTCAGAATATGCTCAACGGCGTTCTTTTGTTGTCCTGTCAAATTAAGAGCAGGGGCTTCGTTATAAAGCGGCTCGACCTTGCCCAAGCCTTTACGGGCTAAATCGACCATTTCCTTTTCCTCAGCCAGTACCGCCTTTGTTGTACACATGGAACGCCCTTTTTCCTCGACACGGATAATCCTGTTATCCGTAAAGACTGCTTTATCTATCTGATCGACAGATACGCTTGATTGCCCTATGGCATATCGATAGGCTTGAGCTTGCAACCGTCTTTCGGGGATAACAGAAACACGCTCGAAAACATGATTGAGAGTAAAATCAACAACGTTTTGCGGGTCATGGACAGGTAGCTTGTTTTTATCAACAGGCTTACGTATAACACCATTGTAATCGGGGTCGCTCTCAAGATTTTCGGAGGATTCCAGTTCTCTAATCTGCTTGCGCCATTCCTGCCGCAATTCGGTCATGGATAGTCCTTTTTGCTTTTTGCCTCTTGTACGCGCACCCAACCCGTCCAAATCTTTGGCATCCGTGATACCTTTTTCCTTTGCGATCTGGCCGATTTCATTAGTGCGTTTAGAAAAATGCTCAATCACACGTTTCGGAACGCCTGTAATTTCAAACGAGCTTTTTGTCCGTTCTATATCGTAGCCCGCCAAGATCAGCTTATCGGATAGCACTTTATGGAAACGCGCCTGATGATAGGGCATATCACGCATAATCTCACGGAATTGCGCCGCCTTGTATTTGTTTTCTTCTTTGTCAAAGGTTGCATTGAAAACAAAACAATGCGCGTGCAAATGCGGGTCAGGAGCATATCCCTCTACCGGACGAGCCGTTTGATGGGTAAATTCAGCCCAGACTAATTCGCTCGTTTTCCTGTCGAAATATGCCCCGTCCTTGCGAACGCGGGTCATGGCATCCTGTTCGATCTCGCGCATCGTCTGTGAAACGCTTTGCTCGAATATATCGAGAATATCTCGATTGCCGCTAAGGGCGTGGACAATCGACACGGATTTAGGGCAGTGGAAATTTATATCATAGCCGACAGTACGGTTCTCTTTTGTGATATAGGTAAGATTTTCCCCTGTCAGGGGATTTTTGTTTTCGCACAAGGCGAAGAAATTATCCTTATCCGCATCCACTCCCAAGCCGAGCCGTTCGGCCAGTTTCCCCCGAAACCGTCCTTTTAGCTCTTGGTCATTGATATAGTAATCCGCTTGATTCAGTTCAGTAGCAAAATAGCTTTTTGCTCCTGAAGCTGATTTGTTTTGTATCATTCTTATCATAGAATGGGATTTACATTGTTCTTTCAGCTAATCGTGAGAATTGTTTATCCGTTTAGAACGGATAACGCTTCTTAAATACGCACACAGCCCGGATATTGATCTGGGCTGTGCTGACTAAACCGCTAATCTGGCGATAAGTCGTATTAAATTATTTCTATCAGACATCTTCCCTAAGCATAGCTTGAGGGGTTCTGAATCCCGTACCTAAGCATAGCACACCAATTTACACAGCCTCTGCAAAATCTTCATCTTCTGCAAACATGCCTTTCAGGATATCGTCACGTAATTGCTGCGAGCTGGGTTTCTCTCCATAAAATTGAAAGCCGCGTTGCGTAGGTTCATCGGTTTTGAATGTTCTTCCGAGTTCCTGATTGCAGATAATCTCGTCTATCAAATCCAGCATGTAATCGTCACCCTCTGCATACGCACGGGCAGAACTGATACAATACACGATAGCACTGAACATGAATAACCCGCCTAAAAGCTTTTGCCCAATAAGCATTAACACAAGACCACCGATAAAAAATGGAAGCGGCTCGATGAAGATTTCCTGTATGCGTGGTGAAATTTCTTTCTCTTTGAATTTCAGGTTACGAAGTTGCGGTATAACTATTCCGTTCGATAGGCTGAAATGGTCGAAATCAAACACTGATTTTATGTGTTTTACATCCTTGTATCTCAAGAATGAGAAGTAAAGGAAAACAGCAACGAATCCGTACCAAAGCCAATATTCCTTGATTGTTCCCCAAAAGCCATACCCGAAATACGTTGGCTGAAATAGGTCTATAACAAGGGGAAGAAATGGAACGATCATTAGCCCAAGTGCTGTAACGATAGCACCGGAGAACTTAAAGTATCTTCTTCCCATGTTTTTACGGATAAAAACCTCAATTATCAGGCGGGCAAACGAAGTGCTGCCAAGAAATAGGCGTAGTACAAAATCCTTAACAGGATTGCGACGCTGAAATACTGTGCGGTAATAGCTCTCTCTTTTCATCTTTAATATATTTAAGGTTAATTATTTTTGCTGTAATCTGTCGTCTGGTCAAACTGGATGCCGTCGAAGCTAAATCCGTCACGTAGCTTCATGCCCTGTGCGTGGATAATTCCTGTAACCTTGTTGCCATTTCTGCTTCCGCCAGTTTTCAGGGTATGAAATCTTTCAGGGCGTACAATCTGAACCAGTTCGGCATCTACCGTAGTCGTTATCGAGGTTTTGCCGTCTACAACACTGGTCGCTTCCGATTCTTTGCGCTGGTAGGCTTGCCCTATAAGATTAGACGCATAGGTATTTGTTTCGGTGTCGGCATTTGCATGGAATATTTTGGTAGCCAAAGTTCCAAGAAAGCTTTTGACTTTATTTTCTCCCGAATTTCCGTCCATGTTTGCGTAATAGTTAGGAATGTTCTGCGTAATATACACAGTAGCTATACGGCTGCTACGGGCAGTCGCTTGGTAATCGGCATCATACTCATGCAGGAAATTTTGTGCTTCATCCGCCCAAAGAAAAACGGGTCTGCCATCTATATTGACATTCCGTCTTTCCATAGCTCTCTGCCAAATATATTTGAACATAATCTGTATATCACGCCCTACCTTATGGTATAGTTTTACGGGCAGATTGACGATAATGATCTTGCCGCTGAAACAATCTTCGGGAGTAAATGTTGAGGGTCTGTTACAGAACATGGAATAGATAGGTTCTTTCATCAAGTGATACAAGAACCCTGTGAAAGAAAAATCAATGATAGACCGTGTATTTTCAGCAAGATCAAAATATGTTTCCATGAAAAACTGCTCGATAAACATAAGTGTACGTGCTTCGTGCATATTCTCCTGAAGATATATATCATATTCTTCCTGTGTCATTTTGGACATTTCATGGATGTCCTGTTTGGCAGTCCATGCCGCCATTTTCTCCTGAACATTTTTCTTTGCCAATTTAAGGGCAGCATTGAAATCATTGTCCTGTTTTTCCTTGTTTCTTTTTGAAGCACCGCGAGCGATATTATAAATATGTTCGACAGTCACTTTTCCATGCGCCAGCCAGCAAAGATCAACTGTATTAGAAATCAGCATATCTAAAGATGATTCCCAAAACGGATCACTGATACCACCGTTTTTTTCTTCACTTGCACGGATAACCGTTTTTAAAACCTGTACTATATTCTGCGTATAGGATTTATCGCCCGAATGCGTGCTTTCGTACTGTAAAAAATTGAAATAATTATCGCCGTTTGGTTCGACAATTATCATGTCATGCAATCGGTTTGCCTTTTCGCAATACCTAACCCATTCATCCTTTTCATCGGGCTTTACGGTCAATACCAAGCCACCGTAACCAGCCGATAAAAATTTAAGAGCAAAAAAACGTCCAGAGCCTGACGTTTTACCTGAACCTATTCCCCCGAATATTTGTAAGCCCTCAAAAGAGTTCCAAATAGTCCAAGGGATTCCACCCGCCCCGATTTTCAAAAGCGGGTGGTCAAAATTGAAGCCATTCATAAAGTCGATGTGATTTGTTACTAAATTATCAAATATTCGTATCAAAAAAACATGATTTTTGAGGCATGTATATCGAAATGAAGAATTGTCAAATAAATTCGCAAAAAATGTTTTTTCTGCAATTTTTTAATCAGGGTAAAATCGAATTTCCTGCACTTTGTCGATAATTTAACTTTTTTGGGCAGTAAATTTTTACGAATAATTCAATTTTGTACTGACACTCAGTTTTTTACATCCAAATTATAGCTGAATGGCTTACCAATATTGGCATTGAGTGAGAAAACTTAATTCAGAAAATATTTGTGTTTAGGGATGATTGCAATCAGCTGAAAAACAGCAAAATCTTCTGGAATTGCCAAAATTTGATTTTACTCCAAAGCAAATCTTATTCTGTTTCTAATTCACAGTATCATTACCGTGTGGTTCAAAAGTTCGATATTGTGGCAAAATTCCTTTTGCTATTCTTTCTTTATCGTAAGGAATATCAATGTTGAGTATTTCACCGACTACCTTTTTAAGAAAGTTATCGATAAGCTCCCAATCATAGCCTGGCAATTTATTAAAAACCTTATTTTCTACAGCACTGTGGATTAACTGACGAATGTAGATTTCATGGACTATATTGAATGTATGCGGATTATAATGCTCCCCTGCATAATGGGTAAGTATTTTTCTGCTCAAATGCGCATAGCGAGGACGATAGGCAAGAGTGCGAAGAAATTCCCGATCTCTGAAAGCATCACCGTAAATGTATTTTGAATGTTCTGTAAGAAGCTCTTTTTCTTTTTCTGATAAATTAAACATAGGTTTTTGGTAATCCATTTTTTAATACCTTTATCACACTTCTTTGTAAGTAATATTACCCCAGCAGTATCACTAATTTCAATAAATTTCAGGTATGGAAGTAAAAAAAATGCCAGACTTTATGATGGACTATCTTGGGTCAATCGGTCATGAGAGCATAAATGTTTATTCCGAATATAAAACGCTGGCAGGCCAATATTGTATAGCATTGGATGACTACATTAATAGGATTTATCCTGTCCAAAATGAAAATTATAAGGCCTTTAACGCTTTAAATAAAAAAGACTTGGGCGACCTTGATCCAAGTTCTGGCTTTTACGGAATCAAAGAAAAATACAAGAGAGAATCCCTTAGTATTGCATGTAAATATGGGTATGAAAGACCCAATGATGATATTATTAAAGCCCATGAGAAAATGACTGAAATGCAGGAGAGAAACCCTATATTCTCCAAGTTTATTGATCAAGACAAAATATTATCAAACGAGGATATAATTGCGAAAGAAGCACATCGGAAATATTTTATAAAAAACCCAGAAGCTAAAAAAAATCATCAAGCGATAAAGGAGGGATTTAGGCGTTTAGAATGGGAAGAAAAGCAGCCAGATCCTTTTGCTATACCATATAAGCCTGATAAAAAAGTTACTAAGGATTATGTCGATAGCCGCATAGATGATTTTTTTAGAAAGCTACCCTCTAATCAGCCTACAAAGGACAATAAAGCATCACATAACAGAGAGGATCGTGATATTAAACGTTGGGAACTATAACATCATTTCTATATGCAAGTCATTTGTCTGGAAGAAAAAGCGTTTTATGAGCTTGTGGAGCAAGTGGTAGAGCGGTTGAAAGAAAAAAATAATATTGCCCGTGATAAATGGGTATCTAATGAGGAAGCCATGCGGCTACTGAATATAAAATCAAAGACTACACTGCAAAAGCTGCGGGATGAGGGGAAGATACGGTATTCGCAACCCGAAAAGAAAATCATTCTCTACGACAGTGATTCAATACACGCTTATTTAGATAAAAATTCAAAAGACACATTCTGATATGAGTACAATTGAACATGACGAAATCACGCCGTCAGAAGACTTTATAAAAGGGTTTAATGAGGGCTATATACTGGCGAAATTCAGTCGTGAATTTCCAAAAACTGATATGCCTAATTCCGACCGTAGCAAAGGTTTTGCTAAAGGAATGATGCAATATGAAGTTGAAAAAAAATTAGAAAAAACAATGTCACGATTTTCCAACTTTGATTATAATCAGAGTAAAGATTATACAAAAGATAGAGGATTGGATAAGGAATAATTGCTTTTATTTTGGCTAAAGTTCAAATCTAATTTAGATATTTCAAAACGCAATTTAAATGGATAGTAAAATGGCGATAGATTATAAAGTTGAAAGCCCTAAGAATTTAAAAAAAGAGGAATTGAATTTATATTTGAGTCTTCTTAAAGAACAAGGGCAGATAGATAGCCCTAGTATAGAAAAAATCAAATCATGTCCTTTTTTAGGCATGGCATATGAGGACGATAGACTAATCGGTATTGGTGCGATTAAACAAGTTTATAAAACTCCTTTTGCAAAAGCAGATATATCAGAACTGGCAGACAAGTATGATTTTGAGCTCGGTTATATATTTTTGATAGATGAAAAAAAATATCGTGGAAAGGGTATTGCAAAACTTTTATCTATTGCCCTTTTAGAAAAGGTAAATGATAAAAATGTCTTTGCTACAACTGAAGAAAGTAATGAAAATCCAATGAAATTCTTATTGCAAAAATTAGACTTTGCAAAAAATGGAAAAACCTATACGGGTGCAAATACGGGTAAGCAAATAGGGTTGTACTTACGGACTACTAAAATTTAAGTTGTACCTATGTTGTACCAAAAGAAAAAGGGCTGATAGAATTTTTCTATCAGCCCTTGCCATTTCTAGTAGCGAGGACGGGAGTTGAACCCGTGACCTCAGGGTTATGAATCCTGCGCTTTTAAAATATAATCTAAAAGTGATTATTTCACTTCTTCGTAGTCAACATCCTGAACGTTATCACCACCGTTAGCATCACCTTGCGGTTGTGCATCCTGCGGAGCTCCCTGAGCGTCACCTTGCTTGTACATTTCTTCAGAAGCATTTTTCCATGCCTCATTCAATTTGTCTAAAGCCGGTTGGATAGCTGCTAAATCCTGGCTTCCGTGAGCTGCTTTCAAGTCAGTCAACGCGCTTTCAATAGCCGCTTTGTTACCATCAGATAGTTTTTCACCAAATTCTTTCAACTGGTTTTCAGTTTGGAAAATCATGCTGTCAGCTTCGTTCAATTTTTCAATTTTCTCTTTAGCTGCCTTGTCAGAATCTGCATTAGCTTCTGCCTCTTTTTTCATTCTTTCGATTTCTTCCTGAGTCAATCCTGAAGAAGCCTCAATTCTGATATCGTGTGATTTTCCGGTTCCTTTATCGGTTGCAGAAACTTTGATGATACCGTTAGCATCAATATCAAAAGTTACTTCAATCTGAGGGATTCCTCTTCCTGCCGGCGGAATACCATCTAAGTGGAAACGTCCGATAGTTTTGTTATCTGCCGCTAAAGCTCTTTCTCCTTGCAAAACGTGGATTTCAACCGATGGCTGGTTATCTGCTGCAGTAGAGAATACCTGTGATTTTTTAGTTGGGATTGTTGTGTTTGACTCAATCAATTTTGTCATAACACCACCCATAGTTTCGATACCCAGAGAAAGTGGCGTAACGTCTAACAACAATACGTCTTTTACATCTCCAGACAAAACTCCACCTTGGATAGCAGCACCAATAGCTACTACCTCATCCGGGTTAACTCCTTTAGATGGTTTTTTGTTGAAGAATTTCTCTACTTCTTCCTGAATTTTAGGAATACGTGTAGAACCTCCTACAAGGATTACCTCATCAATATCTGAAATGCTTAATCCAGCATCTTTTAAAGCTTTTGCTACAGGAGCCATAGAACGCTTAACCAAACTATCTGTCAATTGGTCAAATTTAGCTCTGGTCAATGTTTTTACCAAGTGCTTAGGTCCTGTTGCCGTAGCTGTAACATATGGCAGGTTGATTTCTGTCTGAGCAGAAGACGACAATTCAATTTTTGCTTTTTCAGCAGCTTCTTTCAAACGTTGCAATGACATTGGGTCCTGACGCAAATCCAAACCTTCTTCAGCTTTGAATTCTTCTGCCAACCAGTCAATAACAGCCTGGTCAAAATCATCACCTCCTAAGTGCGTGTCTCCGTTAGTAGACAATACTTCGAAAACTCCATCGCCCAATTCAAGGATAGAAATATCAAAAGTACCACCTCCTAAATCGTAAACGGCAATCTTTTGGTCTTTCCCTTTTTTATCCAAACCATAAGCCAATGCTGCTGCAGTAGGCTCGTTGATAATACGCATTACTTTCAAACCGGCAATTTCACCAGCTTCTTTTGTTGCCTGACGTTGCGCATCGTTAAAGTAAGCAGGAACTGTAATAACCGCTTCTGTTACAGACTGACCTAAATAATCTTCAGCCGTTTTTTTCATTTTTTGAAGTGTCATTGCAGACAATTCCTGTGGTGTATAAAGACGTCCGTCGATATCCACACGTGGTGTATCGTTATCACCTTTTACTACTTTGTAGGCAACATTTTGAGCTTCTTTATTACTTTCAGAGAATTTATTTCCCATGAAACGCTTGATAGAAGCAATAGTTTTAGTTGGATTGGTCACTGCTTGTCTTTTAGCAGGGTCACCAACTTTGATTTCACCACCATCAACAAATGCAATTACTGACGGCGTTGTTCTTTTTCCTTCAGCATTAGGGATTACAACTGGCTCGCTACCTTCCATTACAGCAACGCAAGAGTTCGTTGTTCCTAAGTCAATTCCGATTATTTTACCCATGTTTTTATATGTATTTTTGTTTTTTACTAGTTTTATAAACTCGTGAACTAGTAGACAATCTTTATGCCAAGCGTTAAAATCTTTAAAATTGTCAGTTTTTGTTAAAATTGACATTTTTAAATCTGACAAGATGACATCATTGCTTTTATCTTTCAAAATACTCAAAGGCATCTATAATATCTAAATAGACCCCGTCAAAATTGGCGTCTATAATTTTATTAAGATAGGAATTATCATTCTTATAAATAATCTTCTGCCAGTCTTCATTCCAATATTTTACTTTGAAATTGCCCGGCCAGTCCGGATTTTCGGTAGCCATCCAATCCGGCTTAGAGGTATTCCACGAGGGCTGCCAATAGTAACGGTAGTTTTCAGATTCTCCAATTGACATATAGCAAATTACCATACGCTTTCCTCCATTGGCTTTATTACGCAATTGATTAATTTCTACGGCTGTAAACTGTTCTTCGTTGAAAAACAGGTCCATAATGATTACATCATAATTTGTGGCCTTTACCGCATTGATAAATGCCAGCTTTGAAGTAAAATTCTCTGAATTTATAAGATAAAGAAAGTTTTTCGCCTGTGACAGGTTTGCAACTACTGCATCATTGGAGTTATTGGGAGCCGTGGCCGGAATTGCAGTCAGGTCGCGTTTTGGGGCAGCATAGGAAATATAACCGTTTGCAGTATTAACCTGATAGGAGTTACTGGCTTTTGAAGGTGTGGAGCAATAATCTGTGACCAATATGGTTTTCCTGTTACTTTTGGAGACATTTAAAAAGCCTTTCAGATAGTTTGAAACACTTGTAGGAGTTGCCTGGTCATCGTTATCATATCCGTAAAACAAATCTTCCTGACCGTTTCCGTCAATAGCATTTAAATAATCCTGCGACGGACTGCCATCAGCTTCTCCATTCACAGTAACCAGTTCTATTCCGTTTTGGGGGATGACAGCAAAACCGGGCTTAATACTTTTTGCCTTTTGACTAATTCCGATAACGAAATTACGCATGTCTTGTCTGAAATCACGGTTTTCGATATCAGGAGTCGTTGCGTCATTATCTTTGTCACAACCCAAAAAGGCCAATGCTATTGCCAACAGGACTAACTTTTTCATGTATTTTTTTATATGAGAACGGTAGTATCTGTTTTTTAGTCTCAATCAACTAAAAACAAAGCGTTACTAAACAGTAAATTTCCATTTTCCCAAAACCCTCTAAAAAGAGGATTGTCGACCATATAAATCACCTTTCCCCTGCCAACCGGTTCTACGGCAAATGAAACCGTATTCCCCAGTTTCTTTTTCAGGTTGGCACCAATGAATCCATAACTTTTATAATTTTCCGGAACATAGGCCACATTCCACACATTTTTAAGAACCTTAAAATATTTATCGGACGTTTTAAGGCTATAATATTTGTCACCCAAACCATAAGAAAGCGGGTGGGTTTTGTCTAATACGTTTTCTATTATGGCACCCGGAACACCATTTGACACAGAACGTCTTTCCGTTTTTTGGTATTCCTTAAAACGCGATGTCAATGCTTCCTCATCGCTTTGTTTTTTGGCAGCGTCTTTTTCTTCGTTGGTTGCAAACTGTGACAGATTGTAACCTTCCCTGTTTTCAAATAAACTTAAAGCATTTTGAATAGCAATTGTTTTACCTCCTTTTGAGATAAAATCGTCAATACTTTTCCTCTGACTGTCTGACAAATCATACCATCCATCAGCTAAAATCAAGGTATTATAATCGGTCAGATTAATCATTCCTAAATAATCCGCATCCAAAATACTTACCGGATAATCTATAATCTGGTCCATATAAAACCAAACCTGTCCGAAATCTGTCGGACTGACATTTTTCCCACTTAAAAGAAGAATTTTTGGTGCTTTCAGCAATTGGAAGTTTTCGCCACCCAAATCGGTTCCGCCCGTAGAAAAACCACTCTTAATGACACTATAATCATTTTTTTCTGCCAAAAGCCCGGCCATTGTCTTTTCAAATTCGGGAAGCTTTGTATTATCCGATTTTAAAACAATCAAATCTCCCATGTTTAGCTTTATATCTCCAAAAGCCGAATTTTTTTTCGAATAACGAACCTTAACATTCTTCTTTAGTAAAGAAGCTGCAATTTTTGCAGAAGTCCTGTTGTTCCAGGGGATATAAAAAGCATAAGCCGTTTCAGGAAGCACTTTGGTATTGCTTATTTTGCTTTCTCTTGTTTTTATAACCAAAGCATTTTTAAGAGCATAGCTTTCTATTCCAAAAGCGTGAGGTAAAGCCCAGGCCGTAATATCATAGGTAAGACTGTCTGATAATCTCTGGTAAGGTTCAAATAATACTTGTGTCAGGACAGATTTTGGCTGACTTGCCTGTATAATCATATCTCCCGATTCTACAGAAAATGCTTTTTCTTTGTCTGATTGGTAATGGTAGCCTGAAAGTTTTTTTGTTTCGTCAGCATACGCAAATTGGATGTTATTCTGCTTTAGCATCACGGCAAGCTGTTCGGCCTTACCATCATTTTTTATAACATAGGTTTTGTATTTTCCTTTAGGATTTTGCCTGCTGTCTTTAAAATAAGCCTTGAAATCAGCTATTAGTTTTTCTTTTCTGCCGGAAGCGGTTTCAACGGCAGTCAATACCGCAACCGTATGGTGGTTAATACGGTCCTGCAAGGTCAATATATTACCATTTTGCATTAGGACGGCTCTTCCCGCTCCTATTCCACCCTGCTCATAAGTCATTCCTATCGCACCGTTAAAGCTAGGATAAGTATCGCCATAACTCGGATAGAATAAATCAAAACGCTCTCTGGTATAATAATTCCAACCTTCAGCATCAAACTTTTTAGATGTATTCTCTCCTATCACATTATGGAAATCACGTTGTGGTTTGGTTATAAAATCATGGAATGGTTCCGCAGCCGGAGGAAAAAAATATGGCTCGTTATAGCCCATTTCATGAACATCTACATGCACTTCCGGCATCCAGCGGTTATACAAAACCATTCGCTGCTGGGTTTCAACCTGAGTCTGCCAGGCCCAATCCCTGTTCAGGTCATAGGCATAATGATTTTGTCTTCCTCCCGGCCAGGGCTCTATGTGCTCACGGTCTGTCAATTCGGGATGCAGGTTTTTACCTGATATGTCGCGAAGCCAGTTTCCATATCTTGAAAAACCATCCGGATTCAGACATGGGTCCAGTATCACGATTGTATTTTCAAACCATTGTTTTGTTGTTGTATTCTGCGGATTCAATAGCTCATAGGCTACTTTCATTGAGCTTTCTGCCGCTCCTATTTCGTTGCCATGTACGTTAAAACTTAACCAGACTATGGCCTTTTCTGTTTCTGTAGCAGGCTTTTTGTCTGTCATACCTATAGAATACAAATGATAGTCGCGTATAGCTTCCAGATTCTTAAGATTTTCCGGTGTAGAAATATAATACACATTCAGGCTTCTTCCCTGCGAAGTAAAACCGTAAGATTCGTGTTTTATATATTCTGAATTTTCTTTTAGGTATTTAAAATAGGTTTCTATTTCATGATAAAAGCTTACCTGTTTCCCGTATTCGGGTAAAAAATCGGCAGGGCTTTTAAGTTGGGCATAACCTGAAAGGCTGAAAGCTAGCAAGAAAGCAAAAAGTAGCTTTTTCATAAAACTGTTTAAGTGTTTGTGCATCAAATGTAGGAAATTAACCTTTAGAACTTAAAAGTTACTAACAGGGATACTAAATTTTGTTAGAAAACGAAGAATTCGCAAAATCGACTTCTCTTATTTCACTATTTCTATGAGGTAAGCAATTATGCCCTACCACTATTGTACATTTAATAAATTTACAACGTTTTCGCAATCGTAAAAAATATATATTTGCATAAAATTGCCTCTCATAATTATGGAAGAATGTATCTCGGTATTTGATATGCTTAAAATTGGCGTCGGACCCTCAAGTTCCCACACTCTTGGGCCTTGGCGTGGTGCAGAACGTTTTTTAAATGAACTTCGTGAAGAAAATATCTTAAGCAAAGTAATCCGGATTAAAGTAGATTTGTTTGGCTCGCTTTCCCTAACCGGAAAAGGCCATGCAACTGATTTAGCGGTTATGCTAGGGCTTACCGGCGCAGACCCGGAATACATTCCTATTGACAGTATCGACAAGACCATTTCTGAAATAAGAAAAAATAAGCAGTTGCATTTGGCTGGCGAAAGAATGATTCCGTTCGATATGGAAACGGATATCGTATTTAATAAAAACTTCCTGCCTTTCCATTCTAACGGTTTTACATTTACGGCCTATACGCCGGATGGTGAATATGAATCGACATTCTATTCTATTGGTGGCGGTTTCGTAGTTAAAGAAGAAAGAACAAATGCCGCTAAAAAGGAAATCATTAAATGTGCTTTCCCTTTTCCAATACAAAATGCGGTAGAATTGCTTGACTATACAGTCAAAGAAAATAAAAGCATTTCCGAAATCGTTTATGAAAACGAAAAATCAATGCGTACTGAGGAGAATATCCACAGCGAATTGATGCGTGTTTGGAATACGATGCTGGAATGCATGTATATTGGTTGCCATTCCGAAGGCATCCTTCCCGGAGGATTAAACGTTCGAAGAAGGGCTTTTGACATGCACCAGAACCTTATTGGCCTGGCAAATTACAGTACACCACAGGAATGGTTGGAAACCATCCGCAAAACGGAAGTAAAATTCCGCCAGATTCTAAAATGGGTAAGCTGTTTTGCTTTGGCTGTCAATGAAGTCAATGCCTCCTTGGGAAGAGTCGTAACGGCTCCTACTAACGGAAGTGCAGGCGTAATTCCGGCCGTGTTGATGTATTATATGGTTATCGAAAACCATCAGGCAGGCGATAAAGAAATCAAGCAGTTCCTTATGGTAGCCGGAGAAATTGGAAGTATTTTCAAAAAAGGAGCTACCATTTCGGCCGCAATGGGTGGTTGTCAGGCAGAAATAGGTGTTTCTTCTGCTATGGCGGCAGGAGCCTTATGCGAGTTAATGGGAGGAAGTCCGGCACAGGTACTTATGGCCGCAGAAATTGCCATGGAACACCATTTGGGAATGACCTGTGACCCAATTGGGGGATTAGTACAGATTCCGTGTATTGAAAGAAATACGATGGGTGCCATTAAGGCCATCAATGCAGCGGAACTGGCTCTTGAAACCGACCCTAAAAATGCCAAAGTTCCTTTAGACAAGGTAATCAATACCATGTGGGAAACCGCAAAAGACATGAATACGAAATACAAAGAAACATCAGAAGGCGGACTGGCTATTAGTGTGAATATGGCCGACTGCTAAAAAAGACAGCAAGATAAAAGTAACAGCAACCTGAAATTTCAGGTTGTTTTTATTTATAGCCTATTGCAAAACCAATTCCGCAAAACACTAATTTTGCTTAAACTCTTATTCCCTTTTTCGCTTGAAAAAAATTCTCATCATTGACGACGAAGAAAAACTAAGAAGCCTCATGGCCCGGATTATTGGTCTTGAAGGTTTTGAAGTCATTGAAACCGGCGACTGCAAATCCGGACTAAAAAAGATAGAACAGCATGCTTTTGATGTTGTGCTTTGCGATGTCAAGCTTCCCGATGGAAATGGTGTCGACCTGACCATAGCTATAAAAGAAAAATCACCGCAAACCGAAGTGATTCTGCTTACCGCCTACGGAAACATTCCTGATGGTGTGCAAGCTATAAAAAATGGCGCTTTTGATTATATCGTAAAAGGTGATGATAATAATAAAATTATCCCGCTGCTTCATCGGGCTATTGAAAAGGCAAACCTGACAAAACGTATTGCCCAGTTAGAAGCCAAACTCGAAGATAAGCTTTCATTTGACGGAATTATAGGCGATTCCAAACCTTTATTGCAATCCATCAATCTGGCTAAAAAAGTAGCACCTACAGATACTACTGTGCTACTAACCGGAGAAACCGGTACTGGAAAAGAAGTATTTGCGGCGGCTATCCATCAATCAAGTTCAAGAAAACATCAGAATTTTGTGGCCATAAACTGTTCGGCTTTTAGTCATGATTTGCTCGAAAGCGAAATGTTCGGTCATCTGGCAGGCTCTTTTACAGGAGCTACAAAAGACAAAAAAGGGCTGTTTGAGGAAGCCAATGGCGGAACCATATTTTTAGATGAAGTTGGCGAAATGGCACTCGACCTTCAGGCAAAACTGTTACGTGTCATTGAAAATGGCGAATTCCTGAAAGTAGGTGAAAACAAACCTACCAAAGTTGACGTACGGATTATAGCCGCTACCAATAGAGATTTGCCTAAGGAAATTGAATCCGGACATTTTAGGCAAGACTTGTTCTACCGTCTTTCCGTATTCCAAATCCAATTGCCTGCCTTGCGGGAACGCGTTACTGATATTGAACCGCTTGCCAAACATTTTCTGAATTTCTTTTCACTGAAAACCAATAAAAAAATCAAGGCACTATCTGATGAATTTGTGCAGTTACTAAAATTGCATACCTGGCCGGGAAATATACGTGAGCTAAAAAATGTATTGGAACGCAGTGTTATTCTGGAAACAGAAGCCATTCTGACAACCGATTGCCTTCCTATGGAAATACAACAATTAAAAACAGCCAATACTTCCGGAGAATCTCCTCTATTGTCTGCTTTTTCTCTGGCTTCTGCCGAAAAAATCCATATCCAGAAAGTATTGAACTATACGAACCATAACAAAACCGAAACCGCAAAACTGCTGAATATTGCTTTGACAACACTATACAGAAAACTGGAAGAATACAAAATCAACTAGATATATTGGTTACAGATATACTACCGGCAAGGTATGCGTATTTCAAATTTATTTACTTAGCAACCGTCTTTGCGAGAGGCACTTTTATAAATTACTTTACCATCTCGTTCTACATAGTCAACCGACACAATTGGATAGGCATATTTGGGTGCGTATGACACAAAATGACTTCTAATAATAATTTTGTCGTTAACTTTCAGGCTTCGTAATTCCTGAAATTCATTAGAATTTTCCGTCCCAAAACTGAGAATATAATAGTCATCATTAATCCCAGCCATCACTCCAAAACCTAATCGTGAGCCTGGCGGAAGGGAAAGAGAAGTTATAACAGCATCCATATTGGCAAAATAACTTACATGACTCCTTATTTTAGCAGTACTGGCAAGCACTCTTCTACCTTCGGGAGACATTTCCCATTCTTTGAGCTTTATTCCATCAGGGGTAGCTTCCCATTTTTCCCTTTCGGCTTTCATATCTGCAGCAGAGAGTAGCTTTGGGTCTGGCTCCTTAGAAATTTCTTTTTTGATTTCACAATTAGTAAATACTAGTCCGCATACCACAACCAGAGGTAAAATCAGCGCATAAATAACTTTTTTCATGTTTTTTTGTAGTTTTAATTAATAGTGATAAATCAGAATTCGTTTAAGGCATTTCTTTTGTTTTTCATGCCCTATCAAAATTATTTCAGCGAATCTACTTTGTTATTTTTTGGCTTGTGGGATTTAGATTGTAAATTAAATTGTAACCTTTGTAAATAAATCGTAAATAGTTATGTCAGATAGCCAAAATCTCTTCTCGGGAAAACGTAAGTATCTGTTTTTATTGGCATTACTTTCGTTTATCTTAGTAATCTTCGCAACTTTCAGTATGGCGGATAAGGACGATTTTAATATCGCCAGAAGGGAAGTTTTGCTTCGCAAAATCGGACATGAACTACTTTTACAATCCGGAGACAGTGTATCTAGAGTTCTTCCGGTAAAAAAGATTGCAGAAAATGAATACCAGATTAATTTCGAAAAGGAATTTAGTTTTCAACCGGACTCCCTGGCGAATACAACCCGGCGTTTGTTGGCTAATGACCCTTTGACATCCGATTATGTTGTTAATGTCATAAACTGTGGTAATTCCGATGTAGCTTATGGATATGCCATATCCAAAAACAGAAAAGAGGACAACATACCCTGTATAGGCAGAATACAACCCAAAGCATGTTACATAATCAACATTAAATTCAAACCAACAGGTATAAATACAGCAAAGAATGGGTATCTTTTGGCCGGCCTGCCGTTTTTAGCATTGGTTGGTTTTCTTTTTTTAAAATCTGGTACAACCCGAAAGCGAAAAACATTACCGGACAGTAAGGATACCGACACCTTCACTTTAGGTTCGGTTTTGTTCGATGCTAAGAATCGGAAACTGATAACAACCGAAAAGACAATAGACTTAACAGGAACAGAAACCCGTCTACTGCTTATTTTCGCATTGTCACCCAATGAAACTATAGAAAGAAGTCGTTTGCAAAAAGAAATATGGGAAGACGAAGGTGTCATTGTAGGGCGCAGTCTGGATATGTTCATTTCAAAACTTAGAAAAAAATTGGAATTGGACTCCAACATCAATATCGTTGTTATACGCGGCAAAGGATATAAGCTTGAGATTAGCTCTTAAAGAAATTAAATACCTATCGTTTTGAAAGTACCAACCCTATCGTTTTGATAGGGTTTTTCTTTTTGGTTACAGTCCAAAAAAATATAATTCCTAGATACTAAAGGGTTTACACAGTTTGTCCAAAAATTGGTTCTGAATTTGGCATAAGGCATCAAAAATATCTTAATCATTATGAGAAATTTCAATGATAGCCTAATCAAAAAAATGGAGCGCCTTGCCGAAATAACCATCAGCAGCCTCCAGCTCGGTAAAATGGCACGTACTAAAAGATGCCTTGCACTTGCCGAGGAATTGCTCATCAAGGGCAATAACGAAATGAAAAACGCAATTACCAATGTCTATCTGTTTTCCGTATCGCATTATATGGAAATAAACCGGTTGGAAACATCGAGACTACTACCAATTGCGCTTCACAAAGAATACGTCAAACAAATTAATGCTTCCGGAGTATGATAGTCGCCATTCTCACCATCACAGGGCTGCTCTGCTTTGCCCTTTTCTATGTTTCCATCTACTATTTCGATAAAATCTAAAATTATGATAGCCTTATTAATTATTGCTCTGGCTGTTTTTGCCTACATCGTTTACGTCTTACTTAAACCTGAAAAATTTTAAACCATGAATACCGAAATTACAGGAATTATAGCCATGTTTGTCCTGACACTGCTTCTGGCAATACCGTTAGGAAAATACATTTCAAAAGTATATTCAGGGCAAAAAACTTTTTTAGACCCAGTTTTTCAGCCCATTGAAAAACTATTTTATAAAATAAGCGGTATCGATTTTAAAAAAGAAATGAACTGGAAACAGCACATGGTTGCGCTGGTTGCCATTAATGTTGTCTGGTTTGTTTTAGGAATGATTGTGCTTCTCTGTCAAGGTTGGTTGCCGTTGAATCCGGATAACAATCCCAATATGACGCCTGACCTGGCTTTCAACACCATTATTTCCTTTTTAGTAAACTGCAACCTGCAGCATTATTCCGGAGAAACCGGAGTCAGTTATTTAAGTCAGTTGTTTTTGATGTTCCTTCAATTCGTTTCTGCGGGAATCGGATTGGCGGCAGCTGCTGTACTTTTCAATGCATTAAAAGAAAGAACAACGGAAACGCTGGGCAATTTTTACAATTACTTTATCAAGTCCTGTACCCGTATTCTTTTGCCTATTTCAGTAATCGTAGCAACTATTTTGCTTTTTAACGGAACTCCAATGACGTTTGAAGGGAAACAGGCAATGACAACGCTTCAGGGAGATTCTGTTGAAGTATCAACCGGACCAGCTGCAGCATTCACCGCCATAAAACATGTGGGGACAAATGGTGGAGGTTTTTTTGGTACCAATTCAGCCCATCCACTTGAAAACCCTAATTACCTGACCAACATGGTTGAAATGATTGCCCAGATGATTATTCCATTTGCCATGGTATTTGCTTTAGGGTTTTACTTAAACAGAAGAAAACTATCCTGGATGATTTTTGGTGTAATGACAGTCGGATTCCTTGCGTTGACTATTCCAACCGTAATTACAGAAATGAATGGAAACCCTGCCATAGCGCAAATGGGAATTGATACAACCTCCGGCGCTACCGAAGGTAAAGAAGTACGGTTTGGAGCTGCCGCATCCGGATATTGGAGCATTGCTACAACCGTTATCTCAACAGGTTCTGTCAATTCAATGCACGACAGCGCCATGCCCCTATCCGGAATGAACCAGTTACTTGCCATGATGATTAACTGCTTTTATGGAGGATGTGGTGTAGGGATATTAAACTTTTACATTTTTATCATCCTTGCTGTTTTTATAAGCGGACTCATGGTGGGCAGAACTCCTGAATTTCTGGGTAAGAAAATCGAAGCCCGCGAAATGAAAATCGCCATGATCATTGCCTTACTGCATCCTTTCTTAATATTGGTTGGAGTTGCGTTATCAACAGCATTTCCGGAACAAGGTGCCAGCACATTGAACAATCCGGGATTTCATGGATTTAGTGAAATCTTATACGAATTCACCTCATCTGCGGCCAATAACGGAAGTGGTTTTGAAGGTTTGGGCGATAATAATCCGTGGTGGAATATTACAACAGGAATCGTATTGCTGCTTTCCAGATTCCTTCCCATAATAGGTCCTGTGGCAATTGCCGGAATCCTCGCTTCAAAAAAACACATTCCGGAAAGTGCGGGAACTTTAAAAACCGATACTTCAACTTTCGGATTAATGGTATTTGCAGTTATTTTCATCATTGCAGCGCTTTCCTTCTTCCCTTCCCTCACTTTAGGACCTATAGCAGAATATTTCACGCTTTATTAATCAAATGATTTTCAAAAATGAAAACTCAAAATAAATCACTGTTTCAGAAAGAATTGCTCAAAGAAGCATTCGTACAGTCTTTTCTGAAACTCAATCCTGCAACCCTGTTCCGCAATCCGATTATGTTTACGGTTGAAATCGGAACAGTAGTCATGCTCTGCGTTTGTCTGTGGATATTGACCGGTGAAGAATCACAAGGTAGTTTTGTGTACAACCTTACCGTCTTTATCATTTTACTATTCACATTATTGTTTGCCAATTTTGCGGAAGCCATTGCGGAAGCAAGAGGTAAAGCCCAGGCGGACAGCCTTCGAAAAACAAGAGAAGAAACGCCTGCCAAAAAAATATTTCCGGTTGGAGAAATGTATGTAGACGAACTTCAGATTGTTCCTTCCTCCAACCTGGTTAAAGGCGATATCTTTATTTGTGAAGCCGGCGATACTATTCCAACCGACGGAGAAATCATTGAAGGTTTGGCAACTATTGACGAAAGTGCCATAACCGGTGAAAGTGCTCCGGTAATTCGCGAAGCGGGCGGAGATAAAAGTTCCGTAACAGGCGGTACAAAAGTCTTATCAGATAAGATTAAAGTTCGGGTGACAACTGAACCCGGCGAGAGCTTCCTTGACAAAATGATTGCATTGGTTGAAGGTGCATCAAGACAAAAAACACCTAATGAAATCGCACTGACTATTTTATTAGCAGGCTTTACCTTAGTTTTTATTATTGTCTGTACGACTTTAAAACCGTTTGCTGATTATGCCAATATCACTATAACCATCGCTTCTTTTATTTCTTTATTCGTCTGCTTGATTCCAACAACTATTGGTGGATTGTTATCTGCTATAGGTATTGCCGGAATGGACCGCGCCTTGCGTGCCAATGTCATTACAAAATCAGGTAAAGCGGTAGAAACTGCGGGTGATATTGATGTATTGCTGTTAGACAAAACAGGAACGATTACAATTGGAAATAGAAAAGCAACGCAATTTTATCCTACCGCTGGCATATCCGAACAGGAATTTATAAAGGCCAGTATCCTATCGTCCTTAGCTGACGAAACACCGGAAGGCAAATCAATCATCGAATTGGCAGGAAAAGAGGCTACAAAAAACCTTTCTATAGAAGGTGCCACGCTGATAAAATTTACGGCAGAAACACGCAGCAGCGGTGTCACACTTCCGGATGGTACCAGAATCCGAAAAGGGGCTTATGACGCTATCCGAAAATTAAGCGAAAAAGCAGGAAATACTTTTCCAAATGACACATCTGATAGAGTTACTGAGATTTCCAGCAACGGGGGTACGCCTCTGGTGGTTTCTGAAAATGATAAGGTTTTAGGAGTAATCGAATTACAGGATATTATCAAACCCGGAATACAGGAACGTTTTGAAAGACTGCGCAGAATGGGTGTCAAAACCGTAATGGTTACAGGTGACAACCCATTAACGGCCAAATTTATTGCCGAAAAAGCCGGTGTGGATGATTTTATTGCGGAAGCCAAACCCGAAGACAAGATGAATTACATCAAAAATGAGCAAATCAAAGGGAAACTGGTTGCCATGATGGGCGATGGGACAAATGATGCTCCCGCTCTTGCCCAGGCCGATGTGGGCGTTGCCATGAACAGCGGAACACAGGCTGCCAAAGAAGCCGGAAATATGGTGGATTTGGATAACGACCCTACAAAACTGATAGAAATTGTAGAAATCGGAAAACAATTATTAATGACACGCGGAACATTGACCACTTTTAGTATCGCTAATGACGTTGCCAAATATTTTGCCATCATTCCTGCCCTGTTCATCACCGCAATTCCTGCGCTGCAAGGTTTAAATATCATGCACCTGCATAGCCCGGAAAGCGCTATCCTATCGGCAGTTATCTTTAATGCAGTTGTGATTCCGTTTTTGATTCCGCTGGCTTTAAAAGGAGTCACATATAAACCTATAGGTGCTTCTGCCCTATTAAGACGAAACTTATTGTTTTATGGATTAGGCGGTATCATTGTTCCTTTTATCGGAATAAAAATCATCGACATGATAGTTACATTATTCATCTAAACTAATAGCAAAATGAAAAATTATTTATGGATTGGAGTAAAGTTAACACTGGTTACACTTGTCTTTTTTGCCGGACTCTATACACTGTTTATTTTTGGAATAGCCCAAATGGCTCCCAACCAAGGAAAGGGAATCATGACGGAAAGCAATGGAAAAAAATTCTATAGCAATATAGGCCAATCCTTTACTAATGCCCGTTATTTTAACTCAAGACCTTCTGCCGTAAACTATAATGCAGCAGGTTCAGGAGGAAGCAATAAAGGACCAGGCAATCGGGAATATCTGGCCGAAGTCCAAAAAAGGATTGACACTTTCCTAATCCAGAATCCGGAAATCAAAACTAATGAAATTCCGGCTGATATGGTCACAGCCAGCGGTAGCGGATTAGACCCAAATATCTCCGTACAAGGTGCAAAAGTCCAAATCAAGCGTATTGCAAAAGCAAGAAACATTGAAGAAAAAAAGTTGGAAGACCTTATTGCCCAAAATACTGAAAAGCCGCTTTTAGGACTGTTCGGACCAGAAAAAATTAACGTATTACAACTAAACCTCGCTCTCGATAAACTCAAATAACAATGAAAAAATTAGCTACTGCAGCTTTTATCGCAATGGTCTCTCTTGCACAAGCACAGAAAGACACTATAAAAACTCCTGAATCAACATTAAAAATAACAGGCTATGCCGAAATCTATTACCTATACGATTTCGGAGTGCCTGAAAACAATACCAGACCCGGTTTCGTATATTCCCATAACAGGCATAATGAAGTTTCTTTAAATCTTGGATTTGTCAAAGCCAACTATGAAAAAGGAAACGTCAGGGCTAACCTGGCAATCATGGCAGGAACTTATGGCAATGCCAATCTTGCTACCGAAGAAGGCATTATGAAAAACATTTATGAAGCTAATGCCGGTGTAAAACTCTCAAAAACCAAAAATCTTTGGATTGATGCCGGGATTTTTGCCTCACACATTGGTTTTGAAAGTGCCATCAGTAAAGATTGCTGGGCATTGACACGTAGCATCCAGGCAGACAATTCGCCTTATTATGAAAGTGGCGCAAAACTATCCTATACTACAGACAATGGGAAATGGTTTGTGAGCGGACTGCTTTTAAACGGATGGCAAAGAATTAAACGGGTTGACGGTAATAAAACATTGGCTTTTGGACATCAACTAACCTATAAACCAAACGCGGCTATCCTATTGAACAGCAGTTCTTTCATTGGAAACGACAAACCCGATACTGATAAAAGGATGCGTTATTTTCACAATTTATACGGTGTTTTTCAGTTAAATGAAAAATGGGGACTAACTGCCGGTTTTGACCTTGGTGCTGAACAAAAGGAAAAAGGAAGCAACAGTTATAATTCATGGTACTCTCCTATTCTGATTGCGAAATATAAAGTTTCCGACAAAATCCATATCGCAGCACGAGGAGAATACTATGCAGATAAAAATGGGGTCATTATTGCAACAGAAACACCAAACGGATTTAAAACCTTTGGCTATTCTGTCAACTTCGATTACAATATCTATGACAATGTTGTATGGAGAATCGAAGCCAGAAATCTGAACAGCAAGGATGAAATTTTTACTGAAAATGGCAATCCTACCAAACAAAACTTTGCCGCGGCAACTTCGCTCGCCATATCATTCTAAAACCTAAGCCTGTTTATTTTGGAAAGCAAAAGAGAAGATAGTGTACAGCATTTTTTAAACCTGATTCAAAAATCAAGGAGAGGAAAGTTTAAAATCTACATCGGCATGAGTGCCGGTGTAGGTAAAACTTTTCGCATGCTTCAGGAAGCCCATTCCCTCCTAAAAAATGGAATCGATGTCAAAATAGGTTTTATAGAAACACACAATCGCAAAGAAACACATGACCTTTTGGAAGGACTTCCTGTAATTCCAAGACGTTATTTGTTCTACAAAGGCAAAGAACTGGAAGAAATGGATGTTCAGGCCATCATCAGCCTTCGTCCGGAAGTAGTAATTGTTGACGAACTAGCCCATACTAATATCGAGGGAAGCAAAAATGAAAAGCGCTGGCAGGACGTCTTTGAAATCTTAGAAGCCGGAATCAATGTAATCAGTGCAGTGAATATCCAGCATATTGAAAGCCTGAATGAAGAAATAAAACACATCACAGGAATTGAAGTCAAAGAACGAATTCCTGACAGTGTTTTGGCGCAGGCGGATGAAGTCGTAAACATAGACCTTACGGCTGACGAACTGATTACAAGGCTAAAAGAAGGAAAAATCTATAAGGCTGAAAAAATAGAAATGGCACTTAAGAATTTTTTCAAGAGCGAGCACATACTGCAATTAAGAGAATTGGCCTTAAAAGAAGTGGCCAGCCAGGTCGAACGAAAAGTCGAAATTGAAGTTCCTAAAAGCAAAAACACCCGTCATGAAAAATTCATGGCTTGTATTAGCAGTAACGAAGCCACCGCAAAAAAGGTAATCCGCAAAACCGCACGTCTCGCCAATTATTACAACAGCAGCAAATGGTATGTCTTATATGTACAGATTCCACATGAAAGTGCAGACCGGATTGCATTAGACAAACAAAGACATCTAATCAATAATTTTAAACTGGCTACAGAACTGGGCGCCGAAGTCATCAAAATTGAACATACCCGGATTGCCAAGGCCATTATCGAACAGGCTGAAAGCAAAGGTATTACTACGGTATGCATTGGAAAACCAAAAATGAACCTGATGAAAATTATTCTTTCTACAAGTGCTTTCAAACAATTATTAAATAAGCTATCTTCGAGTGAAATTGACCTGATTATTCTTAGTTGATAGTGGATAGTTTTTAGTGGATAGTTTTTAGTGGATAGTGTATAGTTAGTTTAAGCCAGAAAAAAAGAGATCATGAAAAATAGTATTGTTAAGGACAAATCGTTTGTATTTGCCGTAAGAATTGTGAGGTTATACCAACATATTTCAGAAAATAAAAAAGAATTTATACTGTCAAAACAATTGGTTAGAAGCGGAACTTTAATTGGAGCAAATATTTGTGAGGCTTTGCAGGCTCCCTCAAAAAAAGACTTTAGCAACAAGATGAACATATCACTAAAAGAAGCCCAGGAAACCGAATATTGGCTACGTTTGCTTTTTGAAACAAACTACCTGTCCGAAAAAGAATACCAATCCGTTCACTCAGACAGTATCGAACTCATCAAAATACTAACCTCAATTGTAAAAACATCGCGAACAAACACAGATTAAAGATGAAAGATGAAAGATGAAAGTCGAAAGTCGAAAGATGAAAGTCGAAAGTCAAAAGATGAAAGACGTTAGACTAACAACTATACACTATCAACTATATACTGTCAACTATATACTGTCAACTATACACTATCAACTATAAACTAAAAATCAAACCGTGCGTATAAAAACAAAATTAAGACTCGGTCTCGGGATTCTTTTCTTACTCATCATATTGCTCACTGCTCTGGCAGTAAGACAAGTGCATGCCATTGCCGGTGATACTGAAAATATTCTTGTTGCCAATTACAATTCCTTAGACTATTCCCGGAACATGATGAAAGAGCTCGACAAGATTGAGGGTGAAAAACAATCTTTCGAAAATTTTAATCACTTTCTGGAATTGCAAGGCAAAAACATAACGGAAATAGGCGAAAAAGAACTTACCCAAAATTTAACAGAAGATGTAAAAGCATGGCAATCAAGACCCGAAGAACCATCTATCCTGCTTCAGATTCGGAAAGACCTTAACGATATCATGAAAATTAACATGGATGCTATCCAAAGGAAAAGTATCGTAGCGCAAAAAACAACAGAAAGTGCCATACTCTGGATTTCGATTACCGGACTTACCTGTTTTTTGATTGCCTTAATCCTGTTGGTCAACCTGCCAAGTGATATTGCAAATCCTATAAAAGACCTCACAGAAAGTATTCGTCAGATTGCCGCAAAAAACTATTCGCAGCGGGTCAATTTTGAAACGCATGACGAATTTGGAAATCTGGCCAGGTCATTCAATACAATGGCAGAAAAGCTTCAGGAATATAGTGACAGTAACCTTGCCAGACTCATGATGGAGAAAAAACGGGTTGAAACGCTAATCAACAATATGCAAGACCCGGTTATTGGACTTGATGACAAAAACCTTATTCTGTTTGCCAATGAAGAAGCCTTAAAAATTTCGGGACTAAAAGCAGAGAATATTATCGGTAAAGCTGCTACCGAAGTTGCTGTTTCTAACGACCTTGTCCGTTCACTATTACAGCATCTTATGGATGGAAACATCGAAAAGTCACAGCAAACACTGAAAATCTATGCAGACAATAAAGAAAGTTACTTCGAAAAACAAATAGTACCTATACTTGTTCTTCCAACAGGCGAAGAAGAAAAAAAACATATTGGTTCATTTATTATACTGCGCAACGTCACAGCCTATAAAGAATTGGATTTTGCCAAAACCAACTTCATAGCCATGGTTTCGCATGAATTCAAAACACCAATCGCTTCAATGAAAATGAGCCTGCAATTACTGGAAAACAGCAGTGTCGGTAATTTAAACGATGAGCAGAAACAATTGGTTTCAAGCATTAAGGACGATGCTAAAAGATTACTCCGTACTACAGGAGAACTGCTGGACATCACCCAGGTAGAAACCGGAAAAACACAACTCAAAATAGAAAACTGTAATCCCGATGTAATCATTTCTGATGCAGTAGAAGCTACAAAAATACTGGCAGAACAAAAAAAGATTAGCCTTAACCTGACTGTTCCCGAATTGTTGCCTGAAATAAAAGCCGACCAGGAAAAAACAACCTGGGTCATTACGAACCTCATTTCAAATGCTATCCGCTATTCGTATGAAAACTCAACCATTTTCATTGCCGCAGAAGCCAAAGAAAATGCGCTTATGATAACTGTCAAAGACAACGGAATAGGCATTTCTCCACAGTACAAAAACAAAATCTTTGATAAATATTTCCGGATTCCGGGTTCGGAGAAAGAAGGAACCGGCCTCGGACTGGCCATCAGCAAGGAGTTAATAGAAGCGCAAGGCGGTACAATTTCCGTTGAGAGTAACTTAGGATTCGGAAGTGAATTTGTCGTCACGCTCAAAATCAGCAATGATTAACTCAAATCTTGATTTTACTGTCTCCATAGTAAATGATTTTCCATAGGTTTTCCTTCTTAATCAGTTGAATGGAGTTGACGCCTTTATGGGTTAACTCGCCATTGATGTAAAATTCAAAAGGTATCCAGGCGTGAGCCATTCCACCATCAACTTTAATAGTAAAGGAAAGCAACCGTTCTTCAAATTTAGTTTCCTTAGGAATCGTGGCAACATATCTTTTAAAATCAGCCGCTTTTGTGACTACAAGCTTGTTTCTTCTCGGACTTTGCACTACCGTCTGTAACATCAGGTCTTCATCACTCACAGCATTAATTTTCAGGCTGTCTCTGGCATGTATACCTTCAAAAAAAGTTTGTATCGATTGGCGGATTTCAGCTTCCTGGGCCATTAGCGGTTGAAAGGAAACAAAGAAAATCAATAGTACTAATTTTCGCATTATAATCTTTTTAAAGTTAGGGAAGTAAAATTAGCAGAAAAAATTATAGGTTGTGTGGCAATGGTAAATAAAGCAATTTGTACATTTACATCTTCTAATTCCTACACTATGTCTGTTGCAAAAAAAGATTATAAGAGAATCACAACCAAATCGCTGATTGAAATGAAGGCCAATGGCGAAAAAATTTCAATGCTGACATCCTATGATTTCACTATGGCAAAAATTGTCGATACTGCCGGTGTTGACGTCATTCTGGTTGGCGATTCTGCCTCAAATGTAATGGCGGGTCATGAAACTACCCTGCCAATTACCCTTGACCAGATGATATATCATGCTTCCAGTGTTGTCAGGGCAGCATCACGCGCTTTGATTGTAGTGGATTTGCCTTTTGGAAGCTATCAGTCTGACCCAAAAGAAGCCCTGCGTTCCTCTATCAGAATCATGAAGGAAAGTGGTGCTCATGCCGTAAAATTAGAAGGCGGAAGCGAAATCAAAGATTCCATCAAAAAAATCCTCAATGCCGGTATTCCTGTTATGGGACATTTGGGGCTCACACCACAATCCATATATAAATTCGGAACTTACACGGTTCGTGCCAAAGAAGATGCCGAAGCCGAAAAACTTTTGGAAGATGCCAAATTACTTGAAAAACTAGGCTGTTTTGCATTGGTATTGGAAAAAATTCCTGCAAAATTGGCTGAAAAAGTAGCACAAAGCATTACCATTCCTGTAATTGGAATTGGTGCCGGAGGTGGCGTTGACGGGCAGGTTCTTGTTATTCACGATATGCTTGGAATGAATAATGAGTTCAGCCCGAGATTTTTGAGAAGATACATGAATTTATATGACGACATGACCAATGCCATTGGAAAATATGTTACCGACGTGAAGTCGCACGATTTCCCTAGCGAAAAAGAACAATACTAATTGTCTTTTGATTATTTGAACTACCAAGTCGCCGAAATCTAATTTTCAAAAAACAATGAAAACCATTTCCACAAAAAATAATCTTCAGGTACTGCACGAAGACAATCATATTATTGTCATCAACAAACGTGTAGGCGACATCGTTCAGGGAGATAAAACAGGCGACAAACCCCTAAGCGATGTAGTAAAAGAATATATCAAGGAAAAATACAATAAACCGGGCGAAGTTTTTCTGGGTGTTGTCCATCGTCTGGACAGGCCTACGACCGGAATCGTAGTATTCGCCCGCACTTCCAAAGCACTTTCCAGGCTCAATGATTTGTTTAAAAACCGGGAAACGCAAAAAACATACTGGGCTGTTGTCAAAAATAAGCCCGCAGAAGCTTCGGCAAAGCTGGTTCATTATTTGAAAAGAAATGAAAAGAACAACACTTCAAAAGCACACAGCAAAGAAGTTCCTGATAGTAAAATAGCAAGCTTAGATTACAGGATAATCCGCGAGCTCAATAACTATTATGCGCTGGAAATTAATTTGCATACCGGACGCCATCACCAAATCCGGGCACAACTCGCTGCTATTGGAAGCCCAATCAAGGGCGACCTGAAATATGGTGCCGACAGAAGCAATCTTGATGGTGGCATTCATTTGCACGCCCGCAAACTCACCCTCACCCATCCCGTTACCAAAGAAGTATTAGAAATAACCGCACCCGTTCCTAATGACCCTATTTGGAAAGCAATCTGATATTTTTAAGAATAATGATTCTTTTTTTTACGTTAATTTAGTATCCCCAATAAAAAAATCTATAAATTTAACTTAAAAAAACTTCCCTATGAAATTACCAATCTTATTATGCCTACTGATTGGCACGAGTGCTTTCGCTCAGGACCATTTTTCCGGAATTACCACTTCCAGAAGAGGCGGATTATTAAATGCAAGTACAAACCCCGCCGAACTTGCCAACCTGAAAACCAAATATGAAGTCGGGGTATTCTCCTTAAGTTTTAACCTTTCCAACAACCGATTGGGTTTTGATGACCTCGTTAGCGGTGATGATTTGGAACAAAAACTATTTGAAGGAAACAAGGATGTCGACCTCCGTTTTGATGGTGAAGTATACGGTCCTGCCTTTGCAATGAAAATAGAAAAATGGGCTTTTTCATTCAGCACTAAAGCTTATGGAAAAGTAAATTTCAATGATGTTGACCCAACAATTGGGGATGCCGTTACCAATGGAGCTCTGAACAGTATTTTTGGTGCCTCAACCATCCAAAGTGATAAAAACCAGCGTGCCAACGGAACCACCTGGGGCGAAGTGGCCTTTGGAGTTGCCAGAAATATATATGAAACCGATGAACACAAGTTGAGTGTGGGCGTAACCTTAAAACTCCTCTTTCCCGGCTCCTATGCGAATTTAGGTCTTGACAAATTCTCCGGAACCATCACAAACAATCTTGGAAATGTGAATATGACAGATGCTTCAGCAAGAATGAACATTTCTTATTCAGGAGATTTGGCAGACGATTTTTCAGATTTTGGCAATTACACCAGTTCTCTTTTTGGAAAATTAAACGGCTTTGCTACAGATTTGGGAGTGAACTACCAATGGAAAGACGATAATGACGGCTATAAAATCAATGCCGGAGCAGCCGTACGCAACATTGGAAGCATGACTTTTAAATCAGATAACAATAGCAACAACAATTACGAACTAAATATCCCTGCCGGACAGTCGCTCAACCTGAACCAATTTGAAAGCGTAAGCAGCTTTAAGGAAATTGAAGAAATATTGCTTTCGAGTGGTTATCTGACTGCTACTTCCAATGGCAGCGATTTTAAAGTAAAACTTCCAACCGTTTTTTCTGCTTATGCTGACGTAAAAATTATTCCTGATTTCTACGTTACCGTATTCGGACAGCAAAAATTCAATAAGGATAACAAAGACGACCAGGTTACGGCTCAAAACGTGATTTCGGTTACGCCACGATATTCCAGAGAAAGTTTTGAAGTATTTGCTCCGTTAGCGTCAAATGAAATTTCAGGATTCACAGCAGGATTGGGATTCAGAGCCGGAGGTTTCTTTATAGGGTCAAGTTCAGTGGTTACTGCCTTGATTAATGACGGAGAACAGGCAGATTTTTACCTCGGATTCCGTTTCGGATTGCAATAATTTTTAAAATTATGAACCATCAAGAAATCAATCAAAGAAAAGAAAAGCTTAAAAAATTCTCTCATGTCATTTCACTTCATGAAAATGATATTATAGAGGCACTGCATAAAGACTTCGGAAAACCGGCTTTTGAAGCCTATCTTACTGAAATAAATGTAGTGCAATCTGACCTGAAAGATACCATAAAAAATATCCATGCCTGGGCTAAACCTAAAAAAGTCCGGGCATCTATTCTTAATTTTCCGTCTTCTGATTATATCTATACAGAACCTTATGGAAAAACACTGATTATTTCTCCGTGGAATTATCCTTTCCAACTGGCTATCTGTCCGTTAATTGCGGCCTATGCGGCTGGTAACTCCATTGTTCTCAAACCTTCTGAATTAACACCCCATACATCAAGCTTAATTTCTAAAATCATACGGGAAACTTTTGATGTTAAGGAAGTCGTGGCCGTTTTAGGAGATGCAGAAATTGCCAAAAGCCAGCTGGCCAAACGTTGGGATTATATCTTTTTTACCGGAAGTCCGGCCGTTGGAAAAGAAATTGCAAAAGCTGCAGCCGGGAATCTTACGCCTGTAACTCTGGAACTGGGTGGTAAAAATCCCTGTATAATTGACAAAAATGCCAATCTTCAAATCGCAGCAAAACGTATTGTCTGGGGAAAATTTATCAATGCCGGACAAACCTGTATTGCTCCTGATTATCTTCTCATACACAAAGGAGTCAAGACAAAATTCATCCGCCTGTTGCAGCAGGAAATTATAAATGCTTATGGTGAAGACCCGAAACTTTCGCCTGACTTTACACGAATCATAAACAAAAAGCATTTCCTCAGACTGGTTGAAATGATAGATGAAGCAAAAACAATCTCGGGAGGAATCCACGATGAAGAAAGTCTTTACATTGCGCCAACACTTATTGACGAACCTTCTTTCGACAGTGTCATCATGAAAGATGAAATTTTTGGGCCACTACTCCCATTGATTTCTTATGAAAATGAAAGCGACCTGGAAAAAATAATTTCAAAATATGAAAAACCGCTGTCGTTATATGTGTTTACAGATGACAAAGCTTTTGCAGAACGCGCTATCCGGAAATTTTCATTTGGTGGCGGATGCATTAACGATACTGTCGTACACTTTTCAAACAAAAGGCTGCCATTTGGCGGTGTTGGCAACAGCGGTATGGGCGCCTATCACGGTAAAAAAAGCTACGATACATTTTCACACCAGAAGGCTATCGTAAAAAAAGCCACATGGCTTGATATACCGTTGCGTTATGCGCCTTATGGAAATAAACTGAAAGTAATCCGAAAACTATTGAAATGGCTCTGATTCAGTTTATAATTCCAAAATATTGATTACTTTCGCGCAATAATTGACAAACTTATTTATGCAAAAAATTACTACGACTAAAGAAAAGATTGAAGAAATCAAGCAACGTGGTTATCCTTTGGAATTTGGAGAAATTCTTTCTCAAGCCTTAAATAATTATCAGAAAATTGTGTGGATTGCCGGAGCCGGAGTATTACTTCTTTCCATCGTATTCTTTGCAATAATAATGGGTCTTGCCGCTATATTCATCGGGTTGAGTACTTTTGGACGGGATATTGCCGATTTTCAAATCCAGAATTTTTCTGCTGCCGGAATCATTGTTGCTCTTGTTGGGGGTGCAATCGCTGTCGCACTTATTAAGCCATTTTATGCGGGTATATTGCGGGTTGCCCACCATGCCGATGCAAAAGAAGATTTTGACTTTTCTACGCTTTTCTATTATTACAAAAGCGAATACCTAAAAGAAATTATAATTGCTGGTATTTTAATAGGATTTTGCAGCAACGGTATCAGTACTGCCCTGGAATTAACCGGAAACACAATTCTTGGATCAGTTATTAGCTATATCATCATTTTATTGACCCTATTCACTACCCCGCTGATTATTTTTGGTAACCTAAAAGCTATTGAAGCGATACAGGCGAGCCTGATGCTCGTTTCAAGAAATTTCTTTATGTTATTGGCTCTCATGATTGTCGCAGTAATTCTGGCCGGTTTAGGAGTTTTTGCTTTCTGTATTGGTATCCTTTTCACTATCCCGCTGGTTTTTTCTGTACAATACATGATTTATACAAATGTCATTGGTATTGACGAAAAAAATGAACTGGAAGAAATAGGAAATTCGTCATCAGATTATTAAAAGATTTATACTCTATAAAAAAAGCTCCATCAAATGATGGAGCTTTTTTTGTTTTACACACAAACGATTTTGTTTTTAATCGCATACAAAACCAGTCCGATTCTTGTTTTTATTTCCAGTTTGGCAAAAATACTTTCCCTGTAACCATCTATTGTTTTGGGGCTAAGGCACATTTCATCTGCTATTTCCTTATAAGTTTTCTCACTGCAGGCCCTTTTAATAAAATCGAGTTCTTTCTCCTTAAATTCCAGCTTTTTGTCCTCATTATCGATTCTGTTGACCAAAATACCGGAAACCATTTCTGTAAAAAAGTATCCTTTCTCTATGACAGTTTTCAAGGCATCATAAAAAATCTGTGGCGTTGTGTCTTTTAGCAGGTAGCCTTTGGCTCCGTTTTTAATCATTTGTATAATGATATCTTCCTCGTTATTAACAGAAAGTGCAATGGCTTTATAATCCGGTCGGTTTTCCTTTAGCCAGACCATAGTTGCCAATCCGTCAAGAATGGGCATGTTTACATCTAGCAGTATCAAATCAACTTCTATGTCCAGATTTTCCTCTTCCTGAAGAAACTGTATGAACTCTTTGCCGTTTCCAAAATTGTGTGTGACTTCAAAATCGCTGAAACTATTAATCAGAAATTTCAAAGATTGTGAAAACAGCAAATGGTCGTCTACGATGATAACCTTATTTTTTCTATTCGTTTTCATGATTAATTCTTTTAGGATAGGTAAACAGTATCACAGTTCCTGAACTATCAGATGTTACGGAAACAGAAGCTCCGATGAGCTTAGCCCTGACATGTATGTTATTCAATCCCGAACCGCTGCTTTTCTTCTTTGAATTAAAGCCGATTCCGTGGTCAATCAGCTTGATTTTAATATTGTCATGGTCCAGGCAGTCTATTTGAAAATCAATAATCTCACTGTGGGAATGCTTTAAGATATTGAGAATCGCTTCCTGAAAAATCCGATATATGATCAGTTCGTGTTCAACGTTTATTTCAGGAAAATCACCATTTATGCTAAAATTACAATCTATTCTTTTTAATTTCCGGATACGGTCCAGATCCAGCTGTATGGCCTCTAAAAAATTGGATTCCAGCAAATTATCCTTATTTATAATCCTTGATAGGGTTCTGATTTCATCTAACGACTTTCCTAAAATATTTTTCAGGTCGTCGAGTTCCTCCTTGGTCATGGCTTTCTGATTTTGGATGTACATATTGACCTGCATAATGGCAACAGACAAAATCTGACCAATATTATCGTGAAGTTCCCTGCTGATTTCTGTCAGTGTCTGGTCCTTCATTTCTATCCTTGATTTCACCAATTCTGACTGAAAATGGAGATCGGCTTCCATTTTTTCAATCAAAAAATTGGTTTTTTTCTTGTGGAAATAGAAAAAGAGCACCAAAATTAACACCAGTAAGGTAAAGAAGACAATACTTAATGAAATAACTAGTAATTGTATTTCTTTTCGCTCCATATAAATCCAATTATAAAACAACCATACATCAAGACATTGAGAATGAACAGTACAAGACTGTAAACACTTTCATTACTTTCTATCAGGAACCACTTAATAGCCAGCATAAAAGGCAAATAAGGGACGTGAAGAAGCAGGACGCCTAAGATAAACCAAAAAAAAACCGATTTACTGAAATTCAATATTTTTTTTGAATTAAATATTTCAACCAGATACAGACAGGACATTAGCAAGACAAACAGCACTCCCAATGTAAAGCTATAGGTAAATGTTTCTGAAATATTTTTTTGGATGAAAATAAAATTAGCGAAATAAAAAAGTATAAAAACAGCCAGGAATACATCGACTAATCTTCTATGGCTGCGTTGGACTAACAGGTATTTTAAAAGAAGCAGATAATAAGAAAGGCTAACGAGCATATAAAAATTATACACACCATAATTAATCCATCCGGTCCATCGGGTGAGATTGCTGCCTACAAACTCTGTCAGGACAGAAAAAAAGATCATACCTAGCAAGGACTTAGCCTTATTACCGGGAAGCTTGTTGTAAAACAACAATCCTACTATTCCCGCTAATAAAGCCAAGTAAATGCAATAAAATCTTAAGTCCTCTAACATTATTTTTTGAAAGGATATGTCATTTTAGGAGGGTTACCCATTGAACCATAATTCATCACTGAAAGATCGGTTATATCATAATGAGGCTCTTCCTGCATAGTCGAAACATTCAGCATCCCGGATTTCTGCATATCGGTTTTAGCGCCCGTTGGTGATAAAAATATAGTGGTCATTCCCGCTTTTTCAGCATATTTCGGGTCATCAGGATATCTACCCAGATACAATCTGATTCCATCTACTTTATATCCCTTATTAATTCCTTCTGTCTTGATATAATTGATATACTTTTCCAATTCTTCAACAGAATACCATACTGCATTCGCATCTTCTTTTATACTATCCTCAGCTTTTGAGCGCACCACTTTTGAATTGTAGTTCATATGCATCTCTGTAGCCAACTCATTAGAAATCAATTGTGTTGGCTTGTCATAAATTCTATCCTCACTACACGATTGAAAGAAAAAAGTTAAACAAAATAATCCAGCTAAAAAAATAGTTTTTGAGCTTTTCATGTTTTTCAAGTTTAAGTTGTTAATAATCGCCAAAACTATCTCAATTAGGAAAATATCGCAAGGGGAAAATTACCCTTTTTTAGCAAGCCTTTCTTCCTCTCCCAACCGGGAAAAGCGCTACAATAAATTTACAGGAAATAATCTTAAAAAAATCAGGCAATAAGCTCTTTTACAGCTAATTGCCAAATAAGAATTTTACACCGTCGGTTTTTAGCTAAAAGACAAGGTGTAATCTGAAAAACCTTAACAGAGTAAGAATCTAATAATTAAATTAAAAAAAATGTCACAAGTAACCCCTCTTGGCTACCCACACGCTGGAGCCGGAACCGTAGAAATTCTTTTGGAGAAAGAAGATGGAGCAGATTTCGCAGTCCTTTTTTCTCCAGACCCGAACAACATGCTTTTAAGAGATAACGGATTGCCAATGCAGTTCTATTATTATCCGAAGTATCCAAGACTATCCAAACATCCTGACGGAAGATTTAAATTCTCTATGCAGGTATTCAAATCGGAAGCAGACGGTACTACTGTAATTGGTGCCGAAGGACTTGAAGAAGAAGCAGGAGCCTATACAACACTTACCAGTACTATTGACCTGCCGGAAGCATTGCTGAAAAAAGCAATCGACAAATTAAAAATCAAACTGGATGCCGAATACAAAAGCCAGAGAACTTCAAAACTATTCGGACTCTTCTCTTTCCTGAGAGGTGTCGATAAAGATTTTAACGCTACAAACGTAAGGCCGATACAGCTAACGGAAAACACTATTGCCATGCACGTAGTGGGTGAAAAATCCCAAAGCAATCCTTTTGGAGGCTCCAACCCTTGGTCATTTAATATTCAGGGAGAAGGCAGCGGAACCACTTTTGGACTTGGCGATAATGCCCTTTCTATCTTAATGGGAAGAAACAGTGCCTCATTGGTTAGAAGTGCTTTAGAAAATGGTACCAATAACCTGGTTGTTGAAAACAATATTAAGTATAAAGCTTATATGCCAACAACCGAAATCAAGGTTACTGTAAATGCCAAAAAAGTACACAACTATTTCTCTTCCAAATTCAGTGCAGGAATCAGCTGGTTCCGTGTCAACTGGGAACATGAATATGAAAAAATTGTCACAGAAGGCGGTATCACAACCGAAATCATTACAGACAATCAGTTCTCTGATGCCGAAAGAAAAAAAGTGGAAGAACAGCTGATGACAAAGGCCAGAGACTTTGCTTTTGAATTGTTGAGAAAGCAGATTTTGGACCCAACCGATAAGAATTTTGGAGGTGAAACTTCAGAATCGGAAAAACTTCTTAATATCTGGAACCAGGGAGCCAGTATGGGATTCAGCTTAAAGTCCGGGCAACAGCTTAGAGAAGTAAATTTCACAGACAGTATCCGATTCTCTTCTATTGAAGTGTTAAGCTCAAAAATCAGCGGTAACCTTACTCCTCTTACATTAAAGTCCGGAACTGAAGCCAAAACAGAACTGAAAAAATACATCTCTGAAATCCAATTGGATGAAGATTTTTCAAAAGTTCAGGTAATTGCTTCTTTGAACGGAGGATTAATCAAATTAGACAAAGACAGCGACATCGTCAATGACAGTCCTGTAAGCCAGGTTTCTATTGAAGTGGGCTATCCTGATTCTAAAGGGAAAATTATCTGGAAAAGTTCCGGAAGAATGATTGCTCCGGAAGGCACTCCGTATGTAAAAACCACAAGCAGAGCCGGCAAAGAAATCGATGCCATCTTCCCTGCTACCTGGAACGACAAATCCAAAGAAAAAAATGCTTTCGTTTTTGACTTCGTAAAAAACAACGGAGCAAGCAAAGTTAAGGTAAGGCAGAATATCATGTATGAAAAAGACAAACGGGTAAAACTGAAAGACACTGTCAATGAATATGAATTTGAAGGTACTAAAATCTTCATCCCGCTATTAGTTCAGAACATGATTAATTACAACCTGTCTACTGAAGAATTGTTTGAATCAGATACGCTGGAAGTCACATTCAAAGCAGACAAAATGGCGACTAAAAAGTTCAAATTCACAGCAGATAACTATGAGGAAATGCTTCCTTATAAAGCCTGGTATGAATTAGACTATAACATCAAGCCTACAGAATACAAGGTAAAATATACCTGTAAGGGCAAGATTGGTAAAAAAGCTAAAAAGGTTACCATTTCAACAGATTACCAAAAAATAGATTATCTGGAAGGTGATATCTTATTTGAAATTCCAACAGGAACCGATACGCAAAATGCCGACATCGAAAAAATAAGAGCTCCATTCATGGAATAGTATTTTTTAAACAGTTACAAAAGGGACAAATGTCCCTTTTGTTTACTAAAACCCAAAGATTCTCAAAATTTAGAAATCATGCCTGACTTAAAAACCTTTAAACTGGAAGGGACAAAACTGGTTCCTACCAATCGATTCAATCTGGAACCCGCAAAGCCGAGTAACTCATTTACTACGGTCGTAAGTCCTGATGCACCTTTCACTGTTATTGAACATCCTATTATCCATTCTATCAATATTGACAGACCTGTCATAGGTATCCTTCCAATCAACAGCTATTTTCCTTTAATCGATGGAGATACGGCAATAGATGAAAGCGCCTCTTTTAAAGACTATAGCGATAGCAATATCACCCTGCTTTTCCCCGAAATTGAAATAGCACCAAACAACAATACGCTTTTCTATTATGAAAATGTATTGGATAAATCCGGAAAAAACAGCGGACTTATGGGAAGGGTGACACTCAAATACACCATCAAAAACAAGCCGTTAAAAGCCAATGAAAAGAATATTGCCCTAAACCTGAAGGAAGCTGTATTAAACCTCAAAATAAAAGACGACAGCATCAAAATTAACGGCACAGTAACACCCGAAAAAAATGAAATCCAGTTTGATTTAAAGGATGAAGCTGTCAAAATCGCATTTCTTAACCTGATTACCCAAATCAATAACCTCAAAAGTAGTATCGACCTGTTTTTTGAATTTAAAGGCTATTCCAAATTCAGGAAGAATTTTTTAGTAGCCCGGAATATTGGTTCCATAAAAAACCTGAAATTCTTCGGAAACGAACCAGGAACAGAAAACATCAGGACACCAAAAACATCCATCCTAAGCAATCCGCTCGTCATCAAATCAAATGCCCCGAATACCATAATCTCAAGACGTTCGATATTGGAAATTCAAAAGGAAAACCACCTGAATACGGATGTACAGGCAGAACTGGTAAAAAGTACTTTTCTCCTGCGGGTAAACAAAACGTTGAACTATCCTCTGTCTTCAGATACTGCTACAAGCCTTTATAAAACCATTGGTGGCGGTTTTATCAATAATCCATTCAACCTCAACGAAGATTTTTCCCAATTCAGGCAAATCTTTGTTCCGGGAGTCCATTTCAGCAAACTTTCCATCTACAAATCCACATTGCAACCCAACACCTTTTTGCTTATCTCAAAAACATACGGGCTATCACGCGACCTCGATACCATGAAACCTTGTATTTCTACCATATTTCATGCTTATGAAGACGGAACGAGTACCCAGGAAGAAATCTCTAAAATCAGCTTTCAGTTTGCCTTAGGGCCCAACCTATCCGAATTTGATTTGGCAAAACTAAAAATTGAATTGCTACAGAATAATTACATAGACGGCGATAAGACCGATTATTTTGAAAAAGTCCAGTTTCTTTTTCCTAATGACATCGAATCCGATTATGAAATCAGTGGTAATTATTTCCTGCAACAGTCTGATATCTCTACAGACGGCAAACATTTCCTGTTCAATCTGTCAACGGAAAACCTTTCGGAAGCCAGTATATTGATTAATGCCCTGAACAATACCATATCCCAATTCGCAAATATCAATTTCAGGCACAAAGAAATCAAAGACACCAGCATTATTGAACTCAATCTCGAAAAAACTATTGGTGAAATGATTGAATCTGTCATTGACAATACCTCCAAAACGATTAAAATCAGTAACAAGTCCATCTCAAAATGCAGGCTTAATTCCGTCTTATTTGTCAATAATGAAAATGCTGCCTATTTCAACAGCACCTATTTCAACAAATTTCCTGACTTAATCAGTAGTGAAAGTAAAATTTTAGATAGTATCGCTTTAAATCCTAATACCAAATCATCTACGGTAAAAAATATTTTTTTTGATTTTGAAAGTATTGAAGATATCAGTTCCGAATTCAGCCAGATTGTTTCCCAATCCACCAGCTACAACCGCTACCTGCAAATTGAAATCAAAAAACAGAAAGCCGCCACTTCCAAAATCACTATGGAACTGCTTGTGGAACAAACCGGAAGCCGATTCACCATTGAAAAATTAAAGGCTGAATTTGCTGTTCCTGTATTATTCAATTTTATCGTCAAGAACAGCATTTCAACCAATACGCTGTTATCCTATAAGGTAAACTACTTTGACAAGAATGACAACCTTGTCAAATCGCAAAATCATGTATTCGATTACTCCACCTCTTCTAAAATAACCATCAACCAATGAAAACAATTCGATTAGGAACAAAGTCGGCAGAAGTGAATTACCTGAATGAACTCCTGCAAAAATTAGGATATCCGCTACTGGTATCCAATTACTTCAGTCCGGAAACCGAAAAGGCCGTGAGAGATTTCCAGCTAAACCATTCTTTGGTTGTGGATGGAATTGTAGGGATTAAAACCTGGTCCAGACTCTTAGAGATTGCCAATGTTGGATATGCTTCCAACAACAAACTGCTTTCTGAACAGAATCTTATGGATTTTGCCAGTTTTCACAATCTGGAACTTGCCATTGTAAAAGCAGTCAATGAAGTAGAAAGCGGCGGAAAAGGCTTTCTTGTTGACGGACGCCCAAAGATTTTATTTGAAGGACATGTCTTTTGGAGAGAATTGGACAAGAGAAATATTTATTGTAGTAATTATGTAAATAATGACACTCAAAATATTTTATATCAAAACTATACTAAAAAATATTATGTAGGTGGTTCAGGTGAATATGACCGTTTGGAAAAAGCCGCCGACCTAAACCCCGATGCTCTTTTTAGGGAAGCAGCTTACTCTTCGGCTTCCTGGGGATTGTACCAAATCATGGGATTCAACGCCCCATCATTAGGCTATGCGAGCATAGACGAATTTGTAGAGAAAATGTACCTGAACGAAGGTGAACACTTAAAAGCTTTCGGACTGTTTCTGGAACAAAACAATCTTATCAGGCTACTAAAAAACAAGAATTGGGCAGAATTTGCTCTTAGGTACAACGGAAAAGGCTATAAAACCAACAGATATGACGAAAAGCTGATGAAGGCTTATGCCAGATATTCTTCTTGAAACAATAAAAAAATAAAACCGTATACTATGAACCCATCTGTAAACCAAATGATTGCCACTTTATCCAATAGAGTCTTGCGTTTTGAAAAAGCAAACAGCGACAGAGATTATTCCGGCGGCGGCTGGTATGAAGAAACAAAATATGCCCTTTTTTTATACCCGGACTTTACCGTTCTCTATATTCTGGAATCCTTTAGCAGCGTATCTGGCGGAGGACTTTACCTGCCCAATAAGAACACCCAGGAATATAAGGGCACATGGAATGTCTGTGAAGAAAACCAAAAAATATGCCTCCATTTGACATTTGAAGATAATTCCTCTCAAAAAATAGAAACTGAAAATTTAGGTTATGGCATTCAGAAATTAGGAGACCAGGTCTGGAACCGATATCTTATTAGCTGAATAATTAACAAATAAAAAAGATTTCTAATTCCATTCTCATAATTATTTACTTTTTATTCAAAAATGTATTTAATTTGTATAAAAACACAAAATCATGAAATGGCAAGGCAGAAGAAAAAGTGATGACCTAGAAGACAGACGAGGTCTTGGTTCAACAGGCAAAGTAGTTGCCGGAGGAGGACTTATTGGCATAATCATTTTATTAATAAATCTTTTTGGAGGAGAAAGTGCTCAAAATCTTGCTCCTATTTTAGAACAAATGCAGCAGGGACAGTCAGCCCCAACAGAATCCAGAGAACTGACAGCCAAAGAAAAGAAAGAAGGAGAATTTATAAATGCTTTGCTTATAGACAACTTAGATGTGTGGACGGAAATTTTTAAAGAAAACGGCTGGACTTACAAAGCTCCAAAATTGGTTTTGTTTAGCGGACAGGTAAGTACTGCCTGTGGTGGTGCCAGTTCTGCTTCCGGGCCATTCTACTGTCCGGGTGACCAAAAGGTGTATATGGACATGACTTTCTTTGACGAATTAAAATCAAAATTTGGGGCCAAAGGCGGCGATTTTGCCGTGGCCTATGTAGTAGCGCATGAAATTGGCCATCACGTACAAACGTTGTTAGGAACCTCAGCCAAAATGAGACAGATGCAGCAAGGACTAAGCGAAGCCGAAGCCAATAAGCTTTCCGTAGCCTTAGAACTCCAGGCTGATTTCTATGCGGGTGTCTGGACACATTATAATGAAGAAATGAACCAAATCTTAGAACCTGGCGATATTGAAGAAGCCCTAAGTGCCGCCAATGCTGTTGGTGATGATGCCATCCAAAAGAAAATGCAGGGACAGGTTGTTCCCGATTCTTTTACACACGGAACTTCAGAACAGCGGATGTATTGGTTTAACAAAGGATTTAAGACCGGAGATATAAAGCAAGGCGATACTTTTGCTGAGATACGATAAAAGAAAAGGATTCGGTTGAATCCTTTTTTTATGGCTATATATGTTTTATATTTGAAAAACAGACAGTTAATAATCAAATAACTAAAACTATAAGCCATGAAAACAATTTTAATTTGGAGCATCATTCAATTCATATTTCTGACAGGCACAACGATGCTTTTCATAAATGGACATCAGAATTTAGCCAGTAATTTCTACGATATTTTTACAGCACAGTTCATATTTTTTGCCGGACATGTTTTATACTTCCTATTAAAAAAAGGAAAAACAAATTTGACAGATACAGATAAGAAATAGAAAACAAAAGATCCAAAACTGGGTCTTTTTTTATGACTGTACATCTCTTATATTTGAAAGATGAGCATGGAACTTACTTTTAGAGAACTAAAAAAAGCTGAACTGATTACAATCAAAGAGATTAATCGTTTAGAAATAATCCACGAAATTTACAAATATGTAAACGGAGCGCTGATTCTCAAACCCGAATATTGTGTTGTGGAAGCTTTTGACCCTAAAGAACTGGAATATATTATCACTTCACAGAACCGTATTCTTGAAGAAGGAGGAAAAGTTATCGGTGCTTTTGACAACGATACGATTACAGGTGTAGCTTCCGTTGAAAACAAAAAAAGAGGAATCCGTTCAGAATATTGCAAGATGGACATTCTGTATGTCAGCGCTGATTACAGAGGAAAAAGAATTGGCCACAAACTGATTGAGGAATGTAAAAAAATTGCATTGGATTTTGGAGCAAAAAAACTCTACATTTCTGCTACGCCAACGAAGGCAACTATTGATTTTTATAGAAATGAAGGTGCTGTTATAACCAAAGAAATTGATTCCGATTTATTTAGGCTTGAACCTCTTGATATCCATCTTGAAATAGATTTGACTTAATGCCATATTACCCTAACCAACCTTCCCTATCCAAACTTCGGTACTGTATTGCTTCTGCTATATGGTGCGAACTTATGTCTATAGCATTTTCCAAATCAGCTATTGTACGGGCTACTTTTAATATCCTGTCATAAGCTCTGGCGGAAAGATTCAACCTTTCCATAGCCGATTTTAATAATTCCTTCGAATTCTCGTCTAAAGGGCAAAACTCACGAATCAGTCGGGTTGACATCTGTGCATTGTAATTTACTTTTTCATTGTCCGAAAACCGAAATACCTGAATTTCTCTTGCCTTGATTACCCGTTCCCGGATACTGGCACTGCTTTCTGCTTTTCTTTCTTCAGAGAGTTTATCAAAAGGAACCGGCGTTACTTCAATATGGATATCAATCCTGTCCAGCAAAGGCCCTGAAATTTTATTCAGATAGCGGCTCGTTTCATGAGGTGATGATGAAATGGAAGACTCCGAATTATTAAAAAAACCACTCGGACTTGGATTCATACTGGCAACCAGCATAAATGATGAAGGATAGGTTATCGTAAATTTAGCTCTTGAAATAGTAACTTCCCTGTCTTCCAAAGGCTGGCGCATGACTTCCAATACTTCCCGTTTGAATTCCGGCAATTCGTCCAAAAACAATACGCCGTTATGGGCCATTGAAATTTCTCCTGGCTGTGGGTAACTTCCTCCTCCAACTAATGCCACATTAGAAATGGTGTGGTGCGGACTTCGGAATGGTCGCTGGCTCATCAATCCGGCTTCTTTTATTTTTCCCGCTACACTGTGAATTTTTGTGGTTTCAAGTGCTTCCCGTAAAGTCATAGGTGGTAGAATACTGGGCAAACGTTTTGCCAACATTGTTTTACCGGCACCTGGCGGACCAATCAATATAATATTGTGTCCTCCTGCTGCTGCAATTTCCATACAGCGTTTAATGGACTCCTGCCCTTTTACATCGCTAAAATCAGACTCCGGAAATTCTAAAGTCTTATAAAACTCCGCTCTGGTATCAAAAACGGCAGGAACTATATTTCCCTTACCTTCAAAAAAATCAATGACTTCCTGTACATTTTCAACACCATATACTTCCAGGTCCGAAACAATTGCAGCTTCTTTTAAGTTCTGTTTTGGCAGAAAAAAACCCTTAAAACCTTCTTCTTTAGCTTTGATCGCAATGGGCAGAGCTCCGCGAATTGGCTGCAGGCTTCCATCTAGCGAAAGTTCTCCCATAATAACATAACGGTCCACCACATCAGATTGTAACTGACCTGATGCCACAAGAATGCCAATAGCCAAAGTCAGGTCATAAGCAGAACCTTCCTTTCTTAAATCGGCCGGAGCCATGTTAATCGTGATTTTTTTTCCCGGCAGTTGGTAACCGTTATTTTTTAATGCCGCAGCAATGCGATAGCTGCTTTCCTTTATGGCATTATCCGGCAATCCTACCAGGTGGTAGCCTATGCCTTTATCGATATTTACTTCAATGGTGATTGTTGTGGCTTCTACGCCAAAAACGGCGCTTCCATAAACTTTTACTAACATGGCGTATACTAAATTAATTAAGCTAAAATACTAAATTTCTTATTTGGAAACAGGAAAAATTTCAGGAGCAAATCTGTTAAACTCCATGGTAAATGTCGAACCAAATTAGAAATAGAATATTTTTATTGCGAAAACAAAAACCATTAACCCGTTTTTTTCGTATAAAAAGACATAACCTAATTTTTGCTTCAAATGATTTTCCCTCAAATACCACACAATGAGAAGGAGCGTCTTGATGCCTTATTGGCTTATAAAATATTAGACAGCGCTCCGGAAAAAGATTTCGACGACATAGTCAAACTGGCTTCTGAAATCTGTCACACTCCTATCTCAACCATTACACTGGTTGATAAAGACCGTCAATGGTTCAAATCAAAAATTGGCCTTGAATTTTCAGAAGGAGCCAGAGATACTTCTTTTTGTGCCCATACATTAAATAATCCACGCGAAATGATGATTGTGTCAGATTCGCTTGAAGATGACCGTTTTTATGACAATCCTAATGTTATCGGGCATCCGAATGTTAGGTGTTATGTTGGTGTGCCTTTAGTTGATCCGAACGGCCATGCTTTGGGTTCGTTGTGCGTTATTGACAACCAACCGAGAAATTTGGATAATTTCCAATTACTGGCCTTAGAAAAATTAGCCAATCAGGTTATCAATCTGCTGGAATTAAGGAAAAAGAATTTCCAATTAATGGAAAACCACAACATGCTGCTTTCCAAATATAAAGACCTCGAGCAATTTGCTTCTATCGTTTCACATGATATCAAATCTCCTTTGAACAATATCATGATGTTGACCCGATTACTTCAGGAAAGCAATCATGACCAGCTTGACGGAGACGGAATGCAGATGCTGGGTTATATTTACAAATCATCCGAAGAGTTGAAAAAACTGGTAGATGCCATTTTGGAGTATTACAAATATGACAACGAACAGGTTATTGCCAATGAAAATATCAGGCTCAATGACTTCATGCAATATCTCATTGATATACTGGATACTAAAAATGAATTTCAGTTCATACTCCCCGATAAGAATCATAAGATTCGTTCCAATAAAATGGCTTTGGGACAGATTTTTTATAACCTTATCAGCAACAGTATAAAATACAACGATAAGCCAAAAGGCATCATCCATATTGATTTTTCTGAAACAGAAGATTTTAATATTATTTCTATTGAAGACAATGGTTGCGGTATCGACAAAGCCAACCATCATAAAATCTTCAACATTTTTGAAACTTTAGGAAAAACAGACCGTTTCGAGGCAAAAGGAACCGGAATAGGACTTTCAACCGTACAAAAAATGGTACAGAAGTTAAACGGAAAAATAGAAATTGAATCGGAATTAGGGAAAGGAACCCGATTCAAAGTATTCCTCAAAAAGTAATCTCTCCCTATCTTTTTTATATCAGCCAAAATGTTTACATTTAAGCATCTTGGCTGATTTTATTTTATGAAAAAACAGAAACTTATTATAATTGGCGGCGATGCTGCCGGAATGAGCGCCGCTTCGAAAGTGCGACGGGAAAACAAAGAAATTGAAATCATCGTATTTGAAAAATCGGAATATACCTCCTATTCCGCTTGTGGCATTCCGTATTTTATTTCAGGAAAAGTAAGTTCTTCCGATGAGCTCATTATAAGGACACCGGAACAATTCAAAAAGAAATATAATATTGATGCGCGTATACTGCATGAAGTACTTGAAGTAGACACAGACCATAACAGAGTTTTGGTTAAAAACAGTCTTGAAAAAACACAATTCTGGGAAAATTATGACAAGCTGCTGATTGCTACCGGAGGAAAAGCCTATTGTCCTGAAGTAGAAAACAGGGATGCTGATGGCGTCTTTGGCGTTTCAACATTAAGAAGCGGTATAAAAATCAATCAATATATAGAAAATAAGAAACCAAAACACGCAGTCATTGTTGGAGGCGGTTATATTGGATTGGAAATGGCAGAAGCCCTTCTTATCAAAGGCCTCAAAGTTTCCTTAATTAATCGTTCCGAAGAAATCATGAATACCCTTGACCCTGACATGGGCAAGACTATTCGTGAGGCTATGGAAAATCTGGGCGTCACTATTTATCTTAAAGAAGAACTCAGGCACTTTGAAGTCAAAGACAATACCGTTTCTGCGGTTGTGACGAATAAGCAAAAACTGAAAGCCGATATGGTCATTTTAGGAATGGGAACAAGCCCAAATACTGCTTTTCTAAAAAATTCAAAGATTGCCCTGTCTGAAAAAGGAGCCGTTAAAGTTTCCAGAACACAAAGAACCAATATCCGAAATGTGTGGGCTGCGGGTGATTGTGCCGAAACGTACCATCTTGTAAGCAAAAAACCTTTTCATGTAGCTTTAGGAACGGTAGCGAATAAAACCGGTGTAGTTGCCGGAAAAAACATTCTGGGGCAAAAGGCTGCTTTTCCCGGAATTGTAGGAACAGCCGTCTGTAAAATATGCTCCTATGAAGTAGCCCGAACCGGACTACTGGAAAAAGAAGTAAAAACATTAGGAATAGACTACATAACGGCAACCATACAATCCAAAACCAGAGCCCATTATTATCCGGATGCCAAAGATATCTGCGTAAAACTTATAGCCGAAAAGAACACAGGAAAACTGCTTGGCGGACAGATTATTGGTGAAGAAGGAGCCGCAAAAAGAATTGATGTGCTGGCAGTCGCACTTACAAACAAACTCACTTTGAGAAATATTATCGATTTGGACTTATCCTATGCGCCTCCCTTCTCTCCTGTTTGGGATCCTGTGCAGATTGCTGCCCGAAAACTAATTGGTAACCAGGAATAAAAACAGTTGCTCACAAAGACGCAGAGTCGCTAAGCAAAAAGTATAACTTATGAAATCTATCCTGATATAAAGTTTCGGATAATCGATAAAAAAATTAAAGAAAAAGGGCGATTTTACAATCCCCCCTTTTTATGTTTTGAAATTCCTGATTTTAACCAGGCTTTATATTCTTCTTTATCTGGAGTGTAACCTACCGGCTCATTTAAATCATTTCCTTCTGAATCCAGAATAATATAATACGGTTGGGCATTTGCCTTATATCTTGTGATTTGAAAATCACTCCATTTGTTACCTTTAGTTTTGATTTTTCTTCCGGTTTCTTTAGAAACATATTTTTCAGCTTCTGCGAGTTCCTGCTTTTCATCCACATATAAGGAAATCAACACTACATCATTTTTTAGAATAGACTGGATATTATTATCAGACCATACAAAATCCTCCATCTTACGGCAATTTTCACAGCCAAATCCGGTAAAGTCTAATAAAATTGGCTTATTTACTTTTTTAGCATAGGCAACGCCCTGGTCATAATCTGTAAAAGCGACAATATCGTGAACTGCTAATTTTGCACCTTCGGGAAGTGCTTCGCCGGAAGAAGTTCCTCCTCCTTTTGAGTTTCCAACTCCATACGGTGACTCGCTATAAGTTATAGACGGAGGGAAACCGCTAATAATTTTTAATGGGGCGCCCCAAAGTCCCGGAATAAGGTAAATCGTAAACGATAATACCAAAAGACCTAATGAAAACCTGCCTACAGAAATATGGGTTAGCGGACTATCATGCGGCAATGTTATCTTTCCGAATAAATAGAACGCCCAGGCACCAAACACGGCAATCCATATGGCAAGGAAAACTTCTCTTTCCAGTAAATGAGTCTGCATTACCAAATCTGCCTTTGAAAGGAATTTAAATGCAAAGGCTAACTCTAAGAATCCTAAGGAAACTTTAACCGTATTCAACCATCCGCCTGATTTTGGAAGTGAATTCATCCAGCCCGGGAATAAAGCAAAAAGCATAAACGGAAGCGCTAAGGCCAAAGAGAATCCTACCATCCCTACAATAGGCGCGATACCGCCTTTAGAAGCAGCTTCGACTAAAAGCGACCCTACAATTGGTCCTGTGCAGGAAAAAGAAACTATTGCCAGGGCTAACGCCATAAAAAAGATTCCGATAAAACCTCCTCTGTCTGCCTGTCTGTCTACTTTATTAGCCCATGAATTCGGCAAAACAATTTCAAAAGCACCTAAAAAGGAAGCCGCAAAAAATACCAGCAGAATAAAGAAAATAATATTAAACCAAACGTTGGTTGAAAGGGCATTCAATGCATCTGCTCCAAAAATTGCAGTAACCAATGAACCCAATATGACATAAATTAAAATAATTGAAACACCATATAATATAGCATTTCTTATTCCCTGAGATTTGGTTTTGCTTTGTTTTGTAAAGAAACTTACCGTCATCGGTATCATTGGAAAAACGCAAGGTGTCAGTAAGGCTGCAAAACCAGAGAAAAAAGCAATCAGGAAAATAGTCAAAAGTCCTTTTTCAGTTTCCTTTGCCGATTTTTGTGAGGTTACGGTTTCTGCTTTTTTTTCGACTTTGGTTGTTACCGGTTCAGAAAACGTCTTTACTTCCTGGGCAGTGAGATTTTTCAGGTCAAACTCAAAATACTTATTTTGCTGGATGCAAACCTTTTTACAGACCTGATAAGACAATTCTATCTGGACAAGGTTGTTATCTTTATTGATTATCTTAATCTTTTGTTTTAGCTGTACGGTATTTTCAAAAAATATCTCATCTATTTTGAAAATATCGTTGAACTCAGTACGTGTTTTACTTTCTTCGGCTTTACCTGTTGCCTCAAAATTACCCTCACCATTATTCATCAATACTTCCAATGGATTTACACCCCCTTCTGGTGTAAACTGAGAATACATATGCCACTCCGGCTCAATCACACCGTCAAAAGTCATTTCGTATTCTGTATCAGATAGCTTTTCTATTTTGGAAGTCCATTTTACAGGGTCTAAAATCTGCGCATGAGAAGAAACAAGGGCGAAGAAGAAGAACAGCAGGAGGCTTATTTTTTTCATTTCAGGATTTCTATTTTTAATATTTGTTGAGTTGTATTGCTTACATAAAATCTACGGTCTGAACGTTTTCCTATAATCCAGACTATCTTATTGTCAGAAATCAGCAGCCATGTATTTTCTTTTTCGCTTAAAGACATTTTCTCGTCTTTAAAATACTTGCTGACTTTCTTTTTTCCATCGATTCCAGTCGGACAAAAATAGTCACCTTCCCGCCATTTTCTAATATGCAACGGAAACTTTAACGTTTCTTTATCTACATAAATCCGGTGAGTATCTGAAGCCTTTATTATTTGGTCTGTTTCCGAGATTTTCAGAGGTATGGGCGTCTTAATTTCATTGCCAATTATTTCATAAATGCCGGAATCTTTTTCTTTGATAGGCTCTAAAATCAGATATTCTCTATCTTTCAGCAGCCTGTAGTTTTCAGAGAGAATTATTTTTCCGGATTGGGCTTCTGTGAGTTCATAAATATCTTCCCACGCTCTAAATCCGAAAGGTTTTAGCCATTCATACAAATAGGCCTTATAATTAGTCAGTCTTTTCAGTTCTGAAATATTGAAATACTTCTGGTTTTCTTTTTCAGAAACGACCTGCTTATAAACCAAAACCGAAGCATCATCTGCTAATGATTTTGTCTGTTGCAGATTATTTAGGGTATCCTGAAAAGAATCCAAAAAAGAAGGATTCAGGCTTTTCAGCATTGGAATAATATCATGACGCAGCTTATTCCGGAGGTATTTGTCGGATGCATTACTACTGTCTTCCCTCCATTCAATTTTATTTTCAACGGCAAAATTTCGGATTTCTTCCCGGCTAAAATTCAGAAGCGGACGTACAATCCTGTTGTTTTGGGCAGGGATTCCTGTCAATCCATCCAGTCCTGTGCCTCGTGTCAGATTAATCAGGAAAGTTTCCAGATTGTCATCCAGATGATGTGCCGTGAGTATATAATCGAGCTTATTTTCTTCAAGCAACTGATAAAACCAAATGTAGCGAAGTTGTCGTGCCGCTACTTGAATTGATAGTTTATTATCTGTAGCAAAACTTTCTGTATCAAAATGGGTTACGAATAACTGAATTTTGTTTTGTAAAGCAAAATCTCTGATAAATTTTTCATCCCCATCACTTTCATTTCCGCGAAGTTGAAAATTACAATGTGCCATCGTAAAAATACAATCCGATTCTTTTAACAGATATGCCAAAACCATGCTGTCAAGACCTCCGCTAAGTGCCAATAACAGTTTTTTTTCTTTTAAGAAAGGAAGGTTTTCAGCTAAATGTTTTTGAAATTTTAAAAGCATTTCCAAAGATATAAAAAGGAAAAATGAATACCTAGCACCTTACGATTCCAATACTTCACGCATGGCCTTTGCTTTCAACAGGCATTCTTCATATTCTTTTTCAGCAACCGATAATGCTGTTATGGCACTGCCTACAGAAAAGGAAACATATCCGTTTTGTTGGTTATACAATATACTACGTATGACAACATTAAAATCAAAATCGTTTTCCGGTGTAAAATACCCCACAGCCCCGCTGTAAAGACCTCGTTTGGTTTCTTCCAGGTCTTCGATAATTTTCATTGCAGAGATTTTTGGCGCTCCCGTCATACTTCCCATAGGAAATGTTGTCCTGATAATTTCTACAGCAGATTTTTCTTTATCTGCTTTGGAAATAACTGTTGAAATCAAATGATGCACCTGTTTGAAGGTATAGGCCCCGCAAAGTTCCTCCACTTCTACAGAATTTTTTGCTGCCGTTCTCGACAAATCATTTCTCACCAGGTCAACAATCATGATATTTTCCGAACGCTCTTTTTCATTGGATAATAACCTTTGCTTTATGGCTTCATCTTCCTGAAAATCCGGATGTCTTTTTGCCGTCCCTTTAATAGGTTGCGAAATAATCTTATCCTTCTCTTTTCTTAGGTACCTTTCCGGTGAAGCCGATAAAAGATACTGTTTGTTGTTTTTAAAAAATACGGCAAAAGGCGGTTCCGAAATCTTATTCAGACTTTTATAAGTTGCTATAGGGTTAATTGTTGCGTTTTCTGTAAAAAATTCCATGCAGAAATTGGCTTCATATATGTCTCCCCTATGGATATGCTCCTGCATCTCTGAAATTTTTTGCAAATAGCTCTGTTCAGAAATGCGTTGCTGTATTTTTAATTTTTGTGCAGCGTTAACCGGAGTAACCTCTTTGTTGATTACTTCCAAATCCTCCTCTATTTCATCATCACACATATTCAGGTAACAAATCTCCAACTGATTGCCCTTCAAAAAGAAAAGTTTTTTAGGTTGGAAGAAAAACAGGTCAGGAAAGTGCAAGCCATCAAAATTGGCAGATATCAAGGCTTCCGTATCATTTTTCAAATCATACGAAAGATAGCCAAAAAGCCAGTCTTTAGTCGTTTGCTGGTATTGTTTCAGGTCTTCAAAAGCATTATGCTCGTCTGTCTGGATTAACGTAAAAGCATCCACGGCAAGTATTGCATCAAAAGACGTATAATTTTGACGGTAGTCATTGCTGTCTAAAAAAAGGGCTTCGCGGAATTGTTCGGACCAGCCTAAAAGCTGCTGTTTAAATTCCTTTGGGTTTTGGACCTCTATAATGATGGATGTTCTCAAGAATGCTTTGTTTGGAGACAAAATTACGATTTAGTTGTGAAAAATAATCGCTATATCAGGTATGAAAAAACCCGCTTCTTTTGAAAGCGGGCTTTTTTATCATAATTAGCGTCTGTTACATATGTATTGACCTGTTGTCTGTTGCAGCAAGTGCCGCTTCTTTTACAGCTTCAGCATAGGTTGGGTGAGCATGGCTCATTCTTGCAATATCTTCAGCAGAAGCCTTAAATTCCATTGCTGTAACTGCCTCCGCAATCAAATCGGCAGTTCTTGCACCAATCATATGGATTCCTAAAACCTCGTCTGTTTTAGTATCGGCAAGGATTTTTACAAAACCGTCTGTATCACCGCTTGCACGCGAACGTCCTAAAGCCTTGAATGGGAAACTTCCTGCTTTATATTCTACTCCTGCTTCTTTCAATTGCTCTTCTGTTTTTCCAACAGCGGCAACTTCCGGCCAGGTATAAACAACTCCCGGAATCAGGTTGTAATCAATATGCGGTTTTTGTCCGGCAAGAGTTTCTGCAACAAATACACCTTCTTCTTCTGCCTTATGCGCTAACATGGCACCTTTGATTACGTCACCAATTGCATAAATATTCGGAACCGAAGTCTGTAAATGGTCGTTTACTTCAATCTGGCCTCTTTCTGTAATTTTCACCCCTGCTTTTTCAGCATTTAATCCGTCAGTATACGGACGACGTCCTACTGATACTAAAGAGTAATCTCCATCAAGAGTAATAGTTTCGCCTTTTGCATTTTCAGCCTGAACCTGAACACCATCTCCGTTTCTTTCAACTGATTTTACTTTGTGCGACGTATAGAATTTCATTCCTTGCTTTTTCAATACTTTTGTCAATTCTTTTGACAAACCGGCATCCATACCCGGAATGATTCTGTCCAGATATTCTACTACAGAAACCTGTGCTCCCAAACGCAGGTAAACCTGTCCTAATTCCAAACCAATAACACCACCACCAATAACAATCAGGTGTTTAGGAACTTCTTTTAAATTCAAAGCCTCTGTTGATGTGATGATTCTTTCTTTGTCAATTTTGATAAATGGCAAGGTAGATGGCTTCGAGCCGGTTGCGATAATCGTATATTTTGCTTCAAGAGTTTCAGATGAACCGTCGGCTTTGGCTACATTGATATGCGTTGCATCTTCAAAAGAACCAACTCCCTGGAAAACAGTGATTTTGTTTTTATCCATAAGGTATTTGATTCCTGAAACATTCTGGTCTACCACGGTTCCTTTGCGGGCAACCATCTGTTCAATGCTGAATTTTACTTCTCCGGTTATTTCGATTCCGTGTTCCTTGAAATGCGAAACCGCATCATAGTAATGGTGCGAAGAATCAAGCAATGCTTTTGACGGAATACATCCAACGTTCAGGCAAGTTCCTCCTAAAGTACTGTATTTTTCAATGATTGCGGTGTTAAAACCTAATTGTGCAGCTCGGATTGCAGCAACATATCCACCAGGACCTGAACCTATAACGACTACGTCAAATGAACTCATGATATATATTTTTTTTGTGTTTTTAAAAATTTGTGACACAAAATTAAGGAAGTTTTTTTGTTCTAGGAAGCGCTTGGCTGTTTAAAAATTCTCTTACTGTTTTTATTAGTCTTTAAATACCATACAAGTAATTTCAGTCAATAAAAAAAGCCCGGGATTTCTCCCGGGCAGTTCTTTTAATTTTTTATTATCTGCTATATTGGCGACTGGTCGCAGGTATAGACTTGCGGGCAGGCAATATAATAGACACAATATTTCGGACCTGTCACAGCTCCGCTGCACGAGCAGCCGCATAAAGATAAATCAATGGAAGTATCCAAATCTACCGATCCTTGTCCTGTAATTGCTTTTAAGTTTTCTTTTGAGAGTACTTCAACTCCGGCGATGTTTAAAATGTTTGTTTTCATAACAATTATGTGGTTAAGTTAATAATCTCAAATATAATCATTTACGTTTTTTTATTTTTACGATTTCCCACATATTTCAAAACTTTAACAAAAATAAACATGAATAATATAGCCTATTACTTATGAAGCACTAATACTTCCTGTTTCGTTTTTAGGCTTTCGATTAAGTAAAACATAGCCTGAAATTCCGGCAATTATAGAAGCGGCAAATATGGCTATCTTAGCTTGTGTAACATGTTGCGGGTTGTCATAAGCAAGTGTTGTTATAAAAAGACACATCGTAAAACCAATACCGGATAAAACACTTATACCCAAAAGATGGCTCACTGTCATTTTCTTTGGAAGCTTTACCAATTTCAGTTTAAGCAACAAAAACGTAATTCCAAAAATACCGAGAAACTTCCCTACTATCAATCCGGTCACTATACCCAAAAATATATTATTTGAAAACAAATCTGCAAAGTCAATATCAAACACAACTCCGGCATTTGCCAAAGCAAAAATGGGCATGACGATAAATGAAACGACAGGATGCAGGCTATGTTCAAGACGTTGCAAAGGTGGAGTTGCATGTTTTGTCATCGACTTCATTTTTTTTATGATGTTTAACTGTCCTTTAGTTAAGGTAACACCTGATAATGATTCCGTTTTATCCAGTTCACCTGAATACGACTTGATTTTAGAAAGAAAACCTTTTTCACTTATTTTAGTAGTGGCAGGAATGGTAAACGCTACTAATACAGCCGCTATTGTGGCATGGACACCTGAAAGTAAAAACGGAATCCATACACCAATAATACCTACAATACCATAAAAGAGTGTACTCCTTACCCCTATTTTATTGGCTAAAATCAGCAGTATAAAAAAGAGTAGCCCTAATCCCAGGCTCCATATCGAAATTTCATTAGTATAGACTAAAGCAATCACCAAAACAGCACCAATATCATCTACAATTCCAAAAGCCGTAAAAAAAATCTTCACAGACACCGGAACCCTATCTCCCAATAAATATAAAATCCCAAGCACAAACGCAATATCACACGCCATAGGAATTCCCCATCCATTGATGGCCTGGGTATCAGATCCATTAAAAAGAAAAAAAATAAGTGCGGGAAAAATCATTCCGGAAATCCCAACTATAATAGGCAGGACTGCATTTCTGAAACCTGATAACTGGCCGTCCACCATTTCCCTTTTCAACTCCAGTCCCAAAACAAAAAAGAATATAGAAATCAAACCATCATTAATCCAATGATGCAAATCGTAATCTAAAAAAACAGTATCATTAAATCCAATCGAGATTCTGTTTTTCCAAAATCCTAAAAAAGATTCCGACCAGGGCGAATTGGCTAAAATCATAGCAATAATGGCAGCGCCCAAAAGTACCACACCACCCATAACAGAATTGCTTATAAAAGATTTTAACGGATTGATTATGTATTTGTCAACTGTAGTCTGTTGTAATTGATGCTGCATGTAATTTTTTTTTGGTTATTCTCAAAAATAGATTTTTAACATTTAAAAACCAATGATTACAAGCATATTAGCATTTATTTAGCTTTTTAAAATCAAAATACAAAAGCGGTAGTATTCTTCACTTCTCCAATCATAAACATACTGTGTGTACTGCCAATATGCTGCAGACTTGTAAGCTTTGTAACCATAAATTCCCTGTACTCTTCCATATTTTCCACACAAATTTTAAGTATGTAGTCATAATCCCCACTCACATGAAAACACTCGAGAACTTCATTGAGCTGTACGACCTCTTTTTCAAATTGCGAAATAAATTCTTTGGTGTGCTGCATCAATTTCAAGTGGCAAAAAACAACAAATCCTTTTTGGATAGTATTTCTGTCAAGAAGAGCTACATATTTTTTTATGATTCCTTCCCTTTCCAGTTTTTTTATACGTTCATAAACGGCTGTAACGGAAAGGTCCAGCTTTAGGGAAAGTTCTTTAGTAGTACGCTTGGAATCCTCCTGCAGCAGTTTTAAAAGTTTTTTGTCAATAGTATCTAATGTCATAATTGATGGATTTTCGGTTGATATAATATTTTACAATACAATTCAGATTAAAAAACTATCAAAATTATAATTTATAGTTTAATATTCTAAATTTTAAATATATAATTGATTTTTTACTTATTTGATTGTTTTTTTGGTTTTTATTTTACTATTAAATAGCACTATATTATGAAAGATTTTAATCCGGCAGACAATATTCAGGACTTACAATATTTTGGAGAATTCGGAGGCGTAAACCCTTCTATATCTGATTCTTCCACTTATACTTTTTTATCGGCAAAAACAATGTTCGACACTTTTGAAGGCAATGCTGAAGGGTGTTACCTGTATTCACGCCATTCCTCTCCAAGCAACCTGTATCTCGACAAGGCTCTGGCTGCTATGGAAGGTACAGAATCTGCAAATGTAGCGGCTTCCGGTATGGGTGCGATTACACCAACCTTATTGCAATTGTGCGGAAATGGCGACCATATTGTTTCCAGCAGAACTATTTACGGAGGAACTTATGCCTTTTTAAAGAATTTTGCTCCTAAATTTGGTATCAAAACAACTTTTGTAGACATTACAAAGTTGGATATTGTTGAAGCTTCTATTACACCTGACACTAAAGTTCTTTACTGCGAAACTGTAAGCAACCCGCTTCTTGAAGTGGCTGATATTGCCGGTTTAGCTAAGATTGCCAAAAAACACAATATCAAGTTGGTAGTCGATAATACTTTTTCGCCATTGTCTGTTGCTCCTGCAAAACTGGGTGCCGATATCGTAATACACAGTTTAACAAAATACATTAATGGAAGTAGTGATACCGTAGGCGGTGTTGTTTGTGCATCACAGGAATTTGTGAATAGCCTGAAAAATGTAAACAATGGTGCGAGTATGCTTTTAGGACCTACAATGGACAGTCTTCGTTCTGCCAGCGTGATGAAAAATCTAAGAACATTGCATATCCGTATTAAACAACATAGTTACAATGCTCTTTATCTTGCTGAAAAGTTTGAGAAAGATGGATTGAAAACAGTCTACCCGGGACTAAAAAGCCATCCGAGCCACGAATTATACAAAAACATGATTAATCCTGAATATGGCTTTGGAGGAATGATGACAATTGATGTAGGTACGCTTGATAAGGCAAATGAACTGATGGAGTTGATGCAACAGCGAAATCTGGGATATCTGGCCGTGAGTTTAGGATTCTACAAGACTTTGTTCAGTGCTCCCGGAACATCTACGTCAAGCGAAATTCCTTTAGAAGAACAGGCTGCTATGGGATTGACCGATGGATTAATCCGTTTTTCAATCGGATTGGACAATGATATTGAAAGAACTTATTCTATGATGAGAACCTGTATGGAAGACTTAGGAATACTGGATAAGTCTATGGCTTTAGCATAATAACCAACCTAAATAAACCGTGATGCCTTTTTAGTTCCAATCTGGAATTATAAAGGCATTTTTTTCTTCTTTAGAACACTGACTTCTCTAATTCCTCAGATTTTCACTTATTTTAAAATCTGGGATAATCTAGGTAATCTGTGGCATATATTTGATTCTGCATAATTTTAGGAATGCGGATAACACGGATTTCGCTGATTTCCCGGATTTCCATCCACCTCTTGAAATCTGGTGTAAATCTGAATCATCTGTGGCGTATATATTTGATTTCTTATAATTTAGGAACGCGGATGACGCTGATTTCACGGATTTCCATATGTCTCTTAAAATCTGGTGTAATGGATAATCTGTGGTGTATATTTGATTCGTATAATTTAGGAACACGGATAACGCCGATTTCGCAGATTTCCATCTGTCTACTAAAAACCTGGGACATCTGGATAATTTGTGACATATACATTTGATTCCGTATAATTTAGGAACGCGGATGACGCTGATTTCACGGATTTCCATCCGTCTCTTAAAAAATCTGTATTAACCTATGCAATAAGGTCAAAGATGGCATTACCTTTTTTAAGGAATATTTGTAACAATCTTTCATTTCCACGACTACTATTTTGAGTAAATTAGCGACTTTAATTTTAACAACATGAAAAAAATATCTTTTTTATCGGCTTTCCTTCTGGCTGGGATTGTCGCTTATGCCCAAAAGAACCTTACTATTGAAGAGGCTACTTTTGGACAATATAGAAACTTTGCCGTTGAAAACCTGGTTGCTCCAAAATGGAGAAAAGACACCAAAGCCATAACCTATCTGGATAATTCTTATTCAAAGCTGGTTTCAAAAAGCGAAGAAGGCAATTGGACAGAAACAATTGTTTTGACAAAAGCCGACCTTCAGACAGCCTTGAAAAACAAATTTTCTACTGATGAATTTCAATTGAGAATGTTCCCGTATTCTTATACGTGGATTGACAAAAGCACATTGGAATTTGAAGTAGACGGAAAGAACTCCAAATACCTTATCCAATTTGATGTTGATAAAAAAGAAGTCAGAAATGGCATTGCTTTTTCTTCAGATGGAAGAAACCAGATTATTTCGTCAGATGGAAAATATGCAGCCTGGCTAGATAACAATAACATTAAGATTACTACCAATTCAGGGCAGACAACTAACGTTACTTCTGATGAAAATGCCGGAATAGTAAACGGAAGCGATTATACACACAGACAGGAATTTGGAATCAACCGCGGAATGTGGTGGAGTCCAAAAAATGACAAGCTGGCTTATTACCGAAAAGATGAAACAATGGTTGCTGATTATCCGCTTACTGATTTTAGTGCGCGAATTGCGGCCAATAAAAATATCAAATACCCAATGGCGGGTATGAAAAGTGAGGAAGTAACTCTTGTGGTTTATGATGTAAATGCTAAGAAATCGGTAACATTACAAACCGGAGAACCTAAAGAACAGTTCCTAACCTGTATTACTTGGGACCCAAGCGGGAAATTCGTTTATATTGGCGTATTAAACAGAGAGCAGAACCATTTGAAATTAAACAAATATGATGCTTCAACGGGAACTTTAGTAAAAACGTTATTTGAAGAAAAAGCGTCTACTTATGTTGAGCCGTTACACGACCTGACTTTCCTTCCAAATTCTGTAACAGAATTTTTATACCGAAGTGAAAAGGACGGTTTTGAGCAATTGTATCTTTACAATACAGATGGCAAACAGGTTCGAAAACTGGGCTATAATGATGTTGTGGTTACCAGCCTATTGGATTTTGATAAAGAAGGAAAGAACGTATTCTACATCGGAACATCAAACAACGGTCTGGACAGACAGTTTTTTAAAGTGGATTTGAAATCAGGCAAAACAACACAATTGACAACTACATCCGGAATGCATGCCGGTAGCATTAGCAGTGACGGAACCTTATTGCTCGACCAATTTACCAATGTGACTACTCCTAATGAAGTGGCCATTGTAAATTTAAAAACAAACAAATCAACCAATCTGATTAAAGCAACCAATCCTTACCTGGGAAAAACAAATCTTCCAAAAATGGAATTGGTAAAAATAACTGCTGCCGATGGTAAAACACCATTGAATGGTCGTTTGATTTATCCTGCTAATTTTGATGCTACTAAAAAGTATCCTGTAATGGTATATGTTTATGGCGGACCTCATGCACAGTTGGTACAAAACGAATGGCTTGGTGGAGCGGGTCTGTTTGATTTCTTTATGGCACAAAATGAATTTGTAGTCTTTACGGTCGATAACAGAGGAAGTGATGCACGCGGAAGAGATTTTGAGCATGTTATTCACAGAAATCTGGGACAAAACGAAATGGCAGACCAGATGAAAGGAATCGAATTTCTGAAATCAAAAAGTTTTGTTGACCAGGACAGAATCGGGGTTTACGGATGGAGTTTTGGAGGTTTTATGACTACTTCCCTCCTTTTGAACCATAATGACGTTTTCAAAGTAGGCGTTGCCGGAGGTCCTGTTTGCGACTGGAAATACTATGAAGTAATGTATGGTGAAAGATATATGGATATGCCGCAGGAAAACCCTGAAGGTTATGAAAAAGCAAGTGTTATCAACAAAGCCAAACAATTAAAAGGACATCTGTTGATGATTCACGGGGCACAAGACCCGGTTGTTGTACAGCAAAACAGCATGGAATTTATCCAGGCCTGCATCAAAGAAGGAAAACAGGTTGATTATTTCTTATACCCTACGCACGAACACAATGTTAGCGGTAGAGACAGAATCCACTTAAATCAAAAGATTGCAGATTATTTCTTCCTGTATTTGAAGAAATGATAATTGAACATTATTTATAGAAAAACCGCTATTGATTTTCAATAGCGGTTTTTTTTATATTTGTGCAAAGCAAGATTATGAAACAAATTTACCTTACTGCTATTTTATTTCTTACCTTATCTCTAAAGGCTCAAATTGTACCAATTCCTGACAATAATTTTAAAAATAAATTAATCCAGTTAGGAGTCGATACAAATAACGATGATTTGATACAGGTAAGCGAAGCATCCGCAGTAGAGACACTAAACTTAGGTAATTCGAATATTTCTTCGCTAGAAGGAATACGAAACTTTACTACGCTTAAAAATTTATACTGTCAAAACAACACTATCATAAATTTAGATGTGTCCGGAATGACTAGCCTGATGCGCTTAGATTGCAGTTACAATCAAATAACAATATTAAATATTCAAAATTTGCCCAATCTTAGCTTTTTAAATTGCAGTTTTAATTTAGTTACCCAGATTGACGCCAGTAGTACAGGAGCTAGCGAATTTAATTTTTCGAATAATCCAAATCTTACTTACGTCAATATTCAGAATAATTATTTTACTCCTTGTATTACTTTCCCAACGGCAGGTTATGACTATACGTGCATTATGTTTTTAGATTGTCCTCAATTACGAACCGTTTGCTTGGACGCCATAGAAACATCGGTTTTTTTTTCACAAGCTCCACAAGCAAATGTCGTTTTTGCAACAACAAATTGTGCTTTGGGTCTTCTAGAAACATCTGGACTTCATTCTTTAAAATTATATCCAAATCCAGCAGAAAATCTTCTATATCTCGAAACAGACAAACTCTTGATCAATAAACAAATCTATTTGTACAATATGTTAGGACAATTGATCTATTCTAAAACCACACCGTTATCTGATAACTTAAGCAGCATAAATATTTCAAGTTTGCCAAAAGGCAATTATATAATAAGTATTATTACTGACGAAGGAAAAGTTTCGAAAAAATTTACCAAACTTTAAAAAAAGCCCCATTTAAGGATTTCATAAACAGAGCTTTTTCTAAAAACTTAATTCTTTTTAATTACTTTCTTTTATAAAATTCAGTTTGCTGTGTTTTCTGCTATAGCCAAAGTAAATTGCCAATCCAACTAACAGCCAGATAAAGAAGTAAATCCAGTTCCAGACACTTAATTCTGCCATCATATACAAACAGCAAATTAATCCCAATAATGGAATGAGTGATAGATTTTGGCGGAATGCCCACACAGCCAGTCCTACCAAAACGGTAAGGAAAATCCACATCGGTATTTTGTGCTTGAATAAGGCAAAACCTGTTTCATATTTTAATGATTTATCTATGGGAAGCGATTCTACAACGGCAATGTATTCTGTTTCGTTTTCCTGAAAATCGCTTAATATCTGCTCTAAATCCGTAGTCTTATTAAATACCCTTTCTTTGTGATTTTCAACCAGAAATTTATATACTTCTCCCGTTTCAGCTTTATTAAGAGAAGTAACTATGGAAGCCGGACTGTTAATCTGCGGTACATTCGTTATAAAATCCATCGTGTTCTTTTTGTTGTAGGTAAACGAATAAACAATACCTGCAAGCAGTAAAACAGGAACGATGTATTTGGAATTGATATAAGGCGTTTTGAACTTTCCTCGCGGAATATTTGGTTTGTTCTGCAATACAAGTACACCCGTACAAACAAGTACAAAAGCAAATAATGTTCCTATACTGCACAAATCAGTAACCATGGTCAGATTTAGGAAAAGAGCCGGAATAGCAACCACGAAACCGGTTACGATGGTTGCAAAAGATGGCGTCTTGAATTTAGGATGCACTCTTGAAAATTTCTGTGGCAACAAACCATCGCGGCTCATGCTCATCCAGATTCTTGGCTGTCCCATCTGAAATACCAACAATACGCTGGCCATAGCTACAACGGCACTTACCGCTATAATTCCTGACATCCACTTCAAATCCAGCTTTTCAAACACAAAAGCCAAAGGGTCACCTACATTCAGGGAATTGTATTTTACCATACCAGTTAATACCAACGCAATAGCAATATACAGAATTGTACATATAATAATAGCCCACATCATTCCTCGAGGAAGGTCACGCTGCGGATTCTTACATTCTTCAGCAGTAGTAGAAATGGCATCAAAACCAATATAGGCAAAAAACACAGCAGAAACTCCTTTCAGTACGCCATTCACCCCATTTGGTGCAAACGGATTCCAATTTTCCGTATCTACATAAAAAACACCTACAGCAATTACCAAAAGTATGACACATAGCTTGACAACAACCATCAGGTTACTGGCATTTCTGGATTCTTTCATTCCTCTGTATACCAAAGCAGTTATCAAAACGATGATAAATAAGGCAGGAATATCTGTTACCAGATGAAAAGAACCTATTACAGGCGAAGTTGTCCAGGCTGTATAAGCATCCTGTAATCCAGCATCCAGATTGGCGAATGATTTTCCGCCCTGCATTAAGGCAGTTGCTTCTGCATAGCCGTTAGAAGCTGTGAGATAATCCATCTGTATCCATTGCGGCAGATGGAGCCCGCCGCTTTCGAGCAGTCCGGTGAAATAATCACTCCACGATATGGCTACAGTAATATTCCCGATGGCATATTCCATAATCAGTGCCCAACCAATAATCCAGGCTATCAATTCCCCAAAAGCAACATAAGAATACGTATAGGCGCTACCTGAAACAGGCACCATTGAAGCAAATTCAGCATAGGCAAAGGCTGCAAAACTACAGGCTAAGGCCGTAAACAAGAATAAAAAGATAACTGCCGGACCACCATCAGCACTGGCTTTCCCAATAGTACTGAAAATTCCGGCACCAACTATGGCTGCAATTCCAAAAGCCGTCAGGTCTCTGGCTGTCAGGTGTTTTCCTAATGAACTGTGTCCGTCTATTTCGTTTTTTTCAACCTGCTTTAAAATATCCTGTACTGTTTTCTTTCTGAATAAACTGGAAAAACTCATATATGGAAGTGCGTATTTAATTGATTTTGTGAAGAATCTATTTCTATGGTTTAAAATTTAACCAAAAACAAATATATAAAACCAAACTTAATAATAGGATTTATGAAAAAGAAAAATGCCAAAACTGCGAATTCAATAAAAATAGAAATCAAAAATTAGAAGATTCTCAGCCTACTCAAAACAATAGCCTTAAACTATCGATAAATAAATATATATAATAATTTTCTATGTGTAAAAGTAAATCATAAGTGTAGTTTTGCATCAGATAAAAAAATAACTTTTAAACCAAATATATTATGTCATTAGTAGGAAAAAAATTCCCAAGCATTGCAGTAGATGCTATCTCAGAAATGGGTGATAATCTAAAAATCAACATTTTTGAAGAAGCAGTAAACAACAACAAAAAAGTATTATTGTTCTGGTATCCAAAAGATTTCACTTTTGTTTGCCCAACAGAACTACACGCCTTCCAGGCTGCACTGCCAGAATTTGAAAAAAGAAACACTATCGTAATCGGAGCTTCTTGCGACACTAACGAAGTACACTTTGCATGGTTGAATACACCAAAAAGCAACGGGGGAATCGAAGGTGTAACCTATCCTATCTTAGCGGATACTAACCGTAACCTTGCTAACATCCTTGGAATCTTAGATATAGAGTCTACTAGCTACAGCGAAGAAACAGATTCAGTAATCATCGAAGGTTCAAACGTAACTTACAGAGCTACTTATTTGATTGATGAGACAGGGAAAATCTTCCACGAAAGCGTAAACGATATGCCGTTGGGAAGAAACGTTGCTGAATACTTAAGACTAGTTGATGCTTATACTCACGTACAAACTAAAGGTGAAGTATGTCCTGCTAACTGGGAAGAAGGAAAAGAAGCGATGTTCGCTACAAGAGAAGGTGTTGCTTCTTACCTGAATAACTAATAACAATTTCAATTGCCGTCTTTATGACATTATTAAAGACGGCAATTTATAAACACAAAAAAGATTGCTATGTTAATTGATTTAAACGAAGACACACTACAGAATTTAGTAAATTCTAATGAAAAAGTTGTCGTGCAATATTCTGCTTCCTGGTGTGGAAACTGCCGTATCATGAAGCCAAAATTCAAAAAACTGGCTTCAGAAAACGAAAATATCACTTTCGTTTTGGTAGATGCTGAAAATTCACCGGAATCCAGAAAATTAGCCAACGTTTCCAATCTGCCTACTTTTGCGACTTTCGTAAACGGACAGTTGGTAAACCAGACACAAACAAATAAAGCAGAAGTTTTATCAGAATTGGTAAATGAAATAGCTTAATTGAACCATTAAAAATTTAAGAAATCAAACATGAAATTACCCGTTATCAAACATCTGACTCAATTTATTGAAGAAAATGACCAGGATTATATAATTGAAACCATCGAAGTGCTTGAAGCTTTGACCGAAGTCCCGTCACTCAAGGATGAAGAACTGGATGTTATCGGGGAATTGATTTCTAATATGTACGGTGCTCTTGAAGTCAATAAGATGATTAAAGACGGTACAGATAAAAAGGAAGCGCTCAATAAGTTTATGCAGCGGGTTCTTGGCTCCATTGACAAATAAATCCTTTTTGCCTTATAAAATTTGCTCTCTTTACGGGGGCTTTTTTTTTGTTTATTACTTCTGTATTTTCATAAAGTGCTACTATAGTTTTTAAAGTTTGAAATGTTCCTAAAAAACAATATGTTTGTAGGGTAAGCTTAGAAAGTTTCTTTTTTGTTATGACAGGTGAAATGTTTCCAATAAAAAGTTTTTCTATTCTACAGATACCGCATCTTGTAGAGTCCGGCTATTTGATGGCTGACCAATCTCTAATCCGCAAATCCAAAATCATCTTCCCGAATTTATAAGCACCCGCGAGTGTGCTTAAAAACCTGAATCTATACCGCTAAATTTTTAGTGGGCATTGCTATGCCCGCCGCTTACTCGCAGGTATATTTTTCTATAGGTTTTATATTCCCCTGATACAAGAATTTTATTTCATAACATTTAAAAGTTATTATCATGGCTAAAGGAAAAAATTTAAAAGCTCCGACAGTTGATTTAAAAGAAAAGAAACAAGAAAAAATAAAACAAAAATTAGAAGCTAAACAAAATCGTAAGCGCAAATAAATAATTCTGTCCAAAGCCCATTGCTGTTGCAATGGGCTTTTTATATTGATTCACTGCTACAAACCTGAATTGAAAGCAGCTCTATATCACCAATTCAAACATTTCAAATCACTTTTCTAGCCGTCACCAAATCCCCGCCGGTTCCATATACCATGAGAGTTTTTTAACATCACTCCTTTTAACAAATATATTTTTCATACTTTTGAACCTTATAAAATTTAAAAAAATGGCAACAGTAGCATTAGGAGGAAATCCAATAAAAATAAGCGGTGAGTTACCTAAAGTAGGTTCAAAAGCACCTGATTTCAAATTAGTAAATAAAGATTTGGGCGTTGTATCCCTATCTGATTTTGCAGGAAAAAAATTAGTGCTGAACATTTTCCCTAGTATCGATACAGCCACTTGTGCTACTTCTGTCAGAAGTTTTAATGCTAAGGCAAGCAGTTTGGAGAATACTACTGTTCTTTGTATTTCAAGAGACCTTCCATTTGCTCAGAAACGATTCTGTGGTGCTGAAGGACTGGATAATGTAATCTGTCTTTCTGATTTCAGAGATGGAAGTTTTGGAAAAACCTACGGATTGGAAATTGCTGATAGCGCTTTGCAAGGCCTGCACTCCCGTGTGGTTATTGTTATTGACGAAAACGGTACTGTGCTGCATACAGAACAGGTTTCTGAAATTGCCAACGAGCCGGATTATGAAAGTGCATTGGCCGTACTTTAAATTATAATACAAATATGAAGACAGACCATTCTTTTGTAACCGGGCGACTAAAAAGTTTTAAGTATGCCATTCGTGGTGCTTACAAACTAATTTCAACCGAACATAGCGTTATGGTCCAATTCTTTCTGGGAATTGCAATCACAATTGCCGGATTCTATTTTAATATTTCCAAAACGGAATGGCTATTCCAGACAATGGCAATTGGGCTGGTCTTAAGTATCGAAGGATTGAATACGGCTGTGGAAAAAATAGCCGATTTTATTCATCCCAATTTTCATGATAAAATTGGTTTTATAAAGGATGTTGCTGCCGGAGCCGTGTTTTTTGCTGCGGTAGCCGCCATCGCTGTCGGCCTCATTATATATATACCGAAATTTCAAAATTTGTAGAAAATTTATTTATTTTTACATTTAATCATCTCCTCTTTTAATGGCTAAAACGACAAAAAAAGAAACTCCCGGCAAAAAGGATTCTCAATCTTCTGAGAAGAAAACCTGGAAATTGACAAGACAACACAAAGTAATCTTCGGAGCTTTATTAGTCTTGTTTTCTGTTGCCCTTTTGCTGGCTTTTATATCCTTTTTCCTATACGGTCAATATGACCAGAGCGCTGTAGATGCATTGGCAGACCGTTCTGTAGAAGTTCAGAACTGGTTAGGGAAATTTGGTGCTTACCTTGCCAATTTATTCTTATACCAGGGATTTGGCGTAGCCTCATTTCTTTTGGTACGCTTATTCTTCATAACCGGAATGTACCTTATTCTGGATTTGCCGGTAAAAAAACTTAAAAACACCTGGTTTTGGGATTTGTTTGCCATTATCATCATTTCCATATTATTTGGATTCTTTGCCGATTTCCTACCTGAACTGGGAGGTGTTATTGGCTTTGAAATGAATCTTTTCATGCAGGATTATCTTGGAAAAGCAGGTACCCTACTCCTATTGGTTTTTGGATTGCTTGTTTACCTGATTTTCAAAATGAAAGTTTCGCCGGATGCCATCAAAAACTATTTTGAGGAAAAAAAGAGAAAAGCAGAAGAAAGAGCCGTCGCCGAATCTGTTGCAGCTCCTGTAGCCGTACAGGAACTGACAGACGAAATTTTGGAAGAGGATATTATCGAAGAAGAAGATATTATTGAAGAGGAGGATGAGGAAATTGAAGAACCTACCCTAAAACCGCTTTCCCAATTTGAAATCAATAAGGAAGCGTTAAAACCTACCATCAATAATCCTTCACATATTACCATCGAGCCAATCGTCAAGCCTCCGGTAGCTCCGGTACATTCGCACGAACCGGAAATTATCGAAACAAACGACGACGCTTTCGTAATTGAAAAATTTGCCGATGAAGATACGGTTATAGAAAACCTGGCTTCAAAACTGGTTGCCGATTTCGGAGAATTCGACCCTACTTTAGACCTGTCGAATTACAAATTCCCCACACTGGACCTCCTGAAAGAATATTCAAATGGTGGAATTACAATCAATCAGGAAGAGCTTGAAGAAAATAAAAACAGGATTGTTGAAACCTTACGAAACTATAAAATAGAAATTGCCCAAATCAAGGCGACGGTTGGTCCTTCTGTAACATTATATGAAATTGTTCCGGAAGCCGGTATCCGAATTTCAAAAATCAAAAGCTTGGAAGACGATATTGCCTTATCATTATCTGCTTTGGGAATCCGTATCATTGCGCCTATTCCGGGAAAAGGAACAATTGGTATCGAAGTGCCTAACAAGAATCCGACTATGGTTTCTATGAAAAGTGTTATTGGGGCTGCAAAATTCCAGGAAGCTGAAATGGAACTTCCTATTGCACTGGGTAAAACAATTTCCAACGAAACATTTGTTGTCGATTTGGCAAAAATGCCTCACCTTTTAATGGCGGGTGCTACCGGACAAGGAAAATCTGTCGGTTTAAATGCCGTATTGACGTCATTGCTTTACAAAAAACACCCGGCGGAAGTAAAATTTGTTTTGGTTGACCCTAAAAAAGTCGAGCTTACGCTATTCAATAAAATAGAACGCCATTACCTGGCCAAACTTCCTGATACGGAAGAAGCCATCATAACAGATAATGCCAAAGTAATCAATACGCTAAATTCCCTTTGCGTTGAAATGGATAACCGTTATTCTTTATTAAAAGACGCAATGGTGCGTAATATTAAAGAATACAACGAAAAGTTTAAACTAAGAAAGCTTAATCCTGAAAACGGACACCGGTTTTTGCCTTATATCGTTTTGGTCGTCGATGAATTTGCTGATCTTATTATGACAGCCGGCAAGGAAGTCGAAACTCCTATTGCAAGACTGGCACAGTTGGCAAGGGCCATCGGAATCCATTTGATTATTGCAACGCAACGACCATCGGTTAACGTTATTACTGGTATAATCAAAGCGAACTTCCCTGCAAGGATTGCTTTCCGTGTTACTTCAAAAATCGATTCCAGAACTATTCTGGACACTCAGGGTGCCGACCAGCTTATTGGCCGTGGAGATTTACTATATACCAACGGAAATGACGTTATCCGTGTGCAGTGTGCCTTTGTAGACACTCCGGAAGTAGAAAAAATAACCGAATTTATAGGTGCACAAAAAGCCTATCCTAACGCATACCTTCTTCCTGAGTATATAGGGGAAGAAAATGGCATTAAACTTGATGTGGATATTAGCGAAAGAGATTCCATGTTCAGGGAAGCTGCCGAAATCATTGTTACAGCACAGCAAGGTTCAGCCTCCCTATTACAGCGCAAGCTGAAACTGGGTTATAACCGTGCCGGAAGATTAATTGACCAATTGGAAGCCGCCGGAATTGTTGGCCCTTTTGAAGGAAGTAAAGCCAGAACCGTTAATATTCCTGACTTGAATTCTCTTGACCAATTCTTTAACAATGAGCAAAATGATTTTTAAAATGAAAAGGTTATTACCCGTTATTGCATTATTTTTTATCTCCTTTACTATTCAGGCGCAGAACAGCCAAAAAGCCAGAAATCTGCTGGATGAAGTATCTGCCAAAGTAAAAAGTTATGATAATATTGCTATTGACTTTAAATATTCCCTTACTAATCCAAAGGAAAACCTAAATCAGGAAAGCAAAGGAAACGTTATCATGCAGGGCAATAAATATGTCCTGAACTTCATGGGAGTCACCAAAATTTATGACGGAAAAAAAATATATAATATTGTTCCCGAAGACGAAGAAATAAGCATTTCAAAATTTGACGAAAATGAAGAAGATGCCGTAACGCCATCCAAAATGCTGACATTTTTCAATCACGGATTCAAATATTCCTGGGACATCCTTCAAAACGTTCGCGGTAGAAAAATCCAATATGTGAAGCTGGTTCCAACAAGCTCTAAAGACGAAAGAAAAGAAATCTATTTGGGTATTGATGTTCAGACCAAACATATCTACAATCTTATGGAAATAGGAAAGAACGGTTCAAAAACTACAATCACTGTTAATTCTTTTAAAACCAATCAGCCATTATCAAAAAATCAATTTACCTTTGCGGAAAGTAAATACCCTAATTACTATATCAACAAACTAGATTGATACATCGGTGAAAATTCTTGACAGATACATTTTAACGACATTTCTGAAGACATTAGCTACGGTTTTTGTAATCCTCTTTTTCATTTTTATCTTGCAAACAGTCTGGCTTTTTATTGCTGAATTGGCAGGAAAAGATTTGGATATGCTTCTAATCGTAAAATTTCTTCTGTTCTATTCGCCAAAAATGATTCCTTTGGTATTGCCGCTTTCCATATTACTGGCCTCTATCATGACCTTCGGGAACCTGGCAGAGAACTATGAATTTGCGGCTATGAAATCTTCAGGAATTTCGCTCCAGAGAGCCATGAAAAGCCTGATGGTATTTATTGTCTTTTTAAGTATCATAGCTTTCTTTTTTGCAAACAATGTCATTCCGGTAGCGGAATACAAATCCTTAAATCTTCGCAGGGATATCGTTCAAACCAAACCTGCTATGGCTATTGCAGAAGGACAATTTAGCGATGTGGGTGAATATAACATCAAAGTCAACAAAAAATCGGGAGACAAAGGCGAAAAGCTGAGCGGAGTGACTATTCATAAAAAAGCGGCCAATGGCATTGGAAACAATATTGTCATCAAGGCCAAAAATGGCTTATTGGTGAATCAGGAAGAATCTACCATGCTGCAAATGATTTTGTTTGACGGCAATTATTACGAAAATATTATCCCTAAAAAATACGAAGAGCGTAATAGAGTGCCTTTTGTAAAAGCTTCCTTTAAAAAGGACATCATCAATATTGATTTGTCCAAACTGAATACGGTGGAAGACGAATCGAATATTACGAATACCAATGCCATGCTTAATGTAAGTGAGCTTAAATACACCTTAGATTCCCTTCATAAAAACTTTAATAAGGATTTGGTTTCCTTTGCAGAAAATATTTACCAGAGAAGCGGAATTATTAATTTCAGAGATCCAAATGCAGCAGCTGCCAACAGCAAACCTAAAAAAGATACTAACATAACAGATCCTTTAAGCATTTTATCTACAGCCGACAAATCAAGAGCATTGGAAATTGCAATAAGTAATCTTGAAAGCGCTAAATTCTCTATTGAAGGCACAAAACAGGAAATGGAATTAAAACAAAAAAACATCAATAACCACTGGCTGGCTTTGTATGAAAAATTTGTCATTGCTTTTTCCTGTATATTGATGTTCTTTATCGGAGCTCCTCTTGGCGCGATTATCCGAAAAGGAGGATTGGGATTGCCAATCGTATTTGCCGTCCTCATTTTTATCACCTTCCATTTTATCAATACCTTTGGCCGAAAACTGGCTCAGGAAAACGGAATTCCACCATTTTTGGGTTCCTGGATGTCCTCATTTGTTTTGTCCCCTTTGGCCATCTTACTGACTTACAGGGCTACAAACGATATCGGATTGATTAATATGGATATTATCCTCTCTCCTATCCAGAAAGGATTCCAAAAATTATTGAGAATTAAAAAACAACAACACACCTAAATAATGTCCGAGAATAAAATTACAAAGCTCAATACTATTGAAGAAGCGATTGAAGACATCCGTCAGGGAAAAATCATCATTGTAGTTGATGATGAAGATCGTGAAAATGAAGGCGACTTTATTGCCGCTGCAGAAAAAGTGACGCCTGAAATGATTAATTTCATGGCAACGCATGGTCGTGGGCTGATTTGCGCCCCGCTAACCGAAGCCCGCTGCAAGGAATTAGACCTCAACCTGATGGTTACCAATAATACGGTATTGCACGAAACCCAATTTACGGTTTCTGTTGACTTGATAGGTCATGGTTGTACTACTGGAATTTCTGTACATGACCGTGCCAAAACCATACAGTTTTTGGTTGACGACAACACGAAACCTGAAGATTTAGGACGTCCGGGACATATTTTCCCGTTAAGGGCAAAACAAGGCGGTGTTTTAAGAAGAACCGGGCATACAGAAGCTGCTATCGACCTGGCACGTCTTGCCGGACTAAAACCAGCCGGAATCCTTGTGGAAATCCTAAACGAAGATGGTTCTATGGCGCGTTTGCCACAGCTGTTTGAAGTGGCTAAAAAATTCGACCTGAAAATCATTTCAATCGAAGATTTGGTAGCTTACAGAATGCAGCACGACAGTCTTATCCAAAAGAAAGAAGATTTCGAAATTGAAACCCGTTTTGGCACATTCAGACTTAGAGCTTATGTACAAACCACAAATAAGCAAGTCCATCTTGCCCTTACCAAAGGAAGCTGGAATATTGGAGAATCAATATTGACCCGTATTAATTCCACACAAGTCAATAATGACATCTTAGGTACGCTTACAAACGATCCGGATCAAAAACTGGAAAGAATGTTCCAACGTATCAATGAAGAAGGCAAAGGTGCCATCCTGTTTATCAATCAGGAAATCCAGCCTATTGAACTCCTGAATCGTATCACAGAACTAAAAGGATTGCAGGAAAAAGGAGTCTTTAAGGCACCACAGGTAAAAATGGACAACAAAGATTTTGGTATTGGCGCACAAATATTGCATGATATTGACGTTACCAACATCCGTTTATTATCCAATTCAGAGCAGACGAAACGTGTCGGTATGATTGGATATGGCTTAGAAATCATGGAATACGTCGAATTCTAAAAAAATAAATGAATTTTATTTTTGGTGTAAACACTAGAAAATGAAATAATTAAAAATGTTGCTGAAAAATGTTTTGAATTTTACCTTCAAAATGTTTTGAAACTCAAAAAAGGTTTCTATATTTGCACTCGCAATCAGGAAATGATAGCAACATACTGGAGAAATGGCAGAGTGGTCGATTGCGGCAGTCTTGAAAACTGTTGACTGTAACAGGTCCGGGGGTTCGAATCCCTCTTTCTCCGCAGGAATTGAAAACCTCGTAAATCATAGATTTACGAGGTTTTTTGTTGATATACCAAATTATTCATGAAAACTTATCGGTAAAAGGAACTAAATTGAGATCCTACTATATAAGCATTTAAGGAATTACAGGATTTCTGCAAAATAGTCAAAGTCATAATAACTGATTCCGTTACTGATTTAAAAATTACAGCCGACCAACTCAACTATTTAAGGACTACTTATCCGAAAATAATATGGTGCTTCATTTCGCAGGTAAAAGAAAACGGAGCGATGTATGGCGATAATAAAATGGCACACAATCCGACTTCAGTAATTCATTGTTTCTCGCATCCCGACCCTAAAGAACGCTTTGCAACACTGGAGAAAAACCGAGGCAACGACCTCACTTTGAAATACTCGATGTACTACAAGAAGGTAGTCAACGAACCAAAAAAAAGAAAATTATCCTTTAAAGTCAAATAATTAAATTCAAAATCATGGTAAGCAAAAACGAAAAGCAAAAAAAGAATCTCCGCAAAAAGACTATGCAGTAGCGTAATCAAGCGAGAAGGTGTAAAAAGAGACGGAACATTGAAAAAAGGCTATCGCTATGTCAAAGGCGGTAGAGTTGTAAAGGCGAAAGCGAAAAAGTAGTTTAATTGTTTGGTTGGAGAAGCCGTGTTGCAGAAATGTAGCACATTTTTTTTTATTGTATTTCATAATAGCGTAAAACTGCCAAGAATTAACTTGACGTTCAGGCAGGTAAAATAGAAGAATTTAAAATTTATAGTAATAGATTTTAACATTTGACCTTCATTATAATTACTTTTACTACTCATTTTTCAAAATCACGTATGCAAACAGAATCAGAAAATCTCGTTACAAAAATTAGTTCAAATGTGTTTTATAAGGAATTTACTTTTCACAAGAATGATTTCATTACAACTGATGGACAAAAAGAATTGGCAGATAATGTATTATGGATAGATGATTTGTTATTTATAATACAAATTAAAGAGAGAAACTCAACCGATGTTAAAACCGTTGTTGAAGAAAATAAATGGTTTGAAAATACTATTCTTAAAAAAGCGAAAAATCAAATAAAAGATTCTCTCAATTTTTTTTCTTTATACGATGAAATCAAAGTAAAAAATGTTAGAAATCATGTTATTGATATTGCTAAAGCGAATGCTACCTCGATACATAAAATAATTATATATCAGCCCAATAGCACATTGTTAAATGATAAGAATAAATCATTAAAATTTTGCAATAGTAGTGTAGTTGGAAATATTCATTTATTTAATATCGAAGATTATTTGGGCATTTGTGAAATTCTAATAACTCCTGCAGAACTTGATGAATATTTAAAATTTAGAGAAAGGATTTTCCTAAAACATCCCGAAATAATAACGCTATATCCTGAACAATATATTTTAGGTCACTTTCTGGTAACGGATGATATAAGTTTAATCAATCCCGAATATATTCAATCATTCTCAAAATTACAAAGCGATTTTAATCAATTTGATATGTCTGCCATGTTAGAGAATTTTATTGATAAAATATCAATTGAAAGTGATAAAAACCCTAATGTCTATTATCCAATAATAAAAGAAATTGCTAAATTAAATCGCACAGAATTAGCAATGTTTAAGGAAAGATATTCTAAAATGATTAATCATGTTAAAGAAAATTCTTTTTCAGTTCCCTATCGCTTCATGATTTCAAGGACTGGTTGTGGTTTTGTATTTGTGCCGTTAATGTTAGATGTGGCGTCATTATGGGAAAACGCACTGTTAAATTCGATAGATGTGTATAAATATAAAAGAAACCTCGTAAAATGCTTAGGTGTTTCAGCGTATAAAGATGGTGAGTATTACAATTTAAATTGGGGATTTGTAGAACATGAATGGGAACATAACGATGAGCTTGAACAAGCTTTAAAGCAAGAAGAAGGTTTTTATGGAAATGGTGAAATAAAGGAATTTGAGCGTTATAAATTTAAGAGTTAATAAATGGAAAATGTTGCGATGGATAAGGATAAATTTTTATTAAAAGACAAGCTTGCAGTAATCGAAAAGTCTTTTACTAAAGACGGATGGATAACCATCTCTTTGCGCGACTACAAAGATGATGATGATTCTTCAACTATTTATTGTTGTATAGTGCATGATGATAAAATAGAAGAATATCGTAATAATAGAAATTGGATTATTTCTCCAGGATCAGAAGGTTCTCCATCAATATTTGGAGGTATTGAGAAAGATGCAGAAAGTTACTATCAAAAATATGCTGAGGAAGGTATTGAACCTTTTCTTTTTGATAAGGATTTTATCTTCGCAGATGGCAGGGACGAATATATGGATGTTTGCGAAGATTTTGTGAACTACTTTAAATTGTATGAAAAAGGTCTGAATAAGCAAAATCGGAAATACTATTTCATTGATGATTTAGGCGAACTGGTTGAAGTGTTGGACATAAAACCTGGTATCGTAAAACTCAAGCTAAAATTTCTCAAAGAATATATTTCTATTAGAAAAGTTCATTTTGCAATTTGCTTTGATTTTATGAGGCTTAGTAAAATAAACTTCTCTGACTTAGACATTACCCCAATTGATGACGATTTCAAAACCGAAAAAAGTTTTTACAACCATTTTATTAGGTCACTAGATTTTGATGCAGGTAAAAAGCAGAGTTGGATACATGGTAAAACTATTATAAGTTTTGACCCAAATAAAAAGAAAAGCTACCATTTTGATGATGAGGAAGAAAAGTACGAATCCTTTTTAGTAGGCTACGATGACGATGGGAATGAGAAATTACTTGATTGTAGTCGAACCAATGATAAATACTTTATTGTCACTTACTTTAGAAAAGAAGTTTTAAACAAATATTACAACGAGCCCGCCAAATACAAAGTCGATGGATGGCGTGTAAGTTCAAGCTTTATCTCTCTAAAAATCGACAATAACAATGATGATTACGTCGCTGTATTTTTAGTTGAGCTATCTACTTTACCACACAAAGAACAACTGCATTGGAAACAATACAACATACCGCCACAAAAAGGAATCAGCGCTACTTACTACAAAACAATGATTGAAGGAAGTTGGGTGGAGAAACCCGAAACGCCGGACTTACTTTTTAAGCATCAGTATGAAAAATTCAATAAGGATTGGGAAAAGAAATTTGGTTGGAAATTCTATAAAGATTTAGCCTCTGAAGACCAACATATTTTTACCTCACTACACATCCCCACAAACAATAATGTCAAAGCGTTTAGCGAACAAGTACTTTCAATAATAAAACTTACGATCGATAGATTGAACGAAGCCGAAATCCAAAAAGATTTAGTCCTGGAAAAAAATGATCGTGGAATAACCAAAGTAGAAAAATTCCTAAAGTCAAATGATGTTGATATACCTGATATGATAGTTTTTCTACGCAATTTGTATAACTTGCGGTCTGGTTTACTCGCACATACATTTAGCAATTCAAACAAAGCCTGTAAAAAAGCTATCGAGTATTTTGGCATCACAAAAGACAACTATACTGATGTTGCCCGCGATATTTTTATAAAATCAATTTATACACTCAACACTTTGAGAGGTATTTTTTTAAAGACCGACGAAGACGACTTAGAACTACTTACAGATAAAGAGCAATGAGCATAAAAAAACAATTCGAGTATAATCCTAATATTGACTTAACAGCTGCACAAATTGGTATCAGCAAATGGAATTGGATTTCTATAAATAAAGAGAATGACTCCGAGGCATTGGAAGTAATGAAGCACAACAAATTCGATGTTTTGCCTGTTGTAAATTCAAATGGTCAAATTGAAAAATTTTACTCCACAAGGGAATGGAATAACTACAGTCATTTAAACCTAAATAAGATTGAAAGCTCATTATCTGTTTATTATAGATTAAGTATTGAAGATTTGATTCGCAAGTTTGCTGTTAACGGAACGCATTACTACTTTTTAACCAATGACAAAGATGTATTAGGCTTGGTATCTATGGTTAATTTGAATTCCCAACCAGTCTACAATTACCTGTATTTTATTTTATCCGACATTGAGCGTAGTATCGCAACAATGTTAAGTGAGTATCTCGATTTACAAGATATACTTGATACTTTTTCTAATTCTGAAGATACCCATTTGCAGGAAATTTTAAAGAATTACTACGAAGCTGTCGAAAAAGGATTGGACAATACTATTTTTGAACATATGTTTCTTCAAACGGTAGGGATTACGGTGAATAAACTTATTTCTAAAATTCCTGAACAGTATAAAGCACTAAATAAATTTAGTTCGAAATTTTCAGCTAATGGTTTGTATAATGAAATACGGAAACGGGTGATGCATCCGGTGAGGCCAATTTTAAGCAATGGAATTACTGTAACTGACTTGAATCAATTATTGTCCGATTATGCAGCTATTAAACAAATATTGGAAAATTAAAATATCTGAAATGAAGGATTTCTTAAATACCGTATTGATATTCCTTCGTATTAGGAAAAGACAATACGTCCAACCAATTAGTGAACATGAAAGACGGATATTTGAGAAAGCTAAACAAAAGAATTTCAAACCAACGGTCGATGTTGTTCAAAAGATAGGTGTCGGCGGGAATTTTTCAATCTTGCTAAATTACAAACCTTTAAAAAGTGAAAGTGTTACCAATCAATTTCCACTGGAGATTCTTAACGTTAGAGAACATGGGTTGCCTTTTAAGATTACCCTAAAGGAATATTTAGATACAGGTGGAGTTCTTTATAAAGAAAGCTATGGACTTTCAAAACCATTAACAATTTTATCAGGCAATGATAAACTCTATACCGATAGTGATTCTGTAATATCTTTTAAAACTCAATTCCCTGCACTTCCTCAAATTTTGGAAGGAAAATTTAAAAACCTTCGGACTTTTGAAAAAATAGATGACAGCTATTTTAGATTAGTGATTCATGCGCACGATACAGACATGAGTTATCCTTCTGAAATTTTAGACTACAAAGACAATCATATGAAATTTGATTATCCGGCGTGGGATCGGCAAAGGTCAATGATTGGATTATCATTTATATCAACTAAAGGAATGTTTGCCGATCTAACAATTAATGGATTTCACTTTGATTATTACGCCATTGAGAACATTAATTCTATTGTTATTGATTCAAATTCTAAAATGAGTTTGGATGATTTTAAAAAATATACTTATGCAATTCGTTTATGTTTTGCATTGCTTTCTGGTAAGTTCTACAAGGACGAAGTCGTTTACCTTTCTTCGGGTAATGAAGATTTTTCTACTATCGAACATTATGAGTATATCTTAGAAGCGCCTTCAATAATTTCATCGAACCAACTTATAAATCCAACTTTTTTCTTTCAGTCATTTTCTAATCGTAGCAAAGAAGAACAGGAAAGTCTTAAAGAATTTCATAAAATGTTCGACAACGCTACATTCTCCAATTTATGTGAAAAAGTACTTGAATCTCCCGAATTAATGCGATGTATAGAGTTATTAGTTAATGCCGGCAATATTAATGATCCTATACAAAAAGGGGCTATGTATTCTGTGGCTATCGAAACATTAACAGAATATCTAAAAGGTTTAAATGAAGACAGTTTAAAACCGATTCCGGACAAGGCAACATGGGACGATTTCTTTCAGGCTCAAAGGGAGCTTTTAGCTGCATTTCAAGATAGAATTACTGAAGAAGGCCGTCAGATTTTAAATAATAAAATTGGTGGCTTAAATTCTCCGACTAACAAAGATAAATTGATGAAACCATTTGAAATATATGGCTTCTCCTTAACTGATGATGATAAAGAAATTTTAGGGCATCGCAACAAATATTTACATGGCGGTTCGCCTGCAGATTCGGAATGGGTTGTCGAACAGGATATTTTTGCTCTCAAACTTCATACCTTAACCGGGGCACTAATATTGTCTTTTATTGGCTATCGAGGACATTTCATCAGTTTGGCGGCCTGGCATATTATGCATCTAACAGAGGTTAAAGACCGTATGGAAAAAATGGATTTAAATCAGATAGAAGAAATTCAACGTAGGATGCAGGCAAATAATTTTAATGCTGAAGAATTAGCTGCTGCGATAAAGTACTTTAGAAATTATGAAAAATATCTGAAGAGCATCCTTGAAATTCATAATGTGATAAGAATTATTGAGTAATTATTTCTAGTACTTAGACAATTTCTGAACCAAAATAATTATAAAAGATTACTAATCATTTTTTCTACCAAAAAAGCGTTTTTATTTTCTCGATATAATGCAAGTTCAATTAATGAACATCTTAATCTTAGTGTTTTTTGAATGTGAATTTATTTCCGTATATTTGTCTTATAAGATTTCAAAAATTTGCAAGTCAAAATAGAGGAGCAAAAGCGAGACCCTAAAATAGGAAAATAATATAAAAACATTATATATCAACGTATTAGGAGAGAAATACAATTCCCTCTTTCTCCGCAAAAAAAAAGCTACCAGTATGGTAGCATTTTTTTTTAAGATTCTATGGGAAAATCGTGGCAATATAATTTTCATCTTTGAAAATAACCTCGTAAAAACTGTTACGGAGTCGGTTAAATTTATTTCCTCTCTATTCTGTGGTAATTCTAATTCCGAAGAATTATTATTGATAAAATTTTACTCGTATTTACTACCTACGTCATCTAAATTTCGGTACATTTTCTCCTTTAAATCTTCAATAAAGACAACGTTTTTAAACACATCATTCTTACCTGAAAATTCCTGTATTTTCTTTGTACCGTTTAAATTTATACTGGTTCTTTTTACAATATATTTTCCGGTTAGCAAATTGTAGGATTTATCGATATGCTCAGTTGGCGATGCCTTGTAACCAGTATCATAACCTATTACCTGTATTTTATTTTTTGTTGCATTAAACCTTAATGTAACAAACCTGCCAAAGGTAGCTGTGCCGTCTTCGAAATACCCAAATTGCACGGTATTTTTATTTGATTTAAGCTGAACGGGATAAATGCTAAAATCATTGGTACTGAATAATTCAACCTCGAATTGTTTTTGAAAGCTTGATAAATAAATCAACAGTTTGTAGCTTGAAAATGCCGTATCGTTTTTAATGAGCATTAAAACATCTTTTATAGCATCATTGTCAAACAAAATGGTGACTTTATCAATTTTTCTACCATTGGCAGGGCTTTCTTTTAATTCGCTATATCCTTTAGGAATTTTGATTTGTGCGAAAGTCTGCAACGATAAGCAACAGAAAAGTATAAGGGCGATGTTTATTTTTATTTTCATTTTCAAATTACTTTACAATTAAATATTAGCTTTTGCCAAAAAGAAACTTTTAACCTCATCTTGTTTAATAACCGAACGGATGTGGTCGTTGTAAAGTAGTCAAATGATTTTCCATTATAAAAACTTACGCCTTCATTATGGCTTCCAAACCAATAGTTACCTTTACTGTACTGAAAAATATCACGTATACCCGAAGTAAATTTTAAGGTATCGGTTTTTTGGTTTACTATCAATTTAGGCCTGTTCGTTTCTTTTTCTGTTGATTTCTTTTCAACGCAAGAAAAATTTAGTGTCAATAGGGTTAGCAGATAGATCAATTTTATTTTTTTCGTCATTAGGGTTTAAACTTTTCAAATGTCTTTCCATTAAATTTATAGACTCCATTTTCGTGTGTTCCAAGCCAAAGGTCGCCTTTGTTGTCTTTGTAAATACTGAATAATTTAATATTTTCAGATTGTTCTTGAACTTGGAAGTGAGTAATTTTTGTTCCATCATATTTCCAAACGCCATCACGATAGGTTACAAACCACAAATTATTATCGTTGTCTTTTACCGTTGAAAGGTACTCATTCAGACCAATTGTATTTTTTCCATCTAAACTGCCTATGCTTTCGTGCCTGGTATAAAACTTATTGCTTTTTAAAGTTGTACTGTCGTAAACACTATAACGGTTTTCGGTATTGAACCAAAAGTCGCCATTTTTATCTTCTGTAATGGACCGCACACCGTTTTTCCCTCCATCGCGAAATTCGGTCACATCTTCTTCTGTAATCCATTCAAATGATTTTCCATCATAACGACATACTCCAACCGGATTGGTACCAAACCAAATGTTACCTTTCCTGTCTTTATAAATGCTATAAACATCAAATGGATGGTTGAGTTGCGGTGGCTTTGGAAGTGTCAGTTCATAAAGCGTATTTCCATCGAAGCGGTAGACCTTTTGTTTAGCTTGATAAGCATTTACTAGCCACAAATCATCCGCTTGCAGTTTCCATTCGTTACTTGGGGTTGCCCTAATATTGGTAAATGATTTTCCGTCAAATTTTGTGATGGTAGCATCGGGGTTCATACCTGCGAAATAGAGGTTGCCTGATTTATCTTCTTTGATATCATCAACTCTATCAGTATACAAACCATGTTTTATGGTGTAATTGATCAAAGTTTTACCGTCATATTTGTATACTCCTGTTTTCCAGCTACCAAACCAATAGTTATTTTTTCTGTCTTGGTAAATCACCATAATACTGCTTCCAGGTTCTTTTACAGTGTCGCCTTTTGCATTAGTTTCTTTTAAAAGGACAGATTGGTTCTTCGAATTGGAAGTCTGCCCATTACAAGAAGTCAAAATGGATAGAATACTACAAAATAAGAGTGTTGTTAATTTCATTATGGTTGTTTATGGGTAAGTGATGGCTGTTGTAGAATAGCTGATAACTTATTTATTTGCGTACCTAAATTATAAAAATACTATACATGTAGTTGCAATTGTGCTATTATTTATCTTTAAAAGCTTTAGATTTCTAAAAGCAATCGGATTTTATTAATCTTTAAACTTGCCCATTAAGGCGGTTCTGTTGAAGGGGTCCATTTGACTGATTATGATAGTACTCTCTCGTTTAAATTAGTGTCAAAGGGTGGTTTGTCCCAATGCTTTTTATGTCTTATAGAGATTTAAAATTGCCTCAAATAGACAGGATGTGGCATATTTACAAATAAAATATTTTGACTTTCTAATTTATTGTAAGTATCGATGAATCAACTTGTAATAGCTCCAATAGTGTGTCAGTTATACCGGGTTCAGATTACCGCCGTCTCTGAAGTTAAGTCTCCGGAAAACCAGGCCGGACAGAATCGTGAGAAAACCGACTACGAGAAATGTATATCGGAAAGCATTGTGAATCTCGTTATGAATGAGCTTGGTATCACCTTCAAAAAATTTCAGAATAATCAGTCCAAATGCAATCCCGAATCCTATTGGAAATTGCTGATTGACAGAAACCAAAGAATTACCACTACTCGTCTGATAAGTTCTCAGGTCAGCAATGCTGATCGTATTCATTGACGTGAACTGTATTGAATTGAAAAATCCAAGCAACAACAGTATCGGTACATACCAATAAATGGAATGGTGAATACCCGGTATTGCCAGGCAACAAATCAGGACACCGATGACAAAGGTATTGACCATCAATGTTGAGCGATAACCAAATTTATCCAAAATCTTAATTACGACTGATTTCGCAAAAATCGAGGTGAGTGCCATGGGTGCAACAATCCAGCCGGAAGTAAATGCCGAACGGTCGTAAGCAATCTGAATCATCAGCGGAACCAAGAGCGGAATAGAACTGATTCCTAACCTTGTCGCCAGATTCCCTAAAATTCCAACTCGAAATGTACGAACCTGAAAAAGATTAAGAGGAAAAATAGGGTTATTGTTTTTTCTAGCATGTTTGTAATAAAAAAACAACATCAGAAAACCGAAAGCAAACCCTAATAAAACCGGTGTAATATTATTCGCATTTCCTAGTAATTCCAATGAAATGGAAAGTAACAAAGACGCCATTGCAAAAATGAAAAAGCCTTTCAAATCAAAATTGAAGACCGGTGATTTGTAATTAGGCATATATTTTAAACCTAAAATAATTCCCAAAACGCCAATCGGAATATTAATCAGAAAAATCCAGTGCCAGGATAAGTAATCGACAAGGTATCCGCCAACCAAAGGTCCTAAAACGGGTCCAATCAAGGCCGGAATAATGGCATAATTGATTGCTTTGAGCAATTCATTCTTGTTGAATGCTTTGATGAGTGCTAATTTTCCAACTGGCGTCATTAAACTTCCGCCAACACCCTGAATTACCCTGGAAATAACCAATTGGGTTAGATTTTGTGACAACGAACAGCATAACGAACCCAAAGAAAATATAAACAACGAAGTAATAAAAACATTTTTCGTCCCGAATTTATCCGCTAAAAAACCGCTGACAGGCATAAACAAAGCCAATGTCAAAACATAACTTATGATTGCGTTCTGCATATCCAGCGGAGATTCATTCAAATCTCTGGCGATGGCCGGTAAAGATGTATTGAGAATCGTGGAATCCAGCATCTGCATGAAAATCGCAGTTGCTAATATCAATGGAAGAAATCTTTTAACGGAATCTGTGTCCATGTGTTTGCTCATAAGCATCAAATTTTAAATTTCACTTTTAAAATGGCTTGTAAAAAAATATAATCAATGAAATTTAGAATGAAAGAATTCAAACATGGTTATTTTCAGCGATGAAAACAAAAAAAAGTTTGATCTTATCTGGATTGAAACAATTCCTAAAAAAGATACCGTTTCGTTCGTTTTTGATATAACAGAGTTTTACGGGAAGTGGAATTAAAACCATTCGGCAAAAAATAGTGTAATCTTCGCCTGCTTACCATTTTTTTGATCATGACTTTGAATCTAAACGTTTCAAAATGAGCGAGCGTAAACGCTCTTCATGTTCATCTCCCCATCCGCCAATTGCTGCAATTACGGGAATCAGCGTTTTTCCAAAATCTGTCAGGCTATATTCAACTTTGGGAGGCACAACAGGATAAATCACCTTTGAAATCAATTCATGGTCCTCCAACTCTTTCAGCTGAATCGTCAGCACTCTTCTTGAGGCATCTGGAATTTTACGTTGCAGTTCGCTGGGGCGCTTATGTCCCTGGTTGATAAACCACAACAAACGCATTTTCCATTTTCCATAAAGGACTTCGCCAATAAGGTCAAGGCCGCAATTCAGGTTTAAAGGTCTTTTTCTCTCGTACATATAGCAAAGCTAGTGCAATGTTCCAAATTGTACAATAGGGGAAAAAATTACCCCTATGCAATTCGATTTTCCCTTATTGCCAGATAGTTATATACATCCCAACTTTGTACAAAAATATAAAACAATGGAACAAACATTTAATTTCAACAACGAGTTATCCGGCAAGATTGCTTTGGTAACCGGAGGTACAAAAGGAGCCGGAAAAGCAATTGCAGAAAGACTGCTACAGGCTGGCGCAACCGTTATTATTACTGCAAGGAACGCACCCGAAAAAGAAAACAGCAGACTGCATTTTATTCCTTCCGATTTAAGTAAGGCAGAAGGAACACAAAAGGTAATCCGCGAGGTGTTATCTGTTTACGGAAAGCTTGACATCCTTGTGAACAACCTTGGTTCTTCAACAACACCCGCCGGTGGTTTTACCACATTGAGCGATGAAGACTGGGAATCAACCCTACAAGCTAATTTACTAGCTCCTGTGCGGTTGGACAGGGGATTTCTGCCACAAATGATAAGTCAAAAAAGCGGTGTCATTATCCATATTGCCTCAATTCAGGGCAGATTGCCTTTGTATGATTCTACTTTGCCCTACGCCGCTGCAAAAGCAGGACTGATCAATTATAGTAAAAGTTTATCAAATGAAGTAACACCCAAAGGTATTCGCGTGCTTACTGTTTCACCAGGATGGATAAATACAACAGCATCGGAAGCGTGGCTGGGCGAGATTGCAAGAAACGCAAACAGTACCATAGAAGAAGCCCAACAGGGTGTCATGGATGCATTGGGAGGAATACCTTATGGTAGGCCCGCCCAACCGGAAGAAGTAGCCGAATTGGTTGGTTTTCTCGTTTCACCAAGGGCCAATTATTTAACGGGAACAGAATTTATAATCGATGGTGGTACAGTACCAACAATTTAATCATCTAAAAAAATAAAAATGAACTTACCGAAAATAATAACAGACTTGGTTAATGCACAGAACAGCTTCGATAGCATTGCCTACACCAATTGCTTTTCTGAAACCGCCGTGGTGTTTGATGAGGGCAAAACGCATAACGGAAGAATCGAAATCCAGCATTGGATTGAAGAATCAAATGAAAAATACAGATCAGTGATGAAACCTCTTGAATATACTGAAAATGGCACTTCAAGTGTTTTATCGGCAGAATGTTCCGGTACATTCCCGGGAAGCCCGATTGTATTAAAATTTCATTTTGATATTGTTGATGGATTAATTCAGCATTTGAAAGTAACAGGATAGCATCAACGAAAAAAGAGTGACTCATTTTAAGACACCCTCTTTCAAATTGAAGGCTATTGAATAAATTTTATCAAAATCAACGACGTAGTGCTTATATTCTTTTAGGTTTAGGTTCGTTAGCCTACTTGCAATTTAAAATACTTATATTCACTTGCTCTGGGGAAATTTCAATATTATTTTTTAGCTGTTCAAAGAAATATAAAAGCGAAAGGGTTCGTCTGAAACCACAAGACTCCACAGTATACTTTAAATCAAATAACCAGGTTGTTTGTTTCTAGTAAAAATTATTGGAATACATCATGAAGCCTGCAATTGTGATAATTGCAGGCTTTATCGTTTTCAATTGGCAACAAACAAGATGCTCTGCAAGTTTGTAAACATGTATAAAAAAGAAAAAACGTCTAACTCAATTATGTTAAATCGTCTTTTTTATTTAAACAAATAAAAATCAAATAGAGCTATAGCGCCAAACCGCTGTTGGTCACCAACAAATTTTATTAAGATTTTTTTAGCATTTTAAAAAGATTAATATTAATTTTCCAGCCAAATCAACAAACCCAATGCTTAAACAGTATCAATTCGACAAAGAAGAGCTGTTCTCCGATTCTACTCAACTTTTGTTGACCTCATCCCTGACTCCTTGTCATCAAAATGTTGTTTGTCAATTCCTGATTCTTTTACCTATTGACTTATGCTAAAAGTAATCCTCAGGCCCTCAAATTTTAAGCTTCTTTTTTCCATAAAAACGATGCTACACTGAATTACTACGTTAATATCCAAAAAAGCTTCGCTTATACATCAGTTGAGATTATGATTTTTCTTTGATTTATTATTGTATGCTGAAAAAACCATAAAGTATGAAATTAGAATGCCTTACGGTCAAAATAACGTCGGTTAAATTCAGCATCTGAAAATTTAAAAGCAAACCTTAAATATAAACTATGAAAACAAAAATTACTTTTCTGTACCTTCTGGCACTTATATGCTTTATCCAGAAGGTCAGTGCGCAATGCACTTACGGAAGTCTGACTTCCTCCCAAGCAATTACCCCCGTTTATGACAACAATGAACGTATTATCTTCAATGGTATACGTCCAGGCGAATATCTGTTGATAAAAACATTTTCAACGGCTACGCGATATACATTCAAAAGCACACGTGCCACAGATTATATCACAATTGCCGATGCTAATGGTGCACAGGTATTTGTGAGCGGACTCTCGGGTTCGAATGGTCTGAACTTTACACCTCCTTATCCTCAGACGATTCGTTATTACATTCACACCGGCTCGCAGTGCGAGAGTGGTGATATAACAGATAGACAAGTATATTTAAAAACTACCACAATAGACAGTTCCTGTGATTCTCCTAATACACTTTCGGTTTCGAATATCACCTCGAACTCTTGTAAAGTGAGTTGGAACGCTCAAATTATAGGACAGATTACATCCTATGATGTTTATGTAAACACTACTGGAATTTCTCCTGTTACGAATACAATTCCAACTACGGAGGCTAACGGTTCCAGAGAAGCTCAAGTATCGGGATTAGCTCCTAATACAACACACTACTACTGGGTACGTACTCAATGTGTTTCCGATAGAGGAGTTTGGGTTCCTGGTGGCTCTTTTACGACTACTGCTTCCGGAACGGGTACTGCAGGCTGTAACGGTGCTCCTTTTGGACTGTATCCTGAAGCTACTGTCAATGTAACCTGTAACGGAACTGTTCAGCAAATTGCTGCCGATGCCCATGCAGGAGAATATACAAACGTATATGTAACTCCTAATGAGCAATACACATTCAGCAGTTCTGTATCAACAGATTTTATCACTATTACTGATCCTACCGGAGCTACTATTTATACTTCCGGACAAACTCCGTTAGTATGGGTTAACAACTCCAACTGGGGAACTATCAGATATTACCTGCATACCAATTCTTCTTGCGGTACACAGAATACAGCAAGGATCAAATCGATTAAATGTGGTGGTGTTGTAGGAGGATGTACCGTTGGAGAGCTTCATCCACAAACTACATTTACTCCTGCCTGCTCCGGCTCTCTTGAAATGATTGTTAACGACGCCTATGCCGGCGAATATTCAAATGTCAATGTAACGGCAAACAAACAATATACTTTTTCAAGTTCGAACGTAAATGATTATATCACTATTGCGAATCCGGTTGGAAATGCAGCGATAGCTACCGGCCCTTCTCCATTGGTTTGGAATTCAGGTTCTACGTCTGGTGTTATCAGGTATTACATACACACTAATTCAAGTTGTGGTACACAAAATATCAACAGACAACGTTACATACAGTGTACTGCTGCTGCAGCAACTTGTGGTGTGCCAACTGCTTTATCGGTTTCAAACATAACTTCGAATTCAAGCCGATTAAGCTGGACTGCACCTGCAACAGCACCTGCTTCATACGATCTTTACATCGTTACTACCAATACGGCTCCTACTACAAATACGGCTGCTACAGTTACAAGCACTACTGCCGGAGTTGACGTTTTAAGCGGATTGGAAGGTTCTACAACTTATTACTACTGGATCAGATCCAATTGTGGATCTACAAAGAGTGCCTGGGTATCTGGCGGAAATTTTACAACTATTGCAGCCCTAAACTGTAACGGTGCTATCTACGGATTGTATCCTAATGCAACTTTCACACCTGCATGTACAGGAGCTAATGAACCAATAGCTACTGACTGCTGGGCTGGAGAATACTCAAATGTGAATGTAGTGGCAAATAAGCAATATACTTTTACAAGCTCGGTTGCTACAGACTATATTACTATTACAAATGCTGCCGGAACAACAGTTTTGGCAAGTGGAGTAACTCCTTTAAACTGGACTTCAGGTTCTACTACAGGAGTTGTAAGATATCATTTGAATACGAATGCTAGCTGTGGAACTGCAAACACAAATAGAACGCGTTCTGTTAAGTGCGTTGATGCTCCAACAGGAGGTTGTGGTGTGCCAAGTGCTTTATCGGTTACCAACATAACATCAAACTCAATCCGATTAACCTGGACTGCGCCTGCAACTGCACCTACTTCATACGATATTTATCTCGTTACTACAAATACGGCACCAAATGCCAATACTGCAGCTACTGTTACAAGTACTACTGCCGGTGTGGGTGTTTTAAGAGGATTGGATGCTTCTACAACTTACTATTACTGGATCAGATCCAATTGTGGTGGTACAAAAAGTGCATGGGTATCTGGTGGAAGTTTTACAACCATTGCTGCTCTAAACTGTAACGGTGCTACTAACGGATTGTATCCTAATGCAACTTTCACACCAGCATGTACCGGAGCTAACGAACAAATTGTTGCTGATGCATGGGCAGGTGAATATTCAAATGTCAATATAATGGATAACAAACAGTACACATTTACAAGTTCTGTTGCTACAGATTATATTACCATTACAAATGCGAATGGAACGGTAGTTTTGGCTAGCGGAGTAACGCCTTTAAACTGGAGTTCAGGCTCTACTTCAGGAGTTGTAAGATACCACTTGAATACCAATGCGAGCTGTGGAACTGCAAACACAGATAGAGTACGTTCTATCAAGTGTGTTGATGCTACCCCAAGTTGCGGTGCACCTTCTAACCTTTCAGTAACCGATGTAACATCAAACTCAGCCCGAATTATCTGGACGGCTCCAACTCCTGCTCCTATGGGATATGACTTGTATGTGGTACAAAGCAATACTGCTCCAACGGCAAACAGTAATCCTACACACTTGTCTTCTACCAACTCAAGACTTATTACCGGATTGAGTCCTGCAACCAATTATAACTATTGGGTACGTGCAAATTGCGGTTCCACAAGAGGAAACTGGGTTTATGGCGGAAGTTTTGATGCTATTCCAGCTGTTGGCTGTAATGGTGCTATATACGGCTCTTACCCTACAGAAACGCTTCAATTAGCTTGTACAGGAAGCCCTCAGATAGTTGCTGAAGGTCTTGCCGGTCAGTTTACAAAAATGTACATCAATTTTGGTCAGTATTATGTATTCTCAAGTTCAATAGCAACAGATTACATCACCATTACGGATGATAATGGAATGACCGTTTTGGCAAGTGGAACTACACCACTAAGCTGGTCATCTGGAAGCAATGTTGGCGTTATCCGTTTTTATGTACACAGCAATGCAAATTGTGGTGCTGAAGATGCTATCAGAATAAAATCGGTTAACTGCAGCAGTACTCCTATCGGAGGTTGCGGTCTGCCAAGCAACGTTTCGGTATCTAATGTAACATCAAACTCTGCCCTGATCAGATGGACTGCTCCATCACCAACACCTTCGTCAGGATATGATTTATATGTAGTGCAAAGCAATACTGCTCCAACATACAATAGCACACCAACGCATACGGTTTCTAATAACTACACTTCAATGGTTGTTAGCGGACTAAGTCCTGCAACAAATTACAGCTATTGGATACGAGCTAATTGTGGTTCTACAAAAGGAGACTGGGTTTATGGCGGAAGTTTTGATGCTATTCCTGCTGTTGGTTGTAATGGTGCTACATTTGGACCTAATCCTGCAGAAGCAATTCAAATAGCCTGTATGGGATCTGCAGAGGTAGTTTCTCAAGGTTTTGCCGGTGAGTTTACAAACATTTACATCAATTATGGTCAGCAATATACTTTCTCAACTTCAGTAGCAACAGATTATATTACTATCACAGATGATAATGGAATGACCGTTTTGGCAAGCGGACCTTCGCCATTGAACTGGTCGTCTGGCAGCAATGTGGGTGTTATCCGCTATTATGTACATACTAATGCAAACTGTGGTTCTCAGGATGCCGTTCGAGTTAAATCAGTAACTTGTAGAAATCCTCTTGGTATTGATCAGTTTGCTCAAAATAATGTTACTATTTATCCTAACCCAAGTTATGGTCAGTTTACTGTAGAAACCGGAAGTGTAATAGCTGATAATATTACAATTACAGATAACCTTGGAAGAGTAATCACTACTTTCAAACCATCTCTGTCAAAATCGGATTTATCGATAGATAGTTTTGCAGAAGGTATTTATTATGTGAAAATAGATTACCAGAATAAGAGTGTTACTAAAAAACTGGCTCTTAAAAAGAACTAATTTTTATAAATTACTCTGACTTAAACTTAAAACCCCGCTAAAAGCGGGGTTTTTATTTTTATAGCTATCAAGTTGAAGTTTATAACTGCCACTTAGTTTCTAAACGAAAAAACTATAACTTTACAGAAATACAAGAGATAATGCTTATCATAAATTTTTCAGATTTTCCTGAATTGGAAACCCAAAGGCTGAAACTCCGACGTGCTGATTTAAATGACGTCAATGAACTATTTGCACTACGTTCTGACCCAAACATCATGAAATATATTCCGCGTCCGGTAGCTACATCACTTGAAGAAGCAACAGAACACTTCAAAATGATGGATGAAAAAATCAGCAACAATGAGATGATTAATTGGGCCATTACGCTAAAAGACAATCCTAAAATGATTGGAACTATTGGCTATTTTCGTATGAAGCCGGAACATTACCGGGCAGAAATTGGCTATATGCTACTCCCTGACTTTCATGGAAAAGGTTATGTTACCGAAGCCATTAATGGGGTTGTTGATTATGGATTTACCAAAATGGGATTACATTCTATCGAGGCAATGATTGATCCTGAAAATATAGCGTCGGCCAAAGTATTGGAAAAATGCAGTTTTGTTAAGGAAGCACATTTTAAGGAAAATGAATTTTATAACGGAGAATTTATCGACACTGTAATCTACTCTAAATTAAACAGATAAGAATTATCAATAACCATAGCCTTACATAATGAAACCAGACACAAAATATAAAACTCTATTCTATATAATCATTATTACTTTATTTGTAGGGGCTACTCTACCCGTTAAAGGCCAGGAAGGAAGTCATAAATCTTCTGAAAAAGCCAATATTCCACAAAAGTTATCTGTAAAAAATATGCAGGCCGATATGGCTATCCTGTGGTCGGCAATAAAAGAGATGCATCCGGGATATAATTATTATACCTCAGCTGACAGTCTCCGCAAAGCTTATGATCAGACCTATTCATCAATCAGTAAACCGTTATATGAAAGTGAATTTATTTCTCAGCTATACCCATTTATCTGTAAATTAAGATGTGGGCATACACAGATAAAACATTCTGTAGGACATAAAGATCCTCAGGGTCTGTATCCTGCCCATATACCATTTGAAGTACTTGTCACTAATGGTAAGGTTTTTATAACTACCCATCAAACAGAGGTATTACGAACCGGGGATGAAATTATCAGTATCAATGACGTTGTTGTAAAAGAAATTATCAAACATGGTTTTGACTTGTATTCTACTGACGGATATAATCAAACCTTTAAAGAATTGTTTTTAAGTGAATACGGCGGTTTTGCGGACGCCTGCAATAAATATTACCATCGGAAAGGTGCTTATAAAATGCAGATACGAACCAGGCAAGGCGAACTTAAAGATTTGACTGTAGATACAGATGAAATAATCTTGAACGACCCCCAAGCTTCGCTTCTTGATAATTATACAAACTGGACTACGGCAAAAAACACAGGAAATCTTAAGCTTCGGTTTTTTAATGATTCTCAGACTGCATTATTTGAGACAAAGCCTTTCTCCTATCAGGACACCATTACTTATAAAGAGGCTTTTAAGCAGATCGAGTCTAAAAAAATAAAGAATCTGATACTGGATATGCGACACAATACGGGAGGTGACATCCGTGTTGCAATTCAATTGTTGTCCTATCTCGCAGACTCGCCTTTTTCTATCATTAAAGATGTCAAGTCGCGGTTACAAAACCCGGATTTAAATAAGTCTGCCAACTATTTTGATAAAGATCGTACCAATGATTTTTTACAGGGATATAAAATCACCAATAAAGAAGGTTTATGGTATCATGTAGAGACGACACCTGCAATGGGCACAGTATACGGTCCGCTTCCGTTAGCAAAAGAGTATCATTTTGATGGCAATTTATATGTCTTAATTGATGGAGCCACTTTTTCTTCGGGTGCTCTTTTTACAGCAGCGCTTAAATCACAACGTAAAAATGTAAAATTCATTGGGAGAGAAACTGCCGGCAGTGAAGAAGGATGCAATGGTATGGTCATGCAGGAATTAACGTTACCAAACACCAAGATAAGGATTGACTTCCCCTGGATGCGTGTCGAATCTGTAGCCCAAAATTCAATTCGTGGTCGGGGCATTATGCCGGATTACAAAGTGGAGTATGCTCCATCAGACATTATAAGTAAAAAAGATTGTGATCTTGAAAAGGCTATGGAGCTGATAAAGTAATTAGCTAGCCGTAAGCATTAACCAACATGGTTCAAAATGAAATCTTACACATTATTTATAATTCTATTTTTTCTGGCTTTGTGTAGTTGCGAATCCAGAGAAGAAAAAATAAACAGCAATTGGAAATACGCAGGAGGTTATCATATTGGAGATTTTTTAAGTTTTAAACATCAAAATTTAAAAATACAAAATGATACTATTTATAAAGACTCAACGCCTTTAGCAGTTATAGTAGAATTAAAAACAACCTATTTGCCCGGAACGGAAAACAAACTTACATTAAAAGATATTAAATGTGGAGCGTTAGGAATCTATACTGATAAAGGAAAATAATATTTATTAATGAAACCCCTAACCTTAGCCACTTAGAACCTCAGTACCTTAACTCTCTTGAAAGTAAACCTTCTTCCTGTAATCAATCCCCCATTTTGCCATTTCATCAATTAATGGCGAAAGTGTCTTGCCATATTCTGTAATTGAGTACTCAACGGTTATTGGTTTTGTGTTCATTACTCTTCGATTGACTAAATTATTTACTTCCAAATCCTGAAGTTCCTTTGAGAGCATTTTTGTCCCAATCCCGTTTATTTCCCGTAACAGGTCCATAAATCCCAATGTATTGCCTTCTATTAGTGTTCCCAATATATGAAATTTCCACTTTCCGGATAACAGGCTCATCGTATCACTAATAGCTTGCATTCGAACCTGACAAATAGGTGTAGCATTTATTTCGGCGGTTTTTTTCATCATTTTTTGAATTAAATGTATGTTTTACAAAGTTATGCAATCCATCAGACATTTTCTAAAAGGAAAGTAGTTTCCAAAGGGAAACCCATAGCAAATATACATTGAATGTAGCGTAGTTTTGTGGGTATAAATTTTATGCCTATTCTGAAATAGTACAAAATGAAATTAAAATCTATAACAATACTAGTATTAATGCTTTCTAACTTCGGTTGTCAGGCTCAAACAGATAAAAAAATGGAAAACAATACCAATCCCCTATTATGTGATCCTGTTGAAGGTGTTTGTGGAATACCCGATAATGCAGAATCAGGAAAAGTTGTAACGCAAAACACCCAAAAACCGGTAAAGGTTATTTATTTCACAGACCCTATTTGTTCTTCTTGTTGGGGAATAGAACCACAAATCCGAAAACTAAAATTGGAATACGGTAATAGTATAGAAATTGAGTACCGAATGGGTGGTTTATTACCGGATTGGAGCTATAACAGCGGCGGTATCAGCAAACCTTCTGATGTAGCACATCATTGGGATGAAGTGAGTGTTTATTATGATATGCCAATTGATGGTGATGTTTGGTTGGAAGACCCGTTACCATCCTCCTATCCGCCATCGATAGCTTTTAAAGCCGCAGAAATGCAGGGCAAAGAAAAAGCCTTATTATTTTTAAGAGAAATCCGTGAAATGGTTTTCCTGCAAAAAAAGAACATTGCCAAATGGGAAAATTTAGAAATCGCCGCTAAAAAAGTGGGATTGGATGTAAAACAATTTACAACCGATTTTAATGGCAAAGCTAAAACGCTTTTTGAAGAGGATTTGCATTTTGCAAGGCAAAACGGTGTCAGAGGATTTCCAACCATCTTCTTTATAGATGCAACAGGACAAAAGGAAACTATTTATGGTTCAAAACCATACGCCTTTTATGAAAGTGCTATTTTAAAACTCTATCCAAAAGCAATTAAAAGTGAGTATACTAAAAGTTGGGAAGTGCTTTTTTCAAAATATCCTTCTTTGACAGCAAAAGAATTTTCTGAACTTTCCGGAACACCAAGAGAAGAAAGCGAAAAGCAATTAAATGAACTTGTAGCAAAAGGCAAATTAGAAAAGCTGACAACTAAAAATGGTTCTATTTGGGCGGTAAAGAATTAATTACTGAAGCCTCAAACACAATCTAGTTTTAAAACCTGTAAACCATAAGATTTACAGGTTTTTATTTTTACTGACATCTCAATATACGAACCGTTTCTATGGTTGTTTTTGAAAAATATTAGATGGATTTTTTTTCGGAAAAACATTATCTTTATCAGTAGTATATTATTCATTCTTAATGAAAAACAATATAAACCGCTTAATTATCGCATCAACCCCATGCTTAAAATAGAATTTGAAGAACCACATTTAGAACTTTGTGAATGTTGTGGAAAAGAAACTGTAAATCTTACACGGTTTGTTTATGAAGACGATGATGCTTTTGCCATTTATTACATAAAATTTACCAAAGACCATGAAGATAAAGTAGCTAACGGAATAATTAGTATTGGAGATTGGGGAACTGATGAAGTTCCTGAAAACAGATATTCTTTTCCTTTCAGAATATGGACTAAGGGAAAAAATTATCAGGTTGGTTTGATGGACAGGGAAGAATCACCTTGGACACATCAAATACTTGGGAAAATATTAGACAGAAATGATGCCCTAAAACACCCTTGGATAAAAGAAGTTTTTCATATTACTGACCATATTGTCATGGAAGATAAAGAAGTGATTGAATACTTTTCGGAATAACTAAAACGATCTATAAATATAAGGGTTGATGTAGTTCTTATTTAAAAATATAAAAATCTGTAAATCATATGCTTTACAGATTTTTTGTTCTTACTGACACCTCCAAATATACAAATTGTTTCTATGTTTGTTTTTGACGAACACTAGGTGAAATTTTTTTCAAGAAAATAATACCATCATAGGTTTCTTCATATTTTCTTGAAAAAAACTTCGGGTCCTTCGGGTCAAATCCTGGTCCCCCTATAAAAAGCTGCTTCATTTTAGTATCAAAGAATTTTTTCATCTCAGGATTTTTAACAGCTGTGGCAATATCAACAAAATAGATATCTGGCTGGGCTTGAAAAAAAGTTTCTGCATACGTTTTATTATAAGGTTTGTCAAGTAGACGGTATTCCGATCCTAATACCTGCTTATTTTTAATAATAAAGCCCAACATCTTACCGCTCCCAAAATCAAATCCCATAGCATAATAGTCATCCTTAAAGTGTTCTTTAAGCCTGCTGCCCAAGCTTGGTACCGTCATACCCAAATCTTTTTTATTTATATGCTCATTATGTGCCCATATAAATACCTTACTATCTGGCACTTCTATATTCATTATCTTTAAAACATTCTCATACATTGCATTGTCACGCACATCTGCAGCCGGCCATGAAATATAAGCTGTATAATCTTCCAGATAGCCCAACCCTCGCACCATATCAATATATTCATTTGCATTTGCAGCCTTTAAGCGTGTTGAATCCTGTTCTAGCAATTGGGTTAACTGCTGTAGTTTCGGTTGCATTTTCTTTGCCCATTCCTTTATTTTTACATGCCCATATTCTGCTACCGAACAACTGTCTGCTGCTGCTAACAGGTTTTCATCAATATTAATATTATACTTTTGAACATAGCTTCTTAGCCTTTTATTAATATCATCTCCCATTTGGTTATCTATTCCATAAAATCGTATCTGTGCCTCCCGGGGTTTTCCCTGATTGTAATTACGCATCCATTCCAGCAAATCAGCTACTTCAGTAGTACGCCATAAAAAATGTCTGAAATTTTTTATAAGACTAGCTTTATCTCCAGGACCGCCACTTATCCATTCATTAATAGCTTGTTCAGCCTGATAACTTTCCTCCATAATAAAAACCCTCACACCATTGTGCTCAACCAGGTATTTAAAAAACTTGGCTTTCAGGTCAAAAAACTCTTTAGCATGATGGGTAGCTTCACCAAACCCATAAATTCTTGCTTCTTTAAAGCCTTGAGGTTCATTCTGTGTAAATGCCACTAGCTCTGTATCAGGATTTGCATCTTCAATAACAATTGCGTTGGTATTTAGCCAGGATACGACATTGCTGGTTTGTGCATTCAAGCTAATCGAAAACAAAAATCCTAAACAGTAAAAAGCTCTATACATAGTTTATTTTGGTTTTGGGTAAATGTAAAAATAAAAAAGTTGCTTCTGGACACTAATACGCAAACAGGAGTAATTTATACTACAACTACAATTTTACAACCTTTTATATCCTATATTGCGGGTAATGATTCTTTTGTTTTCTTAATTTGTATTATGAACTCATTATATAACTATTTCTGCACGTTACATCCTGTTTTTACCCCTAGTGATTTTGAGCTTCTGACAAAAGATTTCCAGACGAAGCACTTCAAAAAAGGCGATTATATAGTGCGTGAGGGCGAAACACAGCGCAATATCTACTTTGTTGAAAAAGGCATTCAGATGTATAACTTTGATACACAGGGAAAAACCAATATCCTGGGGTTTGCCTATCCACCCAACCTGTGTGTGGTAATGGAATCGTTTATTTTTCAGAAACCATCAACGTATAATGTTACCTGCATTACAGACAGTACACTCAACTACCTCCACTATTCTGCTTTACAGGAAATATTCGAGCAGTCCCGGCAAGTAGAGCGGCTATTCCGGAAATTATCCGAAAATCTGTCTATAGGTCTTCTCAACAGACAGATGGAACTCCGCTCTACTACTATTGAAGAGCGTTTTAAAATATTTTGCCAAAGGAGTCCACACCTGTTGCAACAAGTACCCCAAAAATATATAGCCGCCTATCTGGCAATAGATCCTACCAACTTTAGCAAGCTGATGAATACCGTGCGGTTCTGACGTTGGTGCAGACCAATATTTTTACCGAAACAAAAGCTGTTCTTTGAAGCATTCTTAAACGGTAAAAATATAAGGCTATGACTTTTCAACACCTATTTTATATTCCCACAATTTTCTTGCTGGGTCTTATTTTTGGAATACTTCTTGGCAATAACACAAATACTGTATCCGCAGATGGAAAAGTAAGTGTGAAAAAGCTGGGGCTTGTCTTTTTGATTTTTCTTATTGTATTTATCATTACGCATGCCTTTACTATTCCCGCAGGCTCCAAACAGGTAAGTATGTTATTGGACGGACTGGAAATATTCGACAAAAAGCCAATATTCGGGAGCGATGCAGTATATCACTATATGCAGTCATTTACCGAGATAGGAATACAGGTATATAAACGTTTTACATATACTATTGATGTTGTTTTTCCTTTATCTATGCTGGCATTTCTGCATACTTTTTCCAAATTCACATTGCAACGGATAAAACTTCCAAAATATTTCTTCAAAATAGCCGGGTTACTTCCGTGGATATGGTTTGGGTTTGATATGCTTGAAAATGCAACTGTATTTTATCTCCTTTCCGAATTTCCGAAGCAACATCCGTTTGTAGCCGGGTCGCTTGGATGGATTACTGTAATAAAATTTGTTTTGCTCTTCCTTTCGCTTTTCGTACCGGCTTCGTTACTTTTATTGGCACGAAAACTGTGCTATCAGTACTGATTTTAAAATGATTTAAAAACGGCAGACTACTAATCTGCCGTTCTTCTATCTATTTCCACCAATGGTAGTAATTATGCAACCCGTCATACTCGAATCCACAACGCGGATAGAGTTGGTTTCCAATATCGTTTGTCTTTTCTGTTTCAAGCATTAATCCGCAAGCCCCGGTTTCTTCACACCATTGTTTACTACGGTCAATTAAGGCTACAGAAAGTCCTTTCCCTCTGTAATCCGGATGTACAAACAAATCGCTTAATAACCATTGTTTCTGTAGTTTGGTGTAATGAAAAAGTTTGTACAGCTGGACGAACCCTACCGCTTTACCATCAACTATAGCCAGAAAAATATCAGATTCGCTGTTTAGGAACCTTTCTTTTAAAAATGTCTTGCCTCTTTCCAAATCGGATTCCTGTCGGTAGAAAACTCTGTAGAGATTAAACAAAACGGCGGTTTCATTCAAGTCTTCCAGACTTGCTTTTTTAATTTGATAATTCATGTTGTTATGTATTTAAATTATCCGGCTAAAGTATCTTCAATTTGGACTACCTTTGTAATCCAGATTTAACTTAATAAGTAGTCCAGATGTTTCCATTTCAAAATATCATTACCATTGATAAAGAGAGTAAGACTCCAATATACAGACAGATTGCCATCTCAATTATCAATGAAATAAGAACGGGAACATTAAAAGCCGGAACTCCCTTGCCAGGAACAAGGGAGCTCTCTAAATTACTGGGCGTACACCGTAAAACAGTAATTGCGGCCTATGACGAACTGCATGCCCAGGACTGGATAGTTGTCATTCCAAGAAAACAGGTGACTGTATCGAAACAGATTCCGGTATTAAAAGCCAAAAATTGGAGTCAGAAAGAAGCTGCATCATCCTATCAAAATACTTTTAGCCTTCCTTTTCATAAAGCAGAGGAAAAAATGTCTGATAAGAAAATACTAACAGCTCCTGAAATCCTTATCGATGACGGCTATCCCGACATAAGACTTTCACCCATAGAAGACCTGTTAAAAATATACAGGTCCTATACAACCCGGAAATATGCCGTCAAAAATGCTATTGTAGGAACCACGCAAGGCACATTGACACTAAGAAATGAACTTGTCAACTATTTATCCAAAACCCGCGGACTGAATATCACAGCCGATAATCTGTTAATTACACATGGCGCCCAGATGAGTATTTATCTGGCTTCGCAGCTGCTATTAGATAAAGACGCTACTATTATTACCGGTAATCCCGATTATCCTATAGCTAAAAAAACATTTGCAAGAACCAAAGCAACGCTAATTGAAGTCGCTGTTGATGAAAATGGACTGGATATGGCTGCAGTGGAAAAAATATGCAAAAAGAAAAAAATAACCGCAGTTTATGTTATTCCCCATCACCACTATCCAACAACCGTGACATTGAGTGTGCAAAGAAGAATGAAACTTTTGGAACTCTCCCATCAATATTCTTTTGCTATTATTGAAGATGATTATGACTACGATTACCATTATGCTTCCTCTCCCTATTTGCCTATAGCCAGCGGAAGCCATAACGGCAATATAATTTATATTGGCTCTTTTTCTAAAATTTTGGAACCTTCAATACGTATTGGTTTCATGATAGCGCCTAAAAACTTTATTGAACAATGCACAATGCTTCGGGAAGAAATTGACTTTGGAGGCGACGGATATATGCAGAATGCGTTGGCTGAACTCATTAAAAACGGAGATTTGAGCAGATGTCTTAAAAAAACAAAAAAAAGCTATCATCAACGCAGGGACTATCTGGATGAACTGCTAAAAAAACATTTGGGCAACTCTGTTTCTTACTCTCTGCCTGATGGCGGAATGGCAATCTGGATTAAAATAAACCCCACTTTTTCAGTAAACAAATTGGAGTCAGTACCTCAATTGCATATCAAACGGATTCATACTCAGGAAAATGCCTTTCGCTTTGGATTTGCCTCAATGAATGAACCAGAACTTGAGGAAGCTGTTTTATGTTTAAAAGCAGCATTGAAAAACTAAATTTTCGCTTGTTTTTCAAATAAAAAAAATCTAATTCCCAATATGTGATTTCATTTTTTTTCTAATTTTACAATAGAAAAAAGTAGCCCTAAAGAATATTTAACCTGCTGTGTAATACACCTACCCCATGGCTATACACAACGGTTTCCTTACTCCCCATGGATTTCTTCATGGATACTTTTACGGATAGAAATTGTATAATCTCTGTCCAACAAACAACTATCAAGTTAAATTTAGGAAACCATGAACAAAAGCCACTTGACTATGCTGATGCTAGTCTTTTTAGGGACAGTACATGCCCAAATTGGTATCGGAACAATTAACCCGGATGCTTCTACTGCCCTGGATGTGACAGCTACAGACAAAGGTATCCTGATTCCAAGAGTAGCACTAACCGGTTCAACAGATACCTCAACAATTACTACAGGAAACGTAGATGGTCTGCTCCTGTTCAATACCGCAACTGTAGCCGACATTACGCCTGGCTATTACTACTGGTTGGCTGGAAAATGGCAACGCATGGACGGTCGCGGTAATGGATGGCAATTGGCCGGAAATGCAGGAACCGATGCCAACGCGGACTTTTTAGGTACTACAGACGCACAAGACCTCACTTTCAGAACAGATAATGTGGAACGCCTAAGGATTACACAGCGGGGAAGATTAGATTTTTCAAATACCAGTAGTGACCCGCTATTTCCAAACATCTTTTTAGAAGGTGGTAACGAGACTACTTCCGGAGCCGCCAATATAGCCATAGGTGAATCTGCCCTTACGAATATTGACAGCGGTCAATTAAATATAGCCATTGGTAGGAATGCATTACAGGCAACTACATCTGGCAGTGTAAATATTGCCATTGGAAATCAAACACTGTCAAGCAATACGGATAGTTTTTCTAATATTGGTATAGGTTTTGGAGTTCTGCCTTCGCTGAATAATGGCGGACACAATATTGGCTTAGGTGACAATACCGGGTTGTCTTTGGTAAGTGGCAACGGAAATACTTTTATAGGTTCGTTTGCAGGCAGCACTCTCAATAGCTTAGAAAATGCAACTGCAATTGGCTACTCGGCAATAGTTGAGGCAGATAATAGTATGGTATTGGGTGGAATTGGTTCAAATGCTGTAAATGTAGGAATTGGCAATACTATCCCAAACAGTACACTGCAAATTACCGGTTCTTTTAGTGCGGCAATCAAAAGCACCAATATCAATTACTCGCTCACAGACAAAGATTATACTGTACTTTATACTGTTTCCGGAATCACAGTAACACTTCCAACAGCAGACAGCAGTAATGTGGGAAGAATTTATAATATAGTATGCGATGTTACAGGAGGTTCTGTAAACCTGAATGCGACCGGAACAGATATTACAAAAGACGGATCAGTTATTACCTCAGCAACCGGTTCTATAGTAGTGCAAAGTACCGGAACAAAATGGATTGTTATTCCATAATTACCAAAAGATTTATTTACTTATTAATTTATATCCAGACCAAAATCCCCTGACTAACAATATATTGACGATACGAAAAAAGCAATAAACCCGTTGACAAATCAACGGGTTATTCTTATCACTTCTGGCTACAATCTGTTTAACTCTTCAGAATTTCCAGATTGACGTTCGCTTGTTTTAAGGTTTCTGTTTCCAAAACGGTAAGTCAATGAAAAACGGATGCGCTGTGTGTCCCAAACATTTTTAAATTCCTGAGTTACCCCATACATATTCTGTTTTGAATATTCGCGTCCGTTAAAAATATCAGTTCCGCTAATGCCCAACTCTAATTTTTTATCCAGCATTTGGTATTTTACCGTCGCATAAAATTTGGCATACGGTTTTAGGCTTGAGTTTTGGAAAGTTTCTCCAAAATTCTGAAAATAACTAATACTCAGGAAAAACGTTTTGTTTTTGTTTAAGGTAAAATCATTGGTTGTGAAAAAAGACGAAGACGCTCCCTTATTTCTCCTGTCAGAAACTGCAATATCGGATTCGGAATAACTCAAACTAAGATTATTCACGCTGGTCCACCAAGGAGTTGGTTTTGCCGTATAACTCTGCGTAAAGCTAAGCATGTCTTCATTTACATAATTCATCCAGATATAATTGTTCTGTTTGGTATCCGGATTCAGGATAGAAGCCTGGTTTACGCCATCTCTCATACTTGAAAAACTGAGTCGTGAATCGAAGGTCTTATACGTAAATGTCACTTCAAAATTATGCGTAAATGACGGTCTTAAAAACGGATTTCCTTCATTGTAACTAAATTCGTTGTTAATCGTACGGAATGGATTCAGGCTTTCGTAACTCGGACGGCGGATACGGCGGGAATAATTGAATCCAAGGCTTTTATCTTCTGTAAACTGGTGCAAAATATACAACGTAGGGAACAATTTCAGGTAATCATTCTTATGTCGGTTATTGGCCTCTCTCGAATATCCATCCGTCTGGGTAGCTTCCAAACGTAAGCCCGCCTGAATGTTCCATTTATCATTGAACTTTTTATTTCCGGAAATATACAATGCCTCATTCTTTTCGGTGTATTCAAAATAATTCGACAGATTGGTATCATATACCATTTCACCGTTTTCGTCCTGTTTAAAAGCATTAATCAGGTTATCAGATTTTGAATTGGAAAATCGGGCACCAGCGGTAAAATCGGCTATTTTGGTTGGCAATTCAAAATCTACTTTAGCCGACAGATTTTGTATTCTGATGTCGACATCATTAATACCGGCATGTTGGGAATTGGCAATCAGTTCGTTTGCCGGATTATAGTTGGCATAGGCATAACGATTAAAAGTTGGCGTGTGATAGTTCACAAAATCAACATCCACCATCATTTTTTTGCCCAAAGTATCCAGCTTATATTCTGAATACAGGTTGTAAATCTGCTGATACGTTTTATCATTTGATGTCGCATTATTCTTCATAAATTGCTGAATAGTTCCTCCTTTTTGGTCAAAAAGGGTGGTTAACTGTGGCTGTGCATCCGTAAACTTAGAAGTGTAGGCAGAAACTTTGGTGCCAATTGTCCATTTTTTTGTCAATTGGTAGTCCAGAGCCAACTGTCCGTTAAAATAACGGTTTTTACCATCTGAGCTGCTCTCATTCTGCCAAAAAGCATCAGAGTAATAAATATCATTATCCCATCTGATTAAAGAACGTCGTACTCCTGTACTGGCAGAACTTCTTAATGTTAGCTTATTTTTTTGCAGATTGAAAGCGGTATTGTACTGTTGCGTATTTCTCTGTCCGCGTTGGTAAGCTCCACCCAATAAGGCATTCCAACTGTCTTTCTTAACCTTTTTGGTCACTATATTGATGATACCGCTGTTTCCTTCGGCCAGATATTTGGCTGGCGGTGTCGTAATTACTTCAATCTTTGACAGGTTGGAAGCACTGATACTCTCCAGATAATTCATCAGTTCCGTCTGTTCCATATAGGTTGGCTTATCATCAATTAACACCATAACCGAGTTTTTACCCGAAATGCTGATGCTTTCCTGTGTTACCGTAACACCGGGTGTCGTTCTGAGTGCGTCTATAGCAGTACCTCCTGCAGACGAAGTTGCATTGGCTACATGATATACAAAACGGTCTGCTTTGCGTTCCATCAGTTTTTTGGGAGCTTCAATTACCACCTCATCAAGCCTGGTTTTGCTTTCAAAAGCAAGAACTCCCAAATCAATATCATTTTTTAGTGCAAATTCTTGTTTATGCACCAATTCATCAAAATATAAAACTTCTAAACGGTAATTGCCTGCTTGTGCTTTTAAGGCAAAAGAACCATTTTCGGCAGTCTTGCCTTTAATCGTATCTTTGGCTATTAACAAGACATCGTAAAATGCTGCTGGCTCACCATTGGCTTGCGCTATACCTTTTACTTCATGTGTCTGTGCAAAAAGTGAAGCAGTAAATAGAATTGAAATCCAAACTAAAAAATGTGCTGATGTTTTCATGTGTATTATTTTTCAGCAAATCTTCGGCTTTTACTGTTCTTATTTTTTTTATTTCGACCAGCTCGGTCAAAAATCCGACCAATGGGTTGGTCGGAGAAAAGCAGGTGTTTGTCGAAAAAAAGTTTTTTGTTATTCTTTAATATTCTACTTTTCCACTCTCAAAAAACAGCCGTAAAATGAAGAAAAAATATGTGATTTTGCTACACCTTTTGTTTTGGTTATACTATATAATGCAGGATTTGACAGTATTCGACTTCAAACAACAAAAAATCTCTTTTCCAATACTGGCTTTCGATTTCAATAAACCGGAATATCTCCTGATGCTCTCATTTACAGCAATCTATATCTTTGTTTTTTACCTGAATTACTTAGTGTTTATGCCAAAGTTTTTTGATGTAAAAAATGTAAAACGCATTGTATTGTCATTTTTGGCCCTGTTTATCATTTTTATCGGAATGCGCTATCTGATAGAAGAAGTTTTGTTTGACGTTCTGTTTGGTTTCCATAATTATTACAAAGGAATAACAGTTACTTACTATATCTATGATAATTTAGCGTACAGCAGCCTCCCTATAATGGCTTCTTCTGTCTTATGGTTTATTGTTAACATGTTACGCCTGCAAAAAGAGCAACTCACTTTATTGGAAAGCAAGCGGGAGACCGAAATCAATTTCCTGAAATCGCAAATCAATCCGCATTTTATATTTAATACCCTAAACAATATTTATTATCTGGTATTCGAAAAATCAGAAAAAGCACTTCCGGCTGTCGAGCAATTGAGCGGACTCATGCGTTATATGACCTATGAAAGCCAAAATGAAACTATTGCATTGCAACGTGAAATAGCCTACATAGACAATTTTATTGCTTTAGAAACCATGCGGATTTCAGGTGATGCGCAAGTGGTTTTCAAGAAGAATATCGAAAATCCGGAATGCCGCATTCCGCCTTTGTTACTGATTCCATTTGTAGAAAATGGATTTAAACACGGTATTGTGAACAATCCGGAAAACCCTTTTACTATTGAACTGACACAAAATAAAAATCATCTAATTTTACAGACACAAAACAGCATCAACAATTATAAAAAAGACCATCAGTCGGGCGTTGGTATTGAAAATATAAAAAAGCGACTGCAATTGTATTTTCCTGACAGGCATTCATTAGAAATTACCAGAAAAGAAAACATGTATTACGTAAAATTAGACATCACACTATGAGAACCATCCGCTGTGCAATCCTCGACGATGAACCCATGGCAGTGGCGCTCTTGTCAAAATATGTAGAAAAAATTTCCAGTTTTGAATTGGTAAAAGCTACAACCAATCCGTTTGAAATACTGGAACTCATAGCCCAAACAACCATTGATGTATTATTTATCGACATACAAATGCCGGAACTTACAGGCATACAGATGATGGAAATGCTGGGCAATAAGACCAAGTTTGTCATTACTTCTGCCTATAGCGAATATGCACTGAAAGGCTACGAACATAATGTAGTCGATTATTTACTAAAACCTATTTCATTTGACCGTTTTTATAAATGCATACAGAAAATAGAATCCCTTGCCCAGGAAAAACCGGCTCCCACTGTAGAAATAGCGGCTAAAACCGAAGAAAAACCGGATGAATTCCTGTTCATAAAAACCGATGGCAAGCTGGTAAAAATAAACCTGAACGATTTACTGCTGGTTGAAGGCTTAAAAGATTATCTGTATTTGCATCTAAAGAATGAAAAACTTATCGTGCTCGATACGCTCAAAGAGTTTGAAGCAAAATTACCTGCATCTGATTTTATGAGAGTACACAAATCTTATATCATCAGGCTGGACCAGATTGAAACCATTGAACGTAACAGGGTGTTTATCCAAAAAAACATTGTTCCTATAGGCGAAACGTATAAGATTAAGTTTCAGGATTGGGTGAAAAGCTTCTTGTAATAGTTGATAGTGGATAGTTGGTAGTGGATAGTTAGTAGTGGATAGTTGATAGTGGATAGTTGGTAGTTGGTAGTGAATAGTTAGTAGTTTTTAGTGGACAATGGGTAGTTCTTAGTTTACACTATACACTATACACTATACACTATACACTATACACTATACACTATACACTATACACTAAACATTATACACTACCAACTATCAATTATACACTGTTCGCTAGCTTTTTAATGATGGTAAGTAAGGCTTTACGGTTTTTAGCCTCATGATAAAATTTAGGGAGTTTTTCCAAAAGAGTGAAATGTGTGCGGTCTTTATGCTCGCGTAGGGTTGCGGAAATATACTGTTCCAGATAATTCAGATGTTCGCCGTTATAAGCAAAAAACACATCGTTTTTAAACGGATATTGCAACCAGAGTTCCACATCGAAATAATTGTGTGCGGCCCATCTAAGAATCGCTTTTTGGCCTGCTATTGAAGTTTCCATTGAGGCTTCTTTAATATAACCGCAGTTGGAACAATACAATCGGGTCGATTTATTCTCAGCAGAAGCTTTAGCCACAGCTTTCTTACCACATGCAGGACAAACCACCCAAACCTCATCATAGAAATGGGAAAGAGTCTTATTTTGGTCTGAAAAACGGTTTTGCATAACTGTTCCATTGATTATTGCCGGCAACTATTTTCACGCAAAAATGTAAAATTGCAAAGCTTAAAATTTACTTTATCCAAAAGTAAGAAATTAGGTACTCACTTCATAAAATAAGTAATATTCCTCCATTACGACTTTTGGTATCTTATTTTATGGAATAAATGCTTATATTAGCCTGTATAGTTCCCCGACTCTACCAAATCAAGGCCGTATGAAAAAACTATCTTTTTTCTGTTTATTGTTGCTAACTTGGAACATAAGCTTTGCTCAGTCCTCTGAATTAAAAAAAATCCAGGCTTCCCTTCCTAAAATCAGTGATAGCCTTCAATATGTTGATAGGCTGAACAGAATGGCAATGTTGCTCTACGAAAAAAATGCCGACAGTACTTTTTATTATGCCCGAATGGCCCGCGAAATTGCCAACCGCCATAATTATGAGCAAGGCAGAGCCGATGCCATGAACAATCTGGGTGTTTTTTTTGACATTAAAGGCAATTTTCAACTGGCTTTAAAATATTATAACCAGGGCTATACGAGATATAAAAAACTGGGCGATGCTACGAATTGTGTGCAATCCCTGATGAATATTGGTATGGTTTATCAGGAAATGGGCAAAGACGACCGTGCCTTGCAACGTTATGATTTGGCTTTCAGGAAATCCGAAAAGCTCCGTAACGATTCCATCAGGTCTTTGGTTATTTATAACTATTTGCTGTCTTATCCGGAACATTTTAGCAGAGATTCAACCCACTATTATATCAACGTAGCCCAAAAGATTGCTGCCAAATATAAAGACGAACGTACGCTGGTTGCCATTGACCAGCTTATTGCAGACGACCTTATCAAGCATGGCAATCGTGCTGAAGGGTTGGCCTTGCTGAAACAAACCATTTCAACTGCCATCGACAAAAAATTATTTTATGTGTCAATGGATATGCATATTGATATGGGCCAGCAACTGGAAGCAACAGACCCTGAACAGAGCATACACTACTATAAACAGGCTTTGGCTATTGCAGAAAATAACGACTACCTGTATTATAGCGAAATCTTAGTACGGAAACTGTTTGAAATCTATAATGCCCGCAAAGACTATGCAGCCGCGGCCGAATATAGTAAGAAACTAATTGAAATTCACGATAAGGAATCGGCACTAAGCCGGGAATCGGGAATAGATTATATCGATTACGCCGTAAAAGATGAAGAAATAAAATCATTGGAAAGCAGGTATAACTACCAGTTAGCCTTGTCTGTATTGGCTTGTATTGCTTTTGTTCTCGCCATTTCAATGATTATTTCCATTCGTAAACATTTACGGCGTACCAAGCGGCAGAACAGCCAGATGAAAAAAGCATTAAGCGCATTGGAGCAGAGCCAGGCAGACAATACCCGTATGATACGCATTGTGGCGCATGACCTTCGCAATCCCATAGGCGGAATACATGCTATTGCCTCCATGATGCTCGAAGAACCTGACAGGTCTGAAGAAGACAGAACCATGCTTGAACTGATGAAAACATCAGGACAAAACTCACTGGATTTGGTCGACAACCTGTTACAGCTACAATTTAGCAGCGAGCAGTTGAAAAAAGAGCCCGTTGATATTGCAGAAATGCTTAAATATTGTGTGGCCCTGCTAAAAAGCAAAGCCGATGTAAAGCAACAACAGCTCAATTTGGAAATTGTTACCGCAATAGTAAATGCAAGTCGCGAAAAACTGTGGAGGGTCATCAGTAATCTGATTGCCAATGCCATCAAGTTTAGCCCTAACGGAGCCAGGATAAAGATTAAAATGACACAGAAAGAACAAAAAATACGCATTTTGGTTAAAGACGAAGGTATTGGCATACCTCCTGAAATGGGTGAAAAGATTTTTGACCTTTTTACTGAAGCCAAAAGACCCGGCACTGCGGGCGAACAGCCATTTGGAATGGGATTGGCCATTTCAAAACAGATTGTAGAAGCCCATAATGGGAAAATCTGGTTTGAAAACAATAACTCCAGCGGTACCACTTTTTTTGTTGACCTGCCTTTTAATTCTGGAAATTAATTACATAAATTAACTACCGGAGTCTTAAACTTTCTTAATTCAGCCACAGATTCAAAGAATTACACAGATTCAAAGAATCCATACCAATATGAAAGAACGACCGGAAATCTATTTTTAATAACTTGTGTTTTAAACTACATACATAACCTCAGTGCCTTAGTACCTTAGAACCTCAGCAACTCAGCAACTTCATACCTTAGCCACTGCCAAAAATTATTGCGACACAATTGCATTAAATAAATTATCTTTATATTTGTTATCTATCAAACGGACTAAACATGGCAGAATTTTGGGAAACAAATTTTAGCGAAAAACGCGAAATGTGGGGACTGGAACCTGCGAATTCAGCCCTTCTGACGAAAAATCTTTTTGTAGAGAATGCAATCAAAAAGATACTCATTCCGGGCATTGGCTATGCCAGAAATGCACAGGTTTTCAGAGAAAACGGAATAGATGTAACCGGAATAGAAATATCAAAAACGGCTATTAAATTGGCTAAAAAGCATTACGGAAACGACATCACTATTCACCATGGTTCCGTAACCGATATGCCGTTTGACGCCAATCTATATGATGGAATTTATTGTCATGCACTCATCCATCTGCTGGACGAACAGGAAAGAAAAAAACTGATTCAGGATTGCTTTCAACAATTAGCAAACAATGGATATATGGTCTTTACAGTTATTTCTAAAAAAGCGCATACCTATGGTTCCGGAAAATTTATCAGCAAAGACCGTTACGAAATTTTTGAAGGAGTTAAGATGTATTTTTACGACCCGGAATCCATACAGACAGAATTTGGAGAAGCCGGATTAATTGAAATCAGGGAGATTATGGAAAACTATCCGTTTTATCTGATTGTATGCAAAAAACGGTAGCCAAACAAACTTTATAAGCATTCTTGGAGATGATATAACACCTTTGCAAGACAAATAACGGAAATTTGTAACTAAGCTAATGATACGAAAAGTTATAAAAACAAGGTTATGAAAGGTAAAATCAAACTCCGGTCCCAAAAGTTTCAAGCAAAAAAAAGCCTGAAATTGATTATGACAATCAAAAACCTGCTGAAGAACATCTTGAATCCGGCCATTCGAAAGGCATAAGTCCTTCCAGCAAGGAGACTTCAAAAGACATCAAAACGACAAAGGAAGCGCAGGAAAAACGCGAAAAGAATTTAGAAAGAGGACACGATAGTCTTGACATCCCATCCGGCTCCGAAGGCAAAGCCAAAAGAAAGAAATAATTGCCCTCAAAAACATTATGGCACTTTTTAATGATACTGAGCTATTTTTTAGCGGCAACAGAGGCAAAAAAATATTTGACCTGCCCGATACGGAATTGCTTTTGATTGATAATTTTTTCACTAAAGAAGAATCTGACTTCTATTACACTACCCTGCTCCATCAAACAAAATGGAGAGAATATGAAATGGAAATATATGATAAAGTAGTAACCGCACCCCGAATGATTGCCTGGTATGAAGATAAGGAAAACGTCGGAGCAGACGTGAATGGTCCTGACTGGACACCCGAGCTATTGGCTATCCGCAAAAGAGTGGAATCTGAAACCCAACTGAACTTTAACAGTGTGTTACTCAATCTCTACCGCAATGGCAAAGATGGCGTGTCCTGGCATAGCGACAGGGAAGGAAATTCAGGCAAAGACCCTATAATTGCCTCCGTCACTTTTGGAGCAACAAGAATGTTCCGCTTACGGCACAAATTCCGTACAGATATTCCGCAGGTTGAAATTCCTTTACACCACGGTTCTTTCTTACTCATGGCAGGAACCACTAATAGTTTCTGGCAACACCAAGTCCCTAAAACAACAAAAGAAGTATTACCGAGAATCAACCTGACTTTTAGACAAGTAAACAGAAAAACTTAAAGTTTTAATTTATTATTTACTTATCGCAATTACCTCTTCTTTTGTGAGTACATAGGCCGTGTCTCCTTGCCGTAATTCCATGGCGAATGTTCCTGTAAATTCACCAAAAGCAGGCAGGATGATTTGGAATGGCGATTGAAAAAAACAAGGCAGTTTTAAAAACTGCCGACCTTCTCCGGCAAGTACTATGGAAGGATGAATGTGCCCGGAAATAGTATACAAGCCTTCGCGTTCTTCCGGAAAATGGGTGAGCAGAAAACCATCCAGTAACCATTCGTTTACTACGGGAATATGGAGTTCTTCGTATTTTTTACGATCAACAATATCATGATTACCGGCTACTAATACGATTGGCAATGCTGTACGGTTTCTCCATTGTTCAAAAAGAAGCCATTCCCTATTCATTGAGCTATGAAATAAATCACCCAGAAAACAGATTTTTTGCGGGGCAAAATGGTCAACAAGCTTGTCGAGCTTACTGAAATTTTTAAAGATTGGTTGGGTAGGCAACGCCGAACCGTGTTTTCTGAAATGCGAAATTTTACCCAAATGCACATCCGAAACCAAAAGCATTTCCTGTCCTTTCCAATAGAGGGCACCGCTGTTGTGGAGTACAAACTCATGGTTATTAATTTCAATTTCTAGTGTCATCCTTCTTCTTTATTTCCTAATTGGACTTCATATAACTGGCTGTCATTTTCTTGATACGTTCTGCCAGAGTTTCTGTTGACAATCGTTCCCGCAACCTATCTGTGATGATAGGAAAACTGAAAGGAGTCGGTTTTTCACATTGTTTCCAGACTACCTGCTGGTTTTGAATTCGCTCTAAAGCCATAATCAGACGGCCTTCCTCTAACTGGTGCTCAAAAGTTTCCCTATAGGCCTGCTGTAGCAACAAATTATCCGGTTCATAATCGCGAAATACTTCAAAAATTAATTGCGACCCGCTTTGTAAGTGCTTCGTTTTTATAATCCTGCCGGGATAGCCTGCAAAAACCAATCCTGCTATTACGGCTATATCCCTGAATTTTCTTCTGGCAATTTCAGTAGCATTAAGGCTTTTCTGAAGGTCTTCATGCAAATATTCGGGTGTAAACAAATTGTTGTCCAGAAGTTCCGCAATAGCTATCTGTTTGTCACTCAACAATTCAAAACCATAATCATTATAAGCCAGCGAAAAAGTAATAGGCGTTAGCAGGCTTATCCTGTACGCTATCAGGCTTGCCAAAGCTTCATGCACGAAGCGACCTTCAAACGGATAAAACAGAATATGATGTCCTTCGCGTGTTTTAAAAGTCTCAATGAGAAACTCGTCGGCAGCAGGCACAACAGATTCCTTCTGCTGTTGCTTAAAAACAGGTTTAAGTGCGCGGAGTTCCGGTGAAGCCTTTTCATTGTTTGCAGCATATAATTCGGTTCTTATAAGCTCACCCATTTGTGCAGAAAGTGTCATCCTGCTTCCCATCCAACTGGCATGCTGTGCTTTGGCAGATGGATTGGCCTTACGTACTAAAACCTCCATATTTTTTGTAAGATACAGTTCCAATTTCCGACCGGCAAAAATAAACACATCACCCGGATATAACTTTGATACAAACGACTCTTCAATACTGCCGATATAGCCACCGCTCATAAATTTGACACTCATCACAGCATCACCCACTATTGTTCCCATCTGCATGCGATGGCGTAATGCAACACTTCTGCTGTTTACTTTAAAACGCCCGTCTTCTTCTATTTCAACTTTTTTGTATTCGTCATAGGCCTCAAGGCTCTGACTTCCTTTGGTAATAAAATTAAGTATCCATGCCCATTGCGATTCTGTCATGGCCTGATAACAGAAAGTACTTTTGACTTCTTTATAAATTGCTGAAGGATAAAACCCGTCAGATACCGCCAACGTAACCAGATATTGTACCAAAACATCCCAACTGTTCAGGTAAGGAATCCTATCTTCTACGACGGTTTCCTTTACGGCACGTTTTAAGGCTGAGGCTTCCACCAGCTCAATAGCATGCGTTGCCAGAAAATAAATAACACTTTCTTGTCCGGGACGATGCCCGCTACGTCCGGCCCGTTGCAGAAAACGTGCAACGCTCTTAGGTCCGCCAATTTGGATTACGGTTTCTACCGGAGCAAAATCTACTCCAAGGTCAAGACTTGACGTACAAATCACTGCTTTGAGCTGTTCGTCACGTATGGCCTGTTCTACCCACTGTCTGGTTTCGCGGCTAATGCTTCCGTGATGCATTGCCATTTCGCCTGCAAATTCAGGATATTTTTCCAGCAAAGCCTGAAACCATATTTCGCATTGAGACCTTACATTGGTAAATATGAGGGTTGTCCGGCTGTTTTTGATAATCTTAGCCACCTCATCAATGAGATGCAATCCCATGTGTCCGCGCCACGGATAACTGTCCATTTTATCCGGAATAATAGAGATGACTTTTATTTTTTTCTCAATGTGTGCCCTGACCAATTCCTTATTTTGAAACGCTTCCGATTCAGGTCCAAGCAATACTTCCATGGCCTGTTCCAGATTGCCTATAGTTGCCGATATTCCCCAGATACGAAGGTTTGGCGCTACAGTCTTCAATCTTGAAAGCGCCAGTTCTATTTGCACACCGCGTTTGCTTCCCAACAATTCATGCCATTCATCAACAATAAAAGCGGTACAGTCTTTAAAAACAGCCCCATATCCTTTGGTAGCCAACATAAGATGCAGGCTTTCCGGTGTTGTTACAAGCAAATCGGGCATTTTGGTTTTCTGCCTGTTTTTTTCTGTAGCAGAAGTATCACCTGTGCGAATGCCCACCGTTAACCCCGTTTGCAAATCGTCTGCAACACGTTCCGCCGCCTGTTTTATTTCAACAGAGAGTGCCCGAAGCGGCGTGACCCATATTGCTTTTAAACCGGGAACATGGCGGGTCTTATATTCAGGATTTTTTTTAATATAATCAAGCACCACCGGCATCCACAATGCATAAGTTTTACCGCTGCCTGTAGGAGCATTCAGTAGTCCGTTTTTTCCCTGTAAAAAGGCAGTCCAGGTCTTTAGCTGAAAAGTATGCGGTGTCCATCCTTTGCCTGAAAACCATGTCTTTGCTATATCAAAAAGTACCTCCCTGTTCATTTTTGCTGTTACTACCGTATCATATTTTTAAGTTCCTGAATCGTATTTGCTTCTTCTATCTTCTTATCAGTACGCCATCTTAAAATACGGGGAAAACGTGTTGCAATTCCACTTTTATGTCTTGATGAAAGTGCAATTCCCTCAAAACCGATTTCAAAAACCAGTGCCGGTGTCACACTCCGTACCGGACCAAAACGCTCCAACGTATTTTTCTTAATGAAATCATCCACCATCCTGAATTCTGCATCTGTCAATCCGGAATAAGCCTTGGCAAAAGTAACCAGTTCACGTGAGCCGTCTTCCTTATCCTGCCAGAGCGCAAAAGTATAATCTGTAAACAGGTTTGCCCTTCGTCCACTTCCTCTCATAGCATAGGTCAGCACCGCGTCAATGGTGAGCGGCTCCAGTTTCCATTTCCACCAATCGCCTTTTTTACGTCCCACCAGATAGGGTGATTTTTTACGTTTCAGCATAAGACCTTCGCTATTCAATTCCCTTGCTTTCATTCTTTCTTTGGTTACGGCCTCCCAGCTTTCCATATCAAAACGCTCCGAAAGTTGCAACGGCAAGCCCAAATCTTTTACGGCATCATAAAGTTCTTCCAACAATTGCCTTCTTTCTTCATACGGATGGTTTCGGATGTCTTTTCCCTGCCATTCCAAAAGGTCATATGCTCTAATAATAACCGGCGTTTTCTGTAGTAATGCTTTAGTAATTGTTTTGCGGCCAATACGCGTTTGCAAGTCTCCAAAAGTTCCAATTCTGCCATCCTTATAGGGTAAGATTTCACCATCAATTACGGTTCCATCCGGCAATACATTCACAAATGCCTGAAATTCGGGATATTTGTCCGTAATCAATTCTTCACCCCGACTCCAAAGATAAACTTCTCCGTATCGGATAATGGTTTGCGACCGGATGCCATCCCATTTATGCTCTATGCTCCAATCACGGACATCACCTAAATTTTCAGGTTTCGATTCGATGGCATAAGCCAGATAAAACGGATAAGGTTTGGATAAATAGTCCTGGTTTTTTTCTTCCAGTATCAGCTTTTGGAAAGTAATTTTTTGAGGATTCCAATCTCCCATCAGCTTATAGGCCAGTACATCTTCATCAATGCCTACTGCTTTGGACAATGCTCTAGTCATTAATTTCTGACTGAGCCCGATACGGAAACTGCCCGTAATTAATTTTGTAAAGACAAAGCGTTCGTAGTAATTGAGCATTAGCCAGTTTTCATGAAGGTATAAGCGTTTTTCAGCTTCGCTTTTACTTTTCAATGCAATCATTTCACCAACATATTCACTCAGGCTTTTCTCTGAATGCTCTTTGCTATCCGGTATAATCAGGGCAATAGTTTCTGCCAAATCACCTACTATATGATACGATTCTTCAAAAAGCCACAACGGAATGTTTGCCAGCTCTGAAGCCCATAACCGGAGTAAGGTTGTATTGACCGGCCTCGGAGGTCTGCGATGCGACAAGAGTGCAATGGTCCACACTTTATCCGGGTCACTGGCATGCAGGAAATATTCTGTCAATGCCTCCACCTTGACTGAAGTCTTGTTCGAGCTGTCGAGTGTTTTAATGAGTGCTGCAAAGTTTCTCATAACTCTTCTTTTTTTTCAGCATCCTTTTCATTCCCAACAGAAATTTCCTCTTCATCGCCTTCGTATTGCGTATTTTCGGTCACTGCATCATATCCTAATTCCCTGAGGTAGGCACTAAAAATATCGCTATAGCCATGCGTGCAGATTATTCGTTCTGCTCCGGTTGCCTTGACGCTTTCCAGCAATCCCTGCCAATCGCAATGGTCACTAAGCACGAAACCTTTGTCGATTGCCCTGCGTCTTCGGGCTCCGCGAAAGGCCATCCAACCGCTGGCTGCTGCCGTCACATAGGGAGTCATCTTTCGTATCCATACGGTTCCGTGCGCACTGGGCGGCGCAAGTACCATACTACCGGGAAATGCTTCTTTTTTAGTTTCCTGCGTAATCCTGATGGTAGGCGGGAAATCGACTATAGTCCGCAATACTTCCGTCATATTTTCAACGGCACCATGCGTATAAATAGGTCCTATATCCGAATCCAGATATTTGAGCAATCGCTGGGCCTTCCCCAATGTATAGCCAAACAATACAGAAGTTCTTCCCTCTGCCTTGTTCTGTGCCCACCAGGTATTAATGTCCTGCATCACTTCAGCTTGCGGAAGCCATCGAAATGCAGGAAGTCCGAAAGTGTTTTCTGTAATAAGCGTATGGCAACGGATGGCTTCATAGGGAGTAGAAATCCCGTCATCTTCCGTCTTATAGTCGCCGGTAAAAACCCATACTTCCCCTTTGTATTCTACCCTTACCTGCGAACTGCCTATAATGTGTCCGGCTGGATGCAGGGAAAAAGTGACCCCGTTAATTGTAAAGGTTTCACCCCATTCCTTTCCGTTTACAACAATGTTGCCCAAACGGTGCTTTAATATGGGAATATTGTAATGATGTGTGATATAGTAACGGTGTCCAAACCGCGCGTGGTCGGAATGTCCGTGGGTAATAATTGCATTTTTTACCGGTCGCCACGGGTCGAGATATACATCGGCCTGGGCACAGTAGATTCCTTTATCATTAAATACCAGTAGCTTGTTCTTCATAAGTTACAATTAATAGCCCAATGGCCAGCCTTATAAAGTTACAATCGTAAAAATAATTTTAAAAGAGGTTTCTGAGAAGTTTAACTTTTAAGGAAGCTATTTGCTTTTTCTCCATATGTATAGCAAGAGTACACTATAAATAATAGCCAGAGAACATAGAAATACAAACAATTCAAAATGGGTTTCCGGAAATGTCGCAGAATTCACCAGAAAACTTCCTGATATGATTGCAATAATAAATCCCGTCACATAGGACAGGGCTATTTTTGAGGTTCGCCAGTTAGTAAAACTTCGTTTAGCAAAATCCGTTGTTTGGTTTATGGCTATTGTATGGGTTTCATCAAAACGGATATCCAACTGTTCCTGCAATTTTGCAAGCGTATAGGAACGAGCGTTTACTTCTCCATTTTCTATTCTTTGTATAGACCTTAAGCCTATACCGCTACGTTCAGAAAGCTGGCTTTGTGTCCATCCTTTGGCTATTCGTTGCAATTTTATTGATTCTCCGATTTTGCTTTTATCATAAAACATGCTGACGTCATTTGGACGCCATATCAAAATGGCGTAAGATTATTGAAAAACAAAAATATAAATTTGCCAGGTTATCATCACTTTAATTTGCTTATATGCTGGGATTAATGCTATTGTTACTGTCAACCTTTGGCCTGGGTTATTTTTATTGTAAAAAACCTATTGATGCCATCGGACTCCTACCAAATTATTACAGAATATTGCTTTTTAGCGGCGGTTTTTTGTTTGTTTCGGTTCTGGTACTGCTCAATTGTTTTATTGAAAGCAGTATTTTTTCTGCTGAATGGAAGTTGAACGACTCTGTCAATTTCTCTTTATTAGGAAAAGCAATCCAATACTTTTTTATATCCGCTTTCACCGAAGAACTTATCTTTAGGGGTATTCTTCTCTATATTTTAACAGATAAAACAGGCATTCAAAAAGCGGCACTTATTTCTGCTGCTGCATTTGGCATTTATCATTGGTTTTCTTACGGTATGTTTGGAAACGAAATCATTCCTATGCTTTATATATTTTTAATCACCTCATTGGCCGGCTATGTATGGGGAATTGCTTTTGTTAAATCAAAAACCATATTATTGCCATTAGGCCTCCATTTTGGATGGAATCTCATCAGTTCCTTGGTTCAGAAATCACAACCTTATGGTGAAATAATATTCCATCAAGTCTCAAAAGCGGCGCTTTCTGACCTGAACAAATTATTCGCATCTCTTTTTATGGGAATATTCCCAAGCATCCTGATGTATATAGCATTATATCTGATGTTTAGGAAAAAGTAGCTTTTATAAAAAAAATCCCTTTGAAATCAAAGGGATTTTCAGATTTTCCATCTTACGGATTATTGTTTTACAAATTTTTTATCAAGAATCTGCCCGTCTTCCATACGAAGTTTTAAAAGGTAAACGCCGGATGACAAATCTCCTATCGGAATTTTATTTTCTTCAATCGTTACGCTTCGTACCAATTGTCCGGTCATAGTGTAAATCTCTCCTGATGCTACTTTATTCTGCGAAGCCACAAACAATCCGTTGGTTGCCGGATTCGGGTACAAAGAAATAGCGCTTTCCAAACCATGTTCCTCAACTCCTAAAACAAGACCATTCAGGACAATTATAGGACGTGTTCTCTTAGCCTGCACTGAAGTAGCTATAGTTCCTCCGGTATAATTCAATGGCGGGTTAAACGGGTCGGCATTATCAGCAGCAGTATCTGTCCGAATCATTAAGGAAGTGATGTTTGTTGTTGCAGGAATCTGGTAAAACAACGTTGTGTTTCCATCATCGCCAGGTTTATTTGCATCTACGGTAATTACAAGATTATCTGTCCCGTTGTATGCAAAAGGAGTACTAAATGTAAAAGTAATCGTGGTGCCCGTTTGCGTAAAAGTACCATTTGCCACTACCTGGCTATGTCCGGCAATACTAATCCAATCGGCTCCGGAAGTACCAACCACAGGACTGTATGATGACCTTGTGGTATGTCCTATCCATACGTCAATCATGCCGTTTGTATTAACCAACGAATTGGTATTGTTGACTTTAAAATCAATAGATGTAATGGTTCCCGCCGTACCAATCTCCGAAGCCATATAAATCATCTGTGCTAACGAAGTGGAATAATAAATCGAAATGGGCGTTGAAAGCCCGGCATTACTATCTGTCAATGTTCCGGAACCGATAGTAACCTGTGCAAAAGAAAAAGTGCTTACTAATAAAGCAAGGAAGGGTAAAGTTTTTCTCATAATTCACTGTTTTTAAGTTAAGTAAAAACAAATATACCAAGTATTTTTAGAAACAATACTACAAAATCCTAAATCACAAACCTTAAATCCTAAATCTGAAATACTAAATCTAAAATCTTAAATCTAAATTTTCAGCCATCTGTACCCATTAAAAAACATATTTCTGTATCTGTAACCAAATCCGAAACCTATCTACCTTTACTCTAACAATTAGACGCGAGAAATCATGGAAACGCCCTTAACACATCAGGAAACACTTCAATTTGCTGAAGTATACCTTTCCGATATAGCACCGCTAAAAACAATTTTCTTTCAGGCATTCCCAAAAAATCAAGATATTACTCCTGCCTTTGGTGTACCCTTTTTGATAGCCAAAAAAGAAAACAAAACTGTAGCCTTTGCCAGTTTCGTCCTTAATTCAAAAGATGAAATTGATTTTAATATTTATAATAGTGAGCCTGTAATGACTGATGAAGAAAAATTAATCTTCGTATCTTTCGTTACCGACTATATTAAAAAACAGGATAACGGAAACTATCGCAATCCTGAGCAATTAAAAAACATGATAAACAAAATATTGCAATGGCTCAACTAAATCACAACTTTAACAGTGTAAAAAAAAGAAACCATGCAGAAAAACCCAAGGAAACGCTATACCTGAAGATTGCCAAAATTATTGAAGAGCAGATTCAAAGCGATACTTTGCGTTTGGGAGACAAATTGCCATCGATACGTAGCGCCCAGAAGTTATACAATGTTAGTATCAATACTGCCAAGCAGGCCTATCTGGAGCTCGAAAGCCGTTCGCTGATTGAATCACGTCCAAAATCAGGCTATTACGTCAGTAAGACATCGCAACGCAAGCTTGCCCTGCCTACTGTGGCTAAAATTAGCAGTACTGAAAAAGAGAAAACCCCGGAAGACCTGATTGACAAAGTATTTGGAACCATTGCCAAATCTGATTTTACTCAATTTGCGTTGGGAATTCCGGGAAAAAATTTTCTCCCGTTGGCTAAATTAAATAAAAGCCTTATCAATACTGTTCGTCGCAGAAATGACGGCGGTACTGCTTACGAGCCCGTACAAGGCAACGAGCATCTGCTTCGCGAAGTGGCAAAATGGGCGCTCGTTCTGGAAGGAAAAATAACCGAAGACGACCTTGTCATTACTTCCGGTGCTATGAATGCCATATACAATGCGCTGATGGCCGTAACCAAACCAGGCGATTCCGTAGCCGTAGAAAGCCCTGTTTATTTCGGATTTCTGCAGGCCATACAATTGCTCGGACTAAAAGCGGTCGAAATTCCTACCCACCCTATTTTTGGCGTAGACCTGGATGCCTTAAAAAAAGTGCTTCCTAACATAGCAGCCTGTTGTTTTGTGACCAATTTCAATAATCCGTTAGGTTTCCAGATGCCTGATGAGAATAAGAAAGAATTGGTACGGCTCATTACAGAATATAATGTTCCGCTAATTGAGGACGATATCTATGGTAATTTGTTCTTTGGTGCAGAACGCCCTAAACCCTGCAAGTTTTATGATGAAGCAGGACTTGTGCTGTGGAGCGGTTCTGTTTCTAAAACGCTGGCTCCCGGTTATCGCGTGGGTTGGATTGCTCCCGGCAAATTCAAAGATAAAATTATACGGCAAAAATTGGTACAGACTGTCTGCAATCCGTCACTTTATTCGGATGTTATTGCTGATTTTTTAGAGCATGGCCGTTATGACCACCATCTTCGCACGTTCCGAAACAAGCTATATGCCAACTACCTGCAGATTCAGCGTGCCGTTGAAGCTTATTTCCCGGACAATACCAAAATCTCCCAACCTAAAGGAGGTTTTATGTTATGGCTGGAATTGGACAAACGCATTTGTACCGAAGACCTTTATGATGTAGCCGGAAACCAGAAGATTAATTTTGCTCCGGGAAGAATGTTCTCCCAATACAACCAATACAACAATTGCATGCGTTTGAATTATGCTCTGGAATGGACTGATCGTGTAGAAAACGACCTGGAAAAATTAGGAAAACTAATAAAGAACAGTATTTAAAATAGATAAAACTCCCTTAATGAATACAAACAAAGAAACAGAAACTATCAGGATTGTCACTTATGAGCCCCGATACCAGGAAGCTTTCAAATCCCTAAACACCGAATGGATTTCAAAATATTTTGAAATTGAAGCTGCAGATACTATCGCATTAGACCATCCCAAAGAATACATACTTGACAAAGGTGGTGAAATTTTTATAGCCCTTTTGAATGATGAGCCTGTAGGCGTTTGTGCCATGATTAAAATGCAGGAAGATTTTGATTATGAAATGGCGAAAATGGCCGTTAGCCCAAAAGCACAGGGAAAAGGCATTGGACTGCTGTTGGGCAGATTTGTGATTGATTGGGCTGCTAAAAACAAAGCTACAACAATCTACCTGGAAAGTAATACGCAACTGGAACCTGCCATTAATCTGTACTACAAACTGGGATTCAAGGAAGTCAAAGGAAAAAATTCACCATACAAACGGGCGAACATTCAGATGCTCCTGGAACTTGAAAATAAAGTGTAAAATCTTAAATCATAGAATATTCCACATCAAAAACAATTTTTAATATAATAATTTCATCTACAATATTAAAAAAAAGGGATAATTGTCTAAAAGTAAGATTGGGCCTCCTGAAATGGCCGAAAAATTTCTCCAATTAGGTAGGTAATCTGAAAAAAGGGGCTGTCACAAAATGTGACAGCCCCTTTTACTTTTTAGCAGATTCAAATTATGAGCGGATGACATTTTTCAGTGCTTTAATATCCATCCAGGAACGCTTAGTAAAAACCAGTTATACTAAATAACAAACCAGTTATACCTTAAAACGACCAGTTACTACTTTACAATTGATTTGGAATCAACGAATCAGCAAATTTACGCCCATTTTATTATCTAATACTCCACATCCTTTCATTTTACGCCTATTTTCTTCATCAATTCATGATAAGAAAACAAATTTCACAAGTTACAAATTCCACTAACCCGATCGTTTTTGTTATCAGAACGTTCACAAAAAACAAACATCAAATGAATAAAATTATTTTTTCTTTGATAGCTTTTATTTTTTTCAGCTATCACGCAAATGCACAGGCACCGGCTAATGACGATTGCGCCAGTGCAACCATTCTCAATGTAAATACAGACCTTTCCTGTACTTTAAAAGTTCCCGGTACACTTTCAGGAGCTACAAGATCAAATGTAGTAAGTGGTATAAATGGCTTTGTTCCCAATAACGACGTATGGTATGCCTTTACAGCTACTTCTCCCAACCATAAAATCAGCCTGCAAAATATACAGGGAACCAATGTTCGGCATTATATTGAAATTCTTGTCGGAAACTGCGGAGAACTTGTACCTATAACTTTTAGTCCTGATAGTTCCATACCACTTACGGGAGTAGCCATAGGTACTACTTTTTATGTCAGAGTCTTCACCTTCAGGCCTACTTCAGGTAGTTTTGAAATTTGTGTCAGTACACCTCCTGCCATAACAAACGATGAATGCACAACTGCAATTGACTTGACCGTAAATCCTGATCTGAACTGTACATCAATGACCTCCGGCCATCTTATTGGTGCTACAAATTCCGGAAGTTTTGGCAACTTAGCACCAAGTGAAGATGTGTGGTATTCTTTTACCGCAACAAGGCCAATTCATAGAATAAGTCTAAACAATTATAGTATTAATGAACCGCCACTAGGGTTTGAGCTTTTTGAAGGAAACTGTGATGCATTAACCAGTAAACTAGTAGCCATTGCCTATCCAAATGCCGGATCACGTGATGCAACAAATCTAACTCCCGGCACTACTTATTATATAAGGGTTTTCAATACTTTACCAGACCCAATTGCAACGACTTTTGACATTTGTGTCAGTACATTCCCAATACCCAATAATGATGAATGCGCTAATGCGGTAGTACTTTCAGTAAATACTGACGAATCTTGTACCTTAAGAACCTCGGGGGCATTAGGTGGTGCTACCGCTTCTAACGAAAACAGCAGTGTTTCCGGGATAGCCAATGATGTATGGTACAGTTTTACAGCTACAGCAACATCCCATAAAATAGAGTTGCTGAATGCAACAGGCTCTACTTCAGAATCTGTAAATTTTGAAGTTTTGGAAGGATTTTGCGGACAATTGATAAGTATTAGCGGTTCTGAGCCGGAGTTTGTCACTATTTCATCACTTACTATAGGGACAACTTACCATATAAGGGTATTCAATAATCCTCAGCTTGACGTGAGGACATCTACTTTTGATATTTGTGTAGGAACGCCCTTACCTACACCTGCGAACGATAATTGTGTAAATGCAATTCCGCTTGCCGTAAATCCTGATTCTTCCTGTACGTTAAAAACTGCCGGAACAATTGCCAATGCTACAAATTCCCTGGAAGGTGACAATCCAATGGGTACTCCCGATGATGATGTATGGTATAGCTTTGTGGCTACATCAACTTCACATATAGTTAGTCTTTTGGATGTTGTAGGAACCCCGGTGCTGATTTCTGAAGTAATGCAGGGAAGCTGCGGAGGTCAATTGTTTAGCTTGAATACAAGCAACAGCACTTCAAATAGAGTTTCAGGACTTAATGTTGGAGAAACCTACTATATTAGGGTTTTTAGCAGCTATGAAGGTATAAACGTCAATACTACTTTTAATATTTGTGTTTCTGTGCCACCAACACCACCAGCTAATGACAACTGCAACAATGCCGTAAGTCTTACAGTCAACCCAAATGCTTCCTGTACGCAAACAGCTTCGGGAACCATAACCGGAGCCACCAATTCACAGGTAAGTAATGGAATCAATACACCAGACGATGATGTATGGTACACATTTATTGCGACTTCAACTTCACATAAAATAAAACTGCTGAATATAGCAGGAGAACAAACTGACCTTGTCATAGAAGTATTGAACGGGCCATGTGGAAGTCAGATGACCCCTGTTGGCAGCAGTAATCAACGTGAAAATCTTGTTTCTAACCTAATTATAGGAAATACTTACTACATACGGATATTTAGTTTGGCAATCGGTTCTACCGGGACTTCCTCTTTTGACATCTGCATCACTACTGAACAGCGACCTCAAAATGACAAGTGTGAGGATGCTATTGCGTTAACCGTTAATACCGATTTATCCTGTACTTTAAAAGCGACAGGTACTTTAAGAAATGCTATCGACGAAGTAAGCAATCAATTTGGAATTCCTGATGTATGGTATACTTTTACGGCTACCGCAACTCACCATCAAGTTAAAATTAATTCATCTGATTTTAGATGCGAAGTATACAGTTCCGGGGGAGATTGTCTGACCGACAGAGCCTGGGTTACTGTTCAAACAACACCTGAAGGCATCATACCAAATGGCCTTATAATAGGAAATACGTACCTTATCAGAGTGATGAGTAATACAGAATCTCCTTCTGAAACATTTGAAATATGTGTGGGAACATTTCCTCCGGCTCCGGTAAATGATAACTGTGTTGATGCGATAACTTTAAATGTGGCACCAAGCATGGAAGAAGGAATAATCAATTCTACTACTGTAGGAGCTACTGATTTTTATTATTACCCATCGCCAACATGTGCTGATTATAACCGTGGAGATGTATGGTTTAAAGCAATCGTACCTGCTAATGGACAACTAAATATACAAACCGGTGATCCAGGAAATTCTACAAATTCACCTTTTGACTCTGGTCTGGCGGTTTATTACGGAGTTTGTGATGGTTTTTTAGAATTGATGGCATGTAATGACAACATATCACCAACTGAAGTACATTCCAAAATTACTCTCACTAACGTAGCTGCAGGAGAAGAGATTTTTATCAGGGTATGGGAAATTGGTAATAATCAAAAACCTTTTACGATTTCTGCATGGAGCACTTCGCTGTCAGTTCCTGAATTTGATGCAAATAACTTTACAGCTTATCCAAATCCGGTAAAAGATATATTGAACCTATCCTTCGACCAGATTATCTCAACTGTAAAAGTTTATAATCTGTTAGGGCAAATTATTGCTTCAAAGGAAATCAACGATAAAAATGGTAACATTGATTTATCTGGCTTACCTACTGGTCCCTATGTGATTCAAATAAACAGTAACGGAATCTCAAAAAGCACCACAATAATAAAACAATAACAAACACATCTTTTTAATAATTAAAGGGCTGCTACTATAGTAGCCCTTTTTTAATATAAGTACATTTCTCAGGAAATATACCGTAATTACATTCTGATAATTTCAAAAAAGCAAATATCCCGCTAACAAGGAGCTTTTTTCGTTTTTTAACAAATAAAAACAAGTAACAGCCTACACTGTTTGATTGTGTTTCCGTAAATTTGCACTGTGAAAAAAATGGCATCCATATTCGCATTGTTTATGCTCCTGAAGCCCGTGCTTCCAGTCATCGAATATGCCATTAATTACGATTACATCGCAACGGTGCTCTGTATTAACAAAGACAAGCCCGAAATGAAATGTAACGGTAAGTGTCATCTGATGAAGGAGCTTGCCAAATCTTCTCAGGACGATAGCGATCAGCCCAAAGAAAAAAGGTTTATGACTTCCGAAAGCCATATCCTGTTTTTTGAGGAAATACTTGATTTCGGACTCGTTCCTGTAAAAAGCCCTTTGGCCAACCAAAGTTCCAACACCTTCTACTCCAATTTGTACAGTCACTTGGATGGCAGGTCTATCTTCCGCCCTCCCGTTTTTTAATTTTTGATATTCCGAAAAGTGCCTGCTTATGGACTTTTCTCTTTTTTCTCTGCAAAAAACTTGCGGAGCCAATATTCTTATATCAAATTTTAAAAAAACATCATGAAATCATATATAAAAAACATCGCAGTATGTATTGCATTTACCCTATTTCTAACTTCCTGTTCCAGTGATGACGATAGCAAACCCGTAGAGGGAACTTTTGGCGACGTGGAATTATTTTTTGACAATGGCGTGTCAGGCGATGCACTGACGCTTGGAAATTCCTATACCAATTCTAATGGCGAAACCCTGAAACTGCAACGTTTTAACTATATCGTGAGTAACTTTGTACTCATTAAAGAAGATGGCAGTCAGTTTACCTATCCAAAAGACGACAGCTACTTTATTATCAGCGAAGAAGCCGGAACTTTTACAGTTCACTTAGAAAACGTACCGGTAGGCGATTATAAAAAAATCAAATTCGGCATTGGGGTCGACCAGCAACGCTACCTGCAGGGCGAAACTGCACAGCAAAGCTTTTGGGACCTGGCAGCCGCCAATAATATGACCTGGACCTGGTCTACAGGATATCGCTTCATCAATTTTGAGGGAACGTTTACTGCCGCCGGAGGCGATGGTGTTTCCAGAAACTTTATGGTGCATCAGGGAAGCAATACCGCTACCGATAACTATAGAGAAGTTACCCTTAACCTTCCAACCACAGCACGTGTCAGAACAGGAGAAATGCCAAACATCCACCTCAAAAGCGATGCGAATGTTATTCTGGACGGTGATAATAAGATTGCATTACGCCTGAACATGAACCCGGCCGGCACGGCAGCCAGCATTATGGGAGGGGAAAACCTCATCAGTATTGCGGAAAATACTAAAAAGATGTTTACGGTAGACCACGTGCACAATGGTGCCGGAACCCACCACTAATTCACCGTATTTCTAATCTAAAAAAAGAGAGTCCGGTTGGGAATCGTTTCCGACCGGATACTCCCTATATGCTAATCTGGAAACTCCAGGCAAAACTTATACAATGAAAAGAATAGCACTCTTTCTGATACTGCTATCGATATTCTCATGTCAGGATGATGATAACAATTATACTGAAATCAACCAGCCGCTGGATTTTATTGTCCCGGCAAACTTTCCCGAAACAGCTCAGGACATTGGTCGTAATTTCCCAACACAAAAAGGTTTTGAGCTTGGAAGGAAATTATTTTATGACGGACGGCTTTCGAGAGACGGAACCGTTTCCTGTTCTTTCTGCCATGAGCAGTCATCGGCTTTTACACATCATGGGCACGATTTCAGCCATGGCATTGACAACCTTGCCGGAATCAGGAATGCTCCGGCTGTACAGAACATGGCTTTTCAAAGCGAATATTTTTATGATGGGGCTTCCAATAGTCTGGAAATGCTTTCGATAGTACCCATACACAATCCCGTAGAAATGGATGAAACGCTGGAAAATATTGTATCCAAACTTAAACAGGACGCTGCCTATGTCAAGCTGTTTGCACAGGCATTCGAAAACAGAGAAGTCAGTTCAGGCAATATGCTTAAGGCATTATGTCAGTTCATGACGATGATGATTTCCGCCAATTCAAGATATGATAAATTTGTACGCAATGAGCCCGGCGGAACACTCAACAATCAGGAACTACAAGGACGTGACCTGTTCCAGTCCAACTGTGCCTCATGCCACAAAACCGACCTCTTTACAGACCATTCGTTCCGTAACAATGGCCTGCCACCCAATCCTAATCTAAATGATTTGGGCAGGGAAACCGTTACCGGATTTGCCCGCGACCGTTATAAATTTAAAGTCCCGAGCCTCAGGAATGTTGCACTTACTGCTCCTTACATGCACGATGGCCGTTTTGGTTCGCTGCAATCTGTATTGAATTTTTATTCTAACGGAGTACAAAACACGGAAAACCTCGACCCGTTGCTTCAACAGCATCCAACCTTAGGTATACCGCTCAATCAAACAGAAAAAGAAGCGATTATCGCATTTCTGAAAACACTAACCGATGAAGAGTTTATCCAAAACCCGCTCTTCTATTTCCGTACCTAAAATCATAATAATGAAAAAGATATTTTTTATTCTCGCATTATTTGCCCTTTTCGGGCAGACAGCCAGCGCAGGCGCCGAAGAAGATTCTATTTACAACCCGTTCCGAAACTACAGCCTGTTTTTTGGAGAAGACTGCGATGCCTGCGGATGTTCAGCCAATGGCGGAAGCATGGGATTCAGTTCCATGCTGAATAACAATTTTGTGGGCATCCGGTATTTCCATCAAAGTTATAAAAGCCGTGACGGTGTGTTTAATAATTCTCCGTGGATAGATGAAAACTTCAACACCGTCCAGATATGGACAAGAATACCGTTAGGAAAACGTATCGAAGTTATGGGCCTGATTCCTTATCACTTTAACAACCGCGAAAAAGCAACAGGCAAAGAAGATATTAACGGATTAGGCGACATTACCGTAATGGGGTTCTATACACTTTTCGGAACCCGAACCGACAGTGCAACCGTATTTCACAAATTTCAATTAGGTGCGGGCCTAAAAGCGCCTACCGGAAAATATGACAGCGCCAATAACGGCAGCATAAACCCAAGTTTCCAGTTGGGAACCGGAAGTTGGGATTATATGTTGGCTACAGAATATACTGTTAAGAGAAAGAATCTGGGACTTAATGCTATACTCAACTATATTTTCAAAACTGAAAATGAGAAAAAATATCAGTTTGGCAATCAGTTTAATTATGCGGCTACGCTGTTTTACAACGCTAAAATTGAAAAACTGAATGTAGTACCGCAATTAGGACTTGCCGGAGAAAAATATGAGGAAAATAAAGACCATGGCGAAAAAGTACCGCTCACGGCAGGAGACATATTGTTTGGTAAAATGGGCGTAGAAATAGGACTTCAAAAATGGTCGTTAGGACTAAGTACTATGCTGCCTATTAACCAAAACCTGACAGGTGGCAGAGTCGAGGCTAATTACAGATGGTCATTGAACCTGAACTATTCTCTTTAAGTATCATATTCCGGCTGTTGATTTCACTACACAGACTCAATAGCCGGAATTTAAAAATCCGATAGGGTTCGTTGTCAGATTATTATAGCTTCTTTTTCCAAAAATCTTTATTTTAGCAGTACTATTTGACAATTGCTATAAAAATGAGAAATAAGCCCTTACTGATTTGCCTGCTTTTTTTCTTTTGCGCTTCGGCATGGCCACAAGCCACAGTAAGCAATTATAAAGTTTTTCTGGCAACAGTCAGTTCCGGGACAAAAAACCTACTTATAATACGGAAATTTGAGCAGTACGGAAAGACCAATTATCTTACTGTCGACCTCAACACTATGGACACGCAAATCCTTAGGGCCGACAAGCTAATAACTACTACTATCAGCTGGCAAAAATTATATTCCGACTATGCCAATACACCTTACATAAAAGCACTAACCTATGCCAAAAAACAGTCTTTTGCGTTACAGGATGCCGGAATAATTCACGGTTGGCCTGTAGAAAAAGGCATAAACCTGACTGTCGATTTATGCCCGTCTCACAAACCTCTTGACAGGACCATCTTTACGTCATTGATATCTGAATTCGGAAAAATTGAAAAGCCGGTACCAATTGCACTTTCTATCACAGGACGATTTATGCTCGACCATACCAACGATATGGAATGGCTCAATAGTTTAGAAGCCAAGGGCGATATTGATATTACCTGGATAAACCATACCTACAACCATTATTATGAGCCAAAAATGCCCCTGACAGAAAACTTTCTTCTGAAACCGGGCACCAATATTGATTTTGAAGTTTTACAAACTGAAATTGCGCTCCTGGAACGTCAGCTATTGCCATCGGTCTTTTTTAGATTTCCGGGACTTGTTTCAGACAACAGCGTTACCAACGATATCATCAATTACGGGTTAATTCCTATTGGCAGCGATGCCTGGCTGGCTAAAGGACAGAAAGCTAATGCGGGAAGCATCGTTCTTATTCACGGAAACGGGAACGAACCTGTGGGAGTAAATGATTTTATCAAACTGCTTCAGTCAGAAAAACAAAAAGTGTTAGACAAACAATGGCTATTGTATGACCTGAAAGAAAGTATAAGCGAAGAGTTTAAAGAATAACCCCTAACAAGAAATACAATGTCAGTAGATTTTGAAATAATAATACGATTCCTGCTCGCCATCTTATGGGGTGGTCTTGTGGGTGCCGAAAGAGAATATAAAGGAAAACCTGCGGGATTCCGGACTACTATCATGATTTCTTTCGGAGCCTGTTTCTTTACAATAATGTCGATTGCCATTGGAGGCGACAGCAGTCCTGACAGGATAGCTTCTAATATTGTAACCGGATTGGGATTTTTATGTGCCGGAGTCATTTTCAAATCAGACAACCATATTAACGGAATAACCACTGCAGCCACTGTTTGGGCTGTTGCAGCTGTAGGAATGGGAATTGGAGGAGGTTATTATTTCGCTTCTGCAAGCGGCAGCATTCTCATATTATTTATCTTGTTGATACTTCCCTATTTTCAAAAAATCATCGATAAGAAAAATCAGTTAAGAGTACTTACCATTGAATACCGGCAAAACTCCGGGGCTCTTGAACTATGCGAAAACCTGATGAAACAGCACAGGATACGCTATCAGATGGTAAAGCAAATCAGAGAAAAGGAAAATATGACCGCCGTTTGGGAAATACATGGAAATCAGACCCATTTCATATCATTTAACAACAGGATTATGGCTGAGCCTTCCATTGACCGGGTTGAAACATTGCGCTAAAATACCCATCTGAAACCGCCTTTTGAAAAATGTTTTTAAAGAATTCAGCAAAAATATTTCTTCAATAATTTTTTAAAAAATTCTACATTGTTTTTATAAATGAATGAATATTCATTTATATTTGCACCATGAGAATGAGAGATGCAGACAAGATTAGTCTTGTAAGGCAAAAAGCAATTGAATTAATTGCGACACATGGCCTGGAAGGTTTTAGCATGAACAAGCTTGCCAAAGCCTGCGGTATTTCTGTGGCCACACTTTACATTTATTATAAGGACCGGGATGACCTTATCCTGAAAATTGCAGTAGAAGAAGGAAACATAATGGGGGCTGCCATGATTGTTGGATTTGACCCTGAAATGTCGCTCGAAGAAGGCTTGCGTAAGCAATGGGAAAACCGTTGCAACTATTCTATGAAAAATCCTAAGACATCACTTTTTTTTGAACAGCTTCGTAGCTCTTCCTATCAGGAAGAATTTCTCGCCTCGTTCCTGAAAGAATTCAAGTCTGTTGTAGGCAAGTTCATGCACAATATCATCGAAAGAGGAGAAATTGAAAAAATGCCTTTTGAAGTATATTGGTCCATAGCTTTTGCCCCACTCTACAATCTCATCCGCTTTCATAACGAAGGAAAAAGCAAAGGAGGGAGACCTTTTAAGCTTACTGACGAAGTATTATGGCTGACCTTCGACTTTGTAATAAAAGCATTGAAAAAATAATTCATACGCTAATTAAAATCATCAATTCATCAAAAATATGGACAAACAACAATCCTTGTCTTTTACGGGTTATCAAAAATTCGTAATCTTTATATTGGCCATAACACAGTTTACGGTCATACTGGATTTTATGGTCATGTCGCCTTTGGGTGATATGCTTATGAAATCACTTGATTTAAAACCTTCGGCTTTTGGCGTTGCCGTTTCAGCCTATGCGTTTAGCGCCGGAGTATCCGGATTGCTAACGGCCGGTTTTGCAGACAAATTTGACAGAAAGAAGTTATTACTGTTCTTTTACATCGGTTTTATTATCGGAACTATTTTTTGCGGACTCGCAGAAAATTATACGATGCTGGTTGCCGCACGAATCTTTACCGGACTCTTTGGCGGTGTTATCGGTTCCATATCCATGGCTATTATTACTGATATATTTGCTTTGCAACAACGTGGTCGCGTCATGGGATTCATCCAGATGGGATTTGGAGCCAGCCAGGTTTTAGGGGTACCTATCGGTATCTATATTGCTACATTGTGGAAATGGGAAGCTCCGTTCTGGATGATTGCTGCTTTCAGTGTTCTCATAGCCATTGCCATTGCTGTCTATTTAAAACCGTTAACAGCTCACCTGTCCTTACAGCACGATAAGTCCGCCTTTGTTCACTTATGGCATACGGTTTCAAAACGCGATTACCGCATTGCTTTCACATCAACAGCTCTGCTTTCAATAGGTGGATTTATGATGATGCCGTTTGGTAGTGCCTTTGCGGTTAACAATCTTGGGGTTAATTATAATCAACTTACCATGTTGCTAATGGTTTCGGGTATCAGTTCGCTGGTTGTCATGCCAATAATAGGAAAACTAAGCGATAAAATAAACAAGTACACTTTATTTGCAGGAGCATCGGTATGGATGATGATTATATGTGTAGTTTATACTAATCTTAGTGTTACGCCCTTGCCAATTGTAATGGTATTGAATATCATGATGATGATGGGTATCATGAGCCGTATGATTCCATCTTCGGCTTTGACAAGTGCTGTTCCTGATATGGCAGACCGTGGTGCTTTTATGAGTATCAATTCCTCACTACAGCAAATTGCGGGAGGAATTGCCGCTGCAGTAGCCGGTATGATTGTTACGCAGGAAAGCAAAGGAAGTCCGTTAGTAAATTACAATATTGTAGGATATGTAATTGTCTGTATCTCCATTATCAGTATTATCCTGATGTGGCGTGTCTACAAGCTGACAATTAAAAAAACACAGTATACTCAGGTAACAACGTCACAAGATGAAGCACCGCAAAACTTAAATGAAGTACTTTAAAAAAGAAAAAGCGAAAAGAATATCTTTTCGCTTTTTTTATACTCATTGGATTTGCCCTATGATTTATGAAGGAACTGCCTTAATACATACTGCAATATACCTTCGTTTCTATAGTATTCAATTTCAATTTTGGAATCCAGTCGGGCAATTGCTTTAAATTGGATTTTTTCTCCGTTTTTCCTTTGGGCAGTAACCTCAACTTCTTTTAATGGCCTGATGTCATTGGCAATTCCGGTTATACTGAATTGTTCGGTTCCGGTAAGTCCTAAACTCTCCGCATTCTGACCGGACAGATATTGTAAAGGCAACACGCCCATTCCTACCAGATTGCTCCTGTGGATTCTTTCATAACTTTCGGCCAATACAGCCTTAACACCTAATAAGAAAGTTCCCTTCGCAGCCCAGTCTCTTGAAGAACCGCTTCCGTATTCTTTTCCGGCCAGGATAATCAGCGGAGTCTGTGCTTCTTTATATTTAACCGAAGCGTCATACACAGTCATTTCCTCTCCTGTTGGCAGGTATTTTGTATAACCGCCTTCTTTATCTGCCAATTTGTTTTTAATACGGACGTTGGCAAAAGTACCGCGAATCATAACCTCATCATGTCCACGACGCGAACCATATGAATTAAACTCTTCTTTGGGTACTCCGCGGCTAAGCAGGTATTTTCCTGCAGCGGATGATTCACCATAAGAACCGGCAGGCGAAATATGGTCGGTTGTAATACTGTCGCCCAAAACCAGTAATGCACTGGCATTTTCTATATCTTTCAAGGGTTGCGGATGGTCAGGAAGATTTTTAAAGAAAGGAGCTTCCTTTATATAGGTAGACTGATTGTCCCAGACATATATTTTTTCGTTTGGCACCTCAAGGTTCTGCCAGATTTCGTTACCGTCAAAAATAGTCCCGTAGCTGTTGGCAAATTGTTTAGGTGATAATACTGAGCTCATAATGCTGTTAATCTCATCGTTTGAAGGCCATATATCTTTTAAATAGACCGGCTGCTGGTTTGGGTCATAGCTAATTGGTTCATTTAAAAGGTCAATGTCAACGCGACCGGCAATTGCATAAGCAACAACCAGCATTGGTGACATCAGGAAGTTCATTTTGATTTGCGGATGTATCCTTGCTTCAAAATTTCTGTTACCGGAAAGTACAGAAGCCATTACCAAATCATGCTCTTCAATAGCTTTGGCTATATGCGCAGGAAGCGGTCCTGAATTTCCAATACAGGAAGTACAGCCATAACCTACGATATGAAATTTCATTGATTGCAGGTCATCTAATAAGTCGGCTTTGATGAGATAATCCGTTACAACTTTAGAACCCGGCGCCAAAGAGGTTTTGACCCACGGTTTTACATTGAGTCCGCGTTCTCTTGCTTTTCGGGCTACCAGTCCTGCTCCAATCATCACATAGGGATTTGAGGTATTCGTACAGGAAGTTATGGCGGCTATAACAACAGCGCCATCCGATAACATAAACTGCTCCTGCCCTACAGTTACGGTAACGATTTTCATACCGTCTTCTATTTTTTCTTCAATCTTCGTATCCGGCACCATTGCAGTTTCCGTTTGCATTGGCAAACTGCTTCCTCCTTCGGCAAACCATCGTGTCAGTTGTTCCTGCGGTTTGATGTATTTACGCCCGAATGACTGATTCAGGACATCGATAAACGTTGTCGGAAAATTTTTCAGCAATATCTTATCCTGTGGTCTTTTAGGTCCCGCAACTGTTGGCTCTATCGTTGAAAGGTCTAATTCCAGAACATGTGTATAGGTGATTTCTTCATTTCCGGTACGCCACAATAAATTGGCCTTGCAGTAATCTTCTACAAGTTGCACCTGATTCTCCGAATGGTTCGTCATACGCATGTATTCCAACGTTTTCTCATCAATTGGGAAATAGGTTACCGTACAACCAAATTCCGGCGACATATTACCTATTGTAGCTCGGTCAGGAACAGTAAGATTATCCAGTCCCGGACCAAAAACTTCAACAAACTTTCCAACTACGCCATATTTGCGAAGCAGTTCGGCTATAGTCAAAACCATATCGGTTGCCGTAGAGCCTAACGGAATCTTTCCTGTAAGTCGTAATCCTATAACTTCCGGCATGATAAAATAGATAGGCTGTCCTAAAATGGCAGCTTCTGCCTCTATTCCTCCAACACCCCATGCTATGACGCCTATTCCGTTCACCATTGGCGTATGGCTGTCTGTTCCTACCAGCGTATCCGGAAACACTTCCCCATTACGCTCAATCACACCTTTAGACAGGTATTCCAGATTGACCTGATGGCAGATACCCATGCCCGGCGGTACCACACTAAAATTGCTAAATGACTTTTGTGCCCATTTCAAAAACTGATAACGTTCTTTGTTTCGCTTGTATTCTTCATCCATATTACGGGCATAGGAATACTCCGTTCCAAAATAATCGACCTGCACAGAATGGTCAATAACCAAATCTACAGGAATCAACGGATTTATTTCATCGGGATTCTTGCCTTTACGGGCAATTTCGGCCCTTAGTGAAGCAATATCAACAACTGCTGGAACGCCTGTAAAATCCTGCATCAAAACGCGGGCCGGCTTAAAAGGAATGTCCTTATCCGAAGCTTCGGGTTTCCAATTCAGCAGGGTTTCAATATTTTCGCGTGTAATCGCAAAATCATCAAAGTTACGCAATGCATTTTCCAACAGTATCCGGATAGAAAATGGCATCTTTTTGATGTTGAATCCGTGCTTTTCCATTTCAGGCAGGCTATAATAAGTAAAGGCTCCGTTTTTGGTATTCAGCAATTTCTTAATCTGATAAATGTCTTTTGTCATAAATCACACGTATTAGTTAATTGAAAAGTACTATAAAGATAAGGCTTCTCTGTGATACAGCAATATTTGGAATGCTGATTAATCGGGGAAAAATTATGGCTTTAGAAAAATTTACCTTACAAAACCAAAAAGCCCCATTTTCATGGGGCTCATTGCTTGCATAATTTAAGTAACTAATTCAAATCCTATATAATTGAAACAATTATAAGTTCAAGCAATATATTGATATCGAACTATTTAAACTTAACTATTTACAAATATAGAAATTAGAACCAATTATTCCGAATGAAGTAACAGTCATTTCTGAAATCGATTGTTATTTCTTTTCAGATAATTCCTTGATTTTATTCAGCGCTTTGGGCCAGGTTTCATTGAAGAAATCCTCATATTCCTCGGTTATGCCCATATCAACCAAAAGCTGCGTCTTACCATTTACCGTCTTTAGGGTATAATTTTCAAGGGCTCCGGCCCAATCGTTACTCTTTTCGTTTTCTGTATGCTCGATTCCGTCCATTATGACTCCTAAATGCTCAATAGACATGTATTCATTGGGAATGTTTTTCGCAATTCTGGCTATCATGCCTTCATTATCTGCATTCAGGAAAAGTACTTTACTGCCTTCTTTCCAATCCGTTTCTGCTCTCGATCCTTCACTAAAAGGAGCTGTCCATTGCGGATATGTTTCTTTTCCCCATAAAATGTCCCATACTTTTTCGCGTGGTGCATCCACTTCTATTGAAAATTCTATTTTTTTCATCGTTTTATTGTTTTTTAGTTGTAGCAGTCTGTTTATCAGACCATCTATTACAAATATCCGTCCTTTTTGATTAGTATAAAGGGGCAAAATGCGACAATATCGAGGGTCATTTGGGTAAGATTTTTATTTTTTTTCACAGCCTATGCAACCATTTTCAAACGAGTTGCGTCTATGCTAATAGAAGTCGGTTTTTAATCGGCACCAGAAACACAAACTTTAAAACATATAAAAATGAAACGTATTTTACTTTTAGCCATCCTATTGCCAACATTCAGTTTTGCTCAGGAAAAACAAAATGACAACACAGAAACACCTGAATTAAAACAAAGATTCTGGATTTATGGAAATTCCACCTATTCTGACCCAATACAAACAGGATTGACACTGGAATATAAAAGCAAGAATTTAGACAGTGGCAGAAACTCTTCCAACATATTGAATCTTTCTTATGGAATGATGAATTATGACAACGATATTATAGATGTTGACGGAACCGGTTTTGTAATTGAATTGGGAAGCAGAACCTACATTGAAAAAGGTAAATGGGACGGATTTTATGCTGAAAACTTTATTTCTTATGGAAACATAAAATTTGATGAAACTATTGGCGGTTTAGGAAAGTTCGACGGAACCTATTCTTACTGGAGTATCATTAATCCAAACGTAGGTTACAAATTCATGATTGGAAAAAAATTCAGCATCGACCCCTACGTTGGAGCTAACTGGAAATGGGAAGTAAAAGGTAAAGGTGATGTAGACAATAAAAACGTCGATAACTTTGTATTCAGAGCAGGATTAAAAGTCGGATTTAGCTTCTAATATTACATCGGATTATCAGGGCTAAAAATTAAAGTAATAATTTACTCTTTTTTAGCCCTTTCTATACTTATTCCATTAAAAACTGTAACAGCAAAATACCACATCATCAATGAAAAAATCATTTTTCCTTATTTCTTTAATTGCACTTATGACGCTTACAAGCTGCAGGGTTACCAAAACAATAACCATGATTAATGCCAAATCCAATGCAGCCGAAACTGAAGTAGAGTTCATAAAACATAAGATTACTTCCATTTCGTTCCTGCCATTAAGCGAAGAACAGGAAGAAATTGCCATTAGCATCTGGAAAAAGGAAAAGGAACAGTTGGAAAAAAACAGGCTGAAAAAAAATTCCGAAATCGCACGGGTTATTTTTCAATCTGAAAATGAATTCAGAAGTATATTGACACCGGAACAGCTACAGGAATACAAAGCAGAATATAACGATTCCATGATAACAAAATATTTCCTAAGCAACCGGGCTATGAATGAAATTAAAAGGATTTATAAATTGGAAGGAGAAATCAGATAAAACCTATCGGGCAAGCACACGCTCCAGTTCTCTTCTGTAAGTAATGCCCACCGGAATCTTTTGGCTGTTCACGACAAGTACATCTCTTTCATTTTCTTCAATCTTGTCAACGGCCACTATATACGATTTATGAACCCGTAAAAACTGCCCTCCCGGCAAACTCGCCTCCAGCTCATTGGTAGTCATTGAAGCCAAATATGTTTTCCCGGATGTAAAAATCTTGACATAATTGCCATAGCTCTGTGCAAAAAGAATTTTCCTGACATCCAGATCTACTATCCCCCCATCTGCTTTTATGCTGATGAACAGGTTGGAAACCATCGCTTTTTTTTCGGCATAAAAAGAAAAGAAACGCTCAATAGATTTCAAAAAACGTGGAAAATAAATGGGTTTTAAAAGGTAATCAATTACGCCATAATCATAACTTTCCAAAGCAAATTCGGAATATGCCGTAGTGAGGATGGTTCTGGGTTGTGACGGAAGAATCTTTAGCAATTCCAGTCCGGTTATTTCAGGCATATCAATATCGAGAAACATCAGGTCAACCGGGTTTTCCCGTATATAATTCATGGCTTCTATACCATTATAACATTGGTGTACCAGCTCTAATTCCGGATTTTGACGAATATAATTGGTTAGCACATAATGGGCTGCAGGTTCGTCATCAACAATAATGCATTTTTTGGGATCCTTCATCATTCGGCTATTTTTTTCAGGGGAAGTTCTAAATTAACAGCATATTCTTTACCAGAATTATTGATTTCAAGCTTGTAATCATTGCCATAAATAAGCTTTAGACGTTCCGTTGTATTCCTGATTCCTATTCCCGTTGAAACGACATTTACTTTCTTTTCGGGTATGGAATTCAGTATTTTCAAATACAATTTCCCTTTTTCTACCACCATGGTAATATGTACAAAGCAATTTTCAATGGCGCAGGTTCCGTGTTTGAATGCATTTTCTACAAAAGCAATCAGCAGCATCGGAGAAATCTTATAGGCATTTTCATTATCAATCCTGCTTTCATACGTAATCTCACAACGATAGCCTACACGTTCCTTTTCAAGCTGTATGTAGCTGTTAATAAAAGACAGTTCTTCGTCCAGCGAGACGCATTGTTTCGCATTGCTTTCCAGCTGATAGCGCATCAGTTGCGATACTTTCATAATCAAATCCGGAGTTCTTTGCGGAAATTCAAGACTGATTCCGTAAAGCGTATTAAAAGTATTAAAAAGAAAATGCGGATTCAATTGACTTTTAAGCGAGTTGAGCTGCATCTGGTTAAAGAGTAAGGCCTCTTCCCTTTTTTTCTTTTCTTCTCTGTAAAACTTAAGGAACATGACCGGCCCTAAAATACAGATTAAAGTTCCCACAACAGTTGCCAGTTGGTATTGGTAGCTCTTCTGGTGAGAGAATTCATATAAGGAGGAAGCTTTGGTTAGCCAAACCGATGAAATCTCATAAACGATAACCGAAAAAAGAAGCGCCAGCAAAATCGTCAGTCCCAGATATAAAAGTCCTTTATGTTTTTTTACCAATATGGGTAATAAAAAAAAGCGGTTGGCCTGTGCATGCAGGTATAGCATCAGGTAATAGCCTACACCTGAAAAAACAGCAATTGGAGAATTAAATAAAATCCAATCGTTTTTCAGGGAAAAAATAGAGAATGAAAACAGTAATATTGCAACCTCCTGCCACCATTTATTGTCCAAAACATTGTCGACTTTCAATTTCATTTTTTGCAATTAAGGCTACAAATTAACGATTTATTATTAAATTTTTATCGGATTTAATGACCAATTGAATTCGTCATTTTTTATGAACGATTTGTCATTTAAAACAGCCTCACCTCCTACGTCTGCTGTAAATTTGCACTTTCAAACTTATATCAGGCTTAAAAAATGACTACAAAAAGAATAAGTCTTTTCCTTCTAACCCTCTTTTTCTTTCAAGGGTTTTCCCAAACCCTTAGCCTGAAAGAAGCTGTAGAAACGGGAATGACTAACTACGGAACCCTAAAGGCAAAAAACAAATATGCCGAGGCTTCCAAAGAAAGCGTAAAACAGGCACGCAGAGACTATCTGCCCAACTTAAATCTGGCGGCCCAACAAGATTACGGAACTGTCAATGGCCAAAACGGACCTTTGTATGGATTTGGCGGACTTGGTGTTGCTTCATCCGGACTACCACTCCCGGAACAAAACTGGAATGCGGCTTTTGGGGCCTTATATCTGGTCAACATGAATTGGGATTTCTTCACTTTTGGAAGAGCAAAACAGCGAATCAATCTGGCAAAAGCAGATGCTGAACGCTCTGAAAAAGATTTGGAACAGGAAAAATTCCAGCACAAAATCAAAATTTCTGCTGCCTATCTCAACCTGCTGGCAAGCCAACGACTGCTGATTTCACAGGAAAAAAATCTGGAGCGAGCCGTTGTTTTCCAAAAAATAGCGGCGGCACGAGTAAAAAACGGATTGCTTCCCGGTGTAGATTCAACACTGGCTTCTGCCGAAGTATCCAGGGCAAAAATCATGCTGAATCAGGGCAAAGACCAGGTCAAAGAACTGAACAACAAGCTGGTGGCTCTTATGGGAACAGACATCAAAGACTATGTTCTTGACAGTACATTCGTAAAAAAAATACCAACGTCCATCCTAAGACTCGAAACAGCAACCGACACACTAAATCCTATACTGCAATATTACAGAAGCCGAATCGATTTCAGCAAACAGCAGGTAAGGCTTTTCAAAAGGGAGTACTATCCTACTTTTAGTCTTTTTGGTGTTTACCAGACACGCGCTTCGGGATTCAATTCCAATTATGCTGTCGACCAGACTTCTTATACACGAAATTATTTTGACGGAATCAGTCCAGACCGCCAGAATTATCTTCTTGGTGTTGGCGTTACCTGGAATCTTACCTCCATTGCAAGGTCAAGCAAAAAAGTGAGTGCCCAAAAGCTCATCTCAGAAGCTTTGCAGGAGGAATACAATGTAATTGACCAGCAACTCAAGACACAATCTGATGCTGCCGATGCCAAAATCAGATATGCCATGGACAATTATGCTGAGGCTCCAAAACAGGTACAGGCGGCAGAACAGGCCTATCTTCAAAAAACAACCCTCTATAAAAACGGACTGACCAATCTTGTGGATGTCACCCAAACGCTTTATACGCTGAACCGTGCCGAAATAGACAGGGACATCATTTATACCAATGTTTGGCAATCGCTTTTGATGAAAGCCGCCGCAACAGGAGATTTTGAATTATTTATTAATGAATTTTAATTTTTACCACAGATGAATTTAATACGTTTTGCACTTCGCAAACCTATCTCCATATTGGTACTAGTGGCCGGGCTTTTCTTTTTCGGAATTGGGGCCGTTCGTGACGTCAAAGTAGATATTCTGCCAAAAATGAACCTTCCGGTAATTTATCTGGCTCACCCTTTTGGAGGTTATACTCCAAATCAGATGGAATCCTATTTTGCAAAAAACTATGTCAATGTTATGCTTTTTGCCAATGGTGTCAAGTCGATTGAAACCAAAAACATTCAGGGATTGACATTGATGAAAGTGACCTATTATGAGGATACCAACATGGCACAGGCCGCTGCCGAATTAAGTGCGCTTTCCAACAGGATTCAGGCCGCTTTCCCTCCGGGTTCACAACCGCCGTTTATTATCCGCTTTGATGCTTCTTCCCTTCCTGTTGGTCAGTTGGTATTGAGCAGTAAAACGCGTTCAAACAATGAATTACAGGATTTGGCTAACGTGTATGTCCGTGCTTCCTTTACTTCAATTCCCGGATTGCTGTCACCGCCACCATTTGGAGGAAGCCCGCGAACTATTGAAATAAATGTTGACCCGGATTTATTGCGTTCACATAATCTTACCCCTGACCAGATTGTAGATGCTATCCGTATCAACAACCAAACGGCTCCTTCCGGAAATGTAAGGATTGGAGACCAGAACTATATCACGCCAACAAACAATACTATCAAGGAAATTAAGGATTTTGAAAAGATTCCATTATTCAAAGGCGGTATTCAAAACCTGTATCTTGGCGATGTAGCTACCGTAAAAGACGGTGCCGATATTACTGCCGGATATGCTTTGGTTAACGGAAAACGCTCCGTTTATGTGAGTATTGCAAAAGCCGGAGATGCTTCTACCTGGGATGTAGTACAAAAGCTAAAGGCAGATTTGCCAAAAATACAAAGCACGCTTCCGGAAGATGTAAAATTATCCTACGAATTTGACCAGTCTGTTTACGTAATCAATTCCGTAAAAAGTTTGATTACCGAAGGTATTATTGGTGCGGTACTGACTGGATTGATGGTACTTTTATTTTTAGGTGACCGCAGAGCCGCTATTATCGTAATCCTTACCATTCCTATCTCTATCATTTCAGGTGTATTGTTCTTAAAATTATTCGGACAAACCATCAACCTGATGTCCCTCAGCGGATTGGCATTGGCTATTGGAATTCTGGTTGACGAAAGTACGGTGACTATTGAAAACATACACCAGCATCTCGACATGGGAAAACCCAAGGCACTCGCCATTTGGGATGCCTGTAAGGAAATTGCATTGCCAAAACTGCTGATTCTTCTCTGTATTCTTGCTGTTTTTGCCCCTGCATTTACCATGAAAGGAATACCCGGAGCCTTGTTCCTGCCGTTGGCTTTAGCAATTGGTTTCTCCATGATTATTTCCTTCCTGCTATCGCAGACGTTTGTTCCGGTTATGGCAAACTGGCTGATGAAAAGCCATCCTAAACAAAAACATGGTCCGGAAATGACAGACGATGAAGCTGAATTTATTGCTTCAGGACTTACGCCGGAATCAGAAGATGACACATTCAACCAAAAGAAAATATTAGTTGAGAGGAAGGATTTTAATAATGATGGAAAAATTAGTCGTTTTGAACGATTCAGAAATCGGTTTATGCGAATGCTGGAACGCCTGTTCCCGCTTCGAAAACCGGTTGCGCTTTTCTATTTGTTAGGTATCACAGGATTGGCAATACTGCTCCTTAATGTAATTGGACAGGACGTATTTCCTAAAGTCAATTCAAGTCAGTTCCAGATGCGACTTCGTGCTGCCGACGGAACCCGTTTGGAGCGTACGGAAGAAAAAGCCTTAAAAGCTTTAAAAGAACTTGAAAATATGGTAGGCAAAGAACATGTTTCTATCTCTTCGGTTTATGTTGGGCAACACCCTTCCCTCTTTTCCGTATCGCCAATCTATATGTTTACAGCCGGACCGCATGAAGCCGTTTTCCAGATTGGATTGAAAGATTATCATGCCGACATGGATGAATTTAAAGACCAATTCCGCGAAAGGATTAAGAAAATCCTGCCAGACGTGAAGATTTCTTTTGAACCAATCGAACTCACTGATAAGGTATTGAGCCAGGGTTCTCCTACTCCTATTGAAATCCGTATTGCGGGAAAAAATAAAAAGCTGAACGAAGAATATGCCAATAAGATTATTGCCAAGCTAAATAAAATCAGCTATTTCAGAGACGTTCAGATTGCGCAACCTATCAAATATCCGTCATTGGATATTAACATCGACAGGACACGTGCAGCGCAGGTTGGCGTTGATATGAACGAAATATCGCGTTCCTTAATCGCTTCGACTTCATCTTCCCGATATACCGAAAAAAATACCTGGATTGATGAAAAAGCAGGACTGTCTTATAATGTACAGGTACAGGTTCCTTTAAACAAGATGAAAAGCGTTCATGATATGGGCGAAATTCCTTTGCTTAAAAATTCAACAAGGCCTGTCTTGAGCGATGTGGCTACAATCACGCCTTCTTTCACCTATGGAGAAAATGACAATCTAGGTGCCATGCCATATATTTCTGTAACCGGAAATATTCACCAAACCGATTTGGGAACGGCTTCAAAAGACGTGCAGAAAACTATTGCTTCTTTAGGAGAACTGCCTAGAGGTCTGTTTATCGAACCTATCGGATTAAGCAAAGTATTGGGAGAAACCATGAGCAGCCTGCAAGGCGGATTATTGGTTGCCGTGGTTGTTATCTTCCTGATGCTTTCAGCCAATTTCCAATCGTTCCGTATTTCGTTAGTTATCCTGACAACAGTTCCTGCGGTAGTTCTTGGTTCGTTATTGCTTTTGTTAATCACCGGCTCAACGTTAAACCTTCAATCCTATATGGGAATCATCATGTCTGTTGGAGTATCCATTGCCAATGCCGTACTTTTGGTCACGAATGCAGAACAGCTCCGGAAACATAACGGTGACGCACTCCTATCTGCCAGAGAAGCGGCTTCTTTAAGACTTCGCCCTATCCTGATGACGAGCGTTGCCATGATTGCGGGAATGTTGCCAATGGCCATAGGCCATGGTGAAGGTGGTGACCAGGTTTCGCCTTTGGGAAGAGCCGTTATTGGAGGCTTATTATTCTCTACTTTTACGGTGCTGATTATCCTGCCTCTGATTTTTGCATGGATACAAGGTAAAACCTCAACACAATCCGTATCACTGGACCCGGAAGACAAAGAAAGTAAACATTATATATCATCATTACACCCACAAAATGAAAAATAATTTATACAGAACATCGGCCCTATTATTGCTTCTGGCTGTTTTAAACAGCTGTGGCCCGTCAGAAAAGGCTGAAGCCGCACCTGTTGAAGAAACAGCACCTGCTGCTATTGAAACTTTTCAAATCAGCAAAGAAAAATTATCTACAGAACTACGGATTCCTGCAGAACTCACAGGTTTTCAGCAGGTTGATATTTACGCTAAAGTAAGCAGCTTTGTAAAAGAACTGAAAGTAGATATTGGAAGTCAGGTAAAAAAAGGACAGCTTTTAATGGTTTTGGAAGCACCGGAAATCAGTTCCCAACTTGCCGCTTCAGAATCAAGACTCCGCTCTCAGGAAGCGGTCTATATGGCAAGCAACAGCACCTACAAAAGAATTCTTGAAACCAGTAAGGTAGAAGGAACTATTTCCAAAAACGACCTGGAGCAGTCTGAAGCCAGAAAAAATTCGGATTATGCACAGCTACAGGCGGCCAAAGCGTCTTATAAAGAAATCCAGAACATTCAGGGTTATCTGCAAATTCGTGCCCCATTTGATGGAGTCGTTGCTGCCCGAAATGTCAATCTTGGTGCTTATGTTGGTCCGGCCGGAAAAGGCTCTGAACTGCCTTTGTTTACATTACAGGAACAAAGCAAGCTCCGCCTTTCTGTATATGTTCCTGAAATGTATACCGGCTATTTGAAAAACGGTGATGAAATTAGTTTCACTGTCAAATCGATGCCCGGACAGATTCTTAAAGCAAAAGTATCCCGTATGTCAGGAGCTTTGGATAGCCGACTGCGTTCAGAACGTGTTGAAATGGATGTTATCAATACTACTAAAAAACTTTTACCGGGCATGGTAGCTGAAGTATTACTGCCACTAAAAGCTCAGGACAGCAATTATGTTATTCCTAAAACTGCATTGGTCACCTCAAGCGAAGGAACATTTGTTTTGGAAGTTGTAGATAATAAAACCGTCAGAAAACAGGTTCAAAAAGGCCGCGAAGTAGAAGACCGTGTGGAAATTTTCGGAGATATTCCCGAAAATGCACAACTGGTCAAACTGGCTTCGGAAGAAATAAAAGACGGAACTCCTGTAAAATAAAATTTCCTCCCCTTCTAAATAACCCTTTGGCTTCCGGAATCATTTTCGGGAGCCTTTTTTATAATTTTAGTATCACAAAACCTTATCGTCTTAGCGCATTTGCGAGCAATTATTTTCACACAAAGACGCAAAGGCGCTAAAATAAACTTATCGAGATTTATTACAAAAGCTTATCCTAAATAATCGCTTTTATTTCTTAAATTCGTAATTGTTCTATCCCAAAGCATGACCGACCTCTTTAAAAAATACATTATTGATACCCAATGCGCCACTGAAAGTCAATATGAAGAAGTGGAGCATCTTGTCCATCCTGTCAATATAGCAAAAGGGCAGTTATTATTACAGGAAGGCGAAATCTGCGACAAGGCCTATTTTGTTTGCAAAGGCATTCTTCGCTCCTATACTTTGGATGAATCCGGCAAAGAGCATACCATCCAATTTGCTCCGGAAAACTGGATTATTGCAGACAGAAGCAGTTTTTATTTTCACGAACCTTCAGAAATGTATATCGATGCTTTGGAAAACACCGAAGCGGTTTATGTGCAAAAAGAATTTTTCGACATTGCTGCAAAAAAGTTTGAAAATTTTACAAAAGTCAATACGCTTGCACTCCATAACAATATCAGGCATATGGAAAAAAGAATCAATTATCTTTTAAGTGCATCGGCAGAAAAAAGATATTTGAAATTCATTGAAACCTATCGTGATTTATCGCTCAGGGTTCCACAACTGCTCATTGCCTCCTACCTGGGTATTACTCCGGAAGGTTTAAGCCGCGTTAGAAAAGAACTGGCAAATAAAAACTTCAACAGAGATTAGCCGTTATCCATTTCTTAACCTAGGTTAAGAGCCATGATTTTGATACTGTCTACCTTTACAGTAGTAAAAAAAAACATACAATCATGGACTATACAATCACACATAATGAAAGCCGTAAACGATTCGAAATCAGTTTGGATGGAAAGACGGCCTATGTAAAATATGAACTTTTTGACGGAGGCATTGCTTATATGCACACTATTGTTCCTGCTGAACTGGAAGGTAAAGGAATAGCTTCTGCCCTCGCAAAATATGTCCTCGACTATGCAAAGAATAACGGACTGAAAGTAAAACCTTATTGTCCGTTTATTAATGCTTATATCGACAGGCATCCTGAATATCAGGAAAATTCACTTTTTCACACTAAACATTGAGTATCATGACAACAAAAAAAATAGAACGCATAATTGCACCACCAGCTCCGCATATGGTTGGAGATGGTTTCAGAGTACATAATTTTATCCCGTCTGCATATGGTTTGAGTATGCAACGCATGAGTCCTTTTATTATGATGGACTATAATTCTAAATTTTACTTTCCTCCTACGCAGGAATTAAGAGGCGTTGGCGTACATCCGCACAGAGGGTTTGAAACCGTAACTATTGCCTACAAAGGAAAAGTAGCGCATCATGACAGTGCCGGCAACAGCGGTGTTATTGGCGAAGGTGACGTGCAATGGATGACCGCGGCATCGGGAATTCTTCACAAAGAATATCATGAAGAGCAATTCAGTAAAGAAGGCGGAGAGTTCCAAATGGTACAGCTTTGGGTAAACTTACCGGCAAAAGATAAAATGTCGGCTCCAAAATATCAGGGAATCACAAACGATGCTATTAACAAATTCCGGTTGCCAAATGACGAAGGGCTAGTAGAAGTAATTGCAGGAACCTATAACGGTATTTCCGGAACTGCCTCTACATTTACTCCCGTAAATCTGTTGAATGCTAAACTGAATAAAGGAGCCTCCGCTTCATTTGATTTTCCGGCTTCCTATAATACGGCATTGCTTGTATTGGAAGGAAGCATCAAAGTCAATGGTGAAGATAAAGTGGCAACAGACCATTTTGTATTATTTGCCAATGAAGGCGAAGAATTTACGATTGAAGCATTGGAAAATGCTGTAGTATTGGTTTTGGGCGGAGAACCTATTAACGAGCCCATAGCCGCACATGGTCCGTTTGTAATGAACACACAGCAGGAAATAATTCAGGCCTTTAATGATTTTAATATCGGCCGTTTTGGATATCTTGAATAAAAAGAAGCCCGAACTTAGTTGTTCGGGCTTTATTTTTGCTTAAAATTCCGTCTCAATTCCTATATATTCCTGATTCCCATTAATCCAATAACGTGAAATATAGTTTTCGTCCTCCTCAAGGCATTGAATGGCCTTATCAATTATCAGGGCATCATAAATCTTATAATCCTGTACCTGGTGTTCATCCAGAATAAGAATAACCTCAAAAAAGGTGGCCGGTTCTTCTTTTATATTGTCCGGAGTATCTGACTGGCTTTCAATATCGCAGAACGATTCCACCTTATACAATTCGGCTTTCCCCGATTTAAGGCAGTCTATTATCCTGTCAATGATGTCTCTCGTTGTCTCATCATCAAGGTTTTTACCTGCAATTTTTAATCTCTCCGGCATCTTAAATTGGCACATTGCGACCATTGTAATCTTTTTTAAATTTATTTTCAGCTTTTATAAATTTCGGCTATTTCTGCCAAAAAACCATTATACAATTGTCGCAATGATTTACAGATTTCATTACGTTAAAGTATAGCCAAACCCATTCATTTAGAATTACATTTTCTATCTTTGGTAAACAAACTAATTTGAATCTTGCTTGTAATTAATTTTAAATCAAAAATTTAGCATTAAGTATGAGACTATTCGAAGAAAAGATTAACATTGTATTGGCTGATGATGACAGGGATGAATGTGAATTATTTAAAGAGGCAGTTAGCGAAATCAATGAGAATTACAATCTTATTTTTTTCTCTAACGGAAAAGAACTTATGGACTACCTGAACGACAATGAAATCCATAATCCCGACATCATCTTTTTAGACCTCAATATGCCTTTTATGTCAGGAGTAGACTGTTTGAGACAAATACGTGCTGACGAAAAATATTCTGACACCGTAATTGCCATTTATTCCACCTCATCTTCCGATCAGGACCAGGAAGACACCTTTACATTAGGAGCTAATGTTTATATAAAAAAGCCCAGCGATTATGCTGCCATGAAAAAAATACTCCAGCATATTTTCAAAACCTACTGGCAATACCATACGTCAGACATGAACAGGGAAACTTTCCTAATTTCTGTTTAGTATATGCAAAGGAATAAAATTCAAACATTTTAAAATAATGGAAAAGCCGACTTTAAAACAAGCCGGCTTTTTTTATAAATAGAGAAATTGTTTGTTTTATGCAGAACGATAAACAGAAGGTGCCACCTGCATCTGTTTCTTGAAAAAATTATTAAAATGAGCCGGTTCTTCAAAACCCAGACAATAACTGATTTCCGAAATGTTCCAGTCTGTATGCTTTAGCAAGGCTTGTGCTTCATTAACCAATCGCTGTGAAATCAAATCGGTTGTGGTTTTTCCGGTAGTCATTTTAATGGCACGGTTCAGGTGATTGACATGAACATAGAGCTTTTCTGCAAAATCCTTTGCAGAACGGAGCGTAAACCGTTGCGATGGCGATTCTATAGGAAACTGCCTTTCCAGCAATTCCGTAAAAACCGAAGTTATTCTGGAATTTGCATCCGGATGTTGGTAAAGTTTCTCAGACGGCTCAATTTTCATCGCACTGTGAATCATTTCCGTAACATAATTGCGAATCAAATCATATTTATAAACATAATCCGAATTGATTTCGTTAATCATCCTCTGGAAAATATCACTAATCTGTTTGTCCTGCTCTTCATTAAGAATATAAGCCGGCTTGCCTCCTATTTTGAACATAGGCAGACTGGAAATGCTGTTTCGTAATGACTCCGTAAAAAAGGCTTCTTTGAAAATACAGAAAAAGCCTGAACGGTCGTCAGACAACGATTCAACAGTATAAGGCACCTGCGGATTGAAAAAAATAAGTGCGGAACCGTTAACTTCAAGGCTTTTATCGGCATAATGGAAAACATTTTTTCCTCTTGCCAGGCTAATTTTATAAAAATCTCTTCTTGTATAACTTATCGGGACATATACATCATTTTTATAGCAGTCTTCAGCTCTGATAACATTAAAGTAGCCCAGACCCTGCTGTAAATCCTCAGGTAGGTAATTGAGCTTTTGTTTATAAAAATCTTCTATCGTTTCGGTCTTCGGCATAATTTTATTTTTTAGGAACCAGCCTTTTTACAGGCTGGTTGTATATTGTAAGTTTCAATTGTAAAATTCAAATACGGCTATCATTCCTGAAAGTCGGTTGAAAGTGTGGTATCTTTCCAATCTTCTAACATTTGTGTCAGCGTTCCTAATTTTGCTGACGCTCTTCTGTAAGCATCACTTCCAAGATATAATCTTACAGGAGGATTATCGCTTTCAGCCAGATTAATCATCACTTCTGCTGCTTTTTCAGGGTCACCTAGCTGATTACCATTCATTTTATGGAACTTATCGTGTGATGCATGAACCTCTTCATAATCTTCTATTGAATTCTCAGCGAACACCAGCGATTCTTTTGTCAAAAACTGCGTTCGGAAAGCTCCCGGGGCGATAGCCGTAACCTTGGTACCAAGTTGCCTTACATCATCTGCCAATGATTCTGACAAACCAATGATAGCGTGTTTGGCCGCCGCATAAATAGACCATCCCGTAGCAGGTGCAAATCCGGCTATAGAAGAAATATTGATAATATATCCGGAACGTTGTGCTCTTAGATAAGGCATGGCATATTTGATGACATTGATGGTTCCGAAAACGTTGATATTAAAAGCTTCCGAAATTTCTTCCTGTGACAATTCTTCAATAGTACCTCCTATTCCGTAACCGGCATTGTTCACAATCACATCAATCTTTCCATAAACTTCCTGTGTTCTCCTAATAGATTCAGCTACAGATTGTTCATCTACCAAATCTACTTCCAAAGGTAAGAAATTTTCTGAATTTCCTGCACCAACAGCTTCACTCAAAGTAGCAGCATTTCTTGATGTTGCGGCAACTTTATAACCTGTTGCAAGTAATTTTTTTACTAAGGTAAGTCCCAGTCCTTTTGAAGCTCCTGTTACATACCAGATTTTATCTGTTTTCATATTTTTTTCGTTTAATTAATAATAAATAAGGCTTGCGTCGTAAAAGAATTTAGTTGTCGAATCCGGTAGTTGCGGCATACTCCCGAACTGCTTCCATATTTTCTTTTACTGATTGTATTTTGACTTCTGCCATTGCATAAGCATCCTGTCCTAAAAACAAATGCACCGGAGGATTTTGCATTTCGGCTGTTCTGATAAAAGCTAAGGCTGCTTTATGCGGGTCACCAGGCTGATTGCCATTGATTTCGTTTTCATGTGCAGATTGGACATCTCTAACTGTTTTGTATTCCTGGAGTTGATTTTTAGGAACACTCAATGAGGAATCTTTCAGGAAATCTGTCCTAAAATAACCCGGAGAAACAATAGTTGCTTTTATTCCGAAAGGTTTTACTTCTTCTGCCAACGACTCTGTAAATCCCTGAACAGCGAACTTGGTTGCACAATAGATTCCAAAGCCGGGAAAAGCTCCTGTAAATCCTCCAATAGAGGAAACATTAAAAATATGTCCTGATTGTTGTTTTCTCAAATAAGGCAATACTTTTCGGATAACATTTAAAGAACCGAAAACGTTGACATCAAAGTTTTGTCTTGCTTCAACATCAGTAAGCTCTTCCAAAGCTCCTGCAAGACCGTAACCTGCATTATTAACAATAACGTCAACTCTCCCAAATTGGGCTACAGTTGCCTGTATGCTTTTTTCAATACTCTCTTCACTAAGAAGATTTACCTGCAAAGGCAGAAAATTATCCGCATCACCTATAGCTTTTTTAAGTTCTTCTATACTTCTTGATGTGGCCGCCACTTTTTTACCTTCATTTAGTAACTGTTTCACCAGAGCCAGACCCAAGCCTTTTGATGCTCCAGTAATATACCAAACTTTCTGATTTGAATTTTCCATGATTTAGTTTTTTAAAAAGATTAATGATTCTGTTTGAATTTGATAAGGCAAAATTATTGGCAAAGTGGAACACAGTTATTGCACAGAGCAAAGCAAAAATTGCAAAATTCAAACAATTCTTAATTTCAGGTGGATTGTACTAAGTAAAAAGCAAATGGCTCGCTTTAAGATCTCATAATAAACTTTGTGCCTTGGCGACTTTACGAGCAACAATTTCACGCAAAGTCGCCAAGACGCAAAAGCTAGATTATTAAACACTTTCAATGAGCGATTAAAACTTTAATCAAAAATTAACAAATAATACCAATCGGTATATTTATCTTTGCCATGAAATTTTATCATATCATGGGCAAGGCAGAAAAAACCCGTTCCTATATTATAGAGAAAACAGCACCAATCTTTAATATTAAAGGTTATGCCGGTACGTCTATGAATGATATTACAGAAGCTACAGGACTTACCAAAGGCAGCATTTATGGAAATTTCAGGAATAAAGACGAAGTCGCCCTGGAAGTTTTCGAGTATAACAAAAAGAAAATGCAGGACTTTTTTGCATTGGAAATCAGCAGGAAGAAAACCTATAAAGACAAACTACTCACTTTTCCTGAACTGTACAACCATGTTTTTAACGGGCATTTTATTGATGGCGGTTGCCCGATTATGAATACGGCAATTGAAGCAGACGATACCCATCCAATGCTCAAAGAGGCCGCTAAGAAAGCACTCCTGAATTGGAAAGAGAATCTGGCCAGCCTAATTCAAAAAGGAATCGACAGCAAAGAATTTAAACCGGAAACTAATCCTGAAGAAGCCGCCCTGCTAATGCTTTCTATTATTGAAGGAACCGTAATGATATCAAAACTTACCGGAAAAACGAATTACCTGAAGTCTCTGATGCATTCCTTACGCAAAATCATAAACGACTTATAAATTTTTTTTAATAAAAAATATACCGAATGGTATAAAACAAATTATTACTAAAATGAAAACAAGCAAAAACACAATCTTAATAACTGGCGGAGGCTCTGGAATTGGGTTTGAATTCGCCAAAATATTCTCTGAAAATGACAATCAGGTCATTATTACAGGAAGAAATGAGGAAAAATTAAACAAAGCTGCAACTTTGCTTAAAAACACGACAGCTATAGTTGCTGATATTACCCGTGAGGAAGATGTTGACAAACTGGTGCAAACAATCACAAAACAATATCCAAGCCTGAACGTGCTCATAAATAATGCCGGTAATGCTTCTTATTACGATGTTTTGGTTTCGGGCACCGATGCATTCACAAAGGCATCGGATGAAATCAATACGAACTACCTTTCAATCATAAGGCTTACAGAAAGACTGTTACCCCTACTCAACTCCCAGGAAGAAGCAGCCATTGTCAATGTTTCATCGATTGTAGCTCTAGTTCCAAACAAAACCCTGATTACTTATTCTGCCAGCAAGGCTGCCTTGCATTCCTACACCCAATCCTTACGAATTGCTTTAGACAGGAGCCCTTATGCAACCCAGGTTTATGAAATAATGCCACCATTGGTGAATACTGAATTTTCAAAAGAAATAGGTGGTGAAAACGGAATCAGTCCTGAAGTTGTAGCCCGGGATTTATTGCGCGCCATTGGGGAAAACCAATATGAAATCCATGTTGGGCAGACATCTTACATTTATGAATTGTCACTCACTTCCCCTAAAGATGCTTTACTGACGATGAATTCCCAATCTTAAAAAGAACACGATGAATAAGGATGCCTTTAATTTTTTAAAACAGCATATTGGCAAAGAAGTCACACAATCGCCATCGCCATTTATGAATTGGCTAAAGCCAAAAATGATTGCCGTCACGGAAGGAAGTCTTTCTTTTGAATATACAGTCAGAAAAGAAATGACCAATCCTTTTGGAACGCTTCATGGTGGTGTCATAGGTGCTATAATTGATGATGCCATAGGCGCCACACTAATTTCTTATGGCGAACCTAATTTTTATGTCACCATTAATAATGTAATCGATTATTTCGCTTCCGGCAGAGAAAACGACATCATTATTGCCACAACCGCCATCAATAAAAAGGGAAAAACTATTGTAAATGCCCAGTGCGAAATCTGGAATAGCGATAAGACAAAAATGCTGGCTAAGGGCTATACCAACCTGCTAAAAACAGAAATAAAATGAAACGAGTAGTAATAACAGGCTTAGGAGCCATCACTCCATTAGGAAATTCTATTGACGAATTCTGGAATAATATTATTGCCGGGAAAAGCGGCGCGGGATTACTGACCAAATTTGATACCTCAAAATTCAAGACGCAATTTGGATGTGAAGTAAAAAACTTCAATCCGGAAGAATATATGGACAGGAAAGAAAGCAGAAAATATGACCTGTTTACGCAATATGCCGTTGCGGCTTCGGAACAGGCTATCAAAGACTCCGGATTGGACTTTGAATCCATGTCTCAAAAAGAGCGTTCAGAGATTGGCGTTATTTGGGCATCCGGAAACGGAGGTATTTCCACTTTTGAAGAGCAGTTAAAAGAATTCTTTACAGGTGATGGGACACCTCATTTCAATCCGTTCTTTATTCCAAAAATGATTGTAGACATTGCAGCCGGGGTGATTTCAATCCGGCACAAACTGCATGGTCCTAATTATGCAACTGTTTCAGCTTGCGCCTCCAGCAATACGGCACTAATCAATGCTTTTGACACCATTCGTTTGGGCAAAGCTAAAATCATGATTGCCGGCGGCTCTGAAGCAGCCATTACAGCAGCTTCTGTTGGCGGTTTTAACGCATCACAGGCATTATCAAAAAGAAATGAGGAACCGGAAAAAGCTTCCCGTCCATTTGACAAAAACCGTGATGGATTTGTAATTGGCGAAGGTGCCGGAGCCCTTATTCTTGAAGATTTGGATTATGCCATAGCCAGAGGTGCCACAATCTATGCCGAAATAGTTGGTGGTGGTATGGCAGCAGACGCCTACCATCTGACAGGAACTCCTGAAAATGGATTTGGTGCGGCTTTGGGCATGCAGAAAGCCTTAAACGAAGCCGGAATAACAGCCAAAGAAGTAGATTATGTTAATGCTCATGCTACCTCAACACCTCAGGGTGATAGCAGTGAACTGACCGCCATTCGGGAAGTTTTTGGAAATCATCCGGTGGCTATCAGCGCCACCAAATCAATGACCGGACATTTATTAGGAGCAGCCGGAGCCGTTGAAAGCATTATCACGGTTTTAGCTCTAAAAAATGATATCATTCCTCCAACAATCAATACGACAGAAATTGATGAAGCCATGACCGACCTGAATATTGTTTTGGGCAATTCTGTACGCAAAAAAGTGAATTATGCCCTAAACAATACTTTTGGTTTTGGAGGCCATACAGCCAGTACCGTTTTCAAAAAATATACAGATGGAATAACTGCCGGTTAAGGCTTTTTTTCTAAAAACAGGTCATTCATTTCATCATCAACAGGAGAAACTTCAAGTTTTTCCTGTTCTTTCATTCTGTCTGTAAAAAGGATTCCGTTAAGATGGTCGGTTTCGTGTTGGAAGATAACAGCGGTAAAACCTTCAATGACTTCTTCGTGTTTCTTTCCCGTTTTATCCTGATAGGTCAGTTTGATGCTATAATTTCTATAAACATTACCACTGATGTCGGGAATAGAAAGGCAACCTTCCATTCCTTTTCGCAACATAGCCGATCTCCATATTATTTTGGGGTTCAGATACAGCTCAAAAGGCTCGCCTTCTTTATCAAAACGCTGCACCCAGATTACATTCCTGTTAATTCCCACCTGCGGTGCTGCAATTCCTATTCCCGGATTTGCAGGGTCGCGCATTGCCAGAAACATTCTCTCTGCCAATAATGGAAGTAGCTTGTCATCAGGGTCAATATCGGTAGAAACTGATTGGAGTATTTTTAATTCCTTCTCATCAGTAATCTGGATTACCTTAAGCATTGTTTTTGTATCCCCGGACTGAATCAGGCTTCTCTCCGACTTCGTAAAATGCTGTGCTGAAACTCCAAGTCCCAGAAACAAAAACGCAAATAGCATGATTCTCTTTCCCATCATAAAAGATATAACTTACTTTCTAATTAACAATGGCTGATAAAAAGAATAAAAAAAACAAACCTATAAAGAAAAGGGAACCTAATGACAATCCAATAATGGCGCAAACCCTTCCAGCACTTAAATTAGGATAACCATCATATTCGCCCGGATTTTCCCGATGCAATTGCATATCATTTCTTGCAATCACCAGTGCAATGATTCCCAGCACAATCCCGAAAAAACCGTAACAAAATGCGGCTATTATTGACATAATCCCTAAAATAAGCACGGTCACTGCATTAGGAAGCTGTTTTCTGTAATAAAGTTTTCTGTACGGTTCCGCCCTTAAAGGTTCCGGTCTTGGCGGTTCGGGTCTACCCGACTCCGGCCAGTGCGATTCTGGCCCAAAATTTCCATGTGATTGGTCTTCCATTATTTATATTCCTGCTATTACTTTAATTTCTTCTATAATTCTCAAGGCCAAAGCATCTGCTTCTGCCTGACTTTTTGCTTCAGTATAAATTCTGATGATAGGCTCTGTATTTGATTTTCTTAAATGCACCCAGTTTTGAGGAAAATCGATTTTTACCCCGTCAATTGTCGAAATATTTTCTGATTGGTATTTATCAGTCATAGCTGTTAAAATAGCATCAACATCAATCTGTGGTGTCAGTTCGATTTTGTTCTTGCTCATGAAATATTCCGGATAAGAAGCTCTCAACTCAGAAACTTTCATCTTTTTATTTGCCAGATGCGTCAGGAACAACGCAATTCCAACGATAGAATCGCGACCATAATGAAGTTCCGGATAAATAATTCCTCCGTTTCCTTCACCTCCAATAACCGCATTGTTTTTTTTCATTAACTCTACCACATTGACTTCTCCAACAGCACTTGCTTCATATGTTCCCCCGTGATTATTGGTCACATCACTCAAAGCACGTGAGGATGACATGTTGGAAACCGTATTACCGGGTGTCTTGCTTAAAACATAATCTGCAACGGCAACCAAAGTATATTCTTCCCCAAACATTTCTCCATCTTCAGAAATAAAAGCCAAACGGTCAACATCAGGGTCAACTACAATTCCAAAATCGGCTTTTTCGCTTACGACCAATTGGGAAATGTCTGTCAGGTGTTCTTTTAAAGGTTCCGGATTGTGCGGAAAATGTCCGTTGGGCTCACAATACAGTTTAACGACCTCAACTCCCATCAATTCCAGTAATTTAGGGACAATTATTCCTCCTGAAGAATTCACACCGTCAACCACCACTTTGAATTTGGCTTCTTTCACGGCTTCAACATCCACTAAAGGAAGCTCCAGCACTTCATCAATATGAATATCCATGTAAGCGTCATTTGGAATAATTTCGCCCAGGCTGTCTACATCCGAAAAATCAAATGCTTCCCTTTCGGCAATATCTAAAATCTTCGCGCCCTCGGCACCGCTCAGGAATTCCCCTTTTTCGTTTAATAATTTCAACGCATTCCATTGCTTTGGATTGTGGCTGGCGGTCAGGATGATTCCTCCGTCTGCTTTTTCCAACGGAACGGCAACCTCAACAGTTGGCGTTGTTGATAATCCCAAATCAATAACATCAATTCCCAATCCGATTAGCGTATTCACCACCAGATTATGAATCATAGGTCCGGAAATTCTGGCATCGCGGCCAATTACTACAGTCAGTTTTTCTTTCTTTGAGTAATTCTTCAGCCAGGTTCCATAAGCCGATGCAAATTTTACAGCGTCAACCGGAGTCAGGTTATCTCCTACTTTACCTCCGATGGTGCCTCGGATTCCTGATATTGATTTGATTAAAGTCATATTAAGGTTTGATTTTTTGTTTCAGAATTTAAATTGTTAGCAAATATATGAATTGCCATTTAAGTAATATAAAATTCCTAAATTAGGCGAATGAATTTTCTAGCCCATATTTATCTCTCAGGCAATAACGACTTCATGAAAATAGGTGGTTTCATGGCTGATGGCGTACGTGGAAAAGATTACGAGCATTTCCCGGACGATATCCGAAAAGGAATCCTGCTGCATCGTGCTATAGATACTTTTACAGATGCGCATGCCGTTTTTAGAATCAGCAAGCACCGGCTTCATGAACGATATGGCCACTATTCCGGAGTAATTATCGATGTTTTTTATGACCATTTTTTAGCCAAAAACTGGCAGGACTATTCGGATGAAAAGCTGGATGTTTTTGTACAAAACTTTTACCAGTCTCTGGAAGACAATTTTGATATGCTTACTCCAAAAGTCCAAAACATGCTACCGCACATGGAACGAGGCAACTGGCTTTGGAATTACCAGTTTGTTGACGGTATAGGAACTATTTTATCACAAATGGACCGACGTACTAAAAACACTTCAAAAATGGGCGAATCTGTGCAAGAACTGGAACAATTCTACAAAGAATTCGAGCAGGAATTTACTTTGTTTTTTAAGGAACTTCGGGAATTCGTAGCCGATAAAATTAAAACTTTATAATACTTTTATCAATAAAATTTTAACAAAAGGCTTATTTTAGCGATTCTTAATCGTAATTTTTCCAAAAGAAAAAATGTCAGCCAAAAAAGCACCTAAAATAAAAGTATTTTTCAGAAACATTTTCCGGCAAATTGAAACCTTGTTTTTTTTGTTCAAGAATTTCCTTTCTGAAAGGCATTTTATTTATTTATCCTGTGTTATCGTAGGGATTTCCTGTGCTTTTGCCGTAATTGTGCTGAAAGGTTTTGCGCACTCCGTTTTTGTATTTGCCACCTATGTGAACGGTTATTTAAAACTGCCTTACATCAATAGTATCCTTCCCATCATAGGAATCCTGCTAACGGTTTTTGTCGTCAAAAACGTATTGGATGGAAGTTTAGAAAAGGGAAGTTCCAGAATATTGTATGCTGTTGCAAAAAAGGGCGGAATACTGCCCAAAAAGCAAATGTATGCGCAGATAATCACCAGTTCCTTAACGGTAGGTTTGGGTGGTTCTGCAGGATTAGAGTCACCAATTACGATTACCGGAGCTGCTTTTGGTTCTAACTTTGCCCAAAAATACAGACTCTCGCAAAAAGACAGGATTCTATTGCTTGCCTGTGGTGTGGCTTCGGGTATTGCGGCTGCCTTTAACGCTCCTATTGCCGGAGTATTATTTGCTATTGAGGTCGTATTAACCGATGTGGCCATTACGGCTTTTATTCCGATTATGATTTCTGCAGCCACAGGAGCTTTGGTTTCAACCATCGTTTTAAACGAAGACGTACTTTTGTCTTTCAAGCAGCAACAGACATTTGATTATCATAACATTCCCTTTTATATCCTTTTGGGAATTCTGGCGGGATTGGTTTCTGTTTACCATGCCCGAAAGTTTCAAAAAATAGAAGGCTTTTTTAAGAAAATCAAAAACGGCACTTATAAAAAGGCGTTGTTTGGTGCTTCCATACTGGCAGTGCTTATTTTCTTTTTCCCGACACTTTTTGGTGAGGGTTATGAAAGCATCAAGACCCTATCTAATGCTAATCCGCAAATGCTTTTAGAAAACACCTTACTTGACGAATACAAGAGTAACGAATGGATTTTACTGCTGTTTGTAGGTATCACGATGTTATTGAAAGTGTATGCCACAGGACTTACTTTAGGCAGTGGCGGTAACGGAGGCAACTTTGCTCCTTCCCTTTTTGTAGGTTCTTATTTAGGTTTTTTCGTAGCCAAGTTTTTCAACATTCTGGGTATTGGAAAAGAACTTCCGGTTGGAAATTTCACAATCGTAGGTATGGCGGGAATATTGAGCGGCCTGTTCCATGCGCCACTAACAGCTATCTTCCTTATTGGTGAAATTACCGGAGGCTATAACCTCATGGTACCCTTAATGATTGTATCGTCTATAAGTTTTGCCGTTTCCAAACGATTCGAAACGCATTCAATGGATGTCAAGCATCTGGCGGACAAAGGTGACGTATTTACGAGCGATAAAGACAAAAATATTCTTTCCAACATTGATATTTTAAGCCATATCAATTCAGAATACAAAACCGTTAGTCCGGAAGACAAACTGGAAAGCCTCGTAGAATATCTTGCCAATTCCAGACAGGAAGTTTTTCCGGTGGTAAATGCCAAAAATGAACTCATTGGAATTATTGACTTTGAAGACCTGAAACCCATCGTTTTCAATTCTTTCCGGTTAAAATACACTACCATTCCTGAAGTCATGAAACCACCTTTGGATGTGATTTCTTATGAAGATGGAATGGAAGTCGTCATGGAAAAATTTGAAAATGCCCATCTGGAACAGCTTCCCGTTACTAAAAACGGTAAGTATTTCGGATTCATTTCTAAAGTTCATGTGCTTGAAACCTATAGAAAGAAATTAAAAGAAATGGTCATCGAATAAAACGCAGAGAAAGGTTTAATCGCTATATTTTGCGGCTCTGCGCCTTTGCGTGAAAATAATTGCTCGCAAAGACGCAGAGCCGCAAAGCATACATTCTTCTATAATCCAAAAACTTTAAACTAAAAGCTTTATCCTTTTTTAGAGACCATTTTGCTTTTAATAAATTTTAAGTTTTGGACCTCAGTCTTTAACTAAAAATAAATTACAAAAACGTACCTTTGCGTTTTGCAAAAAATGCTATGCTAGACACTGAAAATACGATTGAAGTTTTGGGCGCCCGCGTCCATAATCTGAAAAATATTGACGTTACGATTCCTCGTGAAAAACTGGTAGTAATTACCGGGCTTTCAGGTTCGGGAAAATCGTCTTTGGCCTTCGATACAATTTATGCCGAAGGACAACGCCGTTATATTGAAACCTTTTCTGCTTATGCAAGACAGTTTCTTGGTGGTTTGGAACGCCCGGATGTAGATAAAATCGACGGACTTTCGCCTGTAATTGCCATCGAGCAAAAAACCACCAGCAAAAGCCCGCGTTCTACCGTAGGAACCATTACGGAAATTTACGATTTCCTGCGTTTGTTATATGCCAGAGCCGGTGACGCTTACAGCTATGTAACCGGAGAAAAAATGGTAAGCTATAGCGACGAACAAATCAAGGAACTTATTTTCGAACATTTCAAAGGACGACGAATCAATATCCTGGCTCCTATAATCCGTTCCAGAAAAGGACACTACCGTGAATTATTTGAACAGATTACCAAACAAGGATTCCTGAAAGTCCGCATCAACGGCGAAATCAAAGATATTACTGCAGGAATGAAGCTCGACCGTTACAAAACACACGATATTGAAACGGTTATCGACAGGATGCTCATCGAAAATACACCGGAAAATGACAAGCGCCTGACCGAAAGCATTAAGACAGCCATGTATCATGGTGATGATATTCTGATGATTATTGACCAGGATAGTCAGGAAATACGCTATTTCAGCCGAAACCTGATGTGCCCTACTTCGGGTATCTCCTATCCGAATCCGGAACCGAATAATTTTTCGTTCAACTCACCAAAAGGGGCTTGCGACCATTGCAATGGCCTGGGAACCGTGAACGAAATCAATATGAAAAAAATCATTCCGAATCCGAAACTTTCCATCAAACAAGGCGGTTTTGCTCCTTTAGGAGAATACAAAAGTTCCTGGATTTTCAAACAATTGGAAATCATTGGAGAGAAATTCGGTTTTAAACTGACCGACCCGATTGAAAAAATCTCCGATGAAGCCATGGAAATTATCATGCATGGTGGCAAAGAGAAATTTGAGGTTTCTTCTAAAACACTGGGAGTTACAAAAGACTATAAGATTGACTTTGAAGGAATTTCCAACTTTATAAAGAACCAATTCGACGAAAGCGGCTCTACAACCATCAGACGCTGGGCAAAAGAATTCATGGACGAAGTTAAATGTCCGGTTTGCGAAGGTTCCCGTCTGAAAAAAGAATCCTTATATTTCAAAGTAAACGGAAAAAATATTGCAGAATTAACCGATATGGATATTTCTGACCTGGCGGTTTGGTTTGAGCAACTGGATAACGACCTAACAGAAAAACAAAAGAAAATTGCTTCTGAAGTCGTGAAGGAAATCAAATCCAGATTGAGCTTTTTAGTGAATGTCGGATTAAATTATCTTGCCCTTAGCCGAAGTTCCAAATCGCTTTCCGGTGGAGAAGCCCAACGAATCCGTCTGGCTACCCAAATTGGCTCACAACTGGTTGGCGTACTTTATATACTGGATGAACCAAGCATTGGATTGCACCAAAGAGACAACGAAAAGCTAATCCATTCCTTAGAACAATTACGTGACATCGGAAATTCAGTTGTTGTTGTAGAGCACGATAAAGACATGATTGAAAGAGCGGATTATGTTATTGACATAGGTCCAAAAGCAGGACGTTTTGGCGGACAGATTATCAGCAAAGGAACACCTAAGGAACTTTTAAAAGAACATACTCTTACAGCTTCCTATCTGAATGGTGAGATGGAAATTGCCGTTCCGAAAAAGCGACGCGAAGGCAACGGAAAATTCCTTAAACTCACGGGAGCAACCGGAAACAACCTGAAAAATGTTTCGATTGAGCTGCCTTTGGGCAAGCTGATATGCGTAACCGGAGTTTCCGGAAGTGGAAAATCAACACTCATTAACGAAACGCTTTATCCGATTCTGAACGCCCATTTCTTTAATGGTGTCAAAAAACCTCAGCCTTACAAAAAGATTGAAGGATTGGAAAATATTGACAAGATTATTGATATTGACCAGTCACCTATTGGAAGAACACCGCGTTCCAATCCTGCAACCTATACCGAAGTTTTTTCGGAAATCAGAAGCCTGTTTACACAAACACCCGAAGCCATGATACGCGGTTACAAACCGGGACGTTTCAGCTTTAACGTTTCTGGCGGAAGATGCGAAACCTGCGAGGGTTCCGGAGTACGAACTATTGAAATGAGCTTCCTGCCAGATGTGTATGTAGAATGTGAAACCTGTCAGGGAAAACGCTTTAACCGTGAAACTTTAGAAATACGCTACAAAGGAAAATCCATTTCTGACGTATTGAACATGACAGTTGATGAAGGTGTGGAATTTTTTGAAAATATCCCGAAAATCTACCGAAAAGTCAAAGCCTTGCAAGATGTCGGTTTAGGATATATTACACTCGGACAGCAAAGTACAACGCTTTCCGGTGGTGAAGCCCAACGAATAAAACTGGCCGGCGAATTGTCTAAAAAAGATACCGGAAATACATTTTACATTCTGGACGAACCTACAACCGGGTTGCATTTTGAGGACATCCGCGTTTTGATGGAAGTAATTGATAAGCTGGTCGATAAAGGAAATACGGTGTTGATTATTGAACATAACATGGACGTTATCAAATTAGCCGACTATATTATCGATATCGGACCTGAAGGAGGAAAAGGCGGCGGACAGCTGATTGCCAAAGGAACGCCGGAAGAAGTTGCCAAAAATAAAAACAGCTACACCGCGCTATTCCTCAAAAAAGAGCTATCTTAGCAGGCTGATTAATTTTTAAGAAAGATGAAAAAAGAGACATTCGAAAACGAAGACGACAAAATACAAGAAGTATTTAAACAAAAAACCTGGAACGAAATACGAAGCAATGACTCCTGGGCAATTTTCAAGATTATGTCCGAGTTTGTTAACGGCTACGAAAATATGGGAAGAATAGGCCCTTGCGTTTCGATTTTTGGTTCAGCAAGAACTAAGCCCGAAGATAAATATTACCTGCTTGCAGAAAAAATTGCCTATAAAATAAGTAAAGCCGGATATGGTGTAATTACCGGTGGTGGTCCCGGAATTATGGAAGCCGGAAACAAAGGCGCCCACCTCGGAGGCGGAACTTCTGTAGGTTTGAACATTGAACTGCCTTTCGAACAGCACTTCAATCCTTATATCGATAAAGACAAAAACCTGAACTTTGACTATTTCTTTGTTCGCAAGGTAATGTTCGTGAAATACTCCCAAGGTTTCGTGGTTATGCCGGGTGGTTTTGGAACTCTGGATGAGCTTTTTGAAGCGATAACGTTGATTCAGACCAAAAAAATAGGGAAATTCCCAATCATTCTGGTAGGAAGAGATTTCTGGGCCGGACTGATTGAGTGGGTAAAAACCGTACTGATTGAAAAATACAGCAATGTAAGTCCTGGTGATATGGACCTTATTAAAATTGTAGACAACGAAGACGAAGTACTGGACGTACTGGATAACTTCTATAAAAAATACAATTTAAGTCCAAACTTTTAATTCAGGAATACCAGTCACATATTAAAGAGCATCCTCAAACAAGGGTGCTTTTTTGTTTTTGAATCTTTAAGCCAATCTTAAGCAACCTTTATTAGGAAATGTATCTAATTATAAGTAAACTTGCTATAATTAAAATCATCCTTTGAAGACTTTCGCCAAAATTGCTATTGCCTGCCTGTCTTTATTTTTTTCCACCAGGGGAAATGCACAACATCATTCAAAAGTGAATGTTGAAATCAACAGCGAAGAAAAGTCTGCCTACGTTCAGCAGGAAATCACTTTCTACAACCAAACCGGCGATACGTTAACTTCAATTGTAGTAAACGACTGGAATCAGGCTTATTCTGATAAAAACACGCCTTTAGCCAAACGTTTTTCTGATGAATTTGTACGCAGCTTCCACCTAGCCCATGATGAAGACAGAGGAAAAACAGAAAACATAACCATTATTGACCAGGACAATCTGTTTTTGAAGTGGCACCGATTTGAAAAGCACCCTGACGTGATTGAAATCAATCTTCGTGAAAAATTAGCTCCAAACGAAAGAATAATACTAAAACTGACCTATCAGGTTAAATTCCCTAACGACCGTTTTACAAAATACGGATGGAACGATAAAGGCGAATTTAACCTTAAAAACTGGTGCCTTGCTCCTGCCCGCTATGAAAACCATCGTTTCATAATGTACAGCAATAACAATCTTGACGATATTACCAATGCAGCAACTGATTTTGACGTAACCTTAAAACTGCCACCGGGACTGATCGCGACTTCAGACCTCGACGAAGTAAACCACATAAAAGACATTTCGTTTTCAACTTATGAACTGACGGGAAAAAACCGTCTGGACTTTAATCTGTTTGTAGAGCCAAAGACGACATTCTACAGTTACAAAAACAATAATGTTACGGTAGAAACCAATTTGAAGGAAAACAGGCTGAACGATATACAAAAAGCTATTGTAATTGACAGAATCGTGAATTTTGTCCATGAAAATATTGGAAGCTATCCATTTGAAAAAATAACGGTTTCCCAAACCGACTACGAGAAAAACCCTTTTTACGGACTCAACCAGCTTCCTTCCTTTATAAGTCCGTTTCCGGATGAGTTTATGTTTGAGATAAAATTCTTAAAGACTTACCTCAACAATTTTCTAAAAACCAGCCTGCATCTGAATGCCAGAGACGACAACTGGATTTATGACGGCATACAGATTTATACCATGATGAAATACATTGACGAAAATCATCCCAACAGCAAAATGATGGGTAACCTTTCGCAATGGTGGCTTTTGCGTGGCTATAATCTCACCACTATTGACTTTAATGAGCAGTACAGCTATTTCTATATGCTCATGGCCCGAAAAAACCTCGACCAGCCCTTAGGCGACCCAAAAAACACTTTTATTAAGTTCAACGAGCAGATTGCAAGCAAATACAGAGCCGGACTCAGCCTTAAATATTTAGACAATTATCTTGGAAATGATATCGTAGAAAACAGTATTAAAGAGTTTTATAACCTCAACCGTGAGCATATCACTTCCCGTACTGATTTTGAAAACATTCTCAAGTCTAACGCCAACCAAAATATCGACTGGTTTTTCAATACCATTATCGATTCCAGAGACATTGTAGATTATAGATTTACGGATGTTTCAAAAACAAAAGACAGCGTGACATTTACGGTACGGAACAAGACAAAAACCGTTGTCCCTATTCCTGTTTACGGAATTAAAAAAAATGAAGTCGTTTTTAAAAAATGGCTCAATAATATCAAAACCGACAGTACTTTTACCGTTCCGCGAAATGATGCCGATAAAATCGTATTAAATTATAAAAACGAGGTTCCGGAATACAATCTCCGCAATAACTGGAAATCTTTAAAAGGTTTCTTTTCTCAGAACCGGCCAATCAAGTTCAATTTCATGAAAGACCTTGAAGACCCGTATTACAACCAGATACTTTACATACCTACAATAAGTTATAACCTTTATGACGGGCTTTCGCCTGGTATTCGTTTCAACAATAAGACCATACTCGACAAACCGTTTATTTATGAAATCAATCCTATTTACTCTCCTAATACACAAACACTGACAGGTTCGTTTTCATTTCTGGTAAACCAACACAATCGCAATACCAACAGTCCTTTTAATGTCCGTTATCAGTTAAGTGGCTCCTATTTCCATTATGCGCCCGATGCAGCCTACACCAAATTGACACCAACGGTAACCATGCTTTTCCGTGAAAACAATTTCAGGGACAACAGAAAACAGGGCATCCAATTTCGGGAAGTGCTTGTAAACAGGGATAAATCAGCTTATAGTGTTGAAAGAACTGAAAATTATTCTGTCTTTAATGCCAAATACTACAATATAAAAACGGAAGTTACCAACCATTTTAATTTTTTGACCGACCTGCAGCTTTCAGGAAAATTTGGTAAACTTTCAACCGAAATCGAATATCGCAGGCTGTTTGAAGACAACAGGCAGCTAAATCTTAGATTGTATGCCGGAACTTTCCTCTATAATAAAACCAATACGGATTATTTCAGTTTTGCACTTGACCGCCCAACCGACTATTTATTTGATTATAACTATTACGGACGTTCTGAAAGCACCGGATTTTTTAGTCAGCAATTGATCCTTGCAGAAGGTGGTTTTAAATCAAAACTCGATACTCCTTTTGCCAATCATTGGATGGCGACCCTAAATGGTAGTTTCAATATTTGGCAATGGATTGAAATCTACGGTGATGCCGGATTCGTCAAAAACAGACACAATGACCCTAATTTTGTGTATGACAGTGGTATCCGACTCAATCTCGTCACCGATTATTTTGAACTTTATTTCCCTGTGTACTCCAGCAACGGATGGGAAGTAGGACAACCTCATTACAATGAAAAGGTACGCTTTATCATTACTTTCAGTCCAAAAACATTAATTAATCTCTTTACCAGAAAATGGTTTTAAATCTCAATTTAGGGACAAGAATATTGAGAATCAATTATTTCGCCTTAAAATTGCATAAAAAATAATTTTAAAGAGGTTTTCCTGATTATTTTCTATCCAAAACAGCATTTCAAACAACTTGACTGAAAATATCAAAATTAATTCTCTCTTGTTTTATAAGCAGAAATGATTAAATTTGTTTTCTATTCAAGAAATTCCATTTTATGACACAGATAGCTTCCAAAAAAGAACTTTCGTTTGAAGATTTCAAAACTGAAGTATTGAATGACTATAGAATTGCCGTTATCAGCAGGGAATGCAGCCTGTTAGGGCGCCGTGAAGTTTTGACCGGAAAAGCCAAATTCGGGATTTTTGGTGACGGAAAAGAAGTGCCGCAGCTGGCTATGGCCAAGGCTTTCAAGAATGGAGATTTCCGTTCCGGCTACTATCGCGACCAGACTTTTATGATGGCTATTGGGCAAATGACAATACAACAGTTTTTTGCCGGACTTTATGGCCATGCCGATATTGACCATGACCCGATGTCTGCCGGACGTCAAATGGGTGGGCACTTCGCGACACACAGTTTGAATGAAGACGGTTCGTGGAAGAATCTTACCTTACAGAAAAATTCAAGTGCCGACATCTCTCCTACTGCAGGCCAGATGCCTCGATTGCTAGGATTGGCACAGGCTTCTAAAATATACCGAAACGTTTCAGGAATCAACAACAAAACCAATTTTTCTATCAATGGTAATGAAATTGCCTGGGGAACGATTGGAAATGCCAGTACGTCAGAAGGTTTGTTTTTTGAAACCATCAATGCTGCCGGAGTTTTACAGGTTCCGATGGTAATGAGCGTTTGGGATGACGAATACGGAATTTCTGTACATGCCAAATACCAGACTACAAAAGAAAACATCTCTGAAATTCTGAAAGGTTTCCAAAGAGACAATGAAAATAAAGGTTATGAAATCATCCGCGTAAAAGGATGGGATTATCCGGCTTTGGTCACTGCTTACGAACAGGCAGCACAAATTGCAAGAGAAGAACACGTTCCTGTGCTCATCCACGTTCAGGAATTGACTCAACCGCAAGGTCACTCAACTTCAGGTTCGCACGAACGCTATAAAAATGCAGACCGTTTGGCATGGGAAGCTGATTACGATTGCATCCGCCAGATGAAATTATGGATGATTGCTATCAATATTGCTACTCAGGAAGAATTAGATGAGATTGACAATGCCGTTAAAAAAGAGGTTCTTGAAGGCAAAAAAGCGGCATGGAGCGCTTTTGTAGACCCGATAAAAACAGAACAGAAGGAATTGGTTGCTCTATTAGAAAACATTGCAGCTTCAAGCGAGAACAAGGTTTTTATCCAAAAGTTCTCTTCTGATTTAGCAGGTATTAAAGAACCAATCCGTAAAGATATTATCGTAACAGCGCGAAAAGTGCTACGTCTAATTGCTAAAGAAAACGGTAAAAACCAGTTAGCACAATGGATTACAGCTTATATTGAAAAAATACAGCCAAAATTCAGCTCGAACCTTTTCTCAGAATCCAACCAAAATGTTTTTTCTGTAGAAGAAGTACGCCCTCAATATGCAGAAAATGCGGAAGAAGTAGATGGAAGAATTATCATCCGTGACAACTTTGATGCTATTTTCAGCAAATATCCTGAAACTCTTGTTTTTGGTGAAGATGCCGGTAATATTGGTGACGTGAACCAGGGCTTGGAAGGAATGCAGGAAAAATATGGCGAGCTGCGTGTAGCCGATGCCGGTATTCGTGAAGCTACAATTTTAGGACAGGGAATTGGGATGGCGATGAGAGGATTACGTCCTATTGCCGAAATCCAATACCTGGATTACCTGTTGTATGCTATCCAGATTATGAGCGACGATTTGGCTACTTTACAGTACAGAACCAAAGGAAAACAGAAATCACCGCTAATCATCAGAACCAGAGGACACCGTTTGGAAGGTATCTGGCACTCCGGTTCTCCAATGGGAATGATTATCAATGCTATTCGAGGAATACACGTTTTGGTTCCCAGAAACATGACCAAAGCTGCCGGATTCTATAATACATTATTAGAAACGGACGAGCCTGCATTAGTTGTGGAATGCCTAAACGGCTACCGACTAAAAGAAGCCATGCCTGTAAATATGGGTGAATTCAAAACACCAATTGGTGTTGTGGAAACGCTTAAAGAAGGAAAAGATATTACTTTGGTTTCTTACGGTTCAACATTGCGATTGGTTGAGCAAGCTGCAAAAGAACTTCTGGAAATTGGTATTGATGCTGAAATCATTGACGTACAGTCGTTATTGCCTTTTGACATCAACCACGATATCGTAAAATCACTTGCCAAAACAAACCGTCTGTTAGTCATAGACGAAGATGTTCCGGGTGGAGCTTCAGCTTATATCCTGCAACAGATTCTTGACGAACAGAACGGTTACAAATACCTGGACAGCAAACCGGAAACATTGGCTGCAAAAGCACACCGTCCGGCATACGGAACTGATGGAGATTATTTTTCTAAGCCATCTGTTGAAGATATTTATGAAAAAGTATACGCTATTATGAATGAGGTAAATCCTGAGAAGTTTCCTAATTTGTATTAATCGTATTTTGATATTAAAAAATCCAGCTCTAAGCTGGATTTTTTTGTTTTTAAAAGAAAGTTTTAATTTAAGGCATCAATTCCTTTCTTGGTTATTGAATAAAACCAATTATTTTCGTCTGAAGTGATTAGCCCTTCTTCTACCATTTTTTGTAGATACATCAATAATTCTCCACCAACCAATCTATCAGATGAATTTAAATTTATAAGTTTTTCAATTCTGTCAATGCTAATTTTCGAATTAGCCTTTTTCGACATATCCAACAATTTCAATATACTGATTTTCATAATATTTTGTTTTTAAATTCCTAATAAATCCCTTTCTGCCTGGGTATAAAAATCTTCTGGTTTGATATCAGGGTGATAAATATTATCATTGCCAAATTCATCATATTCCGAAAGCTTATAATCTTCTAGAGTTGCAGCATGTGTATCATTCCAAACATTTGAAGGAATATCGCTGTTTTTAGCATTTTCATAGCCCAGATTTTTATACCTCTCAAATTCTCTGGTTTCGTGAGTATAGAATTTTTTATCCCAATCTGTAATTTCAAGTTTACCGGCTTCGATTTTTTCCAGGCGTTCAATCATTTTTTTATTCGCTGGGACATCGTCAAATCTACTTAAATGTTTTTTGACAATACCAATGCCATCTTTGGTAATTTTTGCATCTTTCCATACCAGATTTAATATTTCACCTCCAGCATTCTTGGGATTGAAAGCTCTTTTACTGTACTTTCCAATAATCTCTCCGACTCCAATCGGACCTTTGCCTCCAATTGGCTCATCAAATATCTTTCCTTCTTCCCTGGCAATATCATCTGTTTCATTCGCGGTTATTTTTTTAAGGAAATCCCTAAATCCAACCCAACCTTTCTTACAAGCCTGAACAAATTTAGTAATTAAGACCCTGAAAAGTTGCAAAACATCTATAATTCCCATTGTTGCAACGGAAAAAGCTTCTCTTGCCACTAATTTTAAAGTTGCCATTACCTTTTCAAACATGGAAGCTGCTTCAGCTATTGCTGTAGCTCCTCCGGTAAATATTGCGAGAACAACAGCGAGAACAACTTCAAAAATAAAACAGCCGGCATAATAGGCATAATGATAAGGCGTAAGATTACTTGCTTTACCAGTAAAGACTTTTAAAATTTCTTTCATGTTTTCAAGGCTGAAATCCAAAAAAAGTGTTTTTACTGCTGTAAAAAAATCAGATGCTTTATCACTTATGAGGTCGATAATATCTTCCACGAACTCAAACTTACTCTGCATGTCACGATAACTTTCTCCAGTCAGCTTTTTATAGCTGTTAATACCGCTTGTAAATTTGATAAGCCAGCCAATTAATTGCAATAACATCTGTATGGTTGAGATAAGTCCGTTTACAAATCCCATTAACAAAGCTTTGAAAAGCAATAAGGCTTCTCCAACAAGCTCTGCTAATTTTTTACAACCTTCTTTAAAAAAGTTAAGACATTCCTGAATTGTAGCATATGCCTTTTCAAACAATCTCAAAACACCCTTGGGTAGCTTTTCTTTTGCATATTGCTTGATGTTGGTAAGAGCCGCATCAAAACTTTGGGCAATTACTTTTTCAACTTCATCCGGAATTGCGTAGTCAATAACTTTTTTTATAGCCTCAACCTCTAGTTCAACCAATAATTCCAAATATTCGATAAAACTCAGCCCTTCTTGTTTTTTTTGAGGGACATAATCTTTTTCCGTGAACTTGATTTTTTCCAACTGGTCACTCAATCCTATTGTAACCCAATCGATAAGTTCTTCCAATCCGCCAAAAATAGTCTTGAGCAAGATACCTTCTGAACTGGTAATATTCAATTCCGTGTTCATAGCAAATTCTACCTTATCTCTTTCGATAGTTACACCATTCTTTTGCAGAATCGAATGGTTATCAGTCACTTCATCGCTAAAAGAGTCAATTTCAACACCATTAATTTGTCCTTTTCGTGAAACTATAACGCGCTTTACATTATTCCTCAGGTCGTTAACCATGCTTCTGTATTTCTCACCAAATTTTATCAGAAGGAAAGTCCCAAATAAATTGGACTTATTCGGGTCATCTTTTTCGCAGATTATTACCATCTCATTAGCATTTGTAGCTGTTTTTTGGTAGGTATCCAGAACCTGTGAACCATTGTCACAAAGTATCACCCGGTAGGTATACGAAAAATTACTATTCTCATTGGTGTCTCCCGAAAAAAAAGATAAAGGCTGATCTAATTTCAGCAGGCTTCCATCTTTAGGCTTATTTCTTTCGTATAGCGGACTCACATAAGGACTGCTTCTTTGCGTATTTCTAAAGGCACTTTGCACTTCTTCAAAATCACGCATAGCAAGCCTATCCCAAAGACTCTGGCTTTTTTCGCCAAAATCTTCAAATATATCTGTTGCCATATTAAATATTTTTATGATTAATAATCTAAATCTCCAACTTGCAGTTTGGGAACAACTCGATTACCGAGCTATTATTCTTCAAAAAGTTTTTGATTTTATGTTCTGTAGTGATGGTTAGGTCTATATGATAATTCAGCGCTGTAGTCCATACTTGCGCATTTACGATCGGGAAGTCGCATACCATCATCACATCCCAATCCTTGCCTTCTAATTTGTGCCATTCATTTGGCACAATCCTACCTCTGCTGCCATGCAGGTAAATGGCTCTTACAGGAGTAATCACCTCAACCTTAGCTTTCAGATTTTCTAAAATATATGGCAGCACGAGTTCGTGCTGCCATATGGCTTCTGCCTTTATTTGGCTCATATAGAAAATCTCGAAATAGGCAATAAAGTATTAATTTCGGCAGAAGTTAATTCAGTACCATTGGCATCCAACAGCCTGTTTGTATAAGTAGTTGGATTAACAAATCGCACAGAATCAGCAGTAAAAAGAATTTTTACCAAATCCAGTTCCGGCATTACAGGTCCGTATGGCGTTTCTTTCTCAAAAGTAAAAGTCGGAATCGCGTTTGTGTCCACTGTAAATCTGATCGATGCCACATTACCCCCTACAGAAGTATACTGCTGAGCCTCAATTCCTGAAATCAAAGACAACTGTTCTGCCAACTTTTTATAAATAACTATCGGAGAATCTGTTGGTTGCCAGGCAGCATCCCTTTGAATAATAATTTCCTGGCCCATACAACGGAATGTTCTTGGAAAACCGGAGTTTGAATCATAATAGCCAATATTTTCATCACCATAACTATCCATATCTTCATATGAAAAAGTAACCGTTTTTGAAGTACTACCATTCATTTGCGCTCCCGTAATATGGAAATTAGGTGAATGCGGTACAGAAGCGGGATCTTCAAAGTCTGACAAATCTTCATCATACGGAAGAGCCTTATCCACTTTCAGTCCGATACTGTCTGCCTGTAAGATTGTTAAAGAAGTAGGAATTCTTGTTGCCCAGGCTTTTCCTTCTTTCTGTCCTTCCGGCTGGCGTAATTCATCCACAATAGAAAGGAATAATTTATCTTCTATTACCGGTACTTCACCACCATTCCAGATTTGTCCAGTCTGCATATAATAACTCACCGCTTCCTCAAAACCAGGCCTAACCGTTACGATTACCCTTGCCATACCTGCCTGCATAAAGCTGCGGAAAAGCGGATCATTATTATCATATTGGTACAAGTTTGCCCAGTTTTCTCTCGCTCCCCAATAATAAGGATAGAAATTATAAGACATAATGTCCCACTCAAAAGCCTGCTCAATAAATTTTACAAATGCTGAATAATCATCCAGATTGGCATCTACTTTTATTTCATGGTTGCCAAAGTTTCTCTTTACACCGGCTGCCAGAGATTTACTCATGTCTTTTCCATAAGTTCTCTTTGCCGTTGGAGTCTGGTCTACGATATAAGAAATACAGTTTTTGCGCAATACCATATTTTCAATCTGGCGGTAGAATCCCGGATTAGCCTCTTTGATGTTTCCTCCCTTGGCATTTTCTTCCGCCATTTTTTGGTCATAATCAGTTTTAGCATCCTCATAGGCTTTGATAATTGCCTGGAAGGTCTCCTGCTGCCATTTCAATTTAGTTTCCGGCAATACAGAAAGCTTAATTTCAAAGTTAACACTTCCGGCATGGTAGCCTAATGAAGAGAAGGATACCGGTACGGCTCCAACAAATTTTGAAATCGATTCTTCATTGGATGACCCTGTATTGGTGATATTCATTAATTTACCTCCTGCAATTGCCTTAAAACCTACTCCCGGTTCGTTAGAAACATAAGCTCCGACTTTTGCATGTGTTGCATAATAACCTTCTGGTAATGTAATATTTTCGCTTCCTGATCCGGATTCTTCCCATTCAGCTCCCATGGATTCTGGTGTTGTAAAAGCAAAGGACTTACCAACTGTCATAGTTTCTACCGGTGCCGGCTCCAATTTCACATTATACATTCCTCCCCAGTATTTCACTGTGGCATCATTAATACTGGAATAATCCTTCAATTTTAATGGTACAAGCGTTCCAGTCGGGTCTGTATATTTCCTAGGATCTACCGGTTCTACGAGTTTAGTGCCTATTGGATTCTCAGCCATACCCAAAAGATGGAGTTTTGCGGGTTCCGGAATCATAAATTCGAACATCATACGCTTTCCATAATTGAAAATCTGATTTTTGAAAATCTTGTCTACCCAGCGATAAACGCCAACCACATGCTTATCACCTTTTGTATTATCAAAGCCGTGTTTGTTGTTTTCTTCAAATTCCTCAATGATTTTTTCAATACGTTCTTCTTTTACCTTGGTAATAATTCGTTCCATGGCACGCTCCGTAACCTCTTTAGCCTGGTTTACTGCCTGACGTGTGCTCTCTTCTTTTGAAGAATGTGTTGCCATGTTTACGTTGGCACCCAGATTGAAACTGGCTCCACTTGGTACTGACCATTCTGCACCGAAAGTAGCTCCTGCTGAAAAATCCTTACTTTCCTGTAATACCTTGGCCACTTCACTTTGCATATCAAAACGGCTGGTAGCGGTTGTATCAGACAACAATTCTTTTTCGTTTTCAATCGTAGTTGATGTAGTATTCTCGCTTCTGCGTAGTCTTCTTGTGGCTTTCTCCTTATATTCACGAGCCATTATATTTTCTATCGCAGCAACCTCCCCTTCTACATATCCGTGAATGGTTTGCTGTACTTTCTTGTAGTCAGCAATTCCTAATTGTTTCACACCAAATCCAGAAGGAACAAAAGTAGTATCGGCTCCTGTTGCAGGTACTCCCGGAATATTAGGAATAGTTGGTACTTCCTGAATAGGCTCCAATACAGCCAGCAACCTTCCTGTTGCACAGTTTAGCGAATTCCAGAAATTGGTTGTAAATGATTTTTTGGCTCCATTCGAAAACGTAATCAATACGGAGAAATTTTTCATCGTATAGTAAAAATCACCCAAGTTCAAAGCATCGTGATGCAGGTTTGTCAAGGTAATCCTGTTCAATACCCTATTCTGAACGAATGTCGTCTTCTTGATTTTTTCTCCGGAATGTTTTTCAACTGTAGATTCTACTCCTACTACCTGCCAGGAGGAATCCGGCACACTAAAACTAACATCAAAGTTCACAAACGATACTCCTGTTGTTCCACTGTAAGTTTTAGGACATGCCTGATAATTAAAAGGCAATGCTATAGTTCCTGTATTGGTTGCCGGAACTACGACACCTCCAATACTTACAGAAATATTTCCTTGATTCGGTGTGTTGGCAATAAGGTTTTGGGTATTGTTGGAAATTCCACCATCAATCATTGTAAAGACATTCTGGAAACTAAGTGAGCTGGTTTCATAGGCCAAAGGCGACAACGTTCTTGCAGCTACTTTTCCATCCCTTTGCTGAATAGGTTCCCTTTCAATTTCTAAAACATCCAAAAGTGTTTCGAATGCACCTTCCGATAGTTTTCCTTGCAAAAATTCCAAATCGATTTCATTCCTAAACTCAAATTCAAATCTAGGCAATCGTGGTTCAGGAACAACAGGAGGCTGATTACATGGATCCGCCGGATCATACGGGATTTGTGGATCTCTCACACTACACCATCTCGTATTGGCTTCCTGAACTGCCCTTTGATGCTCTTCAAGTATTGGCCTGATTTCATCCTGATAGGAAGCTTGTGCCCTGTCATAGTTTTTCTGGTACTCTTTTTTGTAGCTGCCCTCAACCTTTTCCAATTCTTTTTTAAGAGTCTTATGTCTTTCAATGTTGATGTTAGCCAAAGAAACTGCCTGGTACTGTTCCATTTCTGCACTAGGAAGTGTCATGATTGGCTCATCACCAGTCGCTAATGCTTCTACGGCCATTCGCGCCATAGATGTACCACCTGATGCCGATTCTTCTACGAAAAGTGTTTTTGGAAGCACCACCTTTGCATTCATCAAGAATTTTGTCAGTCCTGTATTCCCTTCTTCATAATTTTTATAAAGATTGAAGGCCACCAATAACTGCATGATAATTTCTTTTGCATAGAAATCTTTTTGCGTAATTACCTGATAAAAAAGGTTGTTCCATAACAACGGAGCATCAATTGTAAGATTTTGAGGTAATTCTGCCAGCTTATTTTTCACTTCAGACTCCACATAGGAATACTTGTTTTTGGCAATCCACACTGCCAGGTCGTAAAGCTTTGCATTAACCGAGTCTTTTATAGCTGTCTCGGTAGCCGGAGTAAAACTCACTCCTTTCATTGCCTGCCATTTGGTTTTGTTTCCTCTGTTGGCTACAGCAGTATCAAAAGCACCGTTAATACCTGCACCCCGATAAACAAAACGTTTGTCCTTGTTAGTTTCTTCTGGCAATTCCGGCGAACGCATCGTTACAAATCGGAAAAGCGTGTTTTTAATTTCTGTACTCATTTTTTTTCGTGTTTAAATTATAAGATTAATTTCTTGTAATATTCGTGGCAAATAGAATTCTTTGGTATTGTTTTCCGGACAACAAGATTTTGAATGGCTATTATCGAATGATTACAATGCAAATATATAAGAAATAAATCTTCATTTCAAATAAAAATAAGATTATTTTCAAATAAATTTTTAAATAACTGATCTGTATCACTCTACAAGCCTTATCTAACTTAAATTATAACAAAATAAATATAAACATATACAAATCAGACATTTAGTAACATGTGTTCTTTTTAGGAATTAAAAAATAAAAGCAGTTGAAAAAGAGATTTTCCAACTGCTTCTATTGTATTTTTTTCTTATTTATTGAGATAATTACCTAATCAACTTTTATTTTGAAGAACCAGTAACCTCCCTAACTGTTTTCTATTAAAATATTGAGGTGTAGTTTTCATTACAAAATCCCTAAAAGCAATTGCTAACGGATTCCTGATCTGCGATAGCTTTCCTATTTTCCAGCTCATATTCACTACTGCATGTGCTTTTTCCTTCCGTAACATCGGATAAATTCGGAACGCTTCATTTATAGAATGCTTTTTAAGCAACTCTCCCAGCACATGAGCATCTTCAATTGCCTGGCAGGCTCCCTGACCCAAATTAGGCGTCGTAGCATGGGCCGCATCACCAATAAGGCAAACGTTATCCAAACTCCATTGCTGTATGGGTTTTAAATCCATAATTGGAGAAACAAACCTATTTTCCTTTGGAGTGGCTTTTATAATTTGTGTTACCGATGGATGATAATCTTTTAAAAAAGGTAAAATGTCAGAATCAACTTCCGCCATATCCTTATCAGCAAGAAAATACCAGTATAGTTGACGGTCATTAAGCTGGACAAAACCAAACCGGGTGCCTTTTCCGCAGGCTTCATTAGCTTCGTTCCTATAGGTTCCCGGCAATCCGACCTTGTCAACTACGCCACGCCAACACCATTGTCCGGCATCACGCAATTCACTTTTCGGGAATAGCAATGTCCTTACAACAGACCGGATTCCATCGGCACCGGTAAGGTATCGGGCTTTAACCGATGTACCGTCTTCAAATTCAACATGATGAATATTTTCATAAGGAATAATATCCTTAAGTCTCTTGCCCAAAATGATATGTTCCAGCCCTACTTCTTCTGCCAATATTTTATGCAGGTCGGCTCTGTGAATGGCAATTGTACTGACATTTAATTGTTTTTCGAAAAAACTAAGGTCATTGGATGAAAGTTTGCTAAAATTGGGTTTGGTAAGATTCATGGCAGTAATCCTATTCCCATGCCGGGCAATCGTATCGGCCAGACCCAGATGACGGTATACCTGCATGGCATTCATTGCCAATATGATTCCTGCTCCCACAGGTTTTAGTTCGTCTGCGCTTTCGTAAATTTTAAAAGATATTCCTGCTTTTTTTAGAGCTAAGGCGGTAGTTAGTCCTCCTATTCCTGCTCCTATGATCGCTATTTCCATTTGCTGATATTTTTGATAAGGCAAAATTGCAGTACCGAAAATGAAAAAACGTTCACTAAAGTTAATTAATTGCTTCGTTTTCGGATACGGCTCAGCGATTGTGCCGTGATACCTAAATAGCTTGAAATGTATTTCTGAGGTATTTTCCTGATGATTTCCGGCGACTTTCGCAAAAGGTTCTGATAACGTTCTTCAGGGCTGTAAAAAAGCAAATCCTCTATCCTGCGCTTTGCTTCTAAAAAACAGATATCCGACATCGTTTTACTGAACCTGGTCCAGAAAATATCACTGTCTATTAATGTATCCAGATTCTTCTTTTGAAAAACCAAAATTTCCGTATCTAAGGTAGTTTTGATGATAAAACCGGATTTCTGGTTGGTTATATAACTTTCGTAATCGCCAAAAAAGTCACCATTCACCTGAAGCAAGAAACTGATTTCTTCTCCCAAATCATTCACGCAGTAAGTCCTTACAGCTCCATTGACAATATAGCCCAACCAATCGCAAACTGCATTGCCTTCAAAGAGAATACTGTTCTTTTTAAACTCCCTGGTTTCAGAAACAGATAAGAATTCTTTTAGCCTGTCGGCATTTAACCCCAAACGTTGAGCCAGTTCTGCTTCATTTATCATGGTTTGATAATTTATTGAAACAAAAATAGTAATTTGGAAAGCAAATTTTATGCGATGGACAGTCCAAAAGATGTACTAAAACGGTTAGGCATTCCTGAAAAACAAGCTGCGGAGTTATTATCTATTTCCAGAACCAAATCAATAAGCAGCGGAGAAGACTATATTTCTGCAGGACAAACACCCAAAACATTTGCAATTGTCATCAACGGACTCTTCCGGTATTATTATATAGATGAAAAAGGGAATGAATTTACCAAAGGTTTTATTCCGGCAGATACCGTTTTGAGTGCCTACTCGGCTATGCGCTACGAAACATCATCCTTCTTTTACATTCAGGCTCTTGAAGACTCCGAGATACTGGAAATAGATTATAAAAAATGGCTGTTGCTGCAACAGGAGGATTCTTTTTGGGACAAGTTTCTTATCCAGGCCCTGGAAAAAGGATATTTTATCAAAGAAAAAAGAGAAAGGGAATTGCTTTTACTGGATGCCGAAGCGCGTTATAAGATTTTCACAACTGAATTCCCCGATTTGGAAAAAAGAATAAAACTGCAAATTGTAGCTTCCTATCTCGGTATACAACCTGAATCCTTGAGCCGTATCCGAAAAAATAAGCCCGCTTAACATAAGTCAATTTTTTAACCGATTGCTCCTTCTATTTTTGGGCCATAAACCTATTAAAATAGAATTTAATGACTTTTCAAAACAACACCATCCTGATTACGGGCGGAAGTTCCGGTCTGGGGCTTGAAATGGCAAAACAGTTTATCAGTCTGGGAAACAAAGTAATTGTTTGTTCGAGAACATCCGAAAAATTACGGCAGGCACTAAAGACAGTGCCTGAAATAATAACTTATGTCTGTGATATTTCTATTGAAGAAGAACGTAGGAAGTTGAGCAAATGGATTGAAGAACACTATCCAGAAATAAACATATTAATTAACAATGCGGCTATTGTGCATCGCATTGAATTTGCTGATGATACAGAAAGCTACGAAAAATCAGCCCGGGAAATAGCGACCAATCTCCAGGCACCTATTCACCTGTGCCAACTATTCCTGCCATTGCTAGCAGTTAATCCCAATGCAAAAATCATCAATATTACTACGGGGTTGGTCTATGTGCCAAGAACGGATTATCCGTTTTATAACGCCACCAAAGCAGCCCTGCACTCATTTACTCAGGTTTTGAGAAATCAGCTCAAAAACAATTCTGTAAAAGTGACAGAAGTATTATTTCCTGTTGTAGACACTCCCTGGCATGAAGGCAATGCACCAAAAATAGCCATAACACCTCATAAGGCTGTAAATGAAATGATAAAAGGCCTGACAAACGGAAAAAATGAAATAAGGGTTGGCAAAGTCAGGATATTGTATTATCTCTCACGCCTTGCCCCAAAATTTGCGTTCAAAAAAATCAATTCTTTGAGATGAGCCAAAAATGATTGCGGCAATCTTCTATATTTGCAATAAAGCCCATTCTATGAGACTAAAAGCAACCTTATTATTCTCTTTATTCCTATTCTGCTCCTGCAAAGAAGAAACCAAAATCCAAAATACAGTAAAAGAAGAAGAACCAACTGAAACTATAGAAACCGCTGTAATTCCATCAGAAGAAGGCTTCCGCTTTAAGGATTTCCAAATCAGAAAAGGAGGATTAGGACACATAAACGTAGGCATGTCTTTGGAAGAAAGCGAAAAATACCTGAGAGGACTCACCCGAAAACGATGTGACCCATTTGATTTCGGATTTGATGGAGGTGGCGATGCGTATATCTACTATTGGAAAGACCAGCCCGTTTTGGCACTTATTCCTGAAATGGATACTAATATATTGCTCGCCATTGCTGCCATACACAAAGAACTGAAAACAGATAGCGGATTACACCCCAATGCTACCATAAAAGACATCCAGCGCCATTACGGTAATTTACCGCTATATCAAAATCTTATGATGAGTTGGGAATTTATGTATGACGAAAAAGCAAACTGGGATTTTGTATTTATGAAAGACCCCGAACATCAGGTAGGCAACTATGAAACCCCTGACGCTCCCGGCAAAGTAATAGATTTCAAAGCCAAAACAGATTGGATTACCATTCACTAAGGCAAATAGTTCTAACTGCAATTAGGACAATACCCTGAAATAAAACCATTAAAATTAGCAACACTATAACCCGCAGGCAAATTGAGACTGGCTTCGTTGGGCATACATTCTACCTTATCACAGCCTAAACAACGAAAATGAAAATGGTTGTGATGATGGTTTTTCTTTTCACAATTAATACAAATTGCAAAATATTGCTTGCCGTCATCGCCTATAATCCTGTGTGCAATACCCTCATCACAAAAACGATTCAAAACCCTGTAAATAGTAGCCCTGTCTGCCTGTCCGTCTAAAGTATTTAACAGATTTTCATGGCTTAGTGCCTGTCTGGATTTCTTCAATGAATCAAGGATTATACTTTTTGTTTTGGTATTTCGGGTACTCATAATTTTATTTTTTAATGCGACTTAGTTGCAATAATACAAAAAATATTTATCTTTGATACGCTTTAGCAGAAATCTATTTTGGATTTTACTGCTTAATTTTAACATACCACACCACTACCTATTTTTATTAATCTAAATACGATTACAATGGCTGACAGCAACACTTTCGAAGTTATCATTATAGGCGGTAGCTATTCCGGCCTTTCGGCGGCAATGAGCTTAGGACGTTCATTACGAAAAGTCCTGATTATTGACAGCGGAAAACCTTGTAACAGGCAGACACCACATTCCCACAATTTCCTGACACAAGACGGGGAAACACCAGCAGCAATTTCACAAAAGGCAAAAAAACAGGTGATGGATTATCCCACCGTCAGCTTTCATGAAGGTCTGGCCATAAAGGCGCATAAAACAGGGAATGATTTTGAAGTAATCACAGAAACAGGAGAAAAATTCACTTCAAAAAAATTGATTTTTGCAACCGGATTAAAAGATATTATGCCTGAAATAGATGGCTTTGCCGACTGTTGGGGCATTTCTATTCTGCATTGTCCTTATTGCCACGGTTATGAAGCACGTGATACTAAAACCGCTATTTTGGCCAATGAGGATAGCGGTTTTCATTATGCACAACTGCTATCAAACTGGACAAAAGACCTTGCACTTTTCACTGACGGAATTTCAATACTGACAGCAGAACAGGCCGAAATAGTCAAAAAAAACGGAGTAAAAATCATTGAAGAAGCTATTAGTCATATTGAACACGACAAAGGGAAAGTGCATCATATCGTCTTTAAAGACGGCACCCAATTTCCTGTAGAAACTATTTACTGCAGACCTAATTACATACAACACTGCCCTATTCCTGAAGAATTAGGCTGTGAATTGACGGAACAGGGACTTATAAAAACCGATGCTTTTCAAAAAACAAATATTGACGGCGTATTTGCTTGTGGAGACAGTACAAGCGGAAGGTCTGTTGCCGTGTCTGTTTCTACCGGTTCAATTGCCGGGGTTTTTGCTAATAACGAATTGACGGGAGAAGCTTTCAATAGCTAAAAAATAAAAAACCGGCGCTAAATTAGCGCCGGTTTATACTTCCATCTTATTTTTTAGATTTCTTTTTCTTTTTGGCTTTCGCTTTCGCTTTGGCTGCTTTTTTTGCCTTCGCTTTTTTTCTGGCTTTTTTCTTCTTTTCCTTCTCTTTTTTCTTTTTAGCTTTTGCTTTTTCTTTCTTCTTCTTTTTGGCTTTTTTGATTTTTTCCTTCTCTTTTTTAGCCTTTTTAGATTTCTTCTTATCTTTCTTTGCTACTTCGGTATTTTCTTGAGTTACCTGGGCTACTACCGATTTTTCTGCCTCTTGCGAAACTACTTCGGCATTTTCTTTAGGTGCTGCTTTAGCAGAAACAGTTTTGCTTGCAGTAGTCGTTTTTGAAACTGCTGCCGTTTTTGCTGTTGCAGGTTTGGAAGCAATCGTTTTTGAAGCATTGGATGTTCTTGCGGCAGGTTTTGTTGCAGTTGGTTTTGCCGCTGTTGTTCCTGGTGCTGTTGTTCTTGCAGTAGCGGGCTTTGCTGTTGTGGTTTTAGCTGTTGTACCAGCCGGCCTTGTTGTTTTTGCTGTTGCAGCTGTTTTTGGATTTGCCGGTTTGGCTGCGGCCGGAGTTGCTTTTGGAACATCCTGGCTTTTCTCTGGCGTATTGCCTGAATTGGTTTCGCTTATCTGACTCATCTTATTGAATTTACTATTTGTTTATATTATTAGAAATTAATTGAAGTATTCCAGCGCATTTCGCTAAAGTTAATTTATTGTAAATTTAACGTTAACAAAATTAAGGCTTTAAACTATTCGCCAATGTTAAGTTTTCACCGGATGCAAAAACTTAACATTGGGATTTTTAGGAAAAAATAGCATGTAGCCAACTCTTGCCAAAGTCACAACAATTCCCAATATCTTCATAAAATTGGTGATTTGGGCCATCTATTTTAGGGTTTTTAAATAAAATTGAGTAAATTCAAAATACAAACCTTTAAAAATTCCAATCTTATGAAAAAGTCAATCCTTATCGTTGGCATGACAGCACTTTTTGCTTTTGCCTCTTGCAGAGAAGATAAAAAAGTACCTGAACCGGCACCTAAAACACCACCGGTAGATAATCCTACGCCACCACCTTCACCAACAACCGGAGTACCCGCAACATCACAAGATGAAGATGGAACTAATATTTCGGTAAGCAAAGATGGTGCTGCAGTTGAAACAAAAGACGGTAAAAATAAAACAGGCATCAGCGTTTCTAAAAATGACGCTTCTGTCGAAATCAAGAAATCTAAAAATTAAACAGATAAGCCGGCAAAGTTTGCTGGCTTATTTAATCAAAGGTCATTTACTGTTGTAAAAAGCAGTTTAAATAAATTTTATTTTTTACTTTATATAATATTGTTTATATCACTATAAATAAACTATTTAACAAAACGATATTATTTAAAAACAAAAGAATTATTACTATGAGAAAAATATTCTTACTGTTGTTTGGCATCGCTATTCTGGGAGCGTGCAAATCAAAACCATCGACTCCAAAAATGGCAAAATTAGAACTCTCTCAAGTAAGTCCGTCGCAAAAAAACAAGGCCTACGAACTGGGAAAAAGAGTACTGAATGCCTGTAATACTTCCAAATTCAAACCTTTCACAAAAGAAGAAGCAACCGACAAGGTAATACAAAACACTACCATAGAAAGACTATCGAGCACCTGCAGGAAATTCTCAATCAAGTACGGAAAATTTGAAGACTTACGACTGGTTGAAGTGATTAGGAATAATACCGACGAATCACTTATCTTTAGATATAAAGCGGATTACCAAAGAAAATTTGCTCAAAAAGAATTACAGGTTACGTTAGATAAGGACAACAAGGTAGCCGCCATTCGCTCAACAGATTGGACAGATATTTATACACCGTAGGCAATATTTACCTATTTTAGCATACCAAACCTGAAAAATGAACACCAACGAACAGATTATCGAAGAGTTTTATGCAGCCTTTGCTGCCCAAAACGCAGAAACCATGTCCAGCTGCTACCATCCGGATATTGTTTTTGAAGACCCTGCTTTTGGGAAACTGCACGGAAAAGATGTTTCTGATATGTGGCATATGCTCATTGAACGAGCAAAAGGAAACCTGAATATCGAATTTGCAGATATCAAAGCTGACGGACAAAAAGGAACCGCCACCTGGATTGCCACTTACCATTTCACAAAAACCAACCGAAAGGTCATTAATAAAATAAAAGCTTCTTTTGAATTTAAAGACGGGCTGATTATCAGGCATACTGACTCATTTGATTTCTGGGATTGGGCAAAACAAGCCTTGGGAACAACAGGTCTATTATTAGGATGGTCTTCCTTTCTTCATAAAAAAGTACAGCGCCAGGCTTTGGAATCTTTGAGAAAATACCAACAAAAACTACAATCATAATTGTTATGAAAAAAACAATCTGCTTAGCATTATTTTTCCTTTCCATATCTGCTTATTGCCAGGATTCATATAAAAACTTTCAGGATGCCTTAAAAGCAAATGACACTACAAAACAGTTACAAATCCTAACGCAATGGGAAAAATCAAATGCCAAAGACCCTGAATTATACACCTCCTATTACAATTATTATTTTTCCAAAAGCAGACAGGAAGTCGTTTCTATCGATAAGGAAAATAAAGGCAAGGAAAGCCTGAAATTAGTAGATTCCACGGGAAATGTTGCCGGTTATATGGGCAGTTCAATTGTGTATGATACTTATTTCCTGAAAAAAGCTTTTGAAAGCATCGATAAAGGGATTTCAAAATTTCCTAACAGGCTTGACATGCGTTTTGGTAAAATTTACGGCCTGGGTTTAAATAAAGATTATGAAGCTTTTACAAAAGAAATAATCAAAACCATTGAGCAGTCTGGCAAAAACAACAACAAATGGCTTTGGACACTGAACAAGCCGGTCGAGGATCCGGAAAACTTTATGCTTGGAAACATTCAAAGCTATGTAGAACAGCTATACAATACTGGCAATGATAATCTTCTCAAAAACATCAAGCAAATTTCGGAAACCGTTTTAAAATACAACCCCAAACACGTCGAAAGCCTTTCAAACATTTCCATATTCTATATCATCAACAAAGAATACGACAAATCATTGCAGTATTCGCTCAAGGCACACCAAATCAATCCAAGCGATGCAATTGTTTTAGGCAACATTGCCTATACTTATAAGGAAAAGGGCGACAAAGCCAATGCTATCAAATTCTATGAACTTACCTTAGAACATGGTGACGAGAGTGCAAAACAACAAGCGCAAAGAGCACTTGACAAACTCAAATAAGGCAATTAAATTAACAAACATTTAAATTCAAAGACGTCATAATTGCTTAACTTTAAAAGACCAGAAATTACTGCTCTTATAGAAATTATTGTATTATGACAAATCCAATTTTAAACTCTTTCCTACCCTTATTTTATATTGCCTGGTCTGATGATGTACTCACAGAAAAAGAAGCTACCCTGCTCCAAGAATCCATTAATTCGCAGGATTGGCTGACCAAAGCAGACAAAAAAGAACTGTTGTCTAAAATAAACATTGACAATCCGCCAACAAGAACAGAGCTTCTCGAATGGAAGGAATCTATAAAAAAAGCCGTAAATGAAGACAGTGAAGAGGAATCGCTTACGGATATTGCCCTAAAACTTGCGCTGCTTGACGACCCTAAAATCAGCAATGAAAAACTAAAACCGCTTTATTTCTATCTTCAAAATCTGGAGAAATCATTGGGAATCATTAGTAACGAAGCAGTTTACGCCTTTAAGGAAACACACGACACCATTACTTCAAAATATAGTACCGAGGCTACTTTTTCAGTTGAAAAACTAACCGAAATATTAGACGGAAACCAAGCCGAAATCATCAATACCGTCAAGAAGATAATCAGCCGTCCCACTTTCAAATACGAAACCTCTACTGATATTGAAGTCTATCGTGAAAAGGTCCTGAAATGGTGCAAGATACTTGCCAAGGAAGGACTGGGAGCTACCGCCTATCCCAAAAAACACGGAGGACAGGATGATATTGAAGCCTACTTCTCTATTATGGAAACCCTTAGCTACCACGATTTGAGCCTCGTTATCAAGTTTGGAGTGCAATTTGGACTTTGGGGAATGAGCATCCAATCACTCGGAACAGAAAAACATTATGCAAAATACCTGAAAGACATTGGTTCACTTAAACTTCCCGGTTGTTTTGCTATGACAGAAACCAATCATGGCTCTAATGTTAAATCGTTGGAAACGACAGCTATTTACGACCACAAAACAAAGACTTTTACAATAAACACACCACACAAGCTCGCCAGAAAAGAATACATTGGTAATGCGGCCCGTGACGGACAAATGGCAACCGTATTTGCAAAATTAATCATCGACGGCAAAGACCATGGTGTTAATGCTTTTATCGTGCCTATACGCGATTCAAAAAACAATGTGCTGGAAGGCATAACAATTGAAGACTGCGGTCATAAAATGGGCCTGAACGGTGTCGACAACGGAATTATTTACTTTGACAATGTCATCATTCCTAAAGAAAATATGCTCGACAGGTTCGCATCCATCAACAGCAAAGGACAATTTGTAAGTCCTATTGCCAGTGATAACCGTCGCTTTTTCACCATGCTCGGCACTTTGGTCGGTGGAAGAATTGGCGTTCCGCGTTCCGCTCTGGCCGCCGCAAAATCGGCCTTAACGATTGCCATACGCTATGGCGACCAAAGAAGGCAGTTTGGCCCACAGGGAGGTTCTGAAGTCCCTATTTTAAATTACAGGATACACCAACGCAGATTGATGCCTTATCTGGCAAAATCATATGCTGTCCATTTTGCACTGCAATATGTCACGCAACGGTTTGTTAAAAGACAGGAATCCGAAATGCAGGAAATTGAAGCACTGGCTGCCGGAATGAAAGCCTATTCGACCTGGAATACACGCGATACGATTCAGGAATGCCGTGAAGCCTGTGGCGGAAAAGGCTATTTGTCTGAAAACCGGTTTGATGCATTGAAAAATGATACCGAAGTCTATACTACTTTTGAAGGTGATAATACCGTACTGATGAATCTGGTAGCGAAAAACCGACTTACCGAGTTTAGAAATCAGTTTGGAGAAATGAATGTGCTAAGCCTTTTCAATTATGTAGTCGACCAGGCCAAGAATTCCATCACTTATAAAAATCCTTTTGCCACAAGGAATACAGATGAAAACCATCTGATTGACAGCGAATTTCATATCCATGCATTTACTTTCCGTGAAAAAGAAATACAGGCTTCTGCGGCAAAACGCATCAAAAAGCTGCTGGATAGCGGCCTGGATTCTTTTGACGCATTTAATATCGCACAACATCACTTGATAAACGTAAGTCAGGCCTATCTGGAAAGAATTGTATTAGAACAGTTCCAGCTACAGGTTGAAAACACAAAAGACGAAGGCTGCAAGGCTGTTTTGAAAAAACTCTGTCAGCTTTATGCACTTTCAACACTTGAAAAAAATGCAAGCTGGTATCTGGAACAGGGTTATATGGAAGGCGTAAAAACAAAAGCCATCCGGAAATCGGTAAACCAATTATGCTGGGAAATCAGGCAAAATGCCGTGCCTTTGGTCAATGCTTTTAGTATACCTGAAAGCTGTTTGAGCGCGCCTATTGTCACAAAACGATAAATCAAGCCTTTAGCAGCAGGTCAATATTCCAATCCAAATCCGGATTATAGACCAATTCACCCTTTTTTACTTCAAGCGGACAATCAAAATTGTTGGTATAAAGACTTCCTGTGCCTAAACCCTGAGGCATTGGATTCTGTTTTTGAAACGCCCATTGGGCAATGGCGTTCAAACCAATATTGCTTTCTAAAGCTGAGGTGGCCCACCAACCAATATTGTATTTTTCGGCCAATGCAATCCATTCTTCAGAACCTCTAAAACCACCTATAAGACTAGGTTTTAAAATGATATATTGCGGCCTGATTTTTTGCAACAGGGCTTCTTTTTGAGTATAATCAAAGACACCTATCAGCTCTTCATCCAAGGCAATAGGAAAAGGAGCGTTTTTACACAGCTCTGACATACTGTCATGTTGATTTTTTTGTATAGGCTGTTCTATGCTATGTATTTTAAATTCAGACAATTGATTTAATTTAAACAAAGCTTCACTTGAAGTAAATCCACCATTGGCATCAACCCGGATTTCTATTGTAGAATCATCATAATTTTCACGTATAAGGCGCAATAATCCGAGCTCTTTTTCAAAATCTATGGCTCCTATTTTGAGCTTTATGCAATGAAATCCTTCGGCCAGTTTTTCTTCGATTTGTGACTTCATAAAAGCAGGCTTACCCATCCATACCAAACCATTAATCGGGATGTTTTTTTTGCCAGTTGTAAAATCGGAAGGGAACAATAAAAAAGATGTTTCGCTTTCTAATGACAGGAAAGCCATTTCAACTCCAAACTGTAACGAAGGAAATTCGAGGAGCATTTCCCAAAGCTTTTCTTTTCCAAGATGTATGTTTTCACAAACCCATTTTAGCTTTTCTTCGTAATCCGGCCTGTCGTCTGCACTTAACGTTCTCAGAATACCGCACTCGCCTATTCCCAATTTGCCATTTTCCTCCAGAATAAGGAACCAGGTTTCTTTATGGGTCATTATGCCTCGGGAAGTGCCTGATGGACGCTTAAAATCGAGAATATATTTTTTATAGGATGCTTTTAGCATAGTCAATCTGTTTATTCTTCAAGCAGTTTTAAAATCCTGTCAAAATCATCACTTACAAATCCTGCCTTTCTCAGGTCGTCAAAATCAAATTGGGTCCTGGCTTTCCACGACAAGGTTGGAGTAACGTTTTGCCCTCTGTATTTTTTATGGATTTCTTTTGCCTTTTTGTAATCGCCTTTCAGCAAATATACATGCGCCATATTCAACTGGATAAGCAATTCCGACTCATCCTTGCTTTCTCCCTCTTTTAAAGCCTTCAAGGCTTTGTCAAACTGTTTGGAATACAAATAGTATTGCCCCAAAGCGTTATAATCCAATACAGAGGCATTTCCGTTCTCCATAATCCCGGTCTGTAACAAATCAATTGCCTGTTCGTATTTCCTGTTTTTAAAATACTGCATCGCATCCAGTCTTATGGCAGTCAGTATCGATTTGTTTGCCGGTTTTTCCAAAAGACAGGCATTGCCAAAATCCTTAAAGGCTTTGTTTTTTTCAATCGCCAAAAGATTCTGAAATTCCTGGAATTTATAGCGCTTCTGCATTTTTTCGAGAATGCAAAGCGAGAAGTCATCAGCATTCAGCATTTTCTTAGCCAGGTCAGAAGCCTTAATCTGCCTGATAATTGTCTGCCTGTTTTCCAATGTCCAGCCCCGGCTCAGCTTATTATCAACCCATGGCACGATTTCAAGGACTATTTTCTGTTTCATAATCCAGTTCATACTTTCAAAGCCAAACCACAAGTACTCCTGTCCTGTTTTTAAACAGGAAGATTTGTCTATAGAAAGCCGTCTGGCTTCCTTGTTTACTGGACTATTCTGAAAAAGGCAGGCATTGTCTGTTTTCCCTTTCTCTTTATACTCTTTTGCAAAGGCATTGCTTGAAAATATTCCGTATTTGCATTTATCATCACCGGAAATCTTAGAAGTCAGAAACACAGCACCGGCAGCACCCTGACTAATACCGCTTGGGTCTGGTATTGCTTTTAAGAGTGAACTAAGACTGTTTGCCATTTGCTGGTTTTCATCCAGAATTGTAATCCTGTAAACAATTTCTGTTGTGCCCATTGGCAGGTCTTCCGTCTTTACTGTTATCTTTTCTCCGGCCGAGACAATGATTTCTTTTGTTGTAGCGCGCTCTTTATCCCAATAGCCATCTTGCTGTGAGAAAGCAGATTGGGCTAAAACCAAAAACAAAAGAAACGTAATTTTTCGTGTAAGCATTTTTGCAAATAATTCATTAGTTGCTCCCAGAGCATAAAAAAAGAAAAAGGACTACAAATCCTTTTTCCTCACTTTTTTATTTGTATTAAATATCGATGGAATCCCCGATTTCCAATAGCATCAGATCTTTTCCTCTGTCAAAAAATTTCTTTTTGGCTTCTTCCTTATCGATTTTGATATAACCGAAAGTATCATAATGGCAACCTAAAATCTTATCGCATTCCACAAAATCAGAAGCAATAATGGCATCTTCAACATCCATTGTGAAATTGTTTCCTATCGGAAAAATAGCCAAGTCAAGCTTGGTTCTTAATGGAATGAGCTTCATGTCAAAAGTCAGGGCAGTATCGCCGGCAATATAAATATTCTTATGTTCGCCTTCAATCACAAAACCGCCAGGATTCCCGCCATATTTGCCATCATTAAACGAACTGGAATGAATGGCGTTCACATATTTTACAGTTCCGAAATCAAATTTCCAGCTTCCGCCATGGTTCATTGGATGGCTTTTTAGTCCTTTTGCTTCAAAATACCATGCGATTTCTGCATTTGAAACAATGGTTGCCCCAGTACGCCTGGCAATAGCCTCTACATCTAGTACGTGGTCACCGTGTGCATGCGTCACTAAGATATAATCGGCTTTAAGCTCCTCAATATTGATATGGCTTGCCAATTCATTTGCAGTTATATAAGGGTCTACAATGATATTTTTGCCTCCTACTTCGATACCGAGGCTTGCGTGTCCGTAGAATGTAATTTTCATAATTTTTTATTTTAATTATTTACAATAATATCCGAAAGGAAAAAAATCAGGCATAATGAAAGCAGTACTGACAAAAGAAAAGTACTGATAGCCAGTTTTTTTAATTCCGGGTCTAATTTTTTAGGGTCTTTATTTTTATACACCGTTATCAAATGGCTGATTAATGGGAAATAAGCCACGACGAAAATATACTGGTCAAACTGGAAATTATTCAACACCGCAAAAACAAGCACCAAAATCATGGCAGAGATTACCAGAAAATAATGGTATTTTTTTGCTTTTGCTCCGCCAATTTTCACCACAATGGTGTTTTTACCTGATTTTCTATCCGATTCTTCGTCTCTCATGTTGTTAAGGTTTAGTACTCCTACACTCAAAAAACCTATCGCTATAGCCGGAAGGAAAAGTTTATAGTCTAACTCTTTAGAATATAAAAAGTTAACACCCAGCGTACTCACCAACCCGAAAAACACAAAAACAAAAAGGTCACCATAACCACGATAGCCATAAGCCGTATTCCCAATTGTATATCGGATAGCCGAGGCAATAGCCAGAAGGCCTAATATTAAAAAGAAAATCGAGTAACCTATATTCGTTTCGCCAAACGCGAAATAAATCAGCAAAACGGCTGAAATAAAAGTCAGTACAGAAGTAATGATAATGGCCCGTTTCATGGCTTGCGGCGAAATTACGCCGCTTTGGATTGCCCGTTTCGGACCAATCCGGTCTTCATTATCGGTTCCTTTGATTCCGTCACCATAATCATTTGCAAAATTGGAAAGTACCTGAAGTCCCAGTGTTGTCAGGATGGCAAAGCCAAATAGCTGCCAGTTAAAAACTTCGGTCGGCGTCAGCACATTGGCTGTCGGATATGCCAAAGCATACATACTCCCCACAATAATTCCTGATACCGAAAGTGGCAATGTTCGCAGACGTGCTGCTTCTACCCAATGTTTCATTTTTAGTGTTTATTCGTAAATAGTGTTTCTTTTTCAGGCAAAGTTACATCCAGTTCTTTTCGGATGTCTCCACCTGATACAGCCAATAGTTGACCAATTGTTTTATATGCGTAAAATCTCCAAATCTAAAGTCTACGTCACCTGCAGCCGTATGCAAAATCAAGTGCCCCACATCGGCACTTTTATGCCAAAAATATTGTTTGGCAGTAATCGCCTGGATTTTATGCGGCTCTATAATCTCGTGTTCCACATCCCAGGCTCCGTGTCTTTTTATGATAAAGTCCTGATTTACATACAATGCATGGTTTCTATAACCGAAATAAATCAGGCTGCTTATAAGACATAAATATACAAAAACAAGCGGAATATACAGGCCCATATTTCCAATTTCTGCATAATGCAAAAGGGTTAAAATAACGGCCAGAAAAGCAACAGCAGAAAATGTTCTGAAAATCAGGTAGCGAAAATTGGAGCGGTATTGGTTTCCCTTTTGCGGAATTTTTCCGAGGATAATTCTAAGAATTTCATCCCTTTCTTCCGTATTGCAGCCCGGAATTTCAATTGCATTACTTTTTTTCTTCTGTTCCTTTACTTCATCACTCGACGCCTGCTTCATATTCATATCCAATATCCTGAATTTTTTCTGGAAATAATTCTGGCTATAGGATGTAATCTGGACTTTATCAGGATTGAGCAGCGTATTCTTCTTTGCAAACAACCCGGATGTAATGACCAGTGACTGTTTCTGCTTAATCATTACAAAATCAAAATGCTTGATAAAGATTCGGACAATATTGATAAGCAATACCAAAACCAACAATCCGAAAATTAAAATTCCGGCAGAAAAGAAACCTGCTCCTCTTTCAAAAACGGTATCTACCTCTTTCTCATCGATTTCAAACGCATTAATCGCATCTTTAAAACTTTGATAAAGCGTAATAACAAAAGTTACCAAAAGCGCTATGGTCCGCCCGTAATTGGATGTAATTCCTACTTTAAATAAAGTGTTGTAACTTATTTTAAGAAAGGTTTTTGACTCTTTTATTACTTCTTGATTATCGTCAAGTGCTTCTTCATCCTTATTGCCATAATCAAGTAATTTTTCTTTTAGCAACAATGCCAATCTTTGGTCGATTGCCCGAATGCTAATTTCTTTTTTATCGGTTCCCGCCGTATCAATATCCAGGCTATAGACACCAATTATTTTTTGGATTATGGATTGATTGATGTCTACCTGTTGGATTTTGGAAAGCTGAATACAGATTCTGCTTTTGTTGATAACACCTTTTCTCAATACGAATTCCTGTTTTTCTTCATCCAGATAGAAAGTAAAATTCCTGTATTTCAAATAGCCAATCACCAGGGTGAGTACAACCAATCCTAAAAAACCGAGTCCAACAACCAGATATTGGTCTTGCTTAAGCTTAAATAGAATTAGCAATAAAGGAACCCACATGGCACGGACAACACCCTGAAAAGTGTCGGCAAACATGACTATGATTCCCGTAACCGATTGCCGTTGCGGGGTAGTAAAATCAAGCCTCATCAGATGTGGTTTTGGATTTTTTGCATCAGCAGTTCCTTAATGCTTTCTGCCTTTTCTTTTTCAATTCCGGAAATTTTCACGTCACTGGTGTTTCCACCTGCCGTAAATATCTGAATCTGTGCCAGTTTATATATTCTGGAAAAAGCACCCTCATGCATTGCTACATGCTGAATCCTGTTGAAAGGCATTATGGTGGTTGTGGTTGAAAGCAAACCTCTTTTGTAAAGGATATCCTTATCTCTTAAAGCAAAAGCACGTCTTTTCACAGCCATAACCGAACTGAAATATAAAATCAGCGCAAAAACCGCATATGAAATTCCAAAAACCAGATAGGTCTGAGTATTCTGAAAATCTTCATTGAAATAAATCAGTACACAAATTCCAATAGCTATAATCAATAAAACAATCGCAATATTGATGTAGACTACCTTGATATAATTCTTATTCAGTGGCGAAAAGTGCACTTCCTCAAATTTTGGAAGCTGGTTTATGTCAATGGTTTCATTTGTAAATTCCATCGCAGTTAGGGGTTTCTATAAGTTAGGATGCTATTGTTTGTGGGTCTATGGCAAATATTTCTTTTCGAAGTTTGGTTTTCTTTTTTCCAGAAAAGCATTTCTTCCTTCTTTGGCTTCGTCTGTCATATATGCCAAACGCGTTGCTTCTCCTGCAAAAACCTGCTGTCCGACCATTCCATCATCTGTAAGGTTCATGGCAAATTTCAGCATTTTTATAGAAGTTGGCGATTTGGCCAAAATTTCCTGAGCCCATTCGTAAGCCGTATCTTCTAATTCAGCATGAGGGATTACAGCATTGACCATTCCCATATCAAAAGCTTCCTGTGCCGAATAATTTCTTCCTAGAAAGAAAATTTCCCTTGCTTTTTTCTGTCCAACCATTTTTGCAAGATATGCCGAGCCATAACCTCCGTCAAAACTTGTTACATCTGCATCCGTCTGTTTAAAAATAGCATGTTCTTTGCTTGCCAATGTCAAGTCGCAAACCACATGAAGGCTATGTCCGCCTCCAACGGCCCATCCCGGAACTACTGCAATGACTACTTTTGGCATGAAGCGGATTAAACGCTGCACTTCCAAAATATTAAGGCGGTGCATTCCGTCATCGCCCACATAGCCCTGATGTCCTCTCGCCTTTTGGTCACCACCACTGCAAAAGGAATATACACCATCTTTGGAAGATGGCCCTTCGGCAGATAACAGGACAACACCAATGGAGGTATCTTCCTGTGCATCGTAAAAAGCCTGATAGAGTTCGCTTGTCGTTTTTGGACGGAAAGCGTTCCTTACATCCGGACGGTTAAAAGCTATCCTGGCAACGCCATTGGACTTCTTATAGGTTATATCTTCAAAATCTTTAACAGTTTCCCAGTTTATTGAACTCATTTTTATACTATTTTAGCGTAAAAATAAATCATTTTTTACAGACTACGAATAACAAAAATTAAAATCTAAATGAGACAGACTTTCTTACCTATTGCTTTGCTTGCATTTGCTTTTTCAGCATATTCTCAAAAGTATGAGTTCCAAACCATTAAAGATATAGAAGCGACTCCTGTGATTTCTCAGGACATTACCGGAACCTGCTGGAGCTTTTCTTCTACTTCTTTCTTAGAAGCTGAAATTATCAGAACAACAGGCAGGAAAATCGACCTTTCTGAAATGTACAATGTTCGTAATACTTATCCTAAAAAGGCTTGGAATTATGTAATGCGTCAGGGAAAAGCACAATTTGGCGAAGGCGGTCTAAACCATGATGTTATCAATAGCGCTATGCAATTTGGTCTTGTGCCTTTGACAGCCTATTCCGGTTTGGTAGGAAATGCAACCAAGCACGACCATTCTAAAATGGCAAAAGAACTGGAAGATTTGCTGAAAAAATATGCCGACCCTTCCAAAAAACTGGATCCGAAATGGAAAACTGAAGTAGAAGCCATATTGGACAAATATATGGGAGCCAACGTAACCGAGTTTACTTACGACGGAAAAAAATATACGCCAAAGAGCTTCCTGGAAATGACCAAACTAAATCTGAAAGATTATGTGACAATCACTTCTTTTACCAACGAGCCTTACTACAAGACTTTCATCCTGGATATCCCTGACAATTTTTCTAACGGAAGCTTTTACAATATGCCTCTTGACGAGTTTGTACAAAACGTTGATAACGCTTTAGACAAGGGCTACACGCTGGCTTTGGATGCCGATGTAAGTGAAAAAACCTTTTCCGGAAAAAATGGAATTGCTGTAATCCCGGAAAACGAAGCGGATGAAAAGACGATTCTTACTGAAATTAAACCGGAAAAGAACATCACTCCTGAATTCCGCCAGCAGGAATTTGAAAACTTCAATACTACAGACGACCACCTGATGCATATTGTTGGTAAAGTAAAAGACCAAAAAGGCAATATCTATTACAAGGTAAAAAATTCATGGGGCTCAAAGAATCTTGGAAATGACGGTTATATCTACATGAGTGTTCCTTACCTAAGATTAAAAGCCATTTCTGTACTATTGCACAAGGATGGACTTTTGAAGAAAACCAAAAAAGAATTAGGTGTCTAACGTTTCCATAAAATAATAAGTCGGGATTTTCTAATCCCGATTTTTTTGTTTGAACTATTTTCTTAAATTTAAAGATGAAAAAATTTTATTCAGACCATCATATTCCTACGGTCACTATGCTGTGGCTGATTGTTCTCTTTTTAATCGCCACCCCTTTTTTTACACCCAATCAAATCTGGGGTGAAATGTTTATCCCTATTATCATAGTTACACTTTGTGCCCTTCTTATTCTATGGATTCTTTTGGACACCAAATATGTCATCAAGAATTCATTCCTTCATTATACATCAGGACCTATTCGCGGAAAAATTGATATTTACAAAATCAATGCAATAGTCCACCAAAAAAAGTGGTTTGTACAATCAACGCTTAAACCTGCTTTGGGTAGCAAGGGACTTATCATCAAATACGGCAAATTTGACGATATTTATATTTCGCCGAAACGAAAGCAGGAATTCATTGATGCCTTGTTAGAAATCAATCCGCACATTGAAATCGAGTAGAAAAACTGTTAAATTTTACTCTTTGAAAATTATGCAATCGGCAATTTTGAAAAGTTTATTTTATCGAGTATTCAATAAATCTTTCTTATTGTTTTCGTTTCAATAAAATGTTGCCGAATTCCGGAAATTTATGAACAGCGGTTGATAAGTCGCCTAGCCTTTCCTCTATATTTTTTTGATAACTTTATCATACAAAAGCTCTAATAATGAGCTTTTTATAAAGTCCACTAAAAATATAATGAGGTATGGAAAACATTAATTTTCTGGCATTTGCAATGCCTGCTTTTTTCCTTTTCGTCTATTTAGAATATAAATTAGCACAACGCAAAAAGCGTCCGGAAATATTCAATTATGAAAGTTCTGTTTCTAATATTAGTATTGGCCTGGCAGAACGACTGATTAATCTTTTTATAGCGGCAAGCTTCTACCAGCTTTTCTATTATATTTATGAGCATTACCGAATTTTTGACATTCCCGGTAATTTCTGGATTTGGATAGGGCTTATTCTTGCAACCGATTTTGTCTGGTATTGGTATCACAGGCTCGGACATGAAGTAAACTTCTTTTGGGCCGCACATATTGTCCACCACCACAGTGAGGAATTCAATTTTACGGCTGCTGCCAGAATTACGACCTTTCAGGCTATCATCAGGACAGGATTCTGGTGCATATTGCCTTTTCTAGGTTTCCATCCCAAGATGGTAATTACTATGTTACTGGTTCATGGTGCCTACTCTTTTTTCACTCATACGCAGGTCATCGGACGTATAAAATGGCTGGAGTATGTGTTCGTAACGCCATCGGTTCACGGTGTGCATCATGCTTCAGATGAAAAATACCTTGACAAAAATTATGGCGATATGTTCACTTTCTGGGACCGAATGTTCGGAACTTTCCAGGAAGAGGAAGAAAAACCAAAATACGGTTTGACGCATACGCTGAAAAGCTACAGTTTTCTATGGCAGCATTTCCATTATTATTTTGAAATATATGAGTTATGGAAGCGTTCCAAAGGTTTTAAGGCAAGATGGGATGCTATTTTTGGCAGTCCTGCTGCTATGGACCAGGACATCCGTCCAATGCTGGAAAAACGGTTCCTGCAAGACAAAACTGACAGAAGCCACCGACTCAAGTTCCGAAATTATTTATACATACAGCTTGCCGTGAGTACGCTTATCCTGACCGTATTTACCTATTATTTTGGAAGTCTTGGGTTTTATGATAAGATTTTCGGGCTTTCCTTTATTATAATTACACTAATTAACTGCGGGGCTTTGCTGGAACAACGCAAATGGATTTATTATTTGGAATATTCAAGGCTTTTTATCCTTTCTACTTATTTGCTTTATATTGAAAATCTTGCTGAATATTTCCTGGTTCCGGTTATTATCATGATAGCGGCTGAGAAAATGTTCTCCCTAAGCCGAAAATATCAAAATCTGGTACTGCAAATGGAAAGCGCAAAAAGATAATCAGCCAATTTTTACTGATGTCATATTTAAGGAACCGCCCACCAGCTTGTCATTAAAGAATACTGTATCTTCCTGATTGTCCTGTAAGGCAAGCGAATACAGCATTGGATAATAATGGTCTGGCGTTGGTATAGCCAGTTTTGATGCTTTGCTTAGGTTTTCGTAATCAATCAGGGCTTTGTGGTCTCTATTTTCGATTTTCTGTTTAAAAATATCGTTCATTTCTATGGCCCAATCAAAACCATATTCCGGTTCGCGTAATTTTTTCCAGTCAATCATTCGGAGGTTGTGTACCATGTTTCCGCTTCCAATAATTAGTACGCCTTTTTTGCGAAGTAAGGCTATCTGTTTTGCCAGGTCGTAATGGTATTGGGCAGGTTTGCTGTAATCAATACTCAACTGCAATACCGGAATGTCTGCGTCAGGATACATATGTCTCACGACAGTCCAGGTTCCGTGGTCGAGTCCCCAATCATGGTCAAGGCCAACATTAGTAGAATGAATCAGTTTGGCTGTTTCTGCCGCCAGTTCCGGACTACCTTTCGCTGGATACTGTACATCAAACAAAGCCTGCGGAAAGCCTCCAAAATCATGAATTGTTTTTGGATTGTTCATGGCTGTAATGTGTGTACCACGTGTTAGCCAATGGGCTGAAATGACCAGAACGGCTTTTGGTTTTGGGATTTCTTTTCCCATTTTTGCCCAATTTTGGGAGAATTCATTGTCTTCTATCCCATTCATTGGAGAACCGTGTCCAATGAATAGTACCGGATGTTTTATGTCTTCTTCGTTTAAGTCTTGTGTCCAATTGTAAAAAGGCTGTAATGATGCCATAACTATTCCTCCTGTTATTGTTTGAATAAAATGCGAACGTTTCAATTCTTTAATATTTGTATATACAAATGTATGAAATATTCTTTTACAAACTAAATAGTCATCAGGAAGTTAAAATCTAATTAAAGTCAGAACCTTTAAACATTAGCCCTTTTTTTAGAACGCAGATAACGTGGTAAAGAAATTATCGCGGATTTGAGAAGATTAAAACCTTAGCACCTCAGAAACTAGCGTCTTAGTACCTCTTTTAGAACGCGGATAACGTGGTAAAGAAATTACTGCGGGTTTTAGAAGCTTAAAACTCTTAGTACCTCAGAAACTTAGAGCCTTAGTACCTCTTTTTAGAACGCGGATTAATGCGGATTAAGGAAATTACCGCGGATTTGTGAACCTTAAAAACTTAGTCCCTCAAAACCTTAGCATCTTAGCACCTTAAAAAAAGCTCCCTCGTAATCGAGAAAGCTTTTTTATTATTTTTTTCTTGAGCTTTTGAAAATATAGCCTATTCTTGCATGAAGGTCAAGCCAAACTTCACCGGAATCATCAAAAGGATGTTTTTTATTAAAAATAAAATTATATCCTAAACCTGCACCAAGTTCATAGGTAAAATCACTTTTTCCTATGTTTCTTTTCATTGCCCATTTGGGAACAACAGCTACCTGATGATTCAAATAAGCATTTTCAACTCCCGTAATGACAAACCAATCGGGATGGTAGCTCACTGTAAGAGCAATAAAATTTGCTGCGTTGTTATGGATATTTTTTCCCTTAGCGCCTCTTTTTTCAAGATTGTAGTACCAACGAGGCTCAAAAGTAATTACGGGTACAAGGGCATCAAAATCGACACTCCCCTCATTATCATTATTTTTTTGTGTAAAAACATCGAGTCCTATCTCAGTCTTTAGCGTAACCTTATCAGAAAGCCTGCTTTCATTATTTAACCAAAATCCGAAGAAACCGGTTTGGAATGAGAATGTTGATTTTTCGACTGAATAATCCTGAGCAAAAATGGTGTGGGCAGAGAGAAGAAACAGAATGTAAATTTTTTTCATTTTGGATTTGATTTATTTAGCCGGCAAAAGTAGTAAAAAATTTACTTTTACATTTTAAATTATTTTACCAAATAAATCCCGTCTTCTTTTATTTCAATCAGTTTTTGCTTATACAGCACACCTATTGCTTTTTTAAATGTCTTTTTGCTCATTTTCAACACCGTTTTGATGTCTTCCGGATGGCTGTTGTCGTTCAGACGAAGGAAACCGCGGCTGGCACGGAGCTCATCCATGATTTTCTCAGCATTAGGCTCAACGGCATCAAAACCCTGTTTCTGTAAAGCCACATCAATTTTATTACCCGGACGAATGGCCTTGATATAACCGCGTAAACGGTCGCCGGTCCTGATTCGGTCATCATATACTTCATCCTTATAGATTAAACCTTTGTGTTGTTCGTTGATGATCACATTGATTCCTAAATCTGTAATATGAGAAACAATCAGGTCGACTTCTTCTCCTACTTCAACCGTAAGCTCTTCATTATTTAAGAACTGATTGGTTTTGCTGGAAGCAACCAATCGGTTTGTTTTTTCGTCCATGTATAGGAAAACCAGATAACGCTTTCCTTTTTCCATTGGGCGGGCCTGTTCCTTAAACGGAACAAGTATGTCTTTTTCCAATCCCCAATCCATAAAAGCGCCTATACGGTTGGTATAGTTTACTCTCAAAAGCGCAAATTCATTAAGCTGGATATAAGGTCTTAAAGTTGTGGCTACGGGTCTTTCTTCATGGTCAAGATATACGAAAACTTCTATTTCTTCTCCTATTTCAAATACTTTCGGGACATATTTATTGGGTAGCAAGACATCCTCTTTCCCATCGGTTAAAAATAATCCGACTTGCGTGTCCCTGTCAATTGTCAGCGTATTGTATTTTCCTATTTCAATCATTTCTTTTCAGTTGCAAAGTTTCTAAGTTGCAGAGGACAAAGGTACAATCTTTATTATAAAACCTGCTTGTCCTTTTTTTAAACCAGTTCTTTAAAATACTGCAGCAATATTTTGTCGTTTTCCAAAGTAGGCGTAAAAATTTCCAATATTACCGGTTTTTTACTGGCATAAAATGCTTTAAGCCCATCTTCCAGAGCAGTTTCATTACTGGCAGAGAAATAATCAAAATGATACATTTTTGCCAACTGTTCTCCTGTCAGACAATGTGAAGTTTCAAAATAAGTATTAAAGACAGGTGTTTCCTGATGTCCGGGAAGAATCCTGAAAATACCGCCTCCTCCATTATTGAGCAGGATAATTTTGAAATTCTTTGGGATATAATTATTCCACAAGGCATTACTGTCATAAAAAAAGCTTACGTCACCGGTAATCAATATGGTTTCTTTTCCGCTGGCCAGTGCTGCGCCAACTGCTGTTGAGGTACTGCCGTCTATACCACTTGTTCCGCGATTACAGAAAACGGCAATACTTGGGTCAATATCAATTAATTGGGCATAACGGATAGCCGAACTGTTACTGATTTGCAACTGGCTGTTTTTGGGCAGGCCAGGTATTATCTTATCAAAAACCGTAAAATCCGAAAATGGTATTTTGGAAACATACAAATCGTGTTTTTCTTTTCTGGCTGCTTTTAGCTCTTGTGCCTTCTTATTGTAATCTGACACAACAACGGTTTCCGATAAAAATTGCTTCAGGAAATCATTAGGTTCAGCAATAAAATGCTTGGTTAATGCACCAAATGTATCATAAGCCCTTAAAGTATCGATATGCCAGTGTGCTTTTGGTCTGTATTTCCTTAAAAAAGCCTTGATTCTTTTTGACACCACCATTCCACCAAAAGTCAGGAGAATTTCCGGCTGGAAATCTTTAAAATCCTCATCAGTAAAAGGTGTGATTATAGTATCAATATTGTTTATAAAATTAGGATGGTGCAGATTGGATGTCGTTTCGGTCATGACTACTACCGAAGAATCCTGTGCCAGATGATTAATAACCGCTTCATCAATTGTGTCCGGGTCGTTGACTCCTACCAAAACCAATTTCTTTTTGGCCGTATTCCATTGTGAAATATACGGTGTTAAATCTTCATCAGAGTTTGGATTTTCAAAGGTAGTTTCAGAAATAACCGGAGTGACTTCCGGTTTAGAAACGGTTTCGTACAAAGGCTCTTCAAACGGAGCATTAATATGAACAGGGCCTTTCTTAACCAAAGCCAGAGTTATTGCATCGGCAATTTTGAGGTCGTTTTCCTGAGAAGCTTCTTCCGTCAGATTAGCACTGTAGATAATATGGTTGGCATAAACATTCTGTTGCCGTATAGTCTGTCCGTCCCCAATATCAATCTTGCTCAACGGCCTGTCTGCTGAAATTACAACCAAAGGAATCTGGCTGTAAAAAGCCTCTGCAATAGCCGGATAATAATTGAGTAAGGCTGAGCCTGATGTACAGACAAGCGCGACTGCTTTTTTGGTCTGCTGTGCCATTCCCAAGGCAAAAAAAGCGGCACATCTTTCATCGGCTATACTATAGCATTTAAAGTCCGGATTGCTGGCAAAACCAATAGTTAACGGGGCATTTCGTGAACCTGGAGAGATTACGATATCGGTGAGTCCTTTAGTCCTGCAAATCTCAATGATGCTTTGTGCTAAAGGTATTTTAGGATAAATCATTCTTTATAGTATCAAAGCCTCAAAGATACAAAGATACTAAGGCTTTCGGCTCATTCTTAACAAGTTTTTCTATCTTTGGAAGTGAAAATATTATGACATGCAAATCCATATCCGAACTGCCAGAATTGAAGATACAGAAGCTATTTTAGAAATTGTGAATGATGCCATATTAAACACTACGGCCATTTATGATTATGATGTCAGGACCTTAAATGAACAATTGGATTGGTTTAGGGAAAAAGGACAACAAAATTTTCCCGTCATTGTTGCAACGGATGAAAATGACAAAATATTGGGATTTGGAACCTATGGCAGTTTCCGTCTAAAAGCAGGCTATAAATTTACGGTAGAACATTCTGTGTATGTCAGGGAAGGTTTTTCAGGAAAAGGAATTGGAAAACTAATTTTATCCGAATTAATTGAAGTTGCTAAAAAACAGAAACTTCATACCATAATCGGGCTTATTGATACTGATAATGCCGGAAGTATTGCCTTTCATGAAAAATTCGGCTTTGAAAAAGCAGGTGTTCTCAAAGAAGCCGGCTATAAATTTGAAAAATGGCTGGATGTTCAGCTCATGCAATTGCTTCTGAAATAAGAAAGGCTTTCAAAACCTGAAATTCTGAAAGCCTTTCTTTATTTGTTCAAAAAGGTTTTAAGCCTTAATCCAATTTACAATTTCAGGGTCGGTTGGTAGTGTTTTAGGCGATATTACTTTTACCAATTCTCCTTTTTCGTTAATCAGGTATTTTTGGAAATTCCATTCTACTTCTGAATCCTGCAAGCCATTTTTAGATTTCTGGGTCAGAAATTTATAAACCGCATCCATATCATCTCCTTTGACTGAAATTTTAGACATCATCGGGAAAGTCACACCATAATTTCTTTCACAAAAAGCCCCTATTTCTTCATTCGTTCCCGGTTCCTGTGAGGCGAAATTATTAGCAGGAAAACCGACAATAACAAAACCTTTATCTTTGTATTGGTCGTAAATTGCCTGCAAGTCTTTGTATTGCGGTGTTAATCCACATTTTGAAGCTGTATTGACAATCAAGACCTTCTTACCTTTCAAAGAAGCGAAATCAAAATCATTTCCTTCCAAATCCTTTACCTTAAACTGATAGATTGTTTCTTTACTCATTGTTTTATTTTTTGGTGTTGCCGTTTTTGTGTTTTTTTCCTGTGCCTGGTTCTGCTGACATGCCAGACAACCCAATAACGCAAAGGCGAAGGCTAATTTTTTCATCGTTTTTATTTTTTATAAAATTAGAAAATTCAAAAACTGTTTTCGTTTAAACTTTTGTTAAATAAAAAAGACCCTGCTTCGGGTCTTTTATTTGTATTAAGTGAAATTATTATTTTATCTGTCCGTCTTTATAGTTTAAAACTTCAAGTATGCTGTCTTTTAAAATCTGGGTTTCATAGACTATTAAAGTACCGTTGCCATTTTTAATAGTGCCTTTGTCGATATCATTTCCTTTAAAGTTTTTGGCAAAATCTACAGAAACCAACTTCCCGTTTTCATAATTTCTGATGGTATGGATTTGCCCGTTGGGGAAGAACCATTTCCAAAATCCCTGAAAATTTCCCTCTTCGGCCTTACCTAATCCGTATAAAATGCCATTTTCATGGTAGAATTTCCAAAGACCGTCAATCTTCCCGTTTTTAAACTTTCCCGTTTGCCTTAAAAAACCATTAGGATGAAATACTTTCCAGTTTCCGGTTTCCAGATTATTTTTAAATCTTCCTACCTGATAAAGCCTTCCGTTTTCATAGCTGTATTTCCATTTACCTGTTTTCTTATTGTTTTTTATTTTTCCTGTTTCAATGTGGCCTTCCTTTTGGATGCTTACCATTTTAGTAGAATTACAGGAAATAAATAAAAGCGCCATCAGAACAGTTACAAACTGCTTTAAACGTATCAGCAAAATAAATCGATTAGCTTCTCAAATATTTTTTTTGCTTGAAATAAGCCAGAATCGAAATCAAGGTTACAATTCCAATCGACACAAAGACAAAATTAGGTGTTACTACCTTATCACCGCTGGCATAGGAATGCAATCCGGTCAGGTAGAAGTTCACGCCAAAATAGGTCATCATGATGGAATAGAAAGCAAAAACGCTAAACACGTTAAAAATCCATGTTCCTTTTAGTCCCGGAACCAATCGGGCGTGGATTACGAATGCATAAACCATGATACTAATCAATGCCCATGTTTCTTTCGGGTCCCAACCCCAGTAACGTCCCCAACTTTCGTTAGCCCATTGCCCTCCAAGGAAGTTTCCTATGGTAAGCATTACCAGACCAACTGTTAATGACAATTCCGTGATATAGGTAATTTCTTTGATATTTAATTCCAACTTCTTGCTGTTCTTTTCATTGGCAAAAATCATCAGCAATAGCGAAACTAAGCCAAGTATCATTCCAAGTGTAAAAGGTCCGTAACTTGCCACAATCACGGCTACGTGAATCATTAACCAGTAGGAATTCAATACAGGCTGCAGGTTGGCGATAGCAGGATCCATCCAGTTCCAGTGTGCTATCATCAAAATCATCGAAGCAACAAATGCTGTTGAAGCTACTGTCAATTCAGATTTTCTTCCGAAAGCCAATCCAAAGAACATGGTTGCCCAACCTACATAAATCATCGATTCATAAGCATCACTCCAAGGTGCGTGTCCTGAAATATACCATCTCATAATCAATCCGGCCGTGTGAAGGATGAAAAAGAAACCGATAAGGATATGGAAGGCTTTTACAATAACACGAATGGCTTTTCTGCTATTAAATATCTTTACAATCGTGAACAGCAGCATGAAAACACCTGCCATCATATACAAATAGTATAATTTTTTAAAGATATCGTATTTGTTGTAAAGGATTTCTGAGTTGATTTTATCATCACTTGGACGAACTGCCTTTCCATATTTCTTTTGGAAAAGCGTAATGCTTTCCAGAATTTCATCTGCCTGCTTGTAGCCGCCTGATTTTCTGGCTTCATTCAGGAATCCCATATAGGCCGGAAGTACATTTTTGGTATAGGTTGAATCTACACCTTTAATGCCCGTTTCATTCAATTCCAGATAGGAAACCCATTTATTGGCCTTGTTATACGGAATCGGGAAAATCTTTAATATTTTTCCACTCAAAGCCGCATTCAATAGCACTACTTTTTTATCAACATCTATAAAATCTTTCTGGAACTGGTTTGGAATGGCCGCTTTGTAGGCTTCGTCCAGATAAGGTGATAATTTGTAATTGCCCTGCTCGTCAAAAAAGCTGATAAACGGAACGTGTTTTGCCTTCAGGTCAACGCCTAAGATTTTATGCAGGCTATCATTGTCTTTTTTCAGGTAAACAAAAGGCACATTGAACCAAACTTCCGGATATTGTGACATTGACAAAAACACCTGGTCGGAATTATAGCCTTTATAGTGGTCGCTCTTGCTCACTTTTCGTAATAATTCTGATGAAAACGTATTGATAGGCTTCATTCTTCCGCCATCATCCTGAATTACGATTCTTCCGAATTTTGCCGCATGTTCCGGCTTAACTTCGATGATTTTCAACAGGGAATCAATCTGTTTTTCTGTAGGCATTACTCTTTTTAATGGAGCAGCGCTACCGGTTCCGTGATTGTGTCCCGGGGCATTATGGTCGTGCTGTGCAAAACTTCCGGCACTAACAAACAATAATAACAGGGTAATCAGCTTGGCTTTTCTTGATTTGATTTTGTCCAGTTTTTTCTTCACAATACCAAATCTTGAGTTCTTATCAAATAAAATGGCCATCATGCCAATGTATAAAAGGAAATATCCGATATAGGTAATCCAGGTTCCCCAGAAATCGTGGTTTGCAGATAGTACCGTGATATTTGGTTCATAAGTATCTCTCAGGTGATTGTCTGTATAATCGTAGGATGCCTGGAAAAAACGGTAACCTCCATGGTCAAGAACATTATTCATAAAAATTTCGTAGTCAAAAGGTTTCTCGTCTTCCACGGTAATTTTACTCCTGAAAGCTGAAAAGCTTTTCAAAGTTCCCGGGTATTTTTCCGCAATAAAATCGTTCAGCTTGATTTTAAAAGGTAATGTATAAACTTTACTTCCGTAAAACAGCGTAAAGTCAAGGCCTCCAACTTTAAAGGATTGAGGCTCTCCCATTTTTCCTTTAGAACCAATTAAGGTTACATCCTGTGTCTTCCCTCCCGCCTTAATTGTCACAATTAAAGCATCATCAGTAGTTTTGTCTTTATAGTCATTGTTCGATTCATAGGCTACTTTTCCTTTTATGGCAGCTTCCGGGAAAACAAACTGAGCCCCTCCAACATTGTATAAAGAACGGAACATCAGATCCTGTACAGAATCTTTCACAACTGTACCCTGAAATTTGTCCGCCATACGCATAAACTGTCCGCCAAATGGTGCTTTGAAAGTATATTTGTCGCCTTCTTTGATAACATTTACCGCACCGTTTGTTGGTTTATTGAAAGCAAAAAGCACATTGTGGATGCTTTGTACTTCACCTTCTTTTAGGTAATGCTCATGGCGCAACCCGTCTCCGGATTCAACCATTTTAATATATAATGTTCCATTCGGGTCTTCTTTAATGACCTCTTTGGCATTCATGATAAAGTCCTTGTATTCTATTTCATAAGGAGTGTCAGCAAATTTGCCCTTGATTGAGAAATCATTGTCCGTTACCTGTGAAAGCAACAGTTCCTTTTCTTCAACACGGCGTTTCATTTCGCCTTTATATTCGCCATCCACAAAAACATTGAGGAATGTTTTTTCGGAGTAAACCTGATTTTCAGAAGCACCTTCTGCAATAGACATCATCCCTTCATAACTGATGTGTCGGGTTACAAAAGCACCTATTAAAATAAAAATGAAGGAAAGATGGAGTAATAACGTAGCCCATTTTTCCTTCTTATGTAATTGGTATTTCTTGATATTTCCTATAAAGTTAATCAGAAAGAGAAACATAATTGCCTCAAACCACCAGCTGTTATAAATTAAAATCCGGGCAACATCGGTATTGTAAGCGTCTTCAATAAAAGTACCGATTCCCATTGCAGCTGCAAAAACGATAAATAAAACAGCCATTAAACGTGTGGAAAACAGGAAGGAAAAAATCTTATCCATGGAAAGTGGAATTACATAGTTTAAAAAGTGCCACAAAAATAAGGAAAAATGTTTGATACAACCGTTAATCCTACTCCTGCGTTTTTCGTAATTCCTTGTTAATTTTTTCTAAATATTTTGAGTCATTTTTAATTCTGCATCAAAAATCCCGAAACCTCATGAAATAATTGGGCGTATTGCGTTACCATTTAAAACTACACGCAGCAGCACATTTCCTGCAAGCCTCTGCACATTCCCTGCAATGAGCATGATGGGCAAATTTTTCACATTCTACGGCACAGGCGGTACAGATTTTAGCGCACAACTTCATCAGGGCAGTGGAAAACCCGGAGTTCCTGGAACAGAACTTGACACAAAGAATGCAAATTTCTGCACAATCACGGCAAAGCAAAATACAGTGCAGGTGATTCTTATCATTCATTTCGATACAATTGGCGGCACAGACTTCACAGGCACCAAAACAGGCAAGGCAGGCTTCAACTGCCAGTTTAAACTTTTTCATAATCCTCCTACATTAAAACTTTTCAAATCCTTTACTTATTGGCTATTATAAATGTAGTGATTTAATTGCCTTCTTTATTCTAAGAGTCTGTTAAACCTAAAGGAATTATTGAAATAAACCTTCCTTGTAATTCATAACTAAATCCCTAAATTAGCGGCATGATTAGAGCAACTATAATCGGTTCCGGAAATGTGGCACAGCATCTTATCCATGCTTTTAAAAAAAGTAACGGAATTGAGCTGTCACAAGTTTTCTCACGACAAAAGGAAAGCCTTTCGCATCTGGTTGAGGATTCAAAAATAATCAATGACCATAGTCAATTTTTAGAAGCAGATATCTATATCATTGCTGTTTCTGATAGCGCCATTGCTGAGGTTTCTTCAAGTCTTCCGTTTGAGAACCGACTTGTTGTGCATACTTCCGGTAGTGTTCCTTTGAGTGAACTACATCCGAAAAACCGCAGGGGCGTTTTTTATCCGTTACAAACCTTTACGAAAAACAAGGAAGTTGACTTTTCTACCCTACCAATATGCATGGAAAGCGAGTTTGACGATGATTATACCATTTTAGAAAATGTTGCCGAAGCTATTGGTTCCAAGCATTACCTGATTAGCTCTGAACAAAGAAAATCGCTGCATGTTGCCGCTGTTTTTGTCAACAATTTTACCAATCATCTTTATCAGATTGGGAAAGAGATTTGTGCTGAACACCAGCTACCGTTTGAAATTCTCAAACCGCTGATTGCCGAAACCGCCAATAAAGTGCAGCATCTTTCACCATTAGAAGCCCAAACCGGACCGGCAAAAAGAAATGACCTCAATACCATTCAGGCCCATTTGGCGTTACTTACAGACAATACACAAAAAGAAATCTATAAAATACTAACACATTCCATTCAACAATCTAATGTCAAAAAGTTATAAAGAAATCATGAACGACATCACAACTTTTATTTTTGATGTCGATGGCGTTCTGACCGATAGTTCTGTCCATATTACCCCAACCGGCGAAATGCTCCGCGTTATGAATATTCGCGATGGTTTTGCTATGAAAGCAGCAGTAGAAAGTGGCTACCATGTCTGTATTATTTCTGGCGGAAGTAACGAAGGCGTCCGAATCCGATTGCGAAATCTTGGCATCACAGACATCCATTTGGCTTGTCCGGACAAAGTTGAGGCATTCAAGGAATATACGGATATTTATAATATCAAACCGGAACAGGTGCTTTATATGGGTGATGACATTCCTGACTACCATGTGATGAAACTGGTGGGTCTTCCTACCTGTCCGTTGGATTCGAGCCCTGAAATCAAAGAAATCTGCACTTACGTTTCTCATAAAAATGGCGGCCGTGGAGCCGTGCGTGATGTTATCGAACAGGTAATGCGCGTACAGGGAAAATGGATGCAATATTTCAACGGAAAACACGATTAATAATTTACTGAACAGTAACCTATGTCTTTTTTAAAACTAATACGCTACCAAAACCTCATTATGCTTGCCATAATGCAATTGGTTTTCAGATACGGATTTTTAGAATCACAGTCCATTCCTCTTGCTTTAAAGGACTGGCAGTTTGCACTTCTGGTATTTTCAACCGTATGTATTGCAGCCGGCGGTTATCTTATAAATAACATCTTTGACCAGGCCACGGACGAAATCAATAAACCGGACAATGTGGTAATTGGAAAACAGATTTCAGAAAGCATGGGATATAATATTTATATTGCCCTGAATGTTATAGGCGTTGGTATTGGTTTTTATCTGGCTAACGCGATTCATAAACCTAACTTTGCCGCCATATTTGTTATTATTGCCGCTACATTATATGTATACGCCAATGGTTTAAAACAGACACTGCTGATTGGCAATATTATTATTGCGCTTTTGCTTTCATTGAGCATTCTTATTATCGGGATTTTTGACTTGCTGCCAATGGTTGTACCGGAAACCCAGGCTGGTATGGGCATTATTTTCAATATCCTTATTGATTATGCCGTATTTGCCTTTATCATCAATTTTATCCGCGAAATTGTTAAGGATATGGAAGACGTGAACGGTGACTATAATCTGGGAATGAATACGCTTCCTATTGCTTTAGGCTTAGCCAGAACGGGCAAGGTAGTTTTCGGGTTGAGCTTTATTCCGTTGGGACTGATTGTTTATTACATTAATGAAAATCTGTATTCCAACAACCTGTTTTATGCTTCTGCTTATGGTTTCTTATTTATATTGGCTCCGCTACTCTACTTTACCATCAAGATGTTTTCTGCCAAAAAACAAAAAGATTTCCATCATCTGAGCAAGGTATTAAAGTTTGTTATTTTCTTCGGAATACTTTCTATAGCCGTTATTAATTTCAATATCAAATATGCTTAATCCTCATTTAAAAAACTACACTATCCTATTGGCATCAGGGTCACCAAGAAGACAGCAGTTCTTTAAGGACATGCATCTGGATTTTGAAGTACGCCTGAAAGAAGTAGACGAAATCTATCCTGAACATCTCAAAGCTTCCGAAATCACTGATTTTCTGGCTAAGCTAAAAGCCGATGCTTTTCAGGACGAATTGGCTCCAAACGATATTTTGGTAACCAGTGATACAATTGTCTGGCATAACGGAAAAGCTTTGGGAAAACCTAAAGATTATGATGATGCATTCCAAATATTGAGAGCCTTGTCAGATTCCACCCATGAAGTCTATACATCCGTATGTTTCAGACATAACGGAAAAACCGACATCATCAACGAAGTGACCAAGGTTACTTTTGCCCATTTATCAGACGAAGCCATTGCCTACTATCTTGATAATTTTAAGCCGTATGATAAGGCCGGAGCTTACGGCATTCAAGAGTGGATTGGCATCATAGGCATTAGCAAAATAGAAGGTTCCTACTCTAATGTAGTGGGGCTTCCCGTCCAAAAAGTTTATGAATATTTCACTACCTTTGGTAAAAACAGCTAGAAAATGTCCTTTTTCGAAGAAAATACTCCAAAGATTGTAAGCACAATCGTACTGCTAATTTGCGTAACAATTATTCGTTTTATTATTACAACCCTGATAAAACGATACGCCAAACATGCAGAAATTAACGAGCATCGTGCTATTCTGGTCAGCAAGTACATCAGCATTGTTATTATGGCAATAACTTTGGCCGGTATTTTTATGATTTGGGGTGTTCGAACGAATGATATCTATCTCGCCTTTACTTCTGTCATTACCATCATTGGCGTTGCTTTCTTTGCCCAATGGTCTATTCTGAGTAATATAACGGCAGGGATAATATTGTTTTTTTCCTTTCCTTTTAAAATTGGTGATACTATCAGAATCCACGATAAGGATTTCCCGCTGGAAGGAGAAATTGACGACATCAAGGCTTTCCATACCTATTTGAGAACCAAGGAAGGAGAACTCGTAACCTATCCAAACAATCTGCTGCTACAAAAGGGCGTTTCTATTGTGAATACCACACGGGAGGAACGGGAATTCATGGATTAGCATCTTACTTTGCTTTACATAAGCATAATCTGGATGCTATTTTGTAACTTCACTTTAACCAAGGTCATCCCAAATAGTAAAAATTGCCCAATGCTTAAGAAAATCAGATTCTTTTTACTCCTGTTGACTCTGTGCTGCTGCCACTATTCGCATGCGCAGGAAAAGCCCGTGAAAAGAGATTCCCTGAAAGGCTATCGTGACATTGAACGCTATTCTAAAAAAAGAGGTTTTACCAAATTCCTCCATAAGCTTATTTTCAAGCCTGTAGATTCAAAAAAACCGAAAAACAGGCAGAAAGATAAAGTCGTACTTAAAAGCTACAGCCAGTATGAAGGAAAAATTATCCGGAATATCTATATCACAACGCTTGATCCTTTCGGGTTTTCGGAAAAAGATACGACTAAAAAAGCCCGTAACGGATTTGAAAGGTTTGGAAATAACGTCCATATCAAAACCCGCCAGCTCACAATAAAAAACCTGTTGCTTATTCGAAAAAACAGACCACTAGATTCACTTCTCGTCAAAGAATCCGAGCGTTTAATCAGAAGCCAAAGATATATACGAAGCGTTGACTTTACTACCCGATTGGTAGGAACAAACGCTGATTCTGTTGATATTTATATCAGGGCGTTGGATTCCTGGAGCCTGATTCCGAATGCTTCCGGGTCGACTTCCAAGACTACTTTTGAGCTTACGGAACGAAATTTTTTAGGAACAGGACATGAATTGGACAATACCTACCGACAGCGGTTTGACAATGGAAGAAGTGCCGTCAGTACGCGATATACGATTCCTAACATTCTTAATACCTATATCCGGACATCGCTCGCCTATCGTGTTGATGAGCATAATAACTACTCCAAAAGTATTTCCGTTGACCGTCCTTTCTTCTCACCTTTTGCCAAATGGGGAGCCGGAGTCTATATTGGTCAGGATTTTACGGTTGATTCCTTACCGGATGCTACCGGACGTTATGCGGCACAAAATTTTAAAGTGGGAACCCAGGATGCCTGGGTAGGAAAATCGACCCAAATATTCAAAGGAAATTCCGAAGAAGACCGAACCACCAATTTCATTACTTCATTCCGGTTCGTGAGAAAAAATTACAGCGAATTCCCTGCGCCGGAATACGACAGCCTAAAGTATTTCTCTGACGAAAATTTCTACCTGGTGGGATTTGGTATCACTTCCCGAAAATTTATTCAGGATAAATACCTTTTCAATTACGGCATTACAGAAGACGTTGCCATTGGAAAAGTATATGCACTCACGGTAGGCCATCAGAATAAAAACCACATCAACCGACTGTATGTGGGCGGTCGCTTCTCTTTTGGGCAATATTTCAAATGGGGCTATTTTAGTACCAATGTCGAATATGGTACCTTCTTTAGAGGGCCAATCACACAGCAAACTGTCTTTTCTGTTGAGGCCAATTATTTTACAAATCTTATTGAATTGGGCGATTGGAGGCTGAGGCAATTTGTGAAACCAAGACTGGTAATAGGTAACAACCGCTTTCCTACGGTTGCAGACCGGGTAGACCTCAATGAAGAAAACGGCATACCGGGTTTTAGCAGCTATAAGTTGCGGGGTACTAAAAAAGCATTATTAACGCTGCAAACCCAATCCTATTCACCCTGGAATTTGGGAGGATTCCGTTTTAATCCTTTCTTTACCTATACGATTGGCCTGCTGAGCAACGAAAACAACAACCTCTATAAAGGAAAAGCCTATTCCCAAATTGGCATTGGCGTTATAATCAGTAATGACTTTCTGGTGTTCAATTCCTTTCAGTTTTCTTTCTCGTATTATCCTAGTGTTCCTATTGATGGCAGTGGGAATATGCAAACCAATTCTTTTAAAACAACCGATTTCGGAATGCCGAATTTTGAATTTGGAAAACCGCAAACCGTACCTTACGATTAGTTAAATATTTCTTAAAAAAATCGTGTTGGCATCATTATTGGTTTTTGTTCTCCAACGAAGAACCTAAAAATACAGCGCTATGAAAACTCTAAAAGTATTAATTGCAGGATTGGGCCTTTTAATGGCCGGTACACTTGAAGCACAAGTATCTGTTAATGTAAGTATCGGAAGTCGTCCGGATTGGGGTCCGGTTGGATACACAGAAGCAAATTATTATTATCTTCCTGACATTGAAGCCTATTACGATATCAGAGCCTCGAATTTTATCTACATCAACAACGGAACATGGGTAAGAGCCCGATATTTGCCAACCCGATACCGTAATTATGATTTGTACAACGGTTATAAAGTAGTATTGACGGATTATCATGGATCAAGACCTTATGCCCATTTCAATACCCATAAGGTTAAATATTACAGAGGACCGAGGCCACGTCCGGTTGTCGTAAGAGAAGTTCACCACTATCATGACGACCACAAGCATTACAAAAAACATAAAAAACATCACAAGCATCGCCATGATGACTAATAAAATAAGGAGAGCCTGACAGCTCTCCTTTATTGTTAAAGTCTTAGTAAGAAAAACACATTCGAAAAATTATGAAACAAATATAGTTTTTTAATTCGCCTTTATTTTTTTGATTCTTATTTGCAATATCTTCTTTTAGAGTTTCAGTGAATTTCGTAGTTTTGTCCTCATGGATAGCATTCTTTTCATAATAAAATGTGTTTCAACACTCCCATAACACATTAAAGCTAGCCATTTTCTTATCAAACAGAAAAACACTAATTTTTAATCATGTGGTGAAATGATTTATTAAAATCAAGCTGTTTGAAAAAATCATTTTTAAAAATTAATAGATCAAGGTAATTGCTTTAAAATATATTGCTGTGAGAATTAAAAATTGGATATTATATAGTGGAATAGGATGTCTTTTACTGGGAAGTTTAATCCTATATTTTTTTGATGGCGAATATGTGAATTCAAGAAACGATATTAATGGAGCCTTTTTACCTATATTGCTTTCGGGAATAATCATAGCTCCTGTTTTTGAAGAAATAGCTTTTAGAGGGTATTTTAGTAAAATCAAGAAACTTCAGATTTTATCCCTTGTTATCCTACTTCTGTATGTTATAATATCCTTTAACATCATAAATCTTAGTCTTTTCTTATTATTTCTATTACTTCTTATCATCAACAAGGGAAAAGAAAATAACTTTATTTTTATAGTATCTATCATCTTTTTTGGAGTAATACATTACAAAGTATCAGATTTTACTTCTTTATTAGCATTTAACAGTATTTTTTTTCAAATTGGTTTTGGAGCAATTTTATTGTGGATTGTAATAAATTTCAATCTCAAAAGAGCCATCCTATTACATTCACTTATTAATTTAACTTTATTTACTTTCGAATATTTCTATATTATTAATGAAACGGATTTTTCGCAAAAGCGCATAGAAAACAAAGAAATATATGTTGAATGGAAAAAAGAATTTAATTTTTTGCCTAAAAAACAAGAAATAACATTTTCAAAAACTTCCTTCGAAGCGAAGAATTATGATGCACTAGAACTGTACAGAGCAATTCAGCCATTAGATAAAAAAGAGAAACAACTGTTTGCAAAAGAGCCGTTTATATCGTATACAATTAATTTTCAATTAAAAGATAGTATAAACGCAAATTCTGGATTAGATGAGCTGGCAGAACAATACTTAAAATTTTCAATTGAGCATAATATATTAGCTCCAAAATAAATGTTAATGATTATTTAGGAAGTTTATAGCAGCTAAAAGCTGATTTTGGCAGGAATCATTTGAATTGCGTTTTTAATCTCAAATTATTACGAATTAAAAAAATACACTGATTTAAAAAGTCATAAAGGTTTCAAACAATCAATAAATCTTTTTTAGTAATTTTAGCATTACTCATACACCATTAACAATAACTAAAAATCAAAATACAATCCAATACTTAAAAACTACACATTTTCTTACTTCTTTAATTTTTTATTCCATTAAAAAAGAGAAATTAGGAAAATCTTAATTTTTATTGAACACGATTATAATTCTACTTTTTTATGTAAGTTTGAAAGTTAGTTCCATAAAATCAAAATGATACCAAAAACTGCTTACCACTCCCTCATTCTTTTTCTTCTTTCATTCTGTACGGTGAATGCCCAGAAACCGCAAAAATTAAGCTCTGGTGAAATCTACGAACAGGTACAAAAACTCAACTTTTTAGGGTCGGTTTTATATGTAGCCGCTCATCCCGATGATGAAAACACCAAGCTGATTTCCTATTTTTCTAATGAAGTAAAAGCCAGAACCGCTTATTTGTCATTGACACGTGGAGATGGAGGACAAAACCTGATTGGTTCTGAACTTCGCGAATTGCTTGGCGTTTTAAGAACACAGGAACTATTGGCAGCGAGAAGAATTGACGGCGGTGAACAGTTATTTTCACGTGCCAACGATTTTGGTTTTTCCAAAGAGCCTAACGAAACTTTTTCCATTTGGGACAAGAATCAGGTGTTGAGCGATGTAGTTTTAGCCATCCGAAAATTCCAACCTGATATTATCATTAACCGTTTTGACCACAGAAGCCCGGGAACCACACACGGACATCACACTGCTTCTGCGATGTTAAGCATGGAAGCTTTTGACCTTGCCGGAAATAAAAACAGTTTTCCGGAGCAGCTTTCTTCCTTAAAAACCTGGCAACCAAAACGAATATTTTTTAATACCTCATGGTGGTTTTACGGCTCAGAAGAAAAGTTCGCACAGGCCGATAAAAGCAAAATGGCCACTATCAATGCCGGTGTTTATTTTGGAATTAAGGGTAAAAGCAATGGCGAAATAGCCGCGTTGAGTCGAAGCCAGCACAAATGCCAGGGTTTTGGTACTATGGGAACGCGTGGAGATGAAATGGAATATCTTGAATTTCTAAAAGGCGACTTGGCTAAAGATAAAAACAACCTGTTTGAAGGCATCAATACCACCTGGTCAAGAGTAAAAGGAGGCGAAGCTATTGGAAAAATCCTGAACGATATTGAGGCGCATTTCAATTTCAAAGACCCGTCTGTTCATATCCCGAAATTAATCGAGGCCTACCATTTGGTCAGCAAACTGGAAGACGAACATTGGAGGACCATCAAAAAACAGGAATTGGAAAATATTATCATGGCTTCGGCAGGATTGTTTTTTGAAGGTGTTTCTTCAGAACAAAGCACAAATCCGGACAGCGATTTTACCTTAAAGCTTGAAGCCGTAAACCAGGGCGCACAGGATGTTGAACTGGTTGCCGTGACTTTCCTTAATAATCCTGAAAATGGAATCATTCAAGGAAAAAAACTGGATAAGAACAAACCGTTCAAGACCGAAAAAAAATTACATACGCTTGCCTCTACTCTCTACACTTCTCCGTATTGGCTAAATGAAAAAGGAACATTGGGAATGTATACCGTCAAAGACAGGGCCATGATAGGACGACCGGATTCTGAAAAGCTCAAATTAAAATGGAGCCTTAAAATTGCCGGACAACCACTGGACATCTACAGAGAAATTGTCTATAAAATTTCCGACCCGGAAAAAGGCGAAATCTACCAACCTTTTGAAGTATTGCCGGAAGCTACGGCTACTGTAATTGATGAGGTCACCATTTTCTCCGATTCCAAAACAAAACCGATTTCCGTAAGGGTAAAATCCGGAAAAGCCAACTTAAAAGGAAACATCAGCCTGCAGGTTCCTCAAGGCTGGACTGTTTCTCCTGACAAAATCGATTTTGACATCGCGATGAAAAACGATGAAAAGATTGTGGTATTTAACGTAACACCGCCTTCCTATGAAAATAAAGGCGTCATTGCTCCGGTAATTACTGTTGACGGACAAAAATATACGCAGAAATTAACGACCATCCAATACGACCACATCCCGAAACAATCGGTACTGATGCCATCTGAAGCTTCGGTTGTCCGATTAAATATTAAAAAAAGCGGACAGGTTATCGGCTATATCGAAGGAGCCGGAGATGAAATTCCGCAAAGCCTGAAACAGATTGGCTATGATGTAAGAATTATAAAACCTGCTGAGATTACTGAAACGGCTTTGTCCGGATTTGATGCCATTGTTATGGGAATCAGGGCGTATAATGTTATTACCGACCTTCAATTCAAACAGCGTTATCTTTTAGATTATGTTAAAAATGGAGGAACTATGGTTGTACAGTATAATACTTCCGGCAGACGTGGATTTAACGGCTTTAACGTTCCTGATTTTTCTCCTTACGAATTGAATATTTCCAGCGACAGGGTGACGGATGAAAATGCAAAAGTTTCTTTTTTAAACGCAACGCATTCGGTATTAAACCATCCTAATAAAATAACAGAAGCCGATTTCCAGGGTTGGGTTCAGGAAAGAGGATTGTATTTTCCTGACAAATGGGCTCCTGAATTTACGCCTATATTGGGTATGAAAGATTTAGGAGAAACTGAAAAACAAGGAAGCCTTTTAGTCGCAAATTACGGAAAAGGATATTATATTTACACAGGATTAAGCTTTTTCCGCGAACTTCCGGCCGGAGTTCCTGGAGCGTTTAAGCTGTTTACCAATCTTATCTCTATAGGAAAAAAGGACAAATCATAAATTAATGAAAGAAAAGAAATTAAGAAGCTGGAAAAGAAATTACACCCTGGTGCTTGTAATGAATGCCCTGTACATTCTGATTTTTTATTTTATAATGCAATATTTTTCATAAATGCAGGCAATTGACTGGGTAGTTTTAATCATTACGCTTTTTTTCATCGTTTTTTATGGCGCATGGAAAACGCGTGGCAGCAAAAACGTACAGGATTATATACTGGGCAACAACGAAACGCCATGGTATACTGTAGGAATCTCCGTAATGGCAACCCAGGCCAGCGCCATTACTTTTCTTTCCACTCCCGGACAGGCATTTAATGACGGTATGGGGTTTGTGCAATTCTATTTCGGATTGCCGTTGGCGATGATAATCATCTGTATCACTTTCATACCTATTTATCACAAACTTAAAGTTTATACGGTCTATGAGTTTTTAGAACAGCGTTTTGATCTTAAAACACGTTCTCTTGCTGCTATACTGTTCCTGATTCAGAGAGGCTTTTCAACCGGAATCACGATTTATGCACCCGCCATCGTATTGTCATCCATATTGGGTTGGAATCTGAACCTGATGAATATCATTATTGGTATACTGATTATCATTTACACGATGACAGGCGGTACAAAAGCCGTTAACGTTACCCAAAAACAACAGATGTTTATCATCATGTCGGGAATGTTTATTGCCTTTTTTATCATATTAAGCCTGCTTCCTAAAGAAGTTTCTTTTAATAATGCATTACAGATTGCCGGCGTAAATGACAAGATGAATATCCTTGATTTTTCGTTAGACAAAGAAAAAAGATATACCGTCTGGACCGGAATCACGGGCGGTCTGTTTTTAGCCCTCTCCTATTTTGGAACAGACCAGTCGCAAGCACAACGCTATCTTTCAGGCAAATCTGTAAAAGAAAGCCAGATGGGACTTGTGTTTAACGCACTTTTGAAAGTACCGATGCAGTTTTTTATTCTTTTGGTCGGGGTGATGGTCTATGTCTTTTTCCAATTCCAGTCGGTTCCAATTAACTTTAATCCGAACAGTAAAGCAAGTATTGAAAAATCAGTATATGCCGGTGATTACAAGCAACTGGAAAACCAATTGGTTGATATTGCTGCTGAGAAAAAGGAAGTGACCCTGGCTTATGTCAATCAACTGAATATAGAAACAGACAATAAGGTACTCAAAAACAGGATTATTGCCTTAGCAGAAAAAGAAAAAACAATTCGTGAACAGGCCAAAGTCCTGATTAGCAAAGCCAATAAAAAGAATAAGACTACAGACAGTGATTATGTATTTATCCATTTCATAATTCACTACCTGCCAAAAGGATTTGTCGGGTTGTTACTGGCCGTGATTATCTGTGCTGCCATGTCATCAACTGCAGCCGGAATCAACTCGTTAGCTTCGACAACTGTAATTGACATCTATAAGAGAAACATAAAAACGGAGAAATCCGAAGCGCATTTCGTGAGGGCTTCAAAAGGTTTTACGCTGCTTTGGGGTATCATCGCCATCTTATTTGCCTGTTTCGGAACCTTATTTGAAAACCTGATTCAGTTTGTCAATATTATCGGTTCTATATTTTATGGTACTATTCTGGGTATTTTCCTGGTTGCCTTCTATATTAAATATGTGAGGGCACAGGCCGTATTCTGGGCAGCCGTATTCAGCCAGATAGCCATATTCGTAATTTATTATTTTGCGATATACATCTTTCCTCCGGGCAAAGAAAAACTGAGCTACTTATGGCTCAACTTTATAGGAGTTGTCATTACCATCATTATTTCCGTAAGTTTTCAGTATTTCAAAAACTCTAAAGAAATCAAAGCATAAAAAAAGCCGATTGCAATGCAATCGGCTTTTTGTTTGTGTTTATGGAATTATTTTTTGCTCCACTCGTTGATGCTGTCTTTGTTCATTTTCACATAATCAGCATTGTTTGCTTTTTCTGCAGCAGCCAAAGATAATTTCGCTGTTTCGATAGCACCTTTCTTATCTCCCAGTTTAGACTGGATTAATGATTTTTGTCTCAGGTACCAAAAAGGAGCTTCTCCTTTTGTTTTTTCGATAGCAGCATTAACCCAGGTCAGTGCTTTGTTCATGTCACCGTTTGACTGGTAAAAATATTGTGCTGAAGCAAAATAATCATCTGCTTTTGGTCCTGCTAAGGTAGATTCGATACTTGCCATAGCTGTTTTTTGCGTAGGAACATCAAACTTAACGGCTACAAGTGTTTTTTCCCATGAAATTTCCAGGCTTCCTGAATCGTTGCTGATTCCGTTTACCGCAATGGTAAAAGTTTCAACATTTCTGTTCAGATTTTCCGGCTTAACGCTTGTTCTTAAAGCTACCTTATTTTCATTCCATTCTGCCGGTAATCCCCAGTTGTTGGTGTCTTTATAGAAAATAACATCCCATGAGTCTGCTCTTGGAACCGTAAAAAGGCTGTAGCTTCCTTTTGGAAGGTCTTTTCCTCCTATTTTTACATCTTCACTAAATGTGATTATAGTATTGCCATTGGCTCCGGTTCTCCATGTTTTTCCAAAAGGAACCAAATCTCCAAAAACAGCCCTTCCTTTTGCACTGGGGCGAGAATATTCGATATGTACATCTGTTAATCCGACTACCTGAGTAATGTCAGATTTTGGGCTTGCCTGAGGCGTTTTTACTTGAGCATTGGCCGTCAATGTGATTAAAAGTAATCCTGCGGCAATAACTATCTTTCTCATAATAAATTATTAGGTTTTGATTTTTGCGAATTTAATAATTTCAAGTCATTTAAATGTTAAATAAAACCAAGAAAAAATAGCTTTTTGTTTAACAAAATTAAATTTAAATTAAACAATATTGTATTTTTGTAGTATGAAATTATATACACTACATACAAAACAACTACTTCCTGTTTCAATAGAAACGGCCTGGGAATTTATTTCCAATCCAAAGAATCTGGAAATAATCACTCCCAAATCCATGCAATTCAAGACGCTTTCGGGTGATGAAAAGGAGATGTTTGCCGGGCAGATTATCCATTATAAAATCACTCCGCTATTTGGAATTTCAATGCAGTGGGTTACTGAAATCACACATGTTCAGGAACAAAAATTCTTTGTTGACGAACAACGTTTCGGGCCTTATGCCTTTTGGCACCACAAGCATTTTCTAAAAGCGATTCCGGGCGGTGTTGAAATGGAAGATATTGTTCATTATAAATTGCCTATGGGCCTATTGGGCCAATTGGCACATCCATTTATGGTCAAGCCAAAGCTGGATGAAATCTTTGCTTACAGGCGAAAAAAACTCATCGAAATTTTTGGCGAATTTAAATCCTAAATCATGAATATATTCTGGTTCAGACGTGACTTACGTTTAGATGATAACAAGGCATTGTTTGAGGCATTATCAAACGCTGCCACACTTCCTGTTTTTATATTTGACAAAAACATTCTTAGTGAACTTCCTAAAGATGATGCCCGCGTGACTTTTATTTCCGCATTGCTGGACAATATACAGGCCATCCTAAAACAAAACCATAAATCACTGGCTGTTTTTCATGATGACCCCATACACGTTTTTAAAAAACTGGTTGCTGAAAATGCAGAGATAAATGCCGTCTACACCAATCACGATTATGAACCTTATGCCCAAAAACGGGATGCGGAAGTTGGCGCATTTTTAAAATCAAAAAATATAGCCTTTCATACTTTTAAAGACCAGGTGATTTTTGAAAAAGAAGATGTGATAAAAGAAGATGGCAAACCTTATGTTGTGTTTACGCCCTATTCTAAGAAATGGAAAGAAAACTTTAATGAAAAGCTTACCGAATCCTTTCCTTCTGAAAAGAAACTGGCTGAAATAGTCCAACATTCCTATCCGTATCTTTCACTAAAAGACATCGGATTTGAAGCATCCGGGATAAAAGTTGCCGACTATAATATTTCAAGCGCGCTAATTGAAAATTATGCCGAAACCCGTAATTTTCCCGGTATAGAGGGCACGTCTCATTTAAGTCCTCATTTGCGGTTTGGTGCTGTCAGTATCCGAAAGATTGTAAAAACAGCGCTCAAACACCGAAAAGAAACTTTTTTAAATGAACTGATTTGGCGGGAGTTTTTCATGCAGATTCTTTGGCATTTTCCAAACACGGTCACAGAAAGTTTCCGTCCGAAATATGACCATATCCAATGGCGTAACAATAAAACCGAATTCCAAAGCTGGTGTGAAGGAATTACCGGCTATCCAATAGTCGATGCCGGAATGCGGCAATTGAATACTACAGGAACCATGCACAACCGCGTTCGAATGATTGTGGCCAGCTTTTTATGTAAGCACCTCCTGATTGACTGGCGTTGGGGCGAAGCGTATTTTGCAGAAAAACTATTGGATTACGAACAATCCAGCAATATAGGCAACTGGCAGTGGGCTGCAGGAAGCGGTGTCGATGCCGCTCCGTATTTCCGGATTTTTAACCCAAGCGAACAGGTTAGAAAATTTGACAAAGATTTAAAATACATCCGAAAATGGGTTCCGGAGTTTGAGCAATTGGACTACAGACCAATAATCGACCATAAGGAAGCACGGGAAAGATGCCTGGTAGTATATAAAAAAGCAGTCGGATAACGACTGCTTTTGTTTTATGCATTTATATTTTTGATTTTCTCGAAATTCAAATCCCGGAAATCGGTTATCACCATATCTGCTTTCGACTGGTCCTGCCCTGTTCCGCTTTCACCCTTGTAGGCAATACAAAAAATTCCCGCCGCTTTAGCAGCCGTAATTCCGTTAGTACTGTCTTCAATAACAATACATTCATTGATAGGCGCTTTTGAATAGGAAGCCGCTTTTAAGAAAATAGCCGGATTGGGTTTGGATTCTGGAAAATCCTCACCACTTACTTTGTGCGTGAAATACGGATTCAATCCGAAACGCTCAAAAACCTTGTTGATAATGGCCATTTCAGAAGAGGAAGCCACTATCAGCTGTATACCGTTATTGTATAAATCAATAATAAGTTCCTTAACGCCCGGCATCAGATACAGGTCTTCCTTTTTATCAAAAGCCTCTATAAAAAGTTTGTTTTTGGCTTCAATCAGTTCTTCTACTTCATGAACCAATTGAAAATTATCTTTGATTTTCTGATAAATCATCTTATTGGAATTTCCTGTGAAAGTGTGGTACATTTCATCCGGAACTGTAATATCCAAATCTTTAAATTGCAATAAACTCACATCATAATGAACCGGTTCGGTGTCGACTAAAACACCGTCCATGTCAAAAATTACGGTCCTAACCATTTTTATTTTACTTTAAATTCTTAATCTTTTCGGCATTTAGCTCGTTAAAATGATTGATAATCCTGTCTGCTTTTGACAAATCCTGAAGCTTGGTGTTCGCGCTTCTGTAACCTATACAAAAAATTCCTGCTGCAACCGAAGCTTCAACTCCGTTGGTACTGTCTTCTATAACAATGCATTCGTCTTTTTTTCCTATCGCTAAAGAAGCCGCATATTCAAAAATAGCCGGATGCGGTTTTGACTTCGGAAAATCTTCACCACTCACAATATCCGAAAAATACTGATGCAGCTTAAAACGGTTAAAAACGCGTTCTATTGTTACCTTTGAAGCCGATGATGCTACTATAAGCTGAATACCGTTTTGATAAAGGTCTTTTATCAAATCCTCAACTCCTTCTATAAGATGAAGGTCTTTTTTAGTATCAAAGGCATCATTAAAAATATTCCTCTTTCTCTGTATCAAATCCTCGACATCGTGGTCCAGACCAAAAGCATGCTTAAGTTTCTGGAAAACATTTCGTGTAGAGTTTCCAGTAAAAGTAGCAAACAGGTCATCGGTTACAGAAATTTCCAGTTCATCAAAATGCTGGAAATAGGCATATCTGTGAACGGGTTCCGTATCCACGATAACGCCGTCCATGTCAAAAATTACAGTTTTTATCATTATTGTGTTGTGTGTTTTGAGTAGTTTAGTTCTTATTCTTTCTTCAACAGGTATCGGATTACCGTTTCTGCCGCATGAAGCCCGAATAATCCCGGCATATAGCTATTGGTTCCGTAGAATGATTTTTTGAAGTTGGAACCGTCTGTCATTCTCAAACTATTCGGGTCCTGGATTTCATAGGAATAAACAGCTTTCACGCCTTTATCGATTCCGGCTTCTCTTAGTCTTCTTTTAACAGCCTTTGCCAGATAGCAGTTTTTGGTTTTACTGATGTCGGTTACTTTTACTTTACCTGCTTCCATTTTGCCTCCGGCGCCCATACTGCTGACAATTTTTATTTTTTTTCGTTTGGAAGCAATAATCAGGTTTAATTTTGGTGTTATACTGTCAATACAGTCCATCACATAATCAAATTCATCCGTAACAATCTCAAAAGCCCTTTCCGGCGAAAGGAACTCTTTTATTCTGGTTAGCTGTAATTCCGGATTGATATCCATCAGACGGTCACCAACCACATCAATTTTTGGCTTGCCCACGGTAGAATGCAATGCGGGAAGCTGACGGTTAATATTGGTTATGTCAACAACATCACCATCAACAATTGTCATTTTTCCAACACCCGCCCTGGCAATAAATTCAGCTGCAAAAGACCCTACACCACCTACTCCAACAATCAATACGTTGGAATTCTTTAATTTTTCAAGACCTTCTTTTTTAAACAACAATTCGGCTCTTTCTGTCCACTGCGCCATTTTCTATAATTTATTTTTGTACTTATTTTTTAAAAACATTTTTAAAATTCTGCTCTACAATTCCCTGCAAATCTTCAGGATTTTTGCCTTTGTACTTCGAAGCTACGGCATATACTTCTTCTATTGTTTCTTCAATCGTATCCGTTTCCAGGAAAAAACGATTATCCGGAACATTTTTAAAAACCGATTCCAATTCCGTGTTCCGCAACAAATATTTACCAAAAGAAAGATAAAAACCATTGTCCAGCAATTGTCTGGCCAATTGTTCATTTTTTGAGAATCCGTGGATAATCATCGGAACCGTAATCTTTAAATCATTCCTGATGGCTATTAATTCCTGAAACGATGCTACACAATGGATAACCACCGGTTTTTGATATTTTTGAGCCAATGCCAATTGTTTTCTAAACACCTGTTCCTGCAGGCTGAACGGAATTTCAATTCTTTTATCCAGTCCGCATTCGCCAACAGCCAGACAATTGGAAGTCTGTATTTTTTCTTCTATAACGGCAAGGTCATCTTCAACCCTATCCGCTACAATATACCACGGATGAATCCCTATCGAATACAACGGAATGGACGCATCGAATTCCTGCGGATATTGATTGACCAATTCCAGACAACCGGGATGGTTTGAGAATTTATGCGTATGGAGATTGTATAACAAAGCTTATTTTTTAAATTTTTTCACTCCTGCCTTAATTTCAATCGCAAGGTCATTTTCCTGTGGAGGAATCGGGCATGAATATTTATGATTATAGGCACAATACGGATTATATGCCATATTAAAATCAATAGAGATTGTATCGCCTTGTGGTATTTTCAAATCAATATACCTTCCGCCTCCATAGCTGTCAACTCCGGAAGTCAGGTCTGTAAAAGGCAAAAACAATGCATCCTTATATTCTTCTATTTTTTTCAAATCCAGACTTTGGTAAAGATTTACCTTGAACTTTTTCCCGTCTATCGAAAAATGGGCTTCACCATATTTCACATACATGGGTTTTCTGGAGGTAGTCGTTGGCATTTCAAAAGGTTTTTCGTCCGGAGTTCTTATGAACTTTGCATTGACGAAAAAATTTCCGTTTATAGGATAAAAATCCAAAGCCTTAAACGTTTTCAAATCTTTCTTTAGCAAGGGACTTTTTACCGAGTCGGCATATTCCGCATTTAATTCTTTCTGGAAAGCAACAACAGCTTCTTTATCAAAACTTTTTTGTGCCAACAAAACGGTCGATACCAATAAAAACAGCAGGTTGAAGAAGCTTTTCATGAATTTCAATTTTTATGCAAAAATAAGCAAAATTATCGATTACGCTTTCCAAAAAAAGGGAAGCAAACTTTGTAACTTTGTGTCAAAAATTGACTATCTGATGCTCCAAACGGCCTTCAAGCGCTATATAGATTCCTTTCGGGGATTTTCTAAAGAAATCTGGATACTGGCACTTATTACTTTCATCAACAGGACAGGAACAATGGTTCTCCCATTCCTTTCAAAATATATGAAAGAAGACTTGCATTTTGACTATGACGCCATTGGAACGGTTATGGTCTTTTTTGGTTTAGGGTCAATGATTGGTTCGTGGATTGGCGGAAAGCTTTCCGATAGGATTGGTTTTTACAAAATAATGATTTTCAGCCTGCTCACCAGTGGTCTGCTGCTAATTTTTGTGCAGTTTGTCACTTCATTTACAGGAATGTGTTTTGCCATGTTTGGTATTATGCTTATTGCAGATATGTTTCGTCCGGCCATGTATGTTTCTCTGGGAGCGTATGCCAAACCCGAAAACAGAACCCGTGCTTTTTCACTGGTCCGGCTTGCAGTCAATTTAGGCTTTGCCGCCGGTCCGGCATTGGGAGGGCTGATTATTATGGGAATTGGCTACAAAGGCTTGTTTTGGGTTGATGGTGCTTCCTGTATTATTTCCATACTGATTTTTGCTACATTGGTGAAAGAAAAGAAACTAGCTACCCATCAAGACCATGAGGATGCTGAAAAAGCGGTTGTAAAATCTGTATTTTGGGATGGCCCTTTCTGGATATTCCTTTTCGGAAGCTATTTAACAGCCCTGATTTTCTTACAGCTGTTCTCAACATTGCCGCTATACCATTCCGAGTGGTATCATATCACAGAATTCCAAACCGGATTGCTGATGTCGTTAAACGGCCTGCTCATATTCTTTTTGGAAATGCCGATGGTGACTTCACTCGAAAGAAAACAGGTCAATCGCCTGAAACTCATACTATGGGGTACCTTTCTGTTAAGCGTGAGCTTTTTTGTACTGCTTTTTGACAATTGGGCCGGCATACTGATTGTCAGCATGCTTTTTATGACCTTTGGAGAAATACTGAATTTTCCGTTTACCAACTCTTTTGCTATGAGCCGGGCTCCAAAAGGACATGAAGGACGTTATATGGCTCTGTTCACCATGAGTTTCAGCCTTGCACATATTACAAGCGCCAAATTGGGGCTAGGAATTATTTCCCGCTACGGCTATGCGACAAACTGGTTGGTAATGGGGTTTTTAGGACTCCTCTCCTGTGCCAGCATATTGTATCTGAAAAGAATAGTTACACAAAACAAATAAGCTGATTTTATCCATTATCGGGAAGTTTATACAATAGGAAAGAAAGTGCTGAAATCTATTTTCGATAATTTTCTATTTTATACATACAACACATAAACTTAGCGCTTCAGAACCTTAGTATCTCTTTTTATTCCAGCCACAGATTTAAAAAATTACACCGATTTAAAGCTTCTCTACAAAATGAAAGAAGACATAAAAAGTTAGACTTTAATCATTTTGTATATCCATTTTGCGACTCTACGCCTTTGCGTGAAAAATTGTTCGCAAAGTCACAAAGTTGCAAAGTCACAAAGTTGTAAAGTTGTAAAGTTGTAAAGTTGTAAAGTTGCAAATCAATAAAATACTCTTAAACCATCTTTTTGTTTTTCAGACAATTAACACACATAAATCATTATTTTTGTGTTTTCCTTTTTGATAGCCTTACAATAAAAAACTAAAATTTACGTTAAATAACTAAGAAAATAGTTTGTCAACTAAAAAATTAGTTATACATTTGTCTTGTTAGAGTTAGGATATGGATTATCTCCTGAATAGCATTTAAAAAATTATTCAGGAGAAAAACCATTAAAAAAGCAATAAGATGCAGAAGTTAACAAACAAAGAAGAAGAAGTAATGCAGATTTTATGGAAGCTGGAAAAAGCTTTCGTTAAAGAGATAATGGCTGAAATTAAGGAAGACCAGCCACATTATAATACATTATCTACCATAGTAAGGATTTTGGAGGAAAAAGGATTTGTTGGGCATACTGCTTTTGGAAATTCACACCAGTATTATCCTATTGTAGCGTTGGAAGATTACAGAAAGCGTTTTATGACAACCGCAATTGATAATTATTTTGACAGTTCCTATAAAAATCTGGTTTCGTTTTTTGCGAAGGAAGAAAAAATTTCTGCCGATGAGCTACGCGAAATTTTAGACATGATTGAAAAAAAGAAATAAATATGGAAAACTTTATCCTATATTTTGCAAAAGCGTCAGCTCTATTGGCCGTATTTTTCTTAGCCTATTATTTTTTGCTTAGGAAAGAGACTTTCTTTACTGCCAACAGATGGTTCCTTTTGGCCGGAATAATAACTTCATTGCTTTTGCCAAAGATAATTTTTGTAAAGACAATCTGGGTTGAACCTGCTGCCACAATAAATTATGCTCCAATTGAAACAGCAAAAGAACCCATTGCTTTTGATGCTATTCCTAATGCTGAAGCCGGATTATCTTCACCCTTACATACGGTATCAGAAAACTCAGTTATAACTACTGAGCCGCTTATGGTTGAAGAACCAGCCTTTGAAATCAACTGGCTGTATGTTATAGCTGGCGTATATCTTATAGGAATGTTTTTCTTTTTGGTGAAATTTATCCAAGATTTTTGGGGCTTGCGAAAAATTTTCCGCAACCAGACTGTTGAGCTTCACGGAAGATTCAAATTTGTGGATACTGACAGGATACAATCACCTTTTTCATTTTTCAATTATATCGTATACAATTCGAATCACTTTAAAAAAGAAGAGCTGGAAAACATATTGGAACACGAAAAGGTACACAGTTCGCAAATGCATTCTGCAGATATGATTTTAAGCCAGTTGTTCTGTATCGCATTTTGGTTCAATCCTTTTGCTTGGCTACATAAAAAAGCTATCGTTCAGAATTTAGAATTTATTGCCGATTCAACAGCTTTAAAAGCCGTTCCGGACCGTATAATTTATCAGAAAACATTATTAAAAGTAAGTGCACCTCATCACTGCATTCCAATTACTAATCATTTTTTTCAATCATTAATCAAAAAACGAATCGTTATGTTAAACACAAATCAATCCAAAAAGAGGAATTCCTGGAAGTACGCCATCGTATTGCCATTGCTGACAATCTTTATGCTCCAGTTCCAGGTAGAAACTATTGCACAGGAAAAAGAAGACGGAAAAGTTCAGGCGCAACAGACAAGCAATTATGAAGTCAGAGTCGATAAAAACTCTACTGATGACTATTTGAAAGCACAGTCAAAAATCTTTAAGAACAATCACGGAATTGAATTGAAATTTTCCAAAATCAAAAGAAATTCAGACAAGGAGATTGTTGCTATCAAAACAACTTATAAGGATAAAAACGGTAATTCCGGTGACTCCTACCTAAAAGGTAAAGAACCCATCCAACCTTTCCTTTTAAGCAGAGAAGACAATAAGGTAGTTGTTTCAAATGTGCCGGCTGTTTACGGAAGTTTTAATACACCAACCGTTTACGGTAAATTCAAAAACAATTCGTCGCCTGTGGCTTTGACATATAAGACAGGAATGCCTGCAATGCCAACACCTCCTGTTCCTCCAACAATGCCAAATATACCAACATTACCCAATGCGCCAACATTTCCACCATTGCCTGCGCCGCCAACACCTCCAACTAGCGAGTATGATGAAAATAGTGCAGAGTGGAAAAAATTTGAAGAGCAGATAGCAAAATTCGAAGCCGAAATGGATGCAAAAGAAGGCGATATAGCAAAATTTGAACAAGCTATGGAAAAATTTGCAGCCCAGGTAGAAGCTACCTACACTAAAGATGTTGAAAAACAAATGGCCGAATTTGAGAAAAAAATGAAGGTCTATGAAAAAGAAATGGAAGTGTATGCCAAGCAAATTGAAACTCTAATGGAGAAAGAGGAAAGAAACAGATAACCAGAAAACAAACAAAAAAAGCTGTCAATAGACAGCTTTTTTTGTATCTTTAAGATAAAAAGTGATGTTTAAGATATTAGCACAACTAAATAAATGGCTGTTGCCTAACTATACCAAACAAGGTTTGGATTTGGCAAAGGCAACCAAATTTCAAAAAGCAATTATAGCCTGGAAATACTACGTTACCATCCACGCACTGGACTAATACTTTAAAGGAGAAAAAATATCGTATTGTTTGATTTTTTCCCGTCCGTTAAGGAATGTAAGTTCCATCAGGAAATTGCACTGTACAATCTCACCTCCTAACTTTTCTACCAATTCGCATACTGCTTTTGCAGTGCCGCCCGTAGCCAGTACATCATCGTGTATGAGTACCTTATCCCCTTTTTGTATGGCATCGGTATGGATTTCTAACGTATCCTGTCCGTATTCCAAATCATAAGTTGCCGAAATCGTCGTAAACGGAAGTTTTTTGGGCTTTCTTACCGGAACAAAACCGGCATTTAGTTTATAGGCCAAAAGTGTGGCAAAAAAGAAGCCCCTGCTCTCCACTCCCACAACCTTATCAATTTTTACATCAGGCAAACCATTGAGTAACAGCTCCAAGCACATTTTTGAAGCTTCCGGTTCAGCTAAAAGAGGCGTTATATCTTTAAAAACAATTCCGGGTTTTGGAAAGTCCTGAATATCACGGATGTACTTTTCTATTGACATTTTTATTACATTTAATTTAGAAATTGATTTGCAAGATAAACATAATTTCCTATATTTGCACCCGCATTAAGGCCTCGTGGCGCAACTGAATAGCGCATCTGATTACGGCTCAGAAGGTTACAGGTTTGAATCCTGTCGAGGTCACTTCAAAAGGACAAATCAAAATTTTGATTTGTCCTTTTTTTATTTTGTAATCCCTTATCAAATAGCAAAATAAGCCTTAGCACCTCGGTTACTCAGGCAGTACGATATCCGAATCCTCAAATTTTAATTTTTCAGGGAACATCATACCGATTATCTTTCTCGCTGTATTAGAGTACCGTTGTTCATATAGCAGATTAAGCTGGCAACCGATAACAACAGGACTATGCAATCCAAATTGTTAATAAAATTCTAAAAATCAGCTGATAAGCTAAGGAAAAGTTTATTACTTTTCGTACACTATTACCGTCGATACATCCTACTCCCAAATCGCGGATCTGAATACCCATTAAGATTTGACTAGCCTAAAGGCTAGTATAAAAGTTATTGAATTTATTTTTAATACAACTTTACTATGCAAAAAACCAAAACTTTGCTTGGCACTGCCCTGTGCATTGCTATATGGGAGCGTTTTGCAGGCGCAAGAACTTCTTTGGGAGAAATCTTACGGTGTGGTGTTGGTGATGTGGTTCAAGATAGATTACCGCAAAATGTATTAACAAAGACTTGGGTTAGATATTTATTTAAGTTCGGATGATTTAGGTGTAGGTTCAGATAGACAATCTAAATATAAAGCGAATACCAACTATGAATTTAAAACCAAAGTATTAAATGTTCTTATAAAAGAAAAGTTAATGAAAATAGGACTAAAAAGTATTAATAGAGATGAGATATTCATATTTAGCAGATATAGGTGGTTTTTTATGGTGGCTATTTATAAAGTTTTGTAAAACAAATTTAAAAGAAGAACAGACCAAAAGTAAATGGAGTAGAAATATTTTTGTTTTTTTAGTGTTTGAAACTCTTATAGTGTTCATTCTGTCTTTTTTCAAGTAACGATAGTGTATTTATAGAAAGATATCAAAAAAAGGCAAAATAACTACAATAAAATACTATTATCCACAAAAATATTTGGCACTTACTTATAAAAAGGGGGACTTTAAACCGACTAATTTAATTAGTAGATTTATGCATTAATAATGAAAAGCAAATGCATAAAGTAGAAGATGAGATAACTACACCATCTTATTATATGAAAGACTTTTTAAAATGAGCTTATCAAAAAACTTTAAGTTATTCAATTGTAATGTCGCATGATTACAATTATGATTTGGCTTATTTCGACACCTATCTTATATTACGAAATTTTGCAACCAGTAGAGAAAACATAAAAACCGACAAACTTGCTGATTATTATCTTTTGAAAGCTTATGAGTTAAATCCAAAAAAAATGAATTCGGCGATGAAGGAAAGGTTTGGAAATGACTTACCTAAAATTAAAGCCGAAGAGTATTGGAAGTTAATTAATAAATAAACTAAGGGGCTTTCCAAAAATTATAAATTTTGATGATGAACTATTCGATGCATTATCAGCCTTAGCCGATGAATATTATTCTCTTAATGAAAATTTAGAACAACTATTAGTCGACTATTTAAGTAAGCATTAATTTATTTGGAACTCTTAAAAGTTTTTACTGCAAAAAGCCAATCGGGAAGATTGGCTTTTTAATTACCTTTAATTAGTTATTCTCTTTATTATTCCTCTCATCCATAATCTCGGACAAAATTTGATACGACATGACTCTATCATTGTGTGCATGCATATTGGAAACTACCATAAGTTCATCGACACCGGTTTCTAAAAGGAATTTATCCAATTGCTTGGCAACCGCTTCTTTTCGTCCTACAAAAGAGTATTTGAGCATTTCGCGTACTGCAGGATTATGCTGTATCATCATTAGCTCGTCTGTCATTTCCATTGGTGGTTGGAGTGCTTCTCTTTTTCCTGTAAGGATACCGAGGAACATGCGGATAAGCGATGTGAAATTTCTTTCGGCCTTATCATCCGTATCGGCGGCTATGACATTGACTCCGGCAATAGTATAAGGCTTATCAAGCCACTCCGATGGTTGGAACTCTTTTCTGTAAATATCCAAGGCTTCATGTAGCAAACCGGTAGCAAAATGGCTTGCAAAAGCATACGGTAATCCCATTTTTGCAGCCAAGTGAGCACTGTCCAGGCTTGAACCTAAAATATACTGAGGGACATTTACACCTTCTGCGACAACGGCACGTACCTGCGACCATTCATTTTCATTTGAAAAATACTTTTGTATCTGCCCAATTTCTCCCGGAAAATTGTGTACTGACTGCATCCTGTCACTACGTATGGCATGAGCCGTAATCTGGTCAGTACCCGGAGCCCTGCCCAATCCCAAATCAATTCGATTTGGATAAAGCCTGCCGAGCGTACCAAACTGCTCTGCCACGATAAGCGGCGAATGGTTGGGCAGCATAATACCTCCGGAACCTACCCTTATGGATTTGGTATTTCCGGCTATGTGCCCGATAAGAACCGATGTAGCTACACTCGCTACATGGATCATATTATGATGTTCTGCCAGCCAGAATCGCTTGTAACCCATCTCTTCTGCTTTTTGGGCAAGGTCTACGCTATTCTTAAATGTCTGTTCTATTGTCACCCCGCTCGATACGATAGCCAGTTCCAATATCGAGTAGGCTGTTTTTTTATTTGTTGTTTCCATAGTGTGTTATGCATCTAATTGTTTCAGATGCCTTAGCTTATCAGTGTCTGCAAACTTAGAAAACCGTTCCATGATAAGCTTTAATTTGGGATTAATATAAAGTTCGCAAAAAGGTTTTTGCGGGTCATTAAAATAATAATCCAGCAACTCCTCTCTGCTTGAGGTAAATGCCCCGTAGGGCAATACCTTTGTAATGATAGTACTGTCAAACTCTGGTTCTAGGGTTTCGATGGCTTCTTTGGCCGATTCTGCATCCTGAACATTAAATATATAGATGGCAGAGCGATACTTGCCACGCATTGAATGTTGTGAGGTACTGCTGTGAGTATGCAGATGGATAGCAATAAGTGTATCGAAGGAAATAATATCGTCATTATATTCGACAATCACTCCTTCTGAAAATGACATATCTGAACCTGTTGAGGCAATCCAACCCTGTTGCACAGACACTATGCCTTTTAACGAGGAAAATACAGCCTCAGTACACCAATGGCATCCGCCACCAAATCCCGCCTGCCTAACCATGATTATTTTAATTCTCCTTCCTTCGTGTCTTTCAGCCTGTTCTTAAAAAGTTCCCTGAATTTTCTTAGTTTCGGATTGATAACTGCCTGGCAATAGCCTTCCTGAGAATTATTGGAATAATAATCCTGATGGTATTCTTCCGCTTTATAAAAGTATTCCAATGGGGCCACTTCTGTAACGATAGGTTCATCGTAGACTGCCTGGATTTCCGCAATGACTTGCTCCGCCTCTTTTTTCTCAGCTTCATTCCTGTAAAAGATAGCGCTTCTGTACTGCGTGCCAACGTCGGCTCCCTGCCTGTTCAAAGTTGTCGGGTTATGCGTGCTCAGGTGTATGCGAAGCAAATCACCATAGGTTATTTCATCAGGATTGTAAGTCACTTCTATAACTTCGGCATGGCCTGTCAGTCCGCTACAAACTTCCCTGTAAGTAGGATTTGCAATTTTGCCACCACTATAGCCGCTTTCTACTTTCGTGACACCTTTCAGTTGGTTAAAAACTGCTTCGGTACACCAAAAACAGCCTCCTCCAAAAGTCGCTTTTCTTTCGTCACTTTCTACCTTTTTAAGGGCTACAGCGTTCATGCAATACCTTAATCCACCAGGACCCGGCCCATCAGGAAAAACATGTCCTAAATGCGCATCGCAGGTATTGCATGTGGTTTCAACACGCACCATTCCATAACTGATATCCTTATGGTAGGCAATGGCGTTTTCGGTAACGGGCTGGGTAAACGATGGCCAACCGGTACCGCTTTCAAATTTTTCATTGGCATCAAAAAGCAATGTCCCGCAGCAAACGCAGGCATATTTTCCCGGTTCAAACAGGGAACACATCTCTGAACTATGTGCCCGCTCAGTGCCTTTTAAGCGGGTAATCCTGAATTCCTCAGGCGTAAGCAGCTTTTGCCACTCATCATTTGTTTTTACAACTTTTTTGTCTGGAACAGGGTTGCCGGTGCCGGCAAACCGTATGATATCAATCCATTTTAGCATTTTAAATTTCCTTTCTTTTTTTACTTAGGATTATGTAGTGTATAGTATAAAAAGTATGCCAAATAGGGTTTGGTTGTTTATCTGTAAAAAATCAGCCCTTTTGTCATGTCCAAAAAAATGGAAAAAATCATGTGCCAAATTATAAATCTGGCGGCCAATAGCCGCCAGTTAAAGAATCAGTTATTTTTCAAAATGCAGGCTTAAAAACCATATATGCCACCTCCAACAGTGATTTTCTCGCCGGTAATCCATGCCGCATCATCGGAGGCAAGAAATACGGCCACTTTTGCAATATCATCTGGCTGGCCAGTACGGCCGAGTGGTGTTTTAGAAACAAAACTTGCTTCGGCCTCACTACCAATAAATCCCGCACTATGAGAGCCCTCAGTCTCTACTATGCCCGGAAGAATTGAATTGATACGGATGTTCCTGCCAGAAAATTCCTTAGACAACGCAATCGTAATGGCATCCAATGCCGTTTTTGTTGCAGAATATACAGAACCAGTAGGCAAAGGCGAATTGCTTGCACCCGAACTGATATTGATAATGTTTCCACCCTTATCTCTAAAAAGCTTAAGGGATTCCTGAATTGCAAATATCGATCCCAGCACATTAATATTGAATGATTTATGAAAAGTTTCCGCAGATATCTGTTCGATTGGTTCATACAAATAAACGCCCGCGTTGTTCACTAAAATGTCCAGTGAGCCGAATGTATTTCTGGTTTCTTCAAATATTCTTGCCACATCGGCTTCTTTCGACACGTCACCCTGAACGGCTATGGCAGTTCCTCCCTGCTCAGTAATTGCCCTAACTACTTTGTCTGCTCCTTCTTTGCTCGAAGCATAATTCACTACTACCTTTGCACCTTCAGCCGCAAAAAATTTTGCTATCGAAGCCCCTATCCCTTTAGATGCTCCTGTAACTATAGCTACTTTGTCTTTTAATTTACTCATTTTTTAATCTGTTTAAAATTTTGAAATACAAAGCTATATACATCTGATTTATTTAAGTAACTTTGTAACCAAAAGTAACAGTAACCTTGAGGTAACAAAGTAACAACAGCATGGAATGCACAACCCGTATAGAAGAACAGCATAAAAAGGAAATGATGGCCGTTCAGGATTCAATGGATGTATTGAACGGTAAATGGAAAATAGCGATACTCTCCTCTATCTGCTACTACAATAAGAGACGATTTTCAGACATACTGAATGATGTTAAAGGTATTTCCAACAAGATGTTAAGTAAAGAGTTAAAAGAATTGGAAATAAATAAATTGGTCCGACGCACAGTTCTGGATACACAACCCATTTCGGTTTTATACGAACTTACTGAGCATGGGCTTACCCTTAAAACACTAATCACCCATTTGGTAGAATGGGGAATACAGCATCGGAAAGAAATTACAAAGAAATAGTCAATACCATCTATAGAGAAGCCTGTAGATGCGTATCCATGAAACAGGGTTGCTTAGAATGCAGTCAAAATACTTTCATCCGCATCAATTGTTTGATTTTTGCAATTATCCCTTTGTTTATTACAAAAAAAGAAATGACTACACAGACTAATTTTGTCATATAATTTTTAATTTTAAAAAAACAAAGATCATGAATAAAATAGCATTAGTTACAGGAGGTAGCCGCGGACTCGGAAAAGACATGGCTCTTAATCTTGCCAAAAAAGGAATTGATGTCATCCTGACTTATAACAGCAATAAAGACGCAGCGGATAAAGTTGTTTCTGAAATTGAAAGCATGGGACAAAAAGCACTTGCCGTACAATTAGATGTAAGCCAACCGAATACTTTTGATACTTTTTTTGGTGAATTGGAAAAAGCCCTGAATCCAAAATTTGGTACTTCTAAATTTGACTTTCTTATAAATAATGCCGGAACAGGTGTTGCAGCGGGATTTACTGAAACTTCTGAAGAACAGTTTGATGAAATGATTAACGTTCAATTCAAAGGTCCTTTTTTCTTTACCCAGAAAGCCCTTAACCACATGAATGATGGCGGAGGAATCGTAAACGTTTCATCCGGACTGACACGCATTATCATTCCTTATTATCCGGTTTATGCCTCTGTAAAAGCTGCCATGGAAAACCTGACCAAATACCTGGCAAAAGATTTGGGTGTAGCACGTAAAATCCGTGTCAATATTGTTGCTCCTGGCGCTATAGAAACTGATTTTGGAGGTGGAGTTGTACGCGATAATCAGGAAATGAATACATTTATTGCGTCGCAAACCGCTCTTGGACGTGTGGGACAGCCTACCGACATAGGTAGCGTGGTAGCCTTTCTTTGTACCGATGAAGCAAAATGGATTACTGCCCAACGTATTGAAATTTCAGGCGGGCAAAGTCTGTAATAATTATGAAGATATAAAATGGGCACTTAATTATAAGTGCCCATTACTTTTAAAGAATACTACTACTTTAGCTAATCTTCTGCATCTTGATTTTTCCTGAGTATACCCTTTTCTACGCTTTCATTTAATAAACGTTCGGCATAACTCCAGATTGAGGCAGAACCGTCCTTTATTGCTTTTTTCTTATTGTAGACGGTATGATATTCCACATCATATTCTGCCCACGTTCCTCCATTATTGCTTGTATTTTGTAACAATGGCTCAAAACGGTCCATAGCCCGTGCAAATTTGGCTTCGTCAGTATTACCGGCTTCAAATTCTTCCCAGATGGCTATGAATTCCTGTGCCTGTTTTTCGGGTAAAAGTCCAAAAATGCGTTTTGCAGCCAGCAGTTCTTCGTCCGTATTGGTATGATTTTTTGAAGTATCGTATATGAAAGTATCTCCGGCATCAATTTCCACCAAATCATGTATCAATACCATTTGTACAACCTTAAGTATATTAACCGGTTTATCCGAATGTCCGGCCAGAACGAGTGCCATCATGGCCAGGTGCCAGCTGTGTTCGGCATCATTCTCGTGCCTGTCGCTTTGGAATAATCGGGTCCTGCGCTGAATGTACTTTAGTTTGTCAATTTCTTTGATAAAAGCCACTTGCTTCAGCAAATCATTTGTGTCCATTTCCTTTTAATTTAGATACTCCAATACCGGTTTAAAGTCAGTATAAATATACTTCAATTATGGCTTATGCGGCTTTATGTCATTTGAAATTTTCAGTCCTTTTTAATTACAGATACATTGACTTTTTTCTGCCTGATATATTGATAAACAGAACCGGCAATAAAAAGAAGAAAAAGAGCCAAAAGTGTCTGCCCAATTATTGGATCGCTGATGTCCTTTGCTAAAGGATGTCCGATTGGAATTCTTGTAAATGTTTCGTTCACAGTAGGTACCAACGACAGAAAAAAACTAAACGACAAGAGAAAATTTTCGAAATACCGGGCTCTTTTGCTGGCTTTCTTTTTTGAAAATAAAAAATAGGCCACAACCAGCAAAAGGACAATGAATATAGAAAATACATGTCCTGCATTAAAGCCACCGTGTTTTGAAATACCCAATGCACTTAAACTGGTGACGAGTGTTGCATAAAAATACATACTTCCTGATAATTCCCCCAGATTAATTTTGCCATATTTGATAAAGCCTGTTAATGCGGCTACAATTGCCACGATACCAATAATCGTGTGAAAAATTCCTAAGCTTGATAATCCCATTCTGATACTTTTTAATGATTACAGCTGCAAAGTTCTATCAGAAGGAAGAAAATGGTTTTGGGAATTAGTTCAATTATTTGGCATTTTAGTCCATAAAAAAGCGTCCCCACATCCTTTTGGAACTGCTTCGTTTTTATACTATTATCTGTCAGTTATCTTTTATTCCGTTTCTGTAATTTGTGGGAGTAACGTTATATTTATCGCTGAAACTTTTGGTAAAGTTAGCCAGGTCATTAAACCCGCAATCAAATGCGATATCGGTAATTCGCTGGTCTGAAACCCGCAACAATTGCGCAGCTTTTTCGAGCCTTTTGTTTTTAATGTAATTCGCCGGACTATCATTGTATAGTTTGGCAAATTCCCTTTTGAAGGAAGAAACGCTTAAATTATTCTGCTCTGCCAGCTGTTCAATCGTTAATTGCGAAAACAGATTGGCTTCAATAACCTGTTTGAAAGTATAAGTCGTAGGAGAAAAAAGCTGTGAAAGGATAATTTGTACGGCTTCTGCATTCTGCGTTTGCGATAGCAAAAGTATGATTTCCTTTAGTTTCAATACCAGTATATCCTCATTGATGAGCGACGGATTTTCAAAATAGAAGAGCAATCCCTCAATATATTTTTGGATTAGGAAGTCGTTATTTATTTTTTCATTAGACTTGTTAGAAACAATATTTTTTGGAGCATGAAGCAATGTCGGCAATTCTCTGTCGTAGATTTTCTTCAATATATCCGGATAAAACGTAACGATTACAATTTCGCATGTGCTTGAAGGCTCAGGATTACGAAGCTGCTTTCCGGATGTGATGCAGTTTAACAATAGGGAATAATTGGCCGGGATATTTATTTGCTCTGTATCTACCTGATATTGGAATTCTCCCTGCAAAACATAGAGGAAACAAGCCTGTTCTGTAACCGGAAAATCAAATTTAAATGGTGCCGTAAGTGCAATTTTTTGCAGCAGTGTTTTGCCAAATAAGTCGTGTTTCTTATAATCGTTTACCATAACAGCTTGAATTCCGTTTAATTTAAAGATTTTGCAATTCCTTTTCTATCAGATTCAAAGAAACACGGAGCGCATTTATTCGTCGCACCATCAATGTATGCTGCGGTGAATTTTCTTTTAATTTGGCGAATGCCTTCTCACATTTGTTTAATATGGAGTCAATAGATTTCTTTGCTTCTATAAGTTCTTCCGGGGTAAAGCTTGTCATGCGATAAGGTATTTGTAGCAACAAAGATACTATCAGATGAGTAAATCTCATTCAAAAGTATGGATTTATCCATAAGTATAAAAAACAAAATAACAGCCAATTAACTATTTTATCATTTAACGAACTAAAATTACAGTTGTACAACTAAAAATTTAGTTTTATGTTTGGATATCATTAATCATCAATCAAAACATGAAACAGTTTACATTATTTTTTATGCTGCTAATCATCAGCAACTTTGCCTATGCGCAAAAAAAACAATCCGAAAGACTCGACAGTCTTTTTACAGTACTCTATCAACAAAACCAGTTTAACGGGACGGCTCTTATTGCCGAAAAGGGAAAGATTATCTTTAAAAAGAGCTATGGAATTGCCAATGAGGACACCAAAGCGCCTATCAATGAAAAGACAATATTTGAGCTTGCCTCCTGCTCCAAACAATTTACGGCCACAGCCATAGTTTTGCTTAAAAGAGAAGGCAAATTGCAATATACCGACAAGATTTCGAAATATTTGCCGGAGCTTGGCTTTTGGGAGGATGTCACTATCTATGATTTATTAAGGCACACCAGCGGAATTCCTGATTTTTTAAAGTACATGCCAGACAACTGGGACCACAACAAAATAGCCGATAATAATGACCTAATCAAAGTGCTTGCCGCTAAAAAAGACACCTTAGAATTTACTCCAAAAAGCAGGCATAGTTATAGCAATTCCAATTATATTCTTTTAGGCAGTATCGTAGAAAAGGTATCCGGTAAAAAGTTTCCTGATTTCTTATCGGATAGAGTCTTTAAGCCTTTAAAGATGAAAAATACGTTTGTGTATTGCAGACATAAATACCCTAAAAAGATTGACAATTTTGCTTATGGTTATGTGTGGGAAGATGGCGGGTTTAAGAAAATCCTTGAAGAGAATAGCCAACGCGAAATCTCGGAAGTCTATTATCTGGATGCCATACTTGGTACATCAAAAGTTCATTCCAATGCAGAAGATCTTTATACATGGATGACCAGCCTGAAGAACAACACGCTTCTCACGAAGAAAGAGTTTGATGAAATGACGGAAATTACCAAAACGTCTAATGGCAGGGATGTAGCTTACGGGTTTGGATTAGACCTCAGGAAAGGCGAAAATAAATTCACATTCGGACATACCGGCAGTTGGGACGGTTATAGTACTTTTATGCTTCATGATGTGGTAAGAGACAGGACATTTATTATTCTGCAAAATTTCCATTTTGGCGCTGTACCTTACACTAATATGTTTCAGATAATGGAAGGCAAGCCACTCCTATTAGAATATCCTAAAAAAATTGCATTGTCAGAGCCTGAAATATCTCAGTATACCGGTACCTATACCAATGAAGAAGGCGAAACTCATATTATTACCACTAAAGAAAAGCACCTGCTTTATAATACTCCAACAGTTTCATGGAATATGAGATTTTTTCCTTATTCCGATCATGAATTTAGGGGAATCAGGCAAGCCGGTGCTGATGCCGTATTAAACTTTACCAAACTTGACAACGGAGATATAAAACTGGAAATGTTTCAGGATAAACAAATTGTAGGTACCGGAGTCAGAAAAGGGAAATAACAAGGATTGAGAAATTTTCCGGATTGTATATTCCGATTATGCAATGGCAAATTATAACAAAAGAGGCTCCCGGCCTCTTTTGTTACATATCCGAACTTTTATGGGTGTTTATTATAACCAGATTAAAAAATGAATATCAATCCGCAGAAAGTTCCATAAACATTTTACGGGCTCCCATATTTATTTCCTGCCCCAGAAGTTTGCGGGTTTTTGAATCAATGTAAAATATAACGGTGGATTGATTATCCGTTATATCGTCTGTTACCTCTACCGCCCATACATCTTTATCTTTATAGATATCTTTGCGGGTATTTTTGATATGGGCTTTCATTATACCCTTGCCTGCCTGTGGATTGTAATCGAAAATTGAGATGCTTGTTTTATAATTTTCTTTTAACGGTAGCCAACGAATTAACTGCGGGTAAATATTACTGTCAAAATAAGAACCTTCTGCAATTTCATTAATTTCTGTCTTTTCATTAGTTGGTTTACGCAGATAATATCCTGTTATTGTTTTTCCAAACTGTAAAACCATATCCCTTTGCCCGTTAAAGGAAGAATGAGCTATTGGCAAAAGATTCGGGAGTTTTGCCCGGGTGGAATCAATCCAATCTGATGTTGAATTTACCATCTTTACTTTTGTGGTGATAAGAACTTCGCTTTTTGATTTCTTGATTTCGGTAAAAATCTTTGCAATCATTATCTTTTTATCTTCCCGCATAGTATACCAATCCATAGTATATTGCTCATTATTGATAAGTTTGCTGTTAATTTCATTACGTAATGGGGTCTGAAGGTCTGTTTGGGCGTTCAAGCCGGTATATTGCAACGCAAATAAGACGATAAAGACAAAGTGTCGTGTAGTCATAAATAATTGGGCTTACTATTTTATTGGATTTTTATTTCTATTTCTGCCATGAAGTATCCAAAATTACAATATTTTTATTCTGATATTGAAACTATTAAAAAATTGTAATAAATCTGAATTGCATCCCCTGTGTATCAAAAAAAGTACTTTTATCAAACCATCGTCTAAGATTAATTTTCCTTATTATGGTCTTCATAAACAAGGTCAATTATTTTTCCAAGAGCTCCTTTAATCTGTTGACTCCCTTCATTTTTTGTCAAATCGATTCCACAAAATGTTTCGGCATTCACACCTTTATACAAATTCAGATAGTAGATTCCGGAAATTAGTATTGCCATGATGGCTCTGTATTGCAGGGCGTTTTCGGCAAAATAGGGGTCTGCAATCTGGTTAAAAAGCTGCTCGCCATTGCGCTCGCGTTCATCGGCAATATTTCTTAGCGAGTTACGCTTTTCAGCCACACCCCAAAGCAATATTTTCTGAAGGTTTTTATTACTGGCAACATAATCAAATTGTTGTGTGAGTAGCTGTTTCGAAAATTCTTGTCCTCCGTCGGCAATTTCCGGAGCCGTATTGCCATCAACATTACTCCAGAAATCAAGCGAACTGATGTATTCGTCAATGAGTTGGTCTGTTCCACCAAAATAATTATAAATCATTTTTTTATCAACTCCGGCTGTGGCAGCAATATTATTTACTTTCAGACCTGAATAACCTTTGGTTTCCAGGATTTTGCCCACGGCTTCCAAAAACTTTTCCTTACTCCTTTCTTTATTCCGGATATTACCAGCAACTGCTTTCCTTTCCATAGCGATTATTAATGTGTCTGCAATTTAGCAAAATTCAACAACTATTTAGACACTATTTAGTGTTTTATTTTTATACCTTTGCGGAAAATAGACCCATAATGATAAATGCAATCACCAAAAAGGTAAAAACAATTACCCTAATCTTCCTCTGTCTTATAGGACAAGCAGATGCACAGAATAAACTCGATGCTTATTTCAACCACCTTCAAGCCAACAATAAAATGATGGGAAGTGTGGCCATATCGTTAAATGACAGTATCGTCTACAAAAAAGCAATTGGTTATTCCAATGCAGATGCGAAGACAAGCAATACAACCGATACAAAATTTCGTGTGGGTTCCATCACCAAAACCTATACGGCTGTGCTGGCATTGAAAGCGGTAGAAGAAGAACTTCTTACACTGGATACAAAACTGAGCCATTACTATCCGGAGGTAAAAAATGCGGAGAAGATAACCATTGAGCACTTACTAAAGCAACGAACAGGCATTTACAATTTTACTGAAATTGCAGGTGAAGTTGAATGGGGACAGCAATTTCATACACAACAAGAATTCATCAATTACTTTGTCAACCAAAAAAGCAATTTTGAACCTGGTTCCGAATACGAATACAGCAATACCAATTATGCCCTATTGGGATTCATACTCGAGAAAATTTATGGCAAAACCTATGCTGAAATCTTAGACGAAAAAATTGTCAGGCCGCTGCATTTGCACAATACCTATTACAGTTTTGAAACAGACGAAACTAAAAACGAAGCGCTTTCCTATAATATTCAGGACAAGTATGTCAGAAATGAGAAAACCAATTTCTCCAATCATCCGGCAAGCGGCGGAATCGTATCCACTCCAACAGAGCTAAACAAGTTTCTTTTTGCCCTGTTTAACGGCAAACTTATTACGCCGGAAAGCCTTAAAATAATGCTTCCTGAGGAGAAAGGCGCTTATGGGATGGGAATCATAAAATTAAGTTTTAAAAATCCGGAAGGCTATACGCATAGCGGAAGAGTGGAAAACTACATTTCAGATTACTATTATTTCCCGGACGAAAACATAGGGATTGTTTCCTTAACCAATGCTGTTAATATTAACACCGATGAAGTCATGAATACAATGTTAATGTATCTTTATAGAAAAACTCCCGAATTAGCTAATTTTAATGCAACTGCTGAGGTTTCAGAAAAAGATTTCATGCCTATAAAAGGTACCTATTATTTAAAAGAAACCCATGCAACGGTAACCATTTCATCTGACGGTCAAAGCGTAATTTTTCAGGATTCCAGAGCCGGACAGATGTATGTTCCGCTAACATATAAAGCCAAAAATGAGTTTGAATATGAAGATTTAAAACTTTCGTTTGTTCCTAAAAAGAAAGAAATGATTTTTGAGCAAAGTGGTGTAAAGGTTGTTTATAAGAAGAAATAAACCCCGGATATAAAAAAAACGGTTGAAATTAAAAAGAGGCTGTTATGCCTCTTTTTGTATTTAGAAAATTAACTGACAGTAACCAGGTTCAGCATTTTATTTCCCCGTTACTAATTTCGCTACAACTTCTTTCTTTTCGTTATCAAGCATAAGGCTGTTGTTTTCGATACGATAGCTTTTTACTTGTTTGAATACTTTAAAGAATTCGCCTTCAATACCAAGATTTGGACAGGCCATCATGGTTGCTCCGCCTTCAGACAATTCAATACCGTCTGCATCTTTTAGTTTATAGCTGCCTGAAAAATTGTTACAGCCTCCATTTCCGGTTAGCTTGCCGGTTCCTTTTTGAAAAACCATAAGCGGTTCTTTTTTGAAAGTAGTATCTAACTTAATCGCTTTACCGTTTAATTCCTGCAGCTTCCATTCTTTATCGAATAAATCTATGGTTGCAGCAGCAGCCGGTTGAACTTCTTCGGTAGTAACACTTTCTTCCGTTTTGTTTTCTTCTTTTTTATTACAGGCAAATGCTGCAAAGGCCAATGCAATAATTAAAATGTTTTTTTTCATACTCTTTTGGTTTAAGTTTATTAATTGGGTTTATTATTTAGGTTGTAAATTGTCCTGTATCTTCCATTTACTCTGCAAAAGTTACGGTCAATTTTTTATAAAAATATCTTTAACAGATGTCTTACTTTTTCAGAGCCTTTAAAGCGTCATTATATATTTTCTGTATGCTTTTTTTCTCTTCTTTTTTGATAATACCCTCTATCGCCGGCAATAAATCCTTATTGTATTCTGTCCTTAATTTCAGAATTTCACCCAATGCAAATGCAGCACTCCAACGGACAACCGTTCCTTCATGCGCTGTGTTGATAAGCAAATGGGCAATTGGAGTTTTTAATCTTGTATTAAACAGATGGGCAATATTGCCTATTACTTTGGCACTCTCCCATTTTATTCTTGGCACCTTGGAAGTAAGTGTATCGGTTACAAAATTTAATACATTCTCATTCGCAATTTCCGGATGCTCTTTCGTAGCATATTCCAGGGCTTCAATACAGGTTGCCATTGCAGAGTCCTTTTGGCTTTCTGCAAAAGCAATAAGCTCGTCAACAGGCAGTGATTTTTCCAAAATCCACTTGCTTATTATTTCTGTTTTTTCTTTAGACTTTATCGCCTTGTCTTTTAAAAGCTCTTCTATTGTCATCGTGATTTGTATAATTATTTTACTTAAACCGAGCTCCAGATAATAACAAATTTATTAAAAACTTAGACATGTAACCGTTTTACAACTAACCTAAATAATAAAATAATTATTTTTAACAACCAAAAAACATTTTATAACTTGCATGAAGGCTAACAGTTCCAATCATGACCAAACAAGACACTCAAAAACGAAGTGAAGAAATTACCCAAAACTATTTTCAGTTTCTGGACAGGCATATAGCCGATGTGGTTACCGGAAAAGTGACCGACTTTATGGAAATTAACCAGATAGCCAGCGAATTATTTGTTTCTCACAAGCACCTGACGGATACTATCCAACAGGAAACAGGACATCATCCCTGTCATTTTTATGACCTGAAGATTATCGACCAGGCAAAAAAAATGTTGGAAGAGACAAACCTACCCGTTGCAGAGATTGCAAAAATACTGACCTACGACCCTTCTAATTTTTCCAAGTTTTTTAAAAAATTTACGGGACAGGCTCCCGGAACATTCCGAAAAAGATAAGCCAATTCATGGAAACTTTGCGGCTCTGCGTGAAATTAGTTGCTCGCAAAGCCGCAGAGCCGCAAAGGGAAATTATTGAAAGTAAGACCTTTCTTCTTTTTCTTTTATTGATTCTTTAAATCTGTGCAATCATTTTAATCTGTGGCTAAAAATCATGACCGGAGCTAGTACTCAAAATTACTTTTCTATAAACTTCCGAAAAGTTCACCATAATTAAAAAACGGACTCTTCTCATCTTTGCCTTATCAATTTGTAACTCATTAAACAACAAATACAATGGCAAGAAACGATTTAAAAGGAAAAGTGGTTTTGATTGCAGGTGGTGCAAAAAACCTGGGAGGTTTATTAAGCCGAGATTTTGCAGCTAAAGGTGCGAAAGTGGCAATTCATTACAACAGCAGCAGTACAAAAGCTGATGCGGAAAAAACATTAGCTGAAATCCAAAATGCCGGAGGAACGGCTTTTCTGTTTCAGGCAGACCTGACAAAAGTAGATAACATAAAAAAACTCTTTGAAGAAACGAAAGCAAAATTTGGAGGTATAGACATTGCTATCAATACCGTGGGAATGGTTCTGAAAAAGCCTTTTTTGGATACAACAGAAGCAGAATACGACACTATGTTCGACATTAATTCTAAAGTAGCTTATTTCTTTATACAGGAGGCCGGAAAAAAGGTAAACGACAACGGCAAAATCTGCACGATAGTAACTTCGCTTTTGGCAGCCTACACCGGATTGTATTCCACCTATGCCGGAGCAAAAGCACCGGTTGAACATTTTACCCGAATGGCTTCCAAAGAATTTGGTTCAAGAGGAATTTCGGTAACCGGAGTAGCTCCCGGCCCAATGGATACACCTTTTTTCTACGGACAGGAGAGCGAGGATGCAGTGGCCTACCATAAATCGGCTTCTGCTTTGGGTGGCCTGACCAATATTAAAGACATAGCTCCTTTGGTTGAGTTTCTGGTAACTGACGGATGGTGGATTACCGGACAGACCATCTTCGCAAATGGCGGATATACGACCCGATAATTTTTTATCAAAACGGCTGATATTTTCAGCAAATTCAATTTATCACTCTGGCATACCTCATCTCAAAAAGATTTTGGTATAGCCGGAGTTTTTTTAGTAATAGAAGGATTATACAATTCCGAAATCAAATATTTCTTACTAAAAAGAAATTTATTAAAGAAAAAAATTACCTTTAACCTTCCAAAAATACCCCAAGCCCTGCCAAATCTTCAACAATTAAAACTTAATAGTATGAATGCTTCAATTTCATCAGGCAAGCTGACGCCTATAAGCGCACAGCAAATTTCTCAAATCAATTTTGAAACCCTTAATGTAATAGGCGTAATTGACCCTTCGGAACTTTTAACCCCTATGGTTTCTGCAGAAATCGATTTGACCGACAAGGGCCCGGTCTTAAATGTAAGAATGGTTATCCTTATTCCGAAAACACTTTTGAGGAAAGCTCCGGTTGAACTCTTCCTTGACCTGGATAATGCTGCCCAAAATGAATTAAGGTTAGTGTTAAACTACGAAAGTGCAGAAAAGACTCCTAAAGATTATCTGGCCTGGTTTGTCAGCTATGCCCATGATATAAAAGATGGAGAGCAGGAAATCAAAAGTATCAGAACTTTTACGCAGAACACCCATTTTGAAGATGCCAACCCAAAAACTTCAAGAGGAACAGTAACCCACGTATTGCAAAGCTAGGAACGAAATTATTGCCACTGCACCACCCAGTAATGATGTCCCGAATTAAATTGGCGCTTATTCTCCTATTCCTTTTTCCGGCTTATTTTCTTTTTTCACAGGAGCAGAACAACAGTCTCCTGAATTCAGAAATCAGAAAAAAAGCCCTCAAAAACAGGGACAAGACTGATTTTTATAAAGCGCAGGCTTCCTTTTTAGAAAAAAACTGGGACTCTACACTGGTGTATTCCATGAAACAGCTGGCACATACCGGCAATCCGGAAATAGCCGATTATTGCCATTATTTCAGGGCATTCAGTTTCAAGAACAAAAGATTGCTTCAGGAAGCCAGAAAGGAATTTCTACAGATTTCTAAAAGATTCCGTTTTTATTATAAAGTCAGGCTCTATCTGGGCGAAATTGCCCTGGAAGAAAATAATTACGAACAGGCTATCCGTTATTTTAAAGAAATCGAAAATCTTCCGGAAACCGGTAATTATGATTTTAAAAGAGGTGTGGTCTATCACAATCTCGGGCTATGTTATCTGCATCTAAAAAAATATGAGCAGGCTGATGCCTATCTTACTAAAGGCTCGGAAGTCATGCAGGCAGAAAAAGATACCCTCTCTCTGATAGGTTCGTATATGAATATTGCAAATCTTTACTACGAGCAATACAAAGACAATCTGGCTATTCCCTATTTTGAAAAGGCCTATTCCCTATCCAAAAAGATTAAAAATGCAGAATTAAAGCAGAATGCCGCACTGAATATGGCGGTTGTTGCAGAAAACAATAAAAATTTTCCTCTTGCCCTAACCTACAGAAAAGAATACGAAAGCTGGAGAGATTCTTTAAATGACCAGAATAAAGTTTGGGCAATTGCTGAATTGGAAAAGAAATTTACCGTCAGACAGAAAGAAAAGGAAATTGACATCCTCGAGGCTGAAAATAATCTGAAAATAGCAGAAAGAAACGGTTTTTTCTATTCTTCTGTGCTATTGCTGGTTTTGTTTGGAACAGGTATTTATTTCTACAGGCAGAAAATAAAAAGCAACCGTATCATCCTTTCACAAAAAAACAAGCTGGATGAACTGAATGCTGCCAAAGACCAGCTTTTTTCAATCGTCAGCCATGACCTGCGCTCTTCTGTCAATGCATTAAAAACAAGTAATTCTAAGTTAGCAGAAAGCCTGGAAAGTAAAAATTTTGAAGCATTAGACAAACAGCTTCAAAGTAACAGTGCTATTGCCCACAGTTCCTATAATCTGCTTGACAATCTATTGCATTGGGCACTGCTGCAAACAAAACAGCTTTATTTCCACAAAGAATCACTACACCTCTTTTCTGTCGTACAGCAAATGGAATTCAATTATAAGCCGCTGATGCAGGAAAAAAATATCCATTTTGAAAATTTGGTTCCCAAAGCATTATTTGCCTGTGCCGATTTAAGTTCCTTAAAAATAATACTGCGAAACCTGATGGATAATGCCATCAAATTTTCCGGAGAAAATGGCCGGATAACAATTCATGGCAGCGCTTCGGAAGATTTTTGTACCTTGACCGTTGAAGATTCCGGACAGGGAATGAGTCAGGAAACAATCCGGCAGCTTCTGGAAGAATCAGCATTGGTGTCTAAAAAAGAAAATCCTGAAAAAAACGGAACCGGATTAGGCATGCAATTATGCTTGTCAATGGCACAGAAAAATGATGGGAAGCTACTTATTGAAAGTGAAGAAAATAAAGGTACAAAGATTAGTATTCAACTGTTAAAAGCAAAGAAAAATGAGTAAGGTAAGCGTTTTAATTATTGAAGACACTCCGGCAGAAAGTGAGGCACTTGTCAAAGTACTCACGCAAAACAATTATGCTATTGCGGGCGTGGCTACAACCTTCAGTGATGCCTTGGCTTTATTTTATAAAAATACGGTCGATATTGTAATTATTGACGTTTTCCTGAACGGTTCACCGGAAGGCATTACGTTTGCAGAAACTATTAATATTACTCCTGATATTGCCCGTCCGTTTGTGTTTCTTACAAGCTCCAACGACCGCCAGATTTTCGAAAGGGCCAAACTCACAAAACCTTTCAGCTTTCTGCTAAAACCATTTAACGAATTGGAAATACTGTATGCTGTGGAAATGGCCGTTGAAAAATTTTATGAGCAGTCCAATGTCTTTCTAAGCGACGACCAGGACACCGTTCTCAGCACCGACTCCCTATTCATCAAGAAAAAAAACGCTTTAAAAAAGGTGTTGATTGATGATATCGTTTACATCGAAGTCGAAGAACGCTACTGCAATATCATTACGGAACATGAAAAATTCGTAATCATGATTTCCCTGATCAAAATCAGTGAACTTTTGGAAAAGAACAAGTTTGTCAAAACCCATAGAAATTATATCGTGAATGCTAATAAGATAGAAGAAATAGTATTGCATGATAATCTGGTCATCTTAAAAGGAAATCATAAAGTAACCCTAAGCGAAAAACATAAAGATTTTATCAAAAAACTGAACATCCTGCGATAAGGTATTTTCTGCTTTTATTGTCATAGCTCTTCCCTCATCCGGAAGGGCTTTTTTATTCCTTATTATTTTCATGCGCTGTTTTTTTATGGTTCATGTCAATAATTTCCCTACTCATATCATTTGTTTACTACAGCCTTGGAATGCCCAGTAATTTTAGTTCAGAATACAAAAGAAAGCTAGCGTCGATTGTTTCTGGGCTTATTTGAAAATCCCCCTTCCTAAATAACCTGCATGTGTTTACATGCCTATATCTAAACTGAATTAGGAATTTATTTTGAATAAGCCATTTATTAAAAACAGGGAAGCAAGCCGAAAAACCCTATAAAAGAGTAGGCAAACTGATACATAAATAACATGGCAAAAATAGCAAACGTAGAAAAAGTAGAAGAAGGCGCCGTTTATAGCGGATACGACCATCTTGCTGCTATGGAGTGGTGTACGCCCTCTTTTTTAAGTTGTAGCGCGTGTGTAAGCGCGAGTGCAGTCAACGGATTAGTAACTATTACCATTAATTTAAGGACTCCTTTCGGCAATGTTGGTAAAAGTTTCAACTTCAATTCCAATGTAAGCTATACCTGGCAGCCTTTCTCAAGATTTAAAATTTCTGTAAGCATCACTAACTTTAACGAAGCTGGTGGTGTTTTTAGTTTTGACCTGGGCCTGGAACCTTGTGTTGATGTTCCTTTCATGGGATGGAAATGCTTTAATTTCAGCCACCACTTTAGTGTGCCATTGAAGCTGAATGGTATTGAAAGTGATATGGACGACAATCAATTTGCAAGCATCCTGGCATTACATTCCGGAAATGCTTTCAACACTTCCTGTGGTTGTGACGATAAAGGTTCTTCTTTATTGCAAGGTGACATTTACAACAACTACCTGAACAGCCAGGCTGGTTTCCCAACGATTCCGGTAACACAGTGTTTTCCAATCCCTACCGTTCAATGCGTTCCAACTGTAACTTCATGCATAACAGGAATATCTCCTATTTGTGCTGCTCAGCAGGAAGCTAAACTGGGAGCCGGATTCCCAACGATTCCGGTAACTCAGTGTTTTCCAATTCCTACCGTTCAATGCGTTCCAACTGTAACTTCATGCATAACAGGAATATCTCCTATTTGTGCTGCACAGCAGGAAGCTAAGTCTGGAGCCGGATTTCCAACGATTCCGGTAACACAGTGTTTTCCAATTCCTACTGTTCAATGCGTTCCAACTGTAACTTCATGTGTTACCGGGATATCTCCTATTTGTGCTGCACAGCAGGAAGCTAAGTCTGGGGGCGGATTTCCAACGATTCCGGTAACTCAGTGTTTTCCAATTCCTACCGTTCAATGCGTTCCAACCGTAACTTCATGTGTTACCGGGATATCACCTATTTGTAAAGCTCAGGAAGGACTTGTTGGCACAGCGGCTACCGAGAATATTCCAACTATCGTTACTCCACAGTGTTTGCCTACATTACCGCAATCCTGTTTTGCAACTAGTCCGGTTATATGCCGTCCTTTACCTACTATGCCAATCATGTGTCCTCCAACACATATGAGCGTTTGTTTCACAAATCCGGTGGCATGTCATTTAACCAACCAGGGCGGTAATGACGGATTAAAAGCAGCCGCAGCGCCAACATTACCGGTAGACCAATGTATTCCTACCGTTGGCTGTATCCCAACAATATCTTGTATCCCTACAATTTCCTGTACGGGAATACCATTTATCTGTTAAGAATAGTGCATTCATTCATAAGCCGCGAGAATAAATCTTGCGGCTTATTCTTATAAACCTTAAAAAAACTTCTATGCAGCTAATTCCAGAAAACGTATACCATTACCTACACAAAAGGCAGCTTATTGATGAAGAAGCAGTGGTAAAAGGGCATTTTATGGTACATCCGGTAAAAACCAGAAATACTATACTAAAGGTAATTGTAGAACCACATAATTCCCTGTTTGTAAAACAGACAGGAAATGATGCCATGTCCAAAAGCCTTTTTTTACGGGAAATAAACGCTTATGATTTATTCAAAAACAGCCACACATTTTCTGCTGTTGCCCTTGTTACCTCATGCCTGTTAGACCATGATGATGAAAATAATGTGATGGTTTTTGAACTGTTGCACAACGCAAAAAACCTGACCGAGTATTATATGCTCACTAAAAATTTCGACTTACATCTTGCCCGCGAGCAAGCTTCTATATTGGCTTTATGTCATATCCGACCTAAAGCTGAAACAGATGGATTACAATTCCCCAAATTACTGCCCTGGGTGTTGCAGCTTGACCGCCATACTGCCGATGCTTTTTTTGCAAATAACGAAGCCAGTGCCACTGCCATTCAACTGATTAAGGATAATCCGCTATTGTTAAATGCTTTGTCACAATTGGGTGCTACGTGGCAGTATACCCATCTGATTCATGGCGATATTAAATGGATTAATTTTCTGGCTATTGAAAACGAAAACGGAATCAGCCAGAGACTCATTGATTGGGAGTTGGCCGATATTGGTGACCCGATGTGGGATGTAGCCGGACTTCTGCAGTCTTATGTAGCAACGTGGCTGCTGGGATTTGACAATAATAACCCTTTCAGCAACAAACTGCCGGAACATATGAAATTTTATGACCTTAAAAATATGCAGCCATCGGCACAGGCCTTTATCTACCAATATATAGAAGAAAAGACAATTCCGGAGTCAGACCACCCGACTTTTTTTACACGGTTGATGCAATTTACTGCTGCCAGAATCCTACAGACCAGTATTGAAGGAATCACTTTCAATACTAAAATTGAAGCCAACAATATGCGTTGTATCCAGCTTGCCTTCAACATCATGGAAAATCCTCTGGCTGCTTTAGAAGAATTGTTCGACATTAAACTCTACCAATATGTTTAAAGATTCCGCCATCATAAAAGAACTAACCCGGCTCGTCAATCAATTGGAGATTACATTTTCGCATATTATATTCAGGGGCAAACAATATGCTGTCACTCCGGATACTTTACAGGAATCGCTTACCGGAATTCTGTATTCTGAATGTTATGCCCTTAAAGAATCCTACCAATCTGATTTGCTTCATAAGCCAAATTACTCCATTGAGAATGATGCTAATTTTATGAGATTGCTTTCTCAAAATAACCATAGCAAAGACCGGATTGAACAGGGCTGGCAGGTCAAAACCAATTATCCTGGCGGTTATGTGGAAGTTGTAAGGCAGGCAGAAAGCCATATTGTTCCATTAAATGCATTAAAAGAAACAGGTGGGCAAAACGTAGCCGTATTTTTCCCGAAAGAAGACCAACACCGGCAACCTACCTTTTACTATGCTTTTGGAAACCTAAATCTCGATACTTCAAAAAATCTGGTTCGGGTGTATTGGAACATTACAAGTGAAGGCGCACCTGTGCTGATTGACAGTATTACCAAAAAGCTCAACCGCTACAATATTCCATTCCTTTTCAAATGCCTTAACCATCCACAGCTTTATTTCAGGCGCGATGCCGCTGTCTTGTATATTGAAGACACACTACAACACTTACTTGGCCAATTGCTTCCGGAACTGTATGAAGATATAAAAGAATTTCTGGAAGAAGATGTACCTCTTTTTAGCTACCGTTACCAAAAAGGTATGGGCATGGCGGAAAATCCATCTTCACAGGAAAGTTTCGGGATGAACCGCATGGCTATTGTTGCCTCTGTACTTGCAAACTCGGTACCTAAAAACCCCGATGCAGACACATTGCTTCAGGAAATTGCTACGGCTTTTCAGCAAAAAGGAATCCATCCCGAAACTACTTTTTTAAATAAAGGAACAAAAAAAGCATTCAACTAAAGAACAATCATGGAAACTATATCTAAAAATATCTTTCTGGAAACGGCATGGGAAATTGGCTGTCAATTGATGAAAAACAGCATCTGGCATGGAAATTCCTGTAATTGTCAAGGATATTCCGTTGAATTTGTGGATGGCGTCTACCAGCCTATTATGAGAACTTTTGGAGCCGATTTGTATTCCGGAACTTCAGGAATTGCACTTTTTCTAACGGCATTATATGCTGAAAAAAAAGACCCAATCCTGCTCAAAACGATAGAAGGAAGTATTATACAAATACAAAACACTATCAATACTGTACCAGAACTTGGTTTTTATGCCGGAAAGCCCGGCATTGCCTCTGCCCTAATTCATATTGGAAAAGAATTGGACAGGGAAGATTGGATAGCATACGGAATCAACCTTCTTGACAGTGTCGTTCCCTCATCATTACAATCACATGAAGTCGATGTTATAAGTGGCGCAGCCGGAACGATTCCCGTGCTAATTGACGCTTATAAAGTTTTTCAAAAACAGGAACTTTTAGATAAAGCCATTACACTTGGCCATCTGTTATGCGACAGGGCGGTGAAAAATGAAACTGTATGGTCGTGGGCTACGGTTCCTTCTCCTAAAAACCTAACAGGATTTTCTCATGGTTCATCCGGGGTTGCCCTGGCCTTACTGCAATTGCATGAAATTACCGGAGAAGATTTTTTTTTTAAAGGAGCCGAAGGCGGTTTTAATTATGAAAGACAATCTTTTGATATCTCACAGCAAAACTGGCCTGATTTCAGGGACGGAGTTTCTACTACGGCTGCAAAAGTATGTGGGTTAGCCTGGTGCCACGGAGCTCCAGGTATTGCTTTGTCAAGATTAAAAGCCAATCAGGCAAAAGCCGATGCTGTTTTTGTACAGGAAATGAATGTTGCTTTAAAAACGACTGCTTCAAGCATTTATCATGCGCTTACGGATAATCTAAATACCACAAATTACTCTTTATGTCATGGCATTGCAGGCAATGCGGAAATATTGCTCGATTGCGGCGGCGTTGAATACCATCAATTAGCAGAAGCTGTGGGAGCTGCTGGTATCCAAAAATACCATAAAAACCGAATTCCATGGCCAACCGGGCTTAACACCGGGCAATATACGCCAGGATTGATGATGGGAATTGCCGGAACGGGTTATTTCTATCTCCGTCTGTTCAATAAAAACAGGCACAAGACTTTTCTGGTTCCGGGTTTGCTAGATTAACAGTGACAGCTCTTTTTCCCCTAAGCTGTATGCAAAAAATGCCTCTCAAATGAGAGGCATTTTTTTATAATTTCCGGATATAACTTCCGTAAAGGTCGTTAAACTGGTAGCCTTTGACAATTCTGTCTTTGCTAAGTTTGTTATACTCTACCAATCCCCAAAGCACAAATTCTTTCATAAAGTAAATGTCTTCGGGTGCTACATCTGGCTGATATTTGGCTATCAATGCCCTAAGCGGAATAATAGAATCGAGCTGTTGCTTGTATTCGGCATCAGTCGCATCATCCAAAATTTCAAAGCCGCTTTCATTGAAAAACCAATCAATTGTATCTTTATAAGGGCTTTTTTCTTCCTGTTTTTCGAGCTTTTCTATTTTTGGAAAATACAGCGAAAAGAAAGTCTTGATGGCATCGCCAATCAAATGTTGGGCTACTGCTCCTGCTCCTTCCTGTTCGCCTTCATAAACCAATTCTACTTTTCCTGTAATGGCAGGAATAATTCCCATAAAATCAGAAAGTCTCAGCGTGGTTTTTTCAGCGCCTGTTTTTAAAGCCCTGCGTTCTGCTGTACTCAATAAGTTTTCAAAAGCCGTAATGCTCAATCGGGCACTTACGCCACTCTTGGCATCAACATACTCACTTTCACGGGCTTCAAAACTAATCTGTTCCAGCAAATCTTTTGCCAGTGAAGGCACATGCACCAAATTGCTTTGGCGGCTGTCAAGATTGGATTCCTGTTCTGTAATTGTTCTTGCAATTTCGATACTTTCCGGATAATGCGTCAGTATCTGCGAACCAATCCTGTCTTTTAGCGGCGTAACTATGCTTCCTCTGTTGGTATAATCTTCAGGGTTAGCAGTAAATATAAATTGCATATCCAAAGCCAAACGTACTTTAAATCCGCGTATCTGTATGTCTCCTTCCTGCAATATGTTGAAAAGTGCTACCTGAATTCTTGCCTGTAAATCCGGCAATTCATTGATAACAAAAATACAGCGGTTGGCTCTCGGTATCATCCCAAAATGGATAACCCGGTCATCCGCATAAGATAGTTTCAGGTTAGCCGCTTTAATCGGGTCTACATCTCCTATAAGGTCGGCTACGGTTACATCTGGTGTGGCGAGCTTTTCAAAAAAACGTTCGCTCCTGTGTATCCATTCTATGGGTGTGTTATCTCCCTGCTCTGCAATAAGGTCTTTGGCATATCTTGAAATAGGCTGTAACGGGTCGTCATTGATTTCGGAACCGGCTACAATCGGCATCCATTCATCCAATAAATTGACCATCAGTCGTGCCAGACGGGTTTTGGCCTGGCCTCGAAGTCCTAACAGATTAATATTATGGCGCGAAAGTATGGCTCTTTCCAATTCCGGTATAACGGAATCTTCATAACCATGTACACCTTGAAAAACGGTTTCTCCTTTGCTGATTTTTTCCCGAAGGTTGTTACGCAATTCCTCTTTTATGCTTTGGGATTGATATCCTGATTTTTTTAGTTCTCCCAGGGTTTTTATAGTTTCTGCTTTCATTTTTATTCTTACTCTTTTTATTAGGGATTCTTTTACTTCGTCTGTTATTTTATTCTCTTTTTCCTGTTGGTTTCATAATCTTCAAAAATCATTTCGCCCAAACCTTTCAATCCTGTATAGAACGCTTTTCCTTGATTGGCTTCTGTAAAATAATTGACAAATTGCTGCAAATACGGGTCATTGGCAATCATAAAAGTCGTGATTGGAATATGCAGTTTTCTCGCCTGCTGTGCCATGGCATAACATTTATCAACAATATAATCATCGAGCCCATAACTGTTCATATAATACGAACCATCCCGTTCGCGTATGCAGCTTGGCTTACCATCCGTTATCATAAAAATCTGCTTGTTGGTATTTCGTTTTCTACGCAACAAATCCATTGCCAGCTCTAATCCTGCCACTGTATTGGTATGGTATGGGCCTACTTTAAGATAAGGCAAATCTTTTATAGCAATTGGCCAGGCATCATTTCCAAACACCAATATATCGAGCGTGTCTTTCGGATATCGGGTAGTAATCAGTTCTGCCAGAGCCATCGCAACTTTTTTGGCCGGCGTGATACGGTCTTCTCCATACAAAATCATACTGTGGCTGATATCAATCATCAACACGGTACTCATCTGTGCCTTGAATTGGGCATCTTCCACCACCAAATCATCTTCCGTCAGTTTAAAACTTTCGATACCATTATTGACCTGGGCATTTTTCAGGCTTTCCGTCAAAGAAATTCGTTCGAGGCTGTCTCCAAAATGAAATTCCCTGAATTCTCCGGTATGCTCGTCTCCGCTTCCTGAATATTTTGTTTTGTGGTTTCCTGAACCGCTTCGTTTCAGATTTCCAAAAATCTGTTCGAGTGCCTGCTGGCGTATGGCTCGTTCTGTTTTTGACGTAATGGCCAGGCCGCCAGAACCGTCATCTTTTATTTCTTCCCGTATGTATCCTTTTTTCTTAAGGTCTTCGATAAAGTCATCAATAGTATAGCTTGAATCTGTCAGTTTATATTCCTTGTCCAGTTCACGAAGCCAATCTATCGCTTCGTCAAAATCGCCTGAAGTGTGCGTTATTAGTTCTTTGAAAATTTCGAAGAGTTTATCAAAAGGAGACAAATCTGGAGCTTCGTATTTTTTGAATAAGAAGCCTTTTCTTTTATTAGTTTCCATAGATGATAAAATTACTATTTAATCAAATGTGATGGTTTGGGCATGGTATTAATTTTTAGTTAAAATGAAAGCCTGCTCCTATCGGATTGTTGACAAGTATTGATGATAATTTTTGGTTGCATTTGAAATTGAAATAGCTTTGCAGTTCATCCAAAGATTTATGACCGATTATATTCACGACCAGAATTATGCTAATGAAGTTTATACAGAAGATGCTTTCAACCTGAAAGAATTTGAGGTTTGCCATTTTTCAAACTGCGATTTTACACGCTGTAATTTTATCGGGGTCACTTTTACGGATTGTACTTTTACCAACTGTGATTTTAGTGGTGCCCGAATCAATCATGTCGCTTTCAGGGGAGTGAATTTTATCGATTGTCAGGTGTTGGATGTCAATTTTTCGATGTGCGACAGGTTGATTTTTGAAATCCATTTTAAAGACTGTATCCTGGATTTCTGCAAATTCTATGACCTGACCATGAAAGGCACAACGTTTAGCAATTGCAGTATGATAGCGCTTGATTTTATGAATACTGATTTAACCAACGTTTTGTTTGACCATTGCAACTTGCATAAGACTGTTTTTTCCAACACAACAGCTATCAAGGCTGATTTCACGACAAGCTATAATTTTTCTATTGACCTGGAAAAGAACAAAATCAAAAAAGCCAGCTTTTCATTAGCCGGCCTTAAGGGTTTATTGCAAAAACACGAATTGATTATCAAAGAGTAATTATCCGTGTATGGTTTCTTTCTTGCCATATTTTGCGATGACGGTCGCTTCAAATTCAAGCCATTCCTTCCAACGTTTTTCTACATCAATTCCCTGTCCATACTTTCGGGCATAGGAAATAAATGTAGTATAATGTCCGGCTTCGCTTTCCATCAGGTCGCGGTAAAATTTTGAAAGTTCCTCGTCATTGATATTTTCCGAGAGCACTTTAAAACGCTCACAGCTTCGGGCTTCAATCATGGCCGAAAAAAGCATTCTTTCTACAAATCCGGACACACGGCTTCCGGTATTACTGCGTTTCATATATTGCGCCAGCTCTCCAACATATTCATCTTTACGTTCGCGTCCTAGCTTTAATCCACGCTTCTTGATGATTTCATGAACCATTTCAAAATGCTCAATTTCTTCTTTAGCCAGGGCCAGCATATCCGTTACCAAATCCGGATATTCTGAATTGATTGTAATAATTGTAATAGCATTAGAGGCTGCCTTTTGTTCGCACCAGGCATGGTCTGTCAGTATCTCTTCAATATTGGTTTCAACAATGTTCACCCATCTTGGGTCTGTTGGCAATTTTAAGCGTAGCATTGACATAGCGAATAATTTAGGTTGCAAATTTAGGAATTTGTTTTTGAAGGTGCTACGGTACTAAGACTCTAAGTGGCTTAGAAACTATAAAAAACATCAAAAGGAACCCGATAATGAACGGATTCCTTCTGCCTACTAAACTCAATAACAAATTTAATTTTTGATTTTTTGATTTGATGATGATTGAAACTCTGCTGATTGGGCAGTTTTTTTTACGATTTTACAAGCTTTACTGCATCTTTAAGATTCTGATTTGCGGAATCAAAATTGTAGTATACGGCACTGCTATTCGGTTTCAGGTATTTTGTTGGCTTAGTATATGTGTTCCCGATAACTGCTTCACCATAGAAAATAATATTATCGCTGTTAAGCTTGTAAGACGGGTTATTCAAATTGGCAATGGCTTTTTCTTTGGTTACAACCGGAATAATCTGACCATTTATACTATTGGGAACATCGGTACTTCCTGTTTTTTGTCCCCAGTTTTCTTTATAAACCTTTAAAAGACTGTCTTTACTAAACTTTATTTTTTGCAAGTCCAGTTGTTTTATCTTTTTGACTTCAATCATTTCTGCTTTTTTCAGCCTAAACTTAGCTTTCTGGTCTATGAGCCACAAATCTCTTTTTTCTTTCAGGGCATCAGCCTGTACCATTTTTTCAACCAGAAGCTTATCTTTTTCTTTCATTTTAATTACAAGAAGCTCGTCATTCTCTTTTAATTTTTTAACAAGAGCATTATCGGCTTTTATCTTATCGGTAATAACACAAATTCCTGATTTTTGTGCTTCTTCAAACGTCATTGGCCTAACAATCTGATAGGTAGTACCAACAGATTTTCTGTCTTTTTCTGCCTGAATCATTGCTTTTTCATGCTCTTCCATAGCCTTTTTGTGCTTTTTCATAGCTTTTTCGTGTTCCTTCCAGACTTTTTTATCTTCTTTTCGGACTTTTTCATGCTCCTTCATAGCTATTCCATGCTTCTTCATGGCCTTATCATGTTCCTCCATGGCAATTCCATGTTCTTTCATTGCCTTATCATGCTCCTTTTTAGCCTTTTCAAATTCAACTTGTGCCTGTGAAGCTTCAGCCTCATATTGTTTGGCTTCATCATCAGATAGTGTACCTTGTTGTTGGGCTTTTTGGGCTTCAGCTTTTGCTGTTTCAGCCTTTACCTTTGCCGCTTCCGCCTCAACTTTTGCTATTTCGGCTGCTTTATGTGCCTCTTGTGCTGCAATTTCTGCCTGTCGGATTTCCTCTCCCTCAGACAGCTTAGCTCTTGTAAGGTCTTTCAGATATGCAATTTCAACCTTATTTTCCTTTTCGGCTGTTTTAGCTGTCGTTGCCTTCGTATTGGAACAAGCCAAAGAAAAGGTTAGCATGATAATAATACACACTGACAGAAAAGTCTTTTCAACAGTATTCAGCGACTTATTATTATCCTGGATGATGCGTTTTGCTCTGGCCAAAAGCTGGTTTTTGTTTTTTCCAAAACCCAATGCCAATTCGTTCTGCTTCATATTGTATTCCTGAAAAGAAACCAAAGCATGAATGAACTTCGATTTGCTTTGCGTGATTGTAACGGCAATATCATCGCAGCAGTTTTCTCTTTCATCTTTGATTAATGAAGATATCCAAAGAACACCCGGATTAAAGAAAAATAAGATTTCGGCAAAGCTTTGTAACAGATTAATAAAATAATCTTTACGTCTGATATGCGCCAGTTCATGCAATAATATCGCTTCTATCTGGTCTTGCGGAAGATGGGAAAGCAATCCTACAGGAACCAATATGATAGGCTTAAAAAAACCTGTAACCGAAGGTACTTTCACCAACTGCGATTCTAAAAGCACAATCGGTTTGCTGATGCCTAATTTCTTGCTCAGGTCTGCCACTTTGCTGCTCCAAAATTCAGGTGCATTATGAACTTTATAGTTTCGTATTCTGTAAACATGGGTCAGATTTCTGAAAATTCCGAAGCATTTTATGGCAAAAATCAGGAACCAGACTACTACAATTGTTGTTGCATATTGGTTCAGATAGCTTATGCTTTCTTCGAAATAATCGGGAGCAATTGCTGACGGGCCCGTAAATGTATTTTGCAATTCCGGATTTGTTACGGCAATCATTATTGCATCCGGTTCTATGGCAATTTCCTGATGGTATTCGTAATTAAATGTAAAACCAACTGCTATTAAAAACATCACGAACAATCCTGACAGCACATTATAACGAATCGCTGCTTTGGATTTTCTTGTAAACACTATAACCAATCCGGCTAAAATGGCCAGAACCAATCCTTGCCACACTGAATGTATCAGTGTCCAGGAGATTGCCTTCAATATGTTTTCATTGGGCATAATCATAGTCTGAATTTTTAAGTTGTTATTTTTTCTTGTCTAACTTATCCAAAAGGCTTCGAATTTCTTCGATTTCTTCCTGAGTTGTTTTTTTATTGCCGAGCAGTTGCATTACCAGGCTACTGCTGGAACCATTATAAAGCGCATCGACAAATTTTTCCAAAAGAAATCCTTTTGTTTTCTTTTCTTCTATTGCCGGACTGTAGACGTGCTTCATTTGAGTCTTATCGCTAACAAGCATTCCTTTTTCAGTCATAATCTGCATCAATTTTAAGGTTGATGTATACTGAACGGCTCTTTTTTGCTCGTTAAGCTGGTCGTTTACAAATCGTACAGTTGAAGGACCAAACTGCCATAAGACTTGTAAAATTTCTAATTCTGATTTTGTGGGTTCTGCCTGCATATCCTGTCTATTTAATTTTTACGGCCTCAGAACGGACTGAGAGCTCTGGTTGTGTAACAATATATTTCGAAATTTTATTATTCTCTGCTACAAATTCATAGAAAACTTCGGGTTGGTAACCGTCAGCCAAAAATTTATTTTCTGAAATTGGAATCAGTTCCAGCTTTTGTTCTGCATTGAGCTTTGTGTAAAGCTTTCCTTTTTCAAAAAGTAATTCCCTTTCATTTCCTTTCTCCGTTTTATAAATTCCTACTATTTCTTTCATTTTTTTCTTATCTGCCTTATAAATTGGCTCAAAGAGGATGTTCCTGATTTCGGCTTGAGGAATTTTCGTGTTTTGGTTCATTGCATTTTGAAGTATAATTATAGTGCAATTGCGGTCCAGATAGCGGGCAATATAAGTTACATAGCCTGACCAACCGCCACTATGGGATGCTATTTTCCCATACAGGCTGCTTGTCGAAACTTTCCATCCAAAACCATAATTGGTTGCTTTTCCGCTTTGGGTAGGATACGAACTAAAAATCAATTCTTTGTCCTGCTTATTGACCAACTTATCTGTATATAATGCCTGGTCCCATAACAGCAGGTCGGTTGTAGTCGAATTAACCATACCATCGCCAACGATTCCGTCAAGATAAATCGTAAAATAATCCTTGCTGATTTCATCTGGTGTAACTAGTCTTTTAAGACTGTCCGAATAAATATATCCTTTGGTGACATCTTTGACTTTTTCAGGCTTAAACCATCTTCTGTAAACTCTTGTATCGTTCATTTTTAATGGTTTGAAAATGTTTTCCGCCAAATAATTGCCATAACTTTTCCCGGATGCCTTTTCTATGATACTGGCCAATAAGGCATAACCCGTATTGCTGTATTCATGTTTTTCGCCCGGTTTAAATACAACCGGAGGCTTCTTTTTAACGAACAGGTCAATAATGGTTTGGTTTGTTGCAAAACCATCGTGATTTTCTTCCTGACTCATAAGCTCCATATAATCCGGAAGTCCTCCGGTATGCACCAGAAGGTTTTTAATCGTAATGTCATTGTACATTGACAATTCCGGTAAAAATTTGCTGATGGGGTCGTCATACGAAAGCTTCCCTTGCTTTTGCAACAGAACAATTCCCATTGCGGTAAATTGCTTGGAAACGGAAGCCAGTTCAAAAACCGACTTGCCGGTTAGTTTTTCCTTTGCCTTGATGTCGGAATAACCGAACGATTTCTGATAAATGACCTTGCCCTTTTCTGCAATCAGGACATTGCCGTTAAACGAGCCATCGTTTACAGCAGATTGGAACAGACTATCCAACTTTTCAGTTTTAGTCTGCGCTAGTGCAACCTGCAAAAAAAAGATGGCAGAGATTGTGATTAGTTTTACCATTTGATTGATGATGATAGTTATTAAATAAACAATTATTTATTTTGATTAAACCAAAGGTAGGAAATTTTTCGTACGAAAATATTATTAGCCTATTTTTTTTCAAAAAAATTTTTATCCAAATAAAAAAGCCCATACAAAATGTATGGGCTTAGTCCTATTTTTTGACTTGTGATTAATAAACAAAAATGGGTCTTTCGCTCATCATTTCGTTTACTTCATCAGCAATCTGCTCTAAAAGTTCTTCATTGGTATGGTCCTGAATCACTCTGTCCATTAAATCAACAATGGTTTCCATATCTGCCTCTACCAATCCTCTGGTTGTGATTGCAGCAGTTCCTACGCGGATACCGGAAGTAACAAACGGAGATTTATCATCAAACGGAACCATGTTTTTGTTTACAGTGATTTCAGCTTTTACCAATGCATTTTCGGCTTCTTTACCTGAAATATTTTTATTTCTAAGGTCAATCAGCATCATGTGGTTGTCTGTACCACCGGAAATGATATTATAACCTCTTTTTACAAAAGCGGCTGCCATTGCTTTGGCATTTTTCTGTAACTGTCTTGCATAAGTAAAAAACTCATCAGACAAAGCTTCTCCAAAAGCGACAGCTTTAGCTGCAATGATGTGCTCTAACGGACCTCCTTGGTTTCCAGGAAAAACGGCAGCATCCAATAAAGACGACATCATTCTGATTTCACCTTTTGGTGTTTTGATACCGAATGGGTTTTCAAAATCTTTCCCCATCAGAATCATACCACCACGTGGTCCTCTTAATGTTTTGTGGGTAGTTGTGGTTACAATATGGCAATGCGGAATCGGGTCGTTCATCAATCCTTTGGCAATCAATCCGGCCGGATGCGAAATATCGGCCATCAAAATAGCACCAACGCTATCGGCAATTTCTCTAAAACGGGCAAAATCCATATCACGGGAATAGGCCGAAGCACCCGCGATAATCAATTTTGGTTGTTCTTTAGTAGCAACTTCCTGAATTTTATCATAATTCAGCAATCCTGTTTCCTTGTCAACGCCATAAAATACAGGGTGGTATAATTTACCTGAAAAGTTTACCGGAGAACCGTGCGTCAGGTGGCCACCATGAGAAAGGTCAAAACCCAGAATCTTATCTCCTGGTTTTAAGCAGGCATGGTAAACTGATGCGTTAGCCTGTGACCCGGAATGTGGCTGTACGTTGGCATACTCAGCACCAAACAAAGCTTTTGCCCTGTCAATCGCAATCTGTTCGATCACGTCTACTACTTCACAGCCACCATAGTATCTTTTACCTGGATAGCCTTCAGCATATTTATTAGTTAGTATTGAACCTGCCGCTTCAAGCACTTGGTCACTTACAAAGTTCTCGGAAGCAATCAGTTCCAATCCGTGGATTTGTCTGTCTTGTTCTTCTAATATTAAGTCAAAAATTTGTTCGTCGCGTAGCATTTGATAATTTTTTGTTAATTTGAGGACAAAAATACAAAAAGCGTTTGTTAAAATGCCATATAACGATATATTTGATACTTGATTTATAAACAAATAAACTAACAATAATAATGCCTATAACAGCAAACGACCCAAATAGGAAATCATGGCTGGAAGTACCACAAGACAGCGATTTTCCTATACAGAATATACCTTTTGGAGTTTTCCTTACTAAAGATGATGTAGTCACAATCGGAACAAGGATTGGTGACTATGCCATTGACCTTGGTGCCCTACAGCAATTGAACTATTTTGAAGGAATTGACCTGACTGACGATATGTTCATGCAGGACACCTTAAACGATTTTATCTCTGACGGAAAAAAAACATGGCGATTGGTGAGAAACAGGATTGCCGATATTTTTGACGCTACCAATTCCGAACTAAGAGATAACGAAAAACACAGAGAAACGGTTATCTTTAAGATAGAAGATGTTGAAATGCAACTGCCGGTATTGATTGGTGATTATACTGATTTCTATTCCAGCAGAGAACATGCTACCAACGTTGGAAAAATGTTCCGCGACCCTGAAAATGCCCTGCTTCCTAACTGGCTTCACATTCCTGTAGGCTATCACGGAAGAAGCTCAACCATTGTCCCTTCCGGAATTCCTGTTCACAGACCTATGGGACAGACTTTGCCTAATGGTGAAACGACTCCTGTATTTGGACCGTCAAGATTGGTTGATTTTGAATTGGAAACTGCTTTCATTACGACCGATGCCAATATTATGGGAGAAAATATCCCGGTACATGAAGCGGAAGATTATATTTTCGGGATGGTTCTTTTGAACGACTGGAGTGCCAGGGATATCCAAAAGTGGGAATATGTCCCACTAGGACCATTCCTTGCAAAAAACTTCGCCTCTTCTATTTCACCCTGGATTGTAACTATGGATGCTTTGGAGCCTTTCCGTACAAAAGGTCCAAATCAAGACCCTATGCCGCTGCCTTACTTACAGGAAAAAGGCAAGAAAACTTTCGACATTAATCTCGAAGTTTCCCTACAGCCGGAAAATGCAGAACCTACAGTTATCTCAAAATCAAACTTTAAGTACATGTACTGGAGTATGAGCCAGCAATTGGCCCACCACACTTCTAATGGCTGCCGTGTCAATTCAGGCGATATGATGGGCTCCGGAACTATTTCCGGTCCTACACCTGACAGTTTCGGCTCAATGTTGGAATTGACCTGGGGCGGAAAAAATCCGCTTACTATGAGCGACGGTACAGAACGTAAGTTCATTAATGATGGCGATACGGTCATTATGAAAGGCTATTGCAAAAAAGACAATGTCAGAATTGGATTTGGTGAGGTTTCCAGCAAATTGCTACCTCCTTTTTTCAGAAAATAACAGACACTCTATATTTTACAAAAGCTCCGGTATTCCGGAGCTTTTTTGTTTTGGTACCCAAAGCAGAAAACACTTTGAAAAAAGATATATATTTGCTTAAAATTTTTAACATTTATGAAGAAGATTACTCTCCTGTTTTTAGTATTTGCTTTAGCGTCCTGCGGCGTAAAACAAACTACCAATATGTTAACCAGCGGTGATTATGACGGAGCTATTGACAATGCCGTAAACAGTCTCCGCTCCAACAAAGACAAAAAAGGAAAACAGGACTATATCTACTTACTCGAAGAGGCCTTTGCCAAAGCAAAAGAACGGGACTTGCGCGACATCCAATTCCTGGCAAAAGACGCCAACCCAAGAAATCTGGAACGCATCTATACGACCTATGTTCTGTTAAACAACCGCCAGGAAAAAATACGGCCGCTTTTGCCTTTGCGTCTGATGAAAGAAAACAGAAATGCCATCTTTCCGTTTGACGATTATACTGACCAGATTGTAAACAGCAAAAATGCACTTTCAAAATATCTTTACGACAATGCCAGAGCCTTATTGTTGACTAAAGACAAAATGACAAGCCGCCGTGCCTATGACGACCTTCTTTATCTTGACCAAATCAATCCGGGTTTTAAAGATGTCCGTAAGCTTATGGATGAAGCCCAATTGAAAGGAACTGATTTCGTAAATGTCTATATGAGAAACGAAACCAACATGGTTATCCCGATACGTCTTCAAAATGACCTGTTGGATTTCAGTACTAACGGATTGAATGACAAATGGACGGTATATCACAGCAGCAAGCAAAAAGGTGTGAATTATGATTTTGAGATTGTAGTGAACTTCCGCCAAATCAATATCTCTCCGGAACAGGTAAAAGAAAAACAATTCATTAAAGAAAAACAGATTAAGGACGGTGTAAAAAACCTGACAGATTCACGTGGTAATGTAGTCAAAGACAGTTTGGGTAATGTGATTAAGGTTGACAAATTTAAAACGATTAAGGTTGACATCTATGAATTTACACAATTCAAAGCCGCGCAGGTAACTGCCAAAGTAGATTACATCGACTACAAATCCGGCCAATTATTGCAGACTTTCCCACTAACCAGTGAATTTATTTTTGAGAACATCTACTCTACTTATCGTGGTGACAGAAGGGCTGCAGACGAATCGTATTATACTTACTTCAACCAAAAAGCAGTTCCTTTCCCGTCTAATGAACAGATGATTTATGATACGGGAGAAGATTTAAAGGTAAAACTGAAGAATATTATTTCCCGAAACAGCATCAGAAGATAATTCTTAAAAAACAACCGTAAACACTAGGTTTCACATCGTATAATAAATTAAATTACAATAAATTAACATAATTAGTATTTATTTATAAGATTTTATAGGTTAAATTTATCACAACCTAAATTTATCAATTATGAATAAAACTACTATGTTATGCTCATTCCTTATGAGCTTATCGGTGTATGCGCAAAAAATCGAGGATTTTGAACGCATTGAGGTAGACGGTTTTTACACCAATCCTCTCTTTTCTCCTACCGGAGAATATGTACTCTTAACCGGAGAACACCTTAAAGGTGTCTATCTTCTGGAATTGAAAACCAAAACAGTAAAGCCAATTTCTGACAAACAAGGCAGTGGTTATGCTTATGTCTGGGACAAATCGGGTGATTCTTTTTACTTTAAAGAAAAATCCGATAAGGAATATTTCTCAAATGCTAAGGTTATTAACTATAATATCCGGGATAATTATTCTAAAAAGGTAGAAAATATTGACCCAAACTATCTACCGTCTTACAGAGGTGCTTCAAAAAAGGGAGACAATCAGGTTGTGGTGTATACCAATCTGGCGAACTTAAAAATTGAAGCCAAAGATTTAGCTACTTCAAAACAATGGGTTGTAACCAATGATGAAGGCCAATTTTACAATGCCATGCTTTCTAACGATGGCAAAAAAGTAGCCGTACATAATGGGGCCGATATCTATATTTATGATATTGACGGAAAAACCAAAGGCAGAAAAATCGGAACAGGAATCGCCACCGCCTGGTCTGATGATGACTCCTATCTTATCGGGTTTTTAGACGAGAGCGAAAACGGGCATACCGTTAGCAATTCAGAACTCTATCTTTTTGATGTCGAAAAAGGCAAAACCAAAAAGATTACGAATACTGAAGTGATTTTTGAAATGTTTCCGACCATCCACAAGGACAAAGTCATTTTCTCTGATGACAAAACCGGAAGACTCTTTATCGCAACTCTAAAAATGAATTAAGATGAAAAAGACAGCCTTTATATTTGGTTTATTGCTATGCTCTTTAGGAATAAACGCACAGATAGTTGTACTTGACCCTGGACATGGTTATGGAACCAGCACAAGTGACAATCCGGACGGAAGGACAGCCACAGAAATAGAAACAGCTCTTGCTGTTGCCCAAAAAACAAAAGCCCTGATTGATAACAGTTGTACATGGACTGTGCATCTTACCAGAACAACCAACGTAAACGGATGGATTTCTGTCAACCAGAGAGCTACAATGTCCAATAACTGGAATGCCGACCGTCTTTTAAGTATTCATTGTAATGCAGGTGGAGGAACCGGAACAGAGACTTTTTACTGTACTGCTGATGACACCAATACAGCTCCTGATATTGCTTTTGCACAAAAAATTCAAGCTGATATGGTCACTCACGGTTCCTGGACCAACAGACGTTGTGTAGAAGACAACAGCTTTTTAGCCTACCATTTAGGAGTTCTGAGATATTCTTCAGCAACAGCCTGTTTGAATGAAATTGGTTTTGTTGATACTACGTCAGATGCGGCAAAATTAAACAGCAACACCTGGAGAGACAGCTTTGCCCTGGCCTATTTTAATGCGTTCAAATCCAATTTAAATCTTACGTGTAGTGCGGTAGCCGCTCCTGGAACTTTTTCGCTGACACTTACACCGGAATGTAGTGGGACCTCTACACAAAACCGTTTGAACTGGACAGCTTCAAGCAATGCTACCGGATATGACATTTACAGAAACGGCGCATTATATGCCAGCAATATTACAGGAACACAATACATCAACACACTTGTAACCGGTGGTACAACTTACACCTACTATGTTATTGCTAAAAACAGCTCCGGAACAAGAACAAATTCTAACGGAACGCTTTCTGCTTCAACTTTGGTTTGTAATGCCACACCAGGAAGTTTTACCATATCAGCAACAGCAACCTGCAGCGGAACGCAAAGTGCCATCAATGTTACCTGGACAACTTCCAGCAATGCTACTTCTTATGACATTTACAGAAACGGAAACCTGTATGCTCCAGACGTAACAGGAAATTCATTCCTGAATACGTATCTGATTACTGCCGGAACCAGCTATTCTTACTATATCAAGGCTAAAAATGCCAATGGTTCTGTCAACAACTCTAACGGAACAATTAGCAGAACTGCTATTAGCTGTGGCTCCGGTAGGGCCGCTGCAAGCCCTATTGGAAAATCAGAATTGGACGTGAAAATCTATCCAAATCCAAACAGCGGGCAGTTTACAATTACTGTTGACAAAGCTTCTGCCGGCGATGTTCAGTATGCAATATATGATATTACAGGTAAGGTAATCGAATCGAAAAGCATCGAAAGTGACGGCCGTTTGGAAACCGCAGTTGATATTTCAAGACTTCCATCCGGAACTTACATTATCAACGTAACAACAGACAATCAGGAATTTACCAAAAAGATTATCAAAAACTAAAAAACCTTTCCAATCCAAAAACAGAAATCCGGAGTCCAAAAGACTTCGGATTTTTTTGTGACATTTATACAACATTTTGTTAAAAACCGTCAACACCTGAAATTATTATATTTTTTGTGTACATTTGCACCGATGAATAATTACAAGTTACATACAACTTCTATCCTACGGACACTTCCTGTACTAACTTCGCGGGTTGTGCGGTCATAATCTGTACCGCCAAAGTTTAACGAGTCCTAAAACCTTTATTCATTTTTTATTTTTCAGTTTTGAAATTTCCAATCATTTTACAGGGATATTACTATCCTGACTTGACTACAACATCTTTATTTTTTTCAGCTTCGGCCAGTTTCCGGCCTTAGGTCTGCTATATTTCTATGAAATAGGTCCGTCCTGTTTCCTCCTTCCGCAAAATTAATATCACCTTATTTTTTTAACCCAATCTTACATTTAAAAATGAATGTAACCATCTGTATTGCTCAGAAAGAGCACTATAAGTTCGCACAGGAAATTTGCGATACCATGGAAGCGTCGGCACTTTTAAGAGGCACTGGAATTGCCAAAAGGTCGCCCGAGTACATCCAGAAAAAAATGGAAAACAACGATGCCATAATCGCTTTGGAAAATGGAAAATTTGCAGGTTTCTGTTACATTGAAAGCTGGGAACATGGCCAGTTTGTAGCCAATTCCGGACTCATCGTGCATCCTGATTTTCGTCACCTCGGACTTGCCAAAAAAATCAAGAAGAAAGTCTTTGAATACTCCCAGGAAAAATATCCGGGAGCAAAAATTTTCGGGATTACGACAGGCCTGGCAGTAATGAAAATCAATTCCGACTTAGGATACAAACCCGTTCCTTTTTCTGAACTGACAACCGACCCTACCTTTTGGGCCGGATGCAAAGGCTGCACCAATTATGACATTCTGGAACGAAAAGAATTCAAAATGTGCCTCTGTACAGGAATGCTTTATGACCCGGAAAACAAAAAAACGGAAGAGGTGAAATTCAATAAAAAAGTGCTGACAAGATTGAAACAAATCAAGCAGACATTTCTAAAAAAATAATCATATGAAAAAAGTAGTTTTAGCCTATAGCGGCGGTTTGGATACCTCATTCTGCCTGAAATATCTGAAAAATGAAAAGCAACTGGAGGTCCATACCATATTGATAAACACAGGAGGTTTTGATAATGAAGAATTAGATGCCATCGAAAAAAGAGCTTATGAATTGGGAAGTGCACAGCATATCAATCTGGACATCATTGACCATTATTATGAAAAAGCCATCAGGTTTTTAGTTTTTGGAAATGTACTGAAAAACAATACCTACCCCCTGTCTGTAAGTGCGGAAAGAGTTTTCCAGGCGATAGAAACCGTAAAATACGCCAAAAAAATAGGTGCTTCGGCTATTGCCCATGGCAGTACCGGTGCCGGAAACGACCAGATTCGTTTTGACCTGATTTTCCAGACTATTGCACCCCAACTGGAAATCATCACGCCAATCAGGGATTTGAAATTATCACGTCAGGAAGAAGTAGACTACCTTCAAAAAAACGGAGTAGAGTATTCCTGGGAAAAGGCGCAATATTCAATCAATAAAGGCATTTGGGGAACCAGTGTTGGCGGTAAAGAAACATTAACCTCTAATCTGTCATTGCCAGAAAGTGCCTATCCGTCTCAACTTCAGAAAACAGAACCAAAAAAAATCACGCTTCATTTCAAAAAGGGAGAAATCATTGGTCTTAACGATGTATTTGACAAACCAACGGCTATTATTACCCAATTGGAAAAATTAGCCAGTGCCTATGCTATCGGGAGAGACACTCATGTTGGCGATACGATTATTGGAATCAAAGGAAGAGTCGGTTTTGAAGCAGCAGCTCCACTGATCATCCTAAAAGCGCATCATCTGCTGGAGAAACATACGCTTGGAAAATGGCAGCAATATTGGAAAGAACAGTTGGGCAATTGGTATGGTATGCTTTTTCATGAAGGGCAGTTTTTAGATCCTGTGATGAGAAACATCGAAACCTTTTTAGAAGACACCCAAAAAAATGTAACGGGAATCGTGACGGTAACACTAAAGCCTTATCATTTTTCATTGGACGGAATCGAATCCGAACACGACCTGATGAACAGCAAATTTGGCCAATATGGAGAAATAAACAATGCCTGGACGGCTGATGACGCCAAAGGTTTTATCAAGATTCTTGGTAACGCCCAGTCTATTTATTCACAAGTAAATTCCATCGATTATGATTAAAGCAGGAATTATTGGAGGTGCCGGTTATACTTCAGGCGAATTGCTTCGAATTCTGGTAAACCATCCCAAAGTAGAAATTGATTTTGTTTTCAGCACCTCACAGGCCAGAAAGCCTTTAACGGCAGCACATCCCGATTTGATAGGCGAAACCGGTTTGGTATTTACAGACAAAATAAATCCTGATGTAAATGTCGTATTTCTATGCCTCGGACATGGCAAATCAAAAGCCTTTTTGGAAAATAACAAATTTGCTTTACATACCAGAATCATCGACCTGAGCAATGATTTCCGTCTTGAAAATGATGCGGATTTCAATTCTGATTCTTTTGTTTATGGCCTTCCGGAACTAAATAAAAATAAAATAGCTGCTGCAAAATACATTGCCAATCCGGGATGTTTTGCAACCGCCATACAATTGGCACTTTTGCCTTTGGCTTCAGAGAATTTATTGGAAAATGATGTTCATGTCAACGCCATAACGGGAAGTACCGGAGCCGGAGTACAGCTTTCAGAAACTACGCACCATAGTTGGAGAAATTCAAATATTTCCCATTACAAAGCTTTTGAGCACCAGCATCTGGCAGAGATAAAACAAAGTCTGAATAGTTTGCAGGAAGATTTTGGAAAAGAAATACTATTCATCCCGAATCGTGGCGAATTTACAAGAGGCATTTTTGCAACGCTCTACACCAAGACAACCAAAAGCAAAGAAGAACTGATTGATTTGTACCAGACATATTACAAAGAACATCCTTTTGTATGGGTTACGGCTGAAGACATCAGCCTGAAAATGGCGGTTCAGACCAACAAATGCATTCTTAGTCTGGAAAAAAAAGGAGATTATCTTTTGGTCACTTCCATTATCGACAACCTGCTGAAAGGAGCATCAGGCCAGGCTGTACAGAACATGAACCTGATGTTTGGCCTGGAAGAAACGACCGGATTAAAATTAAAACCCAGCGGTTTTTAAACCCTAAAAAGAAAAATATAATGAGCTTATTTAACGTATATCCAATATATAACATCACACCTGTCAAAGCCTTGGGAGCCAAAGTTTGGGACGATAAAAACCAGGAGTATCTTGACTTCTATGGCGGTCATGGTGTAATTTCAGTAGGACATTCCCATCCCAACTATGTGAAAGCCATCCAGTCACAAATTGAAAAAATCGGGTTTTATTCCAATTCCATCCAAAACCCATTGCAGGAGGCCTTCGCAAAGAAATTAGGCGAAATGTCAGCTTATCCTGATTACAGTGTGTTTTTATGCAATTCAGGTGCAGAAGCCAATGAAAATGCCTTGAAACTGGCTTCTTTTCATAACAAAAAATCAAAAGTGATTGCTTTTCACAAAAGCTTTCACGGACGAACTTCTGCCGCAGTTGCCGTAACTGATAATCCATCTATTGTAGCACCAATTAATGCCAATCATCCGGTTCTTTTTCTACCGCTCAACGATATTGAACTGGTCAAAAAAGCAGTTTCAGAAAATGAAATCTCGGCAATCATCATCGAAGGAATCCAGGGTGTTGGCGGATTGGATGAAGGAACTCCCAAGTTTTTTCAGGAATTGGAAGAACTCTGCAATGCCAATGACATTATCCTGATTGTCGACGAAATCCAAAGCGGCTACGGGCGTTCCGGACAATTCTTTGCACACCAGCATCACGGCATCAAACCGGATATTATTACGATGGCAAAAGGCATGGGTAACGGATTTCCTATTGGCGGATTGCTCATCAGTCCAAAATTCAAAGCCTCGTTTGGTTTGCTCGGAACCACTTTTGGCGGCAACCATCTTGCCTGTGCTTCAGCCCTGGCAGTTTTAGAAATAATCGAAGAGGAAGCAGTTTTGGAAAATGTAAAAAAACAATCCGATTATTTTATCCAGGCCGTTTCACAAATACCTCAGGTAAAAAAGATTAAGGGAAAAGGCCTGATGCTAGGTTTGGAGTTTGATTTTGATGTGGCAGAACTGCGCAAAAAATTGGTCTATGAGCAATTTATCTTTACGGGGAATGCTTCCCAAAAGAACCTGCTAAGAATACTTCCGCCACTACTTATCACTGAAACGGAAATCGACAAATTTGTTGCCGGACTAAAAAATGCATTACAATCCTTAAATTAAAAAAAATGAAAAAGTTCACTACTGTAGACGATATAAATGATTTGGACGAACTGATTTTAACCGCCAAAAAAATCAAGTCTGACCCTTGTGGAAATTCCGGTTTGGGTAAACACAAAACGCTGGGACTACTGTTTTTCAACCCAAGCCTCAGAACAAGATTGAGTACCCAAAAAGCCGCGTTGAATCTGGGCATGGATTGTATCGTAATGAACCTCAACACCGAAGGCTGGTCGCTCGAATTTGAGGACGGCACGATTATGGATGGCAATAAGGCGGAACACATCAAAGAAGCCGCACAGGTTATTTCTCAATACTGTGACATTGTTGGCGTTAGAAGCTTCCCTACCCTAACCGATAAGGAAAAGGACGAAGCAGAACAGGTCATCAATGCTTTTACAAAATATGCTTCTGTTCCGGTAATCAGCCTGGAAGGCGCAACCGAACATCCGCTCCAGGCCGTTGCGGATGCACTGACTATACAGGAATACAAGACCAAAAGAAAACCAAAAGTAGTTCTGACCTGGGCGCCGCATCCTAAGGCTTTGCCTCATGCCGTACCCAATTCTTTTGTCAAGATTATGAAACTTTCCGGTTATGAGCTTGTAATCGCGCATCCGGAAGGATATGAACTGAATCCTGAAATCACAAAAGGAGCAACAATCACAAACAATCAGGATGAGGCTTTCAAAAATGCCGATTTTATCTATGCTAAAAATTGGAGCGCCTATAATGATTACGGGAAAATCCTTTCTAAAGACATGAATTGGACCGTCACACAGGAAAAAATGGAACTTACAGCTAATGCAAAGTTCTTGCATTGCCTTCCGGTTAGAAGAAATATGATTGTTTCTGATGAGGTTTTAGACGGCGATGATTCTATCGTTATCCCGCAAGCCAACAACAGGACTTATGCAGCACAGGCAATATTGACAAAAATTCTGGAAAATGGAAACTAAACCAGGTCTTAGCATCATAAAAATAGGCGGCAACATCATCGACAATGAGCAACTCTTATCAGAATTCCTTACCGACTTTTCGGAACTGAAAGGACATAAAATTCTGGTGCATGGCGGTGGTAAAAAAGCCAGCGAAATAGCCGAAAAACTGGGATTAAAACCTTGCTTTTCAAACGGCAGAAGAATTACGGATGAAGCCATGCTCGATGTTGCCGTTATGACCTATTCCGGTTTATTAAATAAACAGATTGTGGCCCAATTGCAACAATTTGGTACAAACAGCATCGGATTTTCGGGTGCAGACGGTAACCTCATCCAGTCAGAGAAAAGGAAAAACACGGAAATCGATTTTGGGTTTGTTGGTGATGTAATCCAGGTAAACAATAAGCTGATTTCGGCCTTGTTAGTGCAAAACTGCATACCTGTTTTTTCAGCCATTACACATGATGGAAAAGGTCAGTTATTGAATACGAACGCCGATACGATTGCTGCAGAAATTGCAATTTCCTTATCTGAAGAATATGAGGTAGAACTCATCTATTGTTTTGAGAAAAAAGGTGTTTTACTTAATTCGGAAGATGATGATTCGGTTATTGAAGTTCTTGATTTTGAGAAATACCAAACATTAAAAAACGAGCAGACCATCCATTCGGGAATGTTGCCCAAACTCGAAAACTGCTTCAAATCATTGAACAATGGCGTTCACACAATTGTAATTGGAAATCAAAAAACGCTGAAAAACAAGGCTGCAGCTACCCAAATAAAATTATAAAGAGAAAAATCATGACGCATAAAAGCATCGAAATAGTAACCAACGAAGCCATCAGTTTATTAAAACAGCTTATTGAAACACCGTCTTTTTCATCAGAAGAAGCCCAAACAGCACTTTTACTGGAAAACTGGTTTCAAAACAATTCCATTCCGTTTCAGAGAGAAAACAACAATGTCTGGGCTGTAAATTTGCATTATGATGCAACAAAACCAACACTGCTGCTGAATTCTCACCATGATACGGTGAAACCAAACGAAGGCTATACTTTAAACCCGTTTGAAGCTATTGAAAAAGACGGAAAATTATTTGGACTTGGAAGCAATGATGCCGGAGGTTGCCTGGTTTCTTTGTTGGCTACGTTCACCTATTTTTATGCTCATGAAAACCTTCCTTACAATATTTTATTTGCGGGTACTGCCGAAGAAGAAAGTAGCGGCCCAAACGGACTGAATGGTTTATTGAAACATCTACCTGAAATAGAATGTGCCATAGTAGGCGAACCAACACAGATGCAGTTAGCCATTGCTGAAAAAGGACTTCTTGTTCTGGACATCATCATTCCCGGAACAGCAAGTCATGCGGCTCACCAAAATACAGACAATCCAATTTACAATGCACTTGCCGCTATTGAATGGTTCAGGACGTATGAATTTGAAAAGATATCTGAAATATTAGGCCCTGTAAAAATGACCGTTACGCAGATAAATGCTGGAAAACAGCACAATGTAGTACCGTCTGAATGTAGTCTGGTTGTAGATATTCGCGTAAACGATTGCTATACGAATGAAGAAATCCTCAAAGTTGTACAACAGCATATCAAAGGAAACGTAAATCCAAGGTCAATGCATTTGAATGCGTCTTCAATCGACAAAAACCATCCTTTGGTACAAGCGGGAATTTCTTTGGGAAGACAAACATACGGTTCGCCTACACTATCTGACCAATCGGTTTTGAACTGCCAATCGATGAAACTGGGACCTGGCGACTCGCTGCGTTCACATACCGCCAATGAATTTATTTTTCTGGAAGAAATAAGGGAAGGTATTCACTTATATACCAAAATTTTATCCGATTTTTTTAATCTAAACAACACAATAACCTAAATAACACACACTATGAAACTTTGGGAAAAAGGAATACCTACCGACCAGAAAATAGACCTTTTTACGGTTGGAAATGACAGGGAACTGGATTTGGTTCTGGCAAAATACGATGTATTAGGCTCTATCGCACATGCCAAAATGTTGGGCAAAATAAACATCCTGACCGAAAAGGAAACAACCGATTTGGTATTGGCTTTAGAAGATATTCTGGCACAAATAAAACAAGGTAGCTTTACAATTGAAGCGGCTTTTGAAGATGTGCATTCTAAAATAGAATATCTGTTGACTGAAAAATTAGGCGAAGCCGGAAAAAAAATCCATACGGCCCGTTCCAGAAACGACCAGGTTCTGGTAGATATACATCTTTATCTGAAAGAAGAAATCACATCTGTCAAAAAACTCGTTAAGGAACTTTTCGACCTGCTGATTTTATTGAGCAAAAAACACGAAGATATTATTCTTCCGGGCTACACGCATTTGCAGATTGCTATGCCTTCTTCTTTTGGGATGTGGTTTTCTGCCTATGCAGAATTACTCATTGACGATATGGTTATGCTCAATGCGGCACAAAAAATTGTAGACCAAAATCCGCTGGGTTCTGCTGCCGGATATGGAAGTTCTTTTCCTATTGACAGAACATTTACCACTCAGGAATTAGGGTTTTCGATATTGAAATACAATTCGGTAGCCGCACAAATGAGCCGTGGAAAAGCTGAGAAAACAGTTTCATTCGCATTTTCAGGACTGGCAGCCACTTTATCCAAGCTGGCTATGGATGTCTGCTTGTATATGAGCCAGAATTTTAATTTTATAAGCCTTCCAAATCACCTGACTACAGGTTCCAGCATTATGCCCCACAAGAAAAATCCGGATGTTTTTGAATTAATTAGGGCAAAGTGCAATAAGATTCAGGCCCTGCCTTATGAAATCACTTTGCTGACCAACAATCTGCCAAGTGGCTATCACAGAGATTTCCAATTACTAAAAGAAGGACTTTTTCCTGCTATTCAGAATTTAAAGTCATGTCTGGAGATTGCCTGCTTTTCTTTAAAAGACATTCAGGTGAATACAACCATCCTTGAAGATAAAAAATACGATTACCTGTTTACCGTCGATAATTTGAATGAACTGGTTCAGCAGGGGGTGCCTTTCAGAGATGCTTATAAAATAATTGCCACACAAATTGAAAACGGCGAATATGAGCCTTCATCAAAAACAACGCATACACATGAAGGCAGTATTAATAATTTGTGTTTAGAGGAGATTGTTTTGAAGATGGAGAGTTTTTTGAGGGACTAAGACACTAAGGTTCTGAGATACTAAGGTACTAAGGTTCTAAGGGGCTAAGGCTTTAAGACGTTAAGAATAGAGTTTATGTTATGAGAATATCTGGTTTTCCGTTGTAAAATCAGATAACAATTGCTCATGAAAGAACAAAACTTAGCTCCTTGGTGCCTTACAACCTCTTTTAGCTAATTCAATAACTTTCAATAACTTTCTCTTTTACTCATAAGAACACAAAACCTTAGTGCCTCAGAACCTTAATACCTTAGCACCTCTTTCACAATTTCCCTTCCAAAGCCTCCGCATCAATTGCACTATGTGAAACATCATAAACTGATTTTCCATTCTTAATCAGCAATAATTGAGGAGATTGATGGATAACATGAAAGCGCTGTGCAATTTCATTTGAAATATCACGGTAATTCAAAAGGTCTAAAAAATATAGCGAGGCCTCGTTATCATCTGCTTTATATTCTCTTTCAAAATTCTTTAGCGCCATCCTGCTAATGCTGCAGCGTGTGCTGTGCTTAAAGATTACTACCGGTTTTTCTTCCGACTCTTCTATAATAGAATCCAATTGTTTTAATTCTGTTAAATCATTCCAATTAAAGCCGTTTTGATTCGTATCTTTATTATCCGATTTATCTGATTTATCTGTATTGCCAAAAATTTTATCAAAAAAACTCATATCGTCAGGATTTAAGACTTTTTGTCTTGTTAAATTAATAAAAACACTTCTTTTTAAGCCATTTTGTCAGATTTACCCTATTGGAATATAAATTGAAATGACTTTATCAAATTTAAAAATTTAATCTATGAACTTTAATAATTTTACCATAAAATCTCAGGAAGCCATCCAAAGGGCTCAGCAAATTGCTCAAAACTTTGGACATCAACAGATTGAAAACGAACATATCGTAAAAGGAATCTTTGAAGTAGACGAAAACGTTACTCCGTTCCTGCTTAAAAAACTCAACGTAAATCTGGGACTTTTGCAGCAGATTCTGGATAGTACATTACAATCTTTCCCAAAAGTTTCGGGAGGTGATATTATGCTGTCGAGAGAAGCGTCAAGCACATTAAACAATGCGGCAAACATTGCCAAAAAGATGAACGATGAATTTGTATCTATCGAACATCTTCTATTGGCTATTTTCAATTCAAAAAGTAAAATTGCCCAAATTTTAAAAGACCAGGGAGTTACTGAAAAAGGACTAAAAGCGGCTATTGACGAACTTCGCAAAGGCGATAGGGTTACTTCTGCTTCTGCTGAAGAAACTTACAACTCGTTAAACAAATACGCTAAAAACCTAAACGAACTTGCCAGCAGCGGAAAACTCGACCCGGTTATTGGTAGAGATGAAGAAATCCGCAGGGTTTTACAGATTTTGACAAGAAGAACAAAAAACAACCCAATGCTTGTAGGGGAACCCGGTGTTGGTAAAACGGCCATTGCCGAAGGACTTGCCCACAGAATCGTTGATGGTGACGTGCCTGAAAACCTAAAAGACAAGATTGTGTACTCTTTGGACATGGGAGCCTTGATTGCCGGTGCCAAATACAAAGGGGAATTTGAAGAACGATTAAAATCGGTTGTAAAGGAAGTAACCTCTGCAGAAGGTGATATTGTCCTTTTTATTGACGAAATCCATACCCTGGTAGGTGCAGGAGGCGGTGAAGGCGCAATGGATGCAGCTAACATATTAAAACCTGCCCTCGCCCGTGGTGAACTAAGAGCTATTGGTGCGACAACCTTAGACGAATATCAAAAATATTTTGAAAAAGATAAGGCACTTGAGAGACGTTTCCAAAAAGTGATGGTTGATGAACCGGATACGGAAAGTGCTATCTCCATCTTGCGTGGTATCAAAGAAAAATATGAAACACACCATCAGGTTCGCATCAAAGACGAAGCTATTATCGCGGCTGTTGAATTATCTCAACGCTATATCACCAATCGTTTCCTTCCTGACAAGGCTATCGACTTAATGGATGAAGCAGCTTCCAAACTCCGAATGGAAATTAATTCAAAACCTGAAGAACTGGACGTTCTGGATAGGAAAATCATGCAGCTTGAAATCGAAATGGAAGCGATTAAACGTGAAAACGACGAAAACAAGCTGAAAAGTCTGGGTCTCGAATTGGCAAACCTGAAAGAAGAACGCAATGAGATTTTCGCCAAATGGAAAAGCGAAAAAGATATTGTAGACAACGTTCAGGCTACCAAAACAGAAATTGAGAACTTCAAACTGGAAGCAGAAAGAGCAGAACGTGAAGGAGATTACGGAAAAGTAGCCGAACTGCGTTACGGAAAAATCAAAGAAGCTCAGGAACGATTGGATGCTTTCCAAAAGCAATTGCAGGAAAACGAAGGGCATTCTTTAATCAAAGAAGAAGTAACCCGTGAAGATATTGCCGAAGTTGTTGCCAAATGGACCGGAATTCCGGTAATGAAAATGCTGCAGGGCGAAAGAGAAAAATTGCTCCATCTTGAAGAAGAATTGCATAAAAGAGTTGTAGGTCAGGAAGAAGCTATTGAAGCCGTGAGTGATGCCGTAAGAAGAAGCCGTGCCGGATTACAAGACGTTAAAAAGCCTATCGGTTCCTTCCTGTTTCTGGGAACAACAGGTGTAGGAAAAACAGAATTGGCAAAAGCATTGGCCTCTTACTTGTTTGATGATGAAAATGCCATGACAAGAATCGACATGAGCGAATATCAGGAAAGGCATAGCGTTAGCCGTTTGGTTGGTGCGCCTCCGGGATATGTAGGTTATGATGAAGGCGGACAATTGACAGAAGCTGTTAGAAGAAAACCATATTCTGTTGTATTGCTTGATGAAATTGAGAAGGCACACCCTGATACGTTCAATATTTTGTTGCAAGTATTAGACGAAGGCCGTCTGACTGATAATAAAGGTCGTTTAGCCGATTTCAAGAACACGATTATTATCATGACTTCCAATATGGGAAGCTCTATCATACAGGAGAAATTCGAGAACCTGAAAGGGAATGTTGAAAGCGCGATTGAAGCTGCCAAAGTAGAAGTACTTGCTTTATTGAAACAAACCGTACGTCCTGAATTTATAAACAGGATTGATGACATCGTGATGTTTACACCTCTTAATGAAAACAACATTAAGGAAATTGTGGGACTACAACTAAAATCCATCACTAAGATGCTGGCATTACAAAACATTACTTTAGATGCCACACCGGAAGCGGTTGATTACCTTGCTAAAAAAGGCTACGACCCGCAATTTGGTGCACGACCTGTAAAAAGAGTTGTTCAGAAAGAAGTCCTGAATGAACTTTCAAAAGAAATACTTTCAGGAAAAGTCACTACAGACAGCATTATTCTGTTAGACAGCTTTGACGGAAAACTGGTATTTAGAAATCAAACCGAATTGGCAAATTAATAATTGAGATTACTAAAATAAAAAAAGCCTAACCAAGTTTTTGGTTAGGCTTTTTTGCAGAAAAGAATTTTCGCTATTAACGTGTGCTTCTCTGCGGATAATATTGCCTTACGGTACGGATTCCATAATGCTTCCTTCTTCCGAAACTTCGTTTTTTTCTGAAAAAGCTAATAATGCAATATCCATTTACAATAAAAGAGCAAATAAAAAGCAATATGAAACCTCCTTTGAGCAATAGGCTGGCCATTTCTGAAGAATTATCAGCAAATCTTCCAGGTAGTGCATAACCCGAAATCAGCAGGCCAACTGTTGAGATGGCAAAGGTTAAACGATTCATATTAAATTAAGTTTATAGTTTGGTGGCAAATTATCAAACAGCAGCTCTCAAATATTCATATTCAAATTCCTCATGGTGGTCATAAGCAATTTCCAGAATATCAATCTCGTTGTAAGCTACTTCCCCGTCAGTGTCCTCTATGACACATATACCCAAAACCTCAAAAGGTCTTTCAATTTGCATATTATTGCTAACAATATATTCCATTGCCAGCTCGTCAAAATTTTTAGGATGTAGTACAAGCATTACACTATCCGTTAATTCGTTTTCAATGATAAATTCTTTGATGCCCAATAATGTGATTAGATTTTTCATAATGCTTTGTTTTGGTTAGGTTAGTAATTATTTTAGGTTGGTATGTTTACAAATTTGGCTTTTTTATATTTACTAACACCTTCAACAAGTATTAAATTTTATGCAAAAAACCATTAAAATAATGTTAAAAACGTAGCAAAAACCTTAATTTTTATACTATAAAATTTATGTTTATATAATTACCATTTTTAACAATTCTGAAAACAACTTTTGCACTTAAAAAACAATCAAAAAATGATTCTTAATAATCCCAAATCTTTAAACATCACCATTGCGAAAAATTGATGCCGGTTGTTATTTCCTTTTTTTCTAAAATATTGATTTTTAATAGGCAAGAAAAATAATACAAAAAAAGATGTTAAAATTCATAGTGAAAAAGCAACCTTTTCATTTTACGACATCTTTAAGAAAAAACAATTTAAAATTTTTAACTATGAAAAAGTTTGCATTAAAAACAATGGCGTTAGTTTTGTTCGTTTCGACGGCTCTTACTTCTTGCAGTAACGATGACGATTCTAAAAGCAACAACCAAACCACACAAAAAGAATTTACAACAGCAGTTACCGGTCCTACAACTGGAGCTAAGAATCAGGAAATCACTTTAACGGTGACCCACGTTGTTGATAATAATTGTGGGGTGTTTAACAGATTTGTAGAATCTACAAGTGGAAATACAAAAACTGTTGAGGTAGAAGTAAAATACACCGGAACAAACTGCGGAACAACTCCTTCAACCAAAACTCAACCGTACAAGTTTACTGTTAGCCAAAATGGTACTTACGTGTTTAAGTTCAAAAAAAGCGCAACAGAATTTATTACGCACAGCGTTGTAATTCAATAATTCCGTTTCAAAAAAAATTGTAAAACACCAGCCTGCACGCTGGTGTTTTTTTATTCTATTTTTGCCATATATCATCTTAAATCAAATCCGTATGAACATTGTTCTACAAAATAAGGAGCTAAAGGCTACCATCAATACAAAAGGGGCTGAATTAATTTCATTAAAGAGAAACGCTAAAGAATATATATGGGAAGGAAATCCTAACTTTTGGGACAAGCACTCTCCTATTTTATTTCCTATTGTAGGTACACTAAAAGAGGGACAATATAACTATGAAAATAAGTCGTATCAATTATCAAGACATGGATTTGCGAGAGATAATGTTTTCTATGTGGAGGAAACTTTTCAAAATAAAGCCGTTTTTTCCTTTCGTTCTTCTGAAGAAACAGCAAAATACTATCCTTTTGATTTTGAATTAAAGATAATTTTCACTCTGGAAGAGAATTATCTTACTATCAAATATGAAGTTACCAATAATGGCAATACAAAAATGCCTTTCTCCATAGGCGGTCATCCTGCCTTTGCCCTAACTGATACTTTTGAAAATTACTCGCTTCTTTTTGAAAATGATGAGTCGCTTACTTGCTATTCTTTAGAAAACAATTTGCTTTCTGAACGTACCACTGTATTAAAACTATCAGACCATAAACTGCCACTCACCTATTCTCTATTTGAAGAAGATGCCTTGATAATTAAAAAACTGGAATCGAAAAAAATCCAAATACTCGAAAACGGCAAGCCTTATGTGGAAATCTCTCTGTACGATTTCCCAAATCTTGGAATCTGGACAAAAAACAATGCGCCTTTTATCTGTTTGGAGCCTTGGCATGGCTATTCAGATACATTGCAAAGCAATGGAAATTTATTCGAAAAAGAAGGAATTATCATTCTCACTCCAAGAAAAGCATTTCAAACCTCTTTTGATATAAAAGCCTATTGATTACATAACCTAAAAAAAGCGATTATGGCGACCATTCGAAACATTATCTCCCTACATTTGCAAAAATTGATTTCATTAAAAATGAAAAAGTATTTATCTCTACTGTTCCTTGCTTGCGCATTTATTTCCCACGGCCAAACCTACGTAAAATTTAATGGTGCTACGGCTTTGATACTTGTTCCAAACATAGGTGTGGAAACCAGTATCGGAAAAAAAATGACCTTTCAATTTGATGCAACAGCCTCTTTTTGGGAATCTATCGATGGCGCACCCTATAAAGCATTAATCCTAACACCTGAAGTGCGCTATCATTTTAATGAAAAAAACAATGGGTTTTATATAGGTGCTAATGTCAGTGGAGGCACATTCAAACTTCAGAAATACGGCTATCAGGACACCAATAATTATCAAAAAGGCTATAATTACTTGCTAGGTATGACATTAGGCTACCAATGGAAACTAAGCGAAAAATGGGCTTTGGATCTTTTTGTTGGTGGGGGGCATCAGGAAGCTTTTTATAAAGGATATTCAATAGAAACCGGTGAACGATATGACACATGGATTCACGATTACAATAAAAGCGGTGAATGGATATTATATCGAGGTGGTTTGATGATTGCATACAAAATCAAATAAAATACTATTTGGAAGATTTTTCTGTTATATTTGATATATAGACTTATATCATGACAGAATTTGAGAAACAATTCCAGGAAATCAAGAGTTTTCTGGATTTTGAAGATTATTCACTGCTAACCAAAAGAATAATCGACCTTACGCTCGACACGGAAGATATTTCCTTTTACCAAAAAACTAACGAGTTATTAGATTGGCTTGACCAGAATGAGAATAACATCGAGCTAAAAAAACAACGTTTCGCACTACTGCTTGAGGAACTTTACCAACAGTTAAAAAACAAACCTGTTCCTGAAAAACAAATTCTTGTCACAGCAGAAAACCTCAAAAAAACATATGGAAATGCAAGTTTTTCGCTTGGGCCAATACATCTGGAACTCAGTCAGGGCGAAATTTTAGGTCTTGTAGGTGAAAATGGCAACGGAAAAACAACACTTCTCCGACTACTTTGCGGAGAATTATTTGCAACTTCCGGAAAACTAGGTTATAATTTTGATTTTAACGATACCTATGATTTAAGAACACAATTGGTCTATATACCACAAAGGACAGCAACCTGGCATGGTTCTATGTTTGAAAATCTTCAGTTTACAGCTTCAAGTTATGGTTATAAACCTGCTGAAAACAAATTAATTGTAGAACTAATCATTGCCAGACTCAACTTAAGAAAATACCGAAATCACAGTTGGAAAAACTTATCATCCGGATATAAGATGCGTTTTGAACTGGCGAGAATGCTTTTAAGAAAGCCTAAAATATTGCTGATTGACGAACCGCTTGCCAATCTGGATATTCTTGCCCAGCAAACCGTATTGGAAGATTTCAGGGCGATTGCGAAATCTCCTTTCCGCCCGATTGGAATCGTTTTGAGCTCACAGCAGCTGTATGAAGTTGAAAAAACTTCAGACCAGGTAATTTTCTTAAAAAACGGAGAGCAGAAAAATCTTCATTCAAAAGTGACTCCACAAGAAACAGAAAAAAAAGAAGAGCAATTTCTTATTATTGAATTTGAAAGTGAATGGTCACAAAACCAGCTTAATGACGCCCTATCAGGTGAACTCATTTCGCTCAAATTTAATGGCGGTACTTACATTGCAACGTTTTCTGAAAAATTAGACACTTATGGCTTTTTAAGAATCATCACAGAAAAACAGATTCCGCTTCAGTACTTCAGAAATATTTCAAAATCTACCCGAAGATTCTTCGTTTCCTAAAAAACTCATCCTTATGTTTGCCAATATTCAAAAAAAACTTCTGCTTACGCATCCGTTGCTTTGGAACAGTAAAATCGCCTTGTTTTCGGTACTGACGCTGACTTTCCATCTTATCTTTTTTCTCCTGGGATATTCAAAAGGAGAAATTGATTTTACGGATTCGAATGATTTTTATGATTACGGAATCGACAACACCATAATTGTATTTGTCAGCGTATTGATAAGTATACTTATGTTCATCATATGGCTGGTTTACTATTCGCGAAACAACGCTTTTAAATCTTTTTATCCTAAAGGAAAGTTTTCACTTTACAGAGAATGGTTACTGATTTTGTTGTTCTGCATTTTGAATTCCACCTATGCTGCTTCCTTTTTCTATGCTCAGGACCTAAAGGCAAGAAATTATTTTTCGGAAGAGGAAGTGAGCAGACGACTTGAAATTATCAGCCTTTCTTCATTATTTGTTGAAGGCCCTTATCGTGAAAGTAATTTTATTACAGAGTACAAGGACGGTAAATACCTCCAGATAGAAAGAGATTCATTTCAATATGGTTCCAGAAATTACTCGCTTAAGTCGTTGGTAAATAAAAGAATTCAGGGATTCACTTATTTCAATGATGAAAAAGATTCATTAATGGAATTGAAAGGAAAACGATGGCTTATTGAAAACAAAAAGGACTCTATACAATTGCTATTCAGGGAATTTTTCAAAATTTCCAAAGAACACGGTCTGTCATCAAACATCACTCCTGAAAAATGGTTCGAACTGATTTATGATTATCCCGAATTCACAAAATATATTAACGTTGGAAAAACAAGCAAAGAATACAGTCAAAACTATAGTTATTATGAAGGTGTAAATGTTGACTATGATTATGCAATCGAGCCAGAAGGTGTTGCTCATGATACACTATCAAAGACTATTAAAGTTGTTGGAGATCAAGAATATATTTATTCAAAATATTATGTTCCATTTGACGCATTGACAAAATCTTATGGTAAGATTTCCAGGGCCTATGAAAACCCCGTTGTCAACTTGGAGTTTGTAATGAGCCTTATTTATCTTGCAATAGGTCTATCGCTTTGTGTTTTCTCCTTTAAGATTACATCAGGCAGAAACTGGTTGATTGCTTTTGTAACACTGGGCCTTTTTGGAATTATTAGCGGAATTATTTCTGTAATAATCAGATATAGCATGACTTTCCCCATCATCTATATACTGTTGTTTTTAGGGTTGTTATTCTATTTTGTCATTATCCTGAAAGCAAAAGAAAGCAAAGGAATTACAGGAATCACTATCAATCAGACTTTATGGTTGATGCCGGCTATCATTCCTATAGCTTATGCAGTCCTCATAGATATTCTCAAACGTACCTCAGGGTATTATGAATCCTATTCCTATGGGGCAGATGGAATGAAAAGAGAGCAATTTCCGCGAATAGAATGGTTAGAGGAACATTATGTTTATATGTTTATCCTCAATATAATATTTATCTTTTTATTTATGCTTCTGTTTTCGATATATATAAAGAAATGGAAAGGCATCGCAGAAGCCTAAAAAAGTGCGAGCTGGAAAACCAGCTCGCACTTTTTTATTTGGGAAATTTGGGAAGTGTCTTAATATAAAGCTGTTCTACCTTGGTTCTGGCCCAGTCTGTCTTTCTTAAAAAAGTAAGGCTTGATTTGATACTGGGGTCAACATTAAAACATTTGATTTTTATCAATTCCCCTAAGGTATCAAATCCATAAAAATCAACCAGTTGTTCCAGCATTTTTTGCAATGTGATTCCGTGAAGCGGATTATTAGCTTGTTTGTTTTCCATCTGACAAAAGTACGGATTTCAAAAATTAGTTTAATTTTATAGAAAGCAAAAACGCAATGAAAAATCTTTGTCTCATATTATTATTCTTCCTTATGCAAACCGTTTCAGGCCAAAACCAGGCCACTACTACACTTTATCTGATTCGTCATGCAGAAAAAGCTGATTTTTCAAGCAATCCGGAACTTTCGGACGCAGGAATGAAAAGAGCCAAAAGTTGGGCCGCTTATTTTGAGAAAACACCTATCGACCTGTTTTATACGACTATGTATAAAAGAACACAACAAACCTGTTCTGCCATTGCGGCAACCAAGCAAAAGGATATTATTTTTTATAAACCTGAAGCGATGGACTTAAAAAAGATAATTGCCGAAAACCCGGGAAAGACACTGCTTATAGTTGGACATAGCAATACGATTCCCAACTATATCAACAAACTTTTGGGTACAGCAAAATATGCCGATATACCAGAACCAGAATTTGGAAATTTATACCGTATAACTGTCACTGGCGAAGAGATATGGGATGAACTTATTCATCTATAAAAAGAAAAGACTGCCTCAAAAAGCAGTCTTCCCCATCTAAAAACTAAAAAAGGACATTAAAATTTCATTCCTACACCAAAACCTAACAGTAATGGATTGATTTCAACATCTGCAGGAATGCTTAACCCTGTGGCAAGATTTGATGCATCGACAGTCACATCAGTTTTTAAAAATATCTTTTTAATATCAGCATTGATAAAAAACTTGTCATTTAACATCAGGTCAAAACCTACTTGAAAGGCATAACCAAAAGAATTGTCATATTCAATACCCCTTACTGTATTACCTGCTTTCTCATTATAAAAAATCGTATAATTCACACCGGCACCTACGTAAGGATTAAAAATCTGGTCCGGAAGAAAATGGTACTGCACCGTCAATGTTGGAGGCAAGAGATATACGCTTCCTAAATTCACATCAGCCGAAGTAGGTCCTCCTACTGCAGAAATATCAGAACCTACAGTACTCACATCGTGTTTGGATGTTCCTAAAATCAGTTCGGCAGAAATGTTCTTTGTAAAAAAATAAGTAAAATCAAGTTCCGGAATAAAAGTATTGGAAATCTTTGCGTCACCACCTATAATTCCAATTTTAGCACTTTCGTCAGGAACAACGCCAACACCCCTGACGCGAACCTGCCACTTTTTAAAATCTACCGAATTATTTTCCTGGGCATTTGTTAAACCTGTTCCGAATACTGTTAGCGCCATTACAGCAAAAATTATTTTTTTCATTGTTATCAGTTTTAAATTATAGTCCAAAAGTAGATGGGAAATAAAAAGTAAAGACTGACAAAAATCATAGTCTGAAAAATATTATCTAACAATTTCTTAACCCTAATTGCGGTTTACCTAAATGTTCCTACATTTGCACTCCTATGTTGAAAACAATTAATATATTAAACAAAAGAGCCCGTTTCGATTATGAAATAATCGAAAAATATACGGCTGGAATAGTACTGACCGGAACTGAAATCAAATCTATCCGGTTGGGCAAAGCCAATATAGCCGAAAGTTTTTGCGAATTCAACAACAACGAACTCTTCGCCATCAATATGTATATCGAAGAATATGCATTTGGAAATCAATTTAACCATAAAGCCCGAAGCGAAAGAAAATTGCTATTGAATAAACGGGAACTTAAAACACTTTCCAAAAGTGTACAGACAAAAGGACTAACAATTGTTCCCTTACGACTTTTTACTAATGAAAAAGGATTGGCAAAACTGGATATCGCATTGGCAAGAGGTAAAAAAACCTATGACAAAAGAGAATCTCTTAAAGAACAGGACACCAAAAGAGATTTAGACAGAATAAAAAAGTCGTTTCGTTAGGGAACGATTTTTTTTCTCGAAAAAAAATGACTAAATTTGTCAAGACAAAATAAAACATAAGATGAAAACACTTCTAAGAAATGCCAGGGAACTAAAAAATATGAAAGTGAGAGAAGTGTCTCAACAAACCGGTATTGACCAGGCACTTATCAGCAAATTTGAAACAGGAACCCGAAAACCAACACGAGACCAATTACTAAAATTAGCAGCAGTTCTCGAAATCGACCTGGAAACATTAATGGTAGCCTGGCTCAAAGAAAAAATCTTATATGAAATTGGAGATGAAGAGTTTGCTTTAAAAGCAATGAAAGTTGCAGAAGAAGAAATCCGCTATCAGGCGAAAACTGCTAAAAAAGTTTCAGGTTCTCTTCAAAAAATCCTTGCAGAAATAGACACTCTCAAAACAAAGTTAGACAGGTTCCGGGAATTTGACAGTTACAGGATTACACAGGCACTTGAACTCGAATACACTTTTGAGAGCAATAGAATTGAGGGAAACACACTTACTCTGAGAGAAACAGACCTTGTAATTAATGAAGGACTGACAGTTTCCGGAAAGAGCATGCGGGAACATCTTGAGGCTATTAACCATCAGGAGGCCATAGGCTATATCAAACACCTGATGGAAAAAAATTCGCTTTTAAACGAAAGAGAGGTTCTTAGCATACATAATCTAATTTTAAGAGGAATCCATCCTGAAGATGCCGGACGATATAGAAAAGTACAGGTTATGATAAAGGGAAGTACTTATATGCCTCCACAACCCTATATGGTTTCAAAACAGATGGAAGACTATTTTATTTGGTATGAAGCCAATAAAAATTCCTTACATCCTGTTATTTTAGCCGGAGAAATGCATGAAAGATTAGTAACCATACATCCTTTTGTTGATGGTAATGGCAGAACTTCTCGCTTGGTGATGAACCTGATTCTGCTTTCGCATGGTTATATCATTGCCAATATCAAAGGTGATTATGATACCCGAATGCAGTATTACCAAACTCTTGAAAAAGCACAGACAACCTCTGATAAGGAAGATTTCCTTCTTTTTATAGCCCAGATAGAAAAAGAAAGTCTCGAAAGATATTTGGATATTATCAGTCAATAAAAAAGCCCATTTAAGGGCTTTTTTTAGTTTTTATTTTCCAGCAAAGGCACAAAACGGAATTCTCCAAATTCATGCTTTTCAAATTGGGTTTCGTTTTTACGTATGAGCATTGTCATAATCTGATGTTCTTCTCCCAGAGGAATAACAAGCCTTCCTCCTACTTTTAATTGCGCCATTAATGGCTTGGGAATAATTGGTGCTCCGGCTGTAACAATAATACTGTCAAACGGAGCATAATTTGGCAAACCTTTATAACCGTCTCCAAAAGACAAATGTTTTGGGCGAATCCCTAATTTTGGTAATAACAAAGAAGTTGTCTTAAACAGTTCATTTTGTCTTTCCACACTATACACTTTTGCTCCCATAGTACACAAAACGGCCGTTTGATAACCTGAACCTGTTCCGATTTCTAAAATTTTGTGGTCTTTCTCAACTTCCAATAACTGACTTTGGAAAGCAACCGTATATGGCTGAGAAATTGTCTGTCCGGCACCTATCGGAAAGGCCTTGTCCTGATACGCATAATCTTCAAAACTTGAATTCAAAAATAGGTGTCTTGGAATTTTCTTAATTGCTTCCAGAACATTTTTATCTGTTATGCCCTTTTGTTGCAAGACAGTTACTAATTGATTTCGAAGTCCTTGATGTTTGGCTGTATCTTTCAAAATTTGGAGGTTTATTTGAGGGGTAAAAATAAGAAAAGAAAACTCGATTTTAAAACGTTTCGGCTAATGTTTTATCAGTAGCATACCATTCAAATGCTTTATTAACCGTTCGTCATTTTTTTGGCTTTTTTATCTGAATACACTCCTACTTTTGACTCATCAATCAAAAAACGTTCGCATAATCACAACCAAAAAACAAGAATTATGGAAATGACCACATTAAGAAAAATTGCAATGCTGACAATCGGCATTACTTTCACAACCAATTCTTTTGGGCAGACAAAACCTTCAAAAGCTCCTTCTGTTCCTGCAACAGATGATTATTATGGAATCAAGATTGAAGACAAGTATCGAAATCTTGAAGATTTAAAAAATGAGCAAACGCTTAACTGGATGAAAGGCCAGGCAGATTATACCAATTCAATATTGGGTTCTATTCCGGGAAGACAGCATATTATTGATGAGTTGACTTCAATAAATAACCGAGCTACAGAGAGTATTGGAGGTCTAACAATCCTGGATGATGGTACTTATATTTATCTTAAGTCCACACCAAATGACCAAATAAGCAAATTATATAAGAGAAATGGCCTGAAAGGAAAAGAATCCTTAATCTTTGATCCTGAAACTTATCAAAAGAACGGCAAGGATGTTTATAGTGTCAGTTCTTTTTCAGCTAACAAAAGCGGAAAACTTATAGCTATCAACATTTCAAAAAACGGTGGCGAAATGAGTGAAATGTTTCTCATGGATTTGACTAACAAAAAGATTCTTCCTGAAAAATTTGACAGGTTACGTTTTGGAGGTGCCAACTGGCTGAAAGATGGCAATTCATTTATTTACATCCAATCACCAACAGAAGATGTCCATGACATGAATGCCCAAATGGATATAGTAACAAAAATTCACATTGTAGGGAGCGATGTTTCGCAAGACAAGACTTTGTTTACAAAGGCAATGTATCCAGAATTAAACATAGCTAATGAAGAAATTCCTTTTGTTAGTTATGATATCGATAGTAACCTTTTATTTTTTATGCCTTATACTGTAGACCAGAATCAAAAAGTATATATAGCACCGGGTTCTGATCTTAATCAGAAAAAAATAAACTGGAAATTACTTACCGACAGGAAAGATGAAGTAAAAAATTTCATTTTAAGCGATAAAGACATTTATATGTATACCACTTTAAATGCTCCAAAATTTAAAGTAATAAAAACCAGCATTGCCAATCCAAATGTGGCTACAGCTACCCTGGTCATCCCTGAAAGCAGCGATTCCAATCTCAACTCGCCTATTGTAACCAAAGACGGTATATTTTATACCAGGACAAAAAATGGTGTGGAAAGTAAGCTTTATTTTACTGACTTCGAAGGAAAAAAACATAAGGAAATTGCCACTCCTAAAAAAGCAGCTACCATATCCGTAACGGCCAGAGCGCCTAAATTCTCTGATGTATGGATAAGTACAACAGGTTGGACAACCAAAGGAGAAAGATATCGATATGATCTAAAAAAGAATACTTTCACAAGAGAGCAACTTTCAACAATTATTGAATATCCAGAATTTGAAAACTTTGACGTTGAAGAACTGATGGTCAAATCGTATGACGGTGTTGAAGTTCCTTTATCCATTATCTACAAAAAAGGAATCAAAAAAGACAAAAATAACCCTGTATTATTTTATGGTTATGGTGCTTATGGAGCCTCAATAACTCCATCTTTTAATACTCAATTGCTTCTGTGGGTAGAGCGTGGAGGAATTCTGGCGGTAGCCCATGTCAGAGGTGGTGGCGAATTAGGTGAAAAATGGCATCTTGCTGGCCAAAAAACAACGAAACAAAATACATGGAAAGACGTAATTGCCTGTACAGAATATATGATTAATCAAGGTTATACTAATCCAACCAAAACAGCTATCTATAGCCGAAGCGCAGGAGGAATTTTTGTAGGAAGAGCAATGACAGAAAGGCCAGACCTTTATGCAGTTGCCATTCCGGGTGTGGGAATGATGAATACTGTTCGAAGTGAAAACACACCAAACGGTCCTGCCAATATCGCTGAATTTGGTTCTATGAAAATAGAGTCTGAAGCAAAAGCCCTGATTGAAATGGATTCTTATGTTCACTTAAAAGATGGAGTAAAATATCCGGCCACATTAACAACAGCTGGATTCAACGACCCTAGAATCATTGCATGGATGCCTGCCAAGTTTGCAGCGCGATTATTGGAAGCCAATGCTTCAAACAAACCCACTTTATTAAAAGTGGATTATGAAGCCGGTCATTTTGGAGGAGCTTCTAAAACAAAATCATACGAAGAAATTGCCGATGTACTGAGCTTTGCCTTCTGGCAGGTAGGACACCCGGATTTTCAACCTAAAAACTAATTTAATCCATTACCTTTGGCAGATTATCTCTGCCAAAGGTATAAAAACCTAAGAAAGATGATATCATTACTATTACAAATAGCAAGTGCGGCATTGGAATGCCTGATGTAAAACTATGAAACTTTTAAAAAGCGGCAAATATCACTTATTGAATTTTCTGGGCTGGCAGGTCTATACTTTTAGCACCTTAACTTTTAGCAAAATTTCTTATGCTAAATTTGCTGATGGCCTGACAACCGCACAACTTAACGCCTTATATTATACACTATGGGAAGGATTTCTCTGTGCCTTATTAGGATTTGTTTTGTCGTATATAATACTGCTATTCCTTGAAACAAGGTTTAATCTTTCCAACCTAAGAAGAAAAGACTGGTGGAATTTGTTTTTTGTATTTTCATTGGCACAAATTATTTACCATTTTACTTTATGGCCTTTACTTGACATTCCGGTTATGTATTATTTTGGCAGCAGTAATATTCAACATTTAACGCTGTTGATGAAAATAACAAATGTGCCCGGGTTTCTGGCAGAGTTTCTTGTTTGGCTTTTTATTGTACTGGCAATAAAAATCTATGAATACATAAATGAAGTAAAATTCAACAGGCTGAAACTGGAATCTTCCCTGAAAGAATCACAACTCAATTCTTTAAAAGGGCAAATCAATCCGCATTTTATGTTTAACAGCTTGAACAATATTCGCGGTCTGATTCTTGAAAACCCTTTAAAATCAAGAGAAATGATTACCCGGCTATCCGAAATGCTTCGATATTCGCTAACCAAAAACGACATCAACACAATTGCATTGGAAGAAGAAATTGAAATGGTAGAAAATTTCATTGAAATTTCCAGAATACAGTTAGAAAACCGGTTAAAATATACTCCTAAAATTGACACCGGTCTTTTAAAAATGGAAATTCCACCCATGATTATCCAAATGCTGATTGAGAATGCCGTAAAACATGGTATAGCAAAGCTCAAAGAGGGTGGCGAAATTATTCTGGACATTCATAACAATGATAAAGCCCTGAAAATTGTAGTATCCAATACCGGAGTCTTAAGCATTGGAGAAGATTCTACGCAGTTGGGTATTAAAAATATTGAAAAGAGACTGCATCTCATTTATGGAGAAAATGCTAATTTTAAGCTACAGGAAATAGAAAATCAAGTCGTTGCAGAAATAACCATCCCATTTTAAGTCATGAAAAAGATAAAAGCTGTAATTGTCGAAGATTCCCGTCTGGCCCGAAATGAGCTGAAAGAGCTTATTAAGAACCATCCGGAAATCGAAATTATAGGTGAAGCAGAAAATGTAGATTCCGGCTTCCAGCTTATCAATTCTACCCATCCTGATTTGCTTTTTCTCGACATTAATATGCCGGAAAAAGATGGTTTCCAATTGCTTGAAATGCTTGACAGGGTTCCTATTACCATATTTACAACGGCATTTGATGAATATGCCATAAAATCGTTTGAATATAATGCTCTGGATTATCTCCTGAAACCTATTAACCCGAAAAGATTTGCCAAAGCCATTGAAAAAGTGAGCCAAAATCTGGTGGAAAAGGAAGAGCGAAACAGTAAAAAACTCACTCTAAACAATCAAATTTTCTTACGAGATGGTGAGAAATGCTGGTTGGTAAAAATTTCAGATATTTATCTGTTTGAAGTTGACGGAAATTATACCAAAATATTTTTCCAGGATGAAAAAGCCATTATCAGTAAATCCTTAAATCAGATTGAAGAAAAATTGCCTGAGGATAATTTTTTCCGTGCCAATCGAAACCAGATTATCAATATGGAATATATTGGCAAAATCGACCCGTGGTTTAGCGGCAACCTGCTTGTTCACCTGCCTAAGGACACCAAAGTGGAAATCTCCAGAAGGCAAACCAACAATTTCAAGGAAAAATTAAGTCTGTAATCTACCCGAAATAACTTCAAATATTTTTGTGTTTGCAAGCACTTAAACTTTAAACAATTAATGTTATTTTTGTGGAAAATACATTTATATGCTAAAAGTTGGAGTATTAGGTGCCGGGCATCTAGGAAAAATTCATTTGCGTTTATTACAACAATCTGAAAAATACGAATTAGTAGGCTTTTATGACCCTAATCAGGAAAATGCCGAAAAAGTAGCCAAAGAATTTGGTTATCAAAAATTCGACACTATCGCAAAACTTATCCATGCTGTAGATGTTGTCGATATTGTAACTCCTACCCTTTCCCATTATAAATGTGCCAAGGTAGCCATCAAATCAGGCAAACATGTTTTTTTGGAAAAACCCATATCAAATACAGTCGAAGAAGCCGAAGAAATCATTGCTTTGGCTAAAGAATACAACATCAAAGGGCAGGTTGGCCATGTGGAGCGATTTAATCCGGCTTTCAAAGCTACCAAGGCCATGATTGAAAACCCAATGTTTATTGAAACGCACCGTTTGGCTGAATTCAACCCTCGTGGTACTGATGTTCCGGTTGTTTTAGACCTCATGATTCACGATATTGATGCCATATTGAGTGTTGTAAAATCAAAGGTGAAAAATATAAATGCCAGCGGCGTTTCTGTCATTTCCGATACTCCGGATATTGCCAATGCGCGTATCGAGTTTGAAAACGGATGCGTGGCAAACCTTACTTCAAGCCGAATTTCATTAAAAAATATGCGCAAGTCGCGTTTTTTCCAGAAAGACGCCTACATTTCTGTGGATTTTCTGGAGAAAAAATGTGAAGTCGTAAAAATGAAAGACGCTCCGGAAGTACCCGGCGATTTTGATATGATATTGCAAAATGCGGAAGGTGTTAAAAAACAGATTTACTTTGATAATCCGGATGTAGAAGCGAATAATGCCATTCTTGATGAACTGGAAACATTTGCAGATGCCATCAATAACAACACCACACCAATCGTAACACTGGAAGATGGTACTGAAGCCCTGAGAGTAGCCTACCAAATCATTGATTGCTTCAAAAAATAATTTCAACACTAAATTCAAACCTTTAATAAATGAAAAACATAGCCGTAATCGGAGCCGGAACCATGGGTAACGGAATCGCTCACACCTTTGCACAAAGCGGATTTACAGTAAAACTAATTGACATTTCAGAAAAGTCATTAGACAAGGGAATGGCAACAATTGCTGCAAACCTTGACCGTATGGTAGCAAAAGGAACTATTACTGAAGACGATAAACTAAAGACAATCAGCAATATTATTACCTATACTGATATTAAAGATGGTGTTGTTGGTGTAGACCTTGTAGTAGAAGCAGCAACCGAAAACGTAGAATTAAAGCTAAACATCTTCAAGCAACTGAACGATGCCTGCTCTCATAACACCATTTTGGCAACCAACACTTCCTCTATTTCTATCACGCAGATAGGTGCTGTAGTTTCACATCCGGAAAGAGTAATTGGTATGCACTTTATGAATCCGGTGCCGATTATGAAACTGGTTGAAATCATCAGAGGTTACAATACATCTGACGAGGTTACAAAAATCATCATGGACCTGTCTGTAAAATTGGGAAAAGTTCCTGTTGAGGTAAACGATTATCCTGGGTTTGTTGCCAACAGAATCCTGATGCCAATGATTAACGAATCTATCGAAACCTTATACAACGGAGTAGCCGGAGTTTATGAAATCGACACAGTAATGAAACTGGGAATGGCTCACCCAATGGGACCATTGCAATTGGCTGACTTTATTGGCCTTGATGTTTGCCTTGCCATATTGAACGTAATGTATGAAGGCTTTAAAAATCCAAAATATGCACCATGCCCTCTTTTAGTGAATATGGTAAGAGCCGGAAAATTAGGTGTGAAATCCGGAGAAGGTTTCTATGACTATTCAGAATCCAAAAAAGCTGAAAAAGTAGCAAAACAATTTATATAATGTTTTAAAGTTTTAAAGTCTGAAAGTTTAAAGTCTAAAGTAGGAAAGATTCTTATTTTAGACTTTTGGTTTTTGATTTATGATTTTGGATTTTGGATTTTGAATTTATGTTTTTAGAGCAGATTAGTTTTATAAATGAATTTATTTACACATAAACCAAACGATCCACTATCCCTTATCAACTATCCACCACTTTCAACTATCCACTTTCAACTATCCACTATATTACAATTATGGCAAAAATAATTCCTTTTAAAGCAGTACGTCCTACACGCGACAAAGTGAGCCTGGTGACTTCTCGCTCCTATGACGAGTATTCGCCGGCTGAACTGGCTTCGCAGTTGGATTTTAACCCGTTTTCATTTTTACATGTCCTGAATCCTGCTTATGTAAATCAGCAGAAAATAGGACTCGAAAAAAGATTTAAGCTGGTTGCCCAAAAATATCACGACTTTAAAGAGGAAGATGTGCTTATCAAGGAGGAAAAACCTGTTTTTTTCCTGTATGAAATACAAACGAAGACACAGACTTTTACAGGAATAATTGCAGGAACGAGTATTGAAGATTACCAAAATAATGTCATCAAAAAACACGAAGATACATTACAATACCGCGTAGAACTTTTTAAAGATTATCTTCATAGTACAGGATTTAATACCGAACCGGTTCTGATTACCTATCCTGACGATGCCGAATTGACCAATTGGATACTTGAAAAAAAACAGGCCGATTCGCTTTATGAGTTCTCTACAACCAAAAGGGAAAAACACATTCTTTGGAAGATTGAAACTCCTGAAGAAATTTCATGGTTGCAGGAAAAATTCGCAGCTATAGGAAATGTGTATATTGCTGACGGACACCACAGGTCTGCTTCTGCTGAATTGTTATATGAAGAAGACAAAGCTTCCGGAAATGAGAATCTCAACTATTTTATGAGCTTTCTGATTGCTGAGAGCAACGTTAAGATATATGAATACAACAGGATTATCCGCGATTTAAACGGACATTCTAAGGAAGATTTTCTTGCCCTGTTATCCAATGAATTCTGGATTAAAAATAAAGAGCAGGAATTATGGAAGCCAACCAAAAAGTTTGAATTCGGGATGTATCTCGACAACGAGTTTTACTCCCTGATTTTAAAAGACGGGCATAGTTTTTCTTCTGTTTTAGAAAGTCTTGACGCACAGATTTTATATACAAAAGTGCTACATCCTATTCTTGGCATTACCGATTTGAGAAATGATGAACGGATTGATTATATTCCCGGAAAACAATCTATAGTGACGATAAAAGAAGTGATTGATGAAGGTGAATTTGAATTAGGATTTATGCTTTTTCCAACCGATATTTCTGAAATTAAGGAACTGGCAGACAACAACCTAATTATGCCTCCAAAAAGTACGTACATCGATCCGAAATTTAGAAGCGGATTGGTGGTTTATGAATTATAATCTTTTTAAAATGTCAATAAAAAATAACCTTCTTGAAATAAAAGCCACATTGCCGGACAATGTAACGCTTGTTGCAGTTTCCAAAACAAAACCGGTGTCTGACTTAATGGAAGCCTATGAAGCCGGACAACGTGTTTTTGGCGAAAACAAGATTCAGGAAATGGCTGAAAAGTTTGAGCAGATGCCAAAAGATATCGAATGGCATATGATTGGACATGTTCAAACCAACAAGGTCAAATTTATGGCATCATTTGTGAGTCTGGTTCACGGCGTTGACAGTTTGCGGTTATTGGAAGAAATCAACAAACAGGCCCTAAAAAACAATCGGGTTATTGACTGCCTGTTACAGGTTCATATTGCGGAAGAAGAAACAAAATTCGGACTAAGCGAATCAGAACTTAACGAATTATTGCAATCGGAATCTTTTAGCCAGTTAAAAAACATAAAAATCAAGGGGTTGATGGGAATGGCAACATTCACTGACAACCAAAACCAAATCGAAAAAGAATTCAAGCATTTGAAATCTGTTTTTGACCGACTGTCCCAAACTCAAAAAGCCGGCAATTACGAAATGGAAATACTTTCCATGGGAATGTCCGGCGATTATCAGCTGGCAATTGAGTGCGGAAGTACAATGGTTCGGATTGGAAGTAGTATCTTTGGAACAAGATAATTAAATAATCCTGCAACAATGTTGCAGACTAACAGAAACGCATAAAAGAATTTGTACGCAATATTAGACATAGAAACAACCGGCGGCCAATATAATGAAGAAGGAATTACGGAAATTGCTATCTATAAATTTGACGGACATGAAGTCGTTGACCAGTTCATCAGTCTTGTCAATCCTGAAAAGGCAATACAGCCCTTTGTAGTAAAATTAACCGGCATTAACAATGCCATGTTAAGCAGCGCTCCTAAGTTTTATGAAATTGCAAAACGCATTATTGAAATTACAGACGATTGTATAATCGTAGCCCATAATGCTCAATTTGATTACAGAATTTTGCGTACAGAATTCACCCGTCTTGGTTATGACTACCAACGCAAGAATCTTTGCACTGTTGAATTATCCAAAAAACTGATTCCTGACCAGGTTTCCTACAGCTTAGGAAAATTAGTTCGTGCATTAGGCATTCCTATGGCCGACAGACATAGAGCTACCGGTGATGCTATGGCAACTGTAAAGCTCTTTAAAATGCTTTTGGCCAAAGACCTTGAAAAAGAAATTGTCAAGAGTTTTGTCAAAACCGAAATCGAAAAAGGACTTACTCCAAAACTTCTCGATATCGTATCAAAATTACCTTCCACCACAGGAATTTATTATATCCATAAAGAAAATGGTGACCTGATTTATATTGGAAAAAGCAGAAATATAAAAAAACGCGTCAATCAGCATTTTACCGGAAGTTCTTCCAAATCTAAAAAAATACAACTGGAAGTTTTTGACGTGACCTATGAAGAAACCGGAAGCGAACTGATAGCACTTTTAAAAGAGGCAGAAGAAATCAAAATAAACAAGCCAAAATACAATCGTTCACTAAAGAAAACCATCTTTCCCTGGTCACTTTATCAGGAGAAGGATTTGAATGGTTATATTGCTTTAAGAATCCAAAAAACAGATGCCCGAAAAAAGGAACTGGCTTCTTTTTCAAGTCCTGCAGAAGCCCAAAGTGCCTTGTTCAAGATAACGGACAGTTATCAGCTTTGCCAGAAAATAAACGGTTTGGAAACTGTAAAAAGCCACTGTTTTCCATATGAGCTCAATCAATGTAATGGTGCCTGTATTCAAAAAGAATCATCAGAAGAATATAACATCCGCGTAGAAAGCTTTTTTGAAAATAACGAGTACCAAAAGCAGAATATGATTATCATTGACAGAGGAAGAAATATTCAGGAAAGAAGTGCCATACTTATTGAAGATGGGATTTTCAAAGGCTATGCTTTCTTTGACCTCAATTATCAGGTAAATAATATCGACATCCTGAAAAATATTATCATCCCGATGAAAAGCAACCGGGATTCTAAAAATATAATTTTGAGCTATCTCAAAAAAAAGAAAGTCCTTAAAACCTTATCTTTTTAAGACTTTTAGTAAATTTGATGTAATCGACAACTACTGATTTGGAACTCACTAAAACAGAAAGGCTACGAAATAAGCTTCATGAAATTATCTATGAAGCCGATACTCCATTTGGTAAACTTTTCGACCTCTTTCTCTTATTACTGATTATTGTAAGTATTGTTGCCGTAATGCTCGAAAGCGTTGTCACAATACGATTGATATATGGTCAGGAACTGGCAGTAATTGAGTGGATTGTCACTATTTTTTTCACGCTTGAATACATAGGGAGAGTAATTGCAGTCAAAAAACCTTTAAAGTATATTTTTAGCTTTTACGGGATTATTGATTTGCTGGCTACCCTACCTACCTACATTGACCTGCTTTTTCCGGGATTACACTTTCTTGTTTCCTTACGTGCCGTCAGACTGCTCCGAATTTTCCGAATCTTAAAACTCGTACATTTTGTTGGGGCGTCAAATCAGCTGGTACGTGCCTTAAAAAAAAGCCGGTTAAAGATTGCCGTTTTTCTCTTTAGTGTTATCGTACTTTGTATTATTCTGGGAACAATCATGTATATGATTGAAGGCCCCGAAAGCGGCTTTACCAGTATTCCTATGAGTATTTACTGGACTATAGTTACTTTAACTACGGTGGGTTTTGGCGATATTACGCCGATTACACCATTGGGGCAATTTGTTTCTATGATAATTATGATTTTAGGATATGGTATCATTGCCGTACCAACCGGATTGGTTACGGCCGAATTTATGTCAAAAGACAAGACGGTGCATCAAAACACTCAGGTTTGCCCTAATTGCAGTGCAGACCATCATAGAGACGATGCGAAATATTGTTACCATTGCGGACATAGCTTATGAAATACCTGATTACCATTATCGGCCCAACAGCCATTGGCAAAACTGCCTTAAGTATCCAACTTGCCAAAAGTTTTAATTGTGATATTATTTCATGCGATTCACGTCAGTTTTTCAAAGAAATGGCTATTGGTACGGCTGTTCCTTCAAAAGAAGAACTTGATGCTGCTACGCATCATTTCATCCAGAATAAATCTGTTTTTGAAAATTATACGGTAGGCGATTTTGAACGGGAAGCCATCAGTCTGCTGGATAAATTATACGAAACGAACGATTGTGCCGTATTAGTTGGCGGTTCCGGGTTATATGTGGATGCCATACTTAAAGGATTTGATAGTTTTCCGGAAATTGACCCGTCCATACGGAAAGAAATTATATCAAACTATGAAAAATCAGGCATTAGCTATCTGCAGCAGGAATTAGAAAAACTGGATAAAACTTATTTTGATACTCTTTCAAAAGAAAATCCCCAAACCTTGCAAAATCCCCAAAGGTTGATGCGTTTTGTGGAAGTATCTGTCGGAACCGGTAAGCCGTATTCTTCCTTCCTGAACCTGAAAAAGAACACCCGAAACTTCACTCCAATTATAATTGGACTGGAAGCGGAACGTGCTGAAATGTACGAACGAATCAATCTGCGGGTGGATCTTATGATGCAAGCCGGATTGTTAAAAGAAGCCGAAAGACTCTATCCAAACAAAAACCTGAATGCATTACAAACTGTTGGCTATCGCGAACTGTTCAGCTATTTTGACGGCGATAGTACTTTGGATTTTGCCGTTGAGGAAATCAAAAAAAATACGCGGCATTTTGCCAAACGCCAGATGACGTGGTTTAAAAGAACAGAAAATGTTAAATGGTTTCATTATAAGACTGAAACAGAAAAAGTAATTGACTATATAAAAAAGTTGCTAACCTGACGCAACCTATATCAGTTCTAACCATCTAATTGGAAAATAAAAACCATGAAAAAATTAATACTTCTACTCGCCACATTTCCTTTTTTATTGGCAACACAATGTGACCCTGATGATTCTCCTTGCGGACGATTTATAGAGATTCACAAGGACGATTTGATTACTATTGAGAACCGCCAGACTGAATATAGTTTAAATGATGTCCTCTGGTTAACCGCTTCAGTTGATAGAAACCAAGAAACATCAGACTCAAATATTGATTTGTTTGAATTGGACCATAAACTTTACTATGATGTTGTGTTAAAAAAAGAATCTGCTTATATTGAATATAACTATCTTACTTTGAGTACACGGACAACAGTTATTGCTCAAGGTGAATCCGAGAGAAATTTTTTTATTTTGATTAGGGACGGTAATTCATTTAAGAACCGAATTGGGATTAGACTTTTAGAATCCGGAAATTACACTTTAACCATTAACAATATACGCAGTTATAAATCTTATAATGGGAATTGCAACTTTACTACTCTTTCCATTTTGACAGACTTTAACGAAATGGATTCAAGTTCATTTTCATTTGTTGTAAATTAGAACATATTAATTATTTATTCTAATTTTATAGAATGCCAATAAGTTCAAATTTTACATCGATTTACAGCCGTGACTGGGAATTAAATTTTACCCATTGTACTCCTAACGGTTATCTTAAATATACAGACTTGTGCAACCTGCTCCAACTCACTGCAGGCGACCATGCCGATATTGGCGGTATCAGTTTTACGGATATGCAGCAGCACAATCAGGCGTGGGTATTAAGCAGGATGAAATTGGAGATTGAATCGCTGCCGAAATGGAGAGATATTGTCACTGTAAAGACCTGGATAGTTTCTTTAGAGAATTCACGTTCCGTAAGGGCTTTGGAAATGCACGTTAACGGTAAAAAAGTGATCGGCTGCGAAACCTATTGGGCCGTTTTTAATACCAAATTACGCCGACCGGAAACTTTGGCTCTTCCGCATGAGCATTTTGAAAAATATCCTGAACGATTGGCTACCGAAGAACGGGTAAAGAAAATTGACCTTCCGGATTCTATGAAAAAAATAGCTGAACGAAAAGTTGTACTTTCCGATTTGGATATTGTCAATCATGTGAATAATGTAAAATATCTGGAATGGTGTCTCGACCTTGTCAATCCAAAATCCATTCTGAAACAGCAATTGAAAAGCTTTGACATGAATTTCATGAAGGAACTCGTACTTGGTGATGAAGTAGCAATTGATGAAAAAACTGATGCGGACAAATCTATCTTTTCGATTACCAAAAACGGAAAACCTTGTTTTGCACTGGAATTGGATTGGAAATAAGCTAAAAATAAAAAAATTTCAAAAAGAACTTCCCTTTAATTTGGCTTTAAAAAAGCAATACAATCATTATTAAACAATTAGAAGAGATTGAATTTCTTAAATCGAAAATATTTTTTTCAAAAAATGAATTACACATTCCTTCATATTAACATATGTATATCTCAAACAGACGAAACAAGTGGTCTAATCTGGTTTTGATTGATTCTAACACATAGACTGTAATATTAGATGTTTAATTGGACAATTATTGATATCTATATTTTAAAGACATGATTTAATATAGAGGAAACCTAATACTTATTGCTTTTCAGAGAAAAACGCCTGAACAAATCAGACGGTTTCATTTTTATAAGGCTACAATGGGCTTTATTATTACTCTTGTTTTGCAAATTCGGCTGGAGTTAATGTTTCTGTTTTTCTGATTTTATTATATTTTATTCCAAAAAACACTATTAATACCAACATCACTGATAAACTAACAAATGCAACTATTTTTATTATTTTTTTCATAAGTAATAGAATTTAACAACTTTTACATACTGATTCCTGAACACACAGATAATACGATTCCGCTTGTTTGTCTCTAGTTTCTTTATCCAAAGATGTAGGTTCCGGACATCCTATTGAACCTATTGCTGCTAAAATTCTACCCCAAAATCCACAACAACTCCAATCAACAGTACCTTTATCAGTCAATTTACAACATGCTCCCTTCGGACTTGTATTTGATAACTTCCTTGCATATTCCATCATCTCAATTTGACCATAATCTAAATACAAATCATGTGAAACATTATGCAGGGCTATATAATGCTCATCTAGTAGTTTTCTGTCCTTATTAATATCATAAGGCTCCATAACTTTTAAAATACTATCTAGCTGGTATATTCTTTTATCCTTCTCAAAATCAGAAATTATTTTTGAATAAGTTCTTCTTGCCGTGTGTTTAAAGTCACTTTTATTAACAACTTGGTTAGAAACATGTGCATTTTTTTGTAAATTCTCTGATTCAGAGCAAGATAATAGCACTAATAGTACAGAAATAAAAAAGATTTTTAAAGATTTTTTGGCGTGTATCATAATTTTAAGTTTAATATATATCAAATATAACATATTTTAAATATTTATAACCATTGAAACATTTTATTTCAAAAATCTTTTCCAACAATTGATTATTCGCTTGGATTTACCATCTATAACTTTCCATGACCTCTTTACTATTGCGGTCTGAAGTAATTTTTCAGTCCTTAGTTTGTCATTTTTCGATTGCTAGTAGTCTGGTTTTTCATTTTTTTTAATTTGAATTGTTTAAATTCAACAACTTTAAGTATACTTGATTATAGTTATAGGCAGACCAGTAAATCAATAGGTTATCATTCTTTATTTCAATAAAAGTAATAGAAGTATATTTATAAAAAAAGACCCTCTTGAATTAGAGAGTCTTGAAAGTTAAAACATATTTGTTTTAAAAAAAGCTCCAATTTCTTGAAGCTTTTCTCGTATTATTCTGAAACTTTGTTTTTGACTACCAGTCTAAAACCTTCACCGTGGATGTTCAAAATTTCTACATCCTCGTCTGCTTTCAAGTATTTTCTCAATTTTGCGATGTAAACGTCCATACTTCTTGAAGTAAAGTAGTTGTCATCACGCCAGATTTTTGTCAGCGCCAATTCTCTCGGCATTAAGTCGTTTTCGTGAACCGCAAGCATCTTAAGCAATTCGTTTTCTTTTGGGGAAAGTTTAATCGGTTCTTCGTCTTTATATGTCAAGAAACGCAATTTTGAATTCAGGTGAAAATTTCCAATCTGGAATTCAAATTTGGTATTGTCTGCTTTGCTATCTGAAGCCTTTCTCTGGATGATAGCTTTGATTTTCATCAATAATACTTCAGAGTCAAATGGCTTGTTCAAATAATCGTCTGCTCCTACTTTGTAGCCCTTCAGCACATCTTCTTTCATCGATTTTGCTGTTAAGAAAATCAAAGGAATGTCTTTATTTTTCTCTCTGATTTCTTTTGCTAAAGTATATCCGTCTTTATAAGGCATCATTACGTCAAGTATGCACAAATCGAAGGTATCTTTTTTAAATTTCTCGAAACCTTCCATCCCGTTTTTAGCCAAGGTAACCTCGAAATCGTTGAGACTCAGATAATCTTTTAAAATTGAACCAAAGTTAGGGTCATCTTCGACTAGGAGGATTTTCTTGTTTACATTTTCCATAGCTTAATTAATTAGTGGTAATTTTATAATGAAGGTGCTACCCTTCCCTTTTTCGCTTTCTACAAATATTTGACCGTTATGGTCGTCTACAATTCTTTTCACGTAGGCCAATCCCAAACCGTGACCTTTTACGTTATGCAAATCTCCGGTATGTTCTCTGTAGAACTTCTCGAAAATTCTTTTTTGAGCCGCCTTACCCATTCCTTGTCCCTGGTCTTTTACTTTAATCAGGATAAAGTCCTTGACATTTTCTGTATAAATATCAATTATCGGGGCTTCCGGCGAATATTTTATCGCATTGTCCAGAATGTTTACCATTACGTTAGTAAAGTGAACATCGTTGACCAGCGTTGTTGTTCTTGTTGCATTAAAATGCGTTCTTATTGTTCCCTGCCTGTCTTCAACAATCAAATTCACATGTTCTACGGCATCTTCAACTATCGTTTGCACGTCGATTGGGTCCTTAGTAATTTCGAGCTCTTTCTTCTCCAACTTGGAAATTCGGAGCACATTCTCAACCTGGGCATGCATACGTTTGTTTTCGTCTCTTATCATTTGAAGATAGCGGTGTACTTTTTCCTTATCTTCAATAATCTTAGGGTTCTTGATTGCATCCAAAGCCAGATTTATGGTAGCAATAGGTGTTTTGAACTCATGCGTCATATTATTGATGAAATCCGTCTTGATTTCTGAAATCTGGCGCTGCTTTATCAATTGGTTCAAAGCACTTGCATAGGCAATGATGATAATCAGGGTAAATGTGATTGACAAAATCGTAATTCCTATCAAATCTGTAAAAAGGAATTTCTTTTTTTCCGGAAAGCTTACCAGCAGCTGGTACTTGCTTTTTCCATCGCTATCGGTCAGGATAGGTGTCTGGAAAGTAGAATTCTTGTCAAACTTAAAATTGTCTGACCTGATTTTTGTAGCAAGGCCATCACTGTAAATACCAAATTCGAAAGGTGTCTTTACTTCATACTGCTTCAGTTCCTGTTGCAACATTTTTTGCAACTTTTCTTTTGAAACCCTGTCTTTCAAAGGTTTTGTTTCTGCAATATCTTTATAGAACATATCGAATTGTGCTCTTTCAAGCATTTCGATGTTTCCAGATTTTTCAATTGTAATATCTGGAGTGGTATTTTTCTGGATGCCCGAATTGTCAATCGGTTTGCCTGAATATATTTCGGTTCGGCGTTTGGAAATAAAATTTTGCGCCTTAACCGAATCTTTTTTCTTATCAAAGAACGTCAGATTGATATTATAATCCTCTGCAATAATGTTGTTTGAATAAATTATAGTTTCGTTTGTAACTTTGTTCTTCTGCACAAGAACGAAGTCCAGCAATTGGCTTGGGTTTGGGTCTTTTCCAATGCTGTCACGCAAAATGTTATACTGATTTACAATTGTATAAGTTTCCTGCTGCTTTAATTTCTCTGAAACATTCCCTATAACCTGTTGTACATGGTATTTAAATTGTTCTTCGTTATTATTGAAAGATGTATTAATCAAATATAACTGAACCAAAATAATTCCTATCAAAGATAGGCTCATTAACACAACCAGTAAGCGAAACAATGTCTTATTCATCAAAAACAAAATTAACATTTTAACATTTAATCAATGAATACATTAACCAAACATTAACATCTAATTCATAAATTATTGATTTCTTAATAGGGTAATTATGTTTTCTGCAGATTGTTTTGCTTTTTCCAATTCGATGTTTTCGATTACAAAATCGCTCATAGACTTTTTTGTCTCATCATCCCATTGGTGTGACATTCGCTGTTCTACAGCTTCTCTTGTCACAGCATCGCGCTTCATGACTCTTTGTATGCGGTTTTCTTTCGGAGCTGTGACCAAAATAATTTTATCACAGTCTTTATAGCTTCCACTCTCAAAAAGAATAGCAGCTTCTTTAACCACCAGTGGATAATTGTTATGCTGTTTTACCCAATTCTGAAAATGAAGATAGACTTCGGGATGGATGATGGCATTGTATTTTTTAAGTTTTTCCGGGTCCTGAAAAACCAGTGCCGCTATTTTTTTTCTGTCGATTTTACCATTTTCCAGTATATCATCTCCAAAAAGGGCAATAACCTTAGCAATTACATCGGCAGTATCGAGTATTTTTTTCGCCTCGGTATCAGCAATATAAACCGGAATCCCGAGTGATTCTATATGTTTGGCAATAGAACTTTTTCCGCTTCCTATGCCCCCTGTGAGACCGATGATTTTTGTCATGATGTTGATAATTTATTTTTTAAAAAACAACTCCGGAAATACTTCCTGAGGTTTCTTTTTCAGCACTTTGATATTCCAAAATGATTTCAGAAAGCCCGTGCCGTAGCCATAAAACTGTGTTACTACTGCTATCAGGGAAAAGAATCCTATTTTCAGGCTTTTATTCTGAAAAGTGGAAACAATAAAAATCGCTAAGAAATAAAAACCATATATGGCCAGAAAAATGCCTGTCCAGAAAAAAGAAAATACCACCGAAGCAAGGAATCCCAAAAGAAAGAGCGTTGGAAAGAAAAAGGTCAGCTTACTGTATTCCGGATACCAACTATCCAATATGGGTCTGGCTTTACCGAATTTGTTTACCTGTTTGTAGAATTTTGACCAATCGATTCTTCTTTTATGATAGACATAGGCTTTTGGGAACAATCGTGTTTCAAAATTCATTTTCCAAAGTCTTATGGAAAGGTCGGGGTCTTCTCCGGGATGGATATTCCCAAAGCCCCGGCTGGCCTCAAATGCTTTTTTAGACAATCCCATGTTAAAACTTCTGGGCTGAAATTTATCTATTTTTTCAGAACCTCCTCGAATTCCTCCAGTTGTCAAAAAAGAAGTCATTGAAAAATTAATGGCTTTCTGTATGTCGGAAAAGCTGTCCAGAGCTTTATCAGGACCTCCAAAACAATCTACATAATTCAGTTCCAATGCTTTTTCTGCTTCAGACAAATAATCCTGCGGGAGAATACAATCAGAGTCCAGAATCAGAAAATAATCTCCCCGGGCTTTTCTCATTCCAAAATTTCTGGAATCTCCCGGACCTGAATTTTCTTTGAAATAGTACGAAATGGTGAGTCTTTCCTGGTAAGTATCAATAATATGTCGGCACGGAATAGTAGAACCATCCTCAATTACAACAACCTCAAAGGGCTTGTCGTATTTCTGCAAAACCAAACTTTGTAATAATTCGTCGATTTCGTCCGGCCTGTTATAGACCGGAATTATAAAAGAAAATTTCATACGGAATTTTAAACTTTAACAAAGATAACTTTTATAAACAAAAAAACCATCCCGTTAGAGGATGGCTTTTATCGCTTTTTAAAAACTATTATTTTTTGACAATCTTTACATTTTTTATCACATTGCCTATTGCCGCTTTCAAAATGTAGGTACCTTTTGGTAGTTGTGAAAAATCAAGCTGTTCCTGCATAGCATCTATTTTTTTTGAAAAAACTCTTTGCCCTAAAAGATTATAGATTTCCATAGAATCAATGTTTTCAGAAGCTACCAGATTTAACCTGTCTGATACCGGATTAGGATAATATTTAAAAGCGATTGCCTCAAAATCATCAGTCCCCAGGTTAATTCCTGCCGTAACAGCAAGCCTGCCACTACTTTCACAGCCATTTATGGTTTGTGATGCATAATAGGTTGTACCACTCACCAATATTGTTGATAATGGCAGTCTGTTTCCATCTGCATCATACCAAATGATATCGCTTCCGTTAACAACAAAATCAGCCAACGTCTGTCCTGTTACGAAATCCTGTACTGGACTACCGGTTGGTTCCGCTACAGTTCCGCTACAAATTATTTGTCCATGAGAAAAATATCCTGAAAAATCAGACACTCTGATTGGAGAATACGTATACAGATTATCTGCCGCAACAATGGAAGCCGGAGAAAATACCGCATATTCGCCATTTGCTGTTGCTGATTTCAGCATTTTACTGCTGGACGTTATGCCTGCATCTACTATCCTGACATTTGCATTCAGTAAATTTGTGTTTCCGGCAATGAGTAAGGCTTCCCAACGGTTATTGGAAAGTGATGAAACATTTGACGGGAAAGTTCCTGAATTTGCCACAAATGCTTCTCCTTTTATTTGTAAAGCACCTCCCGATGTTGACGGGTCAATATAAAATGGCAAATAACTGCCGTCTTTACCAACCGGATAGATTGTCACATTAGAATACGTACCTACTGCCGTTCTGTTGTTACCGAAGGTTCTTGCCAAAGGTCCGTTGATATATGCTGTAGCAGAGCCACCTGCAATATCACCAGCCGCAGTTGCCGTTCCAACCGTTAGTAAATTAGTATTTGAAGTATTTACCTTGCCTTCATTAAGAGTCAGGGTTCCGCTTAATGATACAGGCGAATTTAAGGTTACACCCGCCGTACTTCCGTTATTGAATACCATATTTGCAAAATTAGCAGTTGGCGAAGCAGCAAGATTTCTTATGATTCCGTTGTTAGTCAGCTGTTGCAGGTTTAAACTCGGACCAAAAGCCACGGTTGATTCATTTACAAATCTTGCATTTGCAAAGAAAAAACCTGTTGTTGATGTGAGTATGCCTCCAATGTTGACCATTGCACTACCGTTTAAATAAATGGTAGAAATACGGCACTCGGCACCATTATTAATCGTAAGGTCTCCATTAACCGGTACGGGATAGGTACTCGTAAGGTAACGATTTGTTCCTTCCGGACCTTCAACAATAACATTCCCAAAAGGCAAACCTGTTACAGTTGCCCAGCAATTTACCCTGAATCCGTTTGTGGCATTACCTCCTGATTGAGTCGATATGCCATCACCAAACCGGATTGTATGTCCGGATGTCACATTTACAGAGCCATCAAAAGCTCCGTCTATTCTTAAAACATCATTGGCAGTTGTTGAAGCATGCGGGTCGACTATTGTGAGTATTCCTCCAGTCCAATTCAGGCTTTCAGAATCTTCCGGAATGATGTTGATGATTCGGGTTCCATTAGGCACACTGGTTGCAGCATTACCCGAATTTCCATCCACATTGATATTCCCCCCACTTTGAGAAAATACCGAACCAAAAGAAGTCGAAATATTACCGTTCACATTCAGGGTTCCGGCAGTGACTTCTAAAACTCCCAAAACATTTAATGTATTGTTATTGTCTGTACATCCCACAACCAAATCACCTCCGGAAACAGAGAGCTTACCTCCAAGTGAAACCGTAAGTCCCTTGCAGCTATTTCCGGCTGAATTTATACTCACGGTATGGTTAGGTGCAATGCTTACTATTTCATTACAGTTAGGAACGTTTCCTTTGCTCCAAATGGCAGCATTGTTCCAGTTTCCACTTGCTATTGAAGCATTAGGCGTGTCAGCAAAAGCAAGGCCAATATAAAGCGGTGATTGGGTCAACTGCGCCAATGTCAATCCTGTTCTTTGTCCCATTGGAAGGTTTGTCCCGTTGAGATGTGTTCCTTCGACTGCTGCTGTTTCCCTGATAATCCTGCTGTTTCCATTGGAAGCCAAATAAGCATTTTGTCCAATAAGCGCGATGTTGTATGTAGCTGAAACAGGCACAGTGCCCGGAGTCGAAAACGTCCAATTCCCGTCATATTTTGAATCCAGCACATAACCGGAATCAGAAATTGACGATGCAGAAGTTGTAGCTGCATCAACATATTTACAAGCTATCTGCCCTCCTGCTGTTGGCGTGACACGCTGTACATAGGCAGCCCTGTTAATTCCGGTACTGCTAATAAAAGGATATCTGCCTAAAGCGGCCGTTGGCTGACTTCCAGCAGTCAATGCAGTTCCGGTAGCCGTATTTGCCCACCATCTTGAAAAAGTTCCAGACACGAATCCTCCGGAAGTATAGACAAGCGCACCAATGGCATTATTTCCTGTTCCGGCAGCTACTCCCGTACCTAAAATCAGCGTATTGCTTCCCAAGGCCACTTTTCCTTTGGTGAAAGTAAGATTACCACCTACTCTCAAATCATTAAAGTTCCAGGTTATTACTCCTGTAGAAGAATTGTTGAATGTGAGGTTCCTGATGAGATTGTTTGTAAATGTACCTGTTCCTCCAATTGTTTGAGGAATTATACCGTCAAATGTCAAAATATTATTAACTGCCGTTCCTTTGGAAAGGTCAATATTACCATTATTTGTCAGGTTTCGTGAAACCACCAGACTTTTCCCTGTCGTACCGGCAAAAGCATCCAAATTACCTCCCGTGTTGACCAACAAATTACCCTTTACCGCAAAAGTAGCAGCAGCCGTTGCATAGTTCAGGGTTCCGTTTATGGTAAGGTCGTTTATGGCTAAATTATTTACGTTAAGGGTTACTGTTGTTCCTATTGAAACAATTGCATTGTCTGCGCTAGTCGGAACCGCATTTATATCCCAGGTAGCGGGAAGATTCCAGTTTCCTGACGCTACCGATGTAAAAGTTCTTGGCGGATTGGATATCATAGAAACCTGATCGATTGCTGCTGGCGGATTCACGACATCTAAAATATCAGATTTCCAACTGAATACGAGCTTATAAGAATTTCCCGGCACAACAGCAAGAGAAATATTGGCGGTACTCCAGTTTGTAGAACTTAATTTATACAATGTTCCTATTTGATAGTTTGGCGGTATCGGAACTCCTGATACAGGATTGTAAGAGGAAGGCACCAAAAAGGCTTTCATATTATCCCAGTCATTGGTTCCTGTTCCTTCACCTCCAACTTTCCATCTAAAGGAAAGTGTAATTTTAGGTTCGTTGGCGGGAACGGTTATATTCTTATACAAATGGATTACCGAACTCGTTTGCGAATATTGCCAGGTCGCACCTCCTGTTGACGATACAAAAGCACAGTTTGTTCCAGCTCCTGCAACAGGAACATTTCCAACATTCCAGCTATCAACAGAGGCATTTACTGCATTCCATCCATTGGCAGCTAATGTATTTCCATTTTCAAATCCACCATCTGTAGTTGGATTTATTAAAGTAGTCTGGGAAAAAGTGCTTGTGGAAACTAATAGCAATAAAAATTTTAAGAATAGTTTTGCTTTTGCTCTTTGTGAGATAGGGCCAAAGTAATTTTTTTCCATAAGTTAATTATTTGGGGTAAAATACTTTACGAAAGTATAAAAAAAGCCACCAAAAAAGGTGGCTTTTCATAATATTTTGATGAATTGATTATTCCTTAACGATTTTTAATGTCTTAACCTGATTGCCAACATTTACTTTTACCAGATAAGTTCCACCTGCTAAAGCTGACATATCAATCTGGCTTTCTGTCGCATTGATTTTCTTTGAAAGAACCTGCTGTCCTAACAAATTAAATATGGCAACATCAGACATGTTTTCTGTATAAGACAAATGAAGCCTGTCTTTAACCGGGTTAGGATATACTTTGAAGCTCATATTATCAAAAGATGTCGTCTTCAAAGAAGAATCATAGGCCGATATACCAAAACTTCCCGTACTGTCATTTGAATACTCATAAACTCTCAAATATAATGTTGAACCTGGAGTCTGTCCTGATAATACAACTAAAGAATAAGCTCCTTCACCACCATCATCATCACAACCCACCTGAACTAAAGAACCGCAAGCTCCGGAATATACGGTAACCACCGTATCCAATCCGCTTGCACCTGTGCTTGAATTTCCTGTTTCAATAGTCAGGTTACCACTAGGCGGTACAACTACAGAGAACCAGACATCACCACCGGAATATCCGTTACAGTTTACCGGTACAGTTTCTGTAGAACTTGCTGTAGCTCCAACATTGGTTCCGTCTGTTGGAACAAAAGTTGCCGTAGGCGTTATGGCTACTGCGTTAGCACAATTATCATTTACCGGAGGACAAGCTGTCTGGTTTTGTGCCGGGCTTGTCACTACACAGTTTGCATCCTGATTGTTTGCTACTGTAAGAATTACGGATGTGTTATTTGGATATGGCCCGAATTGAACTGTACCTGCAGCCGTTACCTGTTGTGCCGGACTTGATTGATTGTCTGTAACAGTCAAAGATGTTGCCGTACCCAAACTTGTTATGTTTGCATTAACAAAGAATCCTGGTGAAACGGCACAGTTTGATGTTCTGCTGAATGTAACTGCTGGAGCTATACAGGTATTTTCCGTAATATTCAAGGTATACGCAAAGCTTTGTGGCGATGGAAAAGTGGAAAGAACAATATAGTATGTTGTTCCGGCAGTAACAGAAAACTGATTGATTTCTCTGTTTCCGATATCACTTCCGGAAGCACAGGCAACAGCTGCCGTTCCAATATCACTACAGCTTGTATAGACTAAGATTCCTGACCATGCTGCTGCTCCTGGAATTCTTATGTTAATTGATGTGTTGGTTGTTGGCGTATAAGCATATACAACATCATCACCATTCAAATAATAGTTTGAAGTACCAGAACAACCTGAATTTCCTCCATTTGGAAAATCATAATCATCACCATACAGGTTCGTATTATCTGTTGTGGTATATGGCAAGCTTGTCACTACAATTGGATTTCCACATACAGAACCTACCGGCGGCACACCTATGCAAACATTAAAAGTTGAAGTAGCCCCTGTGTCTGAAGAATTACTAAATACCCTTACATAATAAGTAGTACCTGCTGTTAATCCTGAGGCAGTACTCACGTCATTATCACTTACATATCTGCTGATTAAGCCTCCTCCGCAAGTTCCTTCCAATACTTCATGCACAAGATCTGTTGGAGACCCGGCCACGTTCAAAAGTGAAATTTTATGTACAGCCTGGGTAGCCACAAATTTATACCAAACGTCATCATTTGGAGTACCTACACCATTATCTCCTTCTCCTGAATCTGTTGCCGAAGTCAGGTTTCCTGGCGAAACTGCGGCACAACTAGCATTTGGATTTACGGTAAGCGTTACAGCTCCGGAACAGTTATCATTTGCAGGTGGGGGTGGAAATGTTCCCACACAAAGGTCAAAAGTTGTATTTGCATTAGTATTGGCTCCATAGCTGAATACCCTTACGTAGTATGTAGTTCCCGGAGTAAGGCCACTAATAGTGCTTGTGTCAGGGTCACTTATATTCAAGCTGATAAGACCGCCTCCACAAGTTCCTTCCAATACTTCATGTACTAAATCGGTCGTATTTCCAACTACATTTGAAAGCTGGACACGGTGTGTTGTTGCGGTAGCTACAAACGAATACCATACGTCATCATCCGGAGTTCCGGCACCATTATCCGGCTCACCGGAATCTGTTGCTGATTTAAGTGTACCCGATGTTTTCACAGTACATAATAAATTTGAATTTACCGTTAATGCTATTGCTGCGGAACAAATATCGTTCGCTGGACTGGTTGTAAATGAAACTGTTCTCCAAGGACTTTGAGTAGCAGTACAGATTGTTCTTAAATGAAAATAATAGGTTGTGCCTGGTGGCAAACTTGAAGTTGAATAGGTATTAGCTGTTATTGATGTACCGGCACCTGAAGGATCCGCACTCGTTGTATTCAAAACATATTCAAAACCTGTAACTCCTGCGGTAGCATCCCAGTTGATTGTAGCACCACCCGGATTCAATGAAGCGACAGCCAATCCTGTTGGCGCACCGCAAGCAATTGAACGAATTGTTGGCGAGCTGAAACAAAAACCATAATTCCAATCCGGACCGGCAAGATCGTCATCATAAAAAATACGATATCTGAATCCTGTTAATTGTGCCGGAGTAAAAGTAGAAATGTTAAGCCCTTCGGTTAAATAAGTTGTTTTGGGGATAGTACAAAAGTTATCAGTTATACTAGTATTGTTACCAGGAATTGAGCTTGAACCCCATGGAACCCACGTTGAAGTAGCTGCATTCCAGTACTCAAATCTCAGAACATCATTATCCAAATAACGATATCCATATTGCACTGTTATTTCTAATGTGGTCTCACCAGCTGTAAAAGCCGGCGTCAGATTGATTACAGGAGATTCGGCCGCAATATTATCATCATGCGGATTTCCTGCATCATCATCGTCATAAGCAAAAAAGGCTGTAGTTCTTGGATCAGATTCGAAAGCATTAGGATCCGAATTGTAGGTGCCCGTTATTGTCCAGGCGGGGTTTGGCCAGTTCGCTGATTGGTTCAGCGTCTGGGAATTGACTTGCCAGCATAGCAGGACAAGCAATACGTAGATTTTCTTCATATTGTTTAAAAGTTTAGTTAATACACTGCAATATAACCAATTATTTTAATATAATTTTAAGATTTGAAGAATAAATATTTATCCTTAAAAATGCCTTATTTTGCTATATTCTTACCAAAAAACATTAATTTAAAAACACATCTACGTTCAATTTATTCTTGTTTTAGAATGATAAAAGCGGTCTTAAGGAACCGCTTTTTTAAAATATAATAAAACAAAAAATCCCGGCTACTTTAGCTGGGATTTTTATTTTAAAAGTTATCTCAGTTTATTAATTTATTGTTTGATTACTTTAATTGTCTTAACCTGATCGCCTAGAGCAACTTTTACCAAGTAAGTTCCTCCTGCCAGGCTTGACATGTCAACAGAAGCATCTGTAGCTCCGATTGTTTTTGTAAGTACTTGCTGTCCAAGTAAATTAAAGACATATACATTAGAAATTTCTTGTGTGTATGACAAGTTCAATACGTCTACAACAGGGTTTGGATATGCTCTGAAGTTATTATCCTTAAATGTAGGGGTGGTTAATGAGGCATCATAAGCTGAAATTCCAAACGATCCTACAGAGTCGTTGCTATATTCATATACCCTAATATATAATGTAGCTCCCGGAGTCTGTCCTGTTATAGCTACTTTGGAGTAGCTTGTACCACCACTGTCATCGTTGCAACCTAGCTGAACCAAAGAACCACAAGTTCCTGAATACACCGTTACAACACTGTCAAATCCGGTTGCCCCGGTACTTGAATTTCCTGTTTGAATAGTTATGCTTCCGCTTGCCGGAACAACTACGGAATACCATACATCTCCTCCGGAATATCCACCACATATTGTTGGCGCAATTTCTGAACTTGCAGTAGCACCCACATTTGTTCCGTCAGTAACGTTACCAAAAGCACTTGTAGGTGTTAATACTATAGCTCCTGAACAATTATCATTAACCGGAGGCGATGGTGGTACAGTAACACAAACCGTAAATGTAGTAGATAACGTAGAAGCATAAGAATAGATTCTAAAGAAATAAGTATTTCCAACAGTCAGGCCGGTCAAATTTACAGGTGAGTTTGGAGTATCCTGACAAACTATTGAAGCACCTCCGCATGAATCGAATACCTGCGTAACAATATCTGAAGTACCACTTCCTGCTACATTCGTAATTATAATACTAAGTGCAGTTTCTGTAGCAACAAATTTATACCAGACATCATCGTCAGCCGTTCCCGCGCAACCTGGCAAACTTTGAGTCGCTCCAACTGTAGTTCCGTTAACCGGTGAAGAACAGGTCACAGAAGTACCGGGAATCAATAAAACTGCGTTAGCACATTCATCATTTACCGGAGGACAAACTGTCTGCGTTTGTGCCGGACTTGTCACCACGCAATTTACATCCTGATTATTTGCTACTGTAAGAATTACTGACGTGTTGTTAGGATATGGCCCGAATTGAACTGTTCCTGTAGCCGTTACCTGTTGTGCCGGACTTGATTGATTGTCTGTAACAGTCAAAGATGTTGCCGTACCCAAACTTGTTATGTTTGCATTAACAAAGAATCCTGGTGAAACGCCACAGTTTGTTGTTTTACTAAATGCTACCGTAGGATTCGTACAGGTATTCTCTGTAATATTTAATGTATATGCAAAACTTTGTGGCGATGGCCAACTCGAAAGAACAATATAATAGGTAGTCCCGGCTATAACAGAAAAATTATTGATTTCCCTGTTTCCACTGCTACTCCCAGAAGCACAGGCAACAGCTGCCGTTCCAATATCACCACAGTTCGTATAAACCAAAATCCCTGTATAACCTGGCGCTGCAGGAATTCTTATGTTAATTGACGTGTTGGCTGTTGGCGTATAAGCATATACAACATCATCACCATTCAAATAATAGTTTGAAGTACCAGAACAACCTGAATTTCCTCCATTTGGAAAATCATAATCATCACCATACAGGTTCGTATTATCGGTTGTGGTGTATGGTAAAGCTGTAATTAGGATAGGATTTCCACATACAGAACCTACGGGCGGCACCCCTACACAAACATTAAAAGTTGAAGTAGCCCCCGGATTTGATGAATTACTAAATACCCTTACATAATAAGTAGTGCCTACCGTTAATCCCGAGGCAGTACTCACATCAGCATCACTTACATATCTGCTGATTAAACCTCCTCCACAGATTCCCTCCAATACTTCATGCACCAGATCTGTTGGAGAGCCTGCCACGTTTAAAAGTGAAATTTTATGTACCACTTGTGTAGCTACAAATTTATACCAAACATCATCATTTGGAGTGCCTACACCATTATCTCCTTCTCCGGAATCTGTTGCCGAAGTCAGGTCTCCAGGCGAAACCGCAGCACAGCTTGCATCCGGGTTTACAGTAAGCATTACGGCATCGGCACAGTTGTCATTTGCTGGTGGTGGTGGAAAAGTTCCCACACAAATATCAAAAGTTGTAGTCGCATTAGTATTAGCCCCATAGCTGAATACCCTTATATAGTATGTGGTTCCTGGAATAAGACCATTTACAGTACTTGTGTCGGGGTCGCTTATATTCAAGCTGACAAGACCTCCTCCACAATTTCCTTCCAGTATCTCATGCACTAAATCTGTTGGAGTTCCGGTTACATTCAAAAGCCGGACACGATGTGTTTCTGCTGTGGCTGTAAATGAATACCATACATCATCATCAGGAGTTCCGGCTCCATTATCCGGCTCACCGGAATCTGTAGCACCCAATAATGTACCAGCTGTTTTGACTGAACATAATAAGTCTGCATTTACTGTTAAGGCAACCGCATCAATACAGTCGTCATTTACCGGAGGATCAGGAAGCGTCTTGAAGCTTCCCGTAGTCCAGGTACTAAATTCCGAACCGCAATTATTCCTAACATGGAAATAATATGTTGTGTTTCCTGCTAAAGAAGAAGCAGTATATGGAGTCGCAGCAATCTGAGTTCCTGCACCTGTAGGACTTGTGGCTACCTGATCAAACACATATTCATATCCCGTAGAACCTGCAACAGCATCCCAGGAGATAGTTGCACCAGCATTTGTTATTCCTGAAAAAGATACATTTACAGGCGATTCACAACTTGGAATAGCTTCAATCAAGAAATTGTCAACATAAAAATTGTAATCTGGAGTATCGTCAACAGGTCCGTCTGTCGCATAGAATGCGAACTTAGTGTTTGCTCCAGTATAAGCAGGAAGGTTTACAGAATACAAAGCTCTTGCATTAGTTGGAGAGTTTGTAGAATCCCATGTATGTAAAACTGTCCAGGTAGCACCATTATCTTGTGATGCCAGGAAAACAACTTTGTCATCAGACCCCATCCCGGAAAAATTTGCTGCATAATAATCCTTTGCTGCATATTCAAATCTAACCCTGTAGCTTCCGGCACTCATATTGATTGCCGGTGATATTAACCATCCTTTTCTATTAGAGCTATATAGGTTAACTCTTGCAGAACCTATAGATCCATTATTTAAAAATCCATCTGCCACCCAAATTCCCGTTCCTATACTTGTTGGTCCTGATACTTCATCCCCACCAGTACCTTTTGACCAACATATTGGAGGGAAAGCCGTGCCATTAAAATCTTGCAGGTAAGTAGGCGTATATGTTGCACAAAGCGTTGTGAAGCTAGTCCCAACCCAAACACTCTTATCGCCAGGACCACAATTTGATCTTACCCAAACATAGTGCTGCGTTGCAGAAGGCAATCCTTCAAGATTTTTTGTGGTTATCCCTGCGCCTACAGAACCTGTTGGAGTTGCTGAAGGAAGTGGTGCCGTAGCAGAAGTACTCAAATAGTATTCATAACCTTCTGAAGGTGCAACCGCAGGAACTGTCCAGTTGATTGTTGCACTGTTTGATGCAACGTTTGCCGAAGCTAATCCTGCCGGAAAATTACATGACACATTAAAACCGAAAGCTATTAAAGGCCTTCTAAAGTCTGAAGAGCCTAAAGACGCCGGAAGCGTGCCTGAATTATTATTCGAATACTTTGTGGTATTAGAATCATTGGTATTGATACATGGAGCAGTATATTCATAATTCCATGTGATTTCGGTACTTGCAGTTGTATTAGTATATTCAAAGAAAACGGCTAAATTTTGCTCTCCGGAATAGGTAAAAGGAGTTGATAAAACAAATTTTTTCCATCCTCCTGATGACCCAATCGCAGTTGCGGGGTTAGAATCATAAACCGATGTAGCTCCGGTTATAGCCGTAGCCCAATCCAAATTTCCACTACCCCAGGTCGTGTTTGTGGTTTCTTTCAAATAAATCTTAAAATTTGGAGTTCCGGCCATTGTTCCTGTAGCAGTCATCCTTTTAAAATAGACAGTATCCAGAACCTGACCTGCAATTCCCGTTAATTGAGAACGAGGATAGATTACCGCAATACGATTCGCGGAATTCGCGCCAGCCACACTGTACATGGGGCCATACATGTTAGATCCGAAATTGGAACTATAACACGATGTTATTTCCCATGTTTGTCCATAGGACAAACAACTGACAAACAGCATCAGCAATAATGTAATTTTTCTCATAAATAAAGTATAAATTGATTAATAAAACACTACCTGATAAAACTCGTTGAGTGCAATTAAATGATTGATTTGATACCTTCAACCTGACCGTTAAAGCTAAATTTATTGGTAAATTGGGCCAAAGTTAAGGCCGCGAAAAAAACCTTTGAAGGTGACGTTTCACATTTTGTCTTTGTAGATTATAACTCTAAGATGATAAAAACTATCACTGCAATAGCTAAAAACAACCTTGTTTCACGATATCAAATTTTGAAAATTGAACCTCTACTCTTATAAGGATTTTCGAGTTACTCCTAACACGCGTGTATATTTTTGGAAGCTTTATTTCTTTCCTTGTTATTACTGATACTGATAAAAATCATAAAAGAATGACCAAAAGAATTTTGGATTTTGCCATTTTGATTAAGATAAAACTAGCACTAAAAAACACAAGAGCCGCTACACTAAAGTGTAGATTTTTAGTCAAGAATTAAATTCTACCCTTTTGTGTAGTATTTGAATTTATAATTTATCATCCGTTTATGTGTAATTAAATGATTTGTTTTGATATCATTAATTGGTCTATTTGTTGATGAATCGGATTAAATTCAAATGTGGATAGAGAATTTCATAGCAAGTAAGCAGGAGACTTATGCGTACTGATAATGAGCAGAAAAAGAACATCTGATGTCAAGAAAAATATCAGAAAACGCAAAACTAAAAAGCGAGGCAGTAAAATTTGTTTTGTCAAATAACTTATAAATGAAGGGACTTTTGTCTGATAGACGGTTTTAGAATACTATTAATGTGATTTGACATATTGGATATTTGATGCCAAAATTGACATTATTTGTGCTATTAAAAGTTAGGTAATTTCTGTTTATAAACAAAAAATCCCGGCTACAAATGCAGCCGGGATTCTTTTTAAAAGTTATATCAAATTATTGTTTGATTACTTTAATTGTCTTAACCTGATTGTCTACAGCAACTTTCACTAAGTAAGTCCCTCCAGCCAGGCTTGACATATCAACAGAAGCGTCTGTAGCTCCAATTGTTTTTGTAAGTACTTGCTGCCCCAGTAAATTGAAGACAGACGCATTAGAAATTTCTTGTGTGTATGACAAGTTCAATACGTCTACAACAGGGTTTGGATAAGCTCTGAAATTAGCATCACCGAATGTAGGAGTACTTAATGACGCATCATAAGCAGCAATTCTAAATTCACCTGTATTCGATAAAGCTGTACCATATCTCCAAACTCCTACATACAATGTTGCTCCCGGTGTTTGGTTTGTCAAGGTTAGCATTGAGAAGTTATCATCTCCTGAATCATCATCACAAGCGATTTCAGTTAATGAAGCACAAGTTCCTGAAAATACACTTAAAATGCTATCCGCCAATGTAGATCCCACTTTAGATTTTGTTTCAATAGTCAAACGTCCGGAAGCAGGAACGACTACAGAATACCACGCATCTTCAGTACGGTTTGGCTGACACGCATATGATAAACCTGTTACAGTTATTGCCCCTGTCAGGGTTCCTACTATCGATCCGGTATTAAAATCACCTGAAGGTGTCAATACGGTAGCATTTACACAATTATCATTAATAGGCGGCGCCGAAGGTGTCAAAACGCATAATGTAAATGCAGATGATCCTATTGGAAGAGCCGAACTTGTGAAAACTCTTGCATAATAAACCGTCCCAACCGTTAAGTTTGCAAAATTCAATATATTTCCTTCAGCGCAAGAGTCTGTTACTTCTACAAGAGATCCCGGAGTACCCGTATACAATACTCCTGCCATTGCAACACCTGATGCTGTTCCGGTAAATGTAAATCTGGCACGAACATCTGTTGCTGTAAATGTATACCAAACATCATCATTAAATCCTGCAGCACTACAAGTTGGTGCCGTTGTTGCTGATAAAGTGGCTCCGATAGTTGTACCCGGAGTTGTAGCTATACAGGCTAATGCCGGATTAACTGTCAGGTTAACAGCACCATCAGGCTCATCATTGGAAGGTATTGGAGATGCAGCAGAACTGCCAATGCAAACATCAAAAGTTGTTGAAGCATCAGTTGCTATTCCATTGCTGAAAATTCTAACATAATAAATTGCACCAGGAGTCAAACCTGTATAGGTAGAAGTATTAGGATCACTAACATTCAAACTTATCAAACCGTCACAGGTTCCAGACATAAGTTCATGTACTATATCGGTCTGATTTCCTGCAACATTTGAAAGAGCAATTGTATGCGAGCCTGTAGTAGCCACGAAAGAATACCATACGTCATCGTTTGGTGTTCCTGTCCCATTATCCGGCACACCAGAATCTGTAGCAGACTGTAAAGTTCCCGAAGTTTTCACCCCACAAGCCAAATCTGCGTTTACGGTCAAGGCAATAGCGTCACTACAGTTATCGTTTGCCGGCGGGTCAGGCAATGTTCCTATACAAATATCAAATGTTGCGGTATTTGACAGCGATGCAGCGACAAAGCTGAATACTCTAACATAATAAGTAGTTCCTGGAACCAAACCTGTTGCAGTACTCGTATAAATATCGCTTACATATCTACTAATCAAACCTCCTCCACAGGTTCCTTCCAACACTTCATGCACAAGGTACGCTGGAACTCCGGCAACATTAGAAATAGCGATTCTATGAGATGTAGCCGTTGCCACAAATTTATACCAAACATCATCATCCGGAACACCTGCCCCATTATCACCTTCATTGGAATTTGTAGCTGATTGTATAGTACCTGAAGTTTTTACACCACAAGCCAAGTCCGCATTTACAGTTAAAGTAACCGCGTCAGGACAATCATCATTTGCCGGTGGTCCGGGAGGTATGCCAACGCAAACATCAAATGTTGTTGAGGATGTTGTTGACACTCCATAACCAAAAATCCTTAAATAATAGGTCTGTCCAACAACCAAACCAGCCACCACGCTCATATTAGGATCACTAACGTTTAGGCTTGTCAACGCTTCTCCGCAAGTTCCGCTAAGTAGCTCGTGTACTAAATCTACAGGAGAGCCTGCTATGTTAGAAAGTGTAAATGAATGTTTAGTTGATGTGGCAACAAATTTGAACCAAACGTCATCATCCGGAGTTCCCACTCCATTGACAGGTACAGGAGACGCTGTAGAAGACTGTAATGTTCCTGAGGTTTTAACAGCGCATGCCATATCAGGATTTACAGTTAACGTTATAGCCCCAACACATTCATCGTTTGCCGGCGGATCCGGGAGGGTTCCAACACACACATCAAAAGTAGTATCCGCACTAGTGTTGGCTCCATAACTGAATACCCTTACATAATAGGTATTACCTATCACTAATCCTGTCGGGTTACTTGTATTAGGATCACTAACTAATACGCTGGTCAAACCATCGCAGGTTCCGCTCATTATCTCATGTACTAAATTTATTGGTGTACCAAGCACGTTTGATATTACGACTTTGTGCGTTGTTGCCGTAGCCACAAAAGAATACCAAACATCGTCGTCCGGAGTTCCTGTTCCATTGTCTAGTACCGGTGAAGCCGTTGCAGCCAGCAATGTTCCTGTAGTTTTAACCCCACAAGCGTAATCTGAGTTTACTGTAAGGACAATGGCTCCTGAACAATTATCATTTGCCGGTGAAGGAGGAAGAGTCCCAATACAAATATCAAAAGTTGTAGTATTTGTCAGAGCAGCAACTGCAAAACTGAAAACCCTGATATAGTAAGTGTTCCCAATTGTCAGACCAGTTGCCGTACTTGTGTTTGAATCACTAATAAACATACTTGTCAATGTTCCGCAAGCTCCACTCATTACCTCATGAACCACATCGTTTGGAGAACCTGCCACACCTGAAATCACAATTCTGTGAGAAGTAGAAGTAGCCACAAAGGAGTACCAGACATCATCGTCAGGAACACCTGCACCGGTGTCAGCAACTCCTGAATCAGTTGCCCCAACCAATGTGCCGGAAGTTTTAACCGTACATGCCAAATCTTCATTTATTGCTAAGGCAACGGCATTAGCACAATTGTCATTTGCCGGCGGAGTAGCCCGGGTCTTAAATGAAACCGTCCTCCATGGACTTGGCCCATCTGAGCACATTGTCCTTATATGGAAATAATATACAGTTAGCGGATTTAAGTCAAATGGGGAAAATGAAGTTGCTGTTGTAAGAGTTCCCGCAACTGTTGGATCTGTGCTTACGTTATCCAGAACATACTCAAATGAAGTATCAGCCGCCCAGGTAATGTTGGCACCTGTTGAAGAATAGGATGATACGTTAAGGGCAATAGGAGCCGAACAGGCAATTGATTTAATTGTAGGTGAGCTGAAACAGAAGCCAAAATTCCAATCGGGACCCGCTAAGTTATCGTTATAATAGATCCGATATTTGAATCCGGCCAATTGGGTTGGAGTAAATGCCGCAATGCTTAATGTTTCAGAAGTGAGGTTTGTTTTAGGAATAGTACAAAAATTTTCGACGATAACCGTACCTGTATAATTCCTAGTAATATTTGCACCCCATGGCACCCATGCTGCAGTGTCTGCATTCCAGTATTCAAATCTCAAAACATCGTCAGCTGCATAATGGTAACCATATTGAACTGTAATTTCAATGGCTTTCTCACCAGCTGTGAAAGCAGGGGTCAAATCAATAACGGATGACTCTGCAGCAATACTATCATCATTGCCACCACCTGAATCGTTATCATCAAATGCAAAATTTGCGGTTGTCCTTGGATCAGATTCGAAAGCAACTGCACTCGAATTGTAGGTGCCCGTTATTGTCCAGGCCGGGTTTGGCCAGTTCGCTGATTGGTTCAGCGTTTGGGAATTGACTTGCCAGCTAAACAGGACAAGCAATGCGTAAATTTTATTCATGTTATTTTTTTTAGTTAAACAGCAATTTTAAAAATTGCATTTAACGAAGTATTTAAAAAATAACTGCTAAAATTTGTAAAATTTACATCATTTAAATTATTTTAAGATAAATGTATTCTCTAATAATTAAAAAAAACGATCCATAAGAACTGCTTCGTAAATATTTATAAAACAAAAAATCCCGGCTACAAATGCAGCCGGGATCCTTTTTAAAAGTTATATCAAATTATTGTTTGATTACTTTAATTGTCTTAACCTGATTGTCTACAGCAACTTTCACTAAGTAAGTCCCTCCAGCCAGGCTTGACATATCAACAGAAGCGTCTGTAGCTCCAATTGTTTTTGTAAGTACTTGCTGCCCCAGTAAATTGAAGACAGACACATTAGAAATTTCTTGTGTGTATGACAAGTTCAATACGTCTACAACAGGGTTTGGATAAGCTCTGAAGTTATTATCTTCAAATGTAGGAGCACTTAAAGATGCGTCATAAGCAGCAATTCTAAATTCACCTGTATTTGCAGCAGCAGTTCCATATCTCCAAACCCCTACATACAATGTTGCTCCAGGCGTTTGGTTCGTCAAAGTTAACAGAGGGAAAAGACCATCTCCATCATCATCATTACAACCCACTTCGGTTAATGAAGTACAAGTTCCAGAAAACGCACTTAAAACAGCATCCGTCAATGTAGATCCGGTTTGAGCTTTCACTTCTAAAGTCAAACGTCCAGAAGCCGGAACAACTACAGAATACCATACATCTTCAGCACGGTTTGGCTGACAGGCATATGTTAGTCCGGTTACAGTTGTTGCACCAGATACAGTTCCCACAATAGCTCCGGTATTAAAATCACCTGAAGGTGTCAATGCGATAGCATTTGCACAATTATCGTTAACAGGCGCTACCGGTGGTGTTGAAACACACAAAGTAAATGCTGTTGACACAGTAGGAAGAGCAGAATTTGTAAAAACTCTTGCATAATATACTGTTCCAGGTGTCAAGTTTGCAAAATTCAATGTATTTCCTTCAGCACAACTTCCTGCTACTTCTACAAGAGATCCCGGAGTACCTGTATACAATACTCCAACCATTGTAACACCTGTTGCCGTTCCGGTAAATGTAAATCTAGCGCGGTCAACTGTTGGCGTAAATGTATACCATACATCATCATTAAATCCAGTAGCACTACAAGCTGGTGCAGGCTCTGCAGATTGAGTTGCACCAATAGTTGTTCCTGTAGTTGTAGCTGTACAGGTTAAAGCCGGATTAACTGTTAAGTTAACAGCACCGCTAGCCTCATTATTAGCCGGTACAGCAGGCGCTGCAGAACTACCAATACAAACATCAAAAGTAGTAGAAGCGTCAGTTGCCGTTCCGTAGCTGAAAATTCTAACATAATAAGTTGCTCCAGGAGTTAAACCTGTATAAGTAGAAGTGTTAGGGTCACTAACATTCAAACTTACTAAACCGTTACAAGTTCCAGTCATAAGTTCATGTACCATATCGGTCGGAGTTCCTGCAACATTTGAAAGAGCAATTGTATGTGAACCTGTAGTAGCTACGAAAGTATACCATACGTCATCATTTGGAGTTCCAGCTCCATTATCCGGCACGCCAGAATCTGTAGCAGATTGTAAAGTTCCAGAAGTTTTCACTCCACAAGCTAAATCAGCATTTACTGTCAGAGCGATAGCACCACTACAATTATCATTTGCAGGCGGGCCAGGCAATGTTCCTACACAAATATCAAATGTCGTATTATTTGTAATTGCAGCAGCAGCAACACTGAATACTCTAACATAATAAGTATTTCCAGGAACCAAACCTGTTACAGTACTTGTATTAGGATCACTAACGATTAAAGAAATCAAACCTCCACCGCAAGTTCCATCTAATATTTCATGTACTAAATCTGTTGGAGTTCCTGCAACATTAGAAATAGTAATTCTATGTGAAGTAGCCGTTGCTACGAATGTATACCAAACATCGTCATCCGGAATACCAGCTCCGTTATCGCCTTCACCAGAATTTGTAGCTGATTGTAAAGTACCAGAAGTTTTTACTGCACAATTCAAATTAGGGTTTACTGTTAAAGCTATAGCATTAGGGCAATCGTCATTTGCCGGAGGTGGAGGGAATGTACCTACACAAACATCAAATGATGTTGTAGCTCCAGTTGCAGCAGCGTAACTAAAAATTCTTACATAATATGTATTTCCTGGTACCAGGTTAGTCAAATTACTTGTATCCGGATCACTAATATTCAAGCTGATCAGACCTCCGCCACAATTTCCTTCCAATACTTCATGTACTAAATCTGTAGGAGTTCCGGTAACGCCAGTAAGCGTAATTCTATGAGAAGTAGCTGTTGCTACAAATTTATACCAAACATCATCATTTGGAGTTCCAGCTCCATTATCCGGCTCACCGGAGTCTGTAGCCCCCAATAATGTTCCCGTTGTTTTCACTGCACATAAGAAATTTGGATTTACTGTTAAAGTAATCGCATTAATACAGTCGTCATTTGCAGGTGGATTAGGAAGCGTCTTGAAGCTTCTTGTAGTCCATGTACTAAATTCTGAACCGCAATTATTTCTAACATGGAAATAATACGTTGTGTTTCCAGCTAAAGAAGAAGCAGTATAAGGCGCAGCAGCAATCTGAGTTCCTGCACCTGTAGGGTTTGTAGCTACTTCATCAAGAACATATTCATATCCTGCAGAACCGGCAACAGCATCCCATGAGATAGTTGCGCCAGCGTTTGTTATTCCTGCAAAGGATACAGTTGTAGGTGCTTCACAAGTAGGAATAGCCTCAACTAAGAAATTGTCAACATAAAAGTTATAATCCGGGGTATCGTCAACAGGTCCATCAGTAGCGTAGAATGCAAATTTAGTATTTGCACTTACGTAAGCTGGAAGGTTTACAGAATATAAAGCTCTTTCATTCGTTGGAGAGTTTGTAGAATCCCATGTATGTATAATTGTCCATGTAACACCATTATCCTGTGATGCCAGGAAAACAACCTTGTCATCATTCACAATCTGAGCCGGACCTGAACCCGTAAAAGCTGTTACTCCAACATCAAATCTAACTCTGTAATTCCCCGCACTCATATCAATAGTAGGTGAAATTAACCAACCTTTTCTATTAAGGCTGTATAAGTTAACTCGAGCTGCACCTACAGTTCCATCATTCAGGAATCCATCTGCAACCCAGATACCAGCACCTGTACCAGACGGTCCGGTAGTTTCATCTCCTGCACCAGCTGTTGTCCAACATGCCGGTGGGAAAAGCGCGCCATTAAAATCCTGAAGGAAACTAGGTATGTATGTAGCACAAGCCGTTGTAAAAGTAGTCTGAACCCAAATACTCTTGTCGGTAGTACCACAATTTGATCTTACCCAAACATAGTGTTGTGTTGCTGAAGGTAATCCTGAAAAAGTTTTTGTTGTAACACCAGCACCAACAGAACCTGTTGGAGTTGCAGATGGAAGCGGTGCTGTAGCAGAAGTACTTAAATAGTATTCATAGCCTTCTGAAGGCACAACCGCAGGAGCTGTCCAGTTAATTGTCGCACCTGTTGATGTAACATTTGCCGAAGCTAATCCTGTTGGGGCATTACATGATACATTATAGTCAAAAGCAATTAAAGGCCTTCTGTATTCTGAAGTCCCTAAAGTCGTTGGCATCGTACCAGAAGTATTATTTGAATACTTCGTGGTATTAGAATCGCTGGTATTAATACATGGACTATTATATTCATAATTCCATGTAATTGCAGTACTCGCAGTTGAATTAGTGTATTCAAAGAAAACAGCTAAATTTTGCGTTCCAGAGTAAGTAAAAGTGTTTGAAAAAGGAAAACTTTTCCATCCTGCTGATGACCCAACCACAGTTGCCGGGTTAGAATCATAAACCAATGTCGCTCCGGTTGTAGCCGTTGCCCAATCCAAACCGCCAGTACCCCAGGTTGTACTTGTAGTTTCTTTCAAATAAATCCTAAAATTTGGAGTTCCGGCCATTGTTCCAGTAGCAGTCGCCCTTTTGAAATAGACAGCATTTAGAACCTGACCTGCCATTCCCGTTAATTGAGAAGAAGGATAGATCACCGCAGTACGGTTCGTGGCATTCGCCCCAGCCACGCTGTACATGGGCCCGTATGTACTGGACCCAAGATCAGAACATGATGCTACTGTCCACAATTGCCCATAGGACAAATAACTGACAAACAACATCAGCAATAACGTAATTTTTTTCATAAAAAAGTATAAATTGATTAACAGACTGCTAAAATAACAATTTTAAAAGATTAAAAAGTTAAAATTGAAGGGGTGAACAAAAAAAATAACCATTATAAACAATAAGATTAAACTTATATTATGCAAAAAAGCCTGCATTAATGCAGGCTTTAGAATTTTTACGTGATAACTATACTTTTTTTATATTATAGTTAAAATATTCAATACAAACTATTCTTTTATGCTCTCAACGGCTACCATTTCATTAGTATCAGCCTTATAATCCACTCCTTCAATATCAAATCCGAACAGATTATAAAAGTCTTTTCTGTAACCTTCCAAATCTCCAATTTCTGAAAGATTTTCTGTAGTGGCTTTTTCCCATAACGCTGCTACTTTTCCCTGAACATCATCACGCATTTCCCAATCATCAATTCTGATTCTTCCTTTCTCATCGGTTGGGACTTCACCTCCTGTATACAAGCGCTGTTGGTATAACCTTTGAATCTGCTCAATAGTTCCTTCGTGAATACCTTCTTCTTTCATTACTTTATAAAGCAGGGAAATGTATAAAGGAATAACAGGAATTGCAGAACTTGCCTGGGTTACCAAGGCTTTATTCACAGAAACATAGGCTTTTCCTCCAATATCTTTCAGACTATCTGTAATTGAAAATGCAGTAGCTTCCAAATGGTCTTTTGCACGACCAATAGTTCCTTTACGGTATACCGGTTCTGTTAATGACGGCCCTATATAAGAATAAGCTATTGTCATTGCTCCCGGAGCCAAAACACCGGCTTTTTTCATCGCTTCCATCCACATTGCCCAATCTTCACCTCCCATTACGGCAACTGTATTTTCTATATCATCTTCCTTACTTGGTTCGATTGAAATTTCTGAAACTTTTCCTGTGTGGAAATCTACCGTTTTATTGGAAAAAGTATCTCCTATAGGCTTTAAAACAGAACGGTGTGTAATTCCTGTAACCGGATTAGTTCTTACCGGAGAAGCCAGACTGTAGATTACCAAATCTACCTGTCCCAAATCTTTTTTAATAAGTTCTATTGTCTGGTCTTTAACTTCGTTAGAGAAAGCGTCGCCGTTAATACTTTTAGCGTACAGACCTGCTTTGTGTGCCTCAGCTTCAAAAGCTGCCGAATTGTACCAGCCTGGTGAAGCCGTTTTTCCTTCCATTGGCGGCTTTTCAAAAAATACTCCAATAGTAGCGGCATCAGAACCAAAAGCACTCGTAATTCTGGAAGCCAGACCGAATCCTGTAGAAGCACCGATTACCAATACTTTTTTGGCACCATCGATTTTTCCTTTTGATTTTACGTATTCAATTTGATTTTTAACGCTTTGCTCTGCCCCTTTTGGATGGGCTGTTAAGCAAATAAATCCTCGCATTCTTGGTTCTATAATCATAAAACAGTATTTATATAGTCAATAAATTATAATGTTAGTGTTCCTAAGCAAATATACCTCGTTTTTTTAGTTCAGCAAGGCCTTGGCGTGATTTATAGCCGAATCGGATATGTCTTTTCCTGACAGCATCTGCGCAATTTCAATGACTCTTTCGTCGGCTGAAAGCAATTTGAGTTCGGATAGTGTCTGGTCGCCCACTACCGATTTGAATACTTTAAAATGGGTATTTCCTTTGGCCGCAATTTGGGGCAAATGTGTGATGGCAAATACCTGCATTGTTTTGCTCATTTCTTTCATAATTTCACCCATCTTATGGGCAATTTCTCCGGAAACCCCGGTATCAATTTCATCAAAAATAATAGTTGGGAGTTTTTGATATTGTGCCAGTATTGATTTCACGGCAAGCATAATTCTTGACATCTCTCCTCCTGATGCTGTTTTTTTTAGCAGTCCGAAATCCGAGCCTTTATTGGCGGCAAATAAAAATTGCAAATCGTCTTTTCCGTTAGCATGATAGCTATCAGACAGCGTTAATTCTATTTTGAACCGGACATTTGGCATTCCGAGCAATTCCAAAATTGCAACCAACTTTTCTATCAGCACCGGAATTGCATTTTGTCTTTTCTCACTGATTGTAGCAGCTATAGTATCCAAACCAGATTCGCTTTCTGCTATTTCTTTTTCGGCCTGCCCGATTTCCTGTTGCAGACTGTCAACCGAAATTACCTTTTTATCAAGGTCTTCCTGTATCAGTAACAGTTCGTCAACGGTTTTGACCTGGTGTTTTTGCTGTAAATTATAGATGGTCTGTAATTTTTGATTAACCAACTCCAGCTGTTCCGGGTCGCTCATCAAAGATTCTGCTTTCTGACTCAGTTCAGAAATAATATCATCAAGTTCAATTGATGCGCTTGTTATTCTTTCAAACAACGAATTGTAATCTGCGGAAAAAGAAGCTATTTTTTGAAGCGACGCCTTAATTTCTTTAAGATTGTGAAGTACGCCAAATTGTTCTTCTTCGGCAATTGAAACAGCGCGGTCCAGATTCTCTTTAATCAACTCAACGTTGTTCAATTGTTCAAAAACACTTTCCAATTCTTCCTGTTCGCCTGATTTCAGTTTAGCCGCAAGCAATTCTTCTAAAAGGAACGAGTTATAATCCTGTTCTTTTGAAGCTTCCTGAAGCCTGGATTGCAATGCCGTGAGATTGGTCTTCAGGCTACGGTATTTTTTTAAGAGGGATTTATATGCTGCAATTTCGGAAGTGTTTCCCGCCATCGAATCAATAATATCAAACTGGAAATTTTCTTCAGAAAGCTCCTGAGTCTGGTGTTGCGAATGGATGTCTATCAAATACTCACCCAGTTCCTGAAGTTCCTGTAGATTAACGGGACTGTCATTGACAAAAGCCCTTGATTTTCCTGAAGAAAGGATTTCTCTTCTGATGATGGTCTCTTTTTCAAAATCTAAATCATTGGCTTCAAAAAAGGACTCCAGATTGTAGCGCGCTATATCAAATTGTGCTTCAATAACACATTTTTCTTCTTTGTTTTTTAGCGAACTTAAGTCTGCTCTTTTGCCCAAAACCAACCCTAAAGCTCCAAGGAGAATCGATTTTCCCGCTCCGGTTTCTCCTGTTATTATTGAAAAATTCTCTGAAAAATCAATATCGAGTTTTTCAATCAGTGCGAAATTCTTTATGGATAATGACGTCAGCAAAGCCTTTACGTTTAAAGATAGTGATTATTTACGAGCTGCTTTGAGGCAAGCGCTTCGTATAAAACAAATGGATTCTTATGATTAAAATCTGATTTTACCCCATTTACTGGAATTCAATGGAGAAATCCTGTTTAGATTTTCTACCAAATCCGCAATCGCAATAGAAGGTCCTCCTGTGTAAATCGAAACGATTTCATCTGATTTGGCATCAAAAAAGACACGTGTTAGCAATGCGTTTGGGCGAATATCATATATCTGAGCCAAAGTCTTGACCGAGTTTTTGATGTTTTCCTTTCCTCTTTTCAAATCTTCACTCATCAAATCAATCCCTGTTGAATGGTATTGGTAAAGGGCTTCTCTGAAAGGAGCAAAAGTATTTGACATCAGGTCTGTAATCAGGAAATATCTTGAAACGTTTCCGTCTGCCTGATTCCATCCTTTTGAGCCTCCTTGCTGTGCCAGGATTGCCACGTTTTGAGCCAATTCATAGTATTGGGTTCCTCCTTTTGGTGAAAAGGTGTCGGCATCCAATCCCATAATGATATAGCTGTAGAACGCCATAACAGATACCAGGTTTGAATCGTAGCTGTTTGGGTTGAAAATCAGGTTTTCAAATTCAACATACCTGAAATTGAAGTCTTTATCGTTAAAATTAAAAACCGGCGAGGCATACATTGAGTTATACCCCGGACGCGAAGACTGTACCTGAATGGAAGCCGAAAACTGGTCAGAATTGTATCCTGAAACATTGATAAACATTGACGATTCAATTCTTTCATTCTCTGCAAACGTCTGATTGGTCCAACGGGTCTTATTCACAAATTCATTTAGTGAACGTTCCAGCGTCTTAAAAATCTGCGTATTAGCATTCGTGATTCGGTCATAGTTTATTTTTACGGTACATCTCAATTCCTGAGCCTGAACAGAACCTGCAACGAATAACAAAAACAATAATATCTTACGCATAAAAATGTTGTATTACTTTATTTAAAATATCTTCGGCCACGGCTTCTTTTGTTTTTAAAGGCATGGGCTCAATTTCAAAATTCCTGTCGATAAAGGTAATTTTATTTGTCGGTTTTCCAAAACCGGCACCTTCATCCTGCAATGAATTGAGAACTATCAAATCTAGGTTTTTTTTCTGGATTTTCAATTTTGCGTTTTCAATTTCATTTTCTGTCTCTAATGCAAATCCTATCAGAAATTGTTTTTGTTTCACTTTTCCTAAAGAAGCCAGAATATCCTGCGTTTTTTCCAATTCGATGGTAAAGGCATCTTCCGTTTTCTTTATTTTTTGTGTGGCCGGAAACTTTGGCCTGTAATCTGCCACAGCTGCAGCAGAAATTGCCACATCAACATCGCCAAAATAACGGTGGGCTGCCTCATACATTTCCTGTGCAGAGGTTACATTCACCAGAGTAATCCCTGAACTTTTAGGCTTTAAATGCGTTGGTCCGGAAATCAGAATCACTTCGGCTCCTAATCCGGCAGCATGCTCAGCAATGTCAAACCCCATTTTGCCTGAGGAATGATTTCCTATAAAACGCACAGGGTCTATCGCTTCGTATGTGGGTCCGGCTGTAACCAGTATTTTTTTTCCTTTTAGCGGCAATTTGCTTTCTAAATCGGCCTCAAGAAAGGCTATAATGTTTTCAGGCTCAGCCATTCTTCCTTCTCCGGAAAGTCCGCTTGCCAATTCTCCCGATTCGGCCGGAATCATGATATTGCCAAATTGCCTGAGTAATTTAAAACTGGCTAAGGTTGATGGGTGTTTATACATGTCCAAATCCATTGCAGGAGCAAAATAAACCGGACATTTGGCAGAAAGGTAGGTTGCTATCAAAAGATTGTCACAGGAGCCATTTGCCATTTTAGACAATGTGTTTGCTGTAGCGGGAGCCACCAACATCAAATCAGCCCAAAGACCTAATTCGACATGGTTGTTCCAAACCGCATCTTCGTCATCATTATAAAAAGTGGAATGTACCGGATTTTTTGAAAGCGTGGAAAGTGTGAGCGGTGTCACAAAATCCTTAGAAGCAGGCGTCATGACCACCTGGACATCGGCACCTGCTTTTATGAATAATCTTACTAGTGAGGCTGTTTTATATGCGGCAATTCCACCGGAAACTCCCAGCACTATTTTTTTACCACTTAAAACAGACATAGTAATTATTTAGTAGTATCTCTGTGATAGATTTTACCGTCAAGCCATTCCTGCACAGCCAGTGCATGCGGTTTTGGCAATTTTTCGTAGAATTTTGAAACTTCGATTTGCTCTTTGTTTTCAAAAATTTCTTCCAAGCTGTCATTATAGGTAGCAAACTCTTCCAATTTCTCTGTCAATTCTTTCTTAATTTCAGAGTTGATCTGGTTTGCTCTTTTAGCCATAATCGTAATCGCTTCATACACGTTACCTGTCGGTTCCTCAATCATCGTCTTATTGTAAGTAACTGTGTTTACAGGAGCATTAGTCTTTTTTAAATCCATGACTTTTATTTAATTAGAAAATTGTTGTAATTCTTTCTCGATTCGTGCCAATTTATCATCAGCATCTTTTTTATATTGTGTTGATGCATTGAATTTCATAAGCATTGCATAGGATGCTTTCGCCAGATTCAATCTTTCTTTCTTTTTGCTTTCTACACTATTGATTGCCAAAATATAGGCCGAATCAAACCTGTAGTACAAAGCGTCTTCTTTGAATGGCGTTCCCGGATAATCAGCAATAAAATTATCCAAAGCTTTTATGGCTGCTGAATAATCTCTTGTATAGCCTCCTATCGTGTGGTATTGTTTTGCATTCTCAAACGCCTTTTTTTCCAGCTTTTCACGCAACGCTTTTACAATTTCGTTTGCTTTTGGCAGGTATTCAGAATTTGGATAATTATTAATAAATGCCTGCAGCTTGTCAATAGCCTTGTCTGTATCGCCCTGGTCCAATGAATATCTTGGTGACAGTCTCGAATAGCTTTCAGCACTCAAATAGGCCGCTTCTTCTGCTTTTTCACTCTTTGGATAGCTGGAAGTAAAGCTTTCAAACTGATAGGCTGCAAGATAGTGCTGTTTTGTCTTATAATACGATTGCCCAAACATATAGAACATCTTTTCTGCAGCCGGCTTACCTCTGTATGATGGTGCTATCTGCTCAAAAAGGCGTATTGCTTTTGTATATTTTCCAGCGTCATACATTTTTGAAGCGATGTCATATTTTACAGCGATATCCTCTGATTTCAAAGCTTTTTGGTAAGGACTGCATGAAGCAAAAGCAACCGCAATTATAAGTAAGCAAAATATTCTATTCATTTTCAAGATTGTATTTACTGATTTCAAGCCGTTTGAGGTTTCTTAAAAATCAACCGCAAATTTAGTTATTAATTATAGATTAAAAAAACATTTTTTCAAGCCCCTTGAAAGAGTTAAAAATAAAAAAGATGCCAAATAAATTATGACACCTTTCTAACGATTAAATTCCGTATTTATTTTCCGGTTGTGATTGGACTTGTGAAGTTCTTCATTTCATTGTCGAACAAATAAAGCCCTCCCTTATCATCACCAATCAGATTGATTTTATCTAAAATGTAACGTGCATTTGCTTCTTCTTCAATTTGCTCTGCCACATACCATTGTAAAAAGTTATGGGTGGCATAATCTCTTTCATCCAGTGCTATGCCTACAAGGTCGTTGATACTTTCAGAAACTTTGATTTCGTGTTCCAATAACTGCTTGAAAAGAACCTTATAGCTTGACAAATCAAGTACCGGCTCTACTATGGCAGATATTTTAGCCTGTCCACCTCTTTGGTTGATATATTTTACCAATTTCAGCATGTGCATTCTTTCCTCTTCGGACTGTGCAAACATGAAAGTCGATATTCCTTCAAATCCCTGAACTTCTGCCCAGGATGCCATAGCCAGATAAACTTGCGATGAGTCTCCTTCTACCTTAATCTGACGGTTTAATGCTTCTTCTATTGATTTTGATAACATAATCTGTAGGTTTTAAAATAACTAAAGTACTGTTTTCTTAACAAATTGCTCTATTCTTCCTGCTAAATCTTCGTTAACATTCACTAATGGCAAACGTACTGTATTTTCTGACAATCCCAAAACTTTAAAGATTTCTTTAACACCCGCAGGATTTCCCTGCTCGAAAATCATGTCGATAGAATCTGCAATCTGGTAGTGAAGTTCGTAAGCCTCATCTACTTTTCGCTCCAATCCTAAACGTACCATTTTAGAAAACTCTTTCGGGAATCCTTCAGCAATTACCGAGATTACCCCTGCACCTCCGGCTAAAACCATTGGAAGTGTTACCATATCATCACCCGAAATCACCAGAAAATCTTTTGGTTTGCCCTGAATCAGTTTCATTGCCTGAACAATATCACCGGCAGCTTCTTTTATCGCCACAACATTTTTAAAATCATTTGCCAAACGGATTACGGTTGACGGCAGCATATTACTTCCCGTCCTTCCCGGAACATTATACAGGATGACCGGAAGCGGTGAAGCTTCTGCAATGGCTTTGAAATGCTGATAAATACCTTCCTGGGTTGGCTTGTTATAATATGGCGAAACCGAAAGCACAGCCGTAAAGCCTGTAAAATCTCTGGTTTTTAGTTCTTCAACAACTTCTGCAGTATTATTCCCTCCTACACCCAAAACCAACGGCAATCTGCCGTTATTGGTTTCTTTTACGGTTTTAATAACCAATTCCTTTTCTTCCTTATTCATGGTTGCCGGCTCACCGGTTGTTCCTAAAACTACCATATAATCAATTCCATTATCGATTTGATAGTTTACAATTCTTTTTAGAGCCTCGACATCAACAGAAAAATCTTTTTTGAAAGGTGTGACAAGCGCTACGCCTGTTCCTATAAGTGACTGCATAATTATATTTTATTTAGTATTTTTAAATATTTGAATAATTCGAAAACAAAAACCTTGTAGTTTTCTGCATTGGTATTAATCATAAAATGGTTTAGCCTCTTGTCAATCGTTGAAAACCCTACCTTAAAATTAGCTTTTGACTTAAAAGTCGTAATCATCAAAGGTGCTTTTTCCGTATCATAATAGCTGATCAGCATATCGAACTCCTTATCGGTAAACTCTTTTACATTTTTATTGTCCAGCGTTCCTTTCCAGCTTAAATCTTTATGGCTAAAGCTCGGATAATTTACGGTCTCTTTTTTCTTAAACCGGTCTTTATATAACAATATCTGGATATTCTCTCTTTTGATTCCGTTTGCCAAAAGCTCTTCAATCAGGTTGACCTTATCTTCAAAATAGGTCTTGTCAATCAACAATCCGACCGTTGTTATCGTTTCGTCAGACGGGTTTCCCTTTACGTGCAGGGAACTATTTTTTAATGTTCTTTTTGCAGAAAAGTTCTTGAAAAAATTTAAAAACATAGTACTTTTACTTGTGATTACAAATTTAATTAAATAAGCCGTATTTCAGATGCTAAAACAAAAAAACTATAACGCTGCTCTGACACAATTTGTTTCAATTCTAACATTATTTCTGGTAATTTCCTGTGCTACCCAAAAGCCGTATGTTTCCAAAATTGAAGGCAAGCAGATTGGCATTACAAACACCAACCCGCAAACTCCTGCTATCGAGGAATTTATAAAGCCTTACCGCGAAAATATTGATAAGGACATGAATCAGATTCTTGCCTATGCCCCGGAAACAATGGACAAAAGTAAAGGTGAATGGCAAACAACTATTGGCAGCTTACAGGCAGACATAACGCTTGCAACCGCTAACAAATTATTTCTGAAGAGAGAAAACAAACCGGTAGATATCTGCCTGCTGAATCATGGCGGTATCCGAAGCATGATTTCCAAAGGAAATGTGACTACCCGCACTGCTTTTGAATTGATGCCTTTTGAAAACGAACTGGTTGTCGTGGCTTTAAAAGGCCAACAGATTGTAGAAATGGTGAATTATCTGATTTCCGAAAAAAAGCCGCACCCGCTTGCAGGTATGGAAATCGTGTTAAACAAAGATGCTTCTTCCTATAAAAACATTACGATACAGGGAAAGCCTCTGGACATCAACAAAACCTATTATGTGGCTACAAACGATTATTTATATAATGGTGGTGACAGCATGAATTTCTTCAAAAAGGGAATCATGACTTCATTAGATTACAAGCTCCGCAACGTCTGGATTGATTATTTTAAAGAAACAGACACGATTCCGGTACCGCGAAACAAAAGGATTATTGTTGAGTAATCAGAAAGCCTAAAAGACACAAAATGAAAAGAAGAGATTTTATACAGAAAACGGTAGCAGGTTCGGCTTTACTGACTGTTGGCGGATTATCATTAAGCAGTTTTAACACACTTAACAAAAAGCATATCACCATACTGCATACCAACGATGTTCACAGCCATATCGACCCGTTTCCACCAACAGACGCCAAAAATCCTAATATGGGCGGTGTTTCCAGACGGGCCAGCCTGATTGAAAGCATTCGCAGGGAAAATCCAAATGTTTTGCTTTTGGATGCCGGCGATATATTTCAGGGAACTCCTTACTTCAACTATTATGGCGGCGAATTGGAATTTAAGCTGATGAGCATGATGAAATATGACCTTGCCACTATGGGAAATCATGATTTCGACAACGGGATTGACGGTTTCTATTCGCAATTGCACAATGCAAAGTTTGATTTCGTGAGTGCCAATTATGATTTTAAAAACACTGTTCTGGATGGCATTGTGAAGCCTTATAAGATTTTTATCAAGGATGGCATCAAGATTGGTGTTTTTGGATTGGGTGTTGAATTAGACGGATTGGTAGACAAGAAGAATTATAAAGAAACAGTTTATAATGACCCGGTTTCTGTATCGCAGGAAATGACGCGAATCCTGAAAACACAGGAGAAATGCGACCTTATCATTTGCCTTTCGCATATTGGATATGCTTACAAAAACGACCCGGATAAAATTTCAGATTTAAAATTAGCCGCCGCAACAAGAGATATTGACCTGATTATTGGCGGACATACGCATACTTTTCTGGACAAGCCTACGATTGTAAAAAATCTGGACGGGATTGATACATTGGTGAATCAGGTAGGTTGCTATGGTATTAATTTGGGAAGAATCGATTTTTATTTTGATACGGATAAGAGTAAAATCCATAGCGGAAGAACTATTGTGGTTTAATCATTGGTTTTGGGCGTAGATACTTTTGAAGCAGATAGGATTTTGAACGCGGTTATACGCGGATTTGTATATTTAGAATAAGCAAGACTCAGAATCTTAGCCGCTTAGTTCTTTAGAACCTTTAAAATCGAACACGGATATACGCTGATTTCGCGGATTGACGTGGATTTGTATATTTATAAACAAGACTTAGAATCTTAGCTGCTTAGTTCCTTAGAATCTTTAAAATGGAACACGGATATACGCTGATTTAGCGGATTGACGCGGATTTGTATATTTATAAACAAGACTTAGAATCTTAGCTGCTTAGTTCCTTAGAATCTTTAAAATCGAACACGGATATGCGCTGATTTCGCGGATTGACGCGGATTTGTATATTGAGAATAAACAAGACTTAGAACCTTAGCTGCTTAGTTCCTTAGAACCTTTAAAATGGAACACGAATTGACGCGGATTAAAAAAGCCATTAAAATTTTCATTTTAATGGCTTTTTTGTTTTGTATAAGTTTGTAAAACCTATGCTTGGTTATCCTAGCATTGCGATAAAATCATCTTCTGAGATAATCGGGATATTCAGTTTATTGGCTTTTTCCAGTTTGGCAGGCCCCATATTATCGCCGGCTACCACATAGTCTGTTTTGGCAGAAATGGAGCTCCCTACTTTCCCTCCGTTATCTTCAATGGATTTCTTCAGGTCATCGCGTGAGAATTTTTCAAATACTCCCGAAACCACAAAGGTTTTTCCAGCCAGTTTATCTGTTGCATCCGGATTAAATACGGTTTTGGATTCGAGCTGAACGCCATAATCACGTAATCTCTGGATGATAATTCGGTTTTCCGGATTTTCAAAAAATTCAATGACGCTTTGCGCTATACGTTCGCCAATTTCATCTACCAAAATCAAATCCATCAGGCTGGCATTACTTAGGTTATCGATATTTTGGTAGTGTTTTGCTAATTTTTTTGCAACGGTTTCGCCTACATAGCGGATTCCTAAAGCAAACAGGACTCTTTCAAAAGGAACTTCTTTGGATTTCTCGATTCCGTTGACGAGATTTTCTGCTGATTTCTGCGCCATTCTTTCCAGAGGAATTACCTGCTCGACGGTAAGATCATACAAGTCAGCGTAATTCTGCACCAGATTGTTGTTAAATAACAAGGCTACCGTTTCTCCGCCAAGTCCTTCAATATCCATTGCCTTTCTGGAAATATAATGCTGGATTCTGCCGATAATTTGTGGTGGGCATCCGTAAAAGTTCGGGCAATAATGCTGGGCTTCGCCTTCTTTACGGATTAACTCTGTCTGACATTCCGGACAGTTTGTAATATAAACTGTTGGCAGTAAATCTAAAGAGCGTTTTGTAAAGTCTACACCTATAATTTTAGGAATAATTTCACCCCCTTTTTCTACAAAAACTTCATCACCAACACGGATGTCAAGTTTTTCAATCTGGTCTGCATTATGCAGAGAAGCTCGTTTTACAATGGTTCCCGCCAATTGTACCGGCTCGAGATTAGCAACCGGCGTAATCGCTCCGGTACGTCCTACCTGATAGGAAATAGAATTCAGCCGTGTAGAAACCTGTTCTGCCTTAAATTTATAAGCAATCGCCCAACGCGGTGATTTGGAAGTATAGCCTAATTCTTCCTGATAATGCAGGTTATTTACTTTTACAACTACGCCATCGGTTTCATAAGGCAATTCATGACGGTGAATGTTCCAGTAATCGATAAAGTCAAAAACTTCCTCAATACTTTTTACCAACCTGGCTTCTTTAGGCACTTTAAACCCAAAACTTCTGGCTTTTTCAAGGCTTTCAAAATGGGTTGAGAATTTAACATCATTACCAATAAAAGTATACAGGAGGCAATCCAACGGACGTTTTGCCACTTCAGAACTGTCCTGTAACTTCAAACTACCTGATGCAGTATTTCTTGGGTTTGAATAGGGAGTTTCACCAATCTCTATCAATTCCTGATTCATTTTGGCAAAACCTTCCAACGGCAAAATAATTTCACCGCGTATTTCAAAACTATCCGGATAATCGCCTTTTAACTGTAAAGGAACCGATTTGATTGTTTTGACGTTATTGGTCACATCATCACCTTGAAATCCGTCTCCCCGCGTTACGGCCCGTTTTAATTTTCCGTGCTCATAGGTAATTGAAATAGAAGCTCCGTCATATTTCAATTCACAGGTATATTCCAGCGGCACATCTCCTAATATTTTTTGGATTCTTTTTTCCCAATCCAAAACGTCTTCTTTTGAATAGGAGTTATCCAAAGAATACATTCGGTTTTTATGGGTAATGGTTTCAAAGTTTTTGGTAATCATCCCTCCTACACGCTGTGTCGGGGAATTTTCATCAAAAAACTCGGGGTGTTTGCTTTCAAGCTCCTGCAGCTCTTTCAGTTTTGTATCAAAATCATAATCTGAGATTGTAGGATTGTCCAAAACATAATAATTGTAATTATGCTGATTTAGTTCTTCCCGCAATGATTGGATGGTACTCTGAATATCCATAAAAAAAATTGGCTAGTTTAGTTCTGTAAACAGAGCACTAAAATAACCAATTTCCAATAAATAATACGATTTTATGACGATTGAATTATGCCGTTGACCTGCAAATACAATTGGCCGTCACTTAGGATAGCTCCTTGCTGTATCAGGTTAAAAATAGCAACGTTCCGTTCCTCTTCATATTCTTTCTGCCCTATCTTAATCTCTACCGTTTCAGTAAACATATTGTCACTCAACCACTGCAATCCTTCACGGGTCATAAAATCGACTTCCGGAATAAGCGCTTTGAGTACGATTGACTTGATTACTTTTTCCTGACAATGGAAAAGAAAGATATAGCTTTTAGAAAAATGTTCCAAATAATGGGCTCCTGTCAAAACGCCTTCCCAAATCAAATCAGAAAACACATCCAATTCCTGCTCGGCAACTTCCGGTTTTTCAGCCTTGATGACATCCCATTCCTTCTTATCGATTGACTGCGTTGCCAGAAAATTGGCAAATTCCATATGGAGCGCTTCAAACTGTTCTTTTGTTAATCTTTTGTATTTCATTATTTTGCTGTAAGCTATAGGCTTTAAGCTATAAGCTCCCACAAGCGTAATACTTACGGCTTATTGCTTAAAGCTTTTCTATAATTTAAAAAAAAATCCCGACTTTCATCGGGACTTTTATATTTCAGTATTGAAAATATTATTTTTCAGCTACGATTTCGTAAGGCAAATCAACAATAACCTCTCTGTGTAATCTTACAGTCGCATTGTATTTACCAGTACGCTTAACGATTCCAGAAGTGATGAATTTTCTGTCGATTGATTGACCTTGCTTCTCCAAAGCTTCAGCGATATCGATGTTAGTGATAGAACCGAAAAGTTTTTCACCACCAGCTTTAGCTGAAATTTTGATTTCAAGAGCTTTAAGTGCTTCAGCCAATTTCTTAGCATCTTCAACAATTTTAGCTTCTTTGTGCGCTTTTTGTCTTAGGTTTTCAGCCAATACTTTTTTCGCAGAAGGAGTTGCCATGTGAGCGAATCCTTGTGGGATTAAGTAGTTACGTCCGTATCCGTTTTTCACAGTTACGATATCATCTTTAAAACCTAAATTTTGAACGTCTTTTTTTAATATAAGTTCCATGTTGTTGTCCTTATTTGTAGAAGTTAGGTTTCATTGTGAAACCAACAACTTTGTTTTTACTATTTTAATAAATCGGCCACGTATGGCATTAAAGCTAAATGTCTTGCTCTTTTAACAGCTACAGACACTTTTCTTTGGTATTTCAATGAAGTTCCTGTTAAACGACGTGGAAGGATTTTCCCTTGCTCGTTAACGAATTTCAATAAGAAATCAGGATCTTTGTAATCAACATATTTGATACCTGATTTTTTGAAACGGCAATACTTCTTAGTTTTGTTTGTTTCAATATTTAAAGGCGTAAGATATCTGATATCTCCGTCTTTTTTTCCTTTTGCTGATTGTTCAATCGTAGACATAATAATTACGCTTTAGATGCTTTTAGTTTTTCTCTTCTTCTTTCTGCCCAAGAAATTGCATGTTTGTCAAGACTTACAGTCAAGAAACGCATTACTCTTTCGTCACGTCTGAATTCAGTTTCGAAAGCAATTAATACTTCAGGAGCTACTTTGAATTCAAACAGGTGGTAAAAGCCACTTTTTTTGTGTTGGATTTCGTAAGCCATCTTTTTTAGGCCCCAATCCTCTTTTGATACCATCTCTGCACCTCTGGAAGTAAGAAAATCTTCGAATTTGCTTACTGTTTCCTTTACCTGTACTTCAGATAAAACGGGATTCAAGATGAAAACAGTTTCATAGTGATTCATAATACAATGATTTTATTTGTTATAAAATTGGGTGCAAAAGTAACTATTTATTTTTAATGCACAAGCGAAATCCAATTATATTCGATGAATTACAAAAAAATGCGGAAAATATTGTTTTTTAATAAAAAAATTGTTCTACATTTATCGTACCCAATCTATAAATTCTGATTTATTATGAAATTGAATTGTGTTGTAGTAGATGACAGTGCCATACAGAGAATGACAGTAACCAAATTGGTTGCAAATCATCCAAACCTGAACTTGGTGGGCGATTTTTCCAATGCCATTGAAACTAAAAATTGTCTTACCAATAAAGAAGTGGACCTTATTTTTTTAGATATTGAAATGCCTGTCATTAATGGATTTGATTTGCTTGACGGATTAAAAGTAAAACCACAGATTATCTTTATTACCTCAAAAGCAGAATATGCCGTCAAAGCATTTGATTATGATGCAACAGATTACCTTCAGAAGCCTATTTCACCCCAGCGTTTCAATGCTGCGGTAAAAAGAGCCATGGACCTTTATCTGCTTCGTAAAGAAAATATTGATGAAGACAGCGAACACATTTTCATCAAGAGTAACCTGAAAAAATTAAAAATCTTTACTTCTAAAATCAAATGGATTGAAGCTTATGGCGATTATGTTAAAGTAGTCACTGAAGACGAGAACCACCTTGTATTATCGACTATGAAGTCGTTTGAAAACGATTTATCAAAAGAACGCTTTATCCGTGTTCATAAATCGTTTATCATTAATATTGACAAGGTAGACAAATTCAACAGCAAGTTTGCCGAGATTGGTGTGACCAAAATTCCTTTGAGCAGAAATAAAAAAGAGGATTTGGTGAAAGCTTTGGCTTCGGCTTAATAGAAATCAACATTTACGGCCACTTTAATCGGTCTGTATTGCGATACCGTTTCAAAACTATTCAGTATTTTCTGGATAGTTTTTTTTGTGCTTCCTAATGGCTGGTTTTGAGGAATCTTGATTAGGATGGTACGTATGTACTCATTCCTGATTCTCCCTATAGCCGGTTCTTCCGGCCCCAATACAGGCAGGTCGAGATTCTGGCTCATGACCTGGTACAACCACATGGAACCGTCTTTTAGTTTTTCAAAATCACGGTGTTTGAGTGTAATCTTGATGAGTCGGAAATAAGGCGGATATTTAAAAATATGCCGGTCATACAATTGTTCTTTGTACATTCCTGTATAATCATTGTTGGTAACCTGCTGGATTGTGTTATGGTTCGGGTTGTAGGTCTGAATAATGACCTTTCCTCTTTTTGCGGAACGCCCTGCCCTGCCCGAAACCTGTGTCATCATCTGATAACTTCTTTCAAAAGCACGAAAATCCGGATGGTACAACATATTATCAGCATTCATAATACCTACCAGGGAAACATTATCAAAGTCCAGACCTTTGGCCAGCATTTGGGTTCCTACCAAAATATCGATTTCCCGGTTCTTAAAGCTGTCCAATATTTTTTCATAGCCGTATTTGCCACGGGTAGTATCCTGGTCCATACGGGCTGTCTTTTTGTTGGGAAACAATCCGGCCAGCTCCATTTCTATCTGTTCCGTACCAAATCCTTTGGTAGTAAGGTCTACGCTTGAACAGTTATGGCAGCGGGTTGGTTTTGCCATCGCATAGCCGCAATAATGGCATCGCAATTGGTTTTTGTGCTTATGATAGGTCAAACTTACGTCACATTGCGGACACTCAGGAACGTGACCACAGGTCATACATTCCAAAACGGGTGAATAGCCACGACGGTTTTGGAACAATATTACCTGTTCGCCTAAAGCCAACGCTTCTGCCATGTATTCCAGCAGTGTATCGCTAAAATGGCCTTTCATTCTTTTCCGGAAATATTTGTCTTTAAGGTCGACCAGTTCAATTTCCGGCAGCATTACATTTCCAAAGCGTTCGGTAATTTCTACCAAACCGTATTTGCCTCCGGACGCATTAAAATACGTTTCCAGACTTGGCGTGGCAGAACCTAAAAGCACTTTGGATTTGAAATAGTTTGCCAGCACAATTGCCGCATCGCGGGCGTGGTATCTTGGTGCCGGGTCGTATTGTTTGAACGTCTGCTCGTGTTCCTCATCAATAATGACAAGTCCCAAGTCGCGAAACGGAAGAAATAATGCCGATCTTGCTCCTATTACAATCTTTGCTTTTGGAGAATTTTCCAATACTTGTTTCCATACTTCCACACGTTCGTTATTAGTGTATTTGGAATGGAATACGGCGACTTGGTTCCCAAAGTAAGCAGTCAATCGTCCGACCAATTGGGTTGTAAGCGCGATTTCCGGCAAAAGATACAATACCTGTTTTCCCGAGGCAATATAGCTTTCTATCAGCCTAATATAGATTTCGGTCTTACCACTGGAAGTTACGCCATGCAACAGGCACACTTCTTTTTCTTCAAAAGCGTTTGAAATTTCATCGAATGCTTTTTGTTGAGCTGTACTTAGTTGAAGGTTATTCTCTTTCTGGTTTTTATCAAAAGAAACGCGGTCTTCCTGTATATAATATTCTTCAAAAACAGCTTTGTCTACCAATGCCTTTACCACAGCAGATGTAGCCTGAGAATGTTCCAAAAGCTGTTTTACGGAAATAGGTTTTTGTTGAGAAGCATTGAGTTGAAAATAACTCAATAGAATTTCTTTTTGCTTTTGTGCCTTTTTATTCAGATTATCTATTAAGGCTATCAGATTCTGTTCGCCGACGTAATCTGTATGCAGACGGATATATTTAGTAAGTTTGGGTTTGTACAACTCTACTACTTCCTCCTGAACCGCCAATATTTTTTTGTCTATAAGTTTTTGGATTGTCGGAAAAACATTTTTCTTGCCTAATAAGGCTACAATATCCAATACTTTAAGAGAGCTTTGGTGTTGCAAGGCTTCATAAATAAGGAACTCATCGTCAGAAAGCTGTGTTTCGTCAACTTCGGTTTCTTTTTTCTGCGATATGATGGTTTCACTTTCTAACAGTAAAGCCGAAGGCATGGCACCACGATATACATCGCCAATAGCACACATATAATACGAAGCAATCCATTGCCAATGGGTAATCTGAATTTCGGTTACGACCGGAATTTCGTCTAAAATCTGATGGATTTCTTTGGCTTCGTATAGAGCAGGTTCATTTTGATGCAATTCTATAGCCAAAGCCGTATACACTTTGCTTTTGCCAAATGGCACTGCAATACGCATTCCTTTTTGAATGTAATTGTATTCTGCTTCCGAAACCCTATAGGTAAAAGTTTTAGATAAAGACAGAGGAAGAATGACTTCTACAAAATACATTTAAAGGCTGTTTGGTTTTTACAAAGATAAGGGTTTGCCGGAATAGTTTTATATTCAATAATTATAATCAGAACAAAACCTTAGTACATTAATTACTTAGAATCTTTAAATTGAATGCGGATTAAATCGATGACGCGGATATTCGAGGATTATAAATATGGATAAACATAACCCAGAACCTCAGTAGCTTGCCTCCCTTAGTCCTTATAAAATTAAACGCGGATTAAACCGATGACGCGGATTTCCGCTGATTTTTAATGTTAGAACGAACAAAACCCAGAACCTCAGCAACTTACGACCTTTAAAATTGAACGCGGATTAAACCGATGACACGGATTTACGTGGGTTTTCAAATCAGAATAAACATAACCCAGAACCTCAGTAGCTTAGAACCTTTAAAATTGAACGCGGATTAAACCGATGACGCGGATTTTCGCTGATTTTTAATGTTAGAATGAACAAAACTTAGGAACTCAGTAGCTTGCCTAAACCAATGACGCGGATTTACGCTGAATTTTAATATTAGTAGAATGAACAAAACTTAGAAAATCAGTACCTTAGCCACTTAGAACCTTCAAAAACTCAATTAAACAAATTCTTCCTCTTTAATCGATTAATAGCTCCATTTAATTCAAAGCCCAACAAAAGAATCATACAATTCAACCAGATATAAATCATCAGAATCAGGAGTGTTCCGATAGAGCCATAGAGTTCGTTGTATTTTGCAAAACGCACTACATAAATCCCGAAGATAAAGGAAGTCAGGATAATTAAAATGGTTGTAAAAACAGAGCCTATACTAAAAAAGGAATGGCGCCGGGTTTGTTTGGTTCCGAATTTAAAGAGTATGGAGGTTGCCGTCAGAATCATTAATCCAACGAATACAAAACGTCCGATGCTAACAAAATTGATGTTTTCAAACAAACCTTCGCTTTTCATACGCTGTATGATGTATTCGAAAACGACAATGGAGGAAACAGTTACAATTAACAGGAACGATAATATAATGGCTATACCTAAAGCCACGGCATACTGACGAAAAAAGCCACGGGTGACGGTAATATGTCTTGAAATTTCAAAACCTCCCAATATGGCATTGACACCGTTCGCCATCAAGAAGATAGAAAGCAGGAAACCCGAGGAAAGTAATCCGCGGTAACTGTTATTTAAAATATCATTGATGATTTTGTAAATAGCCTCATACGTATTGGGTGGTACGCTTTCTTCTACGAATTTCAGGAAATCGGCTTGAAATCCTTCAATGGGAATGTATGGAATCAGGTTTAGGATAAAGAGCGCAAATGGAAAAAGCGCCATGAAAAAGCTAAAAGCAATAGCACTCGCCCTATAGGAGAAGGCTCCTTTGGCAATTCCGATAAAATAGAGTTCGAGCAGGTCGTAAAGCGACAATCCCTCCAACCACGGCAGCTTGATACGCTGCGTGAGATGCATTAGCGGACGGATTACGGGAATTTTTTCGAGCTTGTCTTCTATTATCTTTGTCACCTTGTTTGTTTTAGATGGCTTTTAGGCTAAGATCCATATTATAGACTGAATGCGTCAGCGCTCCGGATGAAATGTAATTGACACCACAGTCCGCATAATTTCGGATGGTCTTTTCATTGATATTTCCCGAAGATTCCGTTTGACATTGGTCACCAATTAAAGCTACGGCTGTACGGGTCATATCGTAATCGAAATTGTCGAGCAGTATTCTGTAAACGTTATCCGATTGCAGGATTTCGCGTACTTCATCCAGGTTTCTTGCTTCGACTATTATTTTTAAATCCAGATTGTTTTGCTTTAGATAGTCGTTTGTCTTTTGGATGGCTTTGGTAATTCCTCCGGCAAAATCGATATGGTTGTCTTTTAGCATGACCATATCATATAATGCAAACCGGTGGTTTTCTCCTCCTCCTATTTTCACCGCCCACTTTTCAATAGCACGAATACCCGGTGTTGTTTTTCTGGTGTCCAGTACTTTGGTTTTGGTTCCTTCCAAAAGTCTGGCAAAGGATTGGGTTTTGGTTGCTATGGCAGACATACGCTGCATGGCGTTTAACACCAGGCGTTCTGATTTTAGTATGGATTGTGAGCTTCCGCTAACATGAAAGACAACGTCACCGTATTTTACAGGTGTTCCATCCTGAATGAATGTTTCTACTTTCAGGTCTTTATCAACATATTGGAAAATCATTTTGGCAAATTCCACTCCGGCAATAATGCCTTCATCTTTTACCAAAAGCTTGGCTTTTCCTTGTGCTGTTGCGGGAATACAGGCTAGTGAACTATGGTCGCCATCGCCTACATCTTCGCGTATTCCGTTTTCTATGATTAGTCTTAATTCGTTTTGAAACTGTGCTTCTGAAATCATCTTGCCATTTTAATTGAAGCTAAAATAATAAAATCTTTAGACTTGAATGCTGTTTGCTTTATTTAATTGCCCACAATTTACCGGGTTTTCTATTTTTTGAATTCCTGATGAGATAGGCTTATCTTTGCCGTGCAACACTTAGAAACTTAGCATCTAAAATCTTAGAAAAAAATGAACATCAAGCTTATCGCCATTGGAAAAACCGACAATAAATCGTTACAAACGCTGATTGACGATTATCAAAAACGTTTGTCTTTCTATATTAAGTTTGAGCTGGATATTATTCCGGATATCAAAAATGTAAAGAATCTTTCGGAAGCGCAGCAAAAAGAAAAGGAAGGCGAATTGATTTTATCAAAATTGGCTGCCACAGACCAGCTTGTGTTGCTAGATGAGAATGGTAAGAGTTTTTCGAGTATCGGATTTTCTGAAGAATTGCAGAAGAAGATGAACTCAGGCATCAAGACCCTGGTTTTTGTTATTGGCGGCCCTTATGGTTTTTCAGAGACTGTTTATGCTAAGGCTCAGGGAAAGATTTCGTTATCTGCTATGACGTTTTCGCACCAGATGGTTCGTTTGTTTTTTATTGAGCAGTTGTATCGAGGTTTTACTATTTTGAGGAATGAACCATACCATCATCAATAGTGGATAGTTGATAGTTTTTAGTTGATAGTTTTTAGTTGATAGTTTTTAGTGGATAGTTTTTAGTGGATAGTTGTTGGAGTGGATAGATGATAGTGGATAGATGATAGTGGATAGTGTTTAGTTGGGCTTACGGTATAAACAAATTTATTTATAGAACCAGCTTTCTCTAAAATCTTAAATCAAAAATCTTAAATCCCAAATTCTCTAAAACAAAAACTTCTTATCTAAACCCACTAATAACTAAAGCCTATCCATTATCAACTAACAACTGCTTAAACTATCAATTATCAACTGCTCGACAGAGCATAACTGTTTCTAAGGCTTCTTTTACATCGTGAACTCTTAAAATTTTTGCGCCTTTGAGTAGGGAGATTGTATTGAGGACTGTAGTTCCGTTCAGGGATTCCTGAGGTGTGGTTCCGAGGGTTTTGTATATCATGGATTTTCTGGAAATGCCTGACAAAATTGGCAATTCAAGCATCTGGAACAGTTCGAGTTTGTTCATTACTTCAAAATTCTGCTCAGTTGTTTTTGCAAAGCCAAAACCGGGATCGATTATGATGTCGTTTATGCCAAGGCTTCGGGCGTGGTTTACTTTTTCTGAAAAATAGTAAAGCATTTCTTTAATGATGTCATCATATTGCGTAAGGCTTTGCATCGTTTTTGGGTTGCCACGCATGTGCATCATGATATAAGGCACATTATATCTGGCTACGGTTTCCATCATTTTGTCATCTAATCCTCCGGCAGCAATGTCATTAATTATTGCCGCTCCATGTTCGATGGCATTTTTGGCCACTTCACTTCGAAATGTATCAACAGAGATAATAATTTCCGGGAAAACTTTTACCAACAGGTCGATTATGGGAATAAGCCTGTTTAATTCTTCCGCTTCGGAAACAAATTCGGCATTGGGTTTTGAGGAATAGGCTCCGATGTCAATAAAAGTAGCGCCTTCATCCAGCATCTGTTTTACTTTATCAATAATAGCCTGTTCGTTGTCATTTTTTCCTCCATCATAAAAAGAATCGGGAGTGATATTCAATATTCCCATTACTTTGGGAGTTGAGAGGTCGATAAGCGTTCCTTTGCAGTTCATTTGACTGGTTCTCGTCTTTATATTTTTTATTGGATTGGAAAATTGTCTGTTGTAAGGCTTTTTGCTTTTCGCCCTAAACCTTTTTTCACTATTTTTGGACAAATTTCATACAAAGATACACCAAATAATGAATAGTACTTCTCAAGAATTTGACCGCATCATTGGCATCTGCCGCTCTTTATATATCAACAAAATGCAGGATTACGGTAGTGCGTGGCGCATCTTGCGACTACCATCGCTAACCGACCAGATTTTTATTAAAGCACAGCGAATCAGAAGCCTTCAGGAAAACGACGTCCGTAAAGTAGATGAGGATGAAACGGGAGAATTTATCGGTATTATCAATTATTCTATTATGGCGCTTATCCAATTGGATTTGGGTGTGGTCGACCAGCCGGATTTGGATACGGAAAAAGCAACACAGCTTTATGATGAAAAGGTAGCTTTGACAAAAGCTTTAATGGAAGCCAAAAACCATGATTACGGCGAAGCCTGGCGTGATATGAGAGTGAGTTCCCTAACCGATTTGATTTTACAGAAATTACTGCGCGTCAAACAGATTGAGGACAACAAAGGAAAAACTATTGTTTCTGAAGGTATTGATGCCAATTATCAGGATATGATTAACTATTCTGTTTTTGCCCTGATTCTGATGGGATTTGCTAAATAACAACTCATTAACAAATTAGATATAGCATTAGCTTTATTTTTGAGAAAACTTAAACTCATGGAAAACTTAAAAAAATACCTGCCCTGGACCATCCGTATCCTGATTTCTTTCTTATTTCTAATTTCGGCCGTAGCTAAATTATACCCGTCCCCTTATTTTGCTATTTCTACATTTGAAGTAAAACAGCTCTATCCGATGGGATTTTCAGAAGATTTTTCTGTTTTCTTTTCCAGAATACTAATTGGAATTGAGTTGGCATTGGGGCTTTTACTGCTTCAGCCGCATTATTTAAAGAAATGGGTGATTCCGGCTACGATATTGATGCTTGTCGTATTTACAACGCACTTAACCATTGATACCATTCAAAATGGCGGTAATACCGGAAACTGCGGTTGCTTTGGCAGCCTGCTTCCTATGACGCCAATTGAAGCTATTATCAAAAATGTTATTGCCATAATACTTCTGGCGTATTTGCTGTATTTATTACCAAAAGGAGCTACAGATAAAAAGAATTTCTGGGTACTGACAACTGTTACTCTTGCGTGTATACTAGCAATTTTTATGATGGCTCCTATACAGCCAAAAGCGGTAGAAGGTAATATTGACGATGCTACCGCCCTGCCTATTGAATCTTTAGAGACTTTCCCAACACAATCTGCCGATTCCTTAGCGACAGCTCCACCTGCTGAAACTAAAACTGCTGAAACTCCTGTTGTTGAAGCAGAAGCTAAAGCAGCCGATGAACCTGCTCCGCAAAAATCAGGTTATGCGCAGTATTTCAGTAAAGCCGATAAGGGCAAAAAAATCATCTGTCTTTTTGTTCCGGGTTGTGACCATTGCCGCGATGTTGCAAAAGAATTGGCCGAAATGAGAGCAAAAAACAAAAACTTTCCGGAAGTATCTGTTTTATTTATGAACGAAGAACCTGAAAAGATTCCTGATTTCTTCAAATTTGCAGGTACTGAATATCCGTATAAAGTTTTGGAAGTGATTCCTTTCTGGAAACTTTTAGGTACCAGTAAAGATACTCCGGGTGTGATTTATCTTTGGAATGGAAACAAAATCAAAGAATGGGACGGTATCAACGAAAAGAAATTCGTAGGTTCTGAACTGCAGAATGTCTTGAAAAAAAGCTATTCAGAGCTTAAAAAATAAGCATCGTTGATTAAATACTTATTACATAAAGTAGGATATGCACTGCTGACACTTTTCGGGGTTGTCACAGTCATATTCTTTTTATTTAATGTATTGCCCGGTGACCCGGCACGAATGATGCTTGACCAGAATGAAAATTCAGAACAATTGGCTATTGTCAAGAAGAAATATGGATTTGACAAGCCTATTTCTACACAATATTTATATTACCTCAACGACCTTTCCCCTGTTTCTTTCCACAGCAAAAATCAGGAGGATTATACATTTCTTACGGAAGGAAAATACAATGCCCTGCGTTTGTTTTCCATTGGAAATAATGAAGTCGTATTGAAAACGCCTTACCTGCGCGAAAGTTTCCAGAAAAGCGGAAAAAAAGTATCGGATGTGATTGGAAATACGTTACCCAATACCTTTCTGCTGGCTTTATTTGCTATTATTATTGCCATTGTAATTGGAATTCTGCTGGGAATAGTTTCGGCACTCTACAAAGACACCTGGCTCGACCGACTTATTGCTTTGTTAAGTACACTTGGAATGAGTATTCCCTCCTTTTTCAGCGCCATTTTGTTCGCCTGGCTTTTTGGATTCCTGCTGCACGAATATACCGGACTAAACATGACCGGAAGTTTGTATGAGGTAGATGATTTTGGGGAAGGACATTACATCCAATGGAAAAACATAGTACTTCCTGCAATTGTTTTGGGAATTCGTCCTCTAGGTGTTGTGATACAACTGATGCGTAATTCGCTGTTAGAAACATTTGGACAGGATTACATCAGAACTGCCCGGGCTAAAGGACTGTCAGAATTCCAGATTATAAGGAAACATGCTGTAAAAAACTCACTGAATCCTGTAGTAACGGCTATTTCCGGTTGGTTTGCTTCGATGTTGGCAGGAGCTGTTTTTGTAGAATTTATATTTGGCTGGAATGGCTTGGGAAAAGAAATTGTAGAGGCTTTAAATAATTTAGACCTTCCCGTAATTATGGGTTCGGTATTGGTGATTGCTACAACTTTTGTGGTGATTAATATACTGGTAGATATGGTATATGCTTATTTGGATCCGAAGATTCGATTGCAGTAAATTTTATTACCAACCCTGGCAGGGTTTGAAACCCTGCCAGGGTAAAATATTTAATAAATCTTTCTGAAAACTTAGTAGTATATTTGCTTATCACATTAAGAAAAAAAAACAATGAAAAAAATATTCTTATCACTTCTTGTCGTTTTAGGAACCATTTCTTGTTCTAAAGCACAAAAAAGCGAATTTTCTCCGGAAGCACTGACTGAAAAATTACAGACATTAGACGGAAAAGAAATATCCTTTAAGGAAATATTGAACAAACACAAAGGAAAAACCCTTGTAATAGATGTTTGGGCTTCCTGGTGTGGTGACTGTGTTAAGGCGATGCCGAAAGTCAAGGATATGCAGGAAAAAAGTCCAACGACAGATTACATCTTTATTTCTATGGACAAAACTGCCGACAAATGGAAAACCGGAATCGAGAAACATGAGCTTAAAGGGGAGCATTACCTGGCTCCGGACGGTATGAAAGGTAAATTTGGAAAAGCGATTGACCTGGATTGGATTCCAAGATATATCGTCATTGATAAAAAAGGAAAAATTGCTATCTACAGAGCTATTGAAACCGATTTTGATAAAATAAACGCTACTTTAAAAAAACTAAAATAATGAGACAAAAGATTGTTGCAGGCAACTGGAAAATGCACAAAAACGCTGAAGAAACAGAAGATTTACTAAATGACCTGATTGATAAACTTCCAAACGATGTAGAAGCCCATATCATTGTAGCTCCTACTTTCGTTAATCTGGCTTCTGCCGTTGACCATCTTGAGTTTACCAACATTGGCGTTGCCGCACAAAATATGCACCAGGCCGAAAGTGGCGCCTTTACAGGCGAAATTTCTGCCGATATGCTTAAAAGTATTGGTGTTGGCATCGTTATTTTAGGACATTCTGAAAGAAGAGCTTACTTCCATGAAACGGATGCCCTTCTTGCTGAAAAAGTGAATACGGCACTAAAGCATGACATGCAGGTTATTTTCTGCTTTGGAGAAGAATTAAAAGACAGACAGTCCGGAAACCATTTCAATATTGTAGAAAACCAATTGAAAGACGGATTGTTCCATCTGGAAGCCAAAGACTGGGAAAATATCATTCTTGCCTACGAGCCGGTTTGGGCTATCGGAACAGGCGAAACTGCTACACCGGAACAGGCACAGGAAATGCACAAATTTATCAGAGAAACTATTACTGCTAAATACAGCGCTACGCTTGCTGAAGAAGTTTCAATCCTTTACGGAGGTAGCGTAAAACCAGACAATGCAAAGGAAATTTTCTCCAAGCCTGATGTGGATGGCGGACTGATTGGCGGTGCCGCTTTAAAGGCATCTGATTTTGCTGCTATTGTCGCTTCTATATAAGCATCAAATAAATTAACATAAAAAAGGCCCGGATTTCGTATTCGGGCTTTTTTATTAAGGCAATATTACGCCTGCATTATGCCTTAACATTTATAAAACATCCGGATAGCACCTCTTAAACATTCTTTTATGAGACAGTAATAGCTGATTAACACCACATAGTGACTTTTGTCGGAATTAATCAACTACATACTTATGTCACACAACTACACCTCAAAAACCGGAAAAGTACTCCAGATGCTTCTTCTCCTTTTTGCAGCCCAATTTATGAATGGGCAAACCCTTATCCATTATTGGAATTTTAACAACAATGCTTCAGTAGCCGCTATTACGACTCCAACACAGACATTGGTCACTGGCGCTTCGTTAACTGCCATTGCAGGAGGAATCAGTGCTATTGACTTTGCCGGAGGAACCGGACAAAATTTTGATGTACAAAATCTGAATGCCAGAAATAATGACGCTTCAGGTACACATTTACGTTTTAACGACCCGATTGGCGGTGCGTTGCAATTTGCATTGCCAACAACCGGTTATGAAAACATCATTGTAAAGTTTGCCACACGCCGTTCAGGTTCCGGAGCCGGAAACCAAAAATGGTCGTACACGGTTGACGGAACTACTTTTGTTCCATTTGCTACCATCGCTCCAAACAATGGAAATCCGGCGTTAGAAACCTTAGATTTCAGTGCTATTGAAGCAGCAGACAATAATCCGAATTTCAAATTAAAAGTTGAATTTGAAGTTGGAGCCGGCGGAACAGTTGGCAACAACCGTTTTGACAATTTTACTGCTGAAGGTAGCCCTCTTGGTGGTGGTGATACTGTGGCTCCAACCGTAACTTATGTTCCTGCCAATTCCAGCACTAACATTGCTGTAGATGCCAATATTACCATAAGCTTTAATGAAGCTATACGATTAGTTAATGATGCCGCAATCGACAATACGAATGTGGATGCTTTGGTCGAATTGCGTCTAAATAACGCATCTGGAGCCTTGGTTCCATTCGATGCTACTATTTCAGGAAATACCATCACTATCAACCCTACTTCAAATTTGGTTAATAACCAGACGTACTATGTTGCCTTGCTTCCAAATACGGTAGAAGATCTTAGTGGTAATGCAGTAACAGTGGTTACTTCAAGCTCATTCACTACCATTGCGGTACAAACTCAATTCCAGGCCGGAGATTTGGGCTTTGTGGGTTATAGAATGAATGCTTCCGGAACAGAAGACGAAGTTGCTTTTGTTACTTTTGTAGATATCCTTCCGGGTACTTTCCTGACTTTTACCGATTCAAAATATACGTCTAACACACAGCCACAATGTCCAAACGGAATTGTATGGACTGTAGGTGCTAACGAATGTATTCCGGCCGGTTCTGTAGTGAAAATCCAAACCTCAGCTTTAATTGCCAGCAAAGGAACCGTTACAGGTTCTGGTTTTGGATTAAGTTCTGGTGGCGATCAGATTATCGTTTATTCCGGAACAGCTGCTGCTCCTAATTATATCACAGCTCTAAGTTCAAACGGTTGGGTTACTACAAATACTTCTTGCAGCGGAAGCTTATCGATGTTACCAGCCGGATTGGTTGACAGAACAAGCGCACTAAACACTTCAACTGCTCCAGGAAACGATGCAGGAAATGCAGTAAACGCTTATTATAATGGTGTACAGACCGGAACTACGACTGTTTTAAAAACGGCAATCCTGAATCCTGCTAATTGGGTAGCAATTGCCGGAGGTACAGCCCCTCAAACGTGGCCGGTTTGGAATTTTCCAAGTTCCTTACAGGTACAGAATGCTGTTGTAATAAACAACACTACTCTTCAGATTACATTTAACGCCAACCTGAATGTTGCTTCTGCTTCTAACGTTGCTAATTATAACGGAGTTGCTAACCTTAGTTCGGTTAACGTATCAAACAACATTGCTACTTTAACTTTCTCAGTTCCTTTTGCTCCTGCTACAAATTATGCATTAGTCATCAGCAATATCCAGGATGCTTCCGGTATTGCTATGGCTTGTCCTTATACTTACAACTTTAGCTTTAATGCTACCTTATCATTGGCTTCTAATTTTATTACTGTTAATGAAGATTCCGGAGTTTTAAATTTTGTTGTCAATCTTGCTGCTGCTGCAACGGGTTCTGTAGACCTGGTTGTAAAATCGGCTCCGTTCAGTACAGCTGATTCCAATGATTTTACGTTCACTACAAGAACATTAAACTTTACTTCTGCCAGCACTTTGGCACAGACAATTCAGATTCCGATTATTGACGATTCAACTCCGGAACAGCAGGCAGAATATTTCGTATTGAGCCTTGAAAACCCTGTTGGATATACGATTACCGGAAATCCGATGGCTACCATCTATATCAAGGATAACGACAGAGCTGCAAAAGTTCCGAACAACGATATCCAGTTAAATTATATTGGAAGTTTTGACCCGTCAGGAAGCAATAGCAGCACTTGCGAAATTGTAGTACACGACCCTGCTTCTCAAAGATTGTTCACAACAAGTGCCGTGGCAGGTTATCTTGACATTATTGATTTCTCAAATCCAACAGCCTTGACGGTAGTAAACTCCATCAACATGAATCCTTACGGAGGTGTGACCAGTGTTGCCGTTAAAAACGGAGTTGTTGCCGTAGCATCACCAAATGCAGACGAAGCATTAAACGGTTTTGTAGTGTTTTTCAATACTGACGGTGTTTTCCAGAAACAGGTTACGGTTGGTGCACTTCCTGACATGATTACTTTCACACCAGACGGTACAAAAGTACTAACGGCTAATGAAGGACAGCCTAATGCAGACTATACTGTTGATCCGGAAGGTTCTGTTAGTGTAATTGACATTTCAGGTGGCATCGCTTCTCTTTCACAATCTAACGTAACGACGATGCTGTTTACACAGTTCAACAGTCAGGAATCGGCTTTAATGGCTAGTGGTGTCAGAAAATTAAAAGCATCAAGTACACTATCACAAGACCTTGAGCCGGAATATATCTCTATTAGTGCTGATTCTCAAAAAGCCTGGGTTGCCTTACAGGAAAACAACGCTATAGCCGAAATCAACCTGACCAACAATACGTACACTTCTATTTGGGCATTAGGCACAAAAGACATGAGTGTAGTTGGAAACGGAGCCGATATTTCTGATAATAACGGACAAATCCTGATTGCTAACTGGCCAATAAAATCATTCTATCAGCCGGATGGAATCGCTACCTACTCTGCCGGAGGTTCTAATTATATCGTAACCGCTAATGAAGGTGACGAAAAAGAATACACCGGATTCGTTGAGCGTATCACTATCGGAGCGTCAGGTTACGGATTGGATGCTGTTGCTTATCCACAGGCAGCTATGCTAAAAGAAAGCTATAATGCAGGTCGATTCAGAGTTTCTGCATTTTCAGGCAATACAGATGCTGATGCCGATTTTGAACAAATTTATGCTTTGGGCGGACGTTCTTTCTCTATCTTTAATACCGACACCAAACAGCTGGTTTTTGATAGCGGTGACGATTTTGAAATGTATACTGCTTTGACACCATCTATCAATCCAGTCTTTAATGCCGATCACGAAGATAACACACCAAAAGGAAGAAGCCGTGCCAAAGGTCCGGAACCGGAAGGCGTAACACTTGCTGAAATTGCCGGAAAAACTTTTGCTTTTATTGGTTTGGAAAGAATTGGTGGTGTTATGGTATATGATGTTACCAATCCAAACGACGTGAAATTCGTAGATTACAAAAATAGCCGTAGCGTTTCTGCTTATGCCGGTGACCACGGTCCGGAAGGTATTACGTATATCAAAGCTGCAAACAGCCCTACCAATAAAGATTATATTGTAGTGGCTAATGAAATCAGCGGTACGTTGACTTTGTTTGAAATAAACACAGAAAACCTTTCTGTACCTGGATTCGAAAATGAACCTAAAACGTTCGTATTGTTCCCGAATCCGGCAGTTGATGGAATTGTATATTTCAACAGAATAGCCGATATCGAAGTTTTCGACTATACCGGAAAATCAATTCACAAGGCAAAACAAGCCCTGACAATAGATACTTCATCATTCGCATCAGGTATTTATCTGGTAAAAACTTCAGAAGGAATTACAAAGAAACTTGTTGTGAAGTAGTAATCCTTCCTTTACCTTCCTTTCTTCAAAAGCCGGTTTCGTCCTGAAACCGGCTTTTTATTCGCTGACTCGAATAAGATTGTATCATAAAAAAAGCCCATTCATATCCGAACAGGCTTTTCTTAGCGTCTTAGCGCCTTTGCGAGCTGTTCACGCAAAGGCGCAGAGCCGCAAAAAATAGTAGAAAATTATGTTTTATGAGGTTTAGAATTAAAAAAGCTGGCTTCTACATTTTGAGCCAGCTTATTAACCATATATTTTTTATTCTTAAATCCCGATTTCTATCTGAAATCTCAAATACCAATTCTGTTTGGTACTTCCGTCAAAATAATTCAGGTCGTCTAATGTCAGCTCTCCTTGTAATTTAAAAGCATGTTCCCAGATGTATTTGGTAAGGCCAATGCTGTATTGTTTTGCATTAGGTGCGTATTGTCTGATATCATCATGTACTTTTTGTGTAGAGAATCTTCCAATAATTTCATAATTGGTTGGGAAAAGATAACTCAATTGGTAGTCCATACCGCTTCCAACAAATACATACTTTATGTCCTGAACATCTTCGGGATTCACCGTAACCGGATTATTGGCAGTTCTTGACATATAGCTTGACATGGCAGCCCAACCATCATATTTTACGATGGCATCCAACAAGACTGATTTCATGGTTCTCTGCTCAAACAGGTCGTCACCCAATTGTCCTTGTGTTCTTCTGGCGTGGTTGTTTTGCTGGAAAGCTGCAGAAAGCATCAATTTTGGTTTTTTCTCGCGGGCAATATCACCTTCAAAATAAACACCGTCTTTTGAAAATGCTCCAAATGGAAGAATCTCTACTTTTCCGGTAAGCGCTACGCCATTGTCATTGCTTTTTGTCCAGTTTCTTCCTTCACCGGTACTAACGGCTGTTTTGACATTATAGGAGAACTTTTCGGCATAATCATTTAAGTAATGTGCCTGAAAACCAAAATCCCTATCAATCGTAAACTTTGCATTATTGATAGAGCGGTCCGTTAGTTGCAAACCACCGGATGAGTTAACCCTTTGCCTGTTTCCCGGAAGTTTGGTCTGTCCAAAACTAAAACTCCAGCTTTTGTTAGGCCTGTAATAGACTACCGCATCACGGATAATATTAATATTTTCACCTTCTTCAATTTCACCTACATCGCCCGGAGCAAAAGAAAGCTGTAAGGCATACAGAAATTTCGGGTTTCCTACATAACCGTCAAAACGCAATCTCAATCGTCTGATTTGCCCGTCATAAGCCGCATCTTCCCCTTCATTCTGTATATATGTTACCCTGTTCTGCATCCTGAAACGGATATTCAGTTGGAAAAGGCTGTCCGGAGACGTTAATCCCAAACCGCGACCGAAATTATAATAGGGTAAGGTGGGAAGTTTCAGGTCATTGTCTTTTGTTGTAACTTTAATGTCCTGTGCTTGTGCAGACAGTCCTAAGAACAATAGAAAGAGAGGAAAAATTTTCTTCATTTTAAGTTTTGATTGGTGTAATTTTCGACAAAGGTAAATTCACATTTTGGAAACACTTAGGACACAAATATTATTTTTCTTTGTGTAAAAATACACATACGTTATCATAGCGCAAACTTAATATTAATTTTAACCGCCGAATGTTATGATAATATTACCTTTGCAAAAATTTTATGTTATGGCAAATACCTATCTGGGATATCACTTCAAAGTAGAACCAAAAGAACTGGGTTCGGAAATTCTTGTAGCTGAATTGGGCGAAAAACCTTTTGAAAGCTTTATCGAGACTGAATCCGGAGTTACGGCTTATATCCAGAAAGCACTTTGGACCGAAGATGTCCTTGAGGATATTTTTATATTGACTTCACCTGAATTTACCGTAAGCTATACGATAGAAGAAATTGAACAGGTAAACTGGAATGAAGAATGGGAAAAGAATTTCGAAGCAATTGATGTTGATGGAATTTGTCATGTACGTGCCCCATTTCATGAAAAAACGGATGCCCAATATGATATCGTTATAGAACCTAAGATGTCTTTTGGTACCGGGCATCACGAAACAACACACATGATGATTCAGCATTTGCTTGAGACGGATGTAACGGGAAAGAAAACGTTGGACATGGGCTGCGGAACAGCGATTTTAGCCATATTGGCCGAAATGAAAGGCGCACAACCTATCGATGCCATAGACATTGATAATTGGTGTTATTTAAATTCCATTGAAAATGCAGAACGCAACAACTGCCATCATATTTCGGTTTATGAAGGTGATGCGGCTTTACTTGCCGGACGTAATTATGATGTGATTATTGCCAATATCAACCGAAATATATTGCTGGAAGACATGCAGCAATATGTAGACTGCCTGAATCCCGGAGGAACTTTATTCCTAAGTGGCTTCTATGAAGAAGACATTCCGGTGATTGATGCTTCGTGCACTGAGAAAGGACTAACCTATGTTAAAAAACATCAAAAAAACAACTGGGTGGCCCTGAAATACGTAAATTAGACAAAATTTTGAATATGAGTACTAAAGAAAAAATTTTAGAAGAAGTACTGGTTGAAGAACTGACTTCCTTAAACAATGAAATTATTCTTTATAATGACGATGTGAATACCTTTGACCATGTTATCGATACGTTGATACGGGTCTGCAATCATACTTCCGAGCAAGCAGAGCAATGTTCCATCATTGTGCATTATAAAGGAAAATGTACCGTGAAAACCGGTTCGCTGGACGAATTGAAACCACAGTGTACCCAGTTGTTAGAAGCCGGACTAAGCGCTGAGATAGTTTAAATAGAACAAGTTGTCCAAGAGATGAGTAGTCCAACCAAACTTGCCAACAGATTTCGCGAAGTAATTTTAAATGGCACCTGGATTGCAAATACCAATTTTAAAAATGAATTAGACGATTTAGATTGGGAAATTGCTACTGCAAAATTTCAAAATCTAAATACAATTGCTATTCTTGCTCAGCATATCCATTACTATATAAATGGAGTAAAAAATGTATTTCTTGGCGGACATTTAGAAATAAGCGATAAATACAGTTTTGATTTTCCTGACATTAATTCCCAACAGGAGTGGAAAAATTTTCTTGTAAAATTTTGGAATGATTCTAAAGAATTTGCTCAACTGATTGAAAATTTGGATAAGGAAAAACTAAATGAACCTTTTGTTGACGAAAAATATGGAACTTATTTGAGAAATATTGACGCAATGATTGAGCATTCTTATTACCATTTAGGACAAATTGTTTTAATAAAAAAAATTATTCAAAAAGTCGAGTCTAAACCTCGCCTGATTAGATAAAAAAAGGCTCCCAATGGGAGCCTTTTTTTATCTAATCAGTTTTTGGTAAAAACTTTTACAACTTTCACCGGAACGCCACTCACGTCAACCGTATTTTCATACCGCAATTCTGAGCCGTTTAATTTTGTAACCTGATAGGTGTCAGTACCAATCGTTAGCGTATTCCCATTTTTAGCCCATGTCGACTGGCTGGCGTCTTCTACACAGGCATTGTTCTGGTCTTTGTTCATCAAAACATTCCGGAAAACGCCTCCTTCTTTAAACTCAACATGGTCTTTTTCACAGCCGTTTTCATGACCCACATAACTTTGGTCAGTCGGAGTGCCATTTCCTGTTGTTACGATAGTTTTGTTATAATTCCATTTACCAACAATAGTTCTTTCGAAACCACCATCATCTGAATTACAGGATGCGAATAATAAGCCTGTAACGGCAGTCATGCAAAACAAAATTTTATTCTTTCTCATAGGGTTGTGTTTTGAAAATATAACTAAAAAACTGGCTAAAAATTGTGATATAGTGGCAATACATCCAAAAGAGGCTTGCAAAGTTTTCATTTCAAATCGTATATTCGTAATACTAAAACCTAACCCCAACACATTTTGTCCAAAAAATTACTCCTATTAGTCCTGTTCAGTTATTTTCTGGGTTTTTCCCAGGAACTCCCTCCTATCCTGAAATATGCCTCCAACATGTATGGAGCCGGCAACCAAAACTGGATGATAACCCAGGACAGTAACCAGTTTATCTACTTTGCCAATAATGAAGGACTCCTGGAATTCAATGGTGCCAACTGGACGCTTTATCCATCGCCAAACGAAACCATTATCCGGTCAGCAAAATCCATCAATAACAGGATTTACACAGGTTGCTATATGGAGTTTGGCTATTGGGAGAGGAAAAAAGACGGCTTATTAAAATATACTTCGCTAAGCAAACCCATAATAGACAAAATGCTGGACGATGAACAGATTTGGAATATCATCGATTATGACCAATGGGTCATCTTCCAATCGCTCAACCAGATTTTTTTATACGATACCAAAACCTCCAAATTCAAGATTATTTCTCCGAAAGGAGCCATTTCAAGAGCCTTTAAAGTTAACGATGCTATCTATTACCAAACCTACACAGAAGGTCTTTTTGAAATTGAAAACGGCGAAGGCAAACTGATTTCCAATGACCCGGTCCTGTTAAAAAATAAAATTGTAAACATTTTTTCCAGAAATGGCGGTCTGTTATTACAAACGCAGTTCAACGGTTTCTACACCTATTCCAACGCCCAGTTCGAAAAATGGCATACCGAAGCAGATGCAGACCTTTCTGCCAGCAGTATTTACAGCAGCCAAATTCTTTCAGACGGAAGCTTTGCCCTGGGCAGCGTTTCCAATGGCATATTTATCATCTCCAAAGAGGGAAAAATGCTGTATCATATTACCCAAAACAAAGGATTAAGCAATAACACGGCACTTTCTATTTTTGAAGACCATGATCATAATATCTGGATTGGACTCGATAACGGAATCAATTGCATCAATATCAATTCGCCCGTGCGTTCTTTTGCAGACGATACCGGAATACTGGGCACAGTCTATACTTCCATTCTCCACGATGGAAAATTATATGTAGGGACCAATCAGGGATTATTTTATAAAAATTACGGTTCGGCAGAAGATTTTAAATTCATCAATGGCACCAAAGGACAGGTCTGGACGCTCTATTCTTATAAAGGCACTTTGTTCTGTGGCCATGATTCCGGTACATTTATCGTTAATGGAAACACGGCAAACTCTATTTTTATTACTTCCGGAACCTGGAAGCTTGAAACTGTGCCGGGTCGGGAAGATTTATTGCTTCAGGGCAATTATTATGGAGTTTCTGTCATCGAAAACAAAAACGGACAATGGATTTTCAGAAATAAAATAGAGGGCTTTGACTACTCCTCTAAATATTTTGAGATTACGAAAAACTTTGAAATATATGTAAGCCATGAATACAAAGGCGTTTTTCGTTTTCAGGTTGACCGCGACCTGCGAAAAACAAAGGAATTCATCACCTATTCCTATCCAACAAAAGGGAAAAATGCCGGACTGACAGAATTTAACGGCAGTATTTACTACTCCTATAAAAGCGGTATTTTTAAACTTGATCCAAAAACAAAGAAATTTGAAAAGGATACGGTTTTAAGCAGTGTCTTTGAAAAAGACGGTTATACATCGGGCAAATTGATGGTCGATAATTCAAACAGGCTGTGGTTCTTCACTAAAAATTACATCAATTATTTTTCATACGGAAAATTGAGCAGCCAGCTTAAGCACAATATTATTCCTATACCGTCTTCTCTTACCAACTCAATGCTAGGTTATGAAAACATTACCCAGATTTCTGATTCTGTTTACCTAATCGGGACCACAGACGGTTATTATACCATCAATATTGATGACCTGAAATTCAGCAAATACAAAATTTTCATGTCGGGCATTATGGTCAACAAGTCCAATGAAAGTCCAAGACATGCGTTGATAGACGGGCATTCCGACTTTAAATTTGCCGACAACAATATTACCTTTTCATATACGGTTCCTGAATTCAATAAATATATTAATGCAGAATACCAGTTTCTTCTTGAAAACTATCAGGACCAATGGAGTGAGTGGAGCAATAAGCCAACCATAAATTTTAAAAATCTTCCACCCGGTGATTATACTTTTAAGGTTCGCGCCAAAATAGGCAGCGAATTGTCTGAGAACACCATTTCTTATACGTTTACTATCCTAAAGCCCTGGTACAGGACTACCCTGGCCGTTATTATCTACATCATCATTTTTATTGTCATGGCTTATTTCATTAACCGTGCCTATAAAAATTACTACCACAGGCAAAAGGAAAAACTAATCGAAGAAAATAACCGACTGCTTGAAATCAAGGAACTGGAAAGCCAGCAGGAACTGATGAAAATCAAAAACCAACAGCTTGAACAGGACTTTGAAAGCAAAAACCGTGAACTGGCGGCTTCTACAATGAGCCTCATCAAAAAGAACGAACTGTTAAGTCTGATTAAGGAAGACCTGAAAAGAACTTCGGAAGAAGGAAACAGGAATATCAAGTCTGTCATTACCACTATCAACAAAAACATAAGCGAAGAAGACACCTGGAATATTTTCAAGGATGCATTTAATAATGCCGATAAGGATTTCCTGAAAAAAGTTAAAAACCTGCATCCTTCCTTAACGCCAAACGACCTGAGACTTTGTGCCTACCTCCGGTTAAATCTTTCTTCAAAAGAAATTGCCCCTTTACTTAACATTTCTGTACGAAGTGTTGAGATAAAACGATATCGTTTGCGCAAAAAAATGGATTTATCGCACGAAGATGGACTTGTAGAGTATATACTTTCGATATAACAAACCACAACAAACATCAAATTTACCTATACATTACCACAACAACAACGTTGTAATTGGCTTTTTAACAGTAAGAACGAAGGTGTTAGCGAAAGTTTAAAAATCTCTTAAATTACTGTTAACGCTCGTTTCTTTTTGTCAATAACGAAATTAAAGTCATATTTTTTTGAATTGTATATTTTTTGTTGTGGTTCTATTTGCCATATTCTCAAACAAGACTTCCTAATTTTAGATATCACAAAAAACAAAATATATGAAGTCAAACTTTTTCCTCATTGCTTTCCTCCTGATTTCATCTTTCTGCTATTCGCAGGAGTATGAAATAAGTGGTAAGGTAACTGAAGCTCAAACAGGACTGCCACTACCTGGAGCAACTGTCGTCGTAAAAAACGGGACATTACAAACAATAGCGGATTTAGATGGAAACTTTCAGATTTCCGGCGTTCCATCGGGTGCTACTTTAGTATTTAGTTACGTTGGATTCGATAAATATGAATTCAAGGTAACTAAAAACGAAACAATCACGGTAACACTGAATCCTGATGCAAAATCGCTCGAAGAAGTTGTGGTGATTGGTTACGGAAGCCAAACCAAAAGAGAAGTAACAGGAGCTGTTGGTGTTGTAAGCAGCAAAAATCTTGAAGATTTGCGTCCGGTGAAAATCGAACAGGCTTTACAGGGAACTGTTTCCGGAGTTAATGTAACTACACAATCCGGAAGACCCGGCGGAAATCTTGATGTCAGAATCAGGGGTATTGCCACAAACGGTGAAAACAGACCCACCTTTATAGTAGACGGTAACATCATTAAAGATATCGGATTGCTGAATCCGAATGATATTGAAAGCCTTACCGTATTGAAAGATGCCCAGGCGGCCATTTACGGAACTATTGGTGCCAATGGTGTTATCCTCATCACTACCAAAATAGGGAAGAAAAACTCAAAAACAAGGATTTCCTACAACACTTACATGGGTTCACAGGAAACCAGCAGAAAACTTCCATTATTAAATGCAACAGAATACGGACTGTTATTGAATGAAAGCTATGCCAATGCGGGCAGTCCGCTACCATTTCCTAATGTTTCTGCACTTGGAAAAGGAACCGATTGGCAGGACGAGGTTTTTGACACCGGAGTACCAATCGTTAGCCACGACCTTTCGGCCAGCGGTGGTTCAGACAAAGTTGCCTACAACATTAGCGGCTCGCATTTAGACCAGGGCGGTATCATTGGCGGCTATAAATCCAATTTCTTGAGAAATACAGCGCGTTTGAGCCTTAATGCTGACCTGACAGACAAATTAAGAGCCAAAGCAAACGTAATGTACCTGTACACCAGCTCACGAACTTTCAACGAAAATGCCTTGGGTTCGGTTTTATTTAATGCAATTAACACACCTTCCATCTATAAACCTTATGACCAGAATGGAAATCTTACCCTATTGCCAAGTGGCGATGTGAATATTCCGGGTAGTAATATCGGTTTTGAGGTTATTAATCCATTAGCACAGATTGAAAACACTTTTAATTCCTATAACCTTAAAAGAGTTAGCGGTTCCTTTGCTTTGGAATATGACGTAATTAAAGATTTGACTGTTACGGGCCGTATTGGTTTTGAAACGTCAAACAGCGAAGGAAAAACCTTTAATAAGCTTATCAATTATGGTCCGGGAAAAGTATTTAACAATCCGCGAAGCAGCGTAGACCAAAGTGCAGTCAATGACAACAGCTATACGTTTGATTTATTTGCAACTTATAAAAAGACATTGGCCGAAAACCACAATTTTGCACTAACAGCCGGTACAACCGTTTTTAAAGAATATGGAAACGGATTGAACGCAACCGGATTCGACGTTCCAAACAATTCATGGCAATTTGCCGATATTTCTCTGACAACTGGTTATGTTGACAGAAAAGCAGCAGGTTCCTATGCTTATGACGAAAGAAGATTATCACATTTCGGAAGATTGCAATACGATTATAAAGGTAAATATTTATTATCTGCCATGATTCGCAGGGATTTGTCTACCAAATTCGGACCTTCCAATCGTGTTGCCTACTTCCCTTCTTTCACGGCGGGATGGGTAATTTCTGACGAAGAATTCTTCCCGGAATCAAAATTCATCGATTTTTTAAAATTAAGAGGAAGTTACGGAACCCTTGGTAACGACCAGATTAAATCCAACGCTTATATCTCATTATTGGGTGGTGAAGCCACTTACATCTTTAACGGACAGCTCGTTAATGGAAATGCTATTGGATTACTGGCCAATCCGGATGTTAAATGGGAAGAAGCTAAAAAATTCGACGTAGGTTTGGATTTCCGTCTATTCAACAACAAAGTTGAAATAACTACCGATTATTTTATCGATACCCGAAAAGACCTTTTGATTGTAAATGTGCCTATTAGTGCCATAACAGGTATTGCAGCTCCTGGAGCATCTTCGCCTGTAATCAATGCCGGAAGTGTTAGAAACAAAGGTTTTGAATTTGCAATAAACTATAGAGAGCAGGTATCAGATAACTTCTCTTTCAACATCAACTATAATGTTACCACACTAAAGAACGAAGTCACTGAAGTCAATAACGGCACCGGATTTATTGAAGGCGGTCTCTTCGGAACAAGCACCCTAACTTCAAGAATGCAGGTGGGTCACGAAATGGGATACTTCTACGGTTATAAAACCAACGGTATTTTCCAGAATCAGGACGAAGTTGACGCGCATCCGTCACAACTGGCTTTGGGAGCAGAAGCAAAACCGGGTGACCTGCGTTTTGTAGACGTCAATGGCGATAACAAAATTGACGCTAATGACAGAACTGACCTGGGAAGTCCAATTCCGGACGTGACAATGGGACTGAACTTCAGCCTGAACTACAAAGGCTTTGATTTCACTGCCTATGCTTTCGCATCTATTGGAAACGACATGGTAAGAGCTTATGAAAGAACCCAAAATGACGTCAACAGAATGAATTATACATTAGGCAGATGGACAGGCGAAGGCTCAACCAACAGCGTTCCCAGAGTAACTACGGCGGCTACAGCCAACAATGTATTCTCTGACTATTTTGTTGAAGACGCTTCCTATTTGAGAATCCAGAATGTACAATTAGGCTATACGATAAATTCAGCCTTCACAGAAAAGGCAGGAATATCCAAATTGAGAATTTATACCGGTGTTAACAACCTTTACACTTTTACAAAGTATATGGGTTATGACCCTGGAGCTTCAAATGGAAATCCGATTGGCGGTGGTGTTGACAATGGGTTCTACCCAATACCAAGAACGTATTTGTTTGGTGTAAATGTTAATTTTTAATTGATGACAAAAATGAAAAAGAATATAATCACAGCCTTTATGGCACTAACGCTGCTCACTACCGTTTCTTGCGGAGATGATTTTATTGACAGGGAAGTTCCCTATTCGATTGGGGCAGACAATTATTTCAATAATGAGCAGGAATATCACAATGCGCTGATAGCTGCTTACGATATATTACAATCTACCTATGTGAATGTTTTGTTGGGCGAAATTGCTTCAGACAATACGTTGTCTGGTGGAGAAAGTGCGAATGACGTTATCGGATTCCAGCAGGTAGACGAAATGATACATACGCCGGTAAATGCCAACGTAAAAAACGTATGGGACTGGATGTTTGCAGGAGTCAACAGAGCCAGCTACATCATGGAATTCAAAGACAAGACTGATTTCCCTAACAAACCTCAGATTATTGCAGAAGCCCGTTTCCTGAGAGCCTATTTTCAGTTTGAATTGGTAAAATGGTTTGGAGGTATTCCATTGAAACAGGATGCACGATTTAAACTGGGAGATGAAAAGACCATTCCAAGGTCATCAAAAGCAGAAGTATATGCTTCTATTGAAAACGACCTGATTTTGGCTATCGCCGATTTAAGTCCGACTGCTCCGCAGGTGGGACGTGTTACAAAAGGTGCGGCTCAGGCTTTATTAGGAAAAGTATACCTCTATCAGGACAAATTTGATTTGGCTGCCCAGACATTGGAAAATCTGATTACGGTAACCGGAGGCTATTCATTAATCTCAAACTACGATACTATTTTTGAAGAAGCACAGGAAAACGGGGTTGAATCTGTTTTTGAAATACAGTACACTGATGTTGAAGGAGCAGGATTCGAATGTCTTCAATGTAGTGAAGGAAACGTTGCCGTAGGATTCAACGGTCCAAGAAATTATTCCGGACCAAGGTTTTCATCAGGATATAGCTTTAATGTGCCAACACAGGAAGCAGTAGATATTTACGAAGCAGGCGACCTGAGAAAAGATGTTGCAATTTTGGATATTGCAGCCTGGGCAACAGCAACAGGGGCTACCTACGGTGTAGGCTACAAGCATACAGGGTATTTTAACAAAAAATACATTCCAAGAACCCGAAGTGCCAATGCAGCCGGAGACTTGAACCTGACCAACCCAAACAATTACAGAGCTATCCGTTATGCTGATGTGCTTTTGATGGCAGCAGAAGCCTTTAACAGAGGCGGAATTGACGATACAAAAGCAAGATTCTACCTTAACCAGGTAAGAAGACGTGCCTTTGGAGACACCAACCATGATATCAACGGAACCGGAACAACGCTTACTTCACTGATATGGCAGGAAAGAAGAAGAGAACTTATGGGCGAAGGACACCGTTTCTTTGACCTTGTAAGAACCGGAAGGGCAGCAATTGAAATCGACGGCTTTACTGCTGACAAAAATGAAGTCTTCCCTATTCCTTTCGAAGAAATTCAGTTTTCAGCCGGAAACTGGCAGCAAAATCCCGGATACTAAAATTTAAGACTTATGAAAAAATTCAAATCAATAATAAGCTTAGTGTTGCTGACAATCCTTATAGGATGTTCCGGCGACGATACGAGCCTTGATTCTGTTACAAACGCACCAGCACCAACCAATCTCTCAGCATTGTTTACCATCACACAGGACAACTCCGGATTGGTAACCATCGCACCAAGAGGTGAAGGACTGGTTAAGTATGATGTCTATTTTGGCGATGCTACGGCAGAGCCGGCAGAAGTTAATGTTGGAGGAACTGTAGACCATACCTACGCAGAAGGCCAATACAATGTGAAAATTGTAGCGACAGCCATCAACGGACTTACAAGCGAGGTTGAACTTCCTTTAACGGTTGCCTTCAGGGCTCCTGAAAATCTGGATGTAACTATCACTCCGGTAGTTGGAGATTCCTTTTCCATAGGCGTCACAGCTTCTGCCGATTATGAAACTTTCTTTGCAGTCACTTTTGGTGAAGACTCGCAACAGGAGCCTGTACAATTCATGCAGGGCGACCCTGCTGTAACGCATACTTATGCCAACACGGGTACTTATACCGTAACAGTAACGGCCTACAGTGGTGGTGTTGCTACTACAACCTATACTGAAAACGTGGTTATCTCCAACCCTATCTTGCTACCCTTAACTTTTGAAAACGCAGCATTGAACTATTCTTTTAGCGATTTTGGAAACGTTACTACCAGCAAAGTAAATAACCCGGATGTTTCAGGAATCAACCTAAGCTCTAAAGTGGGAAGAACAGTAAAAAACAACGGAGCAGAAACCTGGGGAGGAACTACTATGGTTTTAGATAATCCGATTGACTTCTCAACTTTAAACAAATTCAGAATCAAAGTATGGTCGCCTCAGGTAGGTGCTGTTGTGAAGCTGAAAATAGAAAACCTTACAGATGCCGGAATCAACCATGAAGTAGATCAGATTACTACAGTAGCGAATGCGTGGCAATATCTTACCTACGATTTTTCAGGAGTCAACACCTCACAATCGTATTCAAAAGTCATACTGTTTTTTGACTTTGGAAACCCGGGTAACGGGGCAAGCTATTACTTTGATGATATTTACCTGACAAACGGTGATGAACCTAAAACACTGCCATTGACATTTGAATCTTCCACAATCAATTATGGTTTTGGGGATTTTGGAGGTGCTTTTGCCACAAAAGTTACCAATCCTAACCCTTCAGGAATAAACACCACGGCAAATGTTGCCCGTGTCGTGAAAAATGCCGGGGCAGAAGTTTGGGCCGGAACAGCAATTACGCTTACAGAGCCAATCGATTTCTCAGTATACCATAAAATAAAAATCAAAGTATGGTCGCCTCAGGCAGGAATACCGGTACTGTTGAAACTTGAGAATTCGACAAATACAAACATCAACATCGAACTTCCGGTTACAACAACTGTTGCTAACGGTTGGGAAGAACTGACCTATGATTTCACAGGAATCAATACTAATAATGCCTATCAGAATGTAGTGCTCTTCTTTGATTTCGGAACCAACGGTACCGGGGCAACCTACTACTTTGACGACGTCAAACTTTCAAATTAAAAGGGATGAAAAACATACTAAAAAATATCGGAAAATTAGCCCTGCTGCTAGCTATGGTCAGCAGCTGCCAGGATGACGACAAGACTTTTGGCAGTCTCGATGCTCCAAAAAATATAGAATTAACCTATGAAATCGTAGGTAAAGATGCAGAACATCCGGATGGAGACGGTTCCGGAAAAGTAATATTAAAAGCAACCGCAGATAATGCTGTCAGCTTCAAATATCTTTTCAGTGACGGAACATCCCAAAATGCTCCGGGTGGGGTTTACACCAAAACCTTTACCCGCAACGGAGTAAACACCTACACCGTTAATGTAGTTGCTTTCGGAAAAGGCGGAACAGCCAGTAATACCTCATTTGAAGTTACCGTATTCAGTAATTTCTCAGACCCGGAAGCCATCACGCTTTTAACAAACGGAAGCTCCAAGAAATGGTATTGGGCTGCAGCCGTACCTGGCCATTTGGGTGTTGGTCAAAATGATGGGGATATTACGAAAAACTTCTATCCTAACTACTATGCTGCGGCTCCTTTTGAAAAAGCAGGTTCTCCGGACAGTAGCTGTCTGTATGACAACGAACTTCGTTTCTTCGTAGAAAACGGCGTTTTGAAATATGAATTAAATAATGGCGGTAAGACCTTCTTTAATGCTGCATTCTTAGGTGTTGGAGGTGGTTCAGGAGGCTCAGACCTTTGCCTGAACTACAATACCAGCGGTGTCAAAACAGTTGCCCTAAGTCCTAGTGAATCGCTGGTACCGGCAGATAAAAAACGTGGTACATCGATGACCTTCTCTGACAATGGATTTATGGGGTACTACATCGGACAAAGTACTTATGAAATCATGGAGCTTACAGATAGCAAATTGGTTGTAAGAGCTGTTATGGGAGGCAATCCTGCCTTAGCCTGGTATCATACTTTCAGTAACCAGCCACCGGTTCAGGGAGGCGGAAATGACCCGGATTACACCAATATGGTTTGGAGTGATGAATTTAATGTTGACGGCGCACCAGACCCTACAAAATGGTCTTACAATCTTGGCGCCGGCGGATGGGGCAACAGTGAGTTGCAGCATTATACTGACAGACTGGACAATGCGGTTGTTCAGGGAGGCGTATTGAAAATCATTGCTAAAGCAGAGAATTTCTCCGGTTCCAACTATACTTCTGCCCGATTGGTTACAGAAAACAAATTCGAGTTCAAATACGGTAAGGTTGAAGTAAGAGCCAAATTGCCTTCGGGCGGAGGAACATGGCCTGCTATATGGGCACTTGGTGAGAACTACGCTACCAATATCTGGCCGGCTTGCGGAGAAATTGATATCATGGAACACAAAGGCAATTCACCTAACACAATACACGGAACCCTACACTATCCGGGACGTTCTGGCGGAAATGCCGATACCGGAACCACAACGGCCAGCAATGTCTCATCAGAATTCCACATATATAAAGTGATATGGAGTCCAACGTCAATTAAATTCTATATTGACGACCAACCGGCCTACCACTCATTTGTAAACTCGGCCTCTACCCCATTCAACAGTGATTTCTTCCTGATACTGAATGTGGCTATGGGAGGAACCTTTGGCGGAACTGTCGACCCTGCATTTACTCAATCTGCAATGGAAGTCGATTACGTAAGAGTCTACCAGTAATCCAACTCTTACGCTTCTAATCAGGGAGGTTAGCTTTGCTGGCCTTCTTGATTATTGCCTATCATAAAATTTCGAAACCAATAAAATGAAATACAAAACAATACGATACGGATTTGCCGCAGCCGTGCTTTTGGCTATGGGATGCAGCAGCTCCAGACAACATAACTTTTCAGAAAAAAACAGGCTTCCCATAGACCGGAAAGTAGACTCTGTATTAAAGCTGATGACTTTGGAAGAAAAAGTAGGTCAGATGAACCAATACAACGGCTTTTGGGATGTTACCGGACCGGTTCCTAAAGACGGGCAGGCTGCAAAAAAATACGAAAACCTCAAAAAAGGACTCGTAGGCTCCATGCTCAACGTCCGTGGAGTTAAAGACGTAAGAGCTTTGCAGAAAATTGCGGTAGAAGAAACCCGCTTGGGCATTCCGTTAATTTTTGGCTTTGATGTCGTTCACGGTTATAAAACCATTAGTCCTATTCCATTGGCAGAAGCCGCTTCATGGGATTTGGAAGCCATGAAAAAATCAGCCGAGATTGCCGCAGCAGAATCTGCCGTAGCCGGATTGAACTGGACTTTTGCCCCTATGGTTGATATTTCCAGAGATGCCCGTTGGGGACGTGTTATGGAAGGTGCCGGTGAAGATCCTTACCTCGGAAGCCAGATTGCAATAGCCCGTGTGAAAGGATTCCAGGGCGACAAATTCAATGAATTCCGCCTGGCTGCCTGTACAAAACACTTTGCAGGATACGGTTTTGCCGAATCAGGCCGTGATTACAATACGGTTGACATCAGCGATAATACGCTGCACAATATCATTTTGCCACCGTTTAAAGCAACTGTTGATGCCGGTGTGTTGACTTTCATGAACTCGTTCAACGAGTTGGAAGGAATTCCGGCCACCGGAAACAGCTACCTGCAAAGAGAGCTGCTTAAAAAAGACTGGAAATTTGATGGTTTTGTGGTTTCAGACTGGGGCTCGCTGGGTGAAATGATTCCCCACGGTTACGCAAAAGACCTTAAAGATGCTGCCATGAAAGCCGCCAATGCTGGTTCAGATATGGATATGGAATCTTACGGTTATGTAAGCCATTTGGCAGATTTGGTTAAAGAAGGTAAAGTTTCTGAAGACAAAATCGATGATGCCGTGCGAAGAATCTTAAAAGTAAAATTTGAATTGGGGCTTTTCGACAATCCTTATAAATATTGCGATGAAAACCGCGAAAAAGAATACACCGGCAAAAAAGAATTCCATGAGGGTGTTCTGGACATGGCAAAAAAATCAATCGTACTCCTGAAAAATGAAAACAGCCTGCTTCCTCTAAAAAAACAAGGACAGAAAATTGTGGTTATCGGGGCATTGGCTAACGACAAAACCAGTCCGTTAGGAAGCTGGAGAATTGGTGCCGACGACAATACTGCCGTTTCTTTTCTGGAAGGGATGGCCAACTACAAAGGCAACCAGATTACCTATGAAAAAGGAGCCGATGTAGCCCTTGGCGAGCCGAGATTTATGCTGGAAACAAAAATAAATACGACTGACAAAAGCGGTTTTGAAAAAGCCATAGCAGCTGCAAAACAAGCCGATGTGGTTATTATGGTATTAGGCGAACACGGACTGCAAAGCGGTGAAGGACGAAGCCGAAGCGACATTACGCTTCCGGGTGTACAACAGGAACTGCTTGAAGCAGTTTACAAAGCCAATCCGAATATTGTACTCGTATTGCAAAACGGACGCCCACTGGCTATTCCATGGGCTGCAAAAAATATTCCTGCCATTGTTGAAGCCTGGCATTTAGGAACACAAAGCGGCCATGCCATTGCCCAGGTATTGTATGGAGATTATAATCCTAGCGGCAAACTGCCAATGACTTTTCCTAGAAATGTAGGCCAGCTTCCTATCTATTATAATTATAAAAACACCGGAAGACCATCTACAGACAATCCGGAAAGCGTATTCTGGTCACATTATACAGATATTGAAAACACGCCGCTATATCCTTTCGGATACGGACTGAGCTATTCTAAATTTGAATATTCGAACCTTAAACTTGATACAAAGACATTACACAAAAACGGAAAAATAAAAGTTTCTGTCGATGTAAAAAACAACAGTACGGTTGACGGAAAAGAAGTCGTACAATTATACATCAGAGATTTGATAGCCAGCGCCACGCGACCTGTAAGAGAATTGAAAGGTTTTGAGCTTACCGAAATAAAAGCCGGACAAACCAAAACTGTCACGTTTACCATTAACGAAAAAACCATCGAATTCTATTCAGCCAGAAAAATATGGGAAGCCGAACCCGGAGACTTCCAGTTATTCGTAGGTGGCAGCTCTATGGCGACATTACAGGCCGATTTCAATTACAGCAACTAAAAAAATCATCATGAAAAAAACAGCAATCCTACTACTGCTCACCGGCTGTTCCGTTTTTGGACAGGTTAAAAAAGGAAAACTCATTTGGGAAGAAAATTTCAATGGCAACAAGCTGAATGAAAAAGTCTGGAACTATGAATTGGGTGATGGTTGTCCAAACATCTGTGGCTGGGGAAATAACGAACGCCAGATTTATACGAAAGAAAACCATAAAATTGTAGATGGCAAATTGATTATCACGGCAAAAAAAGATGGTAACCAATACACCTCTACCCGAATTACAACTGCCGGAAAAAAAGAATTCAAATACGGCTATATGGAAACACGCGCCAAAATTCCTGTTGGTCAAGGCATCTGGCCTGCTTTCTGGATGCTCGGTTCCAATATAAAACAGGTTGGATGGCCTAAAAGCGGTGAAATTGACATCCTGGAATATGTTGGTAAAGAACCACATATGGTTTACACGACACTACACACCAAAGCCAATCACGGTGACAACGCCAGCTCACACAAAACCCGGTTCGATAACATCGAAGAAGGCTTTCATACATTTGGTGTAGACTGGACCAAAGACAAAATGGATTTTTATGTAGACGATACTTTAGTCTTTACTTTTAATCCGTCAGATAAAAACGAAGACGTCTGGCCTTTCAACCAGCCATTCTACTTTATACTGAATGTAGCCGTTGGCGGAAACTTTGGCGGGCCTGAAGTAGACGATACCATTTTCCCTCAAGAATTTATCATTGATTATATAAGGGTTTACTCCAATAAATAGTTAGTTTAAGTTTTGAGTTAGTAGCAATCGCAGGGAATTCGTTTCCTGCGATTGTTTTTTATAAAATGACCATTTTTCATTTTGCGCCTTTGCGCCTTCGTGTTTTTGCGAGCAATTATTTTCACGCAAAGACGCAGAGCCGCAAAGCCTAGAGTCACATTTATGGCCTCTATTTTGATGTATAGTTTTCTATAATCATCTCTTTTCATTTAACTTTGTAATGCAAAAGCAGAAACCCGGCTTATGATGAACAACGTTAAAACCCTAAGGGAAGCAAAGAACCTCACCCAAACAGAACTTGCTGAAAAATCCGGACTTTCCTTACGAACCATCCAAAGGATTGAAGCCGGGAGTATTCTCAAAGGTTTTACATTAAAAGCAATTGCACAATCCTTAGAAATCCAGCCGGAAAACCTGATGGTTGACACCAATAAAAATACCGGAATCGACAGGGCGAAACTAATCAACCTTTCCGCTTTATTTGGACTTATATTTCCCTACGGAAACGTTATACTTCCCTTAATCCTGACTTATAAAACCAAAGACGCAAAAAATAAAGAATTAGGAAAAAATATAGTTAGCATCCAAATTGTTTTATCGGTTATCGCATCGCTACTCATGATGGTGAGTCCGTTCCTTCAAAAAGCTTTTTCGCTACGATTTCCGCTCTTCCTTATTTTTTTAATAGCGATTATAGGCATAAAACTAATTGTCATCATACAAAACGGAATCAACCTGAATCGAAAAAGCGACCTTTATTTTAAGCTTAAAACCAGCTTTTTATAAGGAAACACTATCCCATTTATAGTTGCATAAGAAAATTTTATAATTCGCTTGTTTCATATTATAAAAAAGCTGTAATTTTGCTTAACGGTGTTAAACCATTTAATACCCAATAAAAAATGGCAAGCAAAGATCGAATTTTACGACAAAAAGAAGAGACCCGGAATAATATTCTGGATGCTGCCTATTATATTGTGAAAGAAGAAGGCTGGCAAGGCCTCAGCATGCGTAAAATAGCAGACCGCATAGAATATACTGCACCAATTATTTACGAGTATTTTTCCAATAAAGAAGCTATACTGCACGAACTCACCAAAAAAGGTTTTTTATGCCTGACAAAAGACCTGGAAAAAGCAAAAGCAGTTTCAGCAGACCCTGCTGAGCAGCTTGAGGCAATGTGGATGGCTTATTGGAACTTTGCCTTTGCAGACAAAGAACTTTATCAGGTAATGTTTGGAGTAGAAATGACTTGCTGTATGCAGCGTGTTCCTGAAGCCGAAGGACCTTTTCAATTATTTACGCAAGCAATTGCCGAAATAATGAAAGGACAAAAACCTTCTGACGACGTTATAAAGCAAAAATATTTTACTTTTTTCTCAGTTATCCACGGACTGATTTCTATCAATATCGTAGGCAATGGGTTAGCATCTAATATCAATAATCAAATATTGAAAGATGCCATCGGAGGGATAATTAAATCAATTCAGGTAGTAGAAGTCTAATTTTTTTGACATCTACTTAACGCTGATAAATGATTTAATAAGAATAATTTAATAATGGATTAATCACGAAAAATTTTTTAATCCGTTACTTAACAGTGATAAATAATTTAATGCCAATCTGTAATTAACAGTTTGGCCTGAAAATCTATACCTTTTTTCGTTTACTTACTTAACAATGTTAGATTATTTAATTCAGTTATGACTATTAAAAACAAACTAATACCAATGGCAATGTAGCGCGCTGGAAACCCGTGTTGCTGCTCTCAGGAAGAACACCTCACACCAAACAAAAAGCTGACTTTCAGGCCGTCGGCTATAAACAATTATAAAATGAATCAGCATGTTAAACGCTAAAAAAATGCAAAGCAAAAAACAGAAATCAATCAAAATGTCCAACAAATTCAAAAATCATAAAACAATGAGAAATACAATTCTAACCAGCCTTCTGCTTGCAGCCATACTGATAGGATGTTCCGATAAAAACCAGGGTCAGGCTGCCCCACCTCCCCCAACTTTGCCGGTTTATGCTATCCAAAGTGCTACCACTACTACAGATTCTGAATATCCTGCTTCCATTCAGGGAACCGTTGATGTTGAAATTCGCCCGCAGGTGAGTGGAAATCTGGAAAAAATTTATGTTGACGAAGGGGCTTTCGTTACTAAAGGTCAGCCGTTGTTCAAAATAAACGAACAGCCTTTTCGTGAACAGCTAAATAATGCACTTGCCAGCCTTCACGGTGCTGAAGCAGCTTTGATAAATGCGCAGTTGGAAATTGATAAGCTAACGCCTCTTGTTCAAAACAAGGTTGTTTCTGAATACCAGTTAAAAACGGCCAAAGCTTCTCACAGAATCGCTTCTGCCAATTTAGACCAGGCAAAAGCAATGGTAGGTTCAGCAAAAATCAATTTGGGCTATACTACCATTACAGCACCGGTTAGCGGTTATATTGGAAGATTGCCAAAGAAACAGGGAAGTCTGGTTTCTGCAACCGATATTGAACCATTGACAAAACTTTCAGATGTTCATGAAGTATATGCTTACTTTTCATTGGGCGAAACCGATTTTATCAATTTCAAAGCACAATATTCCGGAAACACTATCGATGACAAAATCAAAAAGCTGCCACCGGTTTCATTAGTGCTTGCAGACAACAATGTGTATGCCCAAACTGGAAAAATCGACATGGTTGACGGCCAGTTTGACAAAAACACAGGCGCCATCACACTTCGTGCTACTTTTCCTAATGCAAACGGGACTTTGCGTTCCGGAAATACAGGTAGAATCCGTTTAGGAATCCAACATGACGATGCAATTCTGGTACCACAATCTGCTACAATGGAAATGCAGGATAAAGTTTTCGTCTTTACAGTAAATAAAGAAAACAAGGTAACCAAAGCACCAATTACCATTATTGGTAAAAGCGGTAGCAACTATCTTATTAAAGACGGTGTAAAATCAGGTGACCAGATTGTACTAAGCGGCATCGACAAACTTCAGGAAGGTCAGGCAATTCAGCCTGAAAAATCGAATAAAATTGCTCAAGTAATTAACAAAAAATAATTAAAGCTAAAAATGTTCAAAATATTCATACAGCGACCTGTACTGGCCACTGTTATCTCTATCCTATTGGTAATATTGGGTCTGCTGGGACTTTCGAAATTACCCCTACAACAATTTCCGGATATTGCCCCACCGTCGGTTTTAGTAACGGCGGTCTATCCGGGAGCCAATGCTGAAACCGTCCTACGTTCGGTAGCACCTTCTTTGGAAGAATCCATAAACGGTGTTGAAAACATGACTTACATGAGCTCAACAGCCAGTAATGACGGTACTCTAGCCATTACCGTTTTCTTTAAATTAGGTACAGATGCCGACCAGGCTGCCGTTAACGTACAGAACCGTGTGGCACAAGCTACAAGCCAGTTACCGGCCGAAGTCGTACAACAAGGTATCATTACGGCAAAACAGCAAAACAGTTTTATTATGGCAATTGGTATGTATACCGAAGACGAAGCCAAATACGACCAGACTTTTGTTGCCAACTATGCCCAAATCAACATCATTCCGGAAATCAAACGTATTCCCGGAGTAGGTTCTGCCGCTATTTTTGGAGGAACGAAAGACTATTCTATGCGTGTCTGGTTAAATCCGACACAAATGGCAACTTACAATGTAACGCCAAACGAAGTTATGGCGGCAATTCAGGACAAAAGTTTAGAAGCCGCGCCTGGTAAATTTGGAGAAAGAAGTAAGGAAGTTTTCGAATATGTTATCAAATACAAAGGAAAACTGACCAAACCGGAGGATTACATGAACATTGCAATCCGTTCCAATGCAGACGGTTCTATCCTGCGCCTGAAAGATGTTGCCAGAGTCGAGCTTGGTGCCTATTCCTACAACAGTTTGACCCGTTTGAACGGTAATAAAGGTGTCGTAATTGGTATCATACAGTTGGCGGGGTCCAACTCAAACGATATTCAGATTGCGATTAACAAACTGATGGAGAAAGCCTCCAAAGATTTCCCAAAAGAAATAAAGCACAATATATTTTACAGTACAAAAGTATCTCTTGACCAGTCAATTGCACAAGTTCAGCATACTTTACTGGAAGCATTCATACTGGTATTTATTGTCGTATTCCTGTTCCTTCAGGATTTCAGGTCGACCTTAATTCCGGCTATTGCAGTTCCGGTAGCCATTTTAGGTACGTTCTTCTTCATGCAATTATTTGGATTCTCCATTAACCTGCTGACGTTGTTCGCCTTGATTTTAGCGATTGGTATTGTCGTCGATGACGCAATTGTCGTCGTCGAAGCCGTACACGCCAAAATGGAACACAAGCATTTGTCTCCAAAAATCGCAACGCATGAAGCCATGCACGAAATTACCGGAGCAATCATCTCGATTACGCTGGTCATGGCGGCGGTATTCCTGCCGGTTGGTTTTATGGAAGGTTCAACGGGAGTTTTCTATCGACAGTTTGCCTTTACAATGGCCATTGCAATTGTAATTTCTGCTGTAAACGCCTTAACATTAAGCCCTGCCCTTGCCGCTTTATTTTTAAAAGACAATCATGAAGCGCATGACAAGGAAAAACCCTATTCCAAACCTGGATTCAAGGAAAAGTTCTTTATCGGATTTAATAAAAGTTTTACCGCTTTAACCAATCGTTATGTGGGCGGATTAAAGTTCTTAATCCGTAACAAATGGGCAAGTTTGGGTGGTCTGGTTGTAATTCTGGTTGCAACAGTTGTAATGGTTCAAAGAACCCCAACAGGATTTATTCCAACAGAAGACCAGGGATTTATTGCCATTGCAGTAAACACACCTTCCGGAACCTCTTTAGACGGAACCCAAAAAGTAATGACCGAAGCCGAAAATACGTTAAAAGCTTTAGAATCATCCCGATTTGTAACCGCCATTTCAGGTTTTAACCTTTTGACAAACTCCACGAGCCCATCATCAGCAGTTGTTTTCGTATTGCTGAAACCAAATGAAGAACGTGGTGCTATTAAAAACATTGACGAAATAATGAATCAGGTTCGCGGCCAATTAGGTGCCATATCCGGAGGTAATTTCTTCGTATTCAGTTTTCCAACCGTACCAGGTTTTAGTAATGTGGAAGCTCTGGATTTAGTATTGCAGGACAAAACAGGCGGCAAACTGGATAAGTTTAGCGGTGTTTCTCAAAATTTCATCGGAGAATTAATGAAACGTCCTGAAATTGCTGTAGCCTTTACTTCTTTCAAAGCAGATTATCCGCAATTGCAATTGGATATCAATGATGAAAAAGCAGACCAGTTAGGCGTAAAAGTAAAAGACATTTTACAAACAATGCAGGCCTATTTTGGTAGTGCCCAGGCTTCTGACTTCAACAGATTCGGGAAATATTACCGGGTTGTGGTACAGGCCGATATTGCAGACAGAGCCGACCCGAAAGCTATTGACCGTGTATTTGTAAAAAATAAAAACGGTGAAATGGTTCCTATAAATACTTTGGTAAAACTAACCCGTATTTATGGTTCTGAAACCGCTTCGAGATACAACCTGTTTAATTCGATCTCGATTAATGCGATTCCGAAACCGGGTTTCAGTTCCGGAGATGCCATCAAGGCCATTGAAGAAGTAGCTGCACAGCAGTTGCCTGCCGGTTATAGTTATGAATTTTCAGGACAAACCCGTGAAGAGATTTCATCCGGAGGACAATCAACAACCATTTTCCTATTGTGTCTGGTATTCATTTATTTTCTGCTTGCGGCACAATACGAAAGTTATATTTTGCCATTGGCAGTAATCTTGTCCATCCCAACCGGAATCTTTGGAGTATTCGCAGCTATTGGTTTGACCGGTATTCAAAATAACATTTATGTACAGGTTGCACTCGTCATGCTTATTGGGCTTCTCGCCAAGAATGCTATCCTAATCGTGGAATTTGCGGCACAAAAAAGAAGGTCCGGCCAGGCATTGGGCAAAGCGTCAATTGATGCGGCGAAACTACGTTTACGACCAATCATCATGACTTCGCTGGCCTTTGTTGTGGGATTGATTCCAATGATGAGTGCCACAGGTCCATCAGCACAAGGTAACCATTCCATCAGTATTGGTGCTGCCGGAGGTATGCTTTCAGGAGTAATTCTTGGTTTATTTATCATCCCGGTTCTATTTATCATATTCCAGTATTTACAAGAAAAAGTTAGTGGAAAACCAATAGCCGTAATCCATAACGAAGAAAAATAAAAATGAAACGAAACATCAATAAATATATAGCTGTACTGGTTTTAATCACCACACTCACAGCATGTAAAGTTTCGAAAGATGTCGAAACTCCAAAAGATGCCTTGCCCGAAAACTTCAGGAATGTTAGCTCGCAAGACACTACCAGCATAGCCGACCAGAGCTGGAAGGAATTCTTTACAGAACCTTCGCTCCAAAAAATGATAGACAGTGCTATTGTCAGAAACAATGACCTGCTTATCGCTCAAAAAAATATTGAAGCGGCGCAATGGCAACTCACACAGTCCAAATGGGGAAATGTTCCGAAGCTCAACTTTGAGGCTACGGCCACATCAACCCGGTTGTCTGACAATAGCCTGAACGGATTGAGTACCAGTACATTTTTGAAAAAGAAACATATCGAAGATTATAATGCGGCACTCAACCTGTCATGGGAAGCAGATATCTGGGGTAAAATCCGAAGCCGTAAGAAAAATGCTTTGGCGGAATACCTCCAATCTGAAGAAGCCAAAAAAGCATTGCAAACTACTATTGTAGCGAATGTTTCTACAGGATTCTATAATCTTTTGATGCTGGATGCCCAATTGGAAATAGCCAGAAAGAATCTTGCGTTGAATGACAGTACATTGTTTGTCATCAACCTGCAATATGAATCCGGACAGGTAACCTCTTTGGCGAAACAACAGGCAGAAGCGCAACAATCTGTAGCTGCACAGCTTATTCCTGAACTGGAACAGGCCATTGCCTTGCAGGAAAATGCGCTAAGCATCATTACCGGAAGCTTTCCGGGTGCTAAGGAAAGGAAAACTACGCTTGGGGCCATCGCTTTAAAAGAAAATGTATCTGCCGGAATTCCTTCTTCATTAGTAAGCAGAAGACCCGATGTTAAAAATGCAGAACTGGCTTTAAAAGCAGCAAACGCAAAAGTAGGCATTGCCAAGGCATCACTATATCCAAGCCTGAACATTACGGCTGCGGGCGGACTCACCTCTTTTAAATCGAGCAACTGGTTTAATACTCCCGCTTCGCTTTTTGGAACTGTAGCCGGAAGCCTTGCACAGCCATTGCTAAACGGAAGAAGTCTTAAAGCCCAATACGAAATTTCAAAAATCGAAAGAGAAAAAGCCGTACTCAGCTTTAGGCAATCGGTTCTTGTAGCCGTTGGCGAAGTAGCAGATGCGCTTGTAAAAGTTGAAAAACTAAAAGAACAGCAAGCAATAGCTGCCAACCGCGTTACTACATTGCAAAATGCAGTAAAAAATGCAGACATGCTTTTCAAAAGCGGTATGGCTACTTATCTTGAAGTGATTGTGGCACAAGGAAACCTGCTGCAAAGCGAGCTGGAACTTGCCACATTAAAACGCACTAGCCTTGATGCCGATGTTGAGCTTTACCGCTCCTTAGGTGGCGGCTGGAAATAACGGCTACCCATGGCCCTTTGAAATCAATTGCCTGGAAATTCATTCAGGCAGTTGATTTTTTTATTTCCAAAAACCAAAATCTTTTTTCAAAATAGCTATTTTTATATTAAGTAAATGAATCACATGCAGGACACTTTCTTTTTTCAGGCCATGATTTATCTGGCAGGAGCCGTTATTATGGTTCCCATTGCCAAAAGACTTGGCCTGGGTTCCGTGCTGGGATATCTTCTGGCAGGAATCATCATCGGGCCGGCCTTTTTAGGTCTCATAGGAACCGAAGGACATGACATTATGCATTTTGCCGAATTTGGTGTTGTTATGATGCTATTTGTCATTGGACTGGAACTCGAACCTGAACGTCTTTGGAGAATGCGGAAAAAAATAGCCGGCATGGGAGGTTTGCAGGTTGCCGGGACAACACTCGTCCTTACAGCTGCTGCACTGGCCTTTGGATTGGACTGGAAAACCGCATTGGTTTTGGGAATGATAATTTCCATGTCTTCTACCGCTATAGTCATGCAGACCCTTAATGAAAAAGGCTGGATTAAAACCGTAGCCGGACGGAATTCCTTTGCAGTATTGCTTTTTCAGGACATTGCTATCATTCCTATGTTGGCACTGCTACCCTTGCTCGCCAGTAAGGAATTACAACAGGCAGCGGTAACCGCGCATCCCACTTTGATGGATGGTTTTTCAAAATGGACACAGGCTCTTTTCGTACTTTCTTCAATAACCATAGTATTGCTTTCCGGAAAATACCTCTTACGCCCTATTTTCCATGCCATGGCAAAAACAAAACTAAGTGAAATGTTTACCGCAATGGCATTACTTGTTGTGGTAGGCATTGCTGTATTGATGACCTCCGTAGGATTAAGTCCTGCATTGGGTGCTTTTTTAGCCGGAGTTATGCTTGCCAACAGTGAATATAAACACCAGCTCGAAATTGCCATTGACCCTTTCAAAGGACTTTTGCTGGGACTTTTCTTCATTTCTGTAGGCAGTTCGATAGATTTTCAGCTTTTGCTGTCAAAACCATGGCTTATTATGGGACTCGTGGTAGGTATTATCATCATCAAAATTACAGTATTGTACCTTCTGGGTAAATTCTTCAGAATTGGACATACCCAAAACTTTATTTTTAGTTTTGGACTTAGTCAGGTGGGCGAATTCGCTTTTGTGCTTTTGAGTTTTTCATTACAGGAAAACATCCTCAGCAAAGAAATCACAGACCTTATGATGGCTGTAACTGCGCTGAGCATGGCCTTTACGCCGCTGCTGATGATGTTTAATGAAAAGGTACTGATGAAATCCAAATGCTCTATGAGCGGAAGCGAAGAAGAAGCCGAGAGTGATGTCGATTCTGAAAGCAATCCTGTTATTATAGCCGGATACGGTCATTTCGGAAATACTGTTGGACGATTCCTAAGAGCCAATAACATACAGGCTACCGTACTCGACAATAACAGCGATAATGTAAACATGCTGCGAAAACTCGGATTCAAGGTGTATTATGGCGACGCTTCACGACATGATTTGCTGGAGATAGCCGGAGCCGGCAGAGCGCAAATTATCATTATTGCCATAGGCAATCGCGAAAAAAGAATGGAAATGATAGAAATGGTCAAAAAACATTTCCCAAACCTTTACATACTCGTACGTTCTGAAAACAGAGACGATGCCTATGACCAGATGAATGCGGGGATTATGCACATTTACAGGGAAACTCTCGACACGAGCCTGCGTGTGGGTATAGATGTCATGAAATTATTAGGACATAACACTTATGAAGCCACACGTTCTGCCAGAACTTTTTTTACACACGACGAAAAAACGCTTAAGTATCTCGCCAGTATCCGTAATCAGGACGAATACATAAGTGCGGTGCGTGAAAAAATCGAAGAATTGGAACAGGTCATCCTTGCCGACAGAGAAGCCATGTCACTGGAAAATACTGAAAAATCAATGATTGCATAAAAAAACGCCCCGGAAAATTCCGGGGCTTTTTTATGTTTTTAGTCGCCAATTAATGAGGCAGCTTATTTTTTAATAACCCGTAAAGGAACGTACCAATCAAGGCGCCTAAAAGTACAATCCCAATACTGTAAAAACCGGCTCCAATCAGGATAAATATAGGTCCAGGACAAGTTCCAATCATGCCCCAGCCCAATCCGAAAATGGTTCCGCCAATAATATAGTTTTTAAATCCTTTATCCTTATCGGCAATCTGAATCTGTTTGCCATCAAGCCCAACCACTTTATTTCTTTTATAAATCTGGATTCCAACAACACCCACCGCAATAGCTGTCATGATAATTCCAAACATATGAAAAGATTCGAACTGGAACATTTCATAAATTCGGTACCAGGACACGGCTTCCGATTTGGTTAATACAATCCCGAAAAGAATTCCAACAAGTAAATATTTTATAAATTTCATCGTACTGATATATTTTATTTTCCGTTTCACCCTGCCAGGATTTTAAACCCTGGCAGGGTGAAACGGAAAATATTAAACTAAAAAATCAAAGGCAATAAAAAGTGAGCCGCAATTAATCCACCGATAAAAAAACCGATTACGGCTATCAATGAAGGTAACTGCAAATTACTCATTCCGGTAATGGCATGGCCGGAAGTACATCCGCCCGCGTATCTGGAACCAAATCCAACCAAAAGCCCACCAAAAAGCAGGAATCCGAATATTTTTGGGGTAAAAACATTTTCAGCAGAAGTAAACAATTCAGGAATCAGTTTTCCATTTGGCGCATCGATATTCATTTCTTGCAATTTGGCTACCGTAGCCGGATTCAGATTCACTCCGGAACCATCGCTTAAAAAATGTACAGCTATAAAACCACCAATCATGGCTCCAAGTACAACTACCAGGTTCCAACGCTGCGACTTCCAGTCAAACCTGAAAAAATCAGAAAATTTTCCCGCTCCGGAAATGGAGCAAAGCGTGCGAAGATTGGACGACATTCCAAATGTCTTTCCAAAATAAATCAGTAGAAGCATTACTGCTCCGATTAAAAAACCGGAAACATACCAGGGCCAGGTGCCATAAAAACTATACATAGCTCAAATTATTTGCACAAAAATAAACATTCGCTCCCATACCTCGTAATATTCCCGTCTAAAATATAGCCCAATTAAAATAATCATTTAATTTTGACTCTGAATTATATCCACACATAATGAAAAAATTTGCGATTGAAATCAAATGGGGCATCCGGTACATCTTTTGTTATCTGGCATGGGCTATTTTGGAAAAAACGTTAGGTATTTATGGCGAAAACATGAGCTTTTATATGTTGTCTTCCCTATTGTTTTACATTTTCGCCGGACTTATCTATTCGCTGGCATTAAGAGAAAAAAAGACTAATTATTTTAACGGACACATGGACTGGAAACAAGGTTGTGCCACCGGACTTTACATGACCATTGTTATTGCCTTATTGATGCCTTTAGCACAGGCTTCCTTCCATGAACTGATTGCACCGGAGTTTTTTGAAAACATGATTAATGCTTCAAAAGACAAAGAAGCTGCCGCCAACTATTTTAATTTAAGGAGCTATATCATACAGAGTATCTTTTTTACGTTATCTATAGGAATGGTAATCTCGGCTATCGTAGCCTATTTTGTTCAAACAAAAAAGCAAACTAAATGAAAATCAGAAGCCTTATCCTGGTCTTATTAACAGGAATCCTTGCCGTTTCCTGTATCAGTACCCGTTCAACTATCAAGAACATTGATGACAACGCACCGGAACCTGTCATTACAAAAAATGGCTGGTTTTTGCTTACAGAATACAGTAAAGACAAAAAATACGGCTACGATAAGGACTATCCTATTAATGTATATTACCGAAGCGTAGCAGACGAAGACATTAATCCAAAACGCTTTTTAGATGCCCTGACCGGACCAAAAGGCGAAACCATAACGTATAAAAAAATTGAAAGCTGCTGCCCTTTCCCAACTAAAAGAAATGAAATGGGCGCCGGATTATTAGATGTTTATGAAGTCACCTGGTCCGGAATTGCAAAACCCATCCACCTGTATTTTAATATCTTCGAAAAAGGATATCTTTATGTACCAAAAGGATTTGGACTTAAGAAAAACGAATAAAACGAACTTATTTTCACGAAATAACAAATTGAAGAAAACTTGATAATAACTTCTCAAGGAGTTTGCGTTGTTATCCTTGATTTTATGGCAATAAATGAGTTTTAATTTAATCTTTTTCTTTTAATCTAAAAATTTGAAATAGAATATTTGTTTGATACTAACCCCACAATTATGCAAAATGGATGTTAGCAGAAGATTTACAATTTTTCATATTCCGCAATCAGTTCTGATACAACCCATTCTGAATTAATATTGTTGTAAAATTTCTGTTTTATTTTAATAGTAACTTTATTGTTATCGTAGAAGTTTAATTGATAAGGATAAGGATATTTATTGTTAACCAACCATAATGAGTCAGCTACAAATAAATCGGAATAATTGTGAATTATTGTTGGTGTGTTATTATCGAATATTATACTTTTTGAATAATCGCCAGTTCCGTATCTTAATTCTATAATTGTTTGTTCAGAATTGTAATTATCTTTAGGTAATCCCAAACGAAGAAACCACTCATTTGATACACTTGATTTAACAAATTGTAAATCATATAAAGGTTTTCTATTGCCTAAAAAATAAATATTCAATTCATTTTTAAAATTAAGTGTAGCAATGTTATCATAGTTCAAGTCTAATGGAATATTAGATGTCAAGGCGGTTAGCTTATAATTCCCTAAATACTGATTTACAGGAATTAAATCATCACTATTACAAGAAAACAGTATCAAAGTTGTAATTAGGCAAAGATTTTTTTTCATCTTTTCGAACATCAAGTATAGCTCCTTTTGGTTTATATTAATTGATTATCGGAAACTTTACACCATAAGGATTTTTATATGATTTTTATGACAATAAATGAGTTTTTAATTTAAACAATCTTTTTCTTTTAATCTTAAAAGCCCCCTATCTAAGATAGGTAGCTTTCTATATCAAAATATTGGATTATTCTTATTGACAAAAAGTCTATTGTCGTATAATTATCTTTTTAATTTGTTCATAATTTTTTGTACTTATTATATACTTTTTAGAGTCTACTGGCAATTCTATACCTCTCCCACTTTTTGTATTGTATAAAACAATTCCGTTTCCAAATCTTATTCCAACTCCATAATACCATGGAATTATAGTCTTCTTTATCCCTTTATAATCTATATTGGAAATATTTATTGTTTTTTTTATCAAACCTATTCCAAATGAAATAGAAATAGTATCATCATCGATAATTATTGTCATCTTATAGGTAACTAACATAATGACAAGAAAAATAAAAACAATTATTATGGTCATATATAACGGAATAGGTTTTGTTCCAAGCTTATATAGATAAGCAAATATTGTAAAAAATAAAAACAACAATGCTGGTATTATTGATAACCAAAAAAATTGAACTTCCTTGTAAACTATCTTTCTTTTTTCCATAATGTAAATTTTAAATTGTGTTGAAAAGGTAAAATATACAACAACAAAACTCCTATCATTACTAAGCTAAAACTATATAGGCCTAAAAAAACAGCAATACTGGTATGAAAGAAAACACCAATTGGAAGAAATGATGTTTTTTTTCTCCTGTCAAGTAATAAAATATATGATAGTAACAAATGAGATAAAATAACCCACCATGTCAGAAAAAAAACAAATTCAGAATTAATTATAGGGTTAATTAATGACAAAATACCGTCATTTAATCCGAAATAAGAATTATTGAAAATATAATATAATGCAGTACCATTCTTCCAATCATTCAATTGGTATATTTTTTCAATTCCAGTATTTAAATATATAAAACAGCTTTGCATACTAATAAACAAAAAAACAAGATGTCCTATAAATTTATTTCTTAAATTAGGTTCTTTTTTTGGTTTTTGCCAATGATTTTTTCGATTATCAAATAAAGTCAATGGAATAATTAAAAAGGTATAAATAGTAGCTATTTGCTCTCCACCATCTAACAATATACTTGAATTGTTGAAACTATATGTTATCCAAAAATGCAAAACACCTGTTATTTGCGGTATATAACCACTAATCACAACTAATAGGATTATTATGGATATTATTTTACCTAATAGTAGATTGTCAGAGCCTAAAATCCCAAAAAAGTTGAGTCTATTATGAATGAAGTCCGAATTTGAAATTACTTCTATTGCCTTTTTATTAAAGAGGTAATCCATATCATTAAAAAGAAAAACTGTTAGAAGACTAAAAGCAATAAATGTTCTTCCAATTCCATAAACTCTTGTATAAGGGTTAATAAAGATTTTGTCTTCAATCCATTTATTAATTTTATTCAATTGAGATATAAACATACTTTCCATTAGTTACTTCTTTTAAATCATTCCATTCCCATTGTATAGGTTTGAAGTAATAAAGAATATACTTTCCTTTTTCAAAAAGCTTTACATTATTATCTTTTTTTAATAAAAATGCTTTTCTTTTGAAATCCAGTTTCTTTATTTCACTTTCTGTTATTTCATACCATAAACTATCAGGCACTCTTTTTATTAAACTTCCTAACTCATATGTTAATCTTCTAGACTTCCGAGAAAGTCCAAAATAATTATATGCGGAATTATTTTTTAGATTGACTTTTTTAATCTTATCATTTTCTTCTTCGACAGAATATAACATCATTTGCTCATCTTTAGGGTCTTTCGTAAAAAAAGCAAATGATTCGGGAAAAGTTGTTATTACTGTATATTTGAATTGAGGGTGTAGTATATTACTTAATACATTGATTTGAATAGAACTAATAAAGACTATTATTAAAATGGATAGAAAAGAGAAAAATATAACCACATAAGAGAAAAAATTGAAAATTGTTTTCATTTATCCTTTTATTAAAATTAAATCTCTAACAATTTGTCCTCCTTGTAATCCATCTTTTGGATCACGCTCTAATGGAATAACCCAATTATGAAATAAAAATAAAGTTAAAATAGAAGATAACTATTTCTCCAAAAATAGCCACAGTTGCAAGTATTACATATGCCAAAAAAATTACCACTGTTACAAGTAATAAAACCACAACTCCTAGAGCTACATTTTCTGTATGATAGTTATATAAATCAGGTTCTCCGTCAATAAAGTTTTGTAAATCTTTATTAAATCTTTGTACTTCAGAAACTTTTTCAAATTCGTAGTTTTTAGGGCTTATATTACCTTTTGCCTCAGCAAGTTCAAGAACAGACAAACCTTCTTTAAACTCATAAACTTTGTATGATGCAGATTGTATTAAGAGTGAGCATTCTTTTAGCTTTTCAACTACATTATCCGGTTTTTTGCTTTCTATACTTGCCTTGAGCTCATCAAAAATCTTAGGGTTTAATATTTTTATTTCTGACATTAAAGAATCTGACAAGGCATCAAATTTGTCAAGTTTATCAATTCTTTCTTTAGGCATATTAGTTTCCAAACTGGCAACATAAATAACATTCTCCTTAAAAATTTCTGAATTTACTTTTAGATTATAAAGAGATGGGACATGGTTGACTAAATCACCCTGAAGAAAAAAAATAGCCCTGAAAATCTCTTCGGAAGTATAATCTTTTACTTTCTTTTTTAAATTTTTATCAATTCTGAATTCTTGTTGGTCATCATTATTTGTACAAGAAGTAAAAGATAAAAACAACGTTAGTATTGCAAAAAATAGGGATAAATGGTTTTTGAATTCTTTAATCTTCTTCATATCCTTTAAAATTTAAAAATTAGAACTATATCTTGGAATAAAATTTCTATTATTAAATAGTTGAAGGCAACATTTTTTTCATAACTTTTAGAGATTAATTCTTTTTAAGAATTTTTGATGAGAAGTTGCTTATTCAATATTAATTTTTCGAAAATAAACATAAACCGTTTGATTACCTCTACACAAAAGGGTAGAATTAAGGCATATATATAAATTCCACCCTTTTTGGTTGGCTATAAAACAAATCATTAAAAAGAAAAAAGATAACCAATAAATCCCTGTGTTTTTGCTTCTTAAAGTTTTAACAGAAATTATCTTTCGATTGATATAATTTGTAAATTTGCGCTTTCAAAAAACAACATATGAATTTACAAGATATCCCAAAAATAAAGCACCTCGACAGCAATAACTTTTTTCTTCTGGCTGGTCCATGTGCGATAGAAGGAGAAGAAATGGCTCTAAAAATTGCCGAAAGACTGGTTGAAGTTACCAGCAAATTACAAATACCTTACGTTTTTAAAGGTTCTTTCAAAAAAGCCAACCGTTCCAGAATCGACAGTTTTTCAGGAATTGGCGATGAGAAAGCCCTGAAAATCTTACGAAAAGTTTCTGAAACCTTTGATGTTCCAACCGTTACCGATATCCACACCAACGAAGATGCAGCTATGGCGGCAGAATATGTGGATGTGCTTCAGATACCTGCTTTTTTGGTTCGCCAGACAGACCTTGTCGTTGCGGCTGCCAACACCGGAAAGACCGTAAACCTGAAAAAAGGTCAGTTTATGAGTCCGGAAAGCATGAAACATGCCGTACAGAAAGTATTGGACTGCAACAACCAGAAAGTAATGGTTACTGACAGAGGAACCATGTTTGGATATCAGGATATGATTGTGGATTACAGAGGTATTCCTACCATGCAGCAATATGCAACAACAGTCCTTGACGTAACCCACTCTTTGCAACAGCCAAACCAAACGGCAGGTGTAACCGGTGGAAGACCTGACATGATTGAAACCATCGCTAAAGCAGGAATTGCCGTTGGCGTTGACGGAATTTTTATTGAAACCCACTTTGACCCTGCCAATGCAAAAAGCGACGGGGCCAACATGCTGGACCTGAAATATTTCGAAGGACTCATGACCAAGCTGGTAGCCATTAGAAAAACCGTAAATAATTTTTAAACCGAATAACCTAAATTTTTTAATAATAAATAATTCCCAATTTTGAAACATCCATTAATAGTGGGTGTACTTACTTTTTTTTGTGCTTTTTCACAGTACACCTTCGCCCAAGAGCTGGCAACGAGTCCTGAAAAATACACTGCCCACAACAAAGGAAAATTCTTTATCTATTGGGGTGGCAACAGAGAATCTTACACAAAATCAGACATTACCTTTAAAGGCGATGGTTACAATTTCACAGTAAACGATGTGAAAGCGCATGACAAGCCTAAAGGATATCATTTAGATTACCTGAATCCGGCCAGAATGACTATTCCGCAAACCAACCTTAGGATTGGCTACTTCATCAGTGACCATTATAATGTTTCCATTGGTGTTGACCACATGAAATATGTAATGACGCAAGGCCAAACTGCCAATGTAACAGGAGAAATTAATCTACCGGCATCAGAAGCAGGAGCCATACACAACGGTACGTATAACAATACACCAACTGTTATGTCTGAGGACTTTTTAAAATTTGAACACACGGACGGTCTTAATTATGTGCATGCACAAATCAACCGTGTGGATGATATTTCCAAGCTTTTCAGAATCTGGAATACAGACAAAATCCAGGTTAACCTGACAGAAGGTATTGGGGGCGGACTTCTCTATCCAAAAACAAACGCAACCCTATTGAGCAAGAAAAGACATGACGATTTCCATATTTCCGGATACGGAGTATCTGCCCAGGTGGGTTTGAACCTGACTTTTTTCAAGCACTTTTTTATTCAGGGTGAATTGAAAGGCGGTTATATTGACATGCAGGACATTAAAACAACTTCCAGCAATGCCGATAGCGCTTCACAACACTTTGGGTTCTTCCAGAGAATTATTACCGTAGGCGGAATCTTCAGGCTATAAGCACTTTAGAAAAATAATTTAAAGTCCCCCGAAATTTTCGGGGGATTTTTTTTGCCATTTCATTTTTATTATCTTACTTTGTTATTCAAAGTACTTTATATGGAGACAAACAAATATCTCAATGACATTTCAGAAATCAAGAACATGATGAACCGTTCTTCAAGGTTTATTTCCTTGAGCGGTCTTTCTGGTGTTCTGGCTGGTGTGTATTCCCTGATTGGTGCCTGGATGGCTTATAAGACCATTTATAGTGACAGCTCTGATTTAGGTAGTTATAAAAATCTGGTCGTTTCAGAAAGTTCCATAAAGAGACTTTTCGCTATTGCCATTATTGTTATACTCCTATCCATAGCAACGGGAATTTCTTTAAGTATCAAAAAGGCAAAAAAAGAGAATGAAAATATTTGGGATGCCTCTTCCAAAAGGCTGTTGATTAATTTTGCTATTCCTTTGGCAACCGGAGGTTTTTTCATACTGTTTCTCATTGAAAAAGAAATCTACGGATTTGTAGCTCCCCTAACCCTCATTTTTTATGGTCTTGCCTGTGTCAATGCCAGTAAATATACTTTGGGCGACGTTCGTTATCTGGGTATTACATTGATTATCATTGGCCTGATTTCTTCCTATTTCATTGGATATGGATTGTTGTTTTGGGCACTTGGTTTTGGTGTCTGCCATATTTTTTACGGGTTTAAGTTGTATTTAAAGCATGACAAAAATTAAAATTATATTTAAAGCGCTACAAATACTATCTTTGACAGCGTTGTTTTCATGCGGAGGAACCTGGGAAAATGACGAAACGGTTTGGGAAAAGACTTTTAATTCGGAAAAGCCAAAAGAGGTGACTATAGTAAATTCAAAAATTTGGGTTTCGTCTCACTGGAGCTATGAGTTTCAATCCTTTATGGAAGTAAAATCGAATAAAAAACTGTTGGATGCCTTTGAGAAACAGTATGAGTTGGAAGACAGTCAGGAGTTTGAAGTTATAGAAATAACCGAAAAACCAAAATGGTTCACCCCTAAAACAGAAGAACATTATATCATAAAAAAAAGCAATCTTTATAATGACTTCAGGATTTTTATTGATAAGCAAACAAAAAATCTATTTATAACCTGTTCACAATTATAGTTTGAAAAATATCATCCAAAATATAAATAAGGCGTTCGACCACAGAATCCGACTCGGGATTATGTCTGTACTGATGGTCAACGAAGCTGCCGATTTTAATATGCTGAAAGAGCTTTTGGGTGTCACCGACGGCAATCTGGCCAGCCACACTAAGGCGCTGGAAGCTGAAAATTACATTTCAATTGAAAAACAGTTTATTGGGAAAAAGCCAAATACACGTTATATTGCCACAAAAGAAGGAAAAAAAGCCTTTAAGGAACACATTGACGCCCTCGAAAAACTAATCCAAAAAAGTTAAGTTTTTTTTATCTATTTACTTTGAAATACAAAGTACTTTTAAAATAAAAATATGAGAGATTTATTTATCGAAAAGCTATACGATATCAGTAAGAAGCCTTATCAAAAGTTTTTGAAAAAGAACGAACCCTGGAAAATTACCCACGCAGAACTGCTGCTTATGCCAAAACAAACTTTGGGATTTCATCTGGGCCATTTCCTATCCAAACACGGCTTTGAAATACAATCCAAACTAGAAGACCACGACGTGTTTCATGTGCTTACCAATACAGGAATTACAGTTCCTGAAGAAATAGGCATGCAATACTTTTTGTTCGGAAATGGTAAACGGAGCCTGTATCTGTATATGGTAATAGCCACAGGAACGCTTTTCTATCCTGATAAAATTGGCTATTTCGAAAGTCAGTACTTACGGGGTAAAAATGCGTTCCAATTCCATAATCTGGATTATTTCAAGATGCTTTCTATTCCTTTAAAAACAATACAAACCACTTTTAAAATCAAATAATTATGAAAAAACAAACAACCTTAAAAAACTGGTGGAAGATAAATTACAAATGGTCGCTTTCTTTGGCCGCCTTTATTATTGCCTGCTTGATACTGGCCTACAACATAAGCCGGGGCAGTTTCAAAGACATGGCCCAGGCCTATGCAGACCCTACCCTGTTTCAGAATGCAATAACCAAAGCCAATGAAAACACGAAAGTAATACAGGTTTTTGGAACGCTTGAGCCTATAGACAATCTGGCTATACTTGAAGGCAATACAAAATATACAAACGACAACAAGGCAATTGAGGCCACAGTAAGGGTAATCGGAAAAAAGGCACAGGGCAAAATGGACATTTTTGCCCAAAAAACCGGTTCAGAATGGACTTATGGACTTATTAAACTTAGGGTTACAAAAACCGGACAGGAAATAACCGTCATCAAATGCTAAATATTCCAATTTTCTAAATCCGTTAACTTTAAAAATCATTTTTATGAAAACCGAAATTTCTTTTCTTCAATCAACAACAGCCCGATTAATCCTGATAGGTGTACTTACAATTGTTCTGTTAATTCCATTGACATTTGTACAGGATTTGATTACCGAACGTTCTTTCCGAAAACAGGAAGTCATTTCTGAAATTACAGCAAAATGGGGCGACAGCGTCCTGCTTTACGGACCAATAATCAAAATTCCTTACACGGTGCATTATCCAGTAAAGAATACGACAGAAACAGTTTCCGAAACCGAATATGCTTATTTTTTTCCGGAGCAGCTTAATGGCCAAATCGATGTAAATACGACTGCGAAAAAAAGGAATAATTATGAAGCAGTGGTTTTTAGTTCGTCCATGAAGTTTGATGGAACTTTTACCAAACCCGATTTTAGCTCAAAAGGTATTGCTACAGAAAATATACAATGGGATAAGGCTACTTTACTGATAAGGGCCAACAATCTTAAAAGTATAAAAGACGGTATGAAAATAAAACTGGGAGATAAAACCATGTCTTTTGAAACGGCTACCAGCGACCCTGCAACGTCAGTTTCTACTTTAGAAACACCCAACTTTGCTATTTCTGAATATTTTACAGACGAAAAACTGAATTTCAATTTTAATGTTGCCTATGATGGAAGCCAGGAATTAAAAATTGTTCCAATTGGGAAAACAACTTCTGTAAGTATGAAATCCAACTGGAAATCTCCGAAATTTACAGGCTATTTTTTACCGGGCGGCAATTTAAAAAAATCGGACGATACCGGTTTTGAAGCCAGCTGGAAAATTCTTGATTTTAACCGCCCTTTTGCTCAGAACTATTTTGGCAATTTTCCGGAATTGAAAGATTATGCTTTTGGAGTTGATTTTATTATTCCGGTTGACGAATACCAAAAGAATGAACGTGCTTCAAAATATGGCTTTCTGGTAATAGGGCTGACATTCCTTATCTTTTTTGTCATCCAATCCATCAGCAAAATCAGTATCCATATTTTCAATTACACTATGATTGGACTCGCACTGATTATGTTTTATACGCTTCTGATATCTATCACAGAGCACAGCAGTTTCCTGAAGGCCTATTTAATTGCCGGAATTTCTGTAGTACTGATGATTTCACTCTACTCCGTTTCTATCTTAAAAAGTAAAAAATTTGCTGCTTTTATAGGTCTTTCACTGACAGGTCTTTACTCCTTTATTTTTGTTATCATCCAACTTGAAAATTATGCGCTTTTAGCTGGCAGTATCGGGCTTTTTGTTATCCTGGGATTGGTAATGTATTTTTCAAGAAAAATTGATTGGAATGCGTTAAAAGAAGAAGTTTAATTAGGAGTTAAAAAACTTAGCGTCTTAGCGACTTTGCGTGAAATAGTCTCGCAAAGTCGCTAAGACGCAATGTATTGAATGTTATACTTATTAAATATTACTTCTCTAATTCCCGAACCGTAATATAATTATCATCTTCCATTTTCCAGGAATCGCCCTTTATCTTAATCGTTTCGCCTATGGCTACTGTACGGTATTGTTTCGGGTCTTTCAGATTAGGAATACTGATTGTGGCATAATAAATCTTTCCATCTTCCGCGGTCAGGATAGCCGTATAGCCGTCTTTCCCCTTGTTGATTTCATTGACTTTGCCCTGTATGGCAATCGTGTCGTTTTTTTCTTCTTTTCCTTCTTCCGGCGTCCTGATTTTCACGACTTCCGTTCCGTCTTCTTTAATAGTTGCCTGTTTGTTGGAATTACAGCCGGAAACAGCAATTGCCGCCACAAGCATAAATGATTTTAAAAATAGTCTTTTCATAGTGATATAATTTCCATAAAGATAAAGATAGCATCGTTAAAAAAGACAAAATAAGGCATAAAAAAGCCCTGATCAAACCAGGGCCCTATTTTTATTTACCATCAACAAAAGGTTGGAGGTATTCAAATCTTTTGGTTAGTTTTCCATTTTCGGTTATTTTGGCACGTTGCAATATGCCGTCCTTGTCGCCATTAAAAAAGGCAGGAATGACATGTTCCATAAACATTTCACCAAAACCTTCGCTGGCATCTTTTGGCAGTTCGCATGGCAGGTTATCAACCGCCATAACTACAATAGCCGCCGGATGATAAATCTCAACTTCCTTGTGCTCACTTGGCAAATAACCATACAATGGCTCAGCAATGGTTGAAGCTTTGATGGTTGACGCAATCGGACCGTCAACATCACAAGAAATATCGGCTACAATCTTAATTTTATTGTCTTTTGAATTAAGCATTTCTCTGGTCAGAATAACCGGAGCGCCGTTACCGTAGAAATGTCCGGCCATAAAAATATCTGCAACTTTTGAAAAACGCTCAAAATCTGAGGTATAGTCTTGCGGGTTATTATAAAAATCTTCTTTATCGATAACCTTTCCGTCAATACGTTTGTTATAGTCCAATACATCAATTTGGGTATACACAGGCTGGGTGTATTTTTTGGACAGAAAATCTTCCGGTGTTACTTCCTTTACCTTCATCCCGTCAAGGATTTCCTTAGCTCCCATGCCCACTTTTCCGTGTCCGGTGAGAACTATTTTGATTGGAGGCAATATTTGTCGCTTTAATCGTGCCACCAAATCACTTTTCCCAGAAAGTGTTTCTGCTTTTGGCAGGTTAAACAATTCAAATTTAATTCCAAATGCCCTTATTCCATTATAGGCTCCAACTATTCCCGCATATCTTCCAAAACCTATAAGCCGTCTGTTATCGGCATCAACTATCGTTTCATGGTCATACAAATCGATATTTTTTTCCAGAATGGCCTGTAAAAGTTTGCGGTTATGGGGTTGTTTTTTTATGGTATGGGAAAAGAAAAAATACTTTTTCCCAGGAATCAATGCCTCAACAGGAACCTCTTTTACGCCAAAAAACACGTCACAATCTGAAATATCATCAGTTACATTCAAGCCTTGCGACCTGTATTCATCATCATTAAATATTCTGATATCAGAGCTTTCCACTTTCAGCTCCACTTCCGGGTGTTCTTTTAATAATCTTGAGGCTTCTTCCGGGGTAAATACTACTCTCCTGTCGGGTGGGTTTTTTCTTTCCTTAATAATTCCGAATTTCATAATAGTTTTAAAAAAATAAAGGGTGGTGTTTAGGTTAATTTCAGAAATGATTGAAAGCTTCTCAATATTTTAACAAAATCACTTCTTGGATTACAACTTTGTAACTACAACGTTATAATTTGTTCCAAATATAACATTAACCGCTAGCCCTCCAAAACTTTTATTCATAAAATATTGAGGATATTTTGTCATTTATACCCTAAAATGTTAAAGGAATATAACAATACAATAAGTTGCTTTTTATTTTGTTAAAGTAGAAACCATAATGTGCCTGTTTTTCTATATTTGCTTCCCAACCATTATAATTACAATGACATTTTCAAAATATATATACCCTTTGCTTGCTTCGGCATTGTTGCTTACATCATGCCAGGAAAAAAACAAACAGATTGCCTCTAACGAACCCGTTGAAAATAACACCGATGCGCTTTCACCTTACAGTATAAAATCAAAAAAACTTCCGGCCAGCTATGTTACTCCCAAACAGGAAAGTCTGGAAAAATTTTATGAAAAAAACTGGCCCAACAACTCTATGAACGGCGGTTTTCTGGTAGCCAAAAACGGGCAGATTATTTTTGAAAAATATGAGGGAAAGTCTAATTTTTCTAAAGGTGAAGACATTAGCGCCACTACTCCGCTGCACATCGCTTCGGTTTCCAAAGTATTAACAGCTACAGCCATATTGCGGCTTATAGACCGGGAAAAATTACACCTGGAAGACAAGGTGAATGCTATACTGCCTTCCTTTCCTTATGAAGAGATTACTATTAAAATGTTGCTGAATCACAGGAGCGGTCTGCCTAACTATGCCTATTTTGCTGATGATACTAAAGTATGGAACCGTTCCAAAATGCTGCACAATCAGGATATTCTTGATTTGCTGGCACAGCACAAATTCGGCCTGTATTTCAAACCTGACAGAAAATTTGGCTACTGCAATACCAATTATGCCATTCTTGCATTGGTTATTGAGAAGATTACGGGAAAAAATTACCGTGAGGCCATGAAAGAGATGATTTTTGAACCGCTCGGTATGAAAAACACCTATGTTTACGATTATTCAAAAGACAAAGAAACGGCAAGTCTTTCCTATAAAGGCAACAAAGTACTTTATGAACTGAATCATCTGGATGATGTGTATGGTGACAAGAATATCTATTCCACACCTCGCGACCTGCTCAAGTTTGATATGGCCACCTATTCAGACAAGTTCCTGAATCCGGTACTGGTTAGCGAAGCTTTCAAGGGTTACAGCTATGAACACCGCGGTACTAAAAATTACGGTCTTGGTATTCGTATGCTGGAATGGGAAACCGGAGAACAGCTGTTTTATCATAACGGATGGTGGCATGGAAACACTTCTTCTTATGTAAAGCTGAAAAAAGATACGGTAGCCTTGTTTGCCATTTCAAACAAATACACCCAAAAGACGTATAAAATCTGGAAATTGGCTCCTCTTTTTGGTACCTATCCTATTAAACTTGACAAAGACGACGTAATTAATTAGTAAAATATATTCTTTATTAAATTTTGTTGAAATGGCCTTGCATATTCAAAGGTTAATCTTTTATAAAATATAGTAAACATGAAAAGCTAGTATATTACAAAGCAATAGAGCTTTTACTAAAAAGCGTCGTTTTAATACAATTCTAAAAAAAATATCGGGTTTAATTTTGTTTTGTAATATCTCATATTATGAAAGTAGCACAAAACAAAATATGCCTATTTGCCCTGTTCATCCTTATTGTTTTTTTACTTTCCGATTGTCCAAGTAATGATAAGGATTTTCCAATAGATGCATATTGCAAAATTGACCGGAAAGACGAAGTATTTACAGGTCCTTTAGTCAACATGATTACTTGCGGTCATAATTCATCGTTCACAACGGTTTCGGATGCCAAAAGCGAACATTGACTCGTCTTGAAAATCCAAAAGTACCAATGTATATCGTCTGGAAGTAAAATCACAATACAGCGTTAAGGCATATAATACCAAGATTTTTAATATTCTTTTTTGCCTATCTGCCCCAGATGAGTATGCTTAAAACTGTCATTATATTTTAATCCGTACCCCAAAATCCTGTCCATTGATGAATGGGCTAATAGAATTATTCCAATCAACACGAGCACGGAATTATGATACCAATACCCTATAACTATTACAGCAATTGCTATTAATTTATGATGGAAAAAATTATAAATAAAAGCACCCGTTCTGGAGCCAAAAAGGTAACCAATCATGGAGAAATCCGGAAGCAACAAACAAGCCGGAAAATACCACCAGGAATAATCCAATTGAGAGAATAAGGCTATTGAGAGTAAAAACTGGCCGGCCTCTTCCAGTTTCAAAAGATTTTTCATTCCATTTGTCATAACTTACTGAATTTATGAATGCTCATACAAAAATGCAAAACTTTAAAATCCTGACACTGATAAAGACAATAATTTTCAATAGTATTTTTAATTCACCGTGCCATTCAAAAGACTTAAACCTGAAAGAATTGGATTTTCTTTCAATACTTATTCACAGATTCAAAATCAAGAATTGGAAATGTATTTTTTTTAACTACTTTTGCGGTATGGTTTTTGCTTTATAGCAAGAGTTCTTAAACATACTGGGGTCGACTGGTTTTGACAGCGAGTCGAATTGAAAAGTAAGCACGTCGAGAACTGGGACAATTCTCGTTACTAAATGGTCCTACACTTTTACACGGCGAAAATAATTACGCTTTAGCTGCTTAATCTGAATTATAGTACGATTTGCCTAGTTCCTGCAAGGCAGGAAAGCTAGATTCTCCTTGAAAGCCTTGGTTTGTGGCGTTCTTAAAAGGGGAACCGTAAAAATAAACCTAGAAACAGTCAAGCTTCGGGGCTGTTTTGACAACTAAGAAGATAAGCATTGTGTGGCTGTTCCTGGCCTTGCACAATGACGAAAATCCAATCAGGAACTAAACGTGTAGAAAGCCTTTTGGTTGCTTGTTTGGACGGGAGTTCGACTCTCCCCGACTCCACAGTGTACTTTAAAGAACCAATAATTAATTTGTTGGTTTTTATAGAAAACTTCCCAAAAACCGCATGGAGCCTGCAATTTTAGAAATTGCGGGCTTCGTCGTTTTCAGCCGGCAGCACACAAAATTTACAAAAATGCCCAAAAAGTTTGTGGCACTTTCTGTGGCACTTTACAGTTGGAGTTGCTACCTAATTTGCTACAAAAAGCTAAGGCAATATTCCTCCCCTCTAGTTCATCTAGATGTGTTCTGGATAGGTGTGCTGTTTGATGAACGAAATCGATTCTTGATGGAGGGAAAACCGCTTTAAAAGAAAATCAAACTTGGACTGCTTATCTATTTTCCAAGTACTATTCTTAGAGTGCTTTTGGTAGCTCCTAAGTGCTTTTGCGAAGCAAAAGGAGCCTTTCTTCAGGGTTACTGATGAAGGAGTAATAAAGGGGCAACAAGAATCTGGTGTTCTACGAGAGGTAAGCGTCAGACTACAAATCCATAGTGTCTACTGAACAGTTTGGAACGTACAGGGAAGGATAGTATTTCCGAAATACACAACTTGACTATTCTGATATTCAAAATCATTCAAAAGGCTTAAAAAAGGCAATAAGGGTTGCACTTCATTACCTCGAAGCCCACAAAAAAATCCTCATCAAATTGATGAGGATTTTTTTTATGAAACTAATTATTAAATATTTCTAACCGATAATTCGTAGCCACCTTTCTATAGCAGCTCTGGCCTTTAGAAGCTAAAATATTTCAAACGTAACAATGATTCTGTAATTCATTTTAGATTTTGAGTCCATTCATCAAAATGGATCTTACCCTTTTGGTGATCTCCTTCGGGTACCAAACCTGATTTAGGAAAATCATAGAACATATATTTATGCTCGTTGTCCGAAATTACGGTTTTATGCTGCCCAGTAACTTTTATATACCTTGAAACAAATTGATCCATAGGGGCAAGCTCAGGACCAGCAATTTCAATGGTTCCGTTTTTAGCTGTCTCTAAAGCAAACTTCACGACAAAATTGGCGACATCTTCAGCTGCTATAGGCTGGAAATCAAGTGTAGAAACATTAACAACATCCTCTTTTCCCTGCACTGCTATAATTGTAGAGACATGCTCATGAAATTGCGTCGAGCGAATGATGGTATAAGGAATACCAGCGTTCTTGACAATATCCTCCTGATTTTTTTTCGCACGCATGTATCCAATATACTGTACGCGGTCTATACCCACAATCGATAAAACCACATGATGCCTAATTCCTGCCAATTTTTCAGCTGCTACTAGGTTCTTTCCAGCCGTCTCAAAAAAATTAAGGGCGTTTTCTTCTTCAGGGGATGAAGAATTTGAAAGATCAATCACAATATCGGTACCTCTTAATGCTTCAGAAAGTCCTTCTCCAGTGATGATGTTAATTCCATGTGAAGGTGAGCCTATTACGACTTCGTGCCCTTGGTTATTTAATTTGCCAGCAACATTGGCCCCTATTAATCCTGTCCCGCCTACTACTAGTATTTTCATTTTTTTATGTGTGATGTGAGTTAAAAATTTAATATGGAATTCGTTAATGCAAAGTTGAATCATTTGCATACACGAGAAAACACACAAACCACGGCAGAAGGTGGACAAATGGCATTAACTTAGAAAATAATCCGCAACAATTATAAAAGGAGATCGCTGGGCGGAGCATTGTGTTTTCTATATTCCGTAGGAGAAAACCCAGTTTTCTTTCTAAAAAGCCGCATGAAATACTTTTCATCTTCGTAGCCCAGCAGATCAGATATTTCCTTGACGCTGTGATCGGTGTAATAGAGCATTCGCTGCGCTTCCCTTAAAATCTCCTTTTGAATAAGCAAAGATGCTGATGAGTTGGTTGTTTTTTTTACGGTATCATTTAAGTAGCTAACGCTGATATGAAGTTTTTCGGCATAATCTGCAGGCCTTTTAAGGTGATGGTAATTATGCCTGACAAGATTCATAAATTTCTTCGTAATCATCACCGAACGGGACGCAAAGTTCGCCGTACTCCCCATCGGTTTGCTTTGGTAGCTTAGCCCCGCCTGGGCAACAAATGCGGATAGCAAAGGATGGGAAACATCCTTATATGTTGTACTATTAATCTCTTCGAGTGCCATAATGGATTGTATGACAGACTTAAACCAATCAAATTCTAAATCTGTAAGCCCTACAGATATCATCTCCTCCAAACATTTGTCAAGCGTAGCTCGTACAGATGCTTCGATCAGATTATTTTCAAAGGAAATATACCACCCGCTGCCTTTTGAAACACTAAGTACTTGATGGACCTGCCAAGGAGGCGAAATGAAAAGTGTTTTGGCTGGCATTATAAAATGCTCAAAATCTAAAAGCACTTCAAGCGCACCATCTTCGATCAGCATACAGGTATAATGGTCATGCCTGTGAGGATGAAGCGCATCTGTGAAGTCATCTGTTAATTCATCCCATGCCTTAACTATAAAACCTTCGATGCCTTGCAGCCTACGCAGAATAATAGGCACACCTTTATCCGATTTATTTACTTCTATAGAAAAATTTGCCATGCTTCAACGACTTTTAGAGAAATAGCAATGATAAAAGTAAGAAATAAAAATTTCTCTCTTTTTTCACATTTGAGTTGCAACATTTTTACCATAAAAAGGTAAGGCAAAATTCATTCTTACAGCACTTTAAACTAACAAGTGAAATTTAACTAACAATTGTAAAGGTTATTTATATTTTAAAATTATTTGGAAGACATTACATTAACCATGTGAATTATAACTATCTTTGAATCAACTAATAAGATTAATGGAGTTGCTACCTTATTTGCCGTAAAAAAGTTTCATCAAAATTCTTCGTAATGGTGGCCTTACACTAAGTAGCTGAAGAATCATCCTTATTTTAAAATTTCCACTAACTACAATAATTAAGCAAACAATAACTATCTTTGAATCAACTAATAGGATAATATCGTTCTTTCAAATCAGATGGCTTCGCGCAGAGGCCTTTGCATAGATAAAACATTCAAATTTCCCGTGGCACATTCGTGGCACATTGCGGAAAACCCTCAAAAAACAGGGCTGAAAGGCAATTAAACCGCATAGGTGTCGGACCCTTCAGCTCCACCAGGTAACCAAAATTTATCTTGCAAGGGAAATGCCGTCTTAACCGATGGCATTTTTGGTAAACGGAGTTTTTTATGGCACATTCGTGGCGCAGCACCTTTCTAAAAATCAGGAAATCAACGTTTATAGGGGCGCTAGGGCAATAGTTCGACTCTCCCCGACTCCACAACATGCGACGATTTAGCTTAATAGAGCTAAATCGTCGCTTTTTCAATTAAAACACTCAAATACCTTCCTCAGAATATTTAATAGCAGCAGCCTGTTCCTCAGAATGATTGCTTAGACAGTTTTCAACTGCCAATACTTTAGATATTCTGCGATATCTTATCATTGATCATTTCATGCATTTTCCTGATATTGCCAATAGTTTCACTTTTTGTAACACTCAGTACAGGATTATTCTTAATAAAGGGTTTGGCTATCATTTTAAGCAAAAACGGTTGCCCCTTAAGCAGGTTAGTGGTATCTTTAAATGTCAACCTCATGAAGGGACTTTCGACAGGCCCCAACAGTTCTGCTTTTTTTATGTTTTCCCATGGTACAAACGCATTATAAAGCATTTGCTGGTTAATAAATATTCCATTACTGTCCACCCCAAATGAAGGCTTTTTAAGATCTTGCTTGAACCGCAAATAAAGATAGATAACCATAAAAGCAATGGCAAAACGACTGCCCCACGTATATATGGTTGCAGGCCACCCAACGTCGGTTACGTACCGTAAATCTTTATATCTCCACGAGGTTACCAAGGCGCGGCGGGTATACTCCCAAAAAAACAGCCTGCAAATTACGGCAGGAATGGCGCACACCAGTATGAGCACCGTAATATTTCGAAAGGATTTATTAATCGCTTGCCTGTTATGCGCAGCGGTTTCAATTAGATTCAGATTCTTCATTATACTGTTTATTTGGTTGATCTATATTCTCTACTACGTAATTTTAACCGGATCAGGAAAATCATTCTCCGTTAAATATGTCACTGTTGTTTTTACTGGTTGCCCTTGTAATTCCATACTTTGGAAATCTTCATCTGCTTCAACCTCACATAGAAAAGCTTCTTCCGAAATTACATCCCCCAGAATAATCCAGGGATGTCCAAATTGTATTTTCGCGTAGTAAATTTCCATTTTCGTGTTTCCCCTAGCGGAATATAGTGCATCCCCCACCGGGTAACCTTGGATTTCGCCAATTAATATAAGGCTTGCCAGCGTTAGCAATTCCAAAAGTAAGAAACAAAAACAAAAGGTAAGCAGATAATAAACTAACGTTAATTTTCGTGATACAAACGTTGGATATCCGCTAACAACTGTTTTTGAAGCTGATATCCCTCTTGCCATAAAAGCTAACTTAGTAATCCAGTTTTCCTATTTACGGCTATTTTTAGTTATTAAAGTGATTTCTTTCACTTTGCGAAACAAATACCGCCTTAGCTTCTGCATCTTTACTGCCATCAGTAAGGTTTGTCGCAATACCGTTTTTCCATATTTTGGCAATTTTTTTTGCGGCTGCATTCTCCTCATATCCTGCCATATATACATCATTACCTGCTGCATAAACAGACCAGGCACTTGCGTTATTGTTACCGTTAGTAAGATTGGTGGCTGCACCATTTTTCCAAAGTCTGGCTATGCGCTTCACTCCGCTAAATTCGTAACCTGCGACATAAGTATCAGTACCAAGTGCATAAACGGAAGCCGGAACAGTTTGACGGCTGCCATCTGAAATATTTTCCGCCACACCGTTTTTCCATAGTTTAGCTACTCTCTGGGACTCAGATGGTTCGTCGTAACCCGTTGCATAAACATCATTACCTGATACAAAAACTGACAATAAAAATGTATTACGGCTTCCGTCAGAAAGATTGGTAGCCGTACCGTTTTTCCATAATTTCGCTACATATTTAGTTCCATTACTTTCATGACCGCCAACATATATAGTATTGCCTGATCCGTGGACAGAAAAGATATAGGAACTAGTTCCATTGACAAGATTAGTTTCCACACCGTTTTTCCATACTTTAGCCATATCATGTATTCCGTTGTTTTCATAACCCGCTACATATACATCACTTCCTGCCACATACACAGAACGCCCAGCGGCGTTATAATTACCATTATTCAGATTGATGGCAGTACCGTTTTTCCATAATTTGGCTACATCTTTGGTCCCATTATTTTCATAACCTGTTACATATACATCATTACCTGCCACATAAACAGACTGGGCAGCGGCATTTTTGTTTCCATCGGTGAGATTGGTGGCTACACCATTTTTCCATAATTTGGCCACATTACCCTCGTAACCAACTACATATACATCGGTTTCCATTTCGTTAGACGGATTATTGTCATCGTCTTTGCTGCAGCCGGCTATTATAAAAATAGCAATCAGGCCTAATAAAAATTTAGTTTTCATATTCTGCTCTGTATTAAATTAAATAATTGCTAGGTAATAAACAGGGGAATTAAAAAATAGTACAGATGCGGCATATTCTAAATACTCTGGCTTCCAACAATTTTTTAACAGAATAAGAAGGATTGCTGCCATGACCACTAGAGTAGATTGTAAAAATTGCCTATACAATTCCCATACACTTTACATTGTTTTATATGATGTATTTTTAACCGTTCGATTAGAACAAAAATGTACAAATTGTTCTCATGAAAAAAATACTAATAGACAAACAGCATTTTAAATAGACCAGTAGCAAATGCGTTTCCGCAATGGTTATTAAAAGCTATCCAAGCGGTATTTTTTTAACCTACTTAAACTATAAAAACTGAAAAATTTAATCATATATGCTAAATGCACAATCAGAACCCATTAGTCATATAAAGGCATTGGGCAACGAATTTTTACCGGCAAGTTATTAATTCAGCAGGTATGCTCGGTTTAAATGAGGATCAAATAATACCAAATGAAAAAGGCCACTCAAAGCAGCCTCTCAATTCAATAACCGGGTATTCTTACCATGAAGAAAATGTAATACCGCTAAGCACGCCAGTACCATTTCTGGAACCGTGACCACTTATTAAACTGACACGTTTTTCAGAACCGGCAGATATTTTTTGTCCGCCCACTCCAGCACTTACCTGTGCTGCAGAAGTGGTATTCACATCACCTATACCGTTGGAACCAATCTCAATTTCTATAGTCTGTGAAACTGTGGCTCCAACATCAACAGGACCAACCTTGGTTCCTATACCACCTTCAACGCCAGCTTTAATATTGCCATTCCAGTCGGTTATATTGTTCTTTTCATCCAGGTTAATATTGACATCTGCACCCAGAGAGCCTTCTACTTCCACAGGTCCTATATTACCGCCACCTTTTAACTCGGGTGCCAATTTTACAGTACTCCCTATATAGGTAACACCACGCTCTTTCTCAACAAATTTTACAATATTTAAATCATAAGTGGTGGTCGTATAATTACAATTGGTTTCTATTTTGATCAATACCATATCAACTGTACTTCTATAATCGCAGGCAATCTTATCAAATTCAGCAAGTTTCCCCGGCTGCGCTGCCTCTTTGTTTATACAACCTGCAAATTGCCCTGCATAACTACTCATATCCAATGGTTGCAGTTCGCGGTTTTTTTGCAACCAGTGCAGTTCAAATTCTATACATATCATATTGAACATTTCTTCATTGGTACTGGTGTACATAGCCCAGTAAGCCATATCGTTGTAAAATTGCCTGTATATTTTCAGTACCTCCTCATCATATTTCTTCTTACGGTTGTTCAGTTGTGCCAGTAGTGCATTCGCTCTTTCTAAATGGGTGGCACAGGGTGCTTCCGGTACCGCCTGGGGATGATTTTTTCTGATGGTGGCAACATCGTCCGTAAAAGCCTTAAACAAATCTTTAAGCTTTTCTATCCTATCCTCATGATATGATTTTTGCTGCCTCGACAGCAAGGTTGCTTTTTTCATGAATATTGGCGTTAACTTATAGGTTGGTGCAGCTCCACCGTTTTGGATGGCCGCCATACCTTGTGCCGCCATATTATTCATAGAGCGGGCGTATTTCTCTGTAGCTTCACTTAATTCTTTTTGCAGTTTTCTTATTTTATCATCACATCCCTTATTAAATTGTTCCCACAAAGGCAGCAGGGCATTTGCCTGCGCTACGGAAAGAGGATAATCAGGACGCCGTGTTTTTCCTAAACCCATAGGGTCTGAACCCGGCTTAAAAGGCACCCGTATATCTTTTCTGGTAAGTTTGTAGCCCAGTTGTTGCAGCTTTTCTTCTTTCTCTTGGGTATAAGCGTGTTTAATGGATTTTTTCAGGCTTTCCACGGCTCCTTTTTTATCGCCTTTGTTTTCCTGTATCAATGCTTTTGTAAGGTTGGCCTGTGGATGAAGTGGATAAATGGCAATAGCGCCGTCTAAATATATCCTTGCTTTTTCTATCTCTCCCAACCCAAACCATGCCTGCCCCAGATTATTCAGCAGTGTGCTATTTTTGGGGAACCGTTCATTAAGGTGCTGCAATATAGGAATTGCAAGATGTTGCCCGCCCTGCATAGTAAGCATAGCGGCATAATTACAGAGATTATCGGTATTCCGGGCATCGTCAGTACAGCTTCTTCCCATTAGAAATAAAGCCAGTTCGGGTTTTCCGCTCATCCAGAGCAGAGATGCCAACAAACCTTTTTCGGCAGGTTTTTTACCTTTTGCAGTAAACAGATCATATAATTTCTGCCCGGCATCAATGGTTTCGGGAGATAACGTTCCCATATACTTTTTATGTATCGTGGCAATGTAGGTTTCCATGCGGGCACTTGTTAATCCTTTTGGGATTGCTGCTATGCGGGCAACATCTTTTTTTGGCACAATGCGGTTTTCATCTTCCCATGCTGTCGCCAGTTGTTTTTTGGAAACACCCGAAATAATTTTTGAGGCATTCTTCATATCCGGCATTTTTATGCCCAGGCTGTCCATCGTTTTCTTGTCTTCGGGACTCATTTCTTTCATCATCTCACCTATCATCCCCTCGGCCTCTTTCATCATTTGCTGCATTTCTTTTTGGGTCGGTGGCTTATCTTTGGTTACCGGCTTTTTTTGTGCGTGGACGGTTGCTGCAAACAGCAACATTACCGGCAGTTTAAAATAGTATTTCATTTTGAAGCGGGTTTAATTTTGACCAGGTGGATTATCTATTATCGATTTGCCGGACGTATTGCGGGTGTAATTGAACTCCTGCAATGCGTTATTGTTATTATTTTGCCTGCCTTCCCGTTCGGTAGGTTTATTGGATATAAGTGTCAATGTGGGTTTGTCCATCCCGGAAAGTTGTTTGATTTCAAAGGTGTAGACTGTTTTTTCGGTTTTAAAGTCAGCGGCTTTTTGATAGCTTCCCCAACTACCCTCGCTTTTCCCACTTGCAGCTTTGCTCCACCACTGGCCGGCACCTTTTTTGGGTACAATGGTCAGCTGATTGCCATTGACGGTATAATTGCCCGTTTCACGTACAAAAAGAATATCTTTTGCAAAAACAGACCAGTTTTTGGCTCTGTATTCATAAGTACCGTCGGTGTTAAAGGTGTATTCTTTTCTGAAATAGCCTCCGCTTATATAACCTGACCTTTCACTTACATTATGTTCCCAAAGTCCTGCAATACTATTGTTTGCACTGATGGTATTTGTGGAGCGAGAAATTCCTTTGCCTGCGTTCAGCGTAACAGTACTTATAAACTTCTGATAATCTTTCAGGTAAGGCTGTGCAGTAGCATTACATAAAATACTTACACAAGTTATACCATTGCTGAAAGTAGTAAGAATAGTGCCTATATTCGTACCATTGTATTTCCAAACACCACTGCGACTCACGACACTCCAGCCTTCGGCGGTTTGCGCCTGGCCTTTTTCTTCATTTTCTACCGGATGCAATGCCAAAACCACAGCGTTCCATTCGTTCTGACTGTCTTCCTCTATGCTTCCTTTACTCACCGTGCTTTTATAAATGGCAATCTGTGCCCAGCTGCCTCCGTCTATTTTTGAATAGGAAATATAGCTGTCTGTTATTTCTTCTTTCCAGTTATCCGGAGAAGTATAACTTACAATATCGTAGCTTTTCTTTTGTGCTGATGTGGCAAGGCTACCTAAACATAGGGTTGCCAGAAATAATAAAAAAACTTTCATCTGTATATTTTTATTTAGGTTGATACGGTTTGGTTACTTTTTCTTTACCGAAAAAATAATCGTAGACATAATCATAGTTAAAACGGCTCACGAAATTTGCCATCATATCTTCTGCCCCGGCGTGGTCATTAAACTTTCCTTTGTACAGTTTAAATACGATCCATTGCGGACCACTGTTGGCGCAAGCTTCTTTTATACCTTTCTTTAAGCGAAGGATGGGGAAATAAACATTGGTATTGCCATAGTTATCTGTTGTTTGTGGCTTTGTTTGTATCCAATAGTAGTTGCTCTTTTCGTCCAGGTTTGCCAAGTCTATAATCTGGATATCTCTACCAGCTTTCAAATACACATAATCATTATAATTATCCTTAAACTTCTTTTTCATAAGGCTTAAACCATTTTTTGCCTTTTCCAACATATTGTCCAGTCTTCCTCCACTGTTTCTGTCGATTTTTTCCATCAAGGGCAATTGTTTTTCAAGTCTTGCTAGCAGCTCGCCTACCGTTACCTGTTCAAAGGGAAGTGGCTGTTTGTCTTTAGTCATCACTACCACATAAAAATGTTCATTGTTGTTCAGTGCATCAGAAGGTATCCAATAATGCGTGTAGTTTTTAAGATTTGGACTGGTCATAAAATTTTGATAGTTGGCATTTTTATCTGAACCCTCATATTCGCCTTTCATACCCATACTGTATTGGGGTATAGTGCAGTAATATTCATCGGGCGAAGAAAGTCCTATCATTTGCCTGCTAATCAACTCAACATTATTCGCCATAATCTGCCATACGTAGTGAGTAGCCAGTCCGTCAATAGGCCAGAACTTTTTGGTACTCGTTTTTTGCAGGTTCATATACATTTTACCCAATGCGCCGTAGGTATTGGGCAAAGCATTGCGGTTGTTCTTTTCCGCTTCGTTGTAGTTGTAGGAAGAGCTCGTTACAGGTTGTCCTGCCGGAAGTGCATAAACAGACTGAACCATTTCTCCCAACAATCCTTTAGGACTGTAGGTCTGCTGTATCCACGTGGCGAATTTCTGCGAAACCGCCATCTGTGAAGCAGGATAGTTTCTTCCGTTTTGGATAATGGGTTTTGCAGGTTCTTTAAAGTCCAGCATTTTTATCCAGCCTATTTCTGCGTACTCTATAGACTTTCCCTGATACCAACCTCTACTATCAGTAGTGAGCGGTCCATTTTTTTCCTGGCTACCTGTTATACTGTTATTTGTTTTTTTATCAGAGGGTTTTCCATCATCCTGTATTTCAGTATTGTTAACGGTCTGTTCTGCTTTCTCTTTCGTTTTTTTTGCAGCAGTTCCTTCCAGCACCTTATCGGATGCTTTTTCCATCGGCTTCTTTATTACTTTATCAACCGCTTTATCGGTGGTCTGTTCTACTGTTTTATTAACAGTCTTCTCTACTTTATCTTTCAGCCTTTTCAGCAGCTGTGCCTGCATTACGTTCATAGGGAGCACCATTACAGTTAGCGTTAAAATTATTTTTTTCATTTTTTCAATAGTATTGTTGAAAATTATCTGATGTAAATGCAGGTAGCTTCTGTGTTATTAGGGATGTTGGATAAAGTAACCGCTGTACCGTTCTTCCAGTATTTAGCTGTTTTTTTGCCTCCTGCATATTCGAATGCCGCAACATATACATCATTGCCAAACACTTTTATGCCGATATTGATAACTTCGGCGGTACCGAGAGAAGCTAGCGGAAATGCATTGCCATTTTTCCAATAGGTAAGCGTTTTTTCTCCACTGGCCTGTTGTGTATATCCGCTCACATAGACATCGTTCCCATTTACTGCAATGGAATAGGGAACCGAATAATCATTGCTTATGGTTAAGGCATTTCCATTTTTCCAAACGATAGCCTTGTATATTCCGGAAGGGGTTTCCTGCTCATGTCCCGTTACGTAGATATCACTACCTGCTACAGCAATAGAATTTCCATAAGATGGCAGGTTACTCAGCCTTACCGGTGTGCCATTTTTCCAATAATAGGCTCGTCCACTCAGATTTCCTGCGACATAAATATCATTTCCTTTGGTAAAGATAGATGCTGCTGCACCGAAAGAATTCGCGAGTTCTGTTCTGGTTCCATTTTTCCAGTACACAGGAAAATAGCCGCCGCACGCAACATACACCTCACTATTTGCCACAAAAATATTGTAGGCTTGTCCGGTGCCCATTGAAGTAGGCGTGCCATTCTCCCAATATTGTGCTACCCCATCATTTTCGCCGCAGAGGTAAATATTATTATGCTCCACAAAAATGGAGCGTATTACACTGTTATTATCGCTCACCTGTGTTTCCGTACCGTTTACCCAATATTTTGATATATAATTTTCATCAACGCCCACATATAGCATTCCACCTACAAATACATCGGGCACATAAGTAACCGTACCACCGGAAATACTTTTGCCCCGGGTTGTAATTTTTATCTCACCTGTTGTATTTCCTACCGCCGGAACATAGACCTCCAGCTTTGTGGCAGATGCATTATATACGGTAGCAACTACATCATTGATAGTAACTGTATTATCGGCTGCCGTTGGTCCAAAATTTTCACCATTGATGATAAGCAGGTCGTTAAAATGCACAGTGTTGGAGGAAAGTGAGGACACTTTTGGTCCTTTATCTTCCGACGCAATACCTTTGTCGTCCGTGCTGCACGAAGTTATACCTGCAAATGCAAGAAAAACTATTGCCAAAATCTCTAATCGGGTTTTAAAAGTTTTCATTTTCAAAAAAATTATACGGTTACTTTCTTAAAATCTTTTTATTCTATTTATTCCTTTATGGTAAAACCGGCTGAAATGCCGGCTTCCGTCTCTGCCTGCAGAATGATTTGCACCTGATAATTGGAAAAAAGAAACGAGTATTATAAAAACAGAATGCATCCCAATCATTTACAGATCTTTATGTCATTGCAAATTTGGAATGGAAATCAATGCCAATCAATCGTCCAAACGGATGATTTTTTGCAAAGGATTAAAAATCATGCAAATAGATGATAGACATAAGGCATTCTATATCATTATATTTGTAAATGAAAAATTAATGGCAGCATCGTGATAGGAAAAAAAATAAAACTCCCAAAGTGGGCTAAGTCGATACCGATTGTATTACTTTTATTAGGTTCTGATTTCTGTCAGTCACAGACAAAAAAGCTGGATAGTTTACTTCTGCAAATAAATCAGCATCAGAAACGAGATACCGTCAGGGTGAAACTGATTATTGATTATGCGCTGAATGCCGCAAATGATAATACAACCAAACTGTTGCCTTACCTTAATGAAGCGGTAAACATCAGCAAGGAAAAAAAATACCTGAGAGGACTTCAGACATCATACCTGCATTTGCAGATTTACTATTCTGACAGAGGTGATGTTGAAAAAGCAAAAGTTTATGGCGATACCGCTATGCACTATCTGAAAAATGACGCATCCAAACTTGCAATGACTAACCTGGCCTGGCTACATAACAATAGGGCTGGCGACTATGCAAAATTGGGCGATTACCAGCAGGCAATAAACAATCTTATAAAAGCCGCAACCATCTTTGAACGCTACGACCCCAAATCATTAGCGGCGACTTATGGTAATATAGCATTGATGTATGCTTACTTAATGCTACCGGAACGGGCAATGGAATATGATAAAAAGGCAATAGCGGCAGCCGAGAAAACCGGCGATATTTTAAATATTACCAGACGTAACTTGGGTTATACTTCAAGGTTAATCGATGCAAAAAAATACAGTGAGGCGGAACAGGTACTGGATAAGATAGAACCCTTTGTGATGAAACTGGATAACAGCTCAACCTATATCTTTTTTTATCAGAGCAGAGGACTTGTAAGCAAAGGCAGGAACCGATACGATGAAGCTGTTAGCTATTTAAAAAAAGCATATGGCTATACTTTAAAAAATGACGATAAACTTACCCAGACAGTTATTTTAGATCCTCTTGCAGATGTGCTTCAAAAGGCAGGAAGACAGGCGGAAGCCAAGCAATATCTTGATACGCTGCTTGCAAAATCGCTGACCTATAAAATACGTGACGGAGAATTAAATGCCTACAGGCAGTTGGCTGACTGGTATGGGCAAAAAAAAGATTACAGAACTGCCAATACCTTTCTCTTAAAACGTCTCTCCTTGTCAGACAGTCTGTCCTCAGAAGAAACAAAAGAAAAGATTTCCATGATGGAAGCCCGATTTAAAGTACAGGGCAAGGATAAGGAGATTAAAATACTACAGGATGAAAAAAAAATCCAGCAGCTTTCGCTCCATCAAAAAAGCACACTCAACTATATTTTAGCCGGCGGTGCCCTGGTACTTATTGCGTTTGCCTTACTAAGTTATCGGAATTACAGACACCGGCAAAAATTGCAGCAACAACGTATAACAGAACTTGAAACAGAAAAACAGCTTGCCGCAACAGAAGCCGTATTGAAGGGAGAAGAACAGGAACGCAGCCGATTGGCTAAAGACCTGCACGATGGACTTGGCGGCATGTTGAGCGGAATAAAATTATCATTGAACACTATGAAGGGAAATTTAATAATGACATCGGAAAATGCGGATGCCTTCGAGATGAGCATCGGCATGCTGGACAACACGATAAAGGAAATGCGTCGTGTGGCACATAACATGATGCCTGAAATGTTGGTAAAGTATGGGCTGGATACAGCACTGAAAGAACTATGTGCTGAAATTAGCCGCAGTACGGGCTTGAAGGCAAATTACCAATCCTTAGATATGGATAAGGTCGATGTAGAACAAAGCATTGCTATTGCCATTTACCGCATAGTACAGGAACTTTCAGGAAATGCAATAAAACATTCAGAGGCGAAAAACCTGTTGGTACAGATACACGCACTACCCGATGAAAAGCAGCTTGCCATTACTGTTGAGGATGATGGCAAAGGTTTTGACCCGCAACAACTGGAAACGACTACCGGAATGGGCTGGATGAATATTCGCAACAGAATTGATTTTTTAAAAGGAAAACTGGACATACACTCGGCACCAGGTGGAGGCACCTCTGTATTACTTGAAATTAATTATTGAAATGACACAGATTTTTATTGTTGACGACCATTTTATGGTAATTGAGGGAATATGTTCCCTGCTGCGTACTGAAAGTGGCATTGAATGCATGGGACATGCTATGGATGGGGCCTCCTGTATGGCTTTTCTGGAGGAAAACCAGCCTGATATTATTCTGATGGATATCAACCTACCCGACACCAGCGGAATAGATTTATGTAAAATTGTTAAAAAACAATATCCCGATATTGCCATACTTGCGTTAAGTACCTATAGTCAGATGCCTGTAGTTCGGAATATGCTTGCCAACGGAGCGTCAGGATATTTATTGAAAAACGTTTCCAAAGAAGAAATTCTTGATGCGATTGCTATCGTAAGGACTGGTGGCGAATACCTTTGTATGGAAGTAGCCGAGGCGCTAAAATTGCCACAAAATACCGAGCCGCTCATTACACGAAGAGAAAAAGAAGTATTGCTGCTGATATGCGATGGGTTTACAAATCCTGAAATTGCCGAAAAACTTTTTGTAAGCCTGCCCACTATCAATACACATCGTAAAAGTCTCCTTTCAAAATTAAAGGCCAAAAATGTAGCTGCATTGGTAAAAATAGCTATGCAAAACGGCATTGTATAATGCTTATTTGCTGTAATACGGCATTCATTTATCATCAATCGCCCGCTCTCAACCAGCTTTAAATATCAGTACTGACCCTCCTAATTAAACAAAAGACCAAATCAGGTTGTCAGTTTTGAGAGAAAACTTCTTTAAAACTGTCAAACAGTGTTGACTGCTTTTTATATCTACTAAAATCCAATATATTATTTAACCGACTGACGTACTATGGCTACAACATTGCGCCTTTCGGCTACAGTGCTCTATAGGTAATGACAGAACTTTGTATCATCAAATGTTATTACTATGGATTTAAAGAACAGTACTGTCCTCATTACAGGAGGAACCAGCGGTATAGGCCTCGAACTTGTAAAGCAGCTTACAGAAAAGGGAGCCCAGATAATTATTACGGGGCGCAGGCTTGAGGCTTTGAATGAAACAAAGAAGCAATTCAGTAACATCCACACTTTTCAGAGCGATGCGGGCAGTCCGGAAGATACAAGGCGGCTTTTTGAAGAAGTTACCCGACAATTTCCAGACCTTAACATCATTATCAATAATGCTGGCGAAATGCGGCTGATTGACATGTTGGACTCTTCCAAAAGCCTAGAAAACCTGATGCGTGAAATTGACATCAATCTTTCGGGAACCATCTGGATGGTACATCAGTTCCTGCCGCATCTAATGGAAAAACAATCTGCAGCTATTGTCAATGTCTCTTCTGCCATCGCATTTTTGGCCTATTCTTCGGCACCTGTCTACAGCGCATCAAAGGCGGGAGTTCATGCCTTCACCATGGCTTTACGCCTGCAATTGAAGGGAACGAATGTAAAAGTGCTTGAATTTATCCCGCCGGGAGTCAATACTAACCTGCAAAATGAATGGATACTACAGCCGAACCCACGCCAGATGATGGACGCAGACAAAGTAGTGCAAGTGGCTATTAAGGGACTACAAAAAGATACGCCCGAAATCATGCCTGTTCTGGTAAAGATAATCAAGTTTCTGGGGCACATCATCCCTAAAGCACTGATGAACTTCGGCCACAGGGAATTTCAAAGATTCAGACAACTTAATAATCAACTAAAAACATAAAAATGAAAAAAAATGCTTTTGCAGTAATACTGCTACTCGTATCGATTACATCCTTTGCTCAGAAATTACCTGCCGACAAAATCGTAGGCGTTTGGCAGTGCGAAGATTATAAAATAGAAGTATTCAAATCAGGTAATACCTACTCGGCAAAGCTCTTGTGGTCCAAGGACATGTTCGAGACAGATGGCAAAACACCCAAGAGAGACAGTAAGAACCCTGACTCAAAAATGAAAAACCGACTGGTACAGGGCATTACCCATATTACGGGATTGGTATATGAAGATGGCGTATATGTAGACGGAAAACTCTACAGCATACAAGATGGCAATACCTACAGCCTCAAAGGCAAGCTTAAGACCGCTGATGAACTTGAGACCAGAGGTTATAAGGGAGTGCCGGTGCTTGGGAAAACTTTTAAATGGAATCGTATAAAATAAGTAAGATGGAAACAAAAAATAACGACACACTATCAAAGTTCTGGTTCATGGCTTCCAACACCGTTCCTCCGATAGGTTTTTTTCTGTTTTTTAAGCACAGGAACCGCCACCCGAACAAAGCTCGCCAGGCATTGGCAAGTGCCGCAATTGGCGTGCCAATCGCAATAGCCATGGGCTATATAATGAATGCTTACCTCCTTAAATAATATAATATGGTTAAAAATATAATTTCATTAGTTCTGCTGATTATATCGGTAGCACTTAATGTTCGACATTCTTGGGATACGTTCAATTACAAGGGCAATCCGGAGTCTGTCAAAGCAATGACGGATCTTGGCATAGGCGAATCCGCCGTTCCTTTCCTTGGGACCCTTGCTCTGCTGATTGCGATACTTTTACTGATTCCAAGGACATTTTTCCTGGGAAACCTGCTCAATGCTTTTGTAATTGTCCTGATTATGTCATTGGCATTGCGTGCTGGCAATTACAAGATGGCACTGTTTGAGATTCCGTTTCTTGTTATGCCATTAATTATGATTGGGTTGAGATACCCTTTCAAAAAATAACTTAACTTGCATTATGGCAAATTCGACACCTTACAGGATAAAATCAGTATCGGAAATACACCGCTTAATGGGGCTTCCCAGCCCCTGCCACCCACTTATCAGTATTGTTGACCTTAAAGGCCTTCGGAATGATACCGGTATTGATGCGGTTATCTTTGACCTTTATGTAATTTCTATGAAAAGGGGCTGCGATGGTCTGCACTACGGCCAGCAGAAGTATGATTTTGACGAAGGGATTATGGCCTTTTTATCACCAGGACAAGTGTTGCGGGGCGAAGACGGCGGTGTGCCTCCCCATCTTGAAGGCTGGATGCTTTTTGTGCATCCTGACTTTTTATGGAATACCTCACTGGCCAAAAAGATAAAGAAGTATGAATACTTTGGATATTCGACCAGTGAAGCCCTGTTCCTTTCCGATAAGGAAGAGACTGTTATCAATGAAATTACAAAAAATATCAGGGACGAATACCATTCCAACATCGACAAATTCAGCCAGGACATCATCATTTCCAATCTTGAAACGTTACTGAATTATTCCGAGCGTTTTTATGAAAGGCAGTTCATCACACGTAAAGTCACCAACCATAAATTGCTGGAAGGTGTTGAAGAGCTGCTGGAAGATTATTTTAGCACGAACGAACAGGCATTGCACGGCATCCCTTCTGTCGATTTCCTTGCCCGAAATCTTGCAATCTCTCCAAAATATCTCAGCAGTATGCTCAAGCAGCTCACCGGGCTTACGGCCCAACAACACATACAGATGAAGATACTTGAACAAGCCAAAGAAAAGCTTTCAACCTCTGGACTTACCGTCAGTGAGATAGCATTTAGCCTTGGGTTTGAGCATTCGCAATCGTTCAGCAAGTTTTTTAAAGGTAAAACAAAACTCTCTCCTTTGGAGTTTAGGCGGTCCTTCAATTGAATACTTGCCATCTCCGTTTCTGACAGCTATCACGGCAGGCACACTACTTTCAGATTATTCGGAATACCCACTAAATGTAAAAGTGGGAAAATTGTAAGAAAACGAAAAGCACGGGTGTTAAATGGCCTGACAGATATCCTGCTGAAACTTCACGAAAGTTTTGGGAGAAAGACCTATAAAATGCTGAAAATCATGAATAAGCTGGCTTTGGTCATAATAGCCGCATTGCCCAATAATCTCAAACCAATCGACTTCACTTGCGGAAGCCATTGCCTGCTCTATGAAATCAATTGCCTTGATGAAACGCTGATATCTGTTGATTTCCTTTGCACTGTAGCCAAAGTGTTTTTTGTGCTTCAGTTGAATATTACGTTCGCTTTGTCCCATTTCCTCTGCAACGGATTTGATGGGATTTACGGGACCTGATTTGAGCTTTACCAACAAGGTGGAAGTGGTATTCTGTAGTCTTAGGTAAGGTCTGCAAAAGTCTAGAATACGGTCGATTCTTTCCGTTACTTTGTCGATACTATTAAATTGGTGCCACAAACAGGTAAAACAGTTTTCTTCCATGGCTTCATCCGGATGGACAGGCAAGTGACCGGAAAGGGAGGCCTTGCCGAAAAAACGATAAAAGGCGTCATCCTTAAAATTGGCGACCAGTATCTTTGCTCCGGGCGGAAGTGAATATTCAAATGCCTGTTTGATGGGGCCCAACACAATGCATTTGTCCATTTCTATTGCTGTGCCCTGTTTGGAAACCAAGGATGCCCGGGCTCCAAAATTAAAAACCATAATTATCTGAAAAGAAGGCAACAAGGTCTTGCTAAGGATGCTCGTACCATTTTTTTCCGCACTATAAAAATGGGAAAATACATCTCCGAATTCCTGTGGAACGGGCAGTCTATAGTGATGATATGAAGGTTCTTCTGACACCATTGTTCACTTTCATTATTTCTCCAACTTCGGCTATTTTTAAATCTTTTTATTTTAGAGCTAATTTGGTCTGATAATTTTTAACGTGCTTGGAAAGTTCTTTAATTTATACATTCTCTGAAACCGAACCATGAAAATCAGTGCCTTTGCCACATTCATAAGTTTTTTTAATACTTTTTATTAAAGCTATGATTCAATAAAAAATAGTATAAAGATTAAAGTTGCTTTTACCATTATGAATGGTTTAAGGAATATAAAATTATAAATTAATCGATTCCAATATCGGATTTATCTTTTTATTTTCCAGACAAATTCTTCCCTTATTTAAACTTGTGTCCACATTTTAAAGAATGAACATTACATAAAAGTTTCTCTGACTTCCAATTTCTAACTGCACTTTCAAAGGCTATAATAAAAATCAATATATTTGATTTTTAAACCATTAAGATATAGATTTATGAAAAAACTAATTACGTTTGCCTTATCCCTGTTTTTATTTTCTTGTGCCAAAGAAACCGCTCCGGAATACACAATTATTTCCGGGAAGATGACTAATACTGAAGATGGCAAATTTTTCATTAGGGGAAATTCTTTCCAAAAAGAAATTACTGTAAAAGAAGATGGAAGTTTTACGGATACACTCCAGTTGGGATATAACGGGACATACGAAATTGGAAGACAAAACATTTATCTCCAAAAAGGCAAAAATCTTTCTTTTGAAGCTAATTTCGAAAAGCTGAATGATATTACATTTACCGGTGATTTGGCTGCTGAAAACAATTATTTTGCCAAGAAAGGAAAACTTCAGGAAGAGCTACTAGGTGCCGATACCAAAACGCTTTTCTCTCTTGAAGAAACTGATTATTTGGCTAAAATTAACGAATTGGCTAAAAAACGCCTTACATTATTAGGAGGCAGTGCTTTTACGGTTAGCGATTTTAAAGATAAAGAAGTCCAAAATCTAAATTACCATAGACAATACCTTTTAAAAATTTATCCTGATTATCATGGAGTTTTTACAGGAAATGAAAATTTCAAAGTTTCTGAAAATTACCCAAACCCCAATGAAACTATTGACTTTGATAATGCTGCTGATTTTGATTTTTCAACCCCATATCGTCAACTTGTTCTGACCCATTTTGATGATGAAATACAGAAAGAAGCTGAAAAAAATGGAAATTTTCATGATGTTATAATCACAAAAATAAAATCCCTAAAAAGTCAAAATATTAAAAATGCTTTGGCAGAATCGTTTTCCTATGAAGTTGCTCTTTCCAATCAAAAAATGGAATCCTTTTACAATGGGCTTTTATCGATTTCAACAGATGAAAACTTTAAAAAGGAGTTGACTGAAAAATACAATAAACTAAAAAAACTTACCAAAGGAAATCCTTCCCCAAAATTCAATTATGATAATATCAAAGGAGGAACAACCTCGCTAGATGATTTAAAAGGAAAATTTGTTTATATCGATGTCTGGGCAACATGGTGCGGTCCTTGTATGGAAGAACTTCCGTTCATGAAAGAAGTTGAAAAGAAATATCATGACAAAAATATTGCTTTTGTAAGCATTTCTGTTGATGAGAAAAAAGACGCTGATAAATGGAAAAAAGTTGTCACACTGCGAGAAATGCAAGGAATTCAACTGCATGCAGATAATGCGTTTGAATCCCAGTTTGTTAAAGATTATGCTATCGATGGAATACCTCGTTTTATTTTAATTGACCCAAACGGAAACATTGTTTCGGGTGACGCTCCAAGACCGTCTGAGGAGCAATTAATCAAATTATTTACAGAACTTGGTATTTAAAAAATAATTTCAGCAAACTATTATAAGCCTGCATTCTAACCTTTGCAGGCTTTTTTATACTCCAATGAAATCAATAAAAACAGGACGGCTCTTTCAAAATCCGGTTTCCTCAATCCTGCTCTCTCAGGATGAATTGCCAAATATTTAAATGTACCGTCCTAAAGAAACAGACTAACTATTACTGTTTTATTCTTTTATAAATTTTGTTGTAACATAGCTCCCATTTTCAAGGCTAATCCTTAAAAAATACATCCCGTTTAAAATTCCGGAAACATCATAAGCATAAGGTGAAACCTGATTTACAGTTATTCTTTTTCCCGTCATGTCATAAACCGAAATTTCCTGTAGGGTTTTATTCGTCCGGATAGTAAGAATGTCTTTAACCGGATTGGGGAAAATGGTGGCTTCTACAGCTTTATTTTCCGGAAGTCGCAATCTACAGTCTTCAGTATTCATATACGAATCTACCAACATTGGCGAAGACATTTCGGAACAGCCATTAACTGTAGTCAACACCCTGTAGGCTCTTCCGGGTTCAACCTGCAAGGATTGATTTGTTGCTCCGTTTATAGGGCTTGTTTCATCATACCATTGATAGCTATCTGCGGGCTGTGTCCAAAGTGTTCCAGTTTCATCCGGGCAAAGTAAAAGATTTGGGTAAATGGTATTCGTGTGGGCACAAAAATTTACGGTACGTTCAAAAACCGACTCTATATTCTGCCCTAAAAAACATTTGTAGGAAGTCAGTCTGATTGTATAAGTTCCATCCGCAGAATAACTATGTGTTGGCGTGCGGTCTGTTGCTGTTGTTCCGTCACCAAAATCCCATATAAAGGAATTTCTGTAAGTGGTTTCATTCCTGTTTATTTTTATTTCATTATGGCCGGTTCCTATTACATAATCAAAATCTGAAACCGGGACATATCTTCCTATATACCATTGTTCCATCTGGTCAAATACTAAAGTTTTAGCCGCATTTCTTATAATGGATGCCGTATTTGCATCCAAACCATAATTATTAGAAATCTGTCCGGGATTTTTTCTGAAAATAGTAGCATAAAAGCAACAGGCGGCAAGATAAGAACCTGCAACAGACGGATGGCTGCCATCAGCCTGATACAACTCTATGGAAGGGTAATTTTCCCTTATATGTTTCCAGACTACTCCCACAGGTGTAATTTCGGATTCGAACAAATCTGACATGCTTACATATCGGTTTGTCAATTGGGTCTGCATTCCGTCATAAGTACACACGCCCGGATTTGCAGAACAATTTTGAGTATCCCCGTTTTTATATCCCCAGGTCATAAAAGACATAACCTGTGCACAAGGCTTATTTGCTTTTATAAACGTTGTCAGGTTATTAAACCCGTTCATGAATCCGCTTGGAATTATAAATGCCGGCCGTTGGCTTTGCTCCTGTAATATGATATAATCCCAATTTTGTGACCTGATTTTGTTTAATGAAACAGTGCTTGCAAAATGGTCTTCCAAAGTATATCCTCCTATTAAATGGCTGTCATAAACTAAAACATCACCCACACTGGCAGCCAATTCAGAAATTATATAGGGCAGGTCATTTACATAAGTATAACTGTTTCCTAAAAATAAGACCTTTCTTGTCTGATTCTGACCGGATGCTTTTACCATAAAAAGCAATAGTATTAACAGGACTAAATTTTTCATAGTATTTTAAAAAATATTAAATGAGCCGCTAAAGCCAAACCGATTCAAAATTACATGTTTCTTTTTATATAAAATTGTACTGAAACGACATAAAGCTAATCCCTTATTTATAAAAGATACCGGATTTAATTTGTTAAAAATTCTGTAAGGCTTCTCAAAAAAAATATAACACCCATCAACAGGGTATTTATGAACTTTATACTAAAAGCTAACACAAAGACCTATGGAATCAAAAAACAAAAAAAAGAAAGATTTTTTGAAACTTTCGCTTCAAAAGTTGCCCATGCGACAGGCTCTACAGCCGCTTTTCTGATTGCTTTTGCTATAGTAGTAACCTGGGGAATATGCGGTCCTGTTTTTAACTATTCCGAAACCTGGCAGCTGGTAATCAATACCGGAACTACAATTATCACTTTCCTGATGGTTTTTCTTATCCAGAAATCTCAAAACAAGGATTCGCTTGCCATGCAGTTAAAACTTAATGAGCTTTTGGCTTCCAGCAAACTGGCCAGCAATCGCCTGGTAGATATTGAAGACCTTACTGAAGATGAAATGCTAATCATTAACAGGTATTACAGCAAGCTGAATGAATTGGCTAAAAAAGAAAGGGCACTTCACGAATCACATTCACTTGATGAAGCCAAAGAAGGACACCAATACAAAATACGCCTCAACAAGCCCAAAAACAGCAAACGTTCTGTAACAAAAAAAACACAAAATCCTAAAAAAACTTAATCCTTATATCATGGCCATAGAAAGTATTTTAGAATGCAGCAAACTTATAGCCGGGAAAAAATTAAAGATTGCTTTTGCTGAAAGTGCAACCGCGGGATGGCTCGCCTCAGAATTTTCATTCGTCCCGGAATCCGGTGAGATATTTTTGGGCGGTATTGTTTGTTATGATGTTTGTGTAAAAGAAGAACTCTTCGGCATTCCTAAAGAAACCATTGAAAAATATACGGCAGAATCTTCTTAAGTAACAGAACTGCTTGCAGAAAGACTGGTGAAATTTTTCAGAAATGATATTTCGGTAGCCATTACCGGATTAACGTCACCTGGTGGTAGTGAAACTCCGGAAAAATCTGCAAAAATTGTCGTCTTTAGTTTCAGTAACAGACACTTTCATAGTAATTGATTTTAATGACTTGTTGTTTGGTTTCACGGCAGGATTTGGCAGACATGGGTCAAACCCGGTTAGATTTTAATAATTCCTTCATTTCAAGTGCATTTAAGATGCCTGCGGTGCTGGCAGTATTATTGAAATAGACAAATACTTCTTTAAATTCATTTGTGCCGAGAATCTCACTTTGAGCTTTTTCTAATATTTCCCGGTCATAGGCTGAATAAAATAATTTAGGATTTCCATGAAATCTTACATAGCCAATGTCAGAAGTCACCATAATATCCGAAGGCAGTTTAGGATAATTTACACTGCAAAAGGTTATGTTTCTTTGCTTTAAAGCATCAAATACTTCGGGTATCCACCAACTTTGATTACGAAATTCGACTACGTTTTTAAATTCAGGGTTCAGGCTGTTTACTATCAGTTCCAGGCCTGAGGCACTGTAATCAAAACCTGGCGGCAATTGGAATAAAACACAACCTAATTTCCCGGCAAGTCCTTCACTGCTCACCATATAAAAGTCTTCTATTAACTGTCTGCATTCTTTAAACCTGTGAATATGGGTAATCTGTTTGGGTGCTTTTATTGAAAACAGGAAGTTTTCGGGTGTTTTATCGTGCCATGACTGCAAACTTTTAAGTGTGGGAAACCTGTAAAATGTCGAATTGAGCTCGTAGGTAGAAAAATGTTCGCAGTAATATTCAAACCATTTGGTTTTAGGTAAGTTTTCCGGATAGAAAACACCTTTCCAGTCAGCAGTATTATAGCTGGAACAGCCTATGTATAGATTTTTCTTTTTCATTGGTATAGTATCTGGCAATTCTCACAAAAAAAGCTCCTGCGTTTTTTCACTCCTGTATATTTCTTCAAAATTGGGAGGTCACAACGGAGACATGTTTTTTTGGTATGGGCAAGCCAATGTTTTTTAAGCTCAAACTTTTTTTTCCATTCCAAAAACTGAAAGCTGTAATTTCTGGCTTCTTTTATAATCTCGTCCCTTTTTTTCGAAGGGATTTTTCCGACTAAGGATTCCGGATGAACACGAACCCTGTACAGTACTTCATTTTTTATAATATTGCCAACACCGGAAAAAATGTCCTGTTCCAACAGAGCATCGCAAATTTGTTTGTTCGGGATGTTTTTTAATTTTTCTTTGGCCTGTTTCGGTTTCCAGCTTTCATTCATTACGTCTGCACTCCAGTCATAATGCAGGTTAACGTCACCTTCCAATATTTTTACTGAGGAAGAATAGAAATTTATTTCTCCTGATGGAAAAGTCAGGTTCAGGCGAACCGGAGCATCTTTGGTTTCGTTAATTCTATAAGTTCCAAACAACAGGAAATGGATACGGACTGTAAAATCTTTAAAACAAATCAGAAAGTGCTTGCCCCAACATCGGAAAGAAATTACTTTTTTGCCTAACAGTCTGTTCTGGTCAATTTTGCTGTTTCCGGAAACGGAAATAATTTCCTGACCTCCAAACTGACTGGCTTCTTCTTTTAGAATGACTATACTTGGACCTTCTGGCATTTTCTTATATTTAAATAATCAATCAGGATTGCCGTTTTCAACTCCGGATTACGTTTGTCTGCTTCTCGCCGGTCCAAAAGCTTCTAAAGCTTCATGCCGATACTTAAAATTAAGCACATCATCAAAACAGTGTCTTATACTATTCCAAGTTTTGTTTGTATGTTACTGCATGATTACAAGTGTATTGGAGCATTCAATCCTACAACATTTTGAAGGAAAAATATAAGCCTCAATAATTTTTATTTTGGAAATTAGACAATACCATTCCAGTAAAATTTGATTTAAGCACGCCCGATGGAAACAATAACTATAATAGGCACCCTTGCGGCCATTTTCACTACTATTGCCAATATTCCGCAGGCTTATAAAATAATAAAAGATAAGACCAGCAAAGGTGTTTCTGCCGGAACTTATCTGGTTTTGCTAATCGGAACATCACTTTGGACAGCTTATGGCATCCTCAAGTCGGACTGGCCGCTTATTATTACGAATTCTATTTCTTCTTTACTGAGTATCGTTATACTGATTCTCCACCAGATTCCTGACAGGAAAATAAAGAAAGTAAATAAGGCGCTTTCAAATACTGGCGGCAAAAAATAAATCCGGATATAGGAATAGGCATCAGACAACAAATACAAATGTTTCCCTGTTTAATTCTGCCGATTGAAACTGCCAGTTCATTTTTATTACTTTCCTTAGGGTTTCTTTGAGTGTTTCAAAATCATTCGGTTTTTTGACATAAATATTGGCTCCGGCAATCAGTGAATCTTCAATATCTTTTTCAGCCGAGGATGTGGAATAAATTACCACTGACAGTTTTTGATATTTTTCATCTTTTCTTATTTCACGTAATATGTCTATACCTCCAAGGATAGGCATATTGAGGTCAAGAAAAACAATGTCCGGAATTTCTGTTGTTGTATACAGATAATCCAGTATTTCATGTCCATCTTTAAATATCGTAAGATTTTCGCCGGAATCCAGTTCATTGAATGCCTCTTCAAAAAGTAATCGGTCATCTGTATCGTCATCTACAAGTATAATTTGCATCGATTTGTCTGAGGTTTTCATTGTGTTTAGTTGATAGTGTTTAGTTTTAGTGTATAGTTGATAGTGTTTGGTTGATAGTGTTTGCTTCTATTCCAAAAAATACTATGGCATAAAAATTGCTACTATATAGTTGTCCGAAGATTAAATTCATTTAACGAAATAGCGTTGCCAGCTCTCTGATAGAAAGCATTTGCTAAATTGATGTTTAGGAATAAAATAGTCCGAAAGGACTTTGATGTAAAAAAATCTCCTCAATTATGAGGGTAGGATAAAAGATTAACTAAGATAAGTATTGTTAAATAGAATTAAAAGAATTTAACACTTTATTTTTCAGGTTATCTGAGAAACGTATCTCTTTAGAACACAAAATATTGGAAAATTATTAAAATTTATATCCCGGCAAATTAAAAAAAGAACTCTCTTTTTATATATATTTGCTCCACAGTGCGCGTCACTTTGATTCATACATTTTACTTCACAAGCATATTGCTTACTGCTATATCTTCTTAGGTCCAGCGAGAATATTGATGTTTATTTATAAAACCTGTTCGTACAAAAACTACGTTACGGAAAGGAAAATAGCACCAAAAACTTTACAGAATTCAACCTAAATCTCAAGGCGGGGTATCAGATTACGATTCCTCCATTTGATGCAATAACAATTTGACTTTCCGGTAAAATGTGTTTCGGTAAAAAAGGCGCACAAGTCATAACCAAGAATGAAGAAAAAAACAGATGAAGGCTATATGTCTCATCTCGAAAACGAGTTGAGACAACGAAATGCGGAATTGGAAAAAAACAGGGAGCTCTTGCAGGCTACTCTGGACAGTTCATTGGATATGGTTCAGGTATTTGAAGCTGTCCGTGATGAAAAAGGTAAAATAATAGATTTTATATGGGTCCTGAATAATTATACTTCAGAAACCTATTATGGTGATGTTATAGGCCAAAGCCTGTTGAAAAACAATCCGGGTGTTGTGCATACCGGAATATTTAACAGCTTTGTCGAGGTAACTGAAACGGGCATACCTCAACAATATGAGAAGCATTATGTAAATGAGCAGTTTGACGGCTGGTTTTACCAATCTGTTGTAAAACTGAATGATGGAGTGGCAACTTCAACTTCTGATATAACGGCACGAAAATTGGCCGATGACAGAATAAATGCGCTCAATAAGGAACTCAGCCAGAAAAACCGTGAACTTGAATCCTTAAACTCGGAGCTAACTACATTTAATAATATCGCCGCAAATGATTACAGGGAAACCCTGCAATCATTATATATGTATCTGGAATTTATTATCAAGACAGATGCTCCCAACATTAGTAATGCCGGAAAGGCTAACATTAGAAAAGCCCAGGGCGCCATACAAAAGCTAAAATTGCTGACAGAAGACATTGTTTCATTTTCCAGAATTCCGGCCATGGACAGCAATCTGACATCTGTTGATTTGGAAGAACTGCTCAATGCACTTCTTTCAGATATGGCACAAAAAATTAGTAAAAAAGAGGCAAACATCTCACGTTCCGGGATATTGCCGGCCATTACAGGATATCCTTTATTACTGTCGCTTCTGTTTTATCATTTGATTGATAACGCGCTAAAATTCCTGCCGAAAGGGAAAAATCCGGAAATTAAGATAAGCAGTTCTGTATGTCCTGAAGGAGCATGTAAAGGAATGTATGAAATATGCATTGAAGATAATGGTATCGGGTTTGACCAAAATCAGGCAGAAAATTTATTTGCCATTTTTTTCAGATTGCATGACAGGAGTATATACAAAGGTTCCGGGATTGGATTGGCTGTCTGTAAAAAAATTATGGATTTGCACAACGGACATATTGTTGCTGAGTCTGGCGGAAATGGGGCGGTTTTTAAATGCTATTTTCCTGTTTAAGCAAGCATAAAAATATATAAAGCCCGCAATGCGGGCTTTATAATATTCCTAAAAACAAATCTGGTTAATCCGACCTTCGCCTGCCTTCCTCAAGTGCAGCTGAATCTCCGGAAAAGCAAAGAAATGGGTGTATTTTTTACTATTTTTTTTAGAAATCATTAACATTTGTTTAAGTAGTGGATTTATAATTTTATTTGTCCCTTAATTTGCACCAAGAATGAAAAACCTAAACGAAAAAATGCACATTATTCTTGTGGATGATGATGCGGAAGACCGTATGATTTTCGAAGAGGCATTCTCTCAGTTGAATTCCGGGAATCAACTCCTGATGTTCCAGAATGGCCTTGAGGTATTAAATTACCTGAATGAAAACGAAACTGTCCCGGACATTATTTTTCTGGACCTGAACATGCCCATTATGGGTGGTCTGGAAACATTACGGGAAATGAGGAAGAATGACCGCTACAGGCAATTGTCTGTTGTAATCTATTCGACTTCTTCCGCAGAAAAAGATATTGAAGATACATTGATTGCCGGTGCCAATGTCTATATTACAAAACCCAATAATTTTGAAACTCTAAGAGATACAATTGCCAAGGTAATTCATGTCAACTGGCAATTTCTTTCTTCGGGTCTGGACCGCGATACATTTGTATTTGTTACCTGATAGTAGTGCAAAATGAAGTAAACCTCTTCTAATGGTAAATATACATTCACAAAAGACACACTATGAAAACTATTGACAACCATTAAAAACAGCGCATTGAAATACAAAAGAATCAGATAATAAAATAGCATATAATCTAAAATCATTATATTTACCGCATCACTTTAATTCTCTTCATAAAATGAAGTTACTGTAAAAAGTGACCTTTATTAATGACGAGTAAAATTATAGGCGTGGGAAACTATATACCTTCCCAGGCCATTACCAATCTATTTTTTGACAAGCATCACTTTTTAGACCAGGCGGGAGATGCCTTAAAACAAGACAATGCAACCATTGCCAGTAAACTGAAAGAAATTACCGGTATTGAGGAAAGACGTTATGCGCATCCTAATCAGGTCGCTTCTGATTTAGGCTTTTTGGCTGCCCAATCTGCCATAGAAGATTCAGGAATCGACCCGGAAACACTTGATTACATTATTTTCGCGCATAATTTTGGCGATGTCCGTACAGGAACAATCCAATCTGATATGGTTCCAAGCCTTGCATCGCGTGTCAAGCATCTTTTAAAAATCAAAAATAATTTTTGTGTAGCCTATGATGTCTTGTTTGGCTGTCCGGGCTGGATTGAAGGCATGATACAGGCGCATGCCTTTATCAAATCGGGAATAGCCAAAAGATGCCTTGTTATTGGAGCGGAAACCCTTACGCGTGTAGTCGATGCGCATGATAGGGATAGTATGATTTATGCTGATGGTGCCGGTGCTGCTATTCTTGAAACCAGCAATGACGAATCGGGAATAAAATCACATCTCTCCGGTTCTTTTACCCTTAACGAGAAAGATTACCTGTATTTTGGAAAATCGTATAATAATGAAAACTGTCCCAATATACGGTACCTGAAGATGGATGGTAGGAAAATTTATGAATTTGCCCTTTTGAATGTTCCCGGTGCCATGCAAAAATGCCTGGATGACAGCGGTTATTCTATTAATGACCTCTCTAAAATAATCATCCATCAGGCCAATGAAAAAATGGACGAAGCAATCGTAAACCGTTTTTATAAAATTTACAAAACTCCGGTGCCAGAAAATATAATGCCCATGGTAATACACAAGCTTGGAAATAGTAGTGTGGCAACAATTCCGTCACTGTTAACCATGATTTTAAAAAACGAGCTGCCACAGCATTCAATCAAAGAAAACGATATTGTTCTTTTTGCTTCTGTAGGAGCCGGAATGAACATCAATGCTTTTGTGTACCGTTTTTAAAAATAAAAAGGTGTATAAATTAAATTTTATACACCTTCTTACAAACTAATACAGGTAATTATCTTCTTTTGACATTTACGGCCATCAAACCTTTTTGACCTTTTTCAATATCAAAAACAACCTTGTCGTTCTCATTAATTTTATCCAATAATCCGGTACTGTGGACAAAAATATCCTCGTTGCTTCCGTCTTGTGAAATGAATCCAAATCCCTTAGATTCATTAAAAAATTTTACTGTGCCTTCTTGCATCTCTTTTTTTATTTGTTATTTATTGCTTTTTATATCTGTTGCCTGATATCCTTTTGGTGTTTTTTCTTTTTTATAATGTACTACATCATGTTTTTTAACAGCTTCATTTAATTGTCCGTAATGGAAAAAAATATTTTCATTGCTGTTTTCTTCTGTAATAAAACCGTAGCCTTTCTCGCTCATATAGGAAACTATGCCCGAAAAAATTGTGTCTTCCGTAATCATTTCTGCCTTTTTAGATTGCCTGGCTTTAGCAGCATCCTCTTCCCTGTTCTGAGCGTGGGGTGGCAATGAAGTGAAATTTCCATTGATATCGACATAAACAATCATATCATCAAGCTCTTTCCCTTTATTGTTATTTGTTTTTCGTTCTTCTCTTCTGGAAATTTTATCCTGCTGCTTCTTTTGTTTTTTTTTATTGTTTTCTTTTTTAAAAAACGAATCTGCCATATTGGGTACTTTTTATTTAAATGGAAATGAGGATTTACTTTTAAGATGGAATTATCATTCCCATATAGTTCATTGCATGAACATAGGCTAATCATATCCGTTGGTTAAAAGCCTAACCATCCTTGAATCGTTTACAAACGAATAATGACCAAAATGAAATACTGATTTCTAATAGTGTTTTTTTCTGGAACGCGTATCGTTTTCTTTTGGCATTGCTTCTTTTACTGCCATTGTACGTGAGTCAAACTCAGAATCGTTCAGGTTGTCTACAGCATTCTGCGCTTCCTCCTGTTCAGGCATTTCAACAAAGGCAAAGCCTCTGGAATTTCCGGAAAATTTGTCTGTAATGATTTTAACTGAAGTTACTTCTCCATAAGAAGCAAATAAGTCGAACAATTGTTCTTCTGAAGTCTTAAAACTCAGATTGCCAACAAAAATATTCATAAGTAAATAATTTTAAGATTAAAAAATGGCACCTGAGAAAGCAAAAACTGAGAGAGAGAAAAAGAGTGTTTTAAACTATTCCAGAGAAGGCAACAGAAACCTGTTATATAATATCGCAACAAATGTAGTCAATGATAATTGATAATCAACTAAATATATTTTTTTATTTTAAAAATAAAAAGCTATTGAAATCAATTCGAGAGATTTCCGGCTTTTATTCCGAACATTATTTATAAAAAACTTCCTCTGTAACTTTCAATAAGCAAGGAAAAATATCATATTATTATTCTTACTTTATCAAAAACCGCTTCGCATGATTTTAATCCTTATTTTTACAAAAAAATAAGAAGATGCCCAAATTATTCCCCTTAAAAAATATTTTGTTTTTGGCTCTGTTTTTACTCTGCATTTCCTATTCCCATTCCCAAACCCAGGAAATACAGAAACTTCAAAAGAGTCTGCCACATGTAAAGGACAGTATTTCATATGTCAACAAAATCAACCGTATTGGTATGCTGATGCATATGAAAAATCCGGACAGCAGTTTGATTTATGCGATGAATGCCCGTACTGTTGCCGGAAGAATCCGGTATAAAAAGGGAGCCGTTGATGCAGAAAATGTAATTGGAATCTCATTAGCCTTAAAGGGACTTAGTAATGAGGCTGTAAAAATATTCGGCCAGGTTCTTGCTGATTATGAAAAAATGGGCGACAAACAAAATACGGTGCAGCTCTACATGAATTTTGCGAGCCTACAGATGCAAATCGGAAACCAGCTTCGGGCCGTAGAATATAACAGGCAGGCTTTGAAAATAGGAAAAAGCATCCCGACAGACAGCATCATGAGCAGGGTATATGCCAATTATTGTATGGCAAATCCACAGCTTTCTGAAGACAGTGTTCAGTATTATCTGGAACGCTCCAACAAAATTGGTGAAAAACTAAACGACCAGTCACTTCTTATAGGCAACAAGCAAATTCTTGGTATTTTTTATATGATTCGGGGCGCCAGAGATAAAGCCTTACCGTTATTGGAAAGCTCACTTCAGGAGGCAAAAGCAGCCAAACTTGAGCGATTACAGCTTCAAGGGCTTAACGCTATGGCTGAATTTAATGCTAACAACCCGGAACTAGCCCTGAAATATATGGAAGAACAGCTGGCCATAATAGAATCTAATGGTTATGATGAATTAAAAGCCCCGGTCTTATTTTCGATGCTGCGGTTCGCAAAAATGAGCGGGAATATTGAAAAAGAGCGGGAATTAAGCGAAAAGATGATTGCCGCACAATTAAAGCGGCAAGCCAGCCTGGAAAAATTCATTGGAGATTATGTACATTACTACCAAATCCAGGAAAATAACAAGGATTTGGAGCGGTCACAAAAAGCGTCACGACAGACTATCATAATATTGACCGTTTTTTCAATTGTGTGCGGTATTTTGCTATTGCTATTATTCCGGGCGTATAAAAAAATCCGAAATGATTCTAAAAAGAAAGCCGCATTATATGAAATCATCGAAAAAAAGAATGCTTCCTTATCTGAAGCCGATGCCATGAAATCCAACCTGGTTTCTATTCTTGCACATGACTTCCGTTCGCCTCTTATTTCAACTCTTTATATGGTGAGACTCTTAGAGCGTAATACGGAACTTACCGAATCTGAAAAGGAATCTTTTTATCTGACAATCAGTAATGATATTTCCGGAACGCTGGAAAATTTTGATGCTACCCTGCAATGGATTAAACGCCAACTTGGAGAGTTCAGAATTAATTTTGAAACGGTGGATATTCGTTCGTTACTTGACGAGGCCATTAGCGGCTACAATGCACAACTCAATGAAAAAGGAATTACGGTCATTAATAATGTGCCGGAAGGTATTTTGGCCACTTCAGACAAGGAAATGCTTCAATTTGTAAATCGAAACCTGCTTTCCAATGCTTTAAAATTCTCACCTAAGGGTAAGACTATCGCTGTAGACGCATTTAAAACCGATTCTGAGATTGTTATCTCCGTAAAAGATGAAGGACCGGGCTTGTCACATAATCAGATCGAAAAACTGTTTTCTATTAGCAGTAAGGGCGGCTCAATGCATGAAGGTGCCGGCATAGCACTTTCGTTCAGTAAGGATTTTATAGTAAAACTAGGTGGAAGAATTTGGGCGGAAAACCGTAACTCGGCTGGTAGTATCTTTAGTTATGCAGTTCCATCCAACCCCGTTGACAAGGAAAGTATACAGTCAAAAATTGTAGCTTAATTATACCAGTTAGGGACAGGCAAAAAATAAAATTACTCCCACAATTTATTAATTTACCTGTCGCAGTAAACTGGTATAGGGTGCGTATTCCCCCATCTTTAATAGTTCAAAGGTTTAAATTCTTTTGCGAAACCTAAAGCAAGAAGTAACAAAAGGTCATATTTGGGAGTAAGTGGTTAAATTGGGGAGTAAGTGGTAAATTGCTTTCAAAAAACATATTGTTATTTATTTCTATAAAATAACTATTTTAGTTGTGTAATTTATTTTTTCATGCATTTACGCATAACTCTATTTTTTTTGTTATTTACTGTTTGTGTATCCGGACAGGATTATGCTTTAAAAGAAGCCCAAATTCGCGACGGATTTAACACTTATCTTTTTTCGAGTTCGGCTTTTGTTGATAATAGCCGGTTTGTTTGGTATGCAACCAATCGTGATGGGGATTTTTATAGATTTGACGGAAAAAACAAGCTCCGGTATCAATTTTATAAAGATGGGAACAGCCATGACGACAACTTTTATATTTCCAAAAACGCATGGATTCAAGACCATAATAATACCATTTGGGCTGCCGAACTGGATAAGGCTTATATCATTACGGCAGATAAACTTCAGGTGGATCGCATTCAATATCCTACGGAAAAATTAAGCTCCAAATCATTTATTGCCAAAGACGAAATGGATAATCTTTGGATTAGTAATGGCTCGCGCTACCTTATTAAAATTACACCCGACAGAAAGGTTACCCAGGTCACTCACCTCCTTTTGAAAGGGAAACACGAAATTGAAATAATCAGGGTTTTAAACAATGGCAGGATCATTGCAAAATCCGGATACAATCTTTTCTATATTGATTCTGAAGGAATACATTTTTTTATAAACATCCATACTCTGGATAAGGAAATTAATCCTGAATTTACTCTTTTTGAAAACGGTAAAATTGTAACCGAAAACAGTAGCGGTTATTATAAGTACAACAATGTGCCTTACAAATACATCTATTTAAAAGGATTGAACATACAAATATTTAATTATCCGTATGATGAAACCTGCTATTTAGGCAGCTGTAACTGGAGTAGCAGAGCTTTGGTTGTAGATTCAAAGCTTTATTTGGCAGATGATTCGAATCTCTTTATTAATCAGATTAATAAGAAAACTAACGAAATTACTACCATTGACACCCTACACTTCAAAAAGCAAATTTCAATATCCAACAACAAGCATTATCCTAATTTTATATGGATATCCGGTTATGATGAACTTTTCAAATTACTAATAATACCAAATAATTTTAAAAGGAAACTGCAATTCGATGACAAGCAGTATAGTACAAGAGGCATTGTTTCAGATTCAAAAAACAATCTGTTCATAGCTACCTACGAAGGCCTTTTCAAACAGGAAAAGGATAAAAAACCGGAAAAATTTTTAATTAAAGGTGAAAAAAAAGGCTCATACGATATTATCGTTTTAGACAAAAATGATTCTATCTTATGGGGTTCACAAGAATACCATTGGATTAAAAAAATAAACCTGCTTACCCATACAATAAAAAACATTGAGTTACCAAAAGGTTTCAAGGTTGAATACATGAAAGAAAAATTACCTGATGAATTATGGATTGGCTCAAACAAAGGCTTGTATATTCTCAATAAAAAAACAGAAGAAATAAATCCTTACGTAGAAGATGGTTATTATTTGGGTAATATTCCTGTTCTCAGCCTTACAGAGGCTAAAGATGGTAAAAAATGGATTGCAACCCGGGATGGGCTTTTCTTAAAGGAAAAAGGAAAAGATTTTATAAATTTCAAGAATATTAACCCAGCCTTTGATTATAAAAGCCTGTTGACATTACATGAAGACGAAAAAGGCAATCTATGGATTGGTACTGATGGCAGAGGAATTGTTTTCCTGGACCCAAAAACAAATTGGTTCAAAAACCTGACACAATCTGACGGACTCTCAAATAATACTATATGTGGCATATTGGAAAGCAAGGAAGCATTATGGTTTTCAACCTATTACGGGCTCACCCGATTTGACAAACAGAAAGGTTTTTTCGCCTTGTATTATAAAGAAGACGGTCTGCCTGACAATGAATTTAATCTCAGATCTGCCTACAAAAAAAATGAGAATGCATTTTATTTCGGAGGCCTAAACGGCATCGTCGAATTCAATCCCGGAAAAATAGAACTCCGGGGAAAACATCCCCATACTATTTTTTTGTATAGCTCAACCTATTTTTCCAGTGACAGGAATAAAAATGTAACCGATTATTTAAGTCTTAATAAAAAAACAATCAACCTTCCTTACAATAAAAATTATTTCTCGGCAGTATTCTCCATTAATGAACTGTTTTATATTGAAAAAAACACCTATCTCTATAAAATAGAAGGACTCAGAAATGAGTGGATAGATGCCGGAACATCGGGGCTTGTTGAGCTTCCCAGTCTACCGCCCGGGAATTATGTATTAAGGGTAAAAGGAAAAGATGCGAAAGGCATTGAAACCCTCAACGAAATAAAGATTAACCTTCACATAGAACAGATTTTTTATAAAACGCCGCTCTTCATCATCTTAATGTCATTGTTGGCGCTTGGTTCCATAATCTATTTTTTTATCAGGCGCAATCAAAGACAAAAAAGATTTTTTGAAAGGGAAAAAGAAATCAAGGAACTAAAATCCAGTGCCCTAAGAGCCCAGATGAACCCTCATTTTGTATTTAATATTTTAAATAATATGCAAAGTGTTCTGATTTTAAAAGGAGAAGCCGAAGCCAACAAATATTTTGGTGCTTTTTCTAAACTTTTCAGGCAAACGCTCGACATTTCAAGGCAGGAACTCATCACGCTCAAAAGCGAAATTGAATACCTCAACAATTATTTACTACTCAACAATTTGCAGCTCAACGATGAATTAAAATATTCTGTAAATGTTCAAAACAGCGTTGGGGATACCAATACTATTTTTCTACCAGGAATGCTAATCCAGCCTTTTGTAGAAAATGCCATACTGCATGGGCTTTCTAAAAAACAGGACAAAAAACTAACGATCAGTTTTTCTATGGAAGAAGGGTATTTGGTGGTTGTTGTCGAAGATAATGGAATTGGCAGAATTATGGCTGCAAAAAATGCTGTAAATAAAAAAGAATCACACAAATCATGGGCTACCACAATAGTCAATGAGCGCATTAACATCATGAACTATTCCAATAATAATGCTAAAACTGTTATCCTTAAAATTGACGATTTAGAAAAAAACGGAATGCCTTGCGGCACACGGGTAACTTTAAAATTACAACAGCCTTGAGAGTGATTCTTAATTTTCACTTAATTATTTAACTTTATTGGCAGGTTTGCAAAATTTTCTTAACTTTAGTCTCCTCCAATTTTAAACATATGCAAGCCCATAAAGCCCTCATAATTGACGATGAAGTCAACAATATAGCCTTATTAAAACATTTCGTCACCAAATACTGCCCTAGTATAGAAGTCGTGGGCGAAGCCCTGACCATATCAGAAGGCATTTCAGAAATCAGGGAGAAGGAACCGGATATTCTTTTTTTGGATATAAAATTAAACGAAGGCAATTCCTTCGAAATCCTTGACCAATTGGATGACCTTAAAGCGCAGGTAATTTTCGTTACTTCTTATGACGAGTATGCTCTTAAAGCTTTTAAGTATAATGCTGTGGATTATATTCTAAAACCAATCATTATAGAAGATGTAATTTTGGCCGTAAACAAGGCTATAAAAAATATTGAGCAACAAGACTTTTTTGATTTTGGGAAGCTGACATCATTTTCCGGCGAACCCGTTTCTTTTTCAGAAAACAAAGAATATATAGCTATTCCTTCCCTGGATAAGGTTGATATGGTTAAAAGCAGCCAGATTACCTATATTGAGGCAGACAATAAGTATACTGTTTTCCATACCATTGAAGGCAAAAAATACACCTCAAGTAAAAATCTTTTAAGTTTTGAGGAAACATTGGACAAAACCCGCTTTTTCAGAATACACCATTCTTTTATACTCAATATTGAGCACCTTGTTACGATTATCAAAAAAGATGGGAGCTATTGCGAAATGTCGGACGGCACGTTATTACCTATTGCCAGACGTAAACTCGAAGATTTTCATCGATTTCTCAAAATCAAAAACTAAACTTTCTTTCCTTGTTTTCCTTTTACAGCAGTTGTTTTTAATTGATTATCGGTAACTCTACACCAAAAAGATTCTTATTTAGGTAAAGTAAGTTTTATAACTTGTCCTGTTTTGGGTCTCTTCGCCCTTGTATGAAATAATGGCTCGCAAAGGCGCAGAGTCGCAAAGTAATTAAGCATTATAAAAGAAAAAATTACGACAGTAACCCTTTTCGGGTTTTCTTTCATTTTATATAGATTCTTTAAATCTGTCAAATCATTTTAATCTGTGGCTAAATTCACTATTCTGTTGGTATGCCCCGCTATAGCCACCTGTTTTTTAAACACTCTAAAAAACCACTTACTCCCATATTCTTCCAGTTATTCGCAATAACAACCAGTTATTACTTTGCGATTGGCTTTATTATTATAATCTGCAATCTTTGTATAGGCAAACTTCCAGAAATGAGATTTTTGCCAAAGGCAGTAACATATTATATGTTCGTAGCTATAGTGTCTCTCACCAACAACGTTCTTATAAAAGTTTAGTTTAGATAAAAATCGAAAAACTAGAGAGACACTATAACTATGCTGTCTAAAAAAATAAAAAAAACAGTTATTTGTTTGATATAAAAACATGCAATAAGAAAGCGGGCTCTAAATTTTTCGTAATGGATTATTTTTGATAAAGACGCAACAATTAGGAATAAATAAAAGCCGCTTTCTTTTATCAATTGACAATAAATACACTACTTATTAAATAAACAAGTGCCTCTCATAACATTCTCAATCCTCAGATATGTTACTATGAATTATAGATTTGGGCTTCTAATTATTCATAATATCTAGTTAAAGAGGCACTTTGTATTAAAACAGGAGGTCATCCTACCATCTTCATAAAAAAATCATCATAGTTTAGTAGGAAAAAATACATCGTTATACAAACATGAAACAGATGGCCTCCTTTTTTACTCTTTCACCAAAGGCAAAAAATTCTTTAATGGCTATCGGGTAGTTTCACGTATGGGCGAAAACTTGAATGACTTTTGGAAACTTTATTCAAAAATAAATTTCTTCCCTGCTTTGCGGCTCTGCGTCTTTGCATGAAATAGTGGCTCGCAGAGTCGCAATGTTTAAATGAAGCGTGAAAAGCTGCCCTTTACTTACGATAAATTTCATAAAACTGTGCAGGCAGCAAAATCATAACTTTCTCACTGTATTCTATTTTTTTTTGCTTTGGAAAAAATCAATCCAAGTATACCCCATCATAAACCACAGACAAAACCTTAAATGTCGGGGCATATACATAACCGAAATCATTCCAACGGGTAATATTAAGCCAGATGCCATGAGGACCGGCAGATAAATTAAAGACTCCGGAAATTTTAAACTGTAACGAGGATTGTAGATAATGTTGCTGTACAATCTGAAAGAAATTTGTGGCTACTCCGTCAATAATTATTTCACAACGGAAATAAGGACTTTTATAATAGCTAGGATATAAAACATCGCCAGCCAATCCTACAGCAACATTTAAAATTACGGGGCTGGCAACAGGCATGGTAAACATTGTCTGGCTTTCGGGAATAAGTGTAGGATTGCTGTCAGACAGTGTAAATGCTGATATATTAGAGCTTTCTCTCTCCATTCCGTACGCATAGTCCAATGCCTTTTTAACAGTCACAGATGTCACTTTACTATCCATAATTGCTAATAATTCCCAGGTACTGCCCGTGACTGTACCCCTACTGACTAATTTTGCATAATAACCCGGCGGCACCGTTACTGAAGACATATTGGCTGTTCCATATATAGTTTCCTGTGCCGGAGCAATAACGGTTAGCATGTAATTGCTGGTATTCTTTATACTGTAAACACGCCCTTTTAAAGAGCCCCATCCGGCCGGAGGAAGATGGAGCATAGCATCAGCATTGCCGTTATAGGCCGTATAATAATCCGTATAGCCCAAGACAGCATTTCCGGTTATAATTTTATAATCCCCCGCGACAGAGCCGTTAACTGTCAAGCGGCTGCCCGGGTTTTTGGTGTTTATTCCGGTATTTATTGCGGTGTTCTGGGCAAAACTTCCGGTTGCCGAAGCAAACAAAAACAGTAGTATGAAATATTTCTTATATTGTAACTCCATAGCGTTTTTTTTAAATCAGGGGGCTAAAAAAGAGATTAATTTATGTCCGGGTTATGCTATCAACACTTAGCAGGATCGATAAAACTCCTAACACATGATTATTCGCAGACCCAAAACTATTCCAGGCAGAGATTTTAGCATGGATAGTAGGCCACCATCCTGTAGGTACGAAATTGTATTTACCGGACAAGTTAAACTGCAGACCCTTACTATTCTCCTGCACAACCTGGAAAATGCCTGTGGGCATATCGTTTACAAAAAGTTCGCAACGATAATAAGAAATAACAGAACCCGGTGGAAAAACCTGTGTACCGGAATCTACAAGAGCAAGCCCTACTGTAAAGTTTAGAAATAAAGCTCTGGGGTTATCATCCGTCAAGAAAAACGAACCTCTGCTACCCGGAATTACAACATCTAAACTGCTTGGAGGCCCAATAGTAAATAGCGATTGATAACTGCTATTCTTTGGCACTCCTATTGCAACATTTAACAGTCGGGTCATTTTTGAAGACAATTTAGTAGGCACCAACATAGAAAGCTCCCAGGTAGTTCCGGTGGTAGTGCCCTTGCTAATCAATTCAGCATAATAGCCGGGAGGCACCACTATATAATCTACATCGCCTGTAGCGTCAATCTTCTCCAAACTCGGTGCTTCAGAAAAAACGAAAAGTTCACCCTGGGCGCTTATATTCTTAATTCCGTAAATGCGTCCTTTAAAATTGCCCGGCCCGCTAATGGCCTTAGGGAGTAGTATTGTACCTCTACCAATTCCATTAAAGGCAATATAAAAATCGGAATCATCTAATGTAACATCGCCACTAACTATCTTATAATCGCCTGCAAAAGAACCGTTAACAGTCAAGCGGCTGCCCGGATTTTTGGTGTTTATTCCGGTGTTTATCGCGGTGTTTTGAGACATCACGCCCGTGCTGTACAGCAACAGGATTAAAAAAAGCTGTTTCATAATAAAATCTTTTTGGCTCATAGTTCTTTAATTTATATATACGGCACTTAACAAAAGTGACAAAACTCCGAATGTATTGGCTGTTCCCGACGAAACTCCTCCTCCAGACCTCCATAAAGAAAGTTTGGCATGGATAGTATGCTGTCCTGCAGGCAAATCGCGTACGCCAGACATGCTGAACTGTAATTGTGACCCTATATAATTTTGCTGTACAATCTGGAAAATACCCGTAGCCACATTATCTATATACAGTTCGCAACGGTAATAAGGCATCATAACAATCTGTCCAAATACCATAGATTCTAAATCATCAATTCCTAACACAAAGTCTAAAAATACTGTTTTGGGTTCAGACAAGGTAAACGAATTACTGCTACCGGGAATTACAATGTCTAAAATACTGGGATTGCCTCTTACTATAGTAAATCTATCCTGAGAAGAGCTAACTGAATTCCTTGCTACAGAACTTGCAACATCTACCAGTTTGGTCACTTCAAAAGATGACACTGCGGGCACCCGCATAGAGAGTTCCCAGGTAGTGCCGGTGGTAGTGCCCTTGCTAATGAATTCGGCATAAAAGCCGGGAGGCAGCAGTATACTGCTTACATCTGTTACCGCATCTATTTTTTCTAAATTCTGTGCAGCAACCGTAAGAACCCGATTGCCGGTTGTATTCTTAATCCTGTAAATACGTCCTTTGAAGTTGCCCGGCCCGCTAATGGCCACGGGCAGTTGAATTATGCCGTCGGTATTTCCATTATAGGCAATATAAAAATCAGAATCATTAAGGATAACATTGCCGGTCACTATTTTATAGTCGGCTGCAAAAGAACCGTTAACAACCAAATTGCTGCCCGGATTTTTGGTGTATATACCCGTGTTTTGTGACATCATGCCTGTGCTGTAAAGCAACAGGATTAGAAAAATCTGCTTCATAAAAAATCTTTATGGCTTATAACTAAAATTTGCAGTCAATTTATGACTGCTTTGTATCTGGATTGTTATGCTGTCATTACTATGGACACAAATCTAACCAATAATAATGAGAATTTTTTGAAAAACGGTTTAAAATCCCGAATTCCAAAAACTTTTTTCACCTATTCTCCCTAAACAAGATTCCCACTAATCGCTTTAAACTTTCATTCATTATTCCGGCACCTTAATTTCTTTATCCTTACTAACCGCAAAGCATCTATTAAAACATAGGCTATTAATCAATCCAGATATGCCCCATCATAAACAACAGACAAAACCACAAATTGTTGGGCACCTGTATGGCCGTCATCATTCCAACGGGTAATATTGAGCCGGATGCTATGAGAACCGGCAGATAAATAATAGGCCCCGGAAATATTAAACTGTAACGAGGAGCCTACATATTGTTGCTGTGCAATCTGGAAAAGATGTGAGACCACTATTCCGTTAATAACCAAATCACAACGGTAATAAGGACTTTTTGAAAACACTTTCGGAGAAGTCAAATCAGCCAGCCCTACGGCAACATTTAAGAATATAATATCGGCAACAGGCATGGTAAACATTTTCTGGCTTTCCGGAAGAAGCACAGGATTGTTGTTTGGCACTGAAAACGCTGTCGGAGATATCGGATAGGCAGCCCTATCCATTCCAAAAGAATGGTCCAACACTTTTTTAACAGCCTCAGATGTCGTATTGCCATCCATAATTGCTAATAATTCCCAGGTACTGCCCGTGACTGTACCCCTACTGATTAATTTTGCATAATAACCTGGCGGCACCGTTACTGAAGACATATTGGCTGTTCCAAATATAGTTTCCTGTGCCGGGGCAATAACGGTTAGCATGTAATTGCTGGTATTCTTTATAGCATAAACACGTCCTTTTAAAGAGCCCCATCCGGCCGGAGGAAGATGGAGCATAGCATTAGCATTGCCGTTATAGGCCGTATAATAATCTGTATAGCCCAGGACAGCATTTCCGGTTATAATTTTATAATCGCCCGCAACAGAGCCGTTAACTGTCAAGCGGCTGCCCGGGTTTTTGGTGTTTATTCCGATATTTATTGTGGGGTTTTGGGCAAAACTTCCGGTTGCTGTAAACAAAAAAAGCAGTATGAAATATTTTGTAAATTGTAACATTATAGAATTTTTTTTAAATCAGTTGCTAAAAAAAGAGATTATTTCATACTGACGGCACTTAGCAAAAGTGACAAAATTCCATATGTCATATTCCGCGGCTGCCCAAAGCTATTCCAGGAAGAGAGTCTGGCCTCAACAGTATGTGGTGTGCCTACCGGCAAATCATATGCGCCAGACATGCTAAACTGAATACTCTTACTATGCTCCTGCACAACCTGAAAAATGCCTGTGGGTGTATTATTTATGAACAGTTCGCAACGGTAAAAATGATAATAATCACCCGGTGAGAAAAAATTTACAAGACTAAGCCCTACTGAAAAGTTAAAAAATACAGTTTGGGGCTCATACGCGTAAAGCGAACCTCTGCTACCCGGAATTACAACATCTGTAACGTTTGGAGGACTTAAAGTAAATCTTGATTGTGGACTGCCATTCTTTGGCATTGCACTTGTAATGTTTAACAGATTCCTCATTGTTGAATTCTGTACAATAGGCACCAACATAGAAAGTTCCCAGGTAGTTCCGGTAGTAGTGCCCTTGCTAATCAATTCGGCATAATATCCATAAGGCACCTCTATAAAATCTACATCGCCTGCGGCGTCTATCTTCTCCAAATTCGATGCGTCAGCAAGAATCGTAAGACCAGTCTGGCTGCCTACATTCTTAATTCCGTAAATGCGTCCTTTAAAATTGCCCGGTCCGCTAATGGCCTTAGGGAGTAGTATTGTACCTCTACCAATTCCATTAAAGGCAATATAAAAATCGGAATCATCCAAGACAGTATTTTGGTCTGTAACTATTTTATAATCGCCAGCAAAAGAACCGTTAATAGTCAAGCGACTGCCCGGATTTTTGGTGTTTATTCCGGTGTTTATCGCTGTGTTTTGAGACATCATGCCCGTGCTGTACAGCAACAGGCTTAAAAAAAGCTGTTTCATAATTAAAATCTTTTTGGCTCATAGTTCATTAATTTATATATACGGCACTTAACAAAAGTGACATGACTCCAAATTGAGTGGTAAAACGATAAGTTCCATCGGCAGACCATAAAGAAAATTTGGCATGGATAGTATGCGGTCCTGCAGGCAAATAGCGAACGCCAGACAGTCTAAACTGCAACTGGGAACCCTCCCCATTTAGTGACACAATCTGAAAAAGCCCCGTAGCCACATTATCTATATACAGTTCGCAACGGTAAAAAATTGTTGGCATCGTTTGCTGCCCCGGTTGAAGAGTTGCTAAATTATCAATTCCTGCTGTAAAGTTCAGAAATATTGTTTTGGGTTCAAACAAGCTAAACGAAGTACCGCTCTGGGGAATTATAGCATCAATAATATTCGGATATTCGTTTTGTATTACAAACCTATCTGTGGTACTCAAATTCCTTGGTACAGAATATGCAACATCTACCACTTTGGTCATTGGTAAATATCGCACCACTACCGGCACCCGCATAGAGAGTTCCCAGGTAGTGCCTGTGGTAGTACCCTTGCTAATGAATTCAGCATAATAGCCGGGAGGCACCACTATACTGCTTACATCCGTTACAGCATCTATTTTTTCCAAATTATGTGCAGCAACCGTAAGATTCCAATTGTCGGTTGTATTCTTAATCCTGTAAATACGTCCTTTGAAGTTGCCCGGCCCGCTAATGGCCATAGGCAGTTGAATTATGCCGTCGGCATTTCCATTATAGGCAATATAAAAATCGGAATCGTCAAGGATAAAATTGCCGGTCGCTATTTTATAATCGCCTGCAAAAGAACCGTTAACAGCCAAACTACTACCCGGGTTTTTGGTGAATATCCCAGTGTTTTGTGACATCATGCCTGTGCTGTAAAGCAACAGGATTAAAAAAATCTGCTTCATAAAAAATCTTTATGGCTTATAACTAAAATTTGCAGTCAATTTATGACTGCTTTGTATCTGGATTGTTATGCTATCATTACTATTGACAAAAATCTATCCAATAATAATGAGAAATGTTTGAAGACCGGTTTAAAATCCCGGATTCCAAAAAACTTTTTTTACTTATTCTGTTTAAGTACTATTTTCTCTAATTGCTTTTAAGACATTATGTTAAATACCAAATAAAGGAAAACTTATTTTGGCAGAACAATTTGAGTTACAATTTTTATTTTAGCCACAGATACAGATTTATGAAGCCCACACTCAATGAAAGTCAGCTTTTCAAACCTTTTATACTTTACGGTTCTGTATCTTTATAAAGATAATTGCCCGCTAAGGCGTAGAGTAGCAAGCAAAAATATAACTATGAATCTATCCTGGTATAAATTTTCCTAATAATTAATTTATATTATTCATTTTGAATTATTTTATTCCAAACTTACCCCAATAAGCAGGCACAGGAGCCGGTTTGAAATCCCGGCTCCTAAAACCTGTTTACTTTATTTTTTCTGTTCAAGCACTATTTTTTCTAATTGTTTTAAACGTTCGTCCATGCTTTTTGTAGCTTCTTTTAGCTGGTTTATTTCCTTATCTTTAGCCTCCAGCTGTTTTTGCTGCTCAATAGTGTGCAGATACAATTCTTCAACTTTTTCCAGCATCTGTATTGAAAGTTCAGACATATTAAAGATGTATTCGCCTTTATCGTTTTGACGTAAGTCTTTGATGCTGGTAATACCCGGCAAGTGTTTATTTGTGTTGATAAACTCTTCGACTTCTTTTATAGATTTGAAAGTATAGTCTTTTTTCAGTTCAGAAGTACCGTTAAAATAGTCTTCAAATACATAATCGGCATAAGTAGAATTGGCTGTTTCTATTGAACCGTTAACGGCAAGCAGCACATTTGTATTGGTAGTACTTAACATATTCGTAGTGCCTATACCTACCTTTCCAGCACTCGAAACATGCACTCTGGTAGTACCATTGGTGATAAGTTCAAGAGGTCTGGCAGAAGTATTTGCAGTCCCTACTACAAGTCCTGTAGAAGTACCGCTTGAAACAAGTTGGGCACGGTTACCCGAGTCCTGATATAAATCTACTATACTGCCTCCGGATGACACTCTTATGTTAGACCTGCCTGTTGTCGTAGCATTTGTTAAATAAGCCCCAGTAGAGAAGTCAAATATCGTTTCTCTTGTTTCAGGTGTTGTTGCTCTGAATCTAAGAGTCTTACCATTTGTATTTACTACTCTATTGTCTAATAAACTACCATCAGCCGTATAAATGTTATCCAGAGTATTTTTGTTTACCCACGTTGGAACACCTGTTGCATCAGTAGTCAGCACTTGGTTGTTACCCGCATTGGCTATTTTGGCTACGGTTACTGCATCATCAGCTATTTTGGCTGTAGTTATGGAATTGTTTGCAATGCTTAATGCTGCATCAGCCAGAACAGAGTTCGCCAAAGAGCTAGCACTGTTCACCTGAATAATACCGTCTGTAGACAGTGTCTTGCCTAAGCCTGTTGCTGTAGTATTCACCGAAAGCGTACCGTCTGCAGCTACTGATAAGCCTGTTCCCGGTTTTACGGCTCCTGTTGCGGAAGCCGTTGCAGGACTTACGTTTACCGTATAGGCTGTATTGTTGCCACTTGTTGCAGAGGTTACTGTGGTTGCCGTTCCTGCCAATACAGAGCTGGTCTTTTGGTTGTTCTGAAGTGCTGTCGTGTTTACTGACAATGTTCCGTCTGCCGCAATGTTTATTGTTGGTGCCGTACTTGCTTCTTTTACAACTCCTAAATTACTGGCTGTGGCTGTAGGTACGCTAACCTTATAATCTGTAGTATTGCCGCTTACTGTTGAAGCTACCGTAGTATTGGTACCATTGCTTAATGTTGTCAATTTCTGGTTTGACTGAACATTTGCTGCCGATACATCTACATTATAAGCCGTGTTGTTTCCGCTGACAGTAGATGTTACCGTAGCCAAGCCGCTACTCGTAACCGAAGCCGTCTTTTGGTTGGACTGTACGGACGAAGGATTTATTTCAACAGTATAGGCCGTATTGTTGCCGCTGGTTGCTGAAGTTACTGTTGTGGTCGTACCGCTTACTACCGAACTGGTCTTGTCATTGGCAGCCACTACCGGAGCCAGATTCAATGCCGTACTACCCACACCGTTTACCGTTGTGGTCAGGTTTGAACCGGATAAGGTGGTAGTAACGCTATTCACTGCCGCTGCCGTAGCCACTACCCCGTTTACGGTTGATGTGAGTGTGTTGGTACCGTTATTAACCAAAGTGTTTGTGGTGGCAGGAACCAGGGCAGACTGGTTCACCCATGTTGGCGCGCCTGTTCCATCTGTTGTCAGCACCTGGTTGTTACCCGCGTTGGCTATCTTGGCTACCGTTACTGCATCATCAGCTATCTTGCCCGTAGTTATGGAATTGTTCGCAATGCTTAATGCTGCATCTGCCAAAACGGAGTTTGCCAAAGTGCTAGCACTGTTCACCTGAATAATACCGTCTGTAGACAGTGTCTTGCCTAAGCCTGTTGCTGTCGTATTCACCGAAAGCGTACCGTCTGCAGTTACTGATAAGCCTGTTCCCGGTTTTACGGCTCCTATTGCGGAAGCCGTTGCAGGACTTACGTTTACCGTATAGGCCGTATTGTTGCCACTTGTTGCTGAAGTTACTGTGGTCGCCGTTCCTGCCAATACAGAACTGGTCTTGTCATTGGCAGCCACTACCGGAGCCAGATTCAATGCCGTACTACCCACACCGTTTACCGTTGTGGTCAGGTTTGAACCGGATAAGCTGGTAGTAACGCTGTTCACTGCCGCTGCCGTAGCTACTACTCCGTTTACGGTTGATGTGAGTGTGTTGGTACCGTTATTAACCAAAGTGTTTGTGGTCGCAGGTACTAAAGCTGACTGGTTCACCCAGGTTGGTACCCCCGTTGCATTGGTTGTTAAAACCTGGTTGTTACTTCCGGGAGCCAGTTTCGTAACCGCTATATTGGCAGCAGCAGCAATATCAGCATTCACAATAGTACCGTCCAGTATTTTGGCGCTGGTTACCGCACCATCCTTAATGTTGGCTGTTACGGCTGTCAAGGTAGCACCGCTACCGTTGGTAATATCCAGGTCGTTTGAACTAAAAGTGTTCCCTATTCCTGAAGCCGAAGTATTTACAGAAAGCGTACCGTCTGCAGCTACTGATAAGCCCGTTCCCGGTTTTACGGCTCCTGTTGCGGAAGCCGTTGCAGGACTTACGTTTACCGTATAGGCCGTATTGTTACCGCTTGTTGCCGAAGTTACTGTGGTTGCCGTTCCTGCCACTACAGAACTGGTCTTTTGGTTGTTCTGAAGTGCTGTCGTGTTTACAGACAATACTCCGTCTGCCCCGATATTAATTGTTGGTGCCGTAGTTGCTTCTTTAACAACTCCTAAGGTAGCACCGTTGGCTGTTGGTACGTTTACGGTATAAATAGGATTGTTAGGGTTAGCATTATTGACAGCAACCGTAGTATTTGTACCTGCAGCTACTGTTGCCGTTTTATCGGATGCATTAGGAATGGTATTAATATCTACATCAATTTTACCAGTAACAGTGTTTAATTTTAAACCCGCACCCGCTAAAGCTGTCGGACTTACATCTACCTGATAATTAGTCGTATTGGCATTTGGTGTAGTAATTGCCACAGTAGTATATGTTCCATTGCTTACTGTAGTATTTTTTTGATTAGCTGTAATCAATGTTGATTGGTTCACCCATGTTGGTGCGCCTGTTCCATCTGTAGTCAGAACCTGGTTGTTCCCCGCATTGGCCAACTTGCCGGCCGTAATTGTACTGCCTGCAATATCGGCATTCACAATAGTGCCGTCCAATATCTTGGCACTGGTTACCGCACCGTCCTTAATATTGGCCGTTACGGCTGTTAGGGTAGCACCGCTACCGTTGGTAATGTCAAGGTCGTTTGAACTAAAAGTGTTCCCTATTCCTGAAGCCGAAGTATTTACAGAAAGCGTACCATCTGCTGCTACTGATAGGCCCGTTCCCGGTTTTACGGCTCCTGTTGCGGAAGCCGTTGCAGGACTTACGTTTACCGTATAGGCCGTATTGTTGCCACTTGTTGCTGAAGTTACTGTGGTTGCCGTTCCTGCTACTACAGAACTTGTCTTGTCATTGGCAGCCACTACCGGAGCCAGATTCAATGCCGTACTACCCACACCGTTTACCGTTGTGGTCAGGTTTGAACCGGATAAGGTGGTAGTAACGCTGTTCACTGCCGCTGCCGTAGCCACTGCTCCGTTTACGGTTGATGTGAGTGTGTTGGTACCGTTATTAACCAAAGTGTTTGTGGTGGCTGGCACAAGGGCTGACTGGTTTACCCATGTTGGTGCGCCTGTCCCATCTGTAGTCAGAACCTGGTTGTTCCCCGCATTGGCCAACTTGCCGGCCGTAATTGTACTACCTGCAATATCGGCATTCACAATAGTGCCGTCCAATATCTTGGCACTGGTTACCGCACCGTCCTTAATATTGGCCGTTACGGCTGTCAGGGTAGCACCGGTACCGTTAGTAATGTCAAGGTCGGTTGAACTAAAAGTGTTCCCTATTCCTGAAGCCGAAGTATTTACAGAAAGCGTACCGTCTGCAGCTACTGATAAGCCCGTTCCCGGTTTTACGGCTCCTGTTGCGGAAGCCGTTGCAGGACTTACGTTTACCGTATAGGCTGTATTGTTGCCACTTGTTGCTGAAGTTACTGTGGTTGCCGTTCCTGCTACTACAGAACTGGTCTTGTCATTGGCTGCCACTACCGGAGCCAGATTCAATGCCGTACTACCCACACCGTTTACCGTTGTGGTCAAGTTTGAACCGGATAAGCTGGTAGTAACGCTGTTCACTGCCGCTGCCGTAGCCACTGCTCCGTTTACGGTTGATGTGAGTGTGTTGGTACCGTTATTAACCAAAGTGTTTGTGGTGGCTGGCACAAGGGCTGACTGGTTCACCCATGTTGGTGCGCCTGTCCCATCTGTAGTCAGCACCTGGTTGTTACCCGCGTTGGCTATCTTGGCTACCGTTACCGCATCATCAGCTATTTTGCCCGTAGTTATGGAATTGTTCGCAATGCTTAATGCCGCGTCTGCCAGAACGGAGTTTGCCAAAGTGCTGGCACTGTTCACCTGAATAATACCGTCTGTAGACAGTGTCTTGCCTAAGCCTGTTGCTGTAGTATTCACCGAAAGCGTACCGTCAGGAGCAATATTTATTGTAGGATTGGTAGCTGCCTGCTTTACAACTCCCAGAGTAGTACTTGCCGTTGGAACACTAACCTTATAATCAGTAGTATTTCCGGTTACTGTTGAAGCTACCGTAGTATTGGTACCATTGCTTAATGTTGTCAATTTTTGGTTTGACTGAACATTTGCTGCCGATACATCTACATTATAAGCCGTGTTGTTTCCGCTGACAGTAGATGTTACCGTAGCCAAGCCGCTACCCGTAACCGAAGCCGTCTTTTGGTTGGACTGTACGGACGAAGGATTTATTTCAACAGTATAGGCCGTATTGTTGCCGCTTGTTGCTGAAGTTACTGTTGTGGTAGTACCGCTTACTACCGAACTGGTCTTGTCATTGGCAGCCACTACCGGAGCCAGATTCAATGCCGTACTACCCACACCGTTTACCGTTGTGGTCAGGTTTGAACCGGATAAGCTGGTAGTAACGCTGTTCACTGCCGCTGCCGTAGCCACTGCTCCGTTTACTGTTGATGTGAGTGTGTTGGTACCGTTATTAACCAAAGTGTTTGTGGTGGCAGGAACCAGGGCTGACTGGTTCACCCATGTTGGTACACCGGTCGCATTGGTTGTCAGCACCTGGTTGTTACCCGCGTTGGCTAACTTGCCGGCAGTAATTGTACTGCCTGCAATATCGGCATTCACAATAGTACCGTCCAATATCTTGGCACTGGTTACCGCACCGTCCTTAATATTGGCCGTTACGGCTGTCAGGGTAGCGCCGCTACCGTTGGTAATGTCAAGGTCGGTTGAACTAAAAGTGTTCCCTATTCCTGAAGCCGAAGTATTCACAGAAAGCGTACCGTCTGCAGCTACTGATAAGCCCGTTCCCGGTTTTACGGCTCCTGTTGCGGAAGCCGTTGCAGGACTTACGTTTACCGTATAGGCTGTATTGTTGCCACTTGTTGCTGAAGTTACTGTGGTTGCCGTTCCTGCTACTACAGAACTTGTCTTTTGGTTGTTCTGAAGTGCTGTCGTGTTTACAGACAATGTTCCGTCTGCCGCGATGTTTATTGTTGGTGCCGTACTTGCTTCTTTTACAACTCCTAAGGCAGCACCGTTGGCTGTTGGTACGTTTACGGTATAAATAGGATTGTTAGGGTTAGCATTATTGACAGCAACCGTAGTATTTGTACCTGCAGCTACTGTTGCCGTTTTATCCGTTGCATTAGGAATGGTATTAACATTTACAGTCAATGTTCCATCAGCAGCTACGTCTAACCCGGCTCCTGCTTTTACCGCTCCGGTTGTTGTTGTGGTTGCAGGATTAACATTTACTTTATAATCTGTTGTATTTCCTGCTGATGTGGAAGCAACAGTTGTATTTGTACCATTACTTAATGTCACAATCTTTTGGTTTGCCTGAACGATGTCTTGTATGTTGATGGTATGCGAAGTACCCGTATTGTCTACATAGGTAAAGCTGGTTCCGTCATAGTAAACGTTCCCTCCCACTGAAGTGTTCGTCAGGTTCGTAATCAGCTGGTTCAGCACGCTTGTATTGGTGATAATGTCATTGAAGTTGCTCACAACGTCTGCAGGAACGTCGATGGTGACCTGTGTGCCGGCTTCGTTGGTATAGGTATAGGTACCGTCGTTGTTGTTCACCAACGTGGTTACCGTCTCGTTGCCCGTAACCAGTTGCGACATGTCAAGAAGGGTCGTGTTGCCGTTCTCGTCCTTGTAGCTCAACTTTTTGGTAGCCGAATCGTAGCCAAGGATTGTAAGGGTCTCGTTCGCATCGATGATGTTCTTCACAATCGTGCTTACCGTGTTATCGTTCATGATGTCCTGGAAGTTCTGGATGACATCCGCAGGAACGTCGATGGTGGTTATAGTACCGTCCTCTGATTTATAAGTATAGGTACCGTTATTGTTGTCTACCAACGTGGTTACCGTCTCGTTGCCCGTAACCAGTTGCGACATGTCAAGAAGGGTCGTGTTGCCGTTCTCGTCCTTGTAGCTCAGCTTTTTGGTAACAGAATCGTAGCCCAGGATTGTAAGGGTCTCGTTCGCATCGATGATGTTCTTAACAATCGTGCTTACCGTGTTATCGTTCATGATGTTCTGGAAGTTCTGGATGACATCCGCAGGAACGTCGATGGTGGTTATAGTACCGTCCTCTGATTTATAAGTATAGGTACCGTCGTTGTTGTTCACCAACGTGGTTACCGTCTCGTTGCCCGTAACCAGTTGCGACATGTCAAGCAGGGTCGTGTTGCCGTTCTCATCCTTGTAGCTCAGCTTTTTGGTAGCCGAATCGTAGCCAAGGATTGTAAGGGTCTCGTTCGCATCGATGATGTTCTTCACAATCGTGCTTACCGAGTTGTCGTTCATGATGTCCTGGAAATTCTGGATGACATCTGCAGGAACGTCGATGGTGGTTACCGTACCGTCTTCCGATGTATAGGTGTAGGTGCCGTTATTGTTGTCTACCAACGTGGTTACCGTCTCGTTGCCCGTAACCAGTTGCGACATGTCAAGAAGGGTCGTGTTGCCGTTCTCATCCTTGTAGCTCAGCTTTTTGGTAGCAGGATCGTAGCCAAGGATTGTAAGGGTCTCGTTCGCATCGATGATGTTCTTCACAATCGTGCTTACCGAGTTATCGTTCATGATGTCCTGGAAGTTCTGGATGACATCCGCAGGAACGTCGATGGTGGTTACCGTACCGTCTTCCGATGTATAGGTGTAGGTACCGTTATTGTTGTCTACCAATGTGGTTATCGTCTCGTTGCCACGAACAATGTCCTGGATGTTGATTGTGTGCGAAGTACCCGTATTGTCTACATAGGTAAAGCTGGTTCCGTCATAGTAAACGTTACCTCCCACTGAAGTGTTCGTCAGGTTCGTAATCAGCTGGTTCAGCACGTTTGTATTGGTGATAATGTCATTGAAGTTGCTCACAACGTCCGCAGGAACATCGATAGTGACCTGTGTGCCCGCCTCGTTGGTATAGGTATAGGTACCGTCGTTGTTGTTCACCAACGTGGTTACCGTCTCGTTGCCCGTAACCAGTTGCGACATGTCAAGCAGGGTCGTGTTGCCGTTCTCATCCTTGTAGCTCAGCTTTTTGGTAGCAGGATCGTAGCCAAGGATTGTAAGGGTCTCGTTCGCATCGATGATGTTCTTCACAATCGTGCTTACCGAGTTATCGTTCATGATGTCCTGGAAGTTCTGGATGACATCCGCAGGAACGTCGATGGTGGTTACCGTACCGTCTTCCGATGTATAGGTGTAGGTACCGTTATTGTTGTCTACCAATGTGGTTATCGTCTCGTTGCCACGAACAATGTCCTGGATGTTGATTGTGTGCGAAGTACCCGTATTGTCTACATAGGTAAAGCTGGTTCCGTCATAGTAAACGTTACCTCCCACTGAAGTGTTCGTCAGGTTCGTAATCAGCTGGTTCAGCACGTTTGTATTGGTGATAATGTCATTGAAGTTGCTCACAACGTCCGCAGGAACATCGATAGTGACCTGTGTGCCCGCCTCGTTGGTATAGGTATAGGTACCGTCGTTGTTGTTCACCAACGTGGTTACCGTCTCGTTGCCCGTAACCAGTTGCGACATGTCAAGCAGGGTCGTGTTGCCGTTCTCATCCTTGTAGCTCAGCTTTTTGGTAGCAGGATCGTAGCCAAGGATTGTAAGGGTCTCGTTCGCATCGATGATGTTCTTCACAATCGTGCTTACCGAGTTATCGTTCATGATGTCCTGGAAGTTCTGGATGACATCCGCAGGAACGTCGATGGTGGTTACCGTACCGTCTTCCGATGTATAGGTGTAGGTACCGTTATTGTTGTCTACCAATGTGGTTATCGTCTCGTTGCCACGAACAATGTCCTGGATGTTGATTGTGTGCGAAGTACCCGTATTGTCTACATAGGTAAAGCTGGTTCCGTCATAGTAAACGTTACCTCCCACTGAAGTGTTCGTCAGGTTCGTAATCAGCTGGTTCAGCACGTTTGTATTGGTGATAATGTCATTGAAGTTGCTCACAACGTCCGCAGGAACATCGATAGTGACCTGTGTGCCCGCCTCGTTGGTATAGGTATAGGTACCGTCGTTGTTGTTCACCAACGTGGTTACCGTCTCGTTGCCCGTAACCAGTTGCGACATGTCAAGCAGGGTCGTGTTGCCGTTCTCATCCTTGTAGCTCAGCTTTTTGGTAGCAGGATCGTAGCCAAGGATTGTAAGGGTCTCGTTCGCATCGATGATGTTCTTCACAATCGTGCTTACCGAGTTATCGTTCATGATGTCCTGGAAGTTCTGGATGACATCCGCAGGAACGTCGATGGTGGTTACCGTACCGTCTTCCGATGTATAGGTGTAGGTACCGTTATTGTTGTCTACCAATGTGGTTATCGTCTCGTTGCCACGAACAATGTCCTGGATGTTGATTGTGTGCGAAGTACCCGTATTGTCTACATAGGTAAAGCTGGTTCCGTCATAGTAAACGTTACCTCCCACTGAAGTGTTCGTCAGGTTCGTAATCAGCTGGTTCAGCACGTTTGTATTGGTGATAATGTCATTGAAGTTGCTCACAACGTCCGCAGGAACATCGATAGTGACCTGTGTGCCCGCCTCGTTGGTATAGGTATAGGTACCGTCGTTGTTGTTAACCAACGTAGTTACTGTCTCGTTGCCACGAACAATGTCCTGGATGTTGATTGTGTGCGAAGTACCCGTATTGTCTACATAGGTAAAGCTGGTTCCGTCATAGTAAACGTTACCGCCTACCGAAGTGTTCGTCAGGTTCGTAATCAGCTGGTTCAGCACGCTTGTATTGGTGATAATGTCATTGAAGTTGCTCACAACGTCTGCTGGAACGTCGATGGTGACCTGTGTACCGGCTTCGTTGGTATAGGTGTAGGTGCCGTCGTTGTTGTTAATCAACGTAGTTACTGTCTCGTTGCCACGAACAATGTCCTGGATGGTGATTGTGTGCGAAGTACCCGTATTGTCAATATAGGTAAAGCTGGTTCCGTCATAGTAAACGTTACCGCCCACCGAAGTGTTTGTAAGGTTCGTAATCAGCTGGTTCAGCACACTTGTATTGGTGATGATGTCATTGAAGTTGCTCACAACGTCTGCAGGAACATCAATAGTGACCTGTGTTCCGGCTTCGTTGGTATAGGTATAGGTACCGTCATTATTGTTGACGAGTGTTGTTATCTTTTGCAAATCTGATAAAGCTATCCTCACGTTATTCCCATCACTATCCGTCAGAATCAAATCCTGCCCGTTTTGTGTCAGGCTGACATTGGTCGTGTTGGTATCATCGCCATTACTAATCATTTTGATCCATTTGTTCTCATACCAATAGTAGAAACCCGGTGTAACACCAAAAGGAGCAGTTCCGGTTTCTGCCGTGTTAAAAACCAATAAGCTATTGGGCAGGGTTCCCGTATTAACGATCGGGTTCATACTGCTGGTACTCTGAAGTGCCACCCTTGGTATAAGAATACCTCTTTTCTCTGGTTGCCCGTCAACAGTCACTTCTAACTGTGATGAGTTATTAGGGGTTCTGGTTCCTATTCCTACCTGAGAATAAGCTGCAGAGGCTCCTAATATCGCAATGGCGGTGAGTAATAATTTCTTCATGATCGTAGTTTTAGTTTATTCTTAGTGCTGGCCTTACTACCTCCGTAAAACACGGCCAAAGGCTTTTTGATTTTAAAATGTCTTATTGATTATTTGATTTTTAGGATAACAAACTCGCTTCTCCTGTTTATTTCATGTTCTCTTTCTGTGCATTCTACACCATCAGAGCATCCATTTCTTAACAGTGTTTCTCCATAACCTTTAGCAGAAAGTCTGCTGGAATCTATTCCGTGTTCAATCATATACTGCTTAACAGCATTGGCTCTCCTTTGTGAAAGCTTCAGATTATATTCCCGGGTACCCCTGCTGTCTGTATGGCATCGTATCGCTACCGTCATACCCGGATACTGTCTCATGACGTCTATTATCTTCTCCAGGTCAAGAGCCGCATCAGGCCGTATGTTTGCTTCGTCAAAGTCAAAGTAAATATCTCTGATACCGAAGGCGTCTGCAATATTTCCTTTTTCCCTGATTTCAGTAATTCGTTTTTGAAGAGCGATATCTACCTCTACAAAACCATTTGAACCATCCGCTTCAATATTTTTCTCGTCTGTCAGATAATCTTTCTTTTCTGCACGTATATGGTATCGTTTGCCTTTTTGCAGTTTTGTTTTAAAAATGTAATTACCCTTGCGGTCTGTGACAGCTTCTTCCAATAATTTAAACTTGTCATCATAAAGGCCAAGTTTTACATTTTCCAATCCCTTATCATTTATCGAATCCCTTACCTGTCCTTCCGCAAATTGTTCATTTTCCAATTTCCTGTTTTCTTTCAATCTGTAGATATCGTCATATCCCATTCCTCCGTTTCGGTTGGAAGAGAAGAAACCACCTTGTGATTTGGTATCAATCATAAAGGCAAAATCATCCTGACCTCCATTAACAGGAGTACCTACATTTTGGGGTTTCTCAAATCCGTTTTCGCCCATCTTGCTTCTGAAGATATCCAGTCCTCCCAATCCGGGATGCCCGTCTGAAGCGAAATACAATTCATTTTCGTCGGATAAGAATGGAAAAGTTTCTTTGCCTTCCGTATTGATTTCTTTTCCTAAGTTTTCCGGTTTGCCAAATGTACCGTCAGCATTTATGCTTACCTTATAGATATCTGACTGTCCTATGGAACCTGGTCTGTCTGAAGCAAAATAAAGCGTCTTGTCGTCGGGACTAAGTGCCGGATGCGCCGTATTAAATTCATCATTATTAAATGGCAACTCGGTAACGTTTCTCCATTTTTCATCTTCAAATGTCGCCTTGTATATTTTTAGTACAATCCTTCTGTCTTTGCTTCTTCCATTCTTGCCGTTATTGTAGTTATTGCGGGTAAAATATATGGTCTTCCCATCTTGCGTAAAAGCCGGTGTAGCCTCATGGAAACCGCTACTGATTTCATTTGCAAATCTTTCCGGAGCTTCCAGAGTACCGTCACTTCTCACCTTTGAAGCATATAGATTCGTGAACGGAAGTTCTGTCCACCTGTCTATTCTTTTTGCGGCACCTTTTTCTTCTCTTGAAGAAGCAAAGATGAGAGAGCCTTTATAAAAAGTGGTGCCATAATCCTGTCCTTCGGAATTGATTCCTGCGCTTTCAATGCTGTAGCGTCCGGAATTATCCAGAATAGCAGACAGATAATCCTTGTCTTCTTCATACAATTTCCCTCTGCCGTCAATGACATTCTTTTTTGAAAATCTATCCATCATCTGCGCCGATTTTTCATAATCGCCAATAGACTTCAGTGTCTGGGAATACCTATAGAAATATTCAGGTTCGGGTTCTTCACCTAAAGCAAACAGTTCCGTATACCATTTGTTGGCTTTTTGAAATTCCGCATTGAAATAGTAGGCGTTAGCCAGTTTTTTAAGCAGGTCTGGCGAACTGTATCCTTTTGCGACTATGTTTTCATAAACAGTAATAGCGTCGATATAGGCAAAGTCATCATAGAGCTTATCCGCTTTTGCCACCTTTCTTTCCTGGGCAACGACAGAAAGTGTAAAAAAAACAGACAGCCATGCGGTCATTACGAGGGTAATTTTTTTCATAAATATCCAGGAGTTTAGAAGAATCGAGGCGTCATTACCTTGTCATATTTTTTAAACAGTTCAAATCGCAGAAATATCTCATGGGAGCCTGAATTATAGGTTGCCAGCCTGGTGGTTTCTGCATCATAGGCATAGCCTGCAAAAAGCCCATCAGTCAACTGAAATCCAACCATAGCACTAACAGCAGCGCTCCATCTATAGGCTACTCCGGCTGTTATTTTTTCATTGAAAAGAAAATTGGCCGAAAAATCTGCCTGTAGAGGAGCTCCTTCCGCTATTTTAAAAAGTAAGGACGGTTTAAATTTCAAATCCGGATTTAATTCAAAGACATGTCCTCCCATCAGATAGAAATGCATATTTTGCCTTGCTGTAGAATAATTTCCATTATCCTGGTAATGTTTGGTTTCAAGGAAAGCAGGTACAGACAGCCCTACATAGGTATCTTTTGAATACAGAAACGCACCCGCTCCAATATTTGGAGTAAAGGAATCTTCTATATTACTTTGAAATCTAGGGTCATTAGGGTCATAGATATCCAGTTTGGTATAGTCTACGTTTAACAGATTGGCGGTTGTTTTTAGTCCAAAAGCCAAATTGAACTCTTCCGAAAGCCTAATCATATAAGAAAAATCGACCGAGATATTATTCTCACTGGATGGCCCTATCTTGTCGTTCACAAAAGAGAGTCCAAGACCAACATTGCTATTGCTTATAGGTGAATGTAAGGCAAATGCGCCTGTTTTTGGTGCCCCTTTCAAGCCTATCCATTGTGCACGATAGAGCCCAAAAATGCTCAACACATCTCTGGAACCTGCATAGGCAGGATTGATGTTCGCCGTATTGTACATATACTGGGTATACTGCGAATCCTGCTGGGCAAACCCGACTACTCCAATAAAAAGAGCGAGCAAGGCAAGCTTGTAACTGGTTTTCATGTTTTTTTGTTTTCTGATTAGTTATCGTTCAGATATAGGTAACCTGCCTTTTCAATATTTCTTTTGTTTCCGGATGGGGAAGAAAATTCATAGGTTAGCACATAGAAATAGGTTCCGGAAGGCAGTTTGCTATCCGGCTGTATAGTCGCCCTTCCATGTGAAATGCCATTGAATACATTCCCATCAGAATCATAATTTGTAGTTTCAAAGACTTTCACACCCCAACGGTTGTAGATAGTCACCCTGTTGTTTGGATAGTGCGTGATACCATCGATAAAAAAGTAGTCGTTTTTGCCATCGCCGTTTGGGGTAACCCCATTGTAGATTACGATGTTTCCTTCTGGTTCTACTCTTCTTTTTACTTTAGCCAGTGTAAATACGCCAAATCCCGAAGTTGTGAAAAAGGAGGTTACGGTTCCTGTGCCCCTATTGCCTCTATCAACAATTCCACCTTCATCCACCCATAGGTTCTGCTCTTCGTTCCATCGAACGATGGTCACTTTTTCTTCCTCTACACCGGAGCCTTCAAGACCACGCCAGATAAACTCCGGAGTTGTCAACTCGTCCCAGGTAAGGGAAAGCATAATTTCAGTTTCTCCGTCCAATTTGTCAATTGTCCAGTATTCCGTATTGTCAATCACTTCTATATTCCCGGCCTTGCTGGCATGCGGATACAAAGTATTGGAATTTTCTAGAAAATATTTTCCCATGAATGCATCGGTAGGTGCATTGGGAGATGTAGGTGCTATTTTGGCCGGTCTGTGATATCCTCCGTTACCTATTGGAAACCAGAATTCTTCATCACCATTTTTTTGTACATATCCGTCAATATGACTGTCATTGTCGGTATTGGAATGGGTTGCCTTGTTTTCATAAACAGCAAGACCGTCACCTTCACCTTTTACAATACCGTTCAGTAAATCAGAATTTCCTGAGATGCTTATTGTTCCAGAAAGTTTGAAAGGAGGTTGTGGCGAGCTGTTGTTGAAAAGCACATCATAAAATTTAAAGTAGTCGCTTGGTGCATTTCCGGAAATAGACTGCAGCCTATTACCCTCAAACAGGGTATAGCCACGTTGTCCTGAAGTGAAACCTATTATTCCGTCATTGTTGAAATTTCGGAAAACATGAAATTCTCCGTCATTTGTAAAAGTTGCTGTTGAAGTATTGTCAAAATCCAGATAGGTAGAAAGCGTGGTTCCCGGCAATACTGACATTTCTCCCGTATTTGCCATCTGTGCCCGCAAGCTCCCCCAAAAGAGCAATGCTAAAAATAAATTCCCAATTGTTGTTGTCCTCATATTATCCTCTGGTATGCCTTATCCTTACTTTAACTTTTTTGCCGCGCCCAGCGGGATCCGTACGAAGAACTTTACCCCTAAAACTCTTACGGCTTTCCCGCTTCCGCAGCCTGAAAAAGCGCCCGATAGTGCTGTCTCTACCACAATACAGCACTCATGCAGGACGAGCGTCCTATAAAAGCATGTTGGGCCTTCTTTTTATCATGTATTTTTTACAATCTTTATACTGATAACATTTTTGTCCCAAAAGAATAACATCAACCTGAGAACATTTTTCATGGATATATCATCCTATGATGAAAAACACCTACAAGCAATAACTTATTCTATTCAGAATATTTTAAGTAGGGATTTATATAATCCTAAAGGATTTGTAGAAAGCTGGGGCATAGCTTTATGATTAAACAGAGGTTAAATAGCTCTCAATCACAGTACAAAGATGTGATGGTTACTGAGAAAGTAATAGCAAAAAGTAATAACTGGCAGTATACAAGCGTAACTGGCAACATACAGGAATAACTGGTTAGGCTTAATTGCAAGAATTCATAGAAAATTGCATTCTTTGTCTAATCATTTCCTAAAACAGGTCTGAAAAAGAGCAGTGATAAACTAATCAAAACACAAAATCTATAACAAAAGCCTCCAGATGGAGGCTTTTGTATTTACATTTAGGATTCTCTTAAGGTCATCCGACAAAAAGTTTTTGTAAATTCAATCCAATAAAAGTGACTATGAGAGATATTGCCAACCGTTTTCCTGAAAATCCGTTACTAAGCCCTAAAGACCTGTTGGCAAGCAACAGCCAGTTTCAGGTGATCTGCCTGCTCAATCCGGGTGTTTTTATTTATGAAAATAAAATCTGGCTCATTGTGAGGGTTGCCGAAAATATCAGCCAAAAAGAAGGTTCCGTTTTCTTCCCTGTCGTGGATGAATCCGGAGAAATTGAAATTCTTGAAATATTGCTGGATGACCCGCATCTTATTGCTAATGATGCCAGGGTAATCAATTATAAAGGAAATGACTATTTAACCACCCTTTCTCATCTTAGGCTCTTGTGCAGTGATGACGGTATACGTTTTAAGGAACCTGAAGGTTATCCAATCTTATCGGGAATAGGATATCAGGAAAAATTTGGTGTTGAAGATTGCAGGGTCAGCAAAATAGACAATACTTACTACCTGACCTATACTGCCGTTTCAAACAATGGCGTTGGTGTTGGTTTGCGGACTACAATCAATTGGAAAGATTTTGAACAGAAAGGAATGATTTTTCCACCCCATAATAAAGACTGTGCTATTTTTGAAGAACGCATCAATGGTAAATATTACGCCCTGCACCGTCCTAGCAGTAAGGAAATTGGAGGTAATTACATCTGGATAGCCGAATCGCCAGACGGACTGCATTGGGGAAATCACCAATGTATTCTCAAAACCAGAGAAAATCATTGGGATAGCGCCAGAGTTGGTGCCGGTGCTGCTCCAATTAAGACAGAACGCGGATGGCTGGAAATCTATCATGGCGCCAATGCCGAAAACTTCTATTGTCTGGGTGCTTTCCTAATGGAACTGGACAATCCTTCAAAAGTAATATCCCGAACTGTCGAACCCATAATGGTTCCAACAGAAACTTATGAAACCAATGGCTTTTTTGGTGGCGTCGTTTTTACGAACGGCCATATTATTGAAGGAGACAGGCTGACCATTTATTATGGTGCTGCCGATGAATTTGTTTGTGGTGCCCATTTTTCAATCCGGGAAATTTTATCTTTGTTGGAATAAGTACTATCTCCAAACAATGACAATTACTCAAAAACACACCTTCATCCTGCTTTTTTTCCTGTTACATACGGGATTATATGCCCAAAAAGAAATTGCAATTACCATAGACGACCCCAACACTACGGTTACTCCAAAATTAGAATGGCAGGAACGAAATAATGCCCTTTTGAAAACACTTAAAAAGCATCATATCAAAGCAGCATTGTTTGTGTGCGGCATGCGCGTAGCCGATTCCAATGGCAGAGATTTATTAAAGCAATGGGACGACCAGGGTCATATGATTTGCAACCATTCCTATTCGCATCTGTATTTTAATTCCAAATCCAATTCCTTTAAAAAGTTCAGCGCCGATTTTAACAAGGGCGACAGCATAATCAAACCATACCGGAATTATGCCAAATACTTCAGATTTCCATACCTGAAAGAAGGCAATACGGTTGAAAAAAGAGATTCGATGAGAGTATTCATGTCGCAAACCAATTACAAAAATGGAGCGGTTACGATTGATGCTTCGGACTGGTATATTGATGCGGAAATAGCCAAAACATTAAAAGAAAATCCTGATGCCGACCTCACTCCCTACAAAAACTACTATATCCAACACATCCTTGACCGCGCCGCTTATTATGATGCTCTGGCTGTTCAACTGTTCAACAGACCGGTTAAGCACACGCTCCTACTACACCATTCTTTGCTAAATGCTTTGTTTCTTGACGATTTATTAACGGCTCTCAAAAAGAAAGGATGGAAATTAATTGATGCTCAAATGGCTTTCAAAGATCCGGTTTTTGAAAAAACTCCGGATATTGTGCCTTGTGGAGAAAGCATTATCTGGCAATGTGCCAAAACATCAGCAACCCTTTCACAATCATTGCGCTATCCGGGTGAAGACAGCGAATATGAAAAGATTCCGCTGGAAGAAGCTGTAAAAGCCTATAAAAACAGCCGGAATTAAAAATAAAAAAAGCTCCTGATATCAGGAGCTTTCCGGGCACGTTTATTGCAGACCAGGCAAAAAGCCTTAGGCTTTCGCCTTAGGCGCTTCTTCTTTTTTTACTTTAGCCACTTCAGCCTTTTTGGTTTTTCCTTCGGCTTTCTTCATTTCTTTGTTTGTTGCTTTTGCTTCAACTTTTGCTTCTGCTTTTGCAGGTGCTTTTGCAGGTGCTTTTTGTTGTGCATTTACCATAGCGCTGGTTCCTAGAACTAATGCGGCTAACATCATTAATTTTTTCATGATTTCTATTTTTTTAATTAAACAAGAATTGTGTTTGTTTCTTAATTACAGGTCAAAGTTAGATTCGTTAAATGAAGATAAGATGAAGGTTTTATCGTTAGCGATTAATTTAACATTTTATTTTTTCACTTCCTGAAAAATCAGTCTGAAAGTTGTTCCCACATTCAGTTCTGAACTTACCTTTATTGCTATTTTATGCAGATTGGCAATGCTTGAAACGATTGACAGCCCAAGCCCCTGCCCTTCATCTTCCAGATTTATTTTCATAAACCGATTAAAAATCTGTGACAATTGTGTTTCGGTCATTCCTTTACCTGTATCTGAAATGGAAATACTGTAAAGCCCTTCTTCAAAAGAATCTGAAACCGAAACACTACCGCCGTTGGGCGTAAACTTGATGGCATTGAAAACAATATTATAAATTAATATGTGCATCAGCGTTTTATTCCCTTCAAAAACAAAATGTTCTTTTACTGTATTACTCACCCGAAGCTGCTTCATTTCAATACGGTCTTCAAGGTCTGCCAACAGTTCAGAAATCAAACTCTGGAAATCGATAGGTTCAAAATTGGAATATTGGTGATTTTCTATTCTTGAAATGAGCAAAAGGTTGTTAATAATACGTTTCAACGTGTCCAGATTCCGAAGCGAAACAACAATCTTATCGACACCTTCATCATTGATAGATTCGTTGTTTAGCAGGTTTTCCAGCCTGTTCTGCAAAACCGAAACGGGTGTCAGCAATTCGTGGGAAACGTTGGCAATAAACTGCTTTTCCTTTTTAAATTGTTCCTGTATGCGGTCCATCATCTGGTTCAATCCATCATCCAGAACAATAAAATCAGATGTAGTCGTATGCACTTTAGAATGGTCAAACAATTCCGGTTCATTAATAAGGTTAATCTTTGTGTCAATTATTTTCTGGAAAGGTTTTAGCAGATAATCAATAAATACGGATTGGGCAAAATGAGACACAATGAGCGTTGCCGTAAGCAACAATAAAATAACCAGATGAAACTTATCCAACAATTCGTTTACCTCGCTAAGCCGCTCTCCTATTTCAAGCACATAATTGGTGTTTTTATAAGTGAAATGATGGTAAAGCACCCGGTATTCATTCGATTCATTTTCTACAATCCGGGTTTCGTCAACAAAATAATCTTTTGAGCGCACCGCGTTGTTGGAACGGTATAACTGGAGAAATTCGCTGTGAAGATTGGAGAAACTAACATAAAGCTCCGTACTGTCATTCCGTTCTATAAAAGCATTGATTTCGGAAGTATTAAGATTTTTGACAAACTTATCCCGTTTTTCAACCATCGAATTTTCAATGTTCTTATAGGCCACCTTTTTAATTACAAAAGACAGCGTAAACCACATGATGATTAATAGCAACAGGCGGATTACGGCACTGAATATAGAAATTTTATTTTTGAGCTTCATGTTTAGCTTATAATTCTATAGCCTACATTGCGTACGGTTTCAAACCATTCGATAGAAGCGTGTTTGTCGAGTTTCTTGCGCAGGTTCCGTACGTGTACATCTATAAAATTAGAATCGGAACTAACTTCCAGCACATCGCCCCATACATGTTCTGTAAGCTGCAGCCGCGTAATGACACGGTTTTTATTCAGTACCAGATATTGAAAAATATCAAATTCTTTTTTTGTCAGTGCTACGGCATTTTCCTGATAACTTACCTTATAATCCTGCAGCCTGATTTTGAATCCGTGGATATCAAGTTCATTGACCGTAAATCCGTGGATTCTACGAATTACGGCATACAATCGGGCACCCAATTCCGTCAGGGCAAAAGGTTTGGTCAGGTAATCGTCTGCGCCCAAATCAAGACCGTTAATTTTGTCGTCAAGCTCGCCACGGGCGGTAATTACAATAACTGCCATTTTTGATTTGGCTTTCCGTACACTTTTCAGCACGTCAAACCCGCTACCGTCAGGCAGTCCCAAATCAAGCAACAGTGCATCATATTGGTTTACCGAAACCTCTTCCAGAGCTTCTTCGCAAGTAGCCACCCATTTGCAGACATAACCACTCTTGTCAAGATAGTCAATTAACTCTACTGCTAATTCTTTGGTATCTTCTACAATCAGGACATTCATAATTTACTTTATAATCATTTTGCAGACTATTCTTAAACACCCTTAGCGGTCTTTCTCCACCATTTGCAGAAAATCGCCGGCGTCACTAAAAACGGCATCATAAAATTTTGAGTCGCTGGTAAGTCCCACTTCATAAGTATAGTAATTCGGTGTTTTTCGTATTCTTGCGGCTTCAACAATTTTATAGGTCGGATAATTTTTTTTAAGGTAAGACTGGATAGTTTGTGGCAACTTGTTCGGTTTGACCGCATGCTCCAACACCTGTAGTTCGCCTCTCAGATTATAATAGGCTGAAACCCTGGTGCCCTGAACGGTAAAATCTGCTACATACAGTTCTTCATTGCCATCATCACCGTCAAACTCGCTTCTCCATACGGCATTTGTTTTCGGAAATTCTTTTTCAAAAGCTAAACGTGCTTCGTCAGGCGGTGAATAAGGCTGTTTTTTGTCAGTTTGTCCATAAAAACTGGCCGTAATGAGCAATAAGGCTGCTAAAAAAGTATTTTTCATAATGCATAGGTTTTAAATTATACAAAATAGACTCCATAACGAATTTACCATTTTTTATGTGATTTCAGATATTCGTATGGTAAGAATTCTAAACAAAATTAGCATCCAAAAATGAAGAAAAAATGAAGTTTTATGGTGTATTTATGAATCCCCTATCCTCTCTATTTTCTTTTGAAATCGTATTTTAGCAGAATACCCTTATTATACCTGTCCTATGAAAAATTATCTTTTTTTACTGCTCGCTATCCTTTTTGAAACGGTAGCAACTTCTTCCCTAAAAGCATCGGAACAATTCACCAAACTCATTCCAAGTCTTATAACCGTAATTGGCTATATTGCTGCTTTTTTTTCTTAGCCTGACGCTAAAGACAATTCCTGTTGGCATTGCGTATGCTATCTGATCCGGAATAGGTATTGTTCTCATCACCTTAGCCGGTATCTTTTTATTCAAACAGGTTCCTGATTTACCTGCTATTATCGGAATGCTACTCATTGTAGCAGGCGTGATTGTGATTAATGTCTTTTCGAAAACTACTGCGCATTGATTTATTTAGATTTTAGATTTCTACTATCTAATTTCTGTTATCTGCAACCTGATTTTGATATAACTCTCAACTCTCGCCTTTCCACTATCCATTGTTTATTGACTTACATCAAACTTTAGCATGCAAATAACCCTACATCTGATTGTGTTAAAAAAATTGTAAATTAGCAACAGAAAGCCCTAAGGGCTATTGACACTAAAAAAATCTATAGCTGTAGAAGAAAAAGAACCTTTGACAGGAGTAGTTAAAATTGTGATATAATATGGTAAAAAACAGCCACTAACAGAGGTTTGGCAATAAAGAAACTAAAATGGACGCAGGCTCACAATACGTAACAACCCAAAAAGCCTATTTAACGAATGGAAATAATTACACATAACAGGCGTTTGGCAAAAAAACGGTTTCAGTGCTCAATTGAAGTTTTATGTTTTATATCATATCCAGTGCTGGCAGAGAGTTTAGTGCTTCGAAGTCCGACTTCTTCGCCAAGTGTCAAAACTTTATTGAGATAATAATAAATAATAACTCCATTAAAAATGATTGACAGAATTACTCAAAGTTTATTAAAAGATTTTCAAACAAAGTTAGATTTTGAAGATATTAAAGAAAATGATTTATTTGAACATTTTGTAAACTATACAATATTAGAGAAAAAATTAGAAGATAGAATTGATGAAGATGCTCTTAATCTTATCAACATAGGTGTAAATGGTACATTTGGTCTAGATGGATTTGCAATATTAGTAAATAAACATCTTATCACTTCAATTGAAGATTTGAATGAAATCTTAGGCAACAATTCAAAGCCCTCAGCCGAGGTTTTTTTTATCCAAGCAAAAACATCTAATAATTTTGAAGTAAAAGAAATTAGCTCCTTTGGAAATTCAATTGAAGATTTTGTTTCAATTTCTCAAAAATATTCGTGGAATGAAAATGCAAAGAATTTTATAGAATTATTTAAGCATTTAACAAGTCGTGCTAATGATTTAGAAACTAATCCTTCTTGTCAAATAATATATTGTACTCTTGGAGAATATCAAAAAGATATCAATACAGAAGCAGAAAAAAAACGTATACTAAAAAATATTACAGATCAACGGGTATTTGACAAAGTAGATTTTCTTTACTATGATTATAATAATTTACAGAGTGATTACAAAAAAATCGGTCAAAAGATTTCAAGAACATTTTCATTTAGTCAAAAAACTTTAATACCTGACATTGAAAATGTTAAAGAAGCATATATTGGTGTTGTTCCTGCAACGACAATAATAAATTTAATTGAAGAAGATTCTGAATTAATTTCCTCTATTTTTTACGACAATGTAAGAGATTTTCAAGGTTTCAATAAAATAAACCAAGAAATCAAAAACACTATTGCAGATGAAAAATTAAAATATGCGTTTTCTGTTTTGAATAATGGAATTACAATCATTGCGGAAAAACTAGTTCCCTCACGCGATAATGTAACTATTACTAATTATCAAATTATTAATGGACTGCAAACATCTAGAGTATTATTAAATTCAAAAGAATTTATTAATGATAAAATTTTTGTAACTCTAAAACTTATAGTCACAGAAGACGAAAACTTAATTTCAAAAATAATTCGTTCTACTAATAGACAAACAGAAGTTAAAGAAGAAGATTTATTAGCCTATTCAGATTTCCAGAAAAAATTAGAAGATTTCTTTAAAACTTTTAATGACCCAGATAAATTATTTTACGAAAGAAGATCTAAACAATATAATGGAACTTCAATAGATGTTAAATCTATAGTTGATAAATCAACTTTAATTAAAACAATGGGTAGTTTTTACTTCCTTAAACCGCAATTGGCAACGAGATACTTTGGTGCATTATTTAATGAGTTTGGGAAACAACTTTTTTTAGATAGTCATAAATTATATCCTTATTATACTGCTGCACTAATCTATAACAGATTAGAAAATAGATTTAAAGCTAATTTAATTGATAGAAAATATAAGAAGATTAGATATTTTATCTTAATGATGTTAAGATTAGAGTACAATTTAGAATTTCCAAAATTCGAATCAAATAAAATTGACAAATACTGTACAGATTTAATTACTCATTTTAACATTAAAGCCAACTTTGATGATAAACTTAATAAAGTACTTAAAAAAATTGACACTTTAGACCTTGATTTAACAAGTAATGAATTGTCAAAATCTAATAAGTTAGTAGAAAATATTAAAAAATTGTATTTCAAATAGTATTATTACCTATAACATAGTTTTACAATAGTGTAGCGAAACTCCAAAGTTGAGCGATAACTCTTTGATTGAATTTTGTAAAAAATCAAAGATTTGTTCTCCGATTTTCCACCCGAACACAAAGCCCAAAACCCTTATTCACCATTTTAAAAGATTACAATGCTAGACACAACTAAGAGACATTTTTTTCAAAAGTTAATGGAAGACACTTTCGGGTATTACAGAGTGTATGACACCTTGAAACTTAGACTTAGAAGTTCAATAAATGAAACACTAATGATAAATTCCTCACAAGAGTTTTGGATAAAGGTTATTGATAATAATCCTGAAATAAAAAACAAACAAATTATCAAGCTAAAAGACTTTTTTGTGACCGAATGGGTTCCAAAATTACCAGGACAAGTTTGGACAAAAGAAGGTCAACAAAATCTTGCAGAAGGAATTAAAGATATTGAGGGATATTATTCTTTGACTGATAAAGTTTATCAAGTTTTAGGCCCTATTGGAAAACAGAAAATGATTTCAGGTGGTTTTGGTTCTGTTAGAATTAAACCGACACAAAATACTGACTATTGTTGTTTACTTAATCTAGTTCACGTTAACGATTGGCACTGTGATTATGGAATTCCAATAGTAGTTTCAAAATCTGTCTACGAACAATTTATTCGATATCGAGAACACGAAGGTTCTCCTTGGATTGAAGAACTTACAGGAATACTTTATCTTGACGAAGATATACCAAACATAAATAAAGTGTCAAACGCAATCGGTTCTAAGCTTGACAATGAAACCATTGAAATACTAAGCACACAAACGAATTTAAGAAAAGCTTTTATTTATGTTTCTTCACCGCTAGACTTGAAAATCAGATATAATGGAAGTTGCCCAGAAGCAGTAGCTTGGACATTGTTTAAAACCAAATTGACAACTGAACCATTGAGATTAACTTATGCAAAATTTGATCCTAAAAAGGAAGAAAGTTTATTAGAAGCAGTAGGTTTTATAAATCAATACGTTGCTAATTTTGACGGTGATTCAATGTTGACTGATTTTGATGGAGTTCAAAAAAGACTTCTAGCTACAAGCCATTTGACAGACCCTACTTCATTGATAAGAAAACATACAGGAACATTAAAATTAATTGACAGTTGGATAACAAATGAAAAAAACAGCCCATAAAATAGGTTTTGCGTCAAGCGGGCTGAAATCCAAAATCAACAGCCATTTTTCAATTAACTTTAATAATAAAACCCGCTTTGCGCTAATAAATCCTTCCTTCGCCAAGCCGTAAACCGTTACACATCAATTTAAAACTTCCCTGCACAAAACAAAGTGACGACAGAAAAGAGATACAAGATATTAAATTCATTGCCTGCAAACGGACCAATGTATGTGTCAGTGACAGACAACGGAGAACCTTTCTATTCAGAAGGATTTCCTGTTCGTTTTTACAAGGCAGACGGAACGGAATGGCTGGCAAACTTTCAACCGGGTTGGACAGACCTGAAACAAGTAATAGAGTTTGAGCATACTCAAAACTTATTGGTTATAGCTAACGGAACTTGCTATCTGATGAATCCGGAAGATACAAAACCTATTGAAGTATTTGGAGTTGATTATACAGCCATTTTTCAAGCGAGCAAAGGAAGACTTCTCTTAAAAGACCAGACCCAACTGACAATCATTGAGCCTGACGGAACACATTGGAATACTGAAAGAATTTCGTGGGACGGATTAGCTGAAATTAGAGTTGAAAATAATTTGGTATCCGGACTTGCATACGATCCTATGCACGATACTGACGAATGGGTTGCATTTAAGTATGACCTTGATACAAAAACTTTGACAGGAGGAAGCTATCATTCATTTGAGAACAAAAAGCTTTGGTAAAAGTATGGTAACCCAAAAAACGACTGCATATTAATTTGTGATTTTAGATTTTTGATTTTAGATTTTTGATTTAAGCCACAGATTTTAATGATTACACAGATTTAAGCTATTTATATAATCTTTCTTAAAAGAAAAATTGTGTAACCTCCACAAATCAACTAAAAACTATCCACTATACTCTATCAACTATCCACGACCTGATAATAGTAAAACGGCTACCCAACAAAATGGTTGCTTCATACCTCAATATTTCGCAGGAAACCTTGAGCCGACTGAAATCAAAAGTGTAACTACCAAACACTACTCTGGATTGATTTTAGATTTGGGATTTTTGATTTTAGATTTCTATATCTAATCTCTAATTTCTACCATCTGCTATCTGCAATCTGCCTTCTGCAACCCGATTTCTGATTTATAAAGTCCGTTTAAGCCTCTTTTTTCTCATCCCGCAATGCATCTATACTATAAGGCCCGGCACCAAAATAGGCTAACATAAGTGCCGCTCCAATAATCGACATATTTTTCATAAATGTCATCAAAACTAACTGGTGCAGCATCGGGTCACTGACAGTCCAGAAATCGTGCATGATAAAAGTAACGGGAATCAAAAAGATAATAATCAGCCAGGCACCCCATTTGGCCATAAAACCAAATAAAATACTAAGTCCTGCGGCCATTTCCAGTACGCCAACCAGCGGAATCAGTATATACGACAGCGGAATTCCTTTGGCAGCTGCCTCATACACAAACGTATCTGAAAATTTAGCAACAGAAGAATACATAAAGATAATGCTGAAAAGAAACCTGCCAATTAAAGGGATATATTTCATGATATTTAAAATTTAATGAGCTGTAAATAGCTGTATTAAATTTACGGCTAAGTCAACAATAACACTTCGTGCCATTCCGTCCGAAATTGGTCTGAAACCCGCCTTTTTTCCTACAACAGTCTAATACTGAGTTGACCGCAAAAAAGAACTCTCGCATAAAATGACTAACTTTACGACACTAAAGACGATTGATTTGGAAAAAACTGGCATCCGAAAGCTCTCAATCAGCGATATTCTGGAAATATTGGGTGATGTCCCGCAATCTGAAGGGCTCCATGTTTATATGGGAAAAGGTGCCATTACAACCATTCCGTTTCCTTATCCGTATCGCTCTGATAATTTTTCGGTGATGCTCATCCTTTCCGGAACGATGAAACTCCAACTGGACCTTATCTCCCATACTGCCAATCCAAATGACCTGATTATTATTTCGCCAAGAACCATCAACCATATCCTAGAAATTGGCGGGAATCTTGAACTGATTGCCGTTAGCTTTACGTTAGATTTTGCCCGGCAATCCAATCGGAATAAAAATGAAATCGATGCCTTTGAGTTCTTTGCTTCAAAAGCCATCCCTAAGCTTACCTTTAGTGAGGAGGAATGCCGGAATTTTATTTTCCTGGCTCGTTTACTTATGCAGGAAAACATTGAAAAGAACCATGAACCCTATAGCGATGAAGTGCTTCACCATACCTTTAGCCTGCTCATGTATATAGTGGCTTCACGCTATAAAAAAGAAAACTCCGGACTAAAACCGGAACTGTCCCGTCAGGAAGAACTCACCTTAAAATTTCTCAAATTGCTTGACACCCATTTCAAACAGCAGCGCAGCGTGCAGTTCTATGCCGATTCGCTCTGTGTTACAAGCGGACATCTTACCAAAATTCTAAAAGAAGTTTCCGGAAAAACAGCCGGAGAACTGATAGAGGAAGCCCTCCTTTTGGAAGCCCGCATACTGCTGTCTGACCCTATGCTGACCATTGCCCAAATTGCAGACGAACTCCGGTTTAGCGACCAGTCTTCCTTTGGAAAATCTTTTAAGAAAAACATAGGGCTTTCACCCACAGAATACCGTAGAAAAAACAGCCGGTAGAGGCTTTGCAACTTTACAACTTTACAACTTTACAACTTTGCAACTTTACGACTTTACAACTTTACGACTTTACAACTTTGCGACTTTACAACTTTGCAACTTTATATAAAAGTTATTCGCCCCTTTTGTCATTTGGTACAAACTTCCTGACAGTGATTAAATATTTATATCTTTGAAATCCTTATTATTATCAAAAAACTGCCATGCGCTACAACCGGCTGCTTCTATTTTTGCTTTTATTTTTGCTATGCTTAAACGGCATGGCGCAGCCTTCTTCACAAAATACATTAATCCAGAAAGGTTGGGATGCGCTTGTAAAAGACCATGACGACGAAGCTTTCCGGTATTTTTTCCTATCCTATGAAAAAGCAAAAAAAGACAGGAATGAAACAGATATGGCAGAATCACTGCTCTATCTCGGCATCTGCTCTTTTGGTTCCAGCTATGAAAAAGGACTTGACTACGCTTTCCAGTCGCTCAATATTTACAACCGGTTGGAAAAAACCAATCCCGATGTGGGACAAATTGGCCGCAGCAAATGCCTGCAGCTTATCAGTACCATTTATTCACGACAGAAAAAATATGCACAGGCCAAACCCATCAGCCGCGAAGTAATCAGCATTCTCGAAAGCCGTGAAGACAAAAGCGGTACTCTGGGTCTTGCCTATTCCAGTCTGGGTTCTTTATACGAACAGCAACAGCTCAAAGATTCAGCCTATTATTTTTACAAGCTGGCCTTAAAAGACTTTGAAAAATCAGGCAATCAGGCCTATTTGCCCAATGCCTACATCAACATAGGCGAAAGCGAAATGGGACGCCACAACGACCAAAATGGTGTGGACTACTTTCAAAAAGCACTGGAGATAGCCAATACCACAGAAAATAAACAGGCTCAGGCTTCAGCACTTCTGGCCATTGGCAGATGGCACCTCAATCACAAACACAAAACAGAAGCTTTGTTTTATTTCCAAAAGGCGCATGTGATATCGGAGGCACTTTCCGACAAGCTTTTTGAAATCATGACCGTCGAAGCACTCATCGAGCTAAACGAAAAGGAAAAAAATTACTTCGAAATGTCCAGGCTTCAAAAACGCCTTATTTTCCTGAAAGACCAACTCCATTCCTTAGAAAGGGAAAAAATAGTCAAGAGCCTTGAAATGCAATTTGAAGTGGCTGAAAAAAACAGAAAACTTGCCCTGGTTTCAAAGGAAAAAGAAGTGGCAAGGCTTACCAATTATTTGTTGGCCATTTGCATTATTGTACTCCTGACAGCTTTAGTAACAGGATATTTATACCTTAAAAGCAGAAACAAGCGCGACAGGAATCTGCTCAAAACCAAAGAAGCTCTTCTGGAAGCCAAAGAAAAACAGCGCGAACTGGAAGAGATACGTTTCCAGAACGACCTGGACCATAAAGAAAGCCAATTGAGCGCCATCACCCTACAGATGCTGCAAAAGAACGAATTGTTAAGCGATATCAAATCGGCTATAGAACAGCAGCCTCAATCCGAACAGCAACTCATCAAGATGGTCAACCGCCATTTTGAGCAAAACAACAATTGGGATGATTTCAACCTCTATTTTGAAAGCATCAATAAAAACTTCTACACACGCCTCAAACAACTTTATCCGGAAATCAGCGCCAACGATTTAAAAATATGTGCGCTTATCAAGCTGAATCTTTCCATCAAGGAAATGGCTTCCATACTAAATATTTCTCCGGACAGTGTCAAAACTGCCCGTTACCGACTGCGTAAAAAATTACAGCTTGCGGCAGACGAAAACCTTACCAACTTTATACTTTCGGTCTAAAACAAGACTCTTGTCTACTAACTTTCTACCGCATTATACGGGCTTGTCTACCTTTTGTCTACCTGATTTTTTCGGGGCTTACCAACGTATCCACTAATTTTGGATAAAAGTTTTTAGTTGTTTAAGAAACTCCCGGGAATAGATTCCGTGTTTCCAAAAATCTTCTTCCGGGAACTTAAAAAAACAAAAAATAGCCCAATCATGAACAGAAAAAAATGTATATGGTTTATAGGTATAATCCTGCTGATTATCTGCGGAGCTTATCTCTATAACGGTGTCCTGTATAAAGAAGCCCGTAACATTGCGGAAGAAAAACCGGCATTCCGGCTTTCTTCTTTGCAATTGCTCAGTAACTACAAAGCAAACATGTCCGTATCGGATTCAAGCTACCTGAACAAAACACTTGAAATCAGCGGAAAAGTGACCCAGATTTCCGATTCATTACTAACCCTTGATTCCGGCATATCCTGCAGTTTTGCCAAAAACTTAGCTCCGGATATTCACGGCAAGGAAATAACCCTGAAAGGAAGATGTATTGGTTTTGATGAACTGATGGAAGAAGTAAAACTAGACCAATGCATCCTAATACAGTAATAGTATCCATGAGAAATATAATCTTACCGTTGACCTGTTTGTTATTGCTTGGCGGTTCTGCCTGTGCCCAGGAAGACCTGCTGTCGCAACTGGATTCAACCCAGGTACAGGATACTTATGCCACAGCCGCATTTAAAGGATTGCAGGTCATTACATTGCAATCGACCAAAATGCCCGCTAAGAAAGAATTTTATTTTGTCGTATCACACCGGTTTGGAACCGTAAAAGGTGGTATTTCCGAGTTTTTCGGGTTTGATGATGCCACAACCAAAATTGGCGGTATTTACGGGCTAACGGATTGGCTTTCCGTTAGCGGTTCAAGACATACGCTTTCAAAAGTATATGAAACATCCGTAAAATATAGATTGGCCAGACAAAGTGACCTGTTTCCGTTTGAAATTGTGGGTTACAATACGCTGGACATCAACAGCCTGCTAAAAAAGGACGATTACCCCAAAATTGAATTTTCAGACAGGCTGACTTATATCACCCAGCTGATTGTGTCCCGAAAAATATCGGAAAGGCTCTCTCTGGAACTCGTACCGTCATACATACACAAAAACCTGTACAATCCTGAAATAGAAAACGATAACCAATTTGCATTGGGTTATGGCGGCAGGATGAAAATTAGTAAAAGGCTCTCTGTTAATCTGGAATATGCTTATAATTTTAACAAGCCTGATTTTTACAAAAACCCGCTTTCTGTTGGACTTGATGTAGAAACCGGAGGTCATATCTTCCAATTACTTTTTACCAATTCTCAATCGATGACAGAAAGCGGTTATTTAACGAGTGCTACCGGAGATTGGGGCAAAGGCGATTTTTTCTTCGGATTTAATCTATACCGCGTTTTTTAATTGAACAGACATGAAAAAGATATATTTATTATTGGCCCTGACGCTGTTTTTTGCTTGTGATTCCAATACTTATGAAGATTTGGAAAAACCAACTACTGTTGACGGACCAGTCACTTATCAGAATACCGTTAAAGCGATTGTAGACGCCAATTGTATACGATGCCATTCGCCCGGAGGTGTTTCCTCTTTCCGCCCGCTCACAACCTATCAGGAAGTCAAGGATGCAGTGCAGAATACCAACCTGTTGGACAGAATACAAAGACAGAACGGAGAAACAGGACAGATGCCGCAAACCGGAAGAATGCCACAAGATAAAATCAACCTGATTCTACAATGGAGAGCCGACGGCCTACTCGAAAACTAAACTGAAAAATATGAAAATACTAAAAAACAAATTACCGATACTGCTATTGTTTCTGTTAGGAACCTTTTCTGCCCAGGCGCAGAAATATGTCACCAAAAACGGAAACGTAAAATTTGAAGCTTCCGTTCCTTCATTTGAAGAGGTTGCGGCAGAAAGCAAAAGCACCTCTGCCGTTTTAGAAACTTCTACAGGAGACTTTGCCGCACTGACGCTAATGAAAGGATTTCGTTTTAAAGTAGCCCTGATGGAGGAACATTTTAATGAAAATTATGTGGAATCTGACAAATATCCTAAAGCAACGTTTAAAGGCAAAATAGAAGATTTTGATGCCTCACAGATTACTACCACAGAAAAGACAGTGACCATTACAGGTGACCTTACCCTGCACGGAAAAACCAAAAAGGTATCAAGCACGGCAAAAATCTCAAAATCCGGAACCGGTTTTAAAATAACCGGCAACTTTATCGTAAAGCCGGAAGATTTTGGGATTGAAATTCCAAAGATTGTCAGCAAAAAAGTAGCCGATAAGGTTACTGTAGATTATAATTTCTTACTCAATAAGCAATAAAAATGAAAAAACTTTTAGCACTCCTGTTTCTCGTTACTGTTTCTGCCATTGCGCAAAACAAGGGCCCAAAAGATGTTTTCGATACTGCCCGTTATGGCACTGTTGAAGAAATAAAGGCATTGGCTGCCAAAAATCCGGATACCATCAATAAAGTCAATGCGATGGGATTTACACCATTGATTCTTGCCTGTTACAGGGGCAATCTGACCGTGGCAGAATACCTGACCGAAAATGTAAACAATATTAATTACAGTAGTTCCAGCGGTACAGCACTGGCCGCGGTTGCCGTAAAAGGGAATATCAAACTGGCAGAGGCCCTGCTGAAAAAAAAGGCCGACCCGAATATTGCCGATGCTGCCGGAATGACACCGCTGCTTTATGCTATACAATTCAAGAATAAGGAACTTATTGAATTGTTACTGCGTTACAAGGCAGATAAGACACAAAAAGACAAACAGGGCAAGGCGCCTTTTGAATATGCCGTAGATACCAGAAATCAAGAAATCATTAACCTATTTAAAAACTAAGAAAATATGAAAAAAACACTACTCACAGTAACTCTTGGACTTTTAGCGCTTGTGGCGCAAGCCCAGACAAAAACCACCGGAACAGTAAACCTGCTTGCCGGAATGACGGCAAAACTGGACCTGAACAGCACCAACTCTACTGCTACCCTAACGCTAACCGGACCATCAGACCGCTGGTTTGCGCTGCAATTCGGTTCATTTAGTAACGGACAAGGAATGGAAGCCGGACAAGATGTGGTATACTATAACGGAACCACGTTGATAGATGCCGTACATAATGGTATTGGTACGCCACCAACTGCTGACACGAATAATTGGACAGTAACGTCAAACACGGTTGCTTCCGGAACCAGAACTATAGTAGCTACGAGAGCTTTTGACACGGCCAGTTCTAGCGATTATACTTTTGTATATGCTAATACTTCTATTGATTTTGCTTTTTCAAGAATGAGCTCTGCCAGTTTTTCTTTAGCATATCACGGAGCCAACAGAGGCTACCAGATTGATGTTCCTTTGGCTCCTGCTTTGGGTGTTGACGATATAGAAGCTGCAAAAAAGTTTGCTATTTATCCGAATCCTTCCAGCAGTCAGTTTTCAATAAGAACAGATGAAGACATCAAGTCTGTTGTGATTTATGATGCAACCGGAAAACTAGCAGCCCGCTTTTCCAACCGCAAAGAAATGCTTGACATCTCTTCATTGCAATCCGGATTGTATTTTGTAGAAATTGAAACAACTAATAATGAAACTTCTATTGAAAAACTTATGAAAAAGTAAAATTGCTGTTTGCTTGGTTTCATTAGGTGAAAGGGCAGTCGTAAGGCTGCTCTTTTTTATTTTAGATTTTAGATTTTAGATTTAAGATTTTTGATTTGGGGTGGATTTATGATTTGGGATTTTGGCCACGTTTAAAGACTCACAAATCCAGGAAGTTTACTTTCTCCTTAGCTCCCGGAACCTTAACCCTTCTCACTTTCAACTTTCAACTTTCAACTTTCAACTTTCGACTTTCAACTTTCGACTTTCGACTTTCAACTTTCCACTATCAACTATCACCTTTCCTTATTTTTTCATCAAAAACTTCGCAACAGCATGATAAGCCGGAATAGAATAAGCGTCATTGGCGCTATTTGCAGCAACCGGATGGGAAGCAAAACGCACAATAACCATGTCTGCTTTTGGGTCAACATAAATCACCTGGCCATGTACACCCCGGGCGCAGAACGCACCATGTTCGTTATGCGTAATCCACCACATATTTTTGTAGCTCCATCCTTTCAGTAGCGGATAACCCGCTTTGGCAAAGGCATTTTTGTTGCCTCCCTTTTTGATGTCTTCAATGGCTACTTTCGGGATAATCTGATATCCGTTTGCAAAACCGTTATCCAGAATGAGTTGGCCAAAACGCGCCATATCTCTTAATCCCAGATTAAAGCCTCCACCGGCAAAAGGCGTTCCTGTAGCATCAACAGACAGGTAGGCGTCCTGCTCAACACCCAGTCGTTTCCATATCCTTTCAGACAATACCGTTGCCACATCTTTCTTTGTGGCGCGGGCAATAATCCAGCCCAGTACATCAGAATTTACCGTCTTATAGCCAAAAGCCTTGCCATGCGTACCTTTTTTCTTAACCAATGGCAGGTATTCATAATAGCTCTTTGGTCCTTTGTAATCCTTTGGTTTGGACAGCGGATTTCCCGCAGCCGAAAACTGCCATATCTCCGCATTCGGGTCTGCATAATCTTCACTAAACTGTAGGGCAGTTGTCATGTCCATAACCTGCCGAACCGTGGCATCTCCAAACGCTGATTTTTTAAGTTCCGGAATATAGTCGGTCACTTTTTTCCTTTCATCAATAATTCCTTCTTTTGCGAGCAGTATGCCCAGAGTCCCCGTAAATGATTTTGTTACAGACATAGCGGCATGCTGTCCTTCAGGTGTCAGGGCTCCAAAATATTTTTCGTATACTATTTTTCCGTGGTGCAATATGATAACCCCATCTGCATAGGTCTTTTGCAGGCTCTCTTCCCAGGTCATCGGTTCTTTTTCTCTCAATGGAATAAAAGTGACGCCTCCAATATCTTCGCGAAGTGCTTCCTGTAGCGGATTTGAAGGTCCTAAACCACGGGAAACGTTAGTTGTAGGCATAAATTGTCGCATATGTGCCACACTCCACCGCAAGCCCGGAAATTCAAAGAAACTGCCATCTTCAAAACGCAGTATGCGATTTTCCGGCGGCGGCGAACCAACCATCCATCCCATTTTTACAGGGTCGCTTTCTGCAGCAGTCGGGTAAACGGTTTTTTCCTGTGCTTTGGAGGAAGTACCATACAGCAGGCAGGAACAAAAAAATAATCGGGAATAAAAATAGAGCTGTTTCATAGGTAAAGATTTAGGTTGGTTGATTAAGCTAAAGGAAAAATTACAGTGAAGACGTTTATAAATCACTGTAATTCAACCTAAAGTTACAATATATATTCTAAAACGATCGAATATTTTTAAGGATTTTCTGTATAAAAAACACACCTCCCTACCTGCTTCTTTATCTCAATATGAATTGTATTTCGAAAAAAACTGTTATTTTTTAGTTGTTTTCTTTTAGAAATATAAGATAAAATTTGCATTTTTGTCTTAGGCATGTTGTGTCATGCCACTTCCCCCGCCAGATTAAATAACGACGTATCTTTTTGATGCAACTATCATAATACCTACGACCCATGAAAGTATTCCGATTGGCCTTTTTATTTTTGTTGATTTCCAACAGTTCTTTGTTTGCTCAGGTTCCCGTAACAGACCTTGATTTTGCCATACTCCGTTGTGAGAAGGCTTTTGAATCAGGAACAGAAGAGGATATCAAAACCAATTTTCCATTACCGGAACAGCAGGAATTGCTGCTTAGCCTTGACAAAAGCAAAACGAAAATTGTACGCAAGGCAGGTCCGTCAAAAATACTTGAAAGCGATAAGAAAAGTGCTTTGGTATTGCTAACGGGTACTTTACTTTTTGGCAATTCCGGAAACGAAACCCTTTACTCAGGACACTACTCTGGTATATACCGTTTTAAATACAGTGGCGGAAAATGGACCATTGCAGAAAAACTGACAATTGACCGCAAGAATCTCCTGATGGGACATATCATAAACGCTGCTATTGACCCTGGTAACAGCAGTCTGACTGTGAGCGACAGCATGAAAATCCTGACTCAGGAATCTTACGGATTTACGGTAGTGTTGAACCATAGGGCTAAGATAACAGCGCTACAGGTGGATGGTAAAGATGCCGATTATGTATTTAACGGTGGTATTCTTTGGGTACGTACCAAAACCAATGCCGAGCAGCAGTTGGCACTTTCCTATACGCTTGCGGTTGACAAGTTTGAGAAGGATAAAAATTCCGGTTATTTTGATGATACTTACGGACATGTGAGAAACCAGTTTTTCTGGCATCCGTTTTTTAGTTTTTCAAGTCCAAACGACCGCGCTAATTTTTCGGTTCGTGTAACCATCCCATCAGCATACCAACTGGCTACCAGCCTGCCACAGGAAGAAACCGTTTCAGAAAACCAGAGAATTGTTAAGGCGCAGTCTGCCGGTCCAACATTTGCATTGGGGCTTTACTATGACAAGAAATGGAAAACATATCGTTATAAAAAGAATGATTACCAGTTGGAAGTTTTCTGTGATGCGGATTTCAAACCCAATCCGGATATACTCCATAAGAATTTCCTGGAAGCCTATGATTTGCTGGCTGAAAAATTCGGAAGTCCGAGAGGACAATATCTTGCCATTGTACAGGACCGCTCGAATGCCTCAAATGGCTGGCTTAACCGAAGCAATGATATGATTGTAGCTGCCAAACAAGGTAGTGATTTTTTAAGAGACAAACCATCACCCCGCGCTCCGTTTGCTCATGAGGTAGCCCATGCGTGGACCACGCCTATTGGTCCTGCTACCAATTTCCTTTCGGAAGGCTGGGCGTCTTATGCGGAACGTTATTTTCTTGAAAAGCAATATGGAGAAGCTATTTTTAAAGACTACCTTACAAGCTATAAGAATATTTATTTCTCGGAAGGTTTTGATACCAAAGTTTCTTTATGGGACGATGTTTCCAATGATGGTGTTTCCTATTACAAAGGTGTTTGGGTGTTTTATATGCTTGAACAATTGCTGGGGAAAGAGGATTTTGAAAATGGACTGAAAGCTTTTATGCAATCCGGAGAGCCTATGACGATACCGTTTTTTATGGATAAACTTACCAAAACGACCGGTAAAAAAGTACAGCCTTTTTTAGAGCCGTGGCTTAAAAGCAAGCAGGTTCCTCATGTGCGTGCTGTTTTGAAAGATAATGCCCTTGTGATTAGCCAGGAAGGTGATGTATTGCCTTTTTTACTGGAAGTAGAATTTACTTTGGGCGATGGTACAAAAACGTTGAGTTCTTTCCCTATCAAGGATAAGCAGCATCGTTTCAAGCTTTCCGGTGCTAAGTTTGCCGGTGCTAAAGCGATAAAATTAGACCCAAGCGGAAAACTGCTTATAAAAATTCTGGAATAATTGCCTTATCGTTCATAACCGCAGCGCGTCTTCCCTGCTTTTCGGGCTTCCCTGAGGGTTATCTTCTCTATTTTGTAGGTGCAGTTCTGCAAACCTTCACAGCTTTCCGTATAGTGAAATCGTTTTCCGTTCGGGCTGTTGCAGATGTATACTTCCTTCCTTTTTGAGGTTGATGTCTGAACAAACAGGATACTTAACAATACCAATAGAGATGATTTCATTTTACTGTTTTATTGGATGACAAGACAGTAAAAATAAACAATTTTATTTATTATAAATATTTTTGTTTGTTAAAAATATTGAAGTGCTAAGTCATTAAGAAAAAAAGGTCCAGGGTCAAGAGTTATTTAAACCTTAGTCCTTTTCTCCTTAGAAACTTTTTACCTTATCAACTTATTTCCTTTGAAAATTATTTCTAATTAAAGGAATTTGTACCAACATTGCTAATAGTAAGGCTACTGCTGCATACATAGTTGTTTTAGAAGAATCCAACTGGTTTGCCATGTTTTGGAGTTTGTTAGCGTAGGCCATGTCAAAATCAATATTGAATATTTGTTGCTGTGAGCCATCTGTGAAATAAGCATAACCAAACAATCCAATAATAATGGTAATCAATACAATCCAAAAAGTTTTTGGCAGTAAGGGTTTATAGGCTGGAATGGTCTTTTCCGGAGCCATAGCAACCTGTGCCATCACACGGGATGTAAAATCAAAGGATGGCGTTTCCAGCGGCAGGCTTTTCATTGCCTTGTCTGCCAGTTTTTCCAATTCGTTATTTTCGTTCTCTTTCATATTCGCTAATAATTTCAGGTTCGAGTCTGGCTCTTACTATTTCGCCTAGCTTCTTCCTGCAACGGAAGAGTTTTATTTTTACATTATTCGCTTTAATGCCTATTATCTTGGCTATTTCTTCAAGCGATTGTTCTTCAAAATAATACAGGGTCAGCAAAAAGGCATCTTCGCCCGGTAATTGCTGCAAACACTCCTGTATAGCACGGTGGCGTTCTTCCCCGTCCATGGCATCCAGTACATTTTCTGCTGCTGCCAGTTGGCGTGAGCCATAATTATCTATATCAACTGTTAAAGGTACCGTTTTATGTTTCTTAATCCTATCCAGACAGGTGTTATAGGCTACCCTATAAATCCATGTTGAAAATTTTGATTCCCCTTTAAATTTTTCCATTGACCGGAATACTTTTACAAAAGTGTCCTGCGCTGCTTCTTCAGCCTCTTCGGTATTTTTAATCATCCGTAGGGCTAAGGTATAAACCAGGGTTTTATAGCGTTCCACCAAATACGTAAATGCCTGGGTGTCGCCTTTCATAATCCGGTCAATATAAAACTGGTCGTTAGGTAGTGCCATATGGATGTAAGACGATACAAACTGCTGATGGGTTACAGCTAAAATAAAATTTTTATTGATTAGTGGAAAATTTGTTGTGAAGTTTGGTACTAAGGTAGAAAGTTGAAGTAAGTATAATTAGGTATAATAATATTTTTTTTCAAAAAGTTGTAACCTAAATCCGAAAGCTGTCGTCATAAGGTACAGATACAATCAATAACATTTAAAAATCATCAATCATGGAACGAATTATTATACCTGTTTGCTTATTTGCTACAATTTTTGGAGTTTTCTATATCTATTTGAGTACCCGCAACCGCGAACGTCTTGCTCTGATAGAAAAGGGCGCTGATGCCAGCCTTTTTAAGAGCAGCCCGCAAAATGTACCGGTTTGGAAATTGCTACTTCTGAATCTTTCACTGTTACTTATAGGCATAGGAATCGGACTTCTTATTATTTCTATTCTACATGCATACACTTTGCTTGACAGCGAGGCTGCCAATACGGCTATAGTGTTTATCATGGCCGGAATAAGCCTGTTCACAGGTTTTACACTTTCCAAAAAATTGGAAAAATAATTTTTAGGTTTGATTATATTAAAAAACGCAGGGCAAAATACCCCGCGTTTTTTTGGTTGATTGATTGGCTGGTTGGTTAACTAAAAGGTTTTTCTTTTGCAATTTTCAACTGCCTAAGAAATAAGCCCAGTCAGCGAAAAGCATCTTAAATTTATAGCCAGGAAACATCTTATACTGTCACCCAAACCTACTAATAACTATTTTTGTTTTATTACGGATTTCCATAAAGTGAGAAAAAAGTCGAAAGTCGAAAGTCAAAAAGTCGAAAAGTCAAAAAGTCGAAAGTTGGAAAGCTGGAAAGTTGGAAAGCTGGAAAGTTTTGGGAAATAAAAAACGCAGGAATATCCTGCGTTTTTTATTTTCTTCTATAGGCAATTAATCCTTTTTCAGGAATTTTCCATCTTTTGTAAATTCCAAATCAATGCCATTGGTCAGGTCTACATCTACATCCTTATGGCCATAATCAATATGGGTGATTTTTTCGTTTGGATAATTCGCTGCTACATAATCCCTGATTGATGCAGGAATAAAGGCTGTGGGTATCGGATTTTTGCCTCCATCGACTTCACGATAGGAACCGTCTTTCCAGAATTCTACTTCTGTACCGTCCTGCAACTTGACTTCATAGCCTTTTTCGCCATGTTCTGCATCTTTTTTGGCTTTTTCAATGCCTGTATGACTAAAATGTTCCTTAAGAAATTCCTGTGCCGGTTTTGGCAATTCACCTGGGGCTATTTTCTTTTGGGCCAATGCCGGTATTGCCAATCCAAGCAATAGTACGGCTAAAGCAATTTTTGTTTTCATAATTCATTTTTTTAGGTTGTGTTCTCACTAAGTTAACATAACTTCAATGGCTTTCCTATTTTTTTAAGAAAGGTTTAGTTTTTTGTTAGGAATTTACAAAACAAGACTATCAAAAACACAATTATCTAAATATCAATTAGTTAAAAAACAGCTTTTCAATCTCAAAGCAGGTTCACCTTTATAAAGATGAACCTTTTTGCCTTCAGGAATCCTAATTTTGGGTCAAAAAAAACAATTGCTATGAAAAAATGTTACTTACTGCTGGCCCTGATGGGCTGGCAAGCGAACTCGTATTCGCAAACGTTAAACCAATCGGCCAACTGGCCCAATCCGGCCTGGACAATTACCGGGAATTACAATGAGGATTCCGAAGCTTTTGAATCAGACCCCAGAACTGCATCGAGCTTTGGTTATAATGACCGTTTCTCCGGTAATCCGCATGAGGACAATATTGCGGCCGAATCGCCTGTAATTAATCTGAGTGCTGCTTTTGCAAACGGCGAAACCTTATTGGAGCTTACAATGCCCTATGGCTATCGTTATAAAGCCAACGATGCCTTACGACTGGAATATTGGGATGCTGCCATTTCTGCCTGGATTTCGTGGGGCGAAAATATTCCCGGCAATGCAAATACGTCTTTTGCTGTCAGTAATTTTTGTTCGCTTCCTAAAACCCTTTATATTTCGGAAATGCTGAACATTTCGGGTTTTACAACGGCACAGCTCACAGGATTCCGTTATCGGTTGTTTTATGATGATGACCCGGCCGGAGCTGCCTGGAACTATGGTTTTTGCTTTGACTCGCCAACATTACGTTCGTGGTCGTGTGCGGCTCCAACCCGGCTTACCGCTACCGGAGTAGGTTCCAGCCCGATAACGTGGGACAATGTTCCGGGCATTGCAGGCTATGAATATGTTTTGAATACGACAAGTGCCGACCCAACAGGTGCGGGAACACCTACGTTGTCGAATATTTTTCTGCCTTCCAATTTGTCTTTACCGCCAAGCACCAAGCATTTTTTCCATGTTAGGAGCGTCTGTACGGCCTCACAAAGTCCGTGGCGAACCGTTTCGTTTACGACCAGTCCTGTCAATGACAATTGTACGGCAGCGATTGCCCTGACGGTCAACCCGACGGCCGTTTGTACGGTAAAAACAGCCGGCACACTTGAATCGGCTACAGATTCTGACGAACCTCATGTGGGTTCAGGTCGTCCTGATGACGATGTGTGGTATACGTTTGTTGCCACGGCAACTTCGCACCGCATCGAATTGACGAATATTACCGGAAACGGCTCGGAAATAATCGTGCATGAAGTCCTGGAAGGTACCTGTGGCGGCGGACTGATTAGCGTGCACCTCAGTGACCCTGACCTCAACCCTACTTCGAGTACTCCGCGTGCGCTGACTATAGGCAATACTTACAATATCCGCGTATTTACGTATGCATCTGATGCCAACACCCAAACTGATTTTGACATCTGTATTACTACTCCACCGCCACCTCCTGCCAATGACAACTGTTCCGGTGCCTATACGCTTACTGTTAATCCGACTGCTACCTGTACGGCTGTTACGGCCGGAAGTCTTGTTTCGGCTACAGATTCCAATGAAGGAAATCCTGAAATTGGAACGCCAAACGATGATGTGTGGTTTAAGTTTACTGCTACACAAACAGCGCATCGCGTTACTTTACGTAACGTAAGCGGCATGCCAAGAGATTTGGTAGTAGAAATTTTGCAAGGTAATTGCGGCAACCTGACAAGCATGAAAATCAGCACTTCTTATGCCAATACGGTTTTTGGCCTCACGATTGGCAATACCTATTATGTAAGGGTGTTTAGCGAATCGCCTGATACCGGTGCTACTACCACATTTAATGTTTGTCTGAGCATTCCTCCTACAGGCGCCATTTGTGAAAAACCAATTGTAGTTTCGGGATTGCCTTATACCACTACTGATAATACTATCAATTATGGCGATGATTATGATTTTCCACAAGGAGGAGAATCGGGCTGCGAAGGAACCAACAACCATTATCTGGGTGGCGATGAAACCGTTTATGCCTATACGCCTGCTGCGAATCAGACCATCAATATCCGGATTCCTGGCGCTCCGGGCTGGACGGCTATTTTAGTTTATACGGATTGCAATGCTATTGGTACCGGGGCAATAGCCTGTGCCAACGGGGATTTTGAAATTGGTGACAGGGAAATTAATGAACTTGCCGTGACAGCGGGAACTACCTATTATATTTTACTGTCAACACAACCGGCACCCCAGAGTTTTGCCTATACACTGAATATTACGGAAGAATCGTTGGGAACGAAACCTTTTGACGATAGCAGCTTTAGGGCATATCCTAATCCTGTAAAAAACATACTGAATCTTTCGTATAAAGAAGAAATGACAGCTATCAAAGCATTTAATATTTTAGGTCAGCAGGTGCTTTCTAAAAACATCAATGCAACCGAAAGCGAGGTTGATATGTCTGCCCTGCACAGTGGTACTTATCTGGTAAAGGCCTATGCCGGCGAAGAAGTCAGGACATTCAAGGTAATCAAGCAATAACAACCCCGAAAAAACATAAAAAAGCCGCCCAATGGGGCGGCTTTCTGTATTTAGGAATGTATCAGGATTATTTTTCAGGATTAAGAACTCCTATGAAGCTGTTCTTTCCGTCAAAGAATTTGTTGGCTGCCGCCTTCATATCCTGAACTGTAATCTTATTAAGTTCTTTTTCAAAATTCAGGAATCGCTCAACGCTATCTCCTGAGAATTGAAGTTGTTGCAATTTGCCAATCCAATACTGGTTTGTTTTGATTTCTTCTCTTCTTCTTTCGATAATAGCAATTTTTACTTTTTCTAAATCTTTCTGTTCCGGACCATCCTTTTTAAGCTTGGCAATTTCTGCTTCTGTCTGTTTCAGGATTGGTTCAACACTTTCCGGTCCGGTTGGCAATTGTGTCTGGATGCTATAGTTGGAATAAGGCTCTTTGTCCATCGAACCCTGGAAACCACCGCTATAGATTGAACCCATTTCTTCACGAAGCTTTTCGATAACGCGAATAGTAAGAATGTCTCCAATCATGTTGGCTTTCAGCGCCATGTCTTCACTATATGGCATTTCTCCAAAATATTGCGCCACCACAAGGCTCTGAGGTTCTGTTCCTTTATTGAACATGAATTTGTTGTTTCCTGGTTTTAATCTCAAGCCATTATCCACAAATTTAGGTTCTTTTCCGCTTGTTGGCAGGGAAGCCAAATATTGCTCCAATAAAGGTTTTAATGTATTTTCATCTATATTTCCTACGAAGAAGAAGTGGTAACCGTCTGCTTTTCCAAATTCATTCTTGTAGATTTCAACAGCACGTTGCGGATTTATGGACTTGATTTGCGCCTCTGTTGGAATTACCATTGGTCGAAGCGGATTGTTGTTGTACATTACATTTACAAGCGTATCCACAAAAGCTGCCTGTGGGTTGGATTTGATAAACTTAAGCTGCATCTGCATCTTGCTAACATATCCGTTAAACAGGCTTGGGTCAAGACGAGGCTCTGTCAGTTCCAGATAGTTCAATTGTAAAAGACTTTCGATATTCTTAATATCAGACCTTCCTCCTATTTCATTGGTAGTTTCACCCATAGATTGTCTTACAGAAATATTCTTTCCTGTCAATGATTTGTTCAGGTCTGTTGGCGTGAACTTGCCATAACCCATAGTTTCAATTACAGAAGTCAGCATAGATACTGTTGCCTTATCTTCAACTCCATACGCATTTGTACCTCCTTTTTTAACACCTGTGAAAAGGATTTCATCGCTCTTGAATGTAGTTGGTTTTACGGTAACTTTAACTCCATTACTCAAAGTGTAGGTAGTCGCTTCTAATTTGGCGTCTTTTTCCACTTTAGTAATTTTCCCTTTTGCAGGCATTTTATCCAAAAGAGTAGTGCTTATGGCAACTTCTGCTTTTTTCTCTGCTTTTTGGGTAAACGATTTTTGTATAGCTGCCAATAAGGTGGCGTCATTGTTTATAAGCGCATCTTTTGTTTCAGAACTTAGCACATAAGCAAAGAATTTCTCCTTGTCTTCTTTTGAAAACAGTTTTTTGAATGCAGCTGTTACTTCTTCAGGCGTAATGCCCGGAAGCAGGGTTTTGTATAGTTCCAGTTCTTTTTCGATACCAGGAGCCGCCTGACCTATGAAAAAGTTTTCTTCGTATTCGCCTAAATAGGCTGCTGAATTAGTCGTATTGCGTTCGTTATACTGTTTTTCAGCATAGCTTAGCAAACTCTTTTTAACCAATTCCAACTCGTCTTTCGTAAAACCGTATTCTTCAATGCTAAGCAATTCTTTTACCGCAGCATTAAGAGCCGTAGTCAAATCAGCCACCGGTATTACCGTTAAGCTTAATGCCTGATAGTTTCTGATGTAGGTTGAATTGCTTGTCTGTGCAGCTGAAAATGGCGGTGTTGCTTCTGAAGCAAGGTCACGGTAACGACGGTTGATAGCGCTAAAAGCTAACTGTTCAACCAATGTATTTCTGTAATCGCCTACAGTTTTGTCTGCTTCTGTTTTTCTTGGAGAGAAATTAAGTGACAATCTTGTTGTAGTCTGCTCAGGGTCTGTAAGGAACATAACTTCCTGTTTAGTATATGGACCTGCACCGTGTTCTACACGCTGTCTTGGGTTGCCTGGATTCACAAGCGAGCTGAAATATTTTTTCACCAAAGCTTCACCTTGTGCCGTAGTCACATCTCCCACTACTACTACAGCCATCAAATCCGGACGGTACCAGTCTTTGTAGAATCTTCTCAACACATCCGGCTTGAACGTTTTTAGTAATTCTTCTTTCCCTATTGGAAGTCTTTCGCTGTATTTAGAATTCAAAAGCGGCGGAAGGAATTTTTTTCTTAGTCTGCTAATCGCACCCAGATTTGCTCTTGCTTCTTCAAGTACAACCTTTCTTTCCTCGTCAATATCCTTGTCTGTCATCAAAGCACCCTGAGCCCAGTCTTGCAGGATTTGGAAAGCCGTTTCCAGATTTTTAGGATTGTCTGTAGGAATTGGCAGCATGTAAACCGTTGTATCAAATCCGGTTTCTGCATTCAGGTCGGCACCAAATTGTACACCCATTGATTGCAGGTTGTCTACCAGTTTGTTTTTTGGAAAGTTTTTGGTTCCGTTAAACAGCATGTGCTCTGTAAAGTGAGCCAATCCCTGTTGGTCATCGTCCTCCATAATAGAACCTGTATTTACAAGCAGACGAAGTTCTACCTTTTTCTCAGGCTTGCTGTTGGGACGGATGTAATATTTCATTCCGTTTTTCAAAACCCCTGTAGTTGTTTTGGGGTCTGTAACCAGCTTCTCGCTAAGATTCTGCGCGGTTGCGCTTTCTACAGCCATGAGGCAAACTGCCCCATAGAAACCAGCTGATAAGATGATTTTAAATAATTTGTTTGTCATTTTCGGTTTTAGTTTTAAGCTTAATAGTTTACCAATAACATACCTCTATGCTATTACAATTACACATTTGTCATACATTAATGTTTTTTGTTACAAATTTTATAATGTGTGTTGAGTCAAATTATTTTAAAAAATTATTATGCCTTTGTTTGTGGGGATTTTTGGGATGAGAAAATTTATTGGTTATAAAAAAATATTTAGTTTATTTAGGAGCTTTAAAAAATTAACGGCTCTTCGTTTCAGCGTAAAGATAGTTTCTCGCAAAGGCGCAGAGCCGCAAAGACATAATTGAGCTGTTTTTAGTTTACCTTATTTTTTAGAATTAAAGGAACCCTATTCGAAACAATTTGCTTATCATATAATTCATACCCCATTTGCTCTATGGAATCTTTGACAGTCTTAGGCAAGGCATTTTTAAAATATTCGTTAATGATAGAATATCTCATATAAACATAATATTGTTTATTTGGTACCATCATGTCAATTTTGTATCCATAATAGCAACTAGGTAGAAACTTTTGTTTTGGAAAAATCTTTATTTAGCTTTATTCAATAACCTTCACGGGTACTGTATTTTTGCTTTCTAAAATACCATGATAGACTTTTACATTATTGACTTTAATCGTTTGTAGAATATCTTCCGGCAAATCTTCTTTATATTTAACTGAATCACCTGGTATAAAAAATTTAGAATAATATTCCATATTCCTTTTTAGATGCGCGTAGTTCATCCTAGTATCTTCATACCTCATGGAATCTGTTAAATTAACATATTGCTTAAAAAATAATTTTTCTTTTGGATGTATCAAAAAAAAATGCCTTTTATCTTTTGTTCCATAATAGCTTAATTTACCATCTTCTTTCAATCTTTCAGTATCTTTAATTAATCTTTTTGATTGTATAAAATTATAACACGAATCACAAACAGATCGGTTGTAATGTTCAAAGGGCAATTTTTCTGTATAGCTTACTTCCTTATTGCTTCCTACTTCATTTAAAATTATATAAATTCCATTTTTATAAACTTTTTTTAATAATAAATCTCCGCCAAAACCTTGTTTAAAATAGTAAGTCCGATCTGAATTGTTCTTAATAGAATAGTTTATGACATTAACCGTATCTTTAGATTGGTCGTATGGAAAGGCAACCAAGGTATCATTTAAAACTTCCAACTCTAGGTCATCCCTTTTTTCATTTTTAGAAGAACAGGAAATTATGATTAAAACACAAAAAGCAATAAAACCCTTTTTCATATTATTGTTATTTTTTATAAGTTATTTTTGGTGTTAAATTTCGATAATCAATATATCTACTATAACCCTCAAAAAAAGAACCTGCTCCCATTTTTATTTGAAACCAATACGCATCACGTTCTTGATAATTTTCCACAAAAGCATAACCATATTTACCTGCCCAATAGTTATAGTTACCACTAAAATACTGCCAAGCATGTCTATATTCATGGAATAAAACAGCAGCATATTTTAAATTGCTTGTTATTTTACTCGGATTAAGATTTACATCATCAAATCCGGTAAGTCCTACATATTTGTCAGATTTAATATCAAATCTTATATTAGGTTTTCCTCCATCATTATATGCCTGTTCCAGTCCTTCAACATTTTTATTTAAACTCATAGCTCCTTCAAAAGATAAGTCAGGCTTCCCATTAGGATTAACTATATAATTACCATCTGTATCTTTATTAAATCTATCTCTTAATTCTTTTCTATAATCTATTTTTTGAATTACATAATGCGCCACATGGTTCAAACCGCTGGTAATTACTCCCTGCCTAAATCCATCAACAAACTTGCCTCCGGCAATAGTACTGCTTAATCCACCACTTAATCCACCAGCAGCAATCATAGAGCCTTAAAAAGATTAGGATTTCTGGCATAAAAACCACTGGAATTTCCAATGTGCTGAAGTCCAATTTTTTTTTCAAATAACTTATTGCATTATAGCTAACTCATTTTTTTAAAACCAAAGGAACCCTATTCGAAACAATTTCCTTTTCATATAATTCATAACCCATTTGCTCTAAAGAGTCTTTAACGGTTTTAGGCAAGGCATTTTTAAAATACTCGTTACCTATGTAATAATCCACATAAACGTAGTATTGTTTATTTAAATCTATCGTATCAATTACATATTGATAATAACAATATGTCGAGACGTTCGTTTTCATTCTGAAAGGGATGCTTAGTTTTACTTTTTGTTTGGGTTTTAATTTTAAAATGTCTTCAGTTGTATGAACAGGTATGTTTATAGGGCATGAACCATCGTATAATTCAATACTAATAGGTGAATTTTTATCGTCAACAATATCAGCACTTATAGTATATAAAGATTCTCCATTGTTAAATTCTTTCATTATATCATTTACACTTTTACTACTATATAAAAGATAATAATTCTTTAGAGTGTTGTTGGTTATTGTTATTTTTAAATCAGTGCTATCTTTTATGGAAGTATTAGTTAGCCTGAAATCTATATCGGATCGAATCTCTTTTTGATTATATTTTACACATCCTATAAGGATGAAGCAAATAAAAATTATCTTTTTCATATTAACGGGGCATTAAATTTTTCCAATATATTGCAGTTCAACATTATTTAAGAACTTATAGTTCCTCACTTTTTTAATATCAAAGGAACCCTATTCGAAACAATTTCCTTTTCATATAATTCATAACCCATTTGCTCTAAAGAATCTTTAACGGTTTTAGGCAAAGCATTTTTAAAATATTCGTTACCAATGTAATATTTTGCATAAACATAGTATTGCTTATTTAAATCTATAGTATCGGTTACATATCTATAATGACAATATTTAGAGATGTCCACTTTCATTCTGAAAGGAATACTTAGCTTTACTTTTTGTTTGGGTTTCAGTTTTAAAATATCTTTAGTTGTATGGACTAATGCATCATAGGAACATGTTCCTTCATCAAGTAGTTCAGTAGACAAAACCGTTTTTTTATCAGTGACAATGAATGACTCGATAGTATATAAGGTTTGACCCTTATTAAATTCCTTCATACTATCATTGACACTTTTTGTATTATATAAAAGATAATAATTCTTTAGAGAATTGTTGGTTATGGTTATTTTTAAATCAATACTATCTTTTATTGAAGTGTTAGTTAGTTTGATATCTATATTGGATCGAACCTCATTTTGATTATATGTTGAACATCCTATAAGGACGAAGCAAATAAAAATTATCTTTTTCATAGTAGCGAGGCATTAAATTTTTCCAATATTTAAGTTTAATACTTTATCTAATCTGATAATGGTATCTAATTAAAAAATACTAATCAATAGATTTTTAGCTATCTCATTCTTTTAAAAATAAAGGGAGTTTGTTAGAAACGATTTCACCATCATAAAACCTATAGTTCGTTTGTTTCAAGGAGTCAAGAGTAGTTTTAGAGAAAATTTTCCGAACTAGGTTTTTACTTATATTATACTTAATCTGAATATAAGTTTTTTTGTCAATTTTAAACTCTAAGATATCATATGGGTTCTTCAAAAAAATAATTCTTTTAATTGGAATTTTTAAATGTATTTTTTCATTCTTCTTAATTTTAATCATCTTACTATTGGTGAAAGTTTGCTTTTCCAAATATTCTTTCCTCATTAAATGAGAACCTTTCACTAAATATTCCTCATCAAAATAAGAGTGATCAGAAGTCGTTACTAAACCTTCGATTTCTTTATCATTTTTATCAAAAAAAATGATTTTAGGAAAAAACAAATTATTCTCTTTATCATCTAAAAGAGAATTATAACCATAATAAGTAGTATCATATGGAAAAATAATATCATTTTTTGTTTTATTCTCAATTTCCAGAATTTTAAAACTATCACTATTTGTATTTAATAATTTTACATTTAAATTCTTACGTGGTAAATTCCCACAAGAAATTATAAATAAACTAAAGAACACACATAAATATCTCATTCTCTTTTTTTTTAGAAAAATTTACCAAATGTTCTGGCACGTCCACCATTTACATTTTGCCACGAATATGCTTTCAATTCACTTCGGTGCTTTGCTTCTTGATATCCTCCTTTTTGGGCCCATTGGGTCCAATTCCCACTAACATAATCAATTACATGATTAAGTTCATGTCCCATCGTACTTGCTAAGTCAAAATAACTTTTAAAAGCTGCATCAGCTAATTTGATTTTTCCAATAGATACCACTTTAAAAGATTTCGAACTATATTGCATTGGAGCCTCACCTCTTTGATTAGGGTTATTATTAATTAATGAAACTTTTTCAAATTCAGGGTTTTTAGCTTCCTTATATAGCTTTGGTAAAATTTTCTTTGCAAATTCTATTAGACTATTTTGAACTGGTGTAGCATCATCATCAGGATTATATTCAGCATCAATCAATCTTCTTCTAAGTTCTGATTCTGATGCTTGTTCTTGTATCGCTAAATTTATTGAATGCTCCACATGGTTCAAACCGCTGGTAATTACTCCCTGCCTAAATCCATTAACAAACTTCCCTCCGGCAATAGTACTGCTTAATCCACCAGCAGCAATCATAGAGCCTTAAAAAGATTAGGATTTCTGGCATAAAAACCACTGGAATTTCCAATGTGCTGAAGTCCAATTTCTTTTCAAATAACTTATTGCATTATAGCTAACTCATTTTTTTAAAACCAAAGGAACCCTATTCGAAACAATTTGCTTATCATATAATTCATACCCCATTTGCTCTATGGAATCTTTGACAGTCTTAGGCAAGGCATTTTTAAAATATTCGTTAATGATAGAATATCTCATATAAACATAATATTGTTTATTTGGTACCATCATGTCAGTTTTATACCCATAATAGCAATAGGTAGAAACTTTTGTTTTCATCCTGAAAGGAATACTAAGTTTTACTTTTTGTTTGGGTTTAAGTTTTACAATATCTTCAGTCGTGTGAACATGTACATCTAAGGGACATGAACCATCATGCAATGTAATATCAGGACTCGAATTTTCATTATTAACTAGAACCGCACTTATAGTATATAAAGATTCGCCATTGTTAAATTCTTTCATTATATCATTTACACTTTTACTGTTATATAAAAGATAATAATTCTTTAGAGAATTGTTGGTTATAGTTATTTTTAAATCAGTGCTATCTTTTACTGAAGTATTAGTTAGCCTGATATCTATATCGGATCGAATCTCTTTTTTATTATATTTTGCACATCCTATAAGGACGAAGCAAATAAAAATTATCTTTTTCATAGTAGCGAGGCATTAAATTTTTCCAATATATTGTAGTTCAATGTAGGCTTCCCCTTTTTATAAGACTATATCAAAGAAAACTGTTTTAATCAACAATTTTTATTGGCACTTTATTTTTGGATTCTATGATTCCATGATAAATATCGTATCCGTTCTCATTTATGGTTTTTAAATCAGTCCTAGATAAATTTTTTTTATAATTTGTGGTGTCGCTATAAATAAAAATTTTAGCAAAATATTCTTTATTTTTTTCAATATTGATTGATAAATACTGTAAAGAATTTCCATAAGGGAGATTGACATACCATTCAAAATACAAGGTTTCATATGGATGAATAACAAAATTTGCCTGATCGTAATAAAATCTACTCAGCTCATATTCAGGATAATCAAGACCTTTTAATATTGCTTTTTTTCTATCATCATCAAGAAGATCATATTCTGACCTTTCTTTAATATGGCCTTTAATAGTTATCCTATTATCTTTCCCATCTAAAAATATCATATATGCATTATCAAGCCATAGGTAATCCTTTCCTAACGGCATTTTTGAATTCAGATATCTATTAAAATAATAAGATTTATTATCATAATTTGTTAGTTTATATAAAATTATATTTTTAGATTTTTTTAAATAAATAGAGTCGTTATTATCAAATTTAATCCCCTTTCTTTCATAAGAGTAAATTTGTTTATTTATGATTTCGAGTTCTAATCCCTTTTTACTATTACAGGAAATCAAAAATAAAAAGAGTAATAATGTCGATGTTTTTTTCATATTTTACTTGTCGAGTAGCTTAGTTAATCTTAAAATTTCAGCAGCTGTATCTGATGACCCATCCCCTAATCTTTGCACAAATCTATAAGCCTCTCTTTCTAAAAACATTAACCCACGAGATTGTGTACCATACATATGATTATAAGATATTTCTCCATAAGTCATTCAAATTCTATCCACTTGTGTATATCCTTTAAAAATGAACGTATATTGAAGAGCATGATAACTCTCATGAAACAACGTTCTTGCTAATTGATAATTAGATCTAAAAGCATCTCTATATAATGATATTGTATTAGTCTCATCAAAATATTCTGCACTTGCAGATCTATTTTTAGAATCATTTGTAATATCAATTTCAATTTCTGGGGATGTTGCTAGTTTATATATCTCCGCCAAGTTATCAACATCATTAAGAAGTGCTTTTACCGAACTCATGTTTACTGCAGGTTTTGCATCAGGATCTACTTTATGAAATCTACTTCTAAAAGAGCTTCTTTCATCCAAATAACTTTTAAAATTATGGGCTACATGGTTCAAACCGCTGGTAATTAATCCCTGCCTAAATCCACCAACAAACTTCCCTCCGGCGATAGTACTGCTTAACCCACCACTTAATCCACCAGCAGCAATCATAGAGCCTTTAAAAGATTAGGGTTTCCACTTTATGGCTAACTCATTTTTTTAATATCAAAGGAACCCTATTCGAAACAATTTGCTTATCATATAATTCATACCCCATTTGCTCTATGGAATCTTTGACAGTCTTAGGCAAGGCATTTTTAAAATATTCGTTAATGATAGAATATCTCATATAAACATAATATTGTTTATTTGGTACCATCATGTCAGTTTTATACCCATAATAGCAATCTTCAGAGACATTAGTTTTCATCCTGAAAGGAATACTAAGTTTTACTTTTTGTTTGGGTTTTAGTTTTACAATATCTTTAGTTGTATGGACAGGTATGTTTATGAGACATGAGCCATCATATAATTCAATATCCGGACTCGAATTTTCATCATTAACAAGAACTGCACTTATAGTATATAAAGATGAGCCATTATTAAATTCTTTCATTATATCATTTACACTTTTACTGCTATATAAAAGATAATAATTCTTTAGAGTGTTGTTGGTTATTGTTATTTTTAAATCAGTGCTATCTTTTATGGAAGTATTAGTTAGCCTGATATCTATATCGGATCGAATCTCTTTTTGATTATATTTTGCACATCCTATAAAAAATAAGCAAATAAAAATTATGTTTTTCATATCAGCGAGGCATTAAAATTTCCAATATATTGCAATTCAACATTAATTAAAAACTTATTGTTCCTCACTTATGGCTAACTCATTTTTTTAAAACCAAAGGAACCCTATTCGAAACAATTTCTTTCTCATATAATTCATATCCCATTTGCTCTAAAGAGTCTTTAACGGTTTTAGGCAAAGCATTCTTCTTAAAATATTCGTTCTCACTATAATAATCCACATAAACATAGTATTGTTCATTTAAATCTATTGTATCCGTTACATATCTATAATGACAATATTTAGAAATGTCCACTTTCATTCTGAAAGGAATGCTTAGTTTTACTTTTTGTTTGGGCTTTAGTTTTAAAATGTCTTTGGTTGTATGAACAAGTCCATCATAGGAACATGTGCCTTCATCAAGTAGTGAAGTATCCAGACCAGAATTTTTTTCATTGACAATAACTGCCTGGATAGTATATAAGGTTTTAATATTATTAAATTCTTTCATACTATCATTGGCACTTTTAGTATTATATAGAAGATAATAATTTTTTAGAGAATTGTTGGTTATGGTTATTTTTAAATCAGTGCTATCTTTTACTGAAGTGTTAGTTAGCCTGATATCTATATCGGATCGGATTTCACTTCGATTATATTTTGCACATCCTATAAGGAAAAGACAAATAAAAACTATATTTTTCATATTAGTGAGACATAAATTTGTCTACTATTATTTGGACAATTTTATTATTTTTTTGAGCAAGTTCACCATTATATCATACTTTCCTCTTGCATTTTTCCCCTTACTCAAAATATAACTGCTTGGCATTATATGTAATGTTAAATCATTTTTCTAATATTATGGGAACTTTATTTGATATGATTTCCTTTTCGTATAATTTATACCCAAGTGTTTCTAAAGAATCTAATAATGACTTACTAAACAACGATTGTTCTAAATCTATCATATTTCCTTGATATATATAATATAAAAAATTTTCTTTATGAGTAAAATTATATTTGAACCATTCAAATTCATAATACTTACTATTTTTAATTATATAAAAAGGAAACGAAAACATCTTTTTTTCTTTAGGTTTTACTATAATTATATCGGAAATTCTTTTTTGAGACAAATGCTTATTCCAATCACTATAGAGGTCATTTACATAATGTGTCGTTGTAATTTCTCCTAACATATCGACATCGCCCCCCTTAGAATCAACTACTTTCTCATTTAGGAAAAAAAGTTTTTGCTCTTTATTTGAAAGCATATTTATTTCAAATAAAAAGTCTGTAAAATCTATAGGAAGATAATAAACCTTATTTGTATTATTTGTAAATTCTATATTTACAAAATCACCATTTTTAATTTCTTTATTAGATATTTTTAATTCTATACCTTTTTCTCTGTTTTGAGATTTAATACATGAAAAGAGAAAAAAGGACATAATAAATACAAATAAGTTCTTCATAAATTATAATTTAATGTTTTAAATTAAATTCTTTCATATTATTTAAGTAGAATTGATGTTCACTAGGATTATACAAAGGAGCAGAATATTTTTGTTCAAAATTATAGGCATTAACTTCAGATAAGGTCCTTGCATGAGTCATTCCATATTTATTTGCCCAAACCTGATAATTTCCCGAAACCATATCAGTAATATGTACTAATTCATGTCCAATTGTTCCTGCTAATACACCATAAGTATAAAAGGACATTTTTGCTAATTTAATTACTCCTCCAGATTTTATAATATATTTATCTCCAATTTTTTTAGAATCTGAAACGGCTTTTCCCATAACACTGTTCCCTTTTGAATCAACTAAATTGTCATGTATCTCAAAAGCAGGTCTATTCGCTTCCGCATAAAGTTCAGGGAAAACTTTATTTACAAATTCAACAAGTTCGTTTTCCCCTAAATATCCTCCATCATCAGGATTATAACCTGCGTTTTCAACAAGGTTTCTTATTGTTTTATTTTCTTGTATCTTATTTACAATCATATGCGCCACGTGATTCAGACCGCTGGTAATCACTCCCTGCCTAAATCCATCAATAAATTTCCCTCCGGCAATAGTACACTCAAACCTCCCGCAGCAATCATAGCTCCTTTCAGTAAATTAGAGTTGTAGCTAGGCTAATCCATTTCACGTAATTATAATCAATATAAAATCCACCGCCATTTATAGTCTGCTTTTCTATTTCAACTATTATCTTACTGGCATACTTAACATTTTTATTGGCACTTTATTAGATTGAATAATCCCATCAAATATTACATATTCATTCTGCTCAATTTCTTTTTTTTGGTTTTCACTCAAATACTGCTTAGTATATTTTGCTCTATTTACCAATGTAATTGAAGCCAAATTTGGTTTTAATTCATTGACATTAGAAACCCAATTAGTGTCATCTTTTCTTAAAGGCAAATTAACGATTGAAGTAAAATATTTTGTTTCTCCAGGATAAATCACAAGCGTATTATACAAAATTTCTCTACATAAAATTGATGGATGTTCCGTTTTATATAATTTCCTATTTTTAATATTTTCAATAAACAATGAATCCAAATAATTTTGTCTGTAGATTGGCGATTTATAATACTCCAATTTATTTTCATAATTTGCCCCACCCGTTGTCAAAGTTATCTTTCCATTTATTATTGAATCATTTTTATAAAGGTTAAAAGATATTCCGTTTTCTTTCCCTAATCTATTTGAAAAATGTGGGTTTAAGTAAACATCATTTTCAATTACATTTAATTTATTTTCATTTAGATAAATAAAGTACTTTTTATCAGAATTATTTATCAATTTATAATTAAGAATATTTCTTGAAAGACTATCATATTCGATATTATTAAGATAGTCTTTTTCATTAATTTTTTGTACATCAAAGTCTAAATTTTCTATACAAACAACTTCACTATTCAACAAAACCAAATCCAAATCATCTTTCTTTTGCGTACAAGAAATAAATAATAAAAATAATACGATTTTAAAAAGTGATATCTTCATTTTATTTTATGGTATTAGGATAATACGAATTTACTACACCTGAATAAGGACTTAAATATAAAACACCAGGTTTTGGTTGATACCCCCAACTTAATACTGTCCTATGAGCCTCATATTCAGCCATATTCCATACAACATTCATATTATAATCAAACTTCTTCATCCATCTATCAATATAGCCCATCGACCATTGAAATCTATGTTGTAATTCATGTACCATATTAAAACCAAGTGTTTCCCAATTTTTAAAAGAATCACCGTACATAACTATATTGCCATTACCAAATGTGTCTGTAGTGGCTGCTGCAGTTTCTCCATTAGTGCGAACATTATCTAAGCTACTAATACTCATTTGACGACCATCACCAATTGTTGGACTTCCCGCCCAAACATATTGTGAATTCATCGCAGGATCACTTAACAACAACTGTAGAGATGCATAAGTTTGTGGAGCTTTTTCCTCTCCTTTTAAGTTTAATCTTTTTAAAACTCCTTTTATGGTTTGTTTCTCCAAAAACATATGCGCCACGTGGTTCAAACCGCTCGTTATAACTCCCTGCCTAAATCCGTCAATAAACTTTCCTCCGGCAATAGTACTGCTTAATCCGCCACTTAATCCGCCGGCAGCAATCATAGAGCCTTTAAAAAGATTAGGATTTCTGGCATAAAAACCACTGGAATTTCCAATGTGCTGAAGTCCGCTACTAATCAAAGAACTTACTGCCCCGGCAGCAAAACCGCTTAAAAAATCTCCTCCGTTAGCCATTGACAATAAGCCACCAGTAAAACCGTGCAATCCTGCCTGCACTACGGCTGTGCTAAAGGCGGATGAAAAAGCTCCTTTCATTACTTCTCCAATGCCCAAGCTTATCGCAGCACTTACACCTCCTACAACGCCCGCTTTTCCGGAACCATACCAGAAAGGTATTTTATTGATGGAGTTATTGATTCCATTAAGTACTACTGCAACTGCAACCCCTATTAATACCTCTACTATAAACTCACCACTAGGGTCAGTATATAATAATGGGTTATTTAACGTATAACCGTAACGGTTAAAGTTCTGCGTATTATAAACATCCTGTACATAATTGTCTGGCGACAGGAACCTGCGTAATGCAGGATCATAAAGCCTACCGTTCATATGGATGAGCCCTACCGTTTTTAGGTGCTCATGCCCCGTATACCCTCTATCAATCAACAGGCCGCTAATCCAACCCAAAGCATTTGGAAGCACAGAAGTGTCGCTACTTCCAAGCTTTGCCTCTTTCAGGTTGCCCCATGCATCAAAATAACGTCTTTCTATTACATTTCCATAACCGCCTGAAATGGCCAGAATGGTATTCTGGTTGTCCCGATGTAAAAAATACTTTCCGAAGCTTACCTGCCCGTCAGCAAAAAGCTGGTCCACTTTCATGTAATTGGCCGTATAGGCATCACCGGTAATATACGTAATAATTTTGACAGTACCGTTCTCTTTGACGATTTCGATGCTTTTATCCGATGAATAAAATTTTCGGTTTGGTCTTGCTGCAGCGGTGGCATCCATGCTGCCATAATAAATGGCACTTCGGGTTTTCAGTATCGAATAGTCATAAGAAATCCGATCCTTTCCTTCCAAAACTATTTCATTCGGATTCTTAAACGCATTATATTGTATTTCTGCAAATCCTCTGTTGGTATTCAGATTGCTACCGTTCGCATTAAAATCAACACTCTGTAGCCTATAATCCTGCGTATTATAGTTATAACTACCCACCTCGCTGTTGGAGGTCATGCGTCCACGCTTGTCATAGGTATACTGCTGTACGACGCTTCCGTTTACGGATTCCGACAATAGTCTGTCCAGATCATCATAAGTATAGGTTTCGTTTTTGCCAAAAACAAGATTATTCCGACTCAACAATATACCTTTCTGTACATCATAATTATAATCGATGTTGACCAAAGTGCCATTACGCCTGTTGTGTCTGATTTTTTCCAAAGACAGGTTATTACTATTGTATGTAACGCTCATACCATAACCGTTACCAAAACTCATATTTGTGATTGCTCCTTGTGCATTGGTCGTACCAAGTTCCCAAATTACTGCTGAAGTTTCAGCATCGGTCTGACTAATTAATATTCCCCTGGAATCATATTTGTTACTCACTTGTGAAGTGGTTGTATAATTAGGGTTGCTAATAGTCGTTTTGAATTCGGTCATGTCAACTCGCCCATAGTCGCCATACGTTAGTGTTGTCAGGTAGGTAAAATCAGGAGTCTGTTCTTTTTTTCCGGTTATCCTATGATACGGATCGTTATAAAAAGTCGTATAAGTGTAGGACTTCCCGTTATAGGTTCCTGAAACCACAGTTGGAAGCTTGGTAGTACTGTCATAACTGTAATTTTTTGCTATAACAGTATTCTCTGATGGACTCGATGTGTTTTCAGAAATGATCTTGCCAAAATCATCATAAGTATATTCCGTATAACCACCTTTTGGATTTATTTCTTTTTTAATCCTGCTGAAATTGTCATATTCATAACGGTAGGTTCCGGCTGAAGGATCAATGAGTTTGGTCTTGTTTCCCCAACCGTCTATTTCAATTTTGGTAATGACACCATCATAATTAGCTTCTTTCAAAGCTCCATTAGGGTAATATTTATAAAATATTTCTCCGCCACCGTCCTGATGCTTTATGATATGGCCCATTGCATCAGCAACCTTTATCATTTTTTTATGTCCGTCTTCAACGGTTACTTTCAATCCCTCATAACAGGTTGTCATGACTTTTCCTGTAAAAGAAGTATGTTTGACCGCCCTGTCTATTGCATCATATTCAATTGTATTCCATAATATAGGGTCACCGTCAAAGTAAGGTTCACTTTCTTTGATCTTTTTTCCAAACAGATCATATTCAGTTTCTGTAATGGCCCAAAGTCCGTTGGCTGTCTCGCTTTTAGTCTTAATTGTCCTGTCAAAAATATCTTTAATGCTAATTATTTCAGCTCCTCCTTCCTTTTTAACAGAAATAGAATAGTAACCCAATGGTTCATTAGGTGTTATATTTTTGGCAAAGGTTGTCTTTTTACCTAAATAATCTGTTGTTTCCTTTATATTCCCCCAATCATCATAACGATAGGAAGTTGTATGCCCCAACGGTGACACCTCAGACAAAGTCTTTCCAAGAGCATTAACATTGGCTGTACTTATCATACCTTCGGCATCTGTTGTCTTACGTATATATCTGTTTGTCACATCATATTCATAAGTTGTAGTAACAGGTGCAATACCATTAGCAGATACGGTCTGCGATTTGGTTCCTCCAAAAGGATAATAAGTAAAATCAGTTACAATTGGCAACGTAGCATTACCATATTTTTTGGTCTGGTATACGGTTCCATTGGCATTAAAAAATTGTTCTTCTTTGGTAGAAAAGGAGTCGCTTCCTTTCCAGGTCGTATTCGTCGTTGTTGTAATCCTGCCAAAATGGTAATGCTGTCCGCTTGACGATTCCGGCTCATAGGTATATTCTTCTACAGAAGAACCTATACTGTTATAGCTGGTATTAATTTTTTTAAGCAGTAAATCACCTGCAGTATCATATTCATAACTTTTGAAAATGGTAATGTTTTTCAGGAAATCTTTATTGGTTTCAGAGGTAGTAAGAATCAAGTATCGGTTACCTCCTTTGTCAAATCGGCTGCTGTTTGCCGTGGAAAGGCTAAAGATTGAATTCATATTCAAGCTACCATAGGCTGTAGACAACAAAGCACCTTCCATCAGAGGATCATAAGTATTTGTTTTCCAGAAATGCCCTTTAAAGATATCTTTCATACGATACTTTCCATTTTCGAAAATGCTTTCATAAGGATCACTCACGAAAGTTTTTTGGAATCCTAAAAATCCTTTTCCTCCTAAATGCTGTATCCCGTTACGGTAGCGGTATTCTTTAGTTATGATTTTGTCATCAAACAGTGTATGTACTTTGTAGGCCAGATAATTTGTCCCGATATTTTTATGTACATAATACGGATAGTTTAGCTGCGTACTCTCTGTGGAATAAGCAGCGTCTTCATAGGTGCTTTGTTTTTCAGCCATCGCCCTATATTCGATTCTTTGACGAACCGGACTGCCATTGTCAACTTCTCTGAGCTGTCCTTCAATAAAATTATCATTGTTAATGATAAATTTTTTATCATTTCTTAGTATAGGATCGTGAATCAGTATTCCTGTCTTATAAGTATTAAGGTAATTATAATCCGAATAGTTAAGAATTAGTGACAATGGTGATATGTTGACATTATCAAGCGCTATGGTCGTACTCAGGTTATGTAATGTCTGTGAACCGTCAGGCAGGTTTCTTGTTTCATGGAAAAATATTCTGTTGGCATTTACGGGACTAACATTCTCAAAAGAATTAAGGGGCTGTATGTTTGTCAAAGAGAGTCTTCCTGAAAGATCATACTTTGCCTTTCCAAATTTCCTTACCGTGATAAGATCCGTCTTTCCGTCATTGTTGAAATCAGCGGCAAGAATAGTAGATGTAGCATATTCCGTATATTGATAGGTATCCGGTTTTCCAGACCATATTTTATCCCATGTTGACGATTTTTTCATCACATTTCGTTGCGAAGTGGCTATATAAGCCAATTTTTGCTGGGTGAAATCTTTTTGGGTTTTTACAAATGACTGACCTGTTGAAATATATTGCCACCACAATAATGTTTCCGTTTCCATCTCACTGAGCTCTCTTGCAGCTGTAGAACCTTCAAGGTTATAGATTTTCTGTGGAGTTATAAAATCCGTAAGTCCATCGCCATTAAAATCTCCAAAAATGATAGGGGTCTTCTCCGTAAAATTGGTAAGTGCTATATTGGTCTGTCCCGCAATAGCTGTGAGTGTGTTAGTTACTGAATTGAATTTAAGGATTGTGTATTTATTGGTCGTCCTGTTTACCACCATTATTTCCGGTACTCCGTCACCGTCAAACTCTATGATATAAAAATCAGTCTTGTCATCTATTCCTAAAGCAGGACATGCTACTGTAGCAGGAACCGCTGTTCCTCCTGGCAACAATCCTATTTCTGCAAAATATACCTTCTGTATACGATTTAGGTTCAGCCGCTCAAAAATCAGAAGATCAACCAAACCGTCATTATTAAAATCTCCTGAAACAAAATTCCTGGGCCTATCATCTCTGGTTCCATTAATCTCATTTAATCCTCCTTTTAAATCCATCAGGATTGTTTTTGCCTGCCCTGTGGAAAGACTTGTTGTCTTGAATGTAAGTTTGTCAACAAGTGTTGAAGGATTGGTAGTTCCTCCCGGATAGTCAGTCTGTAATGCTATCAGGTCATCTGCTTCTGATATTTTATTGTCACGAAGCACCTTTCCCGAAAAATAATCTTTTGACTTTGAATAACTTGAAATCGTACCGGTTTTAGGATTGTAAAGTTTGAAATTGGTTTCCGATTCTTTTGTTTCATAAATCGGACTGGGAACACCCGTTCCATAAAAATCTCCAACGACAACGCTCCCTAGCCCTATGGTTTGAAAAGGCCAGTTATTAATATAAGAACTTGAACTCTCTATAACACCAGTAGTAGCACTATTATAATTAAACTTTAAAGGCTTTAAGGCAGCACCATTTTCATTTTCTACAGTTATTTTGATTAGGCGCTCTGTGGTGTAGCTTTGTATCCTGTCAAAAAACAGCTTGTATTTTCTATATAACCCGTTATTTGCAGTTAGATAGGTTGATTTGACTCGTATCTCAGACAGGATTTTAGACGAGAAATATCCCGTCCCATTTCTGTATGACTTTGTAATGGTCGTCCTGTCATTGTAAATAAATTCTACAAAGAATTTGTCGTTAGCTGCCGAATTACCTCCATAAGATATGGTTGTCAGTACCGGCACATTACTGGTTATATTGTAGGCATAATGCACCTCATTATCAAGAGCATCAATCAATGTTGCTATATAATATTGTCCGGGAACCAATTCTTTATATTTTGCTATTCTGCCATCCGTATACTGTATGATAAAACCAAATTCTGATCCTGTCGACTGTTTTGTAATTTTAATTTTAGAATATTTTTCTGTTACATACGTAGTAGCTGAAACTTTCAACAATCTTTCTCCATCCAGATAAAAAGGATCCTGTCCGTCATATTGCACCCCTATCGTTACACCGTCAATAAGCTTGCTTTTTCCTCCTTGGGTAATCATTGATAGTCCCATTATGTTCCAGCCCCATCCTGCCGTTCCGTTACCTGACTGGCTATTATAAGCTAAGGCTAAATTGGGTTGAAAACTATTGACACCCTTAAGCACCTCAATAGGCAATAAATAAGTTAATGCTCCGGCTTCATTTACATTCATCTCAGCTTTTATAGAAGGAATTGTATCCATTGAAGAAGCATCAAATCTATGAGCCTCGTTTCTGTCCTGGCTATAGCCGGAAACATCGAATTGTAAGGGAATTGACTGTTGCTGCTGTGCTGAAACAGAATTGAAAACCAACAGAAAAAATGTGCATAGTGTAAGAAATCTGCGCATAGGATATCTTTTTTGGAATAGAAAATTTAAAGATTAGATTTTCATTACATTTTTGGAAATGAATTGTCCCGAATCGAGAAGAAATCTCACAATATAGATTCCTGTAGGCTGGTAAGAAAGATCAATAACTGTGGAGGATTGGGAGACCAATATTGTCGTATTTGATATGTTGATTCCTCCTGTATTAAATACTTGCATTTGCGTAATCTTCCCATTAATTGATCCGTCCCATTGTACATTTACAGTAGTACTGGTAGGATTTGGATATAATATAATCTTTGAAGCTATTTCTTCAATTTCTGAACTACCATATTCAAAAGCCTGCCCGCTATCATTTGTCCGTTCATTATTTTCATCGCACAGAAAAGTGCTGACCAAATTGCCGGAGGCATCATGACTAAAGCATTTTTTTAGAACTGGATTTATATATGGAGCAGTTTGTTGCACAACATTTATTGTTAAAGGACATGTTATTGCCAAAATAGCATTACTGTAGGTTTCCCATGTCAGGCTTGCATAATTATCCTGAGAAGCTTGCTGAAAGCTTGCAATATCTTCCAGATTTTGTGTTGGAGGAACATAAGCTGCTGTTAGAGGGGTTGGAGTACCGGGATAGAAATATTCTTCGTTACTCAGATGAAGTGATTCCAGATAAAAATTTACGCCGGAAGGATTCATATATCCTGGATTAAAATGACGGTCAAATTCATCATTATGCCAGCTAGCACTTTGGATAGCATATCCTCTTAAGTCTGTTCCCCTCACAAATCCTACATTGAGGCTTATATTCTCTGTCTTATTCCTAAACATTACATTTCCCTGGTAAAAAATTTGTGATTCTTTTCCGATAGTTGTAGGAAAAAAAGTGGTAAAGTAGTCACCTATGGGCTCAAAAGGATCTCTATAAGCTACAACAATAAAACTTTGAGAAGGGATTATCACATTGTCCGGAAAGACATATTTTGATGCATTGTCTGTTATTGACCATCCCTTAAGCGACAGGTCTTCAGTAGTATAATTATAAAGTTCAATATATTCACCCAGATGATGGTAAGCCCGGTCTGTTCGTTCAATATAGGGAGTATCATAATAAATTTCTGTGATAGCTATCTGCGAAAAAGCCGAAATACCGCAAAGAAGAGCAAATACTGCAAAGAAGAGTTTTTTTCCACCCATTTTAGTCAAACAGTTGAGTCCTTAAATAATTCAATCTTTCGTTGTGAATAGGTTTTTCTGCTATTCTGTGTCTATTTACCTCCTCAACTTTCTGCAACAGAAAATCATCCAACGAAAGTCCATTTTGGCGCAAGGCAATATTGATTACTTTTACGGCTTGGGGCCTCATATTCTTTTCTATATAATGTTTAACACAAAGCACATTAAACCGATCAATAGCATGTGCTGATTTTATCCCGCTGATACTATCGGCCAGCTTACCTAATTCTGCTTCAGGATCTATCTTCTGTATCATTGACACTTTTATCTTTCTGGTATTTACTTCAAAAAACTGCCCGAAAGATTTGGCTTTTGATGCTGCATTCGACAAAATATCTTCCAATTCAGAAATACTTCCTGTGTTTTCCTTTTGATATCTTTTCAATAAAATATCAAATAGGGCTGTTTTTGACCAGAAACTTTCTTTAACCTTATCATTTTCCCTTTCTATATTTTCAAGATTTTCATACCTATAATGTTGTATACATATTTTTCTTGCCATTTTCAAAGCATGAACATCACTGTTATCAAATTTAATAAGTCCTTCAAGTTCTTTGACTGCATTATATATATCTCCGCCTTTTACCAGTTTATTGATATATACCTTATGAATTTCCCTGATGTGGTTATTTCTGTCCGTATTCGGCTTTTTGGCAAGAAGTTTATCCAATAAGATTTTTGTTTCTGCTGCTGTAAGATGGTCAAACCTTTTCTTATGATTCTGCCTGTTGATCTTTTTCAATGCTTTAAGTGCAGGATTGTCTCTTGCATCTAAAACAACTGTTTGTTGTGTAATTTTTGCAACCGTCTTCTGATATTGAGCTTCAAATTGTTCATTATCAGGTTCAGCAATTCTAGCCTGATTTAATAGTGTATTAGAGGCAAGCAATAGATCATTAGGACTGTTTAACTGATTGGCAAATTTTTTATTTCCTAATGCCAGACGCATGTATTCTTTTGCAACTCTTTCTTTGAAGATTGGACTAACAGTATTAACAACAAGGTAGTTGGAAAAAACTTGTAATACTTCAAGTTCTTTATATTTACTCTGCAACAATACCTTCCTTATGCCATCATAGGCTCTGACTTCTTTTGCGTCTAAAACAATCACTTCATTGTAAATATCCAAAGCCGCTTCCATATTCCGGTTACTGCCAGACCTATTTCTAAATACAGGCGAGGACGTTACCTGATTATTTCGCAAATCTGCAGCACGTTTTAATTTTTGAGGAATAGTTTCTTCAACAATTTTAATAAGGGAGGAAACAGATTGACCTAAAAGGGTGTTTGTAAAGGCTATACCTACAAGAGTCATTGATGAAGTGCCTATAAATTTTCTTCTGTTTGTTTTCATTTCAGGCATTTAGTTAAAAAAGAGGAAGGCGAGATTCGAACTCGCAACTATAATTCCTGGAGACTATGCTACTAAACTGATTATTTTACTTCCTCTTGCGGGCAAAAGTAAAAAAGTTTTCTTACAAAAGAAATTATAAATGTTAAATTTTAAACATTTAATTATACATATCTTAAAATTGTTGATTTTTAAGTAAATTGAGAAATTTAGAGTCTGATATTTAAATCTTTAAGAAGCCAATCATAATAAATTTATTATGAATAAAAAAGCACGAATTGCAATTCAATTCGTGCTTTGTATATACTGTAGTGAAAACCAAATTACTCCGCTTCCCTCTTTAAGCCTTTAATATCTTTTAAAAATATCTTTTTGCCTTTAAGTTCAATGAGCCCGTTTTTATTAAAGTCTGACAGCAAACGGATGCAGCTTTCTGTTGCCGTTCCAATCATACTGCCAATTTCTTCACGGGTCAGTTGGGTTTTCAGACTTCCGTCTTCGTGCGTACCAAAAGTTTCCTGTAGGTGCAAAAGCGTTTCGGCCAAGCGTTCACGCACGGTTTTCTGTGCCATGTCCACGACGTGGTCGTCGGCTTCTTTAAGGTCACCGCAAATGGCGCGCATCACATTCATTGAAAATGCATTATTCTTGTTGAATAACGGCATGATTTCGCTTTTTGGAATAAAGCATACTTCCATGTCTTCAAGCGCAATGGCGCTCAGGTTGGCCGGCTCATCACTAATCATGGAGCGCTGCCCGAGCAATTCTCCTTTAGAAACTAACTTAATAATCTGGTCCTTGCCGTTAGCGCTTAGTTTGGACAGTTTGCAAACTCCGTCCTTAACGCAAAAAATGCCATTCACATTCTCTCCTTCCTCAAAAACAGGTTCTCCTTTTTTGATGGTATAGGACGACTTGCAGTCCGCTATTTTCAGCAGTTCCTCTTTATTGAGGGCCTTAAGCGAACTAAACTCTCGAACGATACATTGCTCACACTTACTCATGGGCGGGATGGGAATTAGTTTTGCAAAGATACGGAAAAGCATGATAATTATCATAGTTTGTGCTTCAGGCATTTCCAAACTTTGCACCAGGTAAATGAGCAAATTATGGACACGCACAGTTGTTTTCACTGCGGTCTTGAAGTTATTAAAAAAGAAGAAATCGTTTTTGACGGAAAATCATTCTGCTGCAAAGGCTGTCAGACGGTTTATGAAATTTTCGCAGACAACGGACTTTCGTCTTACTATGACTTTGGAAAAATGCCGGGCGCTTCGCCTCAGGCCGTAAATGGAAGATATGATTTTTTAGACAACGAAAAGATAACCTCCAAATTATTGGAATTTCAGGAAGAAGGCACCAGTATTGTCTCTCTGTATATTCCGCACATCCATTGCAGTTCCTGTATCTGGATTTTGGAAAACCTGCACCGGCTTCATCGTGGTATAGGCTCTTCTCAGGTCAACTTCTCAGAAAAAAAGGTGCGGATTATTTTCAATCCGCAGGAAACCAATCTCAAAGACATCGTTTTGATGCTCTGCACTATTGGTTATGAGCCTTACATTTCATTGGAGAATTATGAAAAAGGCAGGACTGCATCAGACCGCAGCCTTATTTATAAATTAGGAGTAGCTTTTTTCTGTTTCGGAAACATCATGCTGCTTTCCTTTCCGGAATATTTTGAAACCGAAGAATTCTGGCTCGACCAGTACCGCGGTTTTTTCCGCTGGCTCATTTTCGGACTGTCGCTTCCTTCTTTTCTTTATTCCGCAAGCGGCTATTATGTCTCTGCCTACAAAAGCATCCGAAACGGCATGTTCAATATCGATATCCCGATTGCGTTGGGAATCATCGTCATGTTTGTCCGCAGTACCGTAGATATTGTTCTGGGTTACGGACAGGGATTTTTTGACAGTCTTACCGCTCTTGTCTTTTTTATGCTGGTTGGCCGACTGTTCCAACAAAAAACTTACAGTTTCCTTTCTTTTGAAAGAGATTTCAAATCGTATTTTCCAATTGCCGTCACACAAATCAAGGCACAGGAAGAAGTTTCTGTTCCTGTCTACGATATCCAAAAAGGTGACCGACTTCTTATCCGAAATCAGGAACTGATTCCTGTAGATGGTATACTCATCAGCAACGATTGCCAGATTGATTACAGTTTTGTAACCGGAGAAGCTGACCCTATCCATAAAAAATCAGGCGATAAGGTTTTTGCCGGTGGGCGGTTATTGGGACAGGTAATTGAAATGGAAGTCTTAAACTCGGTTTCCCAAAGCTATCTTACCCAATTGTGGAGCAATGATATTTTTCAAAAGAAAAACGCTGTACAACGCAGAAGCATTACCGATGCCATTAGCCGTTACTTTACGCCTGCCCTGTTGCTGATTGCTTTTTTAGGTTTCAGCTATTGGATTTTTAAAGATGCTAATACTGCTTTTAATGTATTTACCGCCGTATTGATTGTGGCTTGCCCGTGTGCATTGGCATTAACTGCTCCTTTCACGTTGGGCAACGTATTACGGATTATGGGCAGGCAGAAGCTCTATCTTAAAAATGCCGGCGTAATTGAACAATTGGCCAAAGCCGACATGATTGTTTTTGACAAAACCGGAACCATTACAACCAGCAAGGCATCTGATATTTCATTTATTGGAAATCCGCTGTCTGCTATAGAACTGTCATACATCAAAAACCTGCTTCGGGGTTCCAACCATCCCTTAAGCCGCAGGCTGTATGATTTCCTTCCGGTTGCCGAACTGCGTATTGTGCATGGTTTTGAAGAAATTATCGGAAAAGGTATTGAGGGTATTATTGACGGAAACTGTATTCGCCTTGGAGCGGCTTCCTATGTAGGGTGCGAAAACTCAAGCAATACACAAACGGCTGTGCATATTGCCATCAATAACGATTACAAAGGAAGTTATGTTTTCGACAACCAGTATCGCAAAGGTCTTCAGCAGCTATTTCAGAGCCTAAAAAAGAATTATGATATAAAAATCCTTTCGGGAGATAATGACGGCGAACGCAAACAGCTGGAACAGCTACTACCTGAAGGTACAGAATTGTTATTTAACCAAAAACCGGAACAAAAACTGGAAGCCATCAGAAAATGGCAGGAAAAAGGTCATAATGTAATGATGGTTGGCGACGGATTGAATGATGCCGGAGCATTGGCACAAAGCAATGTGGGGATTTCTATTTCTGAGAATGTCAATGTATTCTCTCCGGCTTGCGACGGCATACTCGATGCAACGGAGTTTTCGAAGATTGCTTATTTCCTGAAATTTTCTAAAAAGGCCATTACTACTATCAAGATGAGTTTTACGCTTTCACTGCTTTATAATGTCGTTGGATTAGGCTTTGCCGTTAGCGGAAAACTGTCGCCTCTGGTGGCGGCCATTATTATGCCGTTAAGCACCGTAACCATTATCAGCTTTGTTACGCTGGCCAGTAATTATTATGCCCGAAAATTAAAACCCAAAACCGGCCGGGTATGATAAATATCATGTTTTTCCCGAAGCCGCCAAAGTAATTTTGTTCTTATAAAATCATAAGGTATGAGCGTCATCTATTTATTAATCTCCATCAGCATTGTCGTGGCTGTTGGCTTCTTTATTGCCTTTGTGAGGGCGGTCAGGGGCGGACAATATGACGATGACTATACTCCATCGGTTCGGGTACTTTTTGACGATGAAGTTGTTTCCAAAAAACAGGAGCACCCATCCAAAACCCGGAAAAATTGCCCGGAAAACAATCCTTAATATCTGATAACCCAATAAATCCAAAATCAAGCATGGAAGTACAACAGTTTTACTATGACAACAAAATCGTAAAGAAGTTCCTTTACGCGACCATCATCTGGGGCGCGGTAGGGATGCTTGTAGGGCTTTTGATAGCCTCAATGTATCTCTTTCCAAACCTGACGGAAAACATTTCATGGCTCAGCTACGGAAGGCTGCGTCCGCTGCATACCAATGCGGTTATTTTTGCCTTTGTGGGTAATGCTACCTTTGCAGGTATTTATTATTCGATGCAGCGTTTGCTCAAAACCAGAATGTTCAGCGATGTGCTGAGCAAGATTAATTTCTGGGCGTGGCAGTTTATTATTGTAGCCGCCGCCATCACGCTGCCATTAGGCTATACTTCTTCCAAAGAATATGCTGAACTGGAATGGCCTATAGATATTGCCATTGCTGTGGTTTGGGTTGTATTTGGTATCAACATGATAGGAACGATTCTCAGAAGAAGAGAGCGCCATCTTTATGTGGCTATCTGGTTCTACATCGCTACTTTCGTAACCGTAGCCGTACTGCATATCTTTAACAGCCTTGCGCTTCCGGTTGGAGCGCTAAAAAGCTACTCAGTATATGCCGGAGTACAGGATGCTTTGGTGCAATGGTGGTATGGACATAATGCCGTAGCATTTTTCCTTACAACGCCTTTCCTGGGGTTGATGTACTATTTCGTGCCAAAAGCAGCCAATCGTCCGGTTTATTCCTATAGATTGTCTATCATTCACTTCTGGTCATTGATTTTTATCTATATCTGGGCCGGACCTCACCACCTGCTCTATTCCTCATTGCCGGACTGGGCACAGAACCTGGGTGTGGTATTCTCCATTATGCTGATTGCTCCATCCTGGGGTGGTATGATTAACGGATTGCTGACATTACGCGGTGTTTGGGATAAGGTACGAACAGAACCGGTTTTGAAATTCTTTGTCGTAGCCATCACGGGTTATGGTATGGCCACATTTGAAGGACCAATGCTATCGCTTAAAAACGTAAACGCCATTGCTCACTTTACCGACTGGATTGTAGCCCACGTACACGTAGGTGCTCTGGCCTGGAACGGATTCCTGACCTTCGGTATGATATACTGGCTGTTGCCACGCATGGCAAAAACGTCATTGTATTCTAAAAAGCTGGCCAACTTCCATTTCTGGATTGGTACTTTAGGTATTATCCTGTATACGCTACCAATGTATGTGGCAGGTTTTACACAGGCTTCAATGTGGAAACAGTTTAATCCTGACGGTTCTTTAGTATATGGAAACTTCCTTGAAACTGTAAAACAGATTATGCCAATGTACTGGATGAGAGCTATTGGAGGTACTCTGTTTATTATTGGACTGTTTGTAATGATTTACAACATCGTAAAAACTGTAAAACAAGGAAATGCAATCGAAGACGAATTGGCCGAAGCACCTGCTTTACAGAAAATTACAAACAAAAGGCTGAAAGGCGAAAAATTCCACCCCTGGCTGGAAAGAAGACCTATACAGTTAACCATTTTGGCAACTATTGCCATCCTGATTGGCGGTATCATACAGATTGTGCCAACTATTATGGTAAAATCAAATATTCCTACAATTGCAGCGGTTAAACCTTATACACCACTGGAACTGGAAGGACGCGACTTGTATATCCGTGAAGGTTGTGTTGGCTGCCATTCGCAAATGATTCGTCCGTTCCGTTCTGAAGTGGAGCGTTATGGTGAATATTCCAAATCAGGAGAATATGTCTATGACCACCCGTTCCTTTGGGGTTCTAAGAGAACCGGACCAGACCTGATGCGATTGGGAGGCAAGTACTCAGACAACTGGCACTTTAACCACATGTGGGACCCAAGAAGTACATCGGCCGGATCCATCATGCCATCCTACAAATGGCTTTTTGATAACAAACCGATGGATTATTCCGATATCCAGAAAAAAATGGAAGTTATGGTACAACTGGGTGTTCCTTACAGTAAGGAAGAAATTGCCAACGCACAGGCCGCTATTAAAAAACAGGCACTGGCTATAGAGAAAAACCTGTATAGTGACCCTGACTTCAAGAAAAGCTATGAAGAAAGCCAAAAGGCCGCCGCTGCCAAAGGTGAAACCTTTGTACCAATGCATCAAAGAGAGATTGTTCCTATGATTGCCTATCTGCAACGACTGGGAACCGATATCAAAGTCAAAGAAGCAAAAACCAACAACTAATGCCATGCTGAAATTCATCAAACACAATATGGAAACCATCTCAGGAATTGAGATTTATCCTATCATTTCACTACTGATTTTCTTTTTATTTTTTGTAGCCCTTTATGCATGGACCTACACTTACAAAAAAGAAAAAATCACCGAAATGAGCCATATTCCTTTCGAAAGCGAAAACGAAATCGATAACCTCAAAAACGACAAGCCATGAAAAAAATCTTTCCGGTATACCTGAGGGTACCCATCATCTTCTTTGCCGTATTTCTGGCTATGGAGTATTTTATCGACTCTGGCGACAGGCCTGCTTTTCTGAAATATCCAATGATTTCAGTGTTTCTGGTCGTATTCCTGTTCCTGCTTATCGCGATTGAAGTGGTTGTGGCCGCAGTCGACAATGTGACCTATCATTTGTTGACCGATGAACAGCGAAAACAGTTGGAAGAAGCCAACGAAATTAAGATTACGGACAGCAAACTGTTCCAAAAAATCAAAAAATGGTTTGTCAAGGAAAGTCCTATCGAACAGGAAGCCGATATCATGCTGAATCATGATTATGACGGAATCAAGGAGTTGGACAACGACCTTCCGCCCTGGTGGACCAAGCTGTTTTATGCCTGTATTGTTTTCGCCTTTATCTATCTGGCAAAATACCACATCTTTGGACATGACAACCAGGCTAAGGAATTTGAAACCGAGATGGCCGAAGCCAAACTAGCCGTTGAAGAATATAAAAAGACAGCCAAAGACCTGATTGACGCCGAAACGGTGACCCTGCTTACAGACGCCGGCGATATTGCTGCCGGAAAAACAATATTTGAAACCAATTGCGTGGCCTGTCACAGGCCGGATGCCGGTGGAGCTATTGGCCCTAACCTGACAGACGACCATTGGATTTTGGGTGGCGGCATTAAAAATGTTTTCCATACCATCACAGAAGGTGGTCGCGACGGTAAAGGAATGGTGGCCTGGAAAGGTACTTTGAAACCTTCTGAAATCCAGCAGGTCGCAAGTTATGTACTATCGCTTCAGGGCTCTAACCCTAAAGACCCTAAGCCGGCCGAAGGTGAAATATGGGTAGAAGAAAATGCACCAAAGGCAGATACTAAAACAGAAGAAGCAAAAACGGTGGCCCAAAACTAAGGGCTGCCGTCTAAAAAATAAGAATTATGCCAAAAATGCGGGATGAATCCTTTCGCGATGCGATTGGAACGGTAGATGACAAAGGAAAAAGAGTATGGGTCTATCCTAAGATACCTACAGGTAAATTGTATGAAAAACGCAAGATTGTCAGCTATTTTTTACTGCTGTTCCTGTTTGCCGCACCATTTATCAAAATCAACGGCAACCAGTTCCTGCTCTTTAATGTGACCGAACGCAAGTTCAACATTTTTGGATTTCCCTTCTGGCCGCAGGATTTCTACCTGTTTGTTATTTCTATGTTGGTAGGAGTCGTTTTTGTGGCATTATTTACCGTGGCTTTCGGAAGGATTTTCTGCGGCTGGATATGCCCGCAGACCATCTTTATGGAAATGGTTTTCCGCAGGATTGAATTCTGGATTGACGGCGACCGCGGGGCACAGATGCGACTTGACAAGCAAAGCTGGGATGCCGAAAAAATTCGCAAAAGGCTGTTGAAATGGACCATTTTTTTTATCATTTCCTTCCTGATTGCCAACGTGTTCCTGGCCTATCTTATTGGCAGTGACGAACTGATTCGTTTGGTAAAAGAACCGCTGGCTAACAACCTAAGTACTTTTATTGCCTTATTAATTTTTACCGGAGTTTTTTACTTCGTATATGCCTGGTTCCGCGAACAGGTATGCATCATTGCCTGTCCTTACGGAAGATTGCAGGGCGTACTGCTGGACAATAAATCAATCATTGTGGCTTATGACCATGTTCGTGGTGAAAAGGAAAAAGGCAGGGCAAAAATTGATAAAAGAGAAGACCGTACGCTTAGCGGCAAAGGCGACTGTATTGACTGCAGACAGTGTGTCAATGTATGTCCAACCGGTATCGACATCCGTAACGGAACACAACTGGAATGCATTAATTGTACGGCCTGTATTGATGAATGCGACGCCATTATGGAAAAGGTTAGTCTGCCAAAAGGATTGATTCGGTATGCTTCAGAAGATGAGATTACAAAACATAAAACGTTTGAATTTACGGCGCGTATGAAAGGCTATGCTTCTGTATTGCTGATTCTCACCGGTATTTTTATTGGACTATTGTTTTTAAGAAATGATGTAGAAGCGACCATATTGAGATTGCCGGGACAATTGTTTGAACACAAGGGCGAAAACATCAGTAACGTATATACATATAAAATTGTCAACAAGACGGTACACAATCTTGACGACATCCATTTTGAACTGCTCAGCCCTAAAGGAACTATAAAAACGGTTGGAAAAGCATGGTTCACTATTGATAAGGAAGGAATGGCACAGGGAACGCTGTTTGTAGAAATCCACCCGGCTTTTCTGGAAGGCGACCGTACTTCTATTGAAATAGGTGTTTATCAGGGTGGCAAATTAATTGAAACGGAACGCACCAATTTCCTCGGTCCGAGGAGCTTTAATTAAAAAATAATCGTGCTGTCTGCTAAAGCATAACGGCACTAAAAATTAGAAATCATGAAAAAAATAAACTGGGGAACCGGAATCTTTATTGCTTTTGCACTGTTCATGTCGTTTATCCTCTTTTTTGTCTTTCTGGTACAGTCTGACCACAAATATGATAACGAACTGGTGATAGAGGATTATTACAAATACGAAACCGGACTGCAATCACAGCTTGACAAAGAAAACAATGCAGAACAGCTGCAGGAAAAGGTAACCGTTGAAGTAAACAAAACTGGTATTACGGTGCATTTCCCTCACGATTTCGATTATAAAAACATTACAGGAAAAGTGTCCCTTTACAGGCCGTCAAGCCAGAAATTAGACTTTGGGATTCCCATCGCATTGTCTTCTTCAAATTTGCTCATACCTAAAAGTGATTTGGCTGACGGCCGTTGGGACATTCTTGTTGAATGGAATTACAACGGCACGGGCTATCTCAATAAAGAACAGCTCACCCTTGAATAAACCAAAATGTTATATTCTGCTTTTTTCTTCGGTTTGATTTCCAGCTTCCACTGTGTAGGGATGTGCGGACCAATTGCCATGATGCTGCCGCTCGACCGTAGCAGCCAGGCTAAAAAGACAGCCCAACTCCTGCTCTATCATTTGGGAAGATTAACGGCTTATAGCACTTTGGGACTAATTTTTGGATTGCTTGGAAAAGGTTTTTATCTGGCCGGGATGCAACAGCAGCTTTCAATAATGGTTGGTGTTTTTATGATATTGATTGCTATTGTTCCTGAAAAGGTTTTTATGAAATATAACTTTTCACGGCCAGTTTATACTATTATTTCCAAAGTAAAATCAGGATTGGGGAAACAGTTCAAGAAAAAAAACAACAGCGCCTTGTTTCTTATTGGCCTGTTAAACGGGTTTCTGCCTTGCGGATTGGTTTATGCCGCTTTGTTTGGCGCACTTGCCATGCAAAACGCCCCTTTAGGAATCGCATATATGGCACTCTACGGACTGGGAACCATTCCTATGCTTAGCGCTGCAGCCTATGCGGGGAGTTTTTTAAGCAACGGTTTCAGAAGTAAATTGCAGAAAGTAATTCCTGTAGTTACCGTCATTATAGGAACACTTTTTATTCTTAGAGGAATGGGATTGGATATTATGTATGTTTCTCCCGGTGATATGAGTTTGTTTGTGAAGAGCGGGGCAGATTGTCGCTAAAGGCACTAAGTTGCTGAGGTTCTGAGGCGCTGAGGTTTGGTTCAGTTTTTAGGAAAAGGTATTTCTTTATAAATAATTTGTTTATTTTTTATCTCTCAACAAAAAACTTAGAACCTTTTTACCTTACTCCCTCAGAACCTCTTAACCTCAATATCTTTCAACCTTAGAGCCTTAGTAACTTCTCTACACAATCAATGAAAACAACTGTGTTTCCGGTATTCTGCGTTTTAAACGAAGGTCAAACGCCATACAGGCATTGCGTAAAAAAGGTTTTCCGGCTTCTGTAATGGTAAGCTTATTATTTTCAATATGTAGCAGGCCGTCATTTTCCATTTCTGATAATTCGGAGAGTACGGCAGGAAGTTCCGGGAAACAGGCATCTGCATGGTTCCATTCGGTTTCAAAGCGGCACATGAGGTTGAGTATGTGCTGTCTGATAATCAAATCTTCCCTGGTAAGGATGTGGCCTCGGTTTACGGGTATCTGGTTCCATTCCAGCAATTGGTAATAGTCATCCAAATCTTTTACATTTTGGGCAAAACCATACCAGCTATCGCTTATAGACGAAACGCCCAATCCTATCATAAGTTGTGTTTTGGAGTGGCTGTAACCCATAAAATTACGATGCAGTTTTCCTTCTTCAGTAGCTTTATAAAGCGAATCGGTTTCCAGTGCAAAATGGTCCATGCCAATTTCATGGTAGCTGTTGGAATGCAGTAATGCCTTGCCTATTTCATATAGTTTGCGCTTCTCCTCATCTTTAGGAATATCTTCGTCCTTATAGCCACGCTGTCCGTTACCTTTAATCCACGGTGTATGGGCATAACTGTAAAATGCCAAACGGTCCGGCCTTAGAGAACGGGTCTTCTCGATAGTATCGACCACATCTTCAATCGTCTGAAACGGCAAACCGAAAACCAAATCATGTCCAACAGACGTATAGCCAATTTCTTTAGCCCATAACGTTGTTTTTGCCACATTGGAAAAAGGCTGGATGCGGTGAATCGCCTTCTGTACGGTTTCGGAATAATCCTGTACGCCAAAACTCACCCTGCGAAAGCCAAGGTCGTATAGTTTTTGCAGGTGTTCTTTTGTTGTATTGTTGGGATGCCCTTCAAAACTAAACTCAAAATCTTTAGCCTTAGTCCCGGTTTTCAATATGCCGTTAATCAGGTCTTCCAGATGTTTCACAGCAAAAAAAGTAGGTGTTCCGCCGCCCAAATGAATTTCCTTGATAACAGGCTTTTCATCCATTGCATGGCAATACAGCTGCCATTCCTTCAAAACGGATTCCAGATAAGGCTGTTCTACGTTATGGTTTTTGGTAATGCGTTTGGTACAGCCACAAAATGTGCAAAGGCTTTCGCAAAACGGCAGGTGAATATAGATGCTGATTCCTTCGGCAGCATTGCTTTCGCGGAATGATTTTTTAAAAGATTGTATCCAGGCTTCATAACTGAAATCACCACTTTCCCAATACGGAACGGTTGGATAGCTCGTATATCTTGGACCGGGAACGTTATATTTTTGAATAAGGGAATTGCTTGGCATAATCGGTAATTTTATGCCAAAGCTACTCCTGTTGCTGTTTTAAAAAAATGATAATTGTCATGTCTGTTTATTTTAACAACATGACTTTGAACAGGATATCTTAATTCACGAAATTCTTGCGGTATTCGTTGGGACTCATGCCTACTTCTTTTTTGAAAAGCCTTGAAAAATAAGGCGGATTGTCAAAACCCAAAGCATAGGCTGTTTCAGAAACCGAATTTTCAGAACCCTGCAATAAATTTTTAGCTTCAGAAATCAGGAAGATGTGAATCAATTCAATTGCTGTTTTTCCGGTTTCCTGTTTCAAAACATCACTCAGGTATCGCGGTGAAAGGTTGAATAAGTCAGCCAGTGACTTGACTATTGGGAGTCCTTTTTCCTGCAACTTTCCTTTTTCAAGATACGATGCCAGCAGGTCGTTAAACTTAGAAACTGTTTTTCCCGACAATTCTGTCCTGTTAATAAACTGCCGCTTATAGAAACGCTGCGAATATTTCAGTATGGAATCGATATGGGCAATGATAATTTCCCGACTGTATTCGTCCTGATTATTATAATATTCCCCTTCAATTTTACTATGCAGGTCCCAGATAATCTGTTCTTCGCGTGCGGAAAGATGGAGCGCCTCATTGGCTTCGTAATCAAAATATCCGTATTTTTTTATCTCAGAATGCAGATGGTAGCCATTTAAGAAATCTTCATGAATCCAGATGATAAATCCTTTTTCTTCGAGTTCCACATTATTGATTTCTATGACCTGTCTTGGCTTCATGAACATCATCGAGCCGTTATCATGGTCATATTTTGTTCGCCCATAAAGTACATAACCCGATTTGATTTTTTTAAAAGCAATCATGTAAAAATCGGTAGTAAATTCGCTCTGCCCGATAGAACATTCGGATAGCTTTTCACACATTACCAGGCTAATCAAAGGATTTTCCGGTGGCGGATAGCCAATGGAACGGTGCAGTTCGCTTATGGTTTTGAAATGTCTCATAAAAAAGTAGAAGAACTACGCTTTAAAGGCGCAGTTCTTTTTAAATTAGGTACGTAAATATACTAAAAAAAGCAAATTAATTTCCGTGGGCTTTTGCAGATACTTCTTTCCATTCTTCCCATTCTGAAAGACGTTGTGCATATACTTCTTTTACCCATGGCAGGGCCACTTTCCCCAAGAAAAGACGCAATGGCGGATTGGCGGCATCAACCAATTTCAAGATGGCTTCAGCTGTTGCTTCCGGTTTACCAAAAGAATCCGTATCAGCCATTCCGGCCTGGAAGGCAGCCCTTACATTGTCATAGGCTTTGATAGTTTCTGACTGTATAGCAGAAGACCCGGCCCAATCTGTAGCGAAACCGTTAGGTTCAACCAGAGTTACGTTGATACCAAATTCCTTGACTTCAGTAGCCAGTGTTTCGCTTATGGCTTCAACTGCAAATTTAGAGGCGTTATATATTCCTAAAGTTGGCAAAGTAGCCACACCCAATACACTCGACAATTGGATAATATGTCCGTGGCCCTGCGCTCTCAAAATTGGTAACGCTGCCTGGGTTATCCACAACAGTCCGAATACGTTGGTTTCAATCTGGTCTCTGGCTTCTTTTTCTGAAGTTTCTTCTATCGTTCCAAACAGTCCATAACCTGCATTGTTGATAATAACATCCAATTTTCCGAAATGTTCTTTGGCCTGATTGACAGCGGCAAAACTTTGCTCACGGCTGGTCACGTCCAGTTGTATTGGCAATATTGCATCGCCATATTGTGCTTTTAATTCTTTAAGCGAATCCAGATTTCTTGCTGTTGCAGCAACTTTATCGCCACGTTTAAGAAAGGCTTCTGCCCATATTTTTCCAAATCCTCTGGAAGCTCCTGTAATAAATATGATTTTTGACATCAGTAAATGTGTTTAGATTAATAACAGGACAAAGTTAGGCTGGTGACGCACCGGAGAACTTATACAAAAAGCGGTAAAACATATACATTTTGTTTTGAAATATGATCCATTCTTATAACTATATCAGAACCTTTACCCAGTCCTTCTTACGGAAATCCGTAATTCCAGAGCAATCCTGTTTTGATACAGGCCTTTTCCGCCTATTTTTCTGTGAACCATTAGAAAACAAGGATTTATATCTTAAAAGATTAAAAAAATTTAAACATAAAATAAACTTCATAACCTTAAAGTCACGCTTTCTTAAAACAGCATCTTCATAAGTAAAAGTTCGTTAACGAAAAGGTAATCTAAAGCTCAAGAGCCTTGGGACTCAATCCTATAACTTTGGCTCTCAAACTTTTAACTTTTTTTGATGAAAACAATTCTACGAACAAATTACATCAAGTCACTGGGACTAGCAGTACTTGGGTTATTTTTCGGCACTGCATGGGGGCAGGCCACATTGCCAGTAAACAGAACTTCCTGGGGAACTGAGCCACAAGGATGGACAAACAACGGATGCGCTCACAGAACTACAAGCTCTGCCTGTTCTAACAACAGTGCAACGACTTTTGGCGGGAATGGTAACAGCAGAATACTTTTTATTAATGCTGCACCACAGACCTTATCGATGACCTTAAAAAATCAAGGAATGTCCGGACAATCCTATCTGCTCGTTGAACAATCTGCAGATGGTAGTGATTATACGGAATTAGGAAGGTATGGTACGGCTACCGGCGCAACATCAATTACCAATGCACAGTGTTCTGATATTGATTTGCCTTTGCTTTCTTCTACACGTTACATCCGATGGACTTATACCAAAGCCAGCGGTAACTGTGATATGGACGATGTTATTGTTACAGCCGCACCGGTTGTTCCTGCATTTACCGTTAGCTCTACATCTATTACCAGCTTTGGCAATGTCAATGTAGGTGCTTCTTCCAACAGTTCTTCGGTTACAGTTTCAGGAACTAATCTTACCGGTAATATTACAGCCACGGCTCCTGTAAATTTCCAGGTAAGTACAAATAATTCAACATGGTCAAGCTCCGTAAGCTTTACTCCTACATCCGGCACCGTAAGCAGCAGACCGCTTTACGTACGTTTCTCACCTCAGAGTACCGGACTTAAATCCGGTTCTGTTACAGTAAGTACTTCAGGAGCATCTAACCAAAATATCTCTGTTTCCGGTACAGGAGTTATTACTTCTACTACATGGAACGGTTCCGCATGGAGCAACGGAAATCCTACTGCTGCTCTTGATGCCGTTATCAGTGGAAATTATGATACAAACGCTGCTGCACCACAAGGCCCAATTACAGCGAAAAACCTTAGCATTACTTCTGGTACAGTAATCGTTGGTGCTAACGGATTGGAAGTAAAAGAAACATTGTCTAAAACCGGCGGAACCATCGATGCTGCTGCAGGCGACATTACTTTCTCCGGTACTACAGCACAAACACTTCCGGCTAATTTTTTTACAAACAATACGGTACAGAAATTAATCCTTAACAATGCTGCCGGACTAACCTTAGCCGGTACGACTAATCTGACGGGAGTTCTTGACGTAGTGTCAGGTAATTTGGCCGCTAATGGCAATCTGATATTAAAATCAACCGCTTCAGGTTCTGCCAGAATCGCTGCCGTAACCGGTTCTATTACCGGAGAAGTTACCGTTGAACGCTATATCCCACAAGGAAAACGTGCTTTCCGATTTTTAACTCCGGGAGTTACCACAACTAATTTTATCAGCAATAACTGGCAAACCGGAACCCATATTACCGGTTCTGATTCAGGCGCAAACGGATTTGACACTACATTGACAGGAAATCCATCGATGTATGTTTATAACAACAATACTGCTTCCGGCAGTGGATGGAGCGCAATCGCAAATACTGACGCTACCAATTTAGTGGCAGGAAACGGCTATAGAATCCTGATTCGCGGTGACAGGAATGTTGACTTAGGGCAATCATCTGCCGCCAATATGAATGCGGCCGTAACCTTAACTGCAAAAGGAACCCTGAAAACAGGTCAGGTTGTTTTTGATGCTGCGACTACTCCGGCCATCAATGCAACTCAAAACGCTACAACTAACGGTTACAGCCTAATTGGAAATCCATATGTGAGTCCTGTAGATTGGCATTCTGTAACCAAATCAGGTGTAGAAGACGTATATTATGCATGGGATCCAAATATGGGTACTGCGGCACAAAGAGGGCGTTATGTAGCCTATAGCCAGACTGTTGGGAGCAATAACTTGCCCGAATCAGCAGTCAATCAATACATCCAGCCAGGACAAGCATTTTTTGTAAAAAATACAGTTTTGGGCACAGCCGGTTCTGTTACTTTTAATGAAAACAACAAGGCTTCACAGTCGGCCAACGTTTTCAGAACAAACTCTACAGAAGAAAAATCTGTATTCCGTATTGCGGTGTATGATGCTAATGAAACCGAAGTTGGTTACCCTATTGACGGTACAATTGCAGTATTTGGAAGCAATTATGATACTGCTATAGGATTAGGCGATGTTGAAAAACTTTACGGTTCGGGCGAGCATTTGGCATTTGGAAGAAACAGCAAAATATTAGCTATCGATGCACTGGCTCCTGTTATGGCTAATGACGAATTGCAGGTAAAGACACTTCAATTTACAGCCGGTAAAACCTATACTTTCAAAATCAATGCGGCTAACTTCCCTGAAGACATGCAGGCGTATCTTATTGACCAACACGCTGGAACTGAAACACAATTGAGTCTTTCCGGAGCTACAACGGTAAATTTTGCAACAACAGCTCAAGCAGGCTCTTATGGAAGCGACCGTTTCCGCGTCGTATTCCGTTCTGCAACTTTAGGAAATGGACAATGGAACAGCAATACTGTAAAAGTATATCCGAATCCAATCCAAAACAACCAGTTCAACATTGCATTGCCAAACAACGTTAGCGGAAAAGTAGCAATCACGTTATACAACCTTGTTGGGCAGGAAATCTACAAGACTAATGTAGAGAGTTCAAGCATTATAACAGTAAACCCATCATTGCAATTAAGCAAAGGAATCTATATCCTACAGATATCTAACGGTACAGCTTCAGTAAAACAAAAAATTGCAGTAAAATAAATCCCTATCAAAATGAAAAACTTCAAAATATTACTATTAATTCTGATGCTGACAACGGGAGTTCAAAACATGAATGCCCAAGAAGATTTTGACGATGATACGCAAGATGTCCCTCAGGCACCAATCAATGATTATATTATTCCGATGCTTTTGGCCGGTGTTTATTTAGGCTACCGATTGCTAAAAAGCAGGACTAAGGAAGCATAATTTCTTTAAATAAAAACGGCTGTAGAGATTACAGCCGTTTTTTATTTAATAAGGGGCTGAGGTGCTAAGGTGCTAAGGTACTGAGGTTCTGAGGTTAATAGGCTTCTAAAGTTCGTGTAATTATTCTAATCTATAGCTAAAATCAAAAATCTCAAATCTCAAATCAAAGGTTCTAAGGTGCTGAGGTTCTGAGGTTAATAGGCTTCTAAAGTTCGTGTAATTATTCTAATCTGTAGCTAAAATCTCAAATCTCAAATCCGAGATTCTAAGGTGCTAAGTTTAATAGGCTTCTGAAGTTCGTGTAATTCTTCTAATCTGTAGCCAAAATCAAAAATCTCAAATCTCAAATCAAAGGTTCTAAGGTACTGAGATTAATAGGCTTCTAAAGTTCGTGTAATTATTCTAATCTATAGCTAAAATCAAAAATCTCAAATCCAAGATTCTAAGGTGCTAAGTTTAATAGACTTCTAAATTCGCATAATTATTCTAATCTGTAGCTAAAATCAAAAATCAGAAATCAAAAATCTCAAATCCAAGATCCTCAGGCTACTGATAGCCAATTAAATTTTAATTGATGTAGGTAACACAATCATAATTTTGATTTTACAGTAATAAAACACCTACGTAAAGTGCAACGGGAATATATTGATAATCTTTGTATGTATCTGTAAATGAACCAACAAAACAGATTCCTCAAAATTACAGCCCTATGAATACAGCTTTACACAAAAGATTCATTGTCCCTTTTCTTTTTATTATTTTCCTGCTTTATCCCGTTTCAGATTATGCCCAGATTCTTGGCTGGGATGCTAACAACAACGGTGGTGGATTTGGCGTCAGCCCCTGGACACCTTCTACACGAAATGCCAATTTGCAAACTTCGGGACTTGTCAGAGGTTCAGGTATTTCAACCAGTGGTAGTGCAGCAGGAGGATGCTGGGGAGGTTCCGGAGGATGGTCAACATCACAATCCGATTCCAACAGCTTTTATTTTACTTTTCAGGCAACTGCCGGATATAAAGTCAGCCTGAGCTCTATTTCTACCGCAACCCGAAGGTCTAATTCGGGGCCGTCAGGATGTATAGTTTATTATTCCGTTGGTGGCGGTCCTTTTACCAGTGTAGCCACCTGGTCCACCTCATCAACAAGCGGTACGACAGGAACGCCTAATTCGGTTTCCTTATCGGGAATCAGCGCTTTGCAAAATATTGCCGCAGGAGTTGTCGTTAAGTTCCGGATTATTCCTCAAGGCTCAACAGGAAACTATTACCTGACAGGCGGAACCAACTCTTTAAAAATAGACGGCAGTGTTACAGCCGCTGTCAATCCTTTAATTACTCCTTCTACTACTTCACTGGCTTCTTTTGGCGATGTTATGGTAGGAAACAGCTCATCTGCAACCAGCTTTACATTTAACGGTGCCGGACTTACGGAAGATGTAAGTATTCTGGCTCCGGCAGGATTTGAAATCAGCACAGATGGCATTAACTGGTATCCAGGTACAGACATCAGTCCGGTTGGCGGCACATTAAATAACGTACAGATTTGGGTGCGTTTCAGTCCCACAACTGTAGGAACGGCCTCCGGAAATATTGTACTCTCATCAACAGGAGCAACCAACAAAACGGTTGCGGTTACCGGAAATGGCATCCCGGCTGTAAGTTCTATTGTAGTTGATGATGAACCTTACGGCCCTTACTGTAATGGAACCGATACTACTTTTGATTTGGATTTTACACCGGCCGGAAGTTTCAACAGTACTAATTTTTATGCGCAGATCTCTAATACTGACGGTAGCTTTCCAACAACACCAACCAATATCGTAGGAGTATCTGCTACCAGTCCAATCACCGTGACAATTCCTGCCGATACGCCTCCAGGCTCAAATTATAGAGTAAGAGTTTATAATGACGACCCGCTGACTTTCAGCAATAATGATAACGGACATAATATTACAATTACAGGAGCAGCAACGCTTTCCGGAGTTACGCAATCCAACATTATGTGTGACGGAGGTGCGACTACCATAAATTTGGCTGGCCTGATTCCTGAATCAACCTCTTCTATCAGCTACGCTATTAATAATGGCACTGCACAAAACGTTGCAGGTATTATTGCAGACATTAGCGGTAATGCCAGCTTCACCATAAGCCTTCCTTACAGCAATAACGGACATTCTTTAGTTATAGGAACTATCGAAAGAACTGATATTTCATCCTGTCCGAATGCGCTTACGGCAAACAATTCTGTTGTATTGGCTGTAAATCCTTCCCCAACAGTAACTGCTGTAAGCACTACTCCCTTATGTGCAACCAATGACAATGCTGTTATCAGCCTGACCGGATTGATTGCCAACAGTACTTCAGAGATTACTTATACGATTGCGGGAGGTACTGCCGTAACGGTTTCGGGAATTACCGCTAATGCTTCCGGAGAAGCTGATTTTGAAGTAGCTGTTTCGACTGCAGAAAATGGCCGGACATTAGAAATAACTTCTATTAAACGAACAGATGTAACTCCAGATTGCGAAAGTGTGATTAGCGGCATAAGCACCATTTTGGTTATCAACTCCAGACCAACAGCAATAATAAGTGGCGACCAGTCCGTTTGTCAGGGTTCTGCTTCGTCTGAACTTAGCATCGCTTTGACAGGAACAGCCCCTTGGAATCTAACCTATACTGATGGAACTTCAACTTTTCCAATTACCAATATCCAAACATCGCCTTATACTTTTACTGTTACCATTACTGAAACAAAAACCTATACAGTAACTGCTGTTGAAGACGCCAATTGTATTGCCCAATCTGCTGACATAAGCGGAAGCGCTACCATTACTGTCATAGAAACAGGCAATGGAGGAACTATAACCGGAAATTCAACCGTATGCTTCGGAACCAACAACGGAACACTTACTTTGGAAAATCATGTAGGAACTATTATAAAATGGCAATCTTCTACTGTTGCAGACTTTAGCGGTACTGTTACCGATATTGAAAATACGGCCGCAACTCTTAACTATACAAATCTTTCAGAAACCGCATATTACCGTGCTGTTGTGCAAAACGCTCCGTGTACGGAAATTTATTCCACTATTGCAACAATTACGGTTAACCAAACCGAAGCTCCAACCACTGCCCCACAAACTTTTTGCAATGCCGCAAATGTTGCTGATTTACAGCCAAATACTGCCGGAATCCAATGGTATGATGCTCCAAACGGAGGAACTGCTCTTTCGTTGACACAGCCACTGACCAATGGCGATTATTACGCTACTATGACAGTTGACGGATGCGAAAGTGCCCGTACGCTAACATCTGTTACAATAAATACGGTTACTCCACCAACCACAGCAGCACATGCTTTCTGTAATACCGCAACTGTTGCCGACTTACAGCCAAACACTGCCGGAATCCAATGGTATGATGCTCCAAACGGAGGAACTGCTCTTTCGTTGACACAGCCACTGACCAATGGCGATTACTACGCTACCATGACAGTTGACGGATGCGAAAGTGCCCGTACGATAACATCTGTTATGATAAATACGGTTACGCCACCGACCACAACAGCACAGACTTTCTGTAATACCGCAACAGTTGCCGACTTACAGCCAAATACTGTTGGAATCCAATGGTACGATGCTCCAAACGGAGGAACTGCTCTTTCGTTGACACAGCCACTGACCAATGCCGATTATTACGCTACCATGACAGTTGACGGATGCGAAAGTGCCCGTACGCTAACATCTGTTACGATAAATACCGTTACGGCACCAAACGGTTCTGAAAACCAGAATTTTACAGAAGGTGAAACATTGACCGACCTTGAAGTTACCGGAACAAATCTGGAATGGTATGCTACAGAAACGGCAGCCGAAGCCGGAACACCTGTACTGGATTCCAATGAACCTCTTGTTGACGGTGCGACTTACTATGCCGTACAAACAGTTGGCGAATGTAGCAGCAGTCCTTTGGCAGTAACCGTTTCAATAGTATTGGGCAATCCTGAATTTGACCTTACAATGCTCAAAGCCTATCCGAATCCGGTAACCGATTTATTAAACGTTTCCTATTCCGAAAACATTCTTGCCATTGAAGTTTTTAATCTGATTGGACAAAAGATAATGGATAAGACTGTAAACAATACACAGGTAACCATCAACTTATCAGATATTGAAACCGGAACCTATCTCGTCAGAGTTAGCTCTGGAAAAGCACAGAAAACTTTCCGAATCTTAAAAAAATAAGAGAAAACAATTTCTTAAAAAAAGCCTGCCGCAACAGCAGGCTTTTTTGTACCGGTAACATTGAAGAAACGAAAACGTAACACCGGCCGGCACCAACATAACATTTTGATAAATCAAACAACGGCTTCAGTTAATCTGTCATTCCTAGATTGCGCCGGTTTTAAACTGACTCAAATGAAATTACAAAAGCTCAAACATTTCCTTATTATTGCTGTTCTGGCTCTTTTCTCTTATCAAGACACTTTCTCCCAATGTTTCCAAATCGAAAGTATACTGGTTGACGCTTGTGGCGTACAGGAAGGATTGAATGAAATGGTACGATTTAAAGTAGGCAATACTGCTATAAATACAAGTAATATGAGCGTGTCATGGCCAAACAATCCATGGCAGGGACTTATACGAAACTCTGTCACCGCTGCAAAAGTAGCTACTCTTAATGCTGATATTCTGGATGCCGGCGGATGTGGCCAGTTAATCGAGCCTACAGGAGGTGTTCTTCCTGCCAATGCCAGTGTAATTTTGGTCACCAGCCATAATTTTGATACCGACCTGAATTCATTTGGAGCTTTAACTGATAATGTTTATATCATTTTTCAAAATAACCCGACTACAGTGTCAGGGCATTTTGCCAACTCAGGAACCGGAATCAGAACATTGACTATTTCTTTTGGTTCCTGCTCTGATACCGTTTCCTATGACCGTGCCCTGCTAATCGACACCAATGGCGCTACTGTTCCTGCAGATGGCGCAATAGTGCAATACACTCCGGCAGGAGCTGCAACCTATATCAACAATGGCTGTTCTGCTCCTGTTCCTCCATTTACTGTTGATGCCGGACCTGCTACTATGTCGGCTTGTGCCGGAACTACAATTTCTTTGAACGGAATTGCGCAGGGATATCAATCAGTAAGATGGTCGGCTGCAAGCGGTACGTTTTCAACGGCAACCAATCTGTCAACCACCTACACTTCAAGCGCTTCACAGGCAGGAACCGTTGTTGCTATTACCCTAACTGCTACCAACAGTTGTGGCCTGGAGATAAGAGACACTATTAATCTTACCTTAACTAACAGTACTACACCTAACTTCCCTACTGTACTTTCATTATGCACCGGTAGCACCGCTCCCGTATTGAACACTACTTCACCAAACGGAATTTCCGGAACATGGAACCCGGCTATTGTTAGCAATATGGCAAGCGGAAATTATGTGTTTACCCCAAATGCAGGACAATGTGCCTCGAGCATAACCTTGAGCGTAACGGTAACCAACAGCATCACACCTAACTTCCCTACTGCACTTTCATTATGCACCGGAAGTACGGCTCCGGTATTGAACACTACTTCACCAAACGGAATTTCCGGAACATGGAATCCGGCTGTTGTGAGCAATACGGCAAGCGGAAATTATGTATTTACACCCAATGCCGGGCAATGTGCCACAAATATGACTTTAAATGTAACGGTTTCTAATAGTATCACGCCAAACTTCCCTACCACACTTTCAATCTGTACCGGAAGCACAGCACCGGTTTTAAATGCTACTTCACCCAACGGAATCACAGGAACGTGGAATCCGGCGGTTGTGAGCAATACGGCAAGCGGAAGTTATGTATTTACGCCTAATGCAGGACAATGCGCCACAAACGTAACCTTGAGCGTATCAGTCACAAACAGCATCACACCAAACTTTCCAACTGCGCTTTCAATATGTACCGGAAGTACGGCTCCTGTATTGAATACTACTTCGCCAAACGGAGTTACAGGAACGTGGAATCCGGCAGTCGTTAGCAATACTGCTAGTGGAAGTTATGTTTTTACGCCTAATGCGGGCCAATGTGCTCCAAATGTGACTTTAAACGTGACCGTAGCAAACAGCATTACGCCAAGTTTCCCTACAGCACTTTCAATATGTACCGGAAGTACGGCTCCGGTTTTAAATGCTACTTCACCAAACGGAATTACCGGAACCTGGAATCCGGCAGTTGTGAGCAATACTGCTAGTGGCAGCTATGTATTTACGCCAAATGCAGGACAATGCGCTACAAATATGACATTGAACGTAACCGTATCCAACAGCATTACGCCAAATTTCCCTACTTCGCTTACTCTATGTTCAGGAAGTACAGCGCCTGTACTGAATACTACTTCACCCAACGGAATTACCGGAACTTGGAATCCGGCGGTTGTTAGTAATGCCACAAGCGGAAACTATGTGTTCACTCCTAATGCAGGACAGTGTGCCACAAGCACAACTTTAAACGTAACCGTTACTAACAGCATCATCCCGGATTTTGTAACCGAATTGTCATTATGCAACGGAGATGGCGCTCCGGCTTTGGCTACCACATCTCCAAACGGAATTACCGGAACATGGAACCCGGCAGTTGTGAGCAATACAACTAGCGGAAGTTATGTATTTACTCCAAATACAGGGCAATGTGCCTCTAACGTGACATTAAACGTAACCGTAGGGCAAATTGATTTTAAAATTGAAAGCGGATGCGAAGGCGGAAACTATATGCTGACTGTTGCTCCAATTTCTGATTTTGATAGTAATGATGCGAATTATGAATGGAAAAACAATCAGGGTATCAGAGTCGGAACCGATTCTTCTCTAAACGTAACGGAACTATTGCATTCTACTCCGGTTGAAGAAGAATTTCCAATAACCTATACCGTACAGGTTACCACAGCACAAGGATGTACTTTAACACGGGAAGAAACTGTTTATGGTATTTTCTGCAGCATTCCAAAAGGAATATCTCCTAACAACGATGGTAAAAATGACGAATTTGACCTTAGTGGATTAGGTGTAAAAGAATTGACCATTTTCAACCGATATGGGGTTAAAGTATACGGATACAAAAATTATACAAACCAATGGAAAGGACAATCTGATGACGGAAAAGAATTGCCGGATGCGACCTACTATTATGCCATTTCCAAAAGCGACGGACAAACGGTAACCGGATGGGTTTACCTCAACAGACAACGATAAAAACATTTAAGTAACTGTTTATTAAATATTTAATAAAGAAAAACCAATCCTTCCAAAGTAGAATAAACATTACTTTTCGTAGGTTTTGAAATAATGCTAATCTCCCATACTATGTCAAGAAACCTTAGCAATCCTGTCAAAAAAAATACGTTTTTATTTGTGGTCTTATTTTTTTTGGTAACCTTATCCGATGCTACGGCACAGATTTATTATCATAATTTTGGTACAACAACTATTTCGGCACACCCTTATACAGTAGCACCAACGACTTTAAATACAAATCTGTCCGGTTCATCATGGAGCAACAGTCTTACTACATGGACAAGCACGGCAGGAGCTACAGGCGAAGCTTTACGTCTTACCACATCAACAAATGCGACTATTACCTTGACCTTTAATGTCGCTGCTAATTATCAGGTAGATGTTACTTCGTTTAATTTCTGGAGACAAAGGAGTAATTTTGGACCTCAAAACTGGTCGATGTCCATCAACGGTATTACTGTTGGAAACGGTACTATAGATGCTACCGGTGCTGCTATTGGAGCCACCAATGTTGCCAATACGGTTTCGGGATTAACAGGAACTGTTACCGTTGTGATTTCACTTAGCGGTTCTACCGGAAACGGTACATTCCGTCTGGATGATTTTACATTAAACGGGAGCGTGACTTCCAACTGCGTTGCACCAGCAATTACTTCGTTTATACCTGCTTCAGGACCACAAAACACATTGGTTACTATAAATGGTAGCGGTTTTACGAATGGTAGCGGAACTTCTGCCGTAAAATTCAACGGTATTCCGGCAACCAGTTTTACTGTTGTTTCCAATACGGTTATCAAAGCCTATGTACCGGCCGGAAATGCTTCAGGGCCAATCAGTATTACTACTAATGGATGTGAAGGTTTTTCTACGGCTAATTTTACCAAAATTTCAACAACCAGTGTGGGAAATTATTCCAGTGACATTTATATTTCTGAACTTTATGATGCTCAGGCCGGTGATGGCGGTGTTATAGAATTATATAACGGAACCAATGCTACTGTTGACCTGACAGGATATACGATACGAAGATATGGCGATATTGGTGGTTCTACTTTTTATACCATTGTACTTAGTGGTTCCATCCCGCCGGGAGGCATTTTTTTAATCGGGATTGGAACAGGCACTATTCCCTGCGGCATTACTTCAAGCCAGACCTATCCTACCGGATTTAATGCCAATGATGAGTTCCAGCTGCTTAAAAACGGAACTATTATCGACAATGTACATGCACCAAACAACGTAGGATATTCCGTTATCCGAAATCCAAATGCTGTAGCTCCAAAGCCTGTTTTTAATGGAAGTGATTGGAATACCCAAACCTCTGAAAGTTGTGCCAACATCGGAATCCATAATGTAACCAATACTGTTCCGCCAACCTTATCCAATCCAACAAGCAGGGTTGTTTGTGAGAACAATACGGTTACATATACCGCATCTCTTGCCAACAGCACAGGTTTTACTTTTCAATGGAAAAGGCTTGACGCAAGCGGAAACTGGGTCAATATAACCAACGGAGCGCCTTTTTCCGGCGCGAACACCAATACGCTTACCATCACTCCGGCACCTTTGACTCTTGATGACAGCCAATATTATTGCCAGGTCACTTCTACACAGCATACTTTAGTGAGCAACGCTGCTCAATTGGAAGTAAATCCGGCAACAATTCCTGATTTTCCAACATCGCTTAACTACTGTGCAGGTGCCAGTATACCTGCATTGAATAACACTTCCCCTAACGGAGTTACCGGAACCTGGAATCCTCCAACCATCAGCAATACCGCAAACGGAAGTTATGTATTTACACCAACAGCAGGACTGTGTTCTCCTGGCGTTACCTTAAATGTTGCTATTTCCAACAGCATTACGCCTGATTTTGCAACCACATTAAGCCTATGTTCAGGAGATACCGCTCCTACCCTGAATGCCACATCACCTAACGGGATTACGGGTACGTGGAATCCGGCAACAATTAACAATACAACCAACGGAAGCTATGTGTTTACGCCAGATGCCGGACAATGTGCCACGCCAACTACATTAAACGTAACCATCAATAACAACATCACACCGGATTTCCCTACAACATTGAACTTCTGTAACGGGGCTACAGTTCCTGCATTAAATACGACTTCACCAAACGGAATCACGGGTACATGGAATCCGGCAACAATCAGCAATACCACAAGCGGAAGCTATCTCTTTACACCAAATACCGGACAATGTGCCACGACAACTACATTAAACGTAACCATTAATAACAACATCACACCGGATTTCCCTACCACACTGGCTTTCTGTAACGGAGCTACTATTCCTGCCTTACAGGCCACTTCGCCTAACGGAATTACCGGAACATGGAATCCTGCAACAATCAGCAATACCACAAGTGGAAGCTATGTGTTTACACCGGATGCCGGACAATGTGCTACTACAGCTACCCTGAATGTAACTATTGATACTAATATTACTCCGGATTTCCCTACCACACTGACTTTCTGCAACGGAGATACGGTTCCTGCCTTACAGCCAACTTCGCCAAATGGAATCACCGGAACATGGAATCCTGCAGCAATCAGTAATACCGCAAGCGGAAGCTATGTATTTACACCAAATGCCGGGCAATGTGCTACGACAACCACATTAAATGTCACTATCAATAACAATATTACGCCGGATTTCCCTACTTCGTTAGCATTCTGTAACGGCGATACAGTTCCTGCACTTCAGGCTACTTCTCCCAACGGAATCACAGGAACATGGAATCCTGCAGCAATTAGCAATACCACAAGCGGAAACTATGTGTTTACGCCAAATGCCGGACAATGTGCTACAACAGCCACATTAAATATCACTATCAACAACAACATCACACCGGATTTTGCTTCTTCTTTGATTATTTGTACAGGAAGCGCTGCTCCTTTGCTGAATACAACTTCACCCAATGGGATTACAGGAACATGGAGCCCTGCCACAGTAAGCAATACAACAAACGGGAGTTATTTATTTACACCAGATGCCGGGCAATGCGCAACGACAGCAATACTAAACGTAACAGTTACCAATAACATCACACCGGATTTTGCAACAGCCCTTTCATTCTGTTATGGTGACGGAATACCTTTACTAAATACGACTTCTCCAAACGGAATTACGGGATTCTGGAATCCTCCAACAATCAGCAATACCAGCAGCGGAACTTATATATTTACACCGGATGCCGGACAATGTGCTACTACGGCTACACTGAATGTGACCATCAATAACAATATTACTCCGGACTTCCCTACCACACTGACTTTCTGCAACGGAGAAACGGTTCCTGCCTTACAGCCAACTTCGCCTAACGGAATTACCGGAACATGGAGTCCTGCAACCATAAGCAATACCGCAAGCGGAAGCTATGTGTTTACGCCTAATGCCGGACAATGTGCTACGACAGTTACGTTAAATGTAACTATCAATAACAATATTACGCCGGATTTCCCTACTTCATTGGCATTCTGTAACGGAGATACGGTTCCTGCCTTACAGGCAACATCGCCTAACGGAATTACCGGAACATGGAGTCCTGCAACCATAAGCAATACGTCTAACGGAAGCTATGTATTTACGCCTAATGCCGGACAATGTGCCACGACAACTACATTGAACGTAACTATCAATAACAATATTACGCCGGATTTCCCTACTTCATTGGCATTCTGTAACGGGGATACGGTTCCTGCCTTGCAGGCAACTTCTCCTAACGGAATCACCGGCACATGGAGCCCGGCAACAATCAACAATACCGCAAGCGGAAGCTATCTATTTACACCTAATGCCGGACAATGTGCCGTGACAACTACATTGAATGTAACTATCAACAATAATATCACACCGGATTTTCCTACTTCATTGGTATTCTGTAACGGGGATACGGTTCCTGCCTTACAGGCAACTTCGCCTAACGGGATTACCGGAACATGGAGCCCTGCAACGATAAGCAATACGGCTAACGGAAACTATGTGTTTACGCCAAATGCCGGACAATGTGCCACGACAGTTACGTTAAATGTAACTATCAATAACAATATCACACCCGATTTCCCTACTTCATTGGCATTCTGTAACGGAGATGCAGTGCCTGCCTTACAGGCAACTTCGCCTAACGGGATTACTGGAACATGGAGCCCTGCAACGATAAGCAATACGGCTAACGGAAACTATGTGTTTACGCCTAATGCGGGACAATGTGCTACCAACATGACATTAAATGTTACTATTACCAACAGTATTACGCCAGACTTCCCTACTACGTTGAACTTTTGTAACGGAGCTGCCATTCCTGCCTTGCAGACAACTTCGCCTAACGGAATTACCGGAACGTGGAGTCCTGCAACAATCAGCAATACGGCTAACGGAAGTTATGTGTTTACACCTAATGCCGGACAATGTGCCACGACAGTTACGTTAAATGTAACTATCAATAACAATATCACACCGGATTTTCCTACTTCATTGGTATTCTGTAACGGGGATACGGTTCCTGCTTTGCTGGCAATTTCGCCAAACGGAATCACAGGAACGTGGAGTCCTGCTTCAATAAACAATACTGCAAGTGGAAACTATGTCTTTACGCCAAATGCAGGGCAATGTGCCACTAATATGACTTTGAGAGTGACTATCACACCTCAAACAGTACCAAACTTCCAAACAATAATGACAATCTGTAACGGAAGTACGGCTCCTGTCCTGAATACGACTTCTCCAAACGGAATCACCGGAACCTGGAATCCTCCAACCATCAACAATACTGCAAGCGGAAGCTATATATTTACGCCAAATGCGGGACAATGTGCAACAACAGCTACTTTAGCCGTAACAGTCAGCAATAGTATTTTACCGGATTTTCCAACCACATTGGCATTCTGTAGCGGCGATACGGTACCTGTGCTTCAAACAACATCGCCTAACGGAATATCAGGTACATGGAATCCTCCGGCAATAAGCAATACTGCCAGTGGAAATTATGTATTTACACCAACTGCCGGGCAATGTGCAACGAGTACGACCCTTGCGGTTACTATTAACAGCCTTGCTCTTCCTGCCATTGGCGGTCCTAATGCAGTTTGCCTGTCAAACACGATACAGCTAACCCATCCTACTCCTGGCGGAATCTGGACGAGTGGGAATACGAATATAGCAACGATTGATGCAGCAGGAAATGTTACCGGAGTTAATGCAGGCACAGTAATAATCACCTATACTGTAAACAATGGCAGCTGTACGTCATCGGTCAGAACAACTGTAACGGTAGCCGCACCACCAAAACCAATACTTAAGGAAGGTTATATCTGTCTTGACAATCAAACAGGCAACTATATTTCTACGGTTAATCTGCATTGCCAGGTTCCTAATGCTAACCATAGTTTTGTCTGGACCCGAAACAACACCGTCCTGCCTACCACTACCAATATGCATATTGCCACCGAGCCCGGAACCTATGAAGTAATAGTGACTAATCTGACTTCAGGATGTACGGCAACGGCAACAACAACTGTAGGCACATCATCTATTGCCATTGCAGAAGCTACAGTAGGAAGAGATTTTAATAAAAGCCAGACCATTACGGTTAACGTTACGGGCGGTTCAGGACAATATGAGTTCCAACTGAACGGCAGTGCGCCGCAAACCAGCAATCAGTTTACGAATATTTATGAAGGTGAATATGAAATTACGGTAAGAGACACGCAGGGATGCGGTTTGATTACGCTTACCGTATACGCTTTGAATTATCCTTATTACTTTACGCCGAATGCGGATGGTTATAATGATACGTGGAACATTGACGGACTGGCCAACCAACCGGAAGCTCAAATTTTTATTTTTGACCGTTACGGAAAACTAATCAAGCAGATTTTTCCTTCGTCTGCCGGATGGGACGGTACCTATAACGGACATCCGCTGCCGGCAACAGATTACTGGTTTAAATTGCTTTATAAGAGCCGTGATGGAGTGAACAAAGAATTTAAGGCCCATTTTGCCCTGAAAAGATAATTTCCAATATTTCGTTACTTAAATACCACAGCATGAATTTCATCAAACCAAAAAGATACGAAGATGTCGTATATAATATGGACCAGGTGTACAAAATCGAAAAGCTAATTGACGAATATGAGTTTCATTTTAACAATGGAAGAGTGATTAACGTAAAAGCGTCACTTGTAAGCAACAAGATTAAAAAGCTGTTCGACACCAAGTATAAAAAGAAAAATCTTACAGAATCTAAAAATACTTCCAAATAATTCTTGCAAATTGATGAAATCAGTCTAAATAAGGCTTTTTTGTGACCGATTTTAAGTCCTTTAATTTGAAAAAGAGTAAATTTTAAAGTAAGTTTGTAGAACCCTAATCTATTACTTAAAATTACAAAAAATCCCTTATACCACGAGGGTGAACGTTATGGAATACAACAAGACTCATGCTCTGGACAATGGCGTTTCAGTAGTACAAAGCATTATGCGCAAATTTAAGGTATACGCCGACCGATATTATAAGTACTCTTTTCCGGAAGAACCTTTTTTTAAAGAGATTGCTGAGAAATGCATCAGCGATGCTTTCGGAGCCAATCATAAAGAATCTTTCACCAAAGCAAAAATCAGGGAACTTTGGGGCTATGTCAAAAAGCAGGCCCTTAACTATATCCTCAACGTTGAAGCTGAGCTCGATAAGGAGTTTCCTAATCACGGACAACTTAGTTTTTATGCATTTAAGCTGAATTGCAAGACAGAGAATCTCAAAGAGAAAGTAACGGCTTTTAAGTCACAGTTTACAGATGCTGAAGATTTTATATCCAGATAATACACCTGGATTTATTGATACAAGGCTCCCATTGGGAGCTTTTATATTTTATGTTATTCTCTTTTTACTTTAATAACTTTAGACTTTGCGACTCTGCCGCCTTTGCGTGAAAATAATTGCTCATAAAGACGCAAAGACGCGATTTACATACACCCATGACCGCATTAATTGCATAAAATTTGCTTTGCGACTCTGCGCCTTTGCGTGTAAATAATTGCTCGCAAAGACGCAAAGACGCGATTTACATACACCCATGACCGCATTAATTGCATAAAATTTGCTTTGCGACTCTGCGCCTTTGCGTGAAAATAATTGCTCACAAAGACGCAAAGACGCGATTTACATAAATCCTTTGACCGCATTAATAAAATAAGGCGAATCGTTCCATTGAATTTTACGGTAATTGAAATCCTTCCTAAGCGTCTCCGGCAGACAGTCCCAGATGGCACGGCTCATTTTTTCCAATAACAGCTTTTTGGAAAATGTATCTGAAACCACCAGACTGATTTCCCGAATGGGTTTGGGTTCCTTAAACGGCTTGAACAAATGCTTTTCATTTTCATTGAGTATGGAAAGTTCCGGAAGGATTGCAAAACCGAGTTGGGCCCGTACCAGATTTTTCAACGTTTCTATAGAGCTGATGTCATAAGAAAACTGCTCACTTATTTTGCGGTCTTCCTTAATGTCACATATATCAAGAAGCTGTGCATTGTAACAGTATTCATTTTGCAACAGCAAAAGTTCCGGTTTGTCACTGGCCTGGAGTTCATAAAAGTCTTTAGCCGCAAACGGATGGCTCTCGTTAAGATAGGCCACAAAAGGCTCATTAAATACATGGTGTTCTTTCAGGTTCGGGTTTCCGGTTGGAGTAGCCATAAGCGCCACATCTAATGCTCCAGTTTCAATATCGTGCATTAGCTGACCAGTAGAAGCTTCACGAATAACAAAATGCATTTTAGGCGCTGCTTCTTTCATTGCCTTTATGAATAAGGGAATCAGATAAGGTGACAAGGTAGAAATAACACCCAGCTTTAGTTCTCCTTCCAGGTCATTTTTTTCATTAATAACAAAATCTCGAATTTCATTGACTTCGCGGAGTATCTTTTTTGCTCTTGCAATAATCTGTGTTCCGAGTTTTGTGGGTGTCAAGGGTACTTTTGTACGGTCGAATATTTTTATTCCTATTTCTTCTTCCAGATTTTTCAGCTGAATTGTAAGTCCGGGTTGGGTAACATTACAAACTTCTGCAGCCCTTGCAAAATGGCGTTCTTCATCTAATGCTACGATGTATTTTAATTGCTGTATAGTCATACGTTATAATTTTATTTTATAAAGGTAAAAAATTATCAATTTGATTTATAATTAAACCCGCTATAAATTTGTCCCATCAAATCAAAACAATTATAACTTAATAATTTACATCATGAAAAAATTAGCAATAGCAGCCGTTGCGGTATTAAATGCAACACTGGCAGTAAGTCAAATCGATCCATCGTTAGCAGGTAGCTACAGTATCGAAAAAAACACCCGTGAATTCTTAAAAGCCGTTCACGGAAATTCAGGCCCACAGCTTTATGAACTTTCTATCGAAGATGCCCGAAAAGTATTAATCAATGCACAGACAGGAGATTACAAAAAATTACCTGCCGATATTGAAAACAAAACCATTACACAGGATGGAAAAACCGTTTCCATCCAAATTGTAAAACCAAAAGGTTCCAAAGAAAAACTTCCGGTACTGATGTATTTCCACGGTGGAGGATGGGTTTTAGGAAATGCTTTTACGCATGACCGCTTAGTAAGAGAATTGGCCGTTGGTGCAAACATTGCAGTGGTTTTTGTAAACTATACTCCTGCTCCTGAAGCCCGATTCCCGGTTGCAAATGAAGAAGCCTATGCTGCCACCAAATGGATTAAAGAAAACGGAGCTTCTATCGGACTAAATCCAACAAAACTGGCTGTGGGCGGTGATAGTGTTGGTGGTAATATGGCAATTGCCGTAACGTTGATGGCAAAAGAAAGAAAAGGCCCTAAAATTGATTTCCAATTGCTTTTTTATCCGGTAACCGATGCCGATTTCAACACGGCTTCCTACCAACAATTTGCCAACGGACATTTCCTGACACTTAATGCGATGGTGTGGTTCTGGAACATTTATGCTCCGGAAAAAGCGACAAGAAACCTGATTACAGCTTCTCCTTTGCGAGCCGATATTGAAGAATTAAAAGATTTGCCTGAAGCTTTGGTCATTACTGCTGAAAACGACGTACTGCGCGATGAAGGCGAAGCTTATGCCAAAAAACTAAATGCGGCAGGTGTGAAAGTTACAGCTACACGATACATCGGGACAATTCACGACTTCGTTATGCTCAATCCAATTACAGAAACTCCGGCTCCAAGAGCAGCCATCAAACAGGCTGTAGATGCCTTAAAAGAAAAACTAAGCAAATAATTACAAAAAACAAATAACAATTAAAATTTAGAAATCATGAAATTTACAAGAAAAGCAAACGCAAACTGGCAAGGTACAGGAATGGAAGGAAAAGGAACCATCAGTACTCAAAGCACTACTCTAAACAACACCCAATTATCTTTTAAGACACGCTTTGCAGAAGGCGTAGGAACAAACCCGGAAGAATTAATAGCGGCGGCTCACTCAGGATGTTTTACGATGCAGTTGAGCTTTTTGTTAAGCGAATTGAATTATGTCCCTACCGACCTGAATACTGAAGCTGTATTAACTTTTGAAGACGGAACGATTACTAAAATCCATTTGGAATTGAATGGTGTTGTTCCCGGAATTTCGGAAGAAGAGTTTCAAAATATAGCTTTAAAAGCGAAACAGATTTGTCCGGTTTCTAAAGTTTTGAATGCTGAGATTACTTTGGGAGTTTCTTTAAGGCGCTAAGGTACTGAGGCACTGAGGCACTGAGGTACTTGGGAATAATTCTGAATAAAAAAACCGTGCTTTTGCAAGCACGGTTTTTAACCTTAAAACTATCTAAACATTACATGGCTGTGATGATAAATTCGCTTCTTCTGTTCTGCTGGTGTTCTTGTTCTGTACATTCAACACCATCAGCACATTTATTAATTAACTGGGTTTCGCCATAACCTCTGCCCGTAATTCTTTCTTTAGCAATTCCATCCTGAACCATCCAGTCAATGGTAGATTTTGCCCTGCGGTCAGAAAGCTTCTGGTTGTATTTATGCGTCTGGCGGCTGTCCGTATGCGAACGGACATCAACTTTCATATTTGGATACTGTTTCATCACGTCAACAATTTTAGCCAAATCAATAGCTGCATCCGGACGGATATTCCACTTATCAAGGTCAAAGTAAATAATCTTGATGCCGAATGTTTTGGCCAAATCGGTTCCAACCGTAATTTGCTTCACCGGTTTATCCAATTCGATAGAAAGGTCTGTTTCTCCGGATTCTTTCGGGATAATGGCTTTTAGTTCGTTTGGCGTATAATCTTTGCTTTCTGCTTTTACATAATACACATTCCCGCATTCTACATCAAAGCTGTATTTTCCTTCGTGGTCGGCATAGATGGTTTTGATAACCTTAAATGAAGCATCAGACAACGTTACCCTTGCATTGGCAATTGGGAGTCCGGTTTCTTTATCCGTAATCGTTCCTGCCAGTAATTGCTCGCATTTCATTTGTCTTGTTTCCTGGAATTTGTAGATGTCATCATATCCTTTACCTCCATCCCTGTTCGAAGAGAAAAATCCGAATCGGGTTTTGGTATCAATCATGAAAGCAAAATCATCTTTTGGCCCGTTAACGGGAGCTCCAACGTTTTTGATTTCACCATAACTTCCGTCTTTATTAATCTGGGTTACAAAAACATCCAAACCTCCTAATCCAAGTTGTCCGTCTGAAGCGAAATACAATTCGTTTTCGTCTGTAACATATGGAAAAGTTTCACGACCTTCTGTATTGACTTGTTTCCCTAAATTTTCCGGAGTCCCAAAACTTCCATCAGCGTTAATTGCCACTTTAAACAAATCCGACTGACCTAAAGTTCCCGGCATGTCTGATGCAAAATACAAAGTCTTTTCGTCCGGGCTCAAGGTTGGGTGTGCCGTACTGTAATTGTCGCTTGTAAAAGGCAATTCCGTTATGTTTACCCATTTGCCATTTTCAAGAGTACCTTTGTAGATTTTCAATAACGTCGCTTTGTCGCTGTTCTTTCCTCTTTTCCCTTTGTTATAGTTATTTCTGGTGAAGTAGACTGTTTTTCCATCTTTGGTAAAAACAGGTGTGGCTTCATTGAATTTGCTGTTCAGGGAAGTGTTGAATTGTTCCGGCTCCAACATAGAACCATCCGAACTGATTTCAGAAGCATACAGTTTCGTAAACGACTGGTTCGTCCACTGGTGCTTTCTGTTGAAAAGACCTCCGGTATCTCTGGCAGAAGTAAAAACAAGTTTATTGCCAAAAAAAGCGGTTCCGTAATCAGAATATTCTGAGTTGATATTGATATTTTCAACCTTGTATCGCCCAGAATTGGCTTTTATTTCTTCAAGATAGTCCTTGTGTTTGGTGTACAGCTGCGCTCTTAAATCGGCCGCATTCTTTTGGTTAAACTGCGCCAGCATTTGATTCGCCTTTTCATAATCGCCAACCGATTTCAGGGTTTGCGAATAACGGTAATAGTATTCCGCATCAACCGGCTGGTTCATTGCAAAAAGTTCCTCATACCATTTGTTGGCTTTGTCTAATTCTGCATTGAAATAGTAAGCATTTCCCAGCTTTTGGAAGAGATCAACAGATTTGTATCCTTTCTCTGCTACCCTTTCATACGTCTTGATTGCATCGACATAGGCATATTTCTCATACTGCTTGTCGGCAGCTGCAAGTTTGGCTTCCTGTGCCTGGGCAGTCAGTAAAGAAAAGACTGCCAGGGCTGTATATAATTGTTTTTTCATAGTTGCTGCTTTTAGAAGAATCTTGGAGAGGTTACTTTGTTGAATCTGTTGAATAATTCGAAACGAAGGAAAACCTCATGCGAACCTGAATTGTAGTTGGCAAGCTTTGTCGTTTCTAAATCATATCCGTAGCCTACAAATAGTCCTTCTGTGATTTGGAATCCTGCCATAGCACTCACGGCTGCATCCCATCTCCAGGCTACTCCAAGCGTCAGCTTATCATTGAAAAGAAAGTTTCCTGAAACGTCAGCCTGAAGCGGCGCTCCATTTACAGCTTTCATCAAAAAGGCCGGCTTGAATTTAATGCTTGGACTCAAATCGAAAACATAACCCCCAATCAGATAAAAATTCATCCTTTCCTGATTTACAGATACTGAATTGTCATCGTATCTGTGGGTTTCAAAAAAGTTTGGTACCGAAAGTCCCAAATACATCTTATCGGAATGAAAATAAGCTCCTGCCCCAATGTTTGGCGTGAAGTTATTATTCAGGTTCATTAATCGCGGATCTCCCTGATCTGCCGGATTCAGCTTATTAACATCCAAATTGAACATATTTGCTGTAGCCTTAATTCCAAAAGACAGCTTAAATGTTTCTGAAGTCTTAACAGTATAGGAAATATCTGCAGAGATTGCATTTTCATCTGTAGGTCCTATCCTGTCGTTTACAAATGACAATCCCATTCCTATATTAGTACCGTTAATTGGTGTGTTGATAGAAACGGTATTGGTTACCGGAGCTCCGTCCAAACCAACCCATTGCGTTCTGTGAAGTCCGAAAACGCTTAGTACGCCTCGCGAACCTGCATAAGCAGGGTTGATATTGATGGTATTGTACATATACTGCGTGTATTGCGCATCTTGTTGTGCAAATGCGCTTGCACCTACAAGAATCCAGACGAAAAATATGATTATTTTTTTCATTGTTTAATTTGTTTATCCTGGGAACCCATCCCGATTCCCAGGAATTTAACTTTATCTGCTTAAGTATAAATAGCCGCTCTTTTCTCTTACAGTACCATCTTGTTTTTTGTATTTCAAGATGTAGAAATAAGTACCATCAGGTAATCCTTCTGATTTGTTTACTGTAACCCTTCCTTCAGAATATCCTCTAAAGGCTTTGTCATTGTTGTTATAGCCACTTGTTTCGTAAACTACAACACCCCAGCGGTTGAAAATTTCTACTTTGTTGTCTGGATAGCATCCTAATCCTCCTATGTATAAAAATTCGTTGCTGCCATCATTATTTGGAGTAACTACATTGAATACATTGATGGTACATCCGTCAATTTCAACAATCGTTGGATTATTTCCTGCATTATCTGTATGGTCAGAAGCATCTGTAACTTCTACATCCAGCGGGCTGTTTCCTGTAACGAATGCCTGGTTCGACACACTTCCTGTATTGATATCGGCTTGTGTAATGGTATAGATAGCCGTAAATGTAGTGCTGTCACTTTCTCCAACAGCAAGAGTTATAGGACCTCCACTTACAACAACTCCCGGTAGCGGATCTGTAACCGTTACATCGCTCAGGCTTACGTTTCCTGTATTGGTTACCGTAAAGTTATAAGTGATGGTTTCTCCTACTTCTGCGATTCCATTGTTATTGCTATCGTTGAAAGTTGCTGTCTTAATCAGCGCAATCGCCGGATTTTGCTCAATAATCGTAACTGTACAATCCGGACAGGTTGGTTCGTATAACGGATCGTTCGGGTCTAACGGAGATGGGTCCTGCGACTCCACATCAATTGGGTTTCCAGACGGATCTGTACCTTCTGCCAATGCCAGGTTATAAACTGCTCCTAATTCAATATCAGCTTGGGATATGGTGTAAGTTGCCGTGAACGTTGTTGAATCAGTAGCTTGTGGTGCTAAAGAAGCAATAGGTCCGCCTGAAACTGTAACTATAGGGTCGGTTACAGAAATATTCGTAATAGTTACGTTTCCTGTATTTCTAACCGTAAAGCTGTATTGGATAACATCTCCGGCATTTACGATTCCGTCATTGTTCGCATCCTGATAAACTCCTTCTTTGAATAATTCAAACTTAGGATTTTGAGGTAGCACAGTTACAGTTGGATCGTCATTTCCTGGTAATGTAGGGTCATTACTATCGGAGTCATCTGTAATTGGTGTTCCTACTACCGGAGTAGCAGTTACCAATGCCTGGTTGTTTACAACTCCTGCGTCAATATCAGCTTGTGTAAACGTATAGACTGCAGTAAATGTAGTTGAATCAGTAGCACCTGCAGCTAAAGTTGCAAGAGGTCCGCCATTTACAGTCACCAAAGGATCGGATACCGTAATGTTTGTCAATTCCATAGTTCCGGTATTGATTACCGTGAAATTATAAGTAATGGTTTCTCCTACTTGTGCAAATCCGTCACCGTTTGCATCATTGAAAGTTCCTTGCTTGATAATTTCAACACCTGGCACCTGAACCAAAATTGTTACTATAGCCGTATCGCAGTTGGTTGGGTTCAATATTTCACAAATGCTGTATTCTAACGTATATGTTCCGGCTGGTGTTCCAGGAGCAACTGTTATTGTTCCGTCAGGATTTAATGTCAACGGAGCATCTGCATTTACAGTTGTTAGAGTTACTTCTGATGGAATAACCGCCACACCATTCAGCGTATCGTTAGTAAATACGTTTCCGGCATTTACCATTCCTTCAGTTCCGTTTACAATCGTACCACTGAAATCATCATTTACGGCATCAATCGGAGCCGGATTAACAATTATTGTCACTGTAGCCGACTCGCAATTTGTAGGATTTAATATCTCACATAATTGATAAATGATAGTATAGGTTCCAGCAGGTGTCTGTGTGTCTACGCTTACTGTTCCTGTTGCAGGATCCAATTCCACGCCCGGATTAGTCGACGGAGTCGTTACCGTGATGGTAACCTGTGATGGGATTACCGGAACACCGTTTAATGTGTCGTTATCCAATACGTTTACTACGTCTGTGTTTCCTTCGTATCCGTTAACCGGAGCCGGGTTATCGTTAATCGCATCGATTGGTGCTTCTTCTACTACTATCGTTACAGTTGCAGAATCGCAGTTGGTCGGGTTCAAAATCTCGCATAATTGGTATACGATGGTGTAGGTTCCAGCAGGTGTCTGTTGGTCTACGCTTACCGTTCCTGTTGCAGGATCTAATTCCACGCCAGGATTAGTCGACGGAGTCGTTACCGTGATGGTTACCTGTGATGGGATAACAGGAACACCGTTTAGGGTATCGTTATCCAATACGTTTACTACATCTGGATTTCCTTCATATCCGTTAACCGGAGCCGGGTTATCGTTAACCGCATCGATTGGTGCTTCTTCCACTACTATAGTTACAGTTGCAGAATCGCAGTTGGTCGGGTTCAAAATCTCGCATAATTGGTATACGATAGTATAGGTTCCCGCAGGAGTCTGTGGGTCTACGCTTACCGTTCCTGTTGCAGGATCCAGTTCCACGCCCGGATTAGTCGACGGAGTCATTACCGTGATGGTAACCTGTGATGGGATTACCGGAACACCGTTTAATGTGTCGTTATCCAATACGTTTACTACGTCTGTGTTTCCTTCGTATCCGTTAACCGGAGCCGGGTTATCGTTAACCGCATCAATTGGTGCTTCTTCTACTACTACCGTTACGGTTGCAGAATCGCAGTTGGTCGGGTTCAAAATCTCGCATAATTGGTATACGATAGTATAGGTTCCCGCAGGTGTCTGTGGGTCTACGCTTACCGTTCCTGTTGCAGGATCCAATTCCACACCTGGGTTGGTTGATGGGGTTGTTACCGTGATGGTTACCTGTGACGGGATAACTGGAACACCGTTTAGGGTATCGTTATCCAGTACGTTCACCACGTCCGTATTTCCTTCGTATCCGTTAACCGGAGCCGGGTTGTCGTTAACCGCATCGATTGGTGCCTCTTCCACTACTACCGTTACGGTTGCAGAATCGCAGTTGGTCGGGTTCAAAATCTCGCATAATTGGTATACGATGGTGTAGGTTCCCGCAGGTGTCTGTGGGTCTACGCTTACCGTTCCCGTTGCAGGATCCAATTCCACGCCCGGGTTGGTCGATGGGGTTGTTACCGTGATGGTTACCTGTGATGGGATAATCGGAACACCGTTTAATGTGTCGTTATCCAATACGTTCACTACGTCAGTATTGCCTTCGTATCCGTTAACCGGAGCCGGGTTATCGTTAACCGCATCGATTGGTGCCTCTTCCACTACTACGGTTACCGTTGCAGAATCGCAGTTCGTCGGGTTTAGTATCTCGCATAATTGGTATACGATGGTGTAGGTTCCCGCAGGTGTCTGTGGGTCTACGCTCACCGTTCCCGTTGCAGGATCCAATTCAACGCCTGGGTTGGTTGATGGGGTTGTTACCGTGATGGTTACCTGTGACGGGATAACCGGAACACCGTTCAGGGTATCGTTATCCAGTACGTTCACTACATCAGTATTACCCTCATATCCGTTAACCGGAGCCGGGTTATCGTTAACCGCATCGATTGGTGCCTCTTCCACTACTACCGTTACGGTTGCAGAATCGCAGTTCGTCGGGTTTAGTATCTCGCATAGTTGGTAAACGATGGTATAGGTTCCCGCAGGAGTCTGTGGGTCTATGCTTACCGTTCCTGTTGCCGGATCCAGTTCCACGCCTGGGTTGGTCGATGGGGTTGTTACCGTAATTACAACTTCTGATGGTACTACCGGAACACCGTTTAAGGTATCGTTATCCAATACGTTTACTACGTCTGTGTTGCCTTCATACCCGTTAACCGGAGCCGGGTTATCGTTAACCGCATCAATTGGTGCCTCTTCTACTACTATTGTTACGGTTGCAGAATCGCAGTTGGTCGGGTTCAAAATCTCGCATAATTGGTATACGATAGTATAGGTTCCCGCAGGTGTCTGTGGGTCTACGCTCACCGTTCCTGTTGCAGGATCCAGTTCCACGCCTGGGTTGGTCGATGGGGTTGTTACCGTAATTACAACTTCTGATGGTACTACCTGAACACCGTTTAATGTGTCGTTATCCAATACGTTCACTACGTCAGTATTGCCTTCGTATCCGTTAACCGGTGTTGGAGTATCGTTATTGGCTACGATAGGTGCTGCGGCTACTACAACTGTTACGGTTGCAGTATCGCAGTTGGTTGGGTTTAATATTTCGCAAATTGTATAATCAAAAGTATAGTTTCCTGCCGGTGTGTCCGCTAAAACATCAACTGCTCCTGTAGTGGTATTGAATGTTATTCCTGCCGGTACACTTCCCGGTACAACACTAACTGTTACTTCACCTGGAATTACTGCTACTCCATTCAAAGTATCATTTGCTAAAACGTTTGGAATTGCATTTCCTCCTACATAACCATTTACCGGAGTGGCATTTGTATCATTAACCGCTACAATTGGCGCAGCAGTTACGACAATAGTTACTGTAGCTGAATCGCAATTTGTTGGGTTTAATATTTCACATAGTTGGTACACTATCGTGTAGGTTCCCGCAGGTGTTTCCGGATCTACGCTTACCGTTCCTGTTGCCGGGTCAAGCTCTACACCTGGGTTTGTTGACGGAGTAGTTACCGTAATTACAACTTCTGATGGTACTACCGGAACACCATTTAAAGTATCATTAGTCAAAACATTTACTACATCCGTATCTCCTTCATATCCGTTAACCGGAGTTGGGTTATCATTATTCGCTACGATTGGAGCCGCCGCTACGTTTACTGTGACCTGTGCAGTGTCGCAGTTCGTAGGGTTTAGCACCTCACAGATGGTATAGTCGAAAGTATACGTTCCTGCAGGAGTTCCCGCATTTACGCTTACCGCTCCCGTAGATGTGTTGAACGACAATCCTGCCGGAACAGCTCCAGGAGCAACCGAAACGGTTACCGAGCCTGCCGTGATGGCTGCACCATTCAGGGTGTCATTTGTCAATACGTTTGGTATAGCCGTACCTCCTGCCATACCGTTAACCGGAGTCGCAGTAGTATCGTTATTCGCTACGATTGGAGCCGCCGCTACGTTTACTGTGACTTGTGCAGTGTCGCAGTTCGTAGGGTTTAGGACCTCACAGATGGTATAGTCGAAAGTATACGTTCCTGCAGGAGTTCCCGCATTTACGCTTACCGCTCCCGTAGATGTGTTGAACGACAATCCTGCCGGAACAGCTCCAGGAGCAGTAGAAATTGTTACCGAGCCTGCCGTGATGGCCGCCCCATTCAGGGTGTCATTTGCCAATACGTTTGGTATAGCAGTACCTCCCGCGATACCGTTAACCGGAGTCGCAGTAGTATCGTCATTCGCTACGATTGGAGCCGCCGCTACGTTTACTGTGACCTGTGCAGTGTCGCAGTTCGCAGGGTTTAGCACCTCGCAGATGGTATAGTCGAAAGTATACGTTCCTGCAGGAGTTCCCGCATTTACGCTTACCGCTCCCGTAGACGTGTTGAAAGACAGTCCTGTCGGAACAGCTCCCGGTGCGGTTGTAATCGTTACCGTACCTGCTGTGATGGCCGCCCCATTTAGGGTGTCATTTGTTAATACGTTTGGTATAGCAGTACCTCCTGCCATACCGTTAACCGGAGTTGCAGTAGTATCGTTATTCGCTACGATTGGAGCCGCCGCTACGTTTACTGTGACTTGTGCAGTGTCACAGTTCGTAGGGTTTAGCACCTCGCAGATCGTATAGTCGAAAGTATACGTTCCTGCAGGAGTTCCCGCATTTACGCTTACCGCTCCCGTAGACGTGTTGAACGTCAATCCTGTCGGAACAGCTCCCGATGCGGTTGTAATCGTTACCGTACCTGCCGTGATGGCCGCCCCATTTAAGGTGTCATTTGCCAATACGTTTGGTATAGCAGTACCGCCCGCAATACCGTTAACCGGAGTTGCAGTAGTATCGTTATTCGCTACGATAACATTCACAGGAGTTGTTGTTGTTGAATCTGTATTATCTGTTGTATCAGGGTCATTTTCATCGCCATCAACAGTAGCAGTATTCGTATGGTTTCCGGTAGCATTGACAGTAGCGGTAATTACTAAAGTCTGGATTGCTCCATTAGCTAAGTTCCCTACTGTCCATAGTCCTGTTGCGGAAGCATAGGATTGTCCTGCTGTATGTGAAACATACGTATATCCAGAAGGAAGCTGGTCTGTTACCAATACATTGGTTGCATTACCCGGTCCGTTATTAGTTACAACCAAAGTAAATTCTACTTGTGAGCCAACATTTGGCGTTGCATTGTTTACAGTCTTGGCAATTTCCAAATTCGCATCTGCATCCGGAGCAACCGTTACGTCATCAGTATTATCACCCGGAACCGGATCATTTTCTGTACCTGCTACGGTAGCTACGTTTGTATAGTTTCCTGCAGCATTTACCGTTGCCGTAACAGTCATTGTTCGTGTAACTCCGTTAGCTATGTTTCCTATTGTCCAGATTCCCGTACCACTGTTGTAAGTACCGGCAGTAACAGTTGAAGAAACATAAGTAAAACCTGTTGGCAACTGGTCTGTAACTACTACTCCTGTGGCCGTGTTTGGACCGTTGTTCGTTACAGCAATTGTAAAAGTTACCGATTGCCCGATTGTAGGCACTGTAACATTTGCCGTTTTCACAATTGTAAGGTCGGCTATAGCGGCAACATTCAGGTTGTTGTATTTAATATTATTACAGCTTTCAACCGCTGTTCCGTTTCTACATTCCAAATGCGGGTCGGTTGGTGGCGTTGTCCCAGGATGAGTGGCATCAATATCTGTTACGTCAGCCGGACGTATAATTGAAGCTTCCACATTTAAAGGTTGTCCTGCTAAAGATGAACCTACAGTTCCTGTAATCGTAAATACGATTTCTGAACCGTTTGTCATATTCAGGTCAGCTATATAGTTGCCCGAAACCGGGTCAACAGCTCCGCTCACAACTACAACAGTTCCCTGGCTATTTACATAAGTAACTCCCGTTATTGTAAATCCGGCCGGAACAACAAAGGCAAAACCGGAACCTGTCACATCGCTTGGTCCGTTATTTTTTACTACTACATTATAGTTGACTTGTTGTCCAACAGCTACAGTGGTAGTTGAAGGCGTAACGCTTACTACTTCCAAATCAGCAGCTGCAACAATAATATCGAGTGTTTTTATAATTACTTCTCCGGGAACAAAACTCCAGGTATCTAATGATTTTTCGTTACCAAAACTTGAACCTCCATCTCCATTATTTCCTGTTCCAGAACTACCCATCGTGTATCTTCCCCATTTATGTCCGTTGCTGTTACTTGAAATACCAGCTATTCCGGAAGCAGTAGGGTTTGATTGTGTATTTGCGTTTCCGCCCTGAACATTTGAATCATCCCAATATACCAAATCTCTATTTGGTGTATAAAGGCTATAACTGCTGTTCAGTTGCTCAATAATAATCCCTCCCGGATTAATTTCCATATCTATGAAAGGGAAATGGACTTCGGCACCAAACAGCTGTACTCTGATTTCTCCAATATTGGTATTAGCCGGCAGCGTATTCCCTGCTCCGTCACGTCCGTCCCAAAAAACAGTATTGGTACCCATATTACAGTTTCCTGTTATGGTTCTGGTAGGAAAAGCTCCCAGTATCTCAATTCTGTATGTTCCTGAAAGGTTAGAGTCGAAACCGATGTAAGCTCCCTTATTACCGGAACGGTTTGGAGTTCCCTCTGCACCTGTATAAGTGATGTTTGTAGCCGTAGGCGTAATCACAGTGTTTTTTAACCAGGTTGTTACGCTCAAAGAAGTACTTACTGCCTGGGTTGCACTTGAAGGCAAATCGGCAGCAGGCGTTGTATAAAATATTTTATGCGTAACGTTATTAGCATCGTCCTGACTTCTAGGGTCATGAACTCTAAAATCAGCACTTGAAGGACTTGAAAGGTTCAAACTCTTGTATGAAGGATTTCCAGTAGCATCCAAAAAACCTTTATTATTTACAAAAAAAGTAAACCCAACTCCATTCGAGCCGTTATTGGTTACTCTATAGGCAATTCCGTCACGTGTTAAAACAGTAAATTTGCCATAGAAGGCTTTATTAGCCTGAAATGAACTTCCCTGTATGTGCAAATTAAATACGTTTGAATATACACGTCCGGAAATCCAATTGGAATTAGCTGCATTTCTTACGGAAATATCCCAGGCAGCTATCAATTCTGTATTGTTTCCTTGCGTCCAGTTAGCATCAGCAGCAACATCCACAACACTTGGTGTAGAGCTGCTGGTTTCAGAACCCGAAGGTAAAAATTCTACTTTCCAGATTCCCGCCTGTCCGGCACCAACTGTGACCGAATAAGGTGTGTATCGGTCACCTCCGGCTCCTTGTCCTGGATATTGCGGTCCGGCTAATTCACCGGCACGGTTAGGAATTTGACCTGTTGTATTCGCAGCAGATAAGAATTGAGTCCCGTCTGGTGCTATCAACCTGATACGTCCATTACCAATGTTTTGGGCGCTAGATCCTGTCGCAATAGTTTCTCCCACCTGGGCATAGACATAATGCGTTCCTAAAGTTTTAAAAGGCCAGGAATTGATGGTGGTTCCTCCGGCCGTATAGCTATTACTATACAGGAAAGCACGGTTACCCACTACTCCGGATGGATAAAGGTCCTTACTTCCATCTGCATAAGCTGCATTCCAGAAGCTGGCCATCGTCAGAAGGAAAACAAGCATTAAGATATTTTTTACTCTTAATGCAAAATTCCCAAACATGACATTTACCTGTCGATAGGGCAAGAATCTGCCTTGACAACTGTAGTTTTTGTTCATCTTTATGGTTTTAATTGTTTTAATTGAAAATCGGGGAAAACAGTTTTTTGGTGGTGGCAAACGGTTTATTAAGAGCGATTTAAAGAATAAAGTTTTTACACATACGCAGATTGGTTTGATTAATAAATGGTTAGACACAACTATCTGGCTGACGGACAACCCGATTGTGCAAATTTCTTTACTATACTGCGTAGGCCGTGTAGACAATGCATACAGCATTTGTAGAATAAATTCTACAAATTTGGCTTATGATTTCCGGTTGTGGATTTAGTTAATTGGCCTGATGAAGGTGATGTAGTAAATAATTCCCGCCAGACCGGCTCCGGCAAAAGGCGACAGCCATAAAGACAACGTTTCTATTGATCCATGATTTCCATAGAATAGCAATTCTGCAGCAGTAATGGCCGGATTTAGCGGATAATTGGTAATAGACATATTGACAAAATTGGCCATAAAAACAGTTATTGCCATAATAGAAGCCACATACAACTTACTCTTTTTCAAATAGGTCAAACCCAAAAAAAGCAATAAAATAATAAACATCAGTACGCTTTGGCATACTGTCGATAACATTAATCCTTCCTCGTATCCCAACACTGTCGGCTTAATGAACATCCCGGAAATTGTTCCGCCTTTTTGCGAAAACAGATAAAACCCCAGAAAGGTTGCCAGAATCCCTCCTGCTACATGCATACAGGTATAAGCAATAAGTCGGTTGAAACCTATTCTGTTGGCAATAAAAAAACCAACCGAAATAGCAGGATTATAATGGGACCCTGATATAGGATAGAAAAAGAAAGTAGCCAAAAAAGTAAGGATACCTATAGAGAGGCATAGTAGCAGCTGATTGAAAAAATTATCTTGAAAAAATGGGATAAGTATTGCCGCTACAACAAAAAAAGTCAATAAAAATGTTCCTGCAAATTCTGCAAGAATGCTCGCTAATTGCACTTTAGCGAACATCTTTTTATGCCCGGAGGCAAATGTTGGTAAACTCATAAAAATTTAGTGGAATAATAGCAAGGGAAAGAAATCTTTCCCTTGCATCAAGTAATCAAAACCTATAAAAATTAATCGGGTTAAATCATTTACTAAATTCCATATTGACATTGGAAAAAATTGTGGCTCATATAAATACTTATTGTAGAATTAATTCTACAACACCATTCGGCATTTTTCATGCTGAACTTTGTAATATTGAGCAATGGATTTCCCTTATCGGATAGCGCTGATTAAGCCACTGATTTCCATCTGCTAAAAATGCCATTTTCTAAACCACTATACCTGTTGTTTGCTGTGTTTTTCAGCATCTCTACCCTTTTTTCACAACAAGAAAACCGGGAGTATGACATCATATGGCATTCTGCAGATGATAACAGCCTTCCACAAAACAGCGTCAAGTCAATCATTCAGGACAAATATGGTTTTTTATGGCTTTCAACAGAAAACGGATTGGTGCGCTATGATGGCAGTAAGTTCAAAGTTTTCAATATTGAAAATCTAAAAGGACTTGGAACAAACAGGATAAGCTATTTCAGAGGGACAGTTTCTACCGACAGTATTTATGCGTTGAGCGACTTTACAGATCTGATACTCATAAAAAACAACAAACCCTCTGTTATTCCAAAACATAAAATCCCGGAATCTTTCCGCCTGACCAACCACCTCCACAAAGGCAAAAGAGTTTACGTTCATAAGATTTACAAAACAGACAATAGCTATTTCAGCCTGGAAAACGGGACCCTGGCTGCCTACACCAAAAACAATCAGAAACTTTGGGAAATAGAATATGAGTATGATCCGGACAATACGGAGTTCTTCTTACTCAACAATACTCTTTATTCTCATAAAAACGGAAAGTTTGTACGGTTCGAAAACGGGAAAATTTTCTTCACCGCTATCGAAGGATTGCCAGCTACAGGATTTACCGTATTTCCAAATACTGTAGCACAACAAACCTTCATTACTTTTAACAATACGGTATATCTGCTGGAAAAGAACCATGATAAATTAATCCTGAAAGTCCTGCTAAAGGATTTTAATATTTCTAAAAACAATATTATTTCGTATTACTATGATGTTCCGAATGACATCTTGTATTTGGGAAGCAGTACCGACGGACTGCTGATTGTCAAGAAAAAGAAATTCAACAGTATTGTTGGCAATAATAAAAACGGGGTGTATTATGCCCAGATTCCTCACGGAAAAGATAGTTTTCTCTCTACTACAGGAGAAATATTCAGCACTTCGGGCGTACAGAAAAAACGCTTCTTCACTAAAGAAAATGATAATTATATCCTTCTTAAAGACCGCAATGGTGACATTTGGACCAAACAAGACAACAGAATTTACCGACTTAATAAAAGCACCAACTTTACAACTTCCGATACCTGGTTTTTTGAAGACCGGGTCATTCTGCTTTTTGAAACACTAAAAGGAGAAATTCTGGCCGGAACAGCCACAAACGGTGCTCCCGCCGGAAAGCTTTTCAGACTGGAAGATACCGGACTATCAAAACCGAGTTTTAAACTTTATATGGTGGTTCCTTTTCATCCTACCTACATGCTTCAAATTGAAGATAATATCCTGTGGACAGGTTCGCATTTGGGCTTCCATAAAATTTATTTCCGGGAAAAAAAGGTTGAAAATATCAAGAAAATCTCCAATACTTATGTAAGGAGCATCTATATTGAAAATCCAAACGAAATATGGGTAACTACCTATGAAAAAGGGTTTTTCCTTTACAATCCGTACACCAAAAAAACAACCCATTTTCCTATTGACAAAAACAGGTATCTGCTTTCATCTCATTGCATTATTGAAGACCAGAATGGTTATTTATGGATTTCCACAAACAAAGGGCTTTTTCAGGCTTCAAAGAAAAACCTGTTAAATTACTCTAAGGGAAAAACAGATAATGTTTACTATCAGTATTATGACAAATCAGACGGATTTTACACCAATGAATTCAACGGAGGCTGCCAGCCTTGCGGTCTGAAATTAGGAAACAATGCCCTTTCATTTCCATCAATGAGGGGCAACATATTATTCTTTCCTGAAAAAATAAAACTGCTTCTCCCCGATAATGAAATCTATTTTCAGGAAGCCGAAGTTGACAACCGGACACAGGAAATCAACAATGATACGTTATTTCTGAAAAATAATTTTGGCAGGGTAAGGCTATTCATCAACAGTCCGTATTACGGAAACCCAAACAACCTGAATATTGAAATCCGCTTACAGGGACCTATTTCTCAAAAATGGACTTCTTTGAAAGGCGATGAGATTTCTTATACCTCACTCCCACACGGAACTTATTATCTTACAGCTCGAAAACTCACCGGTTTTGACTCTAATTATAAACACAAAACGCTCACCATAATTATCCCGCCGGCTTTCTACCAAACTATCTGGTTTAATATCCTGATGGTTTTATGCGGTTTGACCCTTATTTTTTATACCATCAAAATGAGAATCCGCTACATCAGGAGAAAAAATGTGCTTTTGGAAAAAAAGATTGCGGAACAGACTTTCCAATTACGCAATACCATCAGTACGCTAAGAAACACTAAAGAAAAACTTAGCGAGGAGATTATCAACCACAAAAAACTAATCCGAACGATTACGCACGACATCAAGAGTCCGCTCCGCTTTTTAGCATTAACCGGCAAGCATGCCTATCAGAACAGTAACAATATAAAACTGGTGGAAGAAGATTTGAAATCTATTTATACATCTTCTTTCCAGCTTTATCATTTTGTTGACAATCTTTTGGAATACACCAAAGTGAGCAAACAGGAAAACTCTTCCGAACCTTACAGTCTTTATACTCTTGCGGAAGAAAAAACAACCATCTTTTTAAATATTGCTTCTTCCCAAAAAACAGAGATAATCAATAAAATTGACACTACTCTTGTACTATCAACCAACAAGCTGCTGTTGTCAATTATTATCCATAACCTGCTCGACAATGCCATTAAAAATACCTTTAACGGCAGGATTGTGCTTACTTCCGGTAAAAGAGATGAAAATATTTTTATCCGGATAAAAGATACGGGAAAAGGGATGTCGCCCGAACTTGTAGATTTTTACAATACCTCCAAAAACAGCAAAACACAGGAAGGTATCCGAAAAATAGGTATGGGATTGCCAATGGTGGCCGAGCTCTTAATTATCTTAAACGGCAGTATGAATATTGAAAGTACGGTCCAACTAGGAACTGAAATAACCATCTGGCTGCAGGAAGAAAAAAGCAGCTAGTTTTCGTAAATCTTAAGGATTTCTACCAGGCTGACCACATTGTTTATTCTTAATTTTTCAAAAATCCTGTTTTTGTAGGTACTAACCGTAGTCATTTGAATATTCAACTGGTTGGCTATTTCCAGATTGCCTTCTCCCCTGGCCAAAAGTCCGGCTACTTCAATTTCACGGTCAGAAAGGCTTTCCAACGGATTGATCGGAGTTTTATGCAGTACATTTTCCAGAATTTTCTCTTTGACTGTGGCACTGATATATTTTCCGGTTTCCATCACCGACTGTACCGCATTGATAATCTCGCTTTCTGAACTGTGTTTGTTCAGGAAACCATTGGCACCGGCATGGATATACCGAAGGGCATATTGCTCTTCATCATAGGCAGAAAACATCAAAACTTTCAGGTCTGGATATGACAGCCTGATTTTTTCAATCATTTTGGTACTGTTGCCTCCCGGAAGATTGATATCTAAAAATAATAAATCGGGAACACTGATTTTTAGCAGGTTCAATACAGACGTAAAACTTTCGGCGTGCTCAACCGTAATTCCATTGAATGATTCTTTCAAAATCAATGAAATTCCGTGACGGACTACACTGTGGTCGTCAGCCAGTAGTATTTTTTTCAACTCTGTTGCCATTTAGGGGTATATTTGCAAATCAAAAATACGATTATTTCATTGATTGACAAATCTTACAACATAACTTATCAAAATTTTCCTAAATAAAATGGATTTGTAAAAAAGTGTATTTTTTATAAAAACTCTCGCCAACCTGAAGTATCTTGCAACAAAATAAATAGCACATCCCACCCAATCCCATCCGATGAACACACACACTGAAACGGCAATTAAAACCACTTATTTCAGCATCTTAGGAAATACTGCATTGGCTTTGATAAAAGGAGCAGCAGGATATTTTGGTAATTCGTATGCATTAATTGCCGATGCTATTGAATCTACTACAGACATTTTTTCATCGGCTTTGGTTTTATTCGGATTAAAATATTCCAGCCGTCCGGCCGATGAGAACCACCCTTACGGACATGGAAGGGCGGAACCGCTGATTACGTTTCTTGTTGTGGGGTTCCTTATAACTTCTGCTACTATCATAGCTTATGAAAGCATACTGAACATCGGGACACCGCATGCACTTCCAAAACCTTACACCCTGATTGTCCTTGGAGCTATTATTATATGGAAAGAAATTTCCTTTCGCCTTGTCATGAAAAAAAGCAAGGAAACCAACAGCTCATCCCTAAAAGCAGATGCCTGGCATCACAGGAGCGATGCCATTACTTCTGTAGCTGCCTTTATCGGTATTTCAATTGCTTTATTTTTTGGAAAGGGTTATGAATCTGCTGATGACTGGGCCGCTCTTCTGGCTTCAGGATTCATACTTTACAACAGCTACCTGATTTTCAGACCCGCTCTCGGTGAAATTATGGATGAACACCTGTATGATGACCTGGTAGAAGAAATCAGAAAAGTTTCTTTGACATCAGCAGGAATTATCGGAACTGAAAAATGCTATGTCCGAAAAGCAGGAATGAAATACCATGTTGACCTTCATGCCATTGTTGATGCTAATATAACGGTTAAGGAAGGCCACGACCTGGCACATCAGTTAATTGATACCTTACACAGGGAAATTCCTCAATTAGGGCACATCCTGATTCATATCGAACCGAACAGTTAATTACGATTTCCGCTTATTTCAACCATAAAAAAACTCCCGGGATTGAGTCCGAGAGTTATAGCTTTTTATTGATGGTAAAGTTAAATACTGTTTTCCAGTTCCAATTCGTCCATACTAAAAATCAATGCTTTTACCTGTAACAGAAAATCTTCAATTTCGATTTCCCCTGACCTCACCTGGCAAAACAATGCCGCATATTCATCATGCAATTCGTTTTTTCTATCATCGCTTAGGTTTTCATATTGCTCCTGGTTGGCTCCCAAAATAATAAAATCAACAGTAAAAGGCACATCAAAATTATTGTCTGTATCTGTCAGCTTGTGCGTGATACTGGAAAAATGCTCCAGCTTTTGCTGTGCCAGATAATATCTTTCCAACTGCTGGTCACTAAAACGTTTGGAATTCAAAATACAGTCAATAATTTCATAAAAAATTTCGGTTTCAATATGAAGGTCGGATTTTAAGTCTCTGTACATCTTATTAATCCATGTAATGGAATTAATCACATTCAGTACTTCAACTGCGTAGCCAAATTTTTCTATGTCGCTAAAATATTGAAAATGTTTTGTATCCAAAATCATAAAAGGGCTGTGTTCTTCAAGGCTAAAGTCCTTCCTTTCTTTTAGGTCTTCTTTTTTGATTATCATATTTTTCTTTTTAAACTATTATTCTTCAATTGTAAGTTCCCATGTATTTCCTTGTTCGTCTTTCGCCTTTAGCTTTCCGTCACCCATCCATTCCACATCAATCTCAATCTCCCTGCCCGTTTCATCTTCAATAACACCTTTGCCGTATTGTTCTCCTTTTTCAATATCTGCATAACCCGTTAGTTCGTTCCCTTCTTTATCAAAGCCAATAACATCATAATGGGATTCAAAATTTTCAATCTGTGTCTTATGAAAATCCTGATGCTGTGAGATTAAACGGCAGATTACGGAATCCTTAGGAATATATTGGAAATCTTTTATATGAGAGACATCAAGATTACTGTAGGTCACAATCTCTTTATCTTCTTCACAACCAGAAAAAGCAAAAAACAATAACACTATGCATGCAAGAGCAGATTGGGGAATCTTAGCCATAAATAAATAGGTCATTAAATTATTTCCGGCACGGCAATTATTCGCTTGCCTTCCTAACCTCTTCCCGTTCTTAGTGGTAGTGAGAAATAAGGTCCGGAGCTTCCGTAAGCTCTATTTAAACAGGTTACTGGAAACATCGCCGGCTCATTTTCAAATATAATGAGTGCAAAAAACGCTTCCTTACGGTTTTCCGTAACGAAGGTTAATTTTTTGTTTTTTTATTTGGGTGTACGATTATTCTTTATTTTTGAAAAACAACCTTACTCTCAAAATCATGCCCTGGACTTATCTTGAAAAACTTTGGAAACGCACAATGGAACACAATGCCGGCAGAACTACCGATACCGGTTCCTGGGATAAAGAAATTGAAGCATTGTACCGACTGGGAATCAGCATGGAAGACACGCTGCAATTTCTTTATTTTGAAAGACCTGATTTTGAAAACTTTAAATCCTGGATAAAGACCAACAGTAAGGATTCTGTGATTTCGGTAGAATTTGAAGAAGTGCTCTCTAAACAAGACCTTGAATTTTGGGACAAAAACGGATATGTCATCCTTAAAGAAGCAATTTCAAAAGAAGATTGCAAAGCGACAGAAAATGCCATCTGGGAATTTTTGGGAATGAATCCCGAAAAAAAAGAAACGTGGTATGACAGGCATGCCGAACAAAAAGGACTGATGCTTAATTTTTCAAACCATGAAACCCTAAACAGGAACCGGCTTTCTGAACGGATTTACAAAGCCTATGTACAGCTTTATAAAACCAATAAAATTTACCACACTACAGACAAGGTTAGTTTTAATCCTCCGGAAACGGAAAATTTTAAATTTATGGGCAGTCCGCTGCATTGGGACGTGAGCCTGAAAACACCTATTCCTTATGGATTGCAGGGATTGCTTTACTTAACCGAGTGCGGTCCGGATGATGGCGCTTTTCATTGTGTTCCGGGTTTTCATAAAGAAATTAATTTCTGGTTGGAAAAGTTGCAGCCTGGCGAAAATCCAAGAGAAAAGGCGCCCGAAGTCTTAACAGCAATGCCAGTTACAGGCCATGCCGGCGATTTTATTATCTGGCAAAATACATTACCCCATTGCGCCACTGCCAATCGGGGCAAAACACCAAGAATGGTGCAATATCTTACCTATTTCCCGAATGATTATCAATCTGCTTCGGAATGGATTTAAGGCATTAGGATTTGTTGATAATGCTCCATCTCGGAATCCTGGCATTTTCACCTTCCTTAAGTATGAAGCGATAGCCATGATTGGCATCAACTATTTCGCGTGTGGTCGGGTCGGTAATCGTATATTCGATATGAGCCTTTTGCTTGAAATATTTTTTCCATGCCGGAAATATGTCGAGATATTTTCCTCTGATGGATTGAAATTTGAGGGTTTTTGAAACTTCTTTATTCTCCAGTTTAAAATCGACATACAGGCATTCATCCCATTCACTTTTGCTTTCAAGGTCTGCATCAGAAAGAGCAGCCGGAGCATAAATAATCGTGTAGGTAGAATCAGATGCCTGCTCCATAGCCTTGTAAAAACGATACGAAAGTGTAGTCAGCGAAGCAATTTTATCAGAAGCCTGTCGGGCATTTCCTTTATCTGTTTTTGAAATAGAACTGATAAAAGCCACATCCTGCGCCAAGCTGATGGTACACACAAAAAATACGGCAGATGACAGAATTATTTTCATAACGTTGCTGTTGAATAGTACAAAGATATTGCAAAAAGAACATCACTTTTTCACATCCGCAACTTATTTTGAACAAAAATTATTTTTTCTTACGGGTTTAAAAAACTTTCTTTTTTGTCAGACATTATAGAAAAAATTTTTCCTGTCCATGCCGGACCCAAAGTATTGCCAGTTGATATTGAGGACGTTTTTTATGGTCTTTTTCAATATTGAAAAATCATTGGGCTTTGTGATATAAATATTGGCCCCGTTGACAAACGTTTCTTCAATATCTTTTTCTAAAGAAGACGTTGAATAAATCGCTATAGAAATGTCCATAAACCGTGGATTCGACCTTATCTGTTTCAGGCTTTCAGTTCCGGAAATAAGTGGCATATTCAAATCGAGAAATATAATTTGTGGAAGGGAAATATCTTCTCTATTAAGATACTCCATCAATTCCAGGGCATTCTTAAACATTAGCAAATCAATAGAATCATCAATTCCCTTTATTACTTCTTCAAACAATTCGCGATCATCCTGGTCGTCATCAACCAGAAAAACATACATAGATGTACCCATATTAAATAATTAGATATTAGATTAGACATAATGGCTTAACATGCGGGGTGTGGCTAAAATTTTGTTCTTCCCAATGCAATCTTAAAAAAAGATGCATCACAAGAACCGGGCATGCGCATTATTCCACTTTCTTATTACCTAATATTAACATGTAAATATCATGTTTTAAAAAAAGTGTAAGGAAGTCTTTTCCTGAATTCCAGGTCATGAAAATTTTCGATTTTTCATCCTTAACAGAACTATGCAATTCTTCATAACTGTGTTCAGAATCCAGGTCAGGATGGAAAGATGACAGATTACTTATTGTTTCTTCAAATTTGAGATTATTTTCTGCAAGTAATCGCCTTACTTCTTTGAAGGCTGTAGTAAATCCATCAATATTTCTTTCGAAATTAATGATATAAATATTTTCTTCTTCGGGATGATTGTACCATTTATAGTACATCATATCCTTTTCGCTTAGTGGAGCCGGATATATGGAAATAGGTGATTTACCAAAAGTCTGTGACAGGCCTTTGGCGCAGATGAGCAACAATAAGAAACAAACTAATTTCACAACTCCCATAGATATGAGACAAAATTATTTATATTATTTCTGAAAATGTTACACAATTATAAGGTGGATTTATCTTATTCCACAGAATTATGATAAAACGCGATATTTTTCAAGTGTGCCATAAAAAGGATTCTCTAATAAATTAAGGAAAGAATCCTTTTTATTGCATAGTTATTACTTGACTTTCGCATCGTCAAGAAACTTATTAATCTTTTTGATGCTTTCGTTTATAAATTTGAATCGGTTGGCATTATTTATGTCGTACGACAAGACACCACGTACAACCCATGCTTCTGAAATTTCAGAAACGTTCAATTTAGAACTGGAATAAAAATCATTTTCATTGCTCAATACAAAAATGTTATCATCATAGGTACTTTTTGCCACCCGATTGATGAACAGGCCTTTTTCATGGCTTACAAAAACAATGATAGAATCATTTTCAATCCGGTCAATGTCAATTTTTTCGCAAACCACAAATGAATTCTCATCTATTACAGGAAACATGTTATTGCTAACCACCTGAAATACTCTGGATTCATCTGCACTAATAAAAGGAAAACTGTACTTTGGAAGAATATCAAGTAAACTGGCATTGTCATTTCCTTTGGCATATTGAAACTGAACTTCTCTTGAAATCAACGGAGTGTGGTTGGTATAGGCTCCCGCTTTTTTCTTATTTAAGAATATTTCATTCAAATCAAGCTCATAAAGCTCGCAAATTGTGATTATAGAATCAAAATCTACACTATCTCTTTTTTTCCAAGTAGAAATCGTATTTGGCTTAATGTTCAAAAATTCAGATAATTCGATATCTGTCTTGATTTTCAGCGCTTTCTTCAATCTACTAATAACGCTAATCGCGTTTTGTGATTTATTTTCTTGCATATTCGCAAAATGTGTTGTAACTTTATCCGAGGATAAAATTAAATTCATGAAATCCGTTAAAAAATCCACTTTAGGAAATTGTCTGCACAACCAATTTCAAAAAGCATTTTTTTAAAAAATATTCACAAGTACGTGGTATTTTTTAAACACCAAGCATAAAGTCATATCACAGAATGAATCTATGAGGGCGGGTTCTGGAAATTTGGGTTTTTTGCGAATTATTACGGATTTAAAATCAATAACAATTCGAAACAAATATATACTTTTTCTAAAAATACCACTAAAAACATAGTATAAATTATTCATAATTACCCAATTACAATACATATGTAAGAAAAAGGCTTAAAAAACTATTAATTTCCCGTTAAAATAAAGGTTCCCAAATCTATCTATTAACTAAACGCAGTTGCTTATGAAAATTAATTTTACTTTTCAAAGGGCGTATTATTTCCTATACTCCCCAATCTTAATCTTATTGCTTTTTTACCATAATCCTCTCAGTGCGCAATCCACAAGAGTTTATGCTACCGTAATTTCGGGCGAAAGCAATACCGACCTTTCTGCCAATGCCGTCGACGGTAACCTTGCTACTAAAGCAAACGTACGGGCAAGTTCAGGACTAGCTTTAGGTATCGGTGCTTATTCAGGTTATATCGAACTCGAATATCCAACGCCATTACCGGCCAATACTACTTCGTATATTAAGATTCAGACAGATGAAAATCTCCTTCCTGCTTTATTGGGAGGAAGTCTAGGAGGTTTGCTTTCGAATGTATTAGGAGCCGTGCTGATTGGAAATCAGGAATTTACCGTTCAGGCAAAAGACGGAAATAACGTCCTTTTGCAGGGCGATAGCCAGGACATAGGCGAATTCGCAACAGAAAGGCTTCGAATTGTAACCGATGAAACAGGCGATTATTTTGTTGCCATAACTCCTGCCCAATCCTATAACAGAATCCGTTTGAGAAACAGAATAGGAAGTCTTTTAGGATTATTCAACACAAAACAACTGGGTGTCTTTGATGCTTTTTATATTTCAGACCCGGATGATTGTGGCTATGCTTCCTATACTTCTTATAGTGGCCAGGGCATCAGCCTGGACCTTTTGAATCTTGGCGGTGCCGGAGTAACCAACCCAAAAAACGTATTGGATTCTGACCCTAACAGTTTTTCCCGATTGAGTTTGGGCGTTTTAGGCGTAGCAGCATCAATAGAACAAACCGTTTATTTTGACGGCCTCTCACAAACCACAGACGAGTTCGACATCAGGTTAAAAGTCGACCCGTCTTTATTAGCCTTAGGTGTCGCGAACAATATCCAGATTATTGCGTATAATGGCCCTGCAATTGTAGATTCCAGGTCTCTGAGTTCTTTATTAAATCTGGATTTACTGACATTGCTGCAAGGAAATCAAGTCGCTACTATCCCTTTTGCCCCAAATGCACCAGCCGATAGAATTACAGTCCGCTATACTTCCCTGCTCAATTTGCAGCTGACACAGCGCCTTGACCTTTATGATATTGTTCGCGTTCCTAAAATGCCTACCATAACAGACCCGGCTACCTTAAATGCTATAGTATGTTCAGGAAGCACCGCTTCACTGATTGCGAATACCGCTGCCGGTAATGAAATCCGATGGTACAATACTCCAACAGGTGGCCCTATTTTAGCAACTGTTGCATCCGGTGCGCCATTTCAAACAGCACAATTGAGTGTCAATACTATTTTTTATGCAGCTGCCGCAAAAATAGGCTGTACAGAAGAATCGCGAAGAGTAGCTGTTCCTGTAAAGGTTATCAGCCTGCCAACTGCTGCCGATATCAACATACAGAGTACACTCACTGCCTGCCAGGGAAATATTGTCCTTACTCCGACTACAACAATTGGAGGCGCGCTGATCCGATATTATACTGACCAGAACAAAACACAGGAAATCACTACCGGATTTGCCGGACATGCCGGAGCAACCTATGTCAAAAATCCGGCTACAGGAGCGCTTACTATCACAGGATTAAGTGAAGCCAACTCACCCTACTCCTATTTTATATCTCTTACTTCTGAAGGTATTTGCGAAAATGCCGTTAATAATCTGAAGGAAGTAACGGTAAACGTTTCCAGTATTCTTAACCTGCAAATACAATCTGCAATATCAGGATGCGGCTCTGTTAACCTTGCCGATGCCATCCTAAACCTCAACCCTACCACTACCTATGTTTTCTTTGATGCTTCCAACAATCCTATTACGGCAGAAGCAGCATCAAATATTACCACAAGCGGAACCTATTACATACAGGCACAGGGAGCCAATAACACCTGCTCGTCAGATATACTTCCTGTAGCAGTAACTGTAAATCCGCAACCCAACCTGTTTATTACCAATACGGCTTTGGTTACTCAAATAGGAAACACCGTTACTTTAGATGCTGTTTCTACAGGAACCATTACCTGGTATGCTCCTAACGGAACGGCCCTACCGTCAAACGTTGCCGGTCCTTTCACAGCAGCAGGCACTTATACTTTTACTGCTATTGCAACTAACGGAACCTGCTCTGTAAGCGGTTCAGTTACCATAACGGTATTAGACCCTAACGAATGTCCTCCGCTGTCAGAAAGAAAGTACGCCAACTCACAACGTTGGAATACGATATTAACAGGAGGCGTAGTTAATGCAGGAAGCGCTGTTGACGGTAATATCCAGACTTTCTCGACTATTACCACCGGAATTGGACTGTTGGGCATAGGAACAACTTCTCAGATTTTGGAATGGAGCGAAACTATTGCTGCGGGAACTCCTGTCACCTTAAAATTGGGGTCTGAATACAGCGGAGTTACTTTAGCAGGCGGCTTTTCGGTTGTTGGAACAAAAAGAAACGGTTCCGGAACACCTGTAGATGTAGGAACGCTTCAACCGGTTTCAGGGTCATTATTAAACCTGCTGTCCGGACAAAACAACTTTGAATATACTTTCGTTCCGGCAAACAATGCTGGTCCGCAAGCCTATGACGGTGTCCGTATTGAAATCACCTCACTGCTTAGTGTGGCCCAAAGCGCAAAAGTTTATGAAGCTTATTATAAAACCCCGGCAACTCAAATTGCCTGCCAATCCGGCGATGCTGAAGACGTATTATACGGAGCAATTGACCTGGGAGTTGGAGCCGCTACTTCTTTAGTAGGTGTAACTACCCCACGCAACGCCATTGACAATAGCGAAACTTCCTTTGCCACTATGATTAGCAGTGTAGGGGTTTTGGCTGCTGCAGAACTCACCACCGTTTTCCGCACTCCTTCTGTAGTGGGTGATACTTTAAAAATAAGAATTTCAAGACCGGGTTCATTATTAAACCTGAACCTTCTTGCCGGTATTACCATCCAGCCAATGCTAAACGAAGCTATGGCAGGTCCGGCTATTGGCAATACCAGCGTACTGCTTAATCTGCAATTGCTTCCGGATGACCAGGGAGCCATCCTTACTGTTGTACCTCAACATTCATTCGACAGAATCAGAATCCGTTTTGGAGGAGTTGCCAACGTACTGGACCAATTGCGAATCCATACTATCGAAAGGGTTGCCAACACAAAAATCGAAGGCGGAGATGAAAACAATGCCGTCGAAGCCTGTCAGGGAGAAACAATCAGACTGGAAGAAGATTCTGTAGCCTGTACTTCCTTTATATGGTATGATGCAAAAGTTGGAGGAAATGTAGTTTCTACCGGAAATTCCTTCACGCTTCCCAACAACCTGTCAGCCGGAATACATGTTTATTATGTACAACCGGTTCGGTTTGGATGTGAGTTCTTAGCCCGCGGAAGAGTTAGTGTTACTGTAACACAAACAGCTCCGGCAGATGCTATCGCTTCTGTTCAGATTAACGGAGGAAATTCGGCTTCGTTTTGTACCACAACCGGGAATGTAGTCCTGAGCGCTATTCTGAACTCGACTATGACACTTTCTAATCCTGTTTATTACTGGTATAAGTTAGACGGTACCACACAAACTTTAATTCCGTCAGAAACCAATTCCAGTCTTGCCTTGACAGGACTTACACCGGGAACTTATACCTATTTTGTTGGGGTTAGCTCTGATGAATATTGCCAGACTGCTCTGGCAGACAGAAAGCAGGTTACTTTCACTATCCTGCCTCCTTCAACAGCGGGAGATGTGGTAATAGACAACAAAACGGTCTGTCTTAACAGCACTGTAACGCTAAATCCTACAAGTACTTTGGCAAATCCGCAGTTCACTTATTACCTTACAAACGATACGACACAGCCAATTACTAATGGTACTATTGGCGGTATTACTTATGCGCTTGGAGCCAACGGAACGCTTTCTATAACCGGTCTTGTTACTGCCGGAAGTCCTTACACCTATTATATTGCGATTACCAGCGACACTACCTGTCTGAATACGGCCGGCAATCTTAAAGCGGTTACGGTGACAGTGGGCAATCCTCCTGCACCAACAACAAATAATGCTACACAAAACTTCTGTAGTACTAACAATCCAACGGTTGCCGATTTGCAGGTGAACGAAGCTAATGTTGTGTTTTACAGTCTTCCATTAGGAGGTGTTCCGCTTCTTGCAACAACTCCGCTTACAGCCGGAATTTATTATGCTGCACAAATTGACGGAAGTTGCGAAAGCGATACCAGACTAGCCATTACAGTTACGATAGGGAATCCGCCAACACCAACAACGGCTAATTCTACACAAAATTTCTGCGAGCTCGACAACCCTACGATAGCATCAATACAGGTCAACGAAACTAATGTTGTTTTTTATGATGCCGTAGTAAACGGAAACCTGTTGCCTTCTACCACACCTTTAACGCCGGGAATATATTTCGCCGCTATTTTAGACGGAACCTGCGAAAGCGAAAACAGATTGGCAATTACAGTAACCATTACTGACCCGGGAACACCAACAACAGCTGCAACAACACAAAACTTCTGCCAGGGCGACAGTCCTACTGTAGCCGATTTGGATGTAAACGAAACCAATGTAGTTTTCTACAGCTCTCCTAATGGCGGTACGCCTTTAGCACCAACAGAAGCTTTGGTAAATGGAACCTATTATGCCAGCCTGGTGGACCCGACAGGTTGTGAAAGTGTAACACGTCTTGCTATTACAGTAAATATTACTGTTGTGGGTACGCCAACAACAAATGACAATACACAGGAATTCTGTCTGGAAGACCGGCCAACAATTATGAGCATACAGGTTAACGAAACCAATGTGGTTTTCTATAACGCTCCTACAGGAGGAAGCCAATATGCTCCAACGGCTCCGCTAACCAGTGGAATTTATTATGCTTCGCTGGTGAATGGCGTTTGCCATAGCGAAACACGTTTGGCTATTACAGTAACGGTTTCCAACCCGAATACTCCTATAACCAAATTCCCAACCCAGAATTTCTGCCAGGCAAACAATCCTACTGTTGCAGACATTGATGTTAATGAAACCAATGTCGTATTTTATGATGCGCCAACAGGAGGTAACCTTCTTGCTCCAACAGCACCACTGGTTGCAGGAATTTATTATGCCGCACTCCAGGTAGGCGATTGTGAAAGTGCTACCAGACTTGCAATTACAGTAACAATTAGCAACCCTGCTACTCCAACTACTAATGATGATACTCAGGAATTTTGTAGTGCGCAAAACCCGACAGTCGCTAATCTTCAGGTAAATGAGCCAAACGTAGTATTCTATACTTTGCCTACAGGTGGTACGCCACTTGCACCTACTGAAGCTTTGACAAACGGAACCTATTATGCGAGCCTGAGAGATGCAACAGGTTGTGAAAGCGTTACGCGTTTGCAAATTACGGTAAGTATAACAGTAGTAGGAATACCTACAACAAACAGTACAACGCAAAACTTCTGTCTGTCAAACAATCCTACCGTTGCCAATATACAGGTGAACGAAGCAGGAGTTGTATTTTATGATGCTCCAACCGGAGGTAATGTTATAGCAACAACCAGTGTTTTAACTGCCGGTGTTTATTATGCTTCCCTGTTCAACGGAATTTGTGAAAGCGAAGCGAGACTGGCTATTACTGTAACAATAGGCAATCCTTCTACCCCAACAACCAATAATGGGACTCAAAGTTTCTGTTTGTCAAACAACCCGACAGTCAGCAACATTCAGGTCAACGGGGCAAATGTCATTTTCTACAATGCACCAAACGGAGGCACAGCATTAGCACCAACAGCAGCATTAACAAATGGTATTTATTATGCTTCAGCTACTGACGGAGTTTGTGAAAGCATCAACAGATTAGCCATTACGGTTACTATAAACAACCCGAATACGCCTACTACGGCTAATACTACCCAAAGATTCTGCCAGGCAGATGGCCCAACAATTGCAGACCTTCAGGTGAATGAAACCAACGTAGTGTTTTACAATACACCTGCAGGAGGAACGGCATTAGCCACAACAACCCCTTTAGTGGCAGGAATCTACTATGTTGCTCTAAGTGACGGCACCTGTCAAAGCGCAACAAGACTGGCTATTACAGTACAATTCCTGACTGACGGCCAGGCAGTGATTACCGGAGGTGGCAACCAGGCCTGTTCTTCTGAAACCGTAACCTACACTACTGCAGCCGGAATGACAGACTATGTATGGGACGTAGTTGGCGGTACAATTACAGGTGGCGGCCAGACATCAGACAATTTTGCGACCGTTACCTGGAACACCGTAGGCACCGGAAACATTAGCGTTACCTTTACAAACACTACCGGCTGTTCCAATGATAATTTTGCTACCAGAGATATTGCTGTCAATGTCTGCTCCGATATAACAATCAGCAAGACTGCCAGCAATCTCAAGCCTAGTATTGATGAGAATATCATATTCACAATAACCGTAAGCAATAACGGACAAAGCCAGTTCACAGACCTTATAATCAACGAGCCATTACAAAGCGGCTTCCAGTACGTGAGCTCCAATGCTTCAACCGGAACCTATTCCAATACATCCGGTGTCTGGACTATTCCAACTTTGGCTTCCGGACAAACGGCTACCTTACAGATTACTGTTAAGATACTATCGACAGGAAGTTATGTAAATACGGTAACAATAACCTCATCTACTCCTATAGATTCGAATACAGAAAATAATATAGCATCTATTTCTATCGAACCTATTTGTCTGATTGTATACAATGAGTTCAGTCCGAATAATGACGGTGACAACGATTTATTCCGAATTGACTGTATTGAGAATTATCCTAACAACACGTTGCAGATTCACAACCGCTACGGTGTTGAAGTCTATAAGACCAGAGGCTACCATAATACCTGGGACGGAACTGCGAATGTCAACTCTCCTATCAACGAAGACAAAAAACTTCCAACAGGAACCTATTACTACATTCTTGATTTAGGTGATGGAACTGGAACAAAAAGCGGATGGATTTATCTGATTCGCTAATTCCACAGGATAATTTCAATTTAAAACAGCAAGAGTATGAAAATCACTATATACAAAATCAGCTTAGTATTTCTTTTTATCCTGATTTCGATAAAAGCAAATGCACAACAAGACCCTGGATATACGCAGTATATGTATAATCCTCTGACAATAAACCCTGGTTATGCGGGTTCAACAGGAACGCTTGAAGCGGTCCTGTTGCATCGCTCGCAATGGGTAGGAATAGACGGTGCACCTTCTACACAGGCGTTCACACTCCACAGTCCGCTGACAAATGACAAAATTGGTTTGGGTTTTACGGCAGTTAATGACAACCTTGGCCCTTCCAATGAAATCTATCTTGATGGAAACTTCTCCTACACCCTAATGTTTAGCTATAATACCCGATTGGCTTTGGGAATAAAAGCCGGAGCAAGGGTTCTGAATGTAGACTGGTCAAAAGGAAGATTCTATGATGGTTCTGATGTGTTATTAAACAGCAATATCAATAATAAGATAACGCCATCAATTGGTGCTGGTGCCTATCTCTATTCAGACAACTGGTATATTGGCGCTTCGGTTCCAAGTTTTATCAAAGGCGATTATTATGATGACATACAGGAATCCATACAAATCGAAAGACTTCATTACTATTTGATAGGAGGTTATGTGTTTAATTTTTCAGACAATTTCAAATTCAAGCCGGCAGTTTTGGCAAAAGGAGTCAGCGGAGCACCACTCTCGGTAGACGTTTCGGCTAATTTCCTGATTCAGGAAAAATTCACCCTGGGTGCCGGATACCGCTGGGATGATTCTGTAAGCGCATTGCTTGGTTTCCAGATTTCAAAAGACTTTTTCGTGGGGTACTCTTATGATTACACCACAACCGACCTTAACAAGTATAACGACGGTTCCCATGAAATCATCCTGCGCTATCAATTGTCCAGAAAAACAAGTCAAATCAAATCACAACGATTCTTCTAAAAAATAAGCTCATGAAAAATATATTCCTACTACTCCTGTGCCTTAGCATTGCTTCGGTAAACGGACAAAGCAAATTAAAAAAGGCCAACAAGCTTTTCAAGGAATTTTCTTATGTAGATGCTTCAAAAGCTTATGAAGAATATCTTGAAAAAGAAAAGTCGCCGTCAACACAGGCACTCAAAAATGCCGGAGATTCCTTCTATTATATCGATGACAAACGAAATGCCTTAAAATGGTATCAAAAGCTATACGACATACAAGGCACAAGCATGCCGGACGAATATCTGCTTCGGTATGTGGAATCTCTAAAAGGTGTTTTAGATTATGAGAAAGCCGATAAAGTGACCAAAGAATATCTGGCCGGAAAAGGCGACCAGAAAAGGATTGCAAGCTATAACCGTTTAAAAAAGCAGATGGATAGCCTGGCTAAAGAAAAGCCTTTGTATACCATCCGAAATCTGGAAATCAATACGGATAAATCCGATTTCGGAACTGCATTTTTCGGAGATAAAATTGTGTATTCTTCAAGCAAGGATACAACAAAATTCAAGGAAAAACTGTATAATTGGAACAAGCAACCTTTCCTGAACCTGTATGTGGCAGAAAGAAATACGGCTAATGGCAGTTTATTCAACGAAACGCTGTTTCTTCCCAACGCCATGACAAAATACCATGAGGCTACGGTGGCTTTTGCACCCGACCTTAAAACGGTATACTACTCTACAAATATTGTTCGGAAAAAGAAACTTGTCAATGACGAGGAAGGCACCAACAATTTCAAGATTGTAAAAGGTACAATTAGTGATGGTAAATTGAACGCTCCGCAGGATATTTTCTTCAACAGTAAAAAATATTCTGTTGGACATCCTGCCATAAGTGAAGATGGAAAATGGCTTTTCTTTGCTTCCGATATGCCGGGTGGTTATGGCGGTTCAGACCTGTATGTTTGCCAAATTGCCGATGACGGAACTATTGGCCCACCAAAAAATCTGGGACCGGAAATCAACACCGTTGGTAATGATATGTTTCCTTCCTTTACAAATGGCATGCTGTACTTTGCTTCCGATGGCCATTTTGGCTGGGGTGGACTTGACATTTACGAAAGCCGTTTTAAAGAAGACCGTACTTTTTCAGAACCCCGAAATTTAGGTGCTCCTATCAACAGTAACAACGATGATTTCGCCTATATCGTAGACCCGAAAGACACCTATGGCTATTTTTCTTCAAACCGTGCGCAGGGAAAAGGCGATGACGACATTTACTATTTCACAAAAGAAAAAGCGCCTTGCAACCAAATGATTACAGGAAAAGTAATCAATTCAAAAAGCAAGTCTGTTATTGGTGATGCCAGTGTAAAAGTTTCAGACCTGTTTGGCGATAAGATTGCCGAAACGACTACTGCTGCAGACGGGACTTACAAATTAACCGTGCCGTGCAACATGAAAGTCAAGGTTTCAGCATCAAAAACGGGGCATAGTACCGAAGAAAAAGAAATCGAAAGCAAAAAAGTCAATGGTGCCGAAATTAAGGATGTGAATTTTGAACTGACCAAATATGATGACATTGTTATTGTTGATGGCAACAAGGAAAAAATAGACATCAACCCTATTTTCTTTGACTACGACAAATCCGATATCACGCCACAGGCTGCTGCCGAACTGGATAAAGTGGTCTTTGCCATGTCTAAATTTCCGAAAATTAAAATCAAGATTGAATCGCATACGGACTCCAGAGGAAAAGATGCCTACAACATGAAACTCTCTGATGCCAGAGCAAAATCAACACAAACCTATATATTGTCAAAAGGAATTGACCCGTCCAGAATCGAAAGTGCGATTGGATATGGTGAAAGCCGATTGACAAATAAATGCAAAAACGGTGTGAAATGCACCGAGGCCGAGCACCTGGCCAACAGACGCTCCGACTTTATCGTTATTGAAAAGTAGATTTTTTGGGGAATCTTGATTGCGTTAGGACTGCCGTAAAAAAGCAGTCCTTTCTCATTTTAAACGCATCATATAACTTTTTCTGTTAATTCTATAATACATTTTCCTGATAAAAGGAAGAAATTTGAGATATAGAAACCTTAAAAAACGGATTATGAAAAGTTTAGCAAGCAAATTATTTTTAGGAACATCAGTCATCCTGTTAGGCTTCATTACTTCCTGCAAAGAAAAAACGACAGAAAATAATGTAGATGTTGACATGGTAGATACTACTACCGTTGAGGAACCAACAGCACCAGCCATGCCGGATACAACAACTGTTCCATCTGATACAACAAAAACACCTATGCCTTAATAATCAAAGAAATCATGGAAGATAATCAAAACAAAGACAGCCACCATTTAAATCTTGGGTCTGACAATGGTACCATTAATTTGAAATCCAAATTGCCGGATTGGCTTTTAGGATTTTTCAAGCCACCAATGGTTTGCCTGACAGACAGCAATGAAGGTTTGCCTGAAGGCTATCCGGATGATGATGACTTCTAATATTGCAAACCTTACAGGTAATTGATTAAACAATCAATTATTTAATTTTGGGGATTATTTATTTCTGAAATCCCTGCTATATAAAAATATAAGCAGGGATTTTATTTTTTCTACTTACAACCAATTTCAATTTCTTACATCATGAAAAAGCCAGATTCTTTTCCAGCTCAACAACAATCACCGCCCGGTAAGGAATATAAAATGTTTCCCGAACCCGAAATTATACAGAAAAACTATACCGGAAGCAACAAGCTAAAAGGCAAAACCGCTTTAATAACAGGTGGCGACAGCGGTATAGGAAGAAGTGTGGCCGTACATTTCGCAAGAGAGGGAGCCAATATTGCCATCGCTTATTACAGTGAAACAAAAGATGCGGAAGACACTAAAAAAATGATACTGAAAGAAGGCAGGGAATGCCTTCTCTTAAAAGGTGATTTGAAAAAGGAATCCTTTTGTAAAAGTATCGTTCAGAAAACCATCAGCAAGTTCGGTTCATTAAACATACTGGTAAACAATGCCGCAGTACAATTCCCGAAAGAAGAAATAGAGGAAATTGACAGCAAGCAAATATTAGAAACTTTCGAAACCAACATCTACCCTTTTTTCTATACCACGTTTGAAGCCATAAAACACTTAAAAAAAGGCGATTGTATTATCAATACGACCTCAGTAACTGCCTACAGGGGTAGTCCGCATCTTCTGGACTATTCCAGCACAAAAGGTTCAATTGTTTCATTTACAAGATCTGCCTCCGGCATGCTTGCCGATAAAGGCATACGCGTAAACGGAGTGGCACCGGGACCAATCTGGACACCATTAATTCCGTCTACATTTGATGAAAAAGAAGTTAAAAAATTCGGAAAAGACACCCCAATGAAAAGGGCCGGACAACCCAGCGAGGTAGCTCCAGCCTATGTCTTTTTAGCCAGCCAGGATGCCAGCTATATCACCGGACAGATTATACATATTAACGGGGGTGAAATCGTTGGAGGTTGACATTTCTTCTTATTTTTTACAAATTTTATAAAATCATTAGTACATAACCATTTTTAAAGTTTGTAAATTTAATTGTGATAAATCACAAAATGATGCCTCATAAAGGCTTTGATATAACTATTAAATTAACCTATAAACTTCACACCATGAAAACCAAAAATGTATTACTAGGAATTGCAGCCGGTGTAGCCGCAGTGGCTGTTGCCAGATTAATCCTGAAAAGAACCGGCGCCTGGGATTCCATGTGCGAAAAAGCATCAGACATGGAAGACAGAATGTTTCATAAAGGATATCGAAAAAGAGAACGGGAATCGTTAAGCACTTTGCCAAAAGGCGAAGAAAAAACCGTAAGCAAAAAACATTACGAAGCTTCAAAACTTAAAAATGCCGTTTTATAATTAAACGGTTTTTCTATATAAAAATAAAAACGGCTTATGCTATGGGTATAAGCCGTTTTCAATTTAGCTAGCTTCAGTAAAGCTAAAAAGTATCCTGGTAGTTGGGTTCCTTTTTAAAATAATTATGCTTTTTCAATCGGATGCGTCTTGAATTAGCCGCATACTTTTTAGAAAAGCTATGATAAAGAAAAACATTCATTTTACGTTTTTCGCGAATCAGCAAAGGTATGTTTATCATTACTCCTACTACACAGATAGACATCAGTATCAATAGCAGCAACATATAAATAATATAATTCAGCTCGAAAGAATTTCTAAAATCAGTGACAAAAAAATAAGCCGCGATTCCAAAAACAAAAATCGATAATAACAAGGAAACTATTTTCATGATTTTGCTTTTTTAGTGGACTTTTTCCTTCGTTGGAGAAAACCTTTTGTCAAATTTAAAACTTTGTTAACAAAAATTTTTACATAATTTTAAGAAAGTCTTACAACATAAAAATATTTGAACACTACTACGTAAAAGCCTGTTAGTACAAGACAATGATTTTATAATAATGTAAATAAAAATAAAAATGATGTAATTATTTCCCTGTTAAAATAAATACATTTGAAGTGATGGTAACAACTGAGAATTAATCATCAAGGGGGGAAAAATTGCTATACTGATTCAGCCAAATGAAATGGAGTATTTTGAAAAAAATGCTCCTTTTTTATTTATGCAAGTTGTTGAAATATAGCCCCCAACTAAAAACAATTAAATATTCTAATGAATAGTCCGCAAAAAGCTATAGGATTTAGAACATTTTTTAATAAATTTATTGTCCTAACCACAGCTACTACATGAAACTATATATCAAATACGACATCAATCAGGCCTGCAGGATAATCATGCAGGAACAGCTTGAAAAATTTGGCATCCAGTACCAGCTTCTTGACCTCGGCGAAATAGAATTCAAAGAATCTATCCCCGAAGAAACGTATAACGAATTAAGAGAAGCCTTAAAAAAATACGGCATTGAGTTGCTGGACAACCAAAAAAGCCAGCTCATTCAAAAGATAAAAGATACTATTATAGAAATGGTATATGAAAAGGACAAATTGCCAACTTCAACCATTTCTTCTTATCTCTCCGACAAGCTCAACCTGAGCTACGGCTACATTTCCAATATATTTTCGGAACATACCTATACTTCCATTGAGAACTATATTATTATGCAGAAAATAGAAAGGGCAAAAAAACTGATAATTGAAGACGGACTCACGCTAACCGAGGTATCCTATAAACTCAACTACAGCAGTGTAGCACACCTTTCAGGACAATTCAAAAAAACTACCGGTCTGACACCATCCATGTTCAAAAGGATTGTAGATAAAAGACGCAGCATGACTAAAGAATAATAAATAAAAAACTTATATTTGAGCTATCAAAATCCCCCTGACTATGATTAAAGACCAGTCTATAAACATTATGCTTGCAGATGATGATGAAGACGACCGCAACTTTTTTAACGACGCCATAAAAGAACTAAAAATCAATAACAACCTGACGGTCTTTAAGAACGGGAGTGAATTAATGGATTATCTGGAACAGCCAGATACGCTATTACCACACATATTATTTCTGGATTTGAATATGCCCAGCAAAAGCGGCAATGAATGCCTTAGGGAAATTCGCCAGAACCCTAAGTTTAAAGACATGTCAATTGCTATTTATTCAACCTCATCTTCAGATAAGGATATAGAAGAGACTTTTGTTGGAGGCGCGAACATTTATATCAAAAAGCCCAACGATTTTGGAAACCTGAAAAAAGTACTTAAAGAAGTTGTCAATATCAACTGGCAATTCCACACGTCCGGATTAAACAAAGACACTTTCTTTTTCAGTATCTAAAGGCCAAAACCAACAGACATGAAACTAAAAGAATTATTAACCCCTAATCTGGTTTACAGAACGGCACAAGGGGTATCATTTATTTTGGTTATTAGTGTTGCCATAGTGTTTCATGTCCAGATGAAAAGCCTCAATCAATCTGTAGACCTTATCTCTACTTCTAACAAAAAGCAGTTTGAGCTGGAAAAAATTATCTCTGAAGTCATCCAGAGAGAAAATGAAATGCGAAGCTATATCATTACAAAAGATTCAGCATTTTATAACAATAATCTTACTACAAAAAGAAAAATATTCAAAAGCCTGTCATTATTGAAAGACAACTTTTCAAGCAAACAGGATTTGAAAAACATCGAGAATATTGATGACATCCTACAAAAAAGACTGGCTCTTTTTGATGAAACTTTGGCAATTTCGAGTGCCCAGCCTATTGATTCGGCATTGCTGAATGCCAAATTATTAGAAGGAAACAGGCAAACCAAAGAACTTCAGGAAAAAATATACGAACTCATTGAACAGGAAGTTACCAAACTAAAAATACACAATATCAATCACCGTTATGATATTGAAACATCAACAATTACGGCCTTTTCACTTACCATCCTGACTCTGGTCATCCTCCTTTTTTCACTAAACAAAATCAATATTGACTTCCAAAAAGTACGCAAACTGAACGAAGAACTCAAATTTGTGAATCAGGTATCAGACAATGCCGAAAAAGTAGCCGGAATAAGCCACTGGAAAATCAATATGCACACCGGCAAATTCTTTTATTCCGACAATTTTTACAGAATATTAGGTGAGGAACCCAATGCTTTTGACTCCAAAGTCGAAAACGTAACGCCGTATATCCATCCGGATGATTACGAAGAAACTATGAAGCAGCATGAGGAATCCATGAAAAACCATACACCAACTTCAATGATTTACAGAATCATACGCAAGGACGGCCAAATACGGTATATCAGTTCAACAGGCGATTTCACATACAACACTAAAGGAGAGCTTGTCAAGATTGGCGTAAGCAATGACATCACAGAAGAATATACCATCAAGCTGGCTTTGGAAGAAAAAAACAAGACACTCATTGCCATAAATGCCGAACTGGAATCGTTTAACCAGATTGTCAGCCATGACCTTCAGGAACCTTTGCGAAAAATACAAATGTTTATTTCCAGAATTGAAGAATCAGAAATAGAAACAATTTCAGAAAAGGGCAAGGATTTTTTCTTTAAAATTAAAAATTCTGCAAACAGAATGCAGAATCTGATGATGGACCTTGTTGATTATTCCAAGACCATTAAAGACGACAAGGTTTTCGTCAAAACCAGCCTTAACAAGCTTCTTGCAGATGTATTGCTGGAACTTAACGTCAATATTGAAGAAAAAAATGCTACTGTGGAAATAGGCAATCTGCCAAAAATAAACGCCATTCCTTTCCAGATACATCAGCTTTTTGTCAACCTCATCTCAAATTCCCTGAAATACAGCAAAAAAGATGTTCCTCCGGTTATCAAAATCAAAACTGAAAAAATTAAAGTCGGTGAGAAAATAAACGACATCGAACTCTTTGGAAAAAAATACCATAAAATAACCATAACTGATAATGGCATTGGTTTCAGACAGGAATTTTCAGAAAAAATCTTTATGCTGTTCAAACGCCTGGAAACCGACATTAATTATAACGGTACGGGAATTGGGCTTGCTATCTGCAAAAAAATCATAGAAAACCATAAAGGATACATCAAAGCGGAAGGAAATCCTGAAGTTGGCTCTACTTTCACCATATATCTTCCTTAAATAACATAATTATTTCTTAAAGTTAAATAATGTAACAATCCGATTTATTTGTCGTCCTACTGTTGTAAAACGTTAAAATCTGTTTTTGTAAAATAATTCTTAAAAATAGACGTTTACAGGAAAGTGAATTTTCTCACAAGAACATTAACAAATAAATCATGAATCAAAAAAATCAAAAAACACACGTTCCTTTACTAATTCTGATCTTCCTCATCGGAAGTTGGGCAAAAGCCCAGGACAAAGTCACCATAAGCGGTACTATTGTCAATTCGCAAAACAATGAAACTCTTATTGGAGTTAGCATTTACATTCCTGAACTTCAATCAGGCACTACCACAAACGAATACGGTTTCTTTTCGTTATCCATCCCAAAAGGAGACTATACGCTACAGGTTAGTTATATGGGTTTCCAGACTTCGGAAGAAAAAATTTCATTGCAACAGAATCTTCGAAAAAACATCAGCTTGGAAAGTTCTACGCAAAATCTTGAAGAAATCGTAATTACCGAAAGAAAAAACATTGCCAACATCAAAAAACCTGAAATGAGTGTCAACAAGCTTACCATTCAGGAAATCAAAAAAATGCCGGCGGTTATGGGTGAAACAGACATTTTAAAATCCATTCTCCAGCTTCCGGGTGTTACCAATGCAGGCGAAGGAGCTTCCGGTTTCAACGTGCGTGGAGGTGCCGCAGACCAGAACCTTATTCTTCTGGATGAGGCACTCCTTTACAACTCTTCTCACCTGTTTGGCTTCTTTTCTGTTTTCAATTCAGATGCTATCAAAGACCTTAAACTTTACAAAGGAGGCATTCCTTCGCGTTTTGGAGGTCGTGTTTCTTCTGTTTTAGACATCTACCAAAAAGAAGGAAACAGCAACGAATTTCATATGAACGGTGGTATTGGTGTGATTTCAAGCCGACTTTTGGCTGAAGGTCCTCTCGAAAAGGGAAAAGGCTCTTTCCTTGTCGCCGGAAGAAGTTCGTATGCACACCTGTTCCTAAAATTGACAGACAACAAGAACAGCGCCTATTTTTATGACCTGAACACAAAACTGAGCTACAAGCTTAACGAAAACAACAGCCTGTTTTTGTCCGGTTATTTTGGGAGAGACGTTTTTGACATTGGCGACCAGTTCAATAATGTTTATGGAAACGCGGTCCTCAACCTGAGATGGAACCATTTGTATTCAGAAAAACTTTTCTCCAACCTGTCTATGATTTACAGTGATTACTATTATGGACTTAAGTTGGATGTTGCCGGACTGAACTGGGATTCTGGTATTAAAAACTACAATATCAAATACGATTTCAAGCATTATATTAGCGACCGATACAAAATGACGTATGGTCTGAACGCGGTTTACTATGATTTTAACCCGGGAACCGTATCGCCAACAGGTGCTTCATCCGGAATTAACCGCGAGCAATTAGACAAAAAATATGCCCTGGAACCGGCCTTATATGTAGATGCTGAACACGAAATAACCGATAAACTTAGCATAAACTACGGTTTCCGTTACAGCATGTTCTACAGAATGGGACAACAGGACATGAATATTTATGCCAATAACGAAGCTGTTACCTTTAACCCGGAACTTCAAATTTATGAAAAAGGCAAACCTATTGGAACTGAACATTTTGGAAGCGGCAAAACAATTGCCTCATTCGACAATCTAGAGCCGCGGTTGGCCGTATCCTACCAACTGGATGACAACCAATCCATAAAGGCGAGCTACAACCGTATGAGCCAGTACATTCATCTGGTTTCCAACACGGCATCACCTACTCCGTTAGACGTATGGGCGCCAAGCGATAATTTTATCAAGCCACAGCTTTTAGACCAGGTAGCCTTAGGTTATTTCAGAAATTTCCATAATGATGACTATACATTGGAAACCGAAATCTATTATAAAAAAGTCAAAAACAGAATCGACTATATTGATGGTGCAGACCTTATTGCCAACAAGGCAATCGAACAGGTAATCTTAAACGGCAGGTCGAGGTCATACGGATTGGAAGTATTATTACGTAAAAACTCCGGCAAGCTAAACGGATGGATTTCCTATACACTATCCCGCTCAGAACAGCAGACACCGGGAAGAACCGCTCTTGAAACCGGAATCAATAACGGAAAATGGTATAGTACAGGTTATGATAAAACGCATAACCTGGCAGTTACAGCATCCTATAAATTAACCGAAAAATGGTCTTTCGGAAGTACTTTTGCTTTGCAATCCGGACAGCCGGTTACTTATCCTAACGGACAATATGAATATGGCGGAGTAATTGTTCCGAGCTATGGCGCCAGAAACGAAGACAGGCTTCCTGCCTACCATCACCTGGACGTTTCTGCAACGTATATCCCAAAACCGGATAAGAAAAAAGGATGGCAGGGAGAATGGGTTTTCAGTATCTACAACCTTTACAACCGTATGAACTCTGCCTCTATGACATTCAGGCAAAATGAAGATACCGGAAGAAACGAGGCTGTAAGACTTTCTATCTTCGGCTTTATTCCAAGCGTTACCTATAATTTCAAATTCTAATACGATACCATCATGAAAAATATAAAATATATAGCCCTGCTTTTCCTGTCAGTTCTTTGCTTTAGCTGTGAAGAAGTAGTAGATGTAGACCTTAAAACGGCACCTCCCCGACTTGTCATTGACGCTTCAATAGACTGGGTCAAAGGAACAGACGGCGCAACCCAAAAAATAAAACTGACCACCACCACCGGCTATTTCCAAAATGTAATTCCAGTGGTGTCCAATGCTACCGTCTTTGTTACAAACAGCAGCAACACGGTCTTCACTTTTACAGAAACTCCGGGCACAGGAGAATATATCTGTTCTGATTTCCAGGCCGTAATTGGTGAAACCTATGTCCTGACTGTTGTTCACAATGGCCAGACCTATACGGCAACCGAAAAAATGACTGCGGTGCCCGATATTACCAGAACAGAACAGAATAACGAAGGTGGATTTTCAAACGACGAAATCGAAGTCAAATTTTTCTATAACGACAATGGTCAGGAAGACAACTTCTATCTAAGCAAGTTTGAAACCAGCCGTCTTCCCTATCCTGATTATGACGTACTTGACGATAAGTTCTTTCAGGGTAATGAAATGTTCGGGCTTTTCACACACGAAGATTTCAAACCCGGAGACCAGCTTAAAATTTCTCTTTTGGGAATTTCAGAACGCTACTATAACTATATGTACATCCTGATAGGCATTGCAGAAGGAGCCGGAGGCGGTCCTTTCCAGACAACTCCGGCCAACGTAAGAGGAAATATTGTCAACCAAACCGACAAAAACAATTATGCATTAGGCTACTTCAGAGTATCTGAAAGAACCGAACTGATTTATACCATACAATAATTATTGCTCCAGAGGTAGGCCGGTTTCTGTCCAGGAATCGGTTCCTCCTTTGAGCTCAATGATGTTCTTAAACCCTTGTGCCTGCATAATTTCAACTGCTTCTGCACTTCTTCCGCCAGCCTTGCAGTACACGTAAACAGGTTTTGTTTTATCTAATTTGTTGATTCGGTCTGTAAAATCCTGGTCGTAAAGGTGAACATTTTTAGCACCTTTCAAATGGCCCTGCTTGTACTCTTTTGGAGTTCTGACATCTACCAATTGCACATTTCCTTTTTCAATTCTTTTGGAAAAAGCCTCAGGAGCAATCAATTCAGGAGATTTATTCTGCGATTGACAGGAAACAAAACTAATCAGGACAAATAAGAAAGAATATAAAGTTTTCATGTTTTAAATTTTTAGGACATAAAAGTAATTTATTTTTTATAAAAGAGCTACTAAGGTTCTAAGATGCTAAGGCACTAAGGTACAAAGGTTATGAGATGCTAAGTTTAATAGGCTTAAAATCTCTGTAATCATTCTAATCTGTGGCTAAAATCAAAAATCTCAAATCCAAAATCATAAATCCGAAAGGTCATAAAAAAAGGAGCAATTGCTCCTTTTTTTATTCCGGTAAAACAACGGGACCGTCCCATTCTGACATGCCGCCTACAAGATTGTAAGTAGTGGCAAAACCTAACTGCTCCATCACACTGCAGGCTTTGGCACTTCGCATTCCGGCCTGACAATAGACATAATAATTTTTAGTTTTATCCAACTCCTCCACTTCATAAATAAATCCCTGACCTTTATAGATATCTATATTTTTGGCTCCGGGAATCATTCCTCTGTTCCATTCGTCTTCAGTTCGTACGTCAAGAATCACAGCATTTTCATCTTCCTGTGCCTGTGACCACCATTGTTCTTGTGTTATATTCATCATTGTAATTAAGTTATGCTTTAATAGAACATCCGATAGCTTTGGTTTCTTTTACCGCAACTTCCTTGTTCTTTAAAAGAGCGTCTACCGCATTTTCTACATATTTTTGTTTTACTGCCTTTTCATCTCCATAATTGTCATCAATGGCACCAATATATTTCACCTGGTTTCCTTTTGATGTTTTTTGAAGGATATAAACATGAGGTGTTTTTGTAGCACCATATTGAGGATAAATTTTTTGTCCTTCATCTAACAGATACGGAAATGTAAAGCCTTTTTCTTTAGCACGCACTTTCATCAGGTCAAAACTATCGTCTTTTTGTTTTTCCGGATTGTTCGGATTGATTGCAATTACCGGATAACCCTGTTTCTTATATTTTTTGTCCAAAGCAATAATTCTGTCCTCATAAGCCTGAGCATACGGACAGTGATTACAGGTAAAAATCACGATATATCCCTTGGCATCTTTGAAATCTTTAAGAGACACTTTCTTGTTATCGATATTCTTTAGGCTAAAATCAGTCGCAATATCGCCAACCTTATAGCCCGCTGCGGCATCCATATTTTTATAAGTAAAAGCACTTACCAGTCCGGCAAGCAATACAAAAGCAAAAATTTTAATTGTTTTCATAGTAGGATTGTTTATAGTTTTCTTTTAAAATTGTTTCACTTCATTTTCAAGTTCATCAAATGAAAAACTCTTTTCATAAAAACGGCGTTTGTTACCTTTATAAATTAGCGTAGCCGGAATCGCACCACTCCAGGTAGAATCTACCTTATTAATCCAGTTGTTTGCATCCGGATCATTCAGCAACAAAACTTCCGATTTAAGATTATGTGTTTTTATAAAAGGCAGTAGTTTGGTTTCCGCCATTTTAGGAAAATCAATACTCACCAAAAGCACTTTTACTTTTTTGTCTTTATAATCGGCATTCAACTTTTCAAAATGTGGCAATTCTTCCACGCAAGGAACACACCACGTAGCCCAAAAATTAACCACATAAGTCGTATCATTATTCCTTTTTAAGTAAGGTTCCAATCCTAAAAAATTATACGAATCGACAGAAATATTATCCTGCGTATATGTTTTTAGCGGTTTTGGCTCGGCAACTGCCTCTTTTTTCTCATCATTTTTACAGGAAAGAAGCAAAAAAACGATGCCCAGAGAGATAATTTTCTTCATTTATAAAAAAGTATTTATTCTTTAAACCCAATAAAAATAAGCATTCTACGCATTAGATAATTATTTTAACAAAAATTTAATCAACATTTGTATATACAATTAAAAATAATACTACATTTGTACATACAAATTTTGTAATTACAATAATGAAAATAGAAGAAATCATAAAAACAACCTCTCCTATGGCAATCGGCAAAAGAACGGTGCTGAACATTATGTATACGCAAAACGTCCTGTCAGAACGATTCAATGAGATTTTAAAAGCTTACGATTTATCGCCGGAGCAATTTAACGTCTTGCGAATCCTGAAAGGACAGAATGGAAAGCCGACCAACATGTGCGTAATTCAGGAACGAATGATTGCCAAAACCAGCAACACGACACGACTGGTCGACAAATTACTTTTAAAAGAGCTGGTTACTCGTGAAATCTGCCCGGACAACAGGAGAAAAATGGAAATAGCCATAACCGAAAAAGGCCTGGAACTACTGGCAGAACTCAATCCAAAAGTAGAATGTCACGAATCTGCCCTATCCCAAAACCTTACGACAGAAGAATTGGAACAGCTCAACTACCTACTCGAAAAATTCAGAACAATTAATCAATAAATAATAAAATGAGTACTATCATAAATAACCTTAACTGGAGATATGCAACTAAAAAATTCGATGCCTCCAAAAAAATCTCAAACGAAGACCTTGAAAAATTAAAAGAAGCGATACGATTAAGCGCCTCTTCCTACGGACTTCAGCCATACAAAGTCCTGATTGTTGAAAATCCGGAATTAAGAGCAAAAATACAACCGGCTGCATGGGGTCAGTCACAAATAGTTGACGCTTCACACCTGATTATTTTTGCAAATGAAACTAACTTTGGCGATGCCGGAATTGATTCTTTTGCTGACAATATTGTGGCAACAAGAGGAATTCCTGCAGAAAGCATCCAGGGTTATGTGGATTTCATGAAATCAAAAATCTCGACACTTCCAGTAGAAACAAGAAACCACTGGACTTCAAAGCAGACCTATATTGCCCTGGCAAACCTATTGAGCGCTGCTGCCGAATTAAAAATCGACGCCACTCCAATGGAAGGTTTTGAAGCTGAAAAAGTGAACGAAATCCTTGGACTTGACAAATTGGGATTAAACACTTCACTCATAGCAACTTTAGGCTATCGCCATGAAGAAGATGCAACGCAGCACTTCAAAAAAGTAAGAAAATCTAACGAAGAACTATTTATCAATTTATAATAATAACCTAAATTCAAATTTAAAAACAATGAAAAATTTCAAAACTATTGCAATCGCTCTTTTAGTAGCAGTCGGATCATTCTCAGCAACAGCTCAGGAGAAAAAAGTTGATGTTAAAGCTAGCAAAATCAACTGGGTTGGTAAAAAAGTAACAGGACAGCACGAAGGTACAATTGACCTAAGCAGCGGTGTTCTTATCTTCAAAAGCAACAAATTGGTTGGTGGAAACTTTACAGTAGACATGAACTCTATCTCTACTACAGACCTAAAAGCTGGTCAAGGCAAAGAAAAACTGGACGGACACTTAAAAGCTGACGATTTCTTTGGTACAGAAAAATACCCAACAGCTAAATTGGTTTTCAAATCAATCGGTAAAAAATCAGCTAATGTTTACACTGTAACAGCAGATTTGACTATCAAAGACGTTACAAATCCTGTGAAATTTGAGATTACAGTTAACAAAAACAACGCGACAGCTGCTCTTAAAGTAGACAGAACAAAATACGGTATTAAATACGGTTCTGGAAGCTTCTTTGACGGCTTAGGAGACAAAGCAATCTACGACGAATTCGAATTGAATGTAGATTTGAAATTCTAATTCCAAAACAATTATTTTTCCCAAATCCCTGTCAGAACTAACCTGACAGGGATTTTTCTTTTGGGCGAATCCCTCCGGGTCAGGCTATCCGCTCTATCTTTTGTTCCATTACATTCCACAAAAGGATGCCGCTGCTATCCTTTTCGCAGTATATTTACAGCCAAAAACTTCCGTAACTTTGCCCTGTCATAACAATAAAATATCCCATGAAAAACATACTTGTAGTAGACAATTACGATAGCTTCACTTACAATCTGGTTCATTATTTAGAGGCGTTAGACTGTAAAGTTACGGTGCTCAGAAACGACGAAATTGAGCTGGAAGAAGTCAAAAACTACGACAAAATTCTGCTTTCTCCGGGTCCGGGATTGCCTTCTGAAGCAGGTTTATTAAACAAAATCATCAAAGAATATGCTTCCTCAAAAAGCATTTTAGGCATCTGTTTAGGGCAACAGGCCATTGGAGAAGTCTTCGGTTCGACCCTAAAAAATCTTGAAAAAGTATATCACGGAACCGCTACCAAAGCAAAAATTTTGGTAGACGACGAATCGCTTTTTAGAAATATTCCGACTGAATTTTGGGTAGGGAGATACCATTCCTGGGTGGTAGAAAAGTCAGATTTGAGTCCTGATTTGGAAGTAACTTCAGTCGATGAAAACGGAGAAATCATGTCACTCAGACACAAATTTTTTGATGTAAGAGGCGTACAATTTCATCCGGAATCCATCCTGACACCACACGGGAAACAAATTTTAAAAAATTGGATCTCTAATTAACCATTACTAATCTTATTGTTTACATAAACTACTTCAAACAATTGGACTAAAATAAATTAAACAATCAGCATAGAAATTATCTATTGTCATTTTCGCAAACGTTTTTTGTTAAAAAACAGTTAAAAACAAATTAAACAATCGTTTAATTTAAACATCTGTTTAATTTTGTACTCGTTTTTAAAACACGAATAAAATGACGACTGATTTCAATGAAAAACAATTAGAAATCCTTCAGGTTGCCGAAGAGCTTTTTGCAGAAAAAGGATTCGACGGAACTTCGATTCGCGACATCGCAAAAAAAGCCAATATCAATATCGCAATGATATCTTACTATTTTGGCTCCAAAGAAAAATTACTCGAATCTCTCATCATCTTCCGTACCTCCGATTTGAGATTGAAACTGGAAAGTCTTTTTAGTGAAGACCTCACTCCTATCGAAAAAATTGAAAAGCTCATCGAACTTTATATTAATCGCCTAAACAAAAACAGATGCCTCTACCAAATTCTCCATTTTGAATTTTCTTCAAAAAAGAGAATCATGGATTTTAAGGTTTTTACTGATGTAAAAAAACAGAACCTGCTCTCCCTTCAAAAAATAATTTCCGAAGGACAGGAAAAAGGAGTATTCCGCAAAAACATCAATTCGGCTCTTTTGCCTCCAACCATAATGGGCACTTTTTTTCACTTCCACACCAACAGGCCTTTTTATGAAGAACTCTTCGACCTGAAAACAGATGAAGCTTACGACCATTTCATCAAAACAGAAATAATTAATCACATTAAGCAAACAATTAAAGCCTTTTTAGTTTATGAAAACTAATCCACTGTTGATGGGAATGCTTTTGATTTTGGGATTTGCAGAAGTTGCCGCCCAGGAAAAAAAGTCCCTGACACTCAATGACGCCATTAGCCTGGCCGTCACGCAAAGCAATGAAGCTGGATTGGCAGACACCAAAGCCCAAACTTCGAAGTATGAATTAGAAACCGTTAAAAACAACCGCTACCCTAGCCTGAAAATTTCCGGCCAGTACCAACGATTGACAGAGGCCAACATCAACTCAAAGATTTCAATGGGAGGTTCAGAGCCTGCAGAAGGCGGAGCTACTTCATCGCCAAAAGTAAATCAGTTGATTTTAGGGCAGGCAAGTCTATCCATGCCCCTGTTTTCCGGATTCAAATTAAAAAACAGCGTAAAAGCTTCTGAGAACAGATACCAGGCAGAGCTGCTCAATGCCAAAAACACCAAAGAACAATTGGCAATGAACACCATCATCCTGTATGTGAACCTCTACAAAGCACAGCAATCTGTAAAACTGATTCAGGAAAATCTGAAAAGCTCACAACAACGTGTGAAAGATTTTACCGCCATGGAAGAAAACGGGCTGATTGCCCGAAACGATTTACTGAAATCACAATTGCAATCTTCCAACGTAGAATTATCATTGGAAGACGCCAAAAAGAATGTCACTACGATAAATTATCAGCTTGTCAACCTGCTAAAACTTCCGGTAGGAACACAAATTCTACCGGACGAAGCCGTTTTTTCTAAATTAGGCTTCTCAGAGGCTACCTTAAACGAAAGTGACGCATTATCCAGCAGAAGTGATTTGGGAGCCTTACAATGGATGCAGAAAGCTTCAGAGGCAAATATAAAAGCTGCCGAAGGAAATTATTATCCGTCAGTATCGTTACTGGGCGGTTATGTAGCTTTTGACCTGAAAAATGTATTGGAAGTGAACAATGCCATCAATTTTGGAGTTGGCGTTTCCTATGACCTCTCTTCCATCTTTAAAAATGGTAAAGATGTAAAATTGGCCAAAAGCCAGGCTTCGGAAACCAAACAATCTGCCGATATCCTGACAGACCGCATTAAAGTAGAAGTACACGATGCACAGGAAAATTATGCCCTTTCTTTAAAACAATACAAAGTGTATCAGGAAGCTGTCACTCAGGCCTCAGAAAATTTCAGAATCGTAAAAGACAAATATGATAACGGACTTTCAGACACCAACGACTTATTAGAAGCCGACGTACAGGAACTTCAGGCAAAATTAAACGAAGCATTTTCAAAGGCAGATATTGCACAGAGCTATTACGAATTGCTAAATGTTTCCGGCAAACTAACCGATTCATTCAACATCACTAAAAACTAAATTCTTTCACGATGGAAAAGAAAAAAACAAATAAAAAGTTTACCTACATACTAATTGCGCTTGTGGCAATTGGCGCAACTTACGGAATCTACAAATACGTTCACTCGCTTTCACACGAAACGACAGACGATGCACAGATTGAGAAAAACATGAACCCGATTATTCCTCGAGTTTCGGGCTATGTGACAAAAGTATATGTCAAAGACAATGACTTTGTAAAAAAAGGCGATACTCTTTTCGTAATTGACAACAAAGACTACCTGGTAAAGGTGGAAGAAGCTAATGCCGCTTTGATAGCAGCACAGGGCAATCTGGAAGCTTCAAAAGCAGACATAGGCGGTGCTTTGGCTAGTATTTCAATATCAGAAGCCAACATCTCTTCTGCGGGCGGCAATATCGAAACTGCCAAAATCAGGTTGACAAGAGCCACTAACGATTTCATCCGTTATCAGAATCTTTATAAAAACAGGTCTATCACAAAGCAGCAATTCGAACAGGCAGAAGCAGCAAAACTGGAAGCAGAAAGCGAATTGAAAATTTTGCAACAACAGCAAAGAGCCAGCACCTATCAAAAATCGGTTGCAGCTTCACGTTCTAACGTAAGCAGCAAACAGGCAGAAATTGCTGCGGCTAATATTAAAAAGGCACAGGCCGTACTCGATGCTGCTAAACTGAATCTGAATTATACCGTAGTTACAGCTTCTATAGACGGACAGGTTTCTAAAATAAACATACAGCCGGGACAATTTGTACAACCGGGACAATCCCTGTTCTACATTATCAACAATACCGAAGCCTGGGTTATTGCCAACTTTAAAGAAACCCAATTGAGTAAAATGGTAGCAGGACAAAAAGTAAGCATTCATGTTGACGCTTACCCTGATTATGAATTCAAAGGCACTATTACTTCATTTTCACCTGCAACCGGAGCGCGTTTCTCGCTATTGCCACCGGACAATGCTACCGGAAACTTCGTAAAAACCGTACAAAGGCTTCCTGTTAAAATCACTCTTGATGCAGAAAATGCACCTGACAAAGTAAAAAATCTGCGTCCGGGTATGAACGTTGACGTTGATGTGCACTTAAAATAAACCTCTTACCTATTGATGATTTCAGGATGTGGGTTCCACTTTCTGAAATCATCAATATAAAATCTAAATAACAATGGAAGCAACTTCAGGAGAAGACAGCTTAGTTGAATACGGCTTCAGAAGGGTTATCATTACGATTACCGCAGTGCTTTGTGCATTGCTGGAAATTGTAGATACAACCATCGTGAACGTGGCCCTGACAGACATGCGGGGAAGTCTTGGTGCTACGCTGACAGACGTTGCCTGGGTCATTACAGCCTATGCTATCGCCAACGTAATCGTAATCCCGATGACCAGCTGGCTGTCGCAACAATTCGGCAGAAGGAATTATTTTGCCGTGTCCATCATCATATTCACCGTTTCATCATTTCTCTGCGGAAACGCTACCAACATCTGGGAACTTGTCGTTTTCCGTTTTGTTCAGGGTCTTGGCGGAGGAGCATTATTGGTAACCGCACAGACAATCATCACAGAAAGTTATCCTGTTGCAAAACGAGGAATGGCACAGGCTATTTATGGTTTGGGTGTAATTGTTGGGCCAACACTTGGACCGCCTCTGGGAGGTTATATTGTAGAAAATTATTCCTGGCCTTATATATTCTATATCAATATTCCTTTGGGTGTTATTGCTACCATATTGACTTTATCTTATATCAAAAGTCCTAAATATGGCGAAAAGCTAAAAGCAAGCCAGGTTGACTGGTGGGGAATTTTATTACTTGCCATGTTTATCGGGTCGTTGCAATTTGTTCTGGAGCACGGACAACAGGATGATTGGTTTGACGATAAAATGATTACCACTTTAAGTATTGTGAGCGTTGTAGGATTGATACTGTTCATTTGGAGGGAACTTACCTATAAACACCCGATTGTAAACCTCAGCGTACTAAAAGACGGTAATCTTAGGATTGGAACCGTAATGTGTTTTATCCTCGGATTTGGTTTGTACGGCTCCACATTAATTCTCCCCATCTATACACAATCCGTTTTAGGCTGGACTGCCTTAGATGCCGGATTATTATTAATCCCGGGGTCTATCACCACGGCATTCATGATGCCTATTGTGGGTAATCTCATCCAAAAAGGTGTACCGCAGGGCTATATGGTTGGTGTAGGATTCCTTATATTCTTTTTCTTTACGTTCTGGATGCATAATGTAATTACGCCGGATACCGGGGTAGAACACATGTTCTGGCCGTTGATATTGAGAGGAATAGGCTTAGGATTATTATTTGTTCCTATTACCACATTGGCACTATCAACATTAAAAGGCAAACAGATTGGTGAAGGTGCTGCTTTTACAGGAATGATGAGACAATTGGGTGGTTCTTTTGGTATCGCCATTATCACAACATTCATTACACGATTCAGTCAGAACCATCGTGTGGATTTGGTTTCTCACCTCAGCGCAGACAAATTGGAAGTCCAAAACAGGGTTCAACAGCTCCAACAAGGATTCATGGCCAAAGGTTTTAGTGCCAGTGAAGCACTCAACAAGGCCTATCAGGTATTGGATGTTTCGGTCATGAAACAGGCAACGGTCTTATCCTATATGGATATTTTTCTATATCTCGGTATTATGTTCCTATGCTGTATCCCAATTATCCTGCTCATCAAAAAAGGCAAAAACAAGATTAATCCGGCAGATGCCATGCATTAATATTTTTCAAGGTTATTATTTAAGAAAGCTTCGGAAATTCCGGGGCTTTCTGCTTTTTAATTAGCGTTTATTTAATATCGGCTTAATTTGCTTCCATGATTTTCCGCCTACTTTAGTTCCGGCATCAAAATAAATGCTTTAAGAAAAGCAACCAATCTTTTTATTTTATATATTTGATTGAATTTAAGATAGTTGCATTAATTTTAAAATGATTACCATGGGACTATTCGGAAAAAAAGAAAAGAAAATATTCAAGGAATTCAGCAAAAAAAGTGTAGAATACCTGACAGACATCAATAAGGACACCGATGAGCTTTTAGAAGAACTTCAGGAAAGCTATTCGGAAAACCGGTTTGCAATTCCGGAATTCATGAACCTTATCGAATCCATAAAGGCTAAAATTTCGTTCGAGGAATCAGAAAAGCTTGAGGAACTTTCCAAAAAAATTGTCCAGATAAAAAAATGTGCCAAGAAAAGCGTCAGCGCTGTAGCTGAACTTTCAAGAAACCAACGCAAGACAACCCGCGAAGCCATTCGTGAATTCAACGAGTTTGTGGAATCGTAATAATTTTAGATTTCAGATTTCAGATTTTAGATTTTAGCCACAGATTCGAGTAATTACACAGATTCGAGGAGCTTATTAAAGTATCTTGGATTTGAGATTTCTGATTTCTGATTTTAGCTACAGATTAGAATAATCAAACTGATTCCAGGAGCCTATAAACTTAGCACCTTAGCATCTTGGATTTGAGATTTGAGATTTCTGATTTTAGCTACAGATTAGAATAATTGCACTGATTCCAGGAGGCTTTAAACTCAGTACCTCAGAACCTTATTATCTTAGCACCTTAGCATCTTAGCACCTTAGTACCTCAAAACTTAGTACCTCAGAACCTCAGTACCTTTCCAAAACTTTATCGCGTAAAAACCAGCTTATTACCTTTAGACAAATTGGCATCAAATTGATAGCCTTCGTAATTAAAGCCTTTTAAATCGTCTATGGTTTCGGCATTGGTATCAATAATATAACGCACCATCATACCTCTTGCCTTTTTAGCAAAAAAGCTGATCATTTTGAGCTTGCCGTCTTTGTAGTCTTTAAACTCCGGAGTAATTACAGGAACCTTTAGTGTTTTCACATCTACCGAATCGAAATATTCGTTGCTGGCAAGATTCACAAACAATTCCCCTTTTTTCAATTCATCATTCAGTGATTTGGTAATTTTCTTTTTCCAGAATTCATATAGATTTTTATTTTTTCCAACCGGCAGCTTTGTTCCCATTTCCAAACGATAAGGCTGAATTAAATCCAAAGGTTTTAGCAAACCGTATAAACCGGACAAAATTCGGAGTTTGTCCTGCAAATCATCTAATTTCTCCAATGGTAAGGAATAAGCATCCAAACCAATATACACATCACCATTAAAAGCATAAACCGCCTGACGTGAATTTTCCAACGTAAACGGAGTTGCCCATTCCTGATTTCTGTGCCAGTTCAAATCGGCCAGCTTTTCTGAAATATCCATCAACTCTGAAAGTTTTTTGGGTTTCAGCTTCTTCAATACTTTGTGAACAGTATTGGATTCTTTCAGGAAAACCGATTCTGTATGTCGGTCTGTTGGCACTGCGGTTTCAAAATCTAATGATTTGGCTGGAGAAATAACAATTTTCATTTTCTGATATTTGACTTCAAAAATACAAAATCAGGAACAGCAATTTTAGAGCAATCGTCATTTTTTATACCCAAATCCTGATTTTCCAAATCCCAAATCAATTGGTCTCTTTTTAGTATATTTGTGTAAAACCTCAAAACTCCTTTGCCTTGTACACACAAATCAATGCTAACATAAGCCGTTATGTTTCTTTTTCGGAAGAAGAATTTGCTACATTCAACTCTTTTCTGGAATACAAAAAAGTGCCTAAAAAAACCATTATGCTCCATGAAGGAGAAATGTGCAATTTTGAAGCGTTTGTAGTCAAAGGCTGTGTCAGGAAATATTATATTGATGCCAACGGTTTTGAAGTCATACTCCAGTTTGCCATTGAAAATGCCTGGGTCAGTGACATTTCCTTTAGTATTTATGAAACAAAACCCAGTCAGGTATATATTGAAACACTGGAAGACTGCGAGTTTTTAATGTTTACTCCGGAATCCAAAGAAGAACTTTTTGCAAAAGCACCCCGATTTGAAAGAGCCTTCCGTATATTGATGCAAAGAAATCTTGCCGTAACCCAAAACAGGCTGTTTCATACAATTTCCCAAACTGCAACAGAAAAATACCTTGAATTTCTGGAACTATACCCTACCATCCCGCAACGCGTTCCACAACATTATATTGCTTCCTATTTAGGAATCTCACCGGAGTTTCTGAGTAAAATCAGGGCGAGAATAGCTAAACAATAGTTGATAGTTGTTAGTGGAAAGTTTATAGTTGGTAGGCTTCAGGTAGAAGGTTTTTGATTTCAGATTTCTGATTTTGGATTTAAGATTTTTGACGGTTGAAAGAAGAATAGTTTGTTTACTATAAAACATATATTACAATTCGGTTATGTTCCTATTCGGACACAACATAATCAGAAATTCAAAATATTATACTTATGCATCATCCAACTATCCATTAACAACTATCCATTAACAACTATCCATTAACAACTATCCCTTATAAACTATTCTCTATCAACTTTCCACTATCAACTATTTTTTCTTGTCCTAGTTCAATGCCCACAAAAATTTTCTGTCGGAAATTTGTCATGTAATTAAAAAACACTGATTATGGACCGTAAAGATTTTATAAAAAAAGGATTAATGGGCACCGGAATGTTTATCACTTCTGCTGCCGTAGGCGATGTAATTAAAAATGACATTGACGAAATCAAGGAATTGGAACCACTAGGATTTAACCATTTACCAAATCCGGAGTCTTTGATTGTGGAAAATACAGTATTGCACAAAGCAGCTACCCGCGGACACGCCAATCATGGCTGGCTTGATTCACATCATACTTTCAGTTTTGCGAATTACCACAATCCGGACAGAATGCATTTTGGTGTATTGAGAGTCTTAAATGACGACCGCGTAGATGCCGGAATGGGTTTTGGAAAACATCCGCATGACAATATGGAAATTATTTCAATTCCACTGGAAGGCGATTTGGAACACCAGGACAGCATGGGCAATACTGCCGTAATTAAAAAGGGCGATATTCAGGTCATGAGTGCCGGAACCGGAATTTATCACAGCGAATTCAATAAAAACAAAGACAGGCTGACTAAATTCCTTCAGATTTGGGTGTATCCAAACAAAAGAAATGTAACTCCAAGATACGACCAGATTTCTTTAGACGAGAAAGACCGTCATAACAAATTACAGCAGATACTTTCTCCAAATCCGGATGATGCCGGAGTATGGATTCATCAGGACGCCTGGTTCCATTTGGGTAAATTTGATAAAGGCATCACGACCGAATACAAACTGAAAAAAGAAGGCAATGGTATTTATGCCTTTGTCATTAAAGGCGATTTCAATATTGGAAATATCAGCCTGAACGAAAGAGACGGATTGGGAATCTGGAGTACTTCGGCAATAGCCATAGAATCACTCTCTCAAGATGCGGAAATCTTATTGATGGAAGTTCCAATGGTTTTATAATTCATTATATTTAAAATAAAAACAACTATTTAAAAAACAAAATTATGGCAACAACAAAATGGTCAATTGACACAGCACACTCAGAAATCGGATTCAAAGTAAAACACATGATGTTTACCAACGTATCCGGAAATTTTGAAAAATTTGACGCTTCCATTGAAACAGATGGCGACAATTTCGAAACCGCTCAATTTGAATTTACAGGCGATATCGATTCTATCTCTACGGGAAATAAAGACCGTGATTCGCATTTGCTAAGCGCCGACTTTTTTGACGCTTCCCAATTTCCAAAAATCAATTTCAAATCTACTTCATTTAAAAAACTGAATGAAGGAGAATACAAATTAACAGGTGACCTGACATTACATGGCATAACAAAACCTGTAACATTAGACGTTGAATTTGGAGGATTGGCAAAAGACCCTTGGGGAAATACCAAAACAGGATTGTCCGTTTCCGGAAAAATCAACCGGAAAGATTGGGGACTAAACTGGAACTCTGCTTTAGAAACAGGAGGTGTTTTGGTTGGTGAAGAAGTAAAACTTCAAATCGAACTTCAATTTATCAAACAATAATTATCTGCAAGCCTCTCTTTATTGAAAGGCTTGCTTCTTTTTCGAAAGCCATGAAAAATATTTTATACATAGGACGGCACCCGGAGATATTAGGAACTGTTGTAAGACTCATCAATAACAATGAAGATTGGTTTGGCGCCGGGGCAGAAACAGATGTGGATGCGATGGAATTGTTTGAACGCATTCATTTCCACATTGTCTTATTAGGCTGTGGTATTGAACCTGAAAGCGAAGAAAAATTACGTGCTTTCTTCAAAAATACCAATCCGGATTGCGTAATTGTACAACATTATGGAGGTGGAAGCGGATTGCTTACGAATGAAATTCTCATGGCTTTAGAAAATCATAACATAGCCTAAAGTTTTTGGAGCACTATTTTTCTCTAACTTTATGCTTATTAACCAACCTAAAATAACACACATGAAATTTACCCGAAATGCCAGTGCCAATTGGCAAGGAACAGGAATGGAAGGAAAAGGAACCATTTCCACGCAAAGCACTACTCTGGATAAAGCACAATTATCATTCAAAACCCGTTTTGCTGATGGAGTTGGCACCAATCCTGAAGAACTGATTGGAGCAGCTCATGCGGGCTGTTTCACAATGAAACTTAGTTTTGTATTATCGGAACTAGGATTTACACCTGAAAATTTAGACACAGTTGCCAAAGTGACGTTTGAAGACGGAAAGATAACCACCATAACTTTAGATCTTACAGCAACGGTAAGCAATATTTCGGAAGAACAGTTTCAGGAGGCAGCCAAAAATGCAAAAGAAAACTGTCCGGTATCGCAACTGCTCAATGCAGAAATCATTCTGAATGCGAAATTGACATAAACAATAAAGACAACTATTAACTTTGAACCGCTTCCAAAAAAGAAGCGGTTTTTATTTTTTCATTTCCTGACATAGAAATTATGAAAGTCTTTTTAAGGATACATTTTTTATCTTTGGATATAAAAATCATCCATGCAGAAATTTTTACAGAAATATAAATCCACAATGCTATATGGCATCTCCCTAGCCCTATTGCTGTTTTTGATGAAATGGCTGGAATTCCGGTTTATGGTCATAAACCATACGCTGGAAATTTACATTGGTTTGATTGCTATTATATTTACTGCTCTTGGAATATGGCTGGCCTTAAAACTAACGAAACCCAAAAAAGAAACCATAATAATCGAAAAAGAAATCTATGTTAGCGATGCTGAATTTATACAGGACAGAAATCAGCTTGAAAAATTAAACCTGAGCAAACGCGAAATGGAAGTCCTGGAATTGATTGCCCAAGGTTGCAGCAATCAGGAAATTGCATCACAGCTTTTTGTTTCATTACCCACCATCAAATCACACTCCTCAAAGCTTTTTGAGAAACTTGACGTCAATCGCAGAACACAGGCCGTCGAAAAAGCAAAACGCCTGAAATTGATTCCTTAAACAGTCATACTTTAGTTGCAAACAGGCTGCTCCGGAGCAAAATCATCCTTAAGTATGACTTTTACTCCTCCAAAAAAATTCAATTTTGCATCATTGAAAATCAACTAAAAATTAAAAAAGATGAAAAAAACGATTTTGATTAACGGACTAATTGCCGGATTTATCGTCACGGCAATGATGGTAATTTCTTCGGCATTGTGCTACAACGACCCAAATTTCAAAGGAAGTATGGTTCTTGGTTATCTGGGAATGCTACTGGCTTTTTCTTTTGTATTTGTGGGTATCAAAAGCTATCGTGACAAACATAATTCAGGAGTCATTACTTTTGGTAAGGCTTTTAAAATTGGATTGCTTATTACACTGATAGCCTCAACAGCATATGTAGCCGTATGGCTCGTTGAATATTATTTCTTTATTCCTGATTTTATGGAAAAATATACGGCCCATATTCTCAAACAGGCAGCTGAAAGCGGTGCCACCGTAGCTGAAATCCAGGCCCAGACCAACGAAATGGAAATGTATAAGGAATGGTATAAAAATCCAATTCTGGTCGTAATTCTGACCTATGCAGAAGTGCTTCCCATCGGATTGATTGTTACCCTGATTAGCGCATTAATCTTAAAGCGGAATCAGAAACCGGAAAATTATACCACTGCATAAAAAAGAATCCCTGCCAAAAGCAGGGATTCTTTTTTCTCATCTCATCTAAGGGTTTTCTTTTCGTCATATATATAGCTAAAACAGCATCATATTGATGTCGTTGCTTTTCAAAAGCTCAAAATTCGTTTTTAAGAGATTCCTTAATTGCAAATTCTTGTCCTTCATCTTCTTTTTAAGTTCCTCCTTCTTACTGATTAGCTCTTCAGTAAAGCTCGGTTTTTGGAAAAGGTTTCTTTGCTCCGTTCCAAAAGTAATTTTCGTTTCCATTATATAGCAATTTCAAGGTTAGTGGTCTGTGCTTTTCACATCTACAAGATACAACATTTTATCTCCCCCAATGCTAATTTTAACTTAAGTGATGATTAAATAATCTATTTAACAAGAAAAGAACAGCCTTATTGACTGCTCTTTTCTTAAATTTAGTTTATTATTTCTTTATTTCTGCATCTTAAAATAGTAATCCAACGAGTGCTTTCCGCTACCGTACATGAGGAAAAATACGCAGACAATAAGTGTTATGAGCGATACTATCAGATTCGTCACGACCATTGGCCCGGCGAAATTAATCAATACCGCACCAATTAAAATAGGCAGCTGTGCCCATATAGACCATCGCGTCAGGAGTCCGAATACAATCATAATACCTCCCATAATATGGGCAGCAACTACATAATGATAGATAAACATACCCCCATCAAAATTTCCCAATGGAGCAAGTAAATCAATAAGCCTGTGGCTTTCTTTGATAAATGTCACTCCCTTTAAAAACAGGAATACCCCCAAAGCAATCCTTAAAATGTCAATTGGATAAGAAGTATGGGAATTGGCCCATTTGTTCAGCTTTTTAATTTTTATCGTTTCCATGACGAGATAATTTAGAATTACCTATCTAAATTACTAATATTTAAGCACATAAATCATATTTTTAAGATTAATTTTATGAATCACCAAAGCTGTTTACTAAAAATAGTTTCTGACAAGCCTACATATACTTTGCGACTCTGCGTCTTTGCGTGAAAATGTTGCTCGCAAAGACGCAGAGCCGCTAAGTCCGTAAGAGAATAATTATCAGAAATAAAAAAGCAACGCTAAAACGTTGCTTTCTTTTTAATCTTCTTCTTCGACTGTATGTGAATTAGAATAAACCCGCCATTTTGCAATACATTCTTTCATGTCCTCCGGGAGTTCTGTGTCAAAACTCATAAACTCTTTTGTCGTTGGGTGCATAAAGCCTAATGTTTTTGCATGCAGTGCCTGTCTTGGCAATATTTTAAAACAGTTATCAATAAACTGCTTGTATTTTGTAAATGTAGTTCCTTTTAATATCAGATTACCACCATAACGTTCATCATTGAAAAGTGTATGCCCTATGTGTTTCATATGGACACGAATCTGATGCGTTCTTCCCGTTTCCAGCTTACAGGAAACCAAAGTCACATATCCAAAACGTTCCAAAACCTTATAATGGGTTACCGCATGTTTTCCTTCTCCGTCCGGAACTACAGCCATCTGCATTCTGTCTTTGGCATGTCTGGCGATATCTCCGGTAACCGTACCTTCATCCTCTGCTATATTTCCCCAAACCAGAGCAACATACTCTCTTTCTGAAGTTTTTTCCTCAAACTGTTTGGCCAGAAAAGCCATAGCCTGGTCGGTTTTGGCAACAACTAAAAGTCCAGAAGTATCCTTATCAATCCTATGAACCAATCCCGGACGCTCACTGCTGTTCAATGGTAAATTCTCAAAATGATACGCCAAAGCATTCACTAAAGTCCCGGTATAATTTCCATGACCCGGATGAACAACCAGGCCTGCAGGTTTGTTGATTACTATCAGCGCTTCGTCTTCATAAACAATATCAAGCGGGATATTCTCTGGCAGGATAAGATTCTCAAAAGGCGGATGTGATAACAGAACCCTTACAACATCAAAAGCTTTTACTTTGTAATTCGATTTTACCGGAACATCATTAACATAGATATTCCCTGCCGTAGCGGCCTGCTGTATTTTATTTCTTGTCGCATTTTCAACAAGATTCATCAAAAACTTATCTACACGCAAAGGCGATTGCCCTTTGGCTGCCTCAAATCTGTAATGCTCAAACAATTCGTCATCTAACGCCTCGTCTGCAATCGGATTGTCTATCATTCTGCCGTTTCTGTATCTGTATTTTTAATCGTATCGGTTTCAGACTCTTCAAATCCTACTTTTCCATCACCCAAAACCAAATCAATTTTGGATGCTTTTTTCACTTTGTCTCCAACTTTTAATTTCTTGCCGTCAGCATACATTTCCAAAACCATATCTTTTCCCAGATAAGGCTTGTATGTCTTTTTGCCCACTTCAAGACCTAATGCCATAAGAGACGACTCTGTCTGACGCAATGTTTTTTCTATTAAATCCGGCATGGTTACCATTCCGAAATCCGCTGAATTTACTTTGATATAAATTTTTCTGCCATCTTTTACTTTCGAGCCTGGAAGCGGATCCTGCTGAACGACTGTATATTTTGGAAAATCTTTATTATAATCCACCGTATCCAGCAAAACATACTCTAAATTAAGCTCATCCAGCTTTTCTTCAACTTGCTGCTCTGTCAGTTTTCTCAAATCCGGAACCGTGATTTCGTTGCCATGGTCAGTAGCATAGCTAAGCCATTGCAGTAGTAAAAAAACCAATACTATTACAATCCCAAAAGCCAGTAAAAGCTGCTTGAAAAAAGATTTGCTGGTAAGATATTGTCTTAAAGTCATAAAAATTACATTTCGTGCAAAGATATAAAAATACTAAAGGTTTTTAGTTTCAATAATTAGTGATATTTTTGTGAGAGGTTTCGGCAGTTAGCAGATGGCGGTTTCCAGTCTGCAGACTAAACTTTTGATGTTAAACTGTCTAAAATCTGCAATCTTTAAATCCAAAATCTTATATGAACATAGCCGTTGTAATGGGTGGATATTCTGACGAATCAGTAATATCGCTCCGTAGTGGTCAGCTAATCCTTAACAATCTCGACAAGAATAAATACAAAACGTTTGAAGTTCATATTTTATTGGATGGATGGAACGTAATAATAGGAGAAGAAAAATTCCCGATTGATAAATCTGACTTTACGTTTACCCAAAATGGAATAAAGACAAAATTTGATGCCATCGTCAATACAATTCACGGAACTCCCGGCGAAGACGGGCATATGCAGGCATATTGGGAACTTTTGGAAATTCCGTATTCCGGATGCAATTTTTACCAGTCAGCACTGACATTCAATAAAAGAGATACCTTATCCGTGCTTTCAAAATTTAACATTCCAAAAGCAAAATCTATTTACCTTTCCAAAGGCGATGCGATTAATGCCGAAGAAATAAAAGCTGAACTTGGCTTGCCGTTTTTTGTAAAACCAAACCAATCCGGAAGCAGTCTTGGGGTTTCCAAAGTAAACGACTTATCTGAATTTGACAAGGCCCTGGATTTTGCTTTTGCAGAAGACAGCGACATATTAATAGAATCCTATTTAAAAGGTACCGAAGTATCTGTTGGTGTACTCAATTACAAAGGAGAAACAAAAGTTTTAGGTTTAACCGAAATTGTTCCTCATAACGACTTCTTCGATTACGAAGCTAAATATTTAGGCAAATCTGACGAGATTACACCGGCAAGGCTATCCGCAGAAGTAGAACAAAAAGTAAGAGAAACGGCCGCAAAAGTCTATGAGGCTCTTGGTATGTCCGGTTTTTCCAGAACCGATTTTATTGTAATGGACGGAATACCTCATTTTATTGAAATGAATACCAATCCGGGATTATCCGGGCAAAGCATCTTTCCACAACAGGCCGCCTATGCTAAAATTGCCTTTTCGGACCTTTTGGACAATGAAATTGAACTGGCCTTAAAAAGAAAACTATTATGGAGAAAATAGCCGTATTTCCGGGTTCGTTTGACCCTATAACTCTGGGGCATTATGATATTATCAAAAGAAGTATTCCGCTTTTTGACAAGATAATTGTGGCAATTGGTGTCAATGCTGATAAAAAATATATGTTTTCTTTAGACGAAAGAAAACGCTTCATAGAGGAATGTTTCGAAAACCATCCTTCTGTTTCTGTTACGACATATGAAGGCCTGACAATTGATTTTTGTAAAAAAGTAAATGCAAAATTCATTTTAAGAGGCTTAAGAAATCCGGCTGATTTTGAATTTGAAAAAGCTATTGCCCATACGAATCGTAAGCTTTCAAAAATCGAAACTGTCTTTTTACTGACTGCCGCCAATACTTCTTATATCAGCTCAAGCATTGTGAGAGATGTTATCCGAAACGGAGGAGAATACGAATTATTAGTTCCGGATTCTGTTCGGGTAAAATAATCAATAATTGTTTTTGCCACTGATTACGTAGATTCTCATAGATTTCATGTTCTCTAAAACTTTTGAATCATCTTAATCTGTGGCAGAACATACACTTTTTTAAAAGAGATTATCACAGATTAATCTACAGTTTATCATTTTTTGCTACGTATTAACGAATCCCTATAGATTTTAACAATTAAAATCATTTTAATTCGTGATATATTTCAAATTCATTTTAATTAACTGTACTTTCGCCAAAAATAAAATCCATTAAAAATGAGTTTAGAACGAGATTTGATGAAACGTAGTGGCGGGAAGTGTGAACTTTCCGGAGCAACAGAAAATTTAAAAGTATACCAAATACTTCCAACCCGAAAAGGAGGCATCGAAGAGAGTATACTTGCCAGTGCAACCTGCATTGAGCAGATTGAAAACCCTGAAAAAACCGACCCTAATCTTTGGCGATGCCTTAATGAAAGCATGTGGAACGAGCATCTGCCAGTCCAAATAGTATCCTGGAGAATGTTGAGCCGTTTGGGAAAACAGGACCTGTTGGAACAAATGTATCTGGAAGAAGAAGATTTAGCTTGGGCAAAAGCAACCGGAGAAGGTGACGATGACGATACTAAAATTGTACATAAGGACAGTAATGGTGTAACCTTACAAACCGGAGATTCTGTTGTTTTGATTAAAGACCTGAAAGTAAAAGGTTCCAGCATGGTTGCCAAACAGGGAACCCCAGTCCGAAACATCCGTCTTGACCACGAAAATGCAGAATATATTGAAGGAAAAGTGGATGGACAGACTATTGTTATTATTACGCAATATGTAAAGAAGATATAGCTTTTTGGGATTTCGGATTTTAGATTTTAGAAAGTGAACTGACTGACAAATTGTTATTATTACACAATATGTGAAGAAGTTGGAATTTTGGTTTTTTGATTTTAGAGAAAGCTGACAAGATGCTTAACCTTCTTAATCCGAAATCCGAAATCCGAAATCCGAAATCTGAAATCTGAAATCCCAACTATCCATTATCCACTACCAACTATCAACTATTTAATCACTTGCCTAGCGATTTCAATCTTAAACTTCTTTCCTTTCATCTTTTCATCTTTGATATTTTTAAGAAGTTCTTTTATCTTTTTTGATTTGACCGCTGCGAAAGAAACAAAATCTTTCACTTCAATCAGACCCAAATCACCTTTTTCCAATTTTCCTTTCTGCGAAAAGAACCCGACAATATCAATCTTGTTCAATTTATTCTTCTTCCCTCCGGAAATATATAATGTCTGAAATACCGGGGGCTCCGGCAAAGAAACAGTATTCGCAATATCAAAAACTTCCTGGTTGTAATCAATATAATCCAGCTTCTTTTCGCTTTCATGCACAATTACATAAGCTGTTCCGGAAGCCGTCATCCTTGCCGTGCGTCCATTCCGATGTGTAAACTCATCTTCTTTCATTGGGAGATGATAATGGATAACATGTTTCATTTCCGGAATATCCAATCCTCTGGCAGCCAAATCTGTCGTAACCAGATAGCTTACACTTCCATTCCTGAACTGAATTAAGGCACGCTCCCGCTCCTCCTGGTCCATCCTTCCATGATAATAAGTCGAATAAATTCCTCTCGCATTCAGCAAATCGCTAATTCGTTCAGCGGCATCGCGATGGTTACAGAAGATTAATGCCGATTCAGAACCTAAAGAACAAATCAGTCGGAATAAAGTATTGATTTTGTCTTTTTCTTCAGAAATGACGGTTTTTATAGAAAGATTGCTTTTTTCTTCATTATCGGAAGTAAAATCCAAAATTTCAGGATTTATTACCCTTGTATATTTGGGAATTTCAATATCAGAAGTGGCAGAAACCAGAATACGTTTGTCCACTTTTGGCAAACGGGACAAAATAAAAGACATCTCCTCATGGAACCCAAATTGCAACGACTTGTCAAATTCATCTAAAACTACAGTACGTATCTTATCTGTCCTGAATGTTTCCCTGTCAATATGGTCGGCAATTCTTCCGGGTGTTCCAATCAGAACGGCAGGCGGATTACTCAGATTTTTAATTTCCGTTTCCATTGAATGACCACCATAACAGGTATTGACCTTATAGCCTGTACCCATTTTTTTCCAAACCTGTTCGATTTGCAATCCTAATTCTCTTGAAGGCACGATAATCAGGCATTGTACCGAAAGGATTTCAGGCTGTAAGGTTTCAAAAACAGGCAATAAAAAAGCCAGGGTCTTCCCTGAACCTGTTGGCGATAATAATAAAACCGAATTATTCTCTAAAATGGCTTCTTGCGCCGCGAGCTGCATTTCATTCAGGCTTTCAATGCCTAAATTCAAGAGCAGATTGTTGGAATGGTGATTGTTCATGCTGCAAAGGTAATTTTTAATGATGAATTACGAATTATGAATTGCGACCGACACAAATTCGTAATTTTGATATTTTCAAATTAACCTATGAAATATCTTCTTCCAATTTTCTTACTTTCGATTATGGCCAACGCTCAACATACAGATTTCCTGACTCCTTATGAAAATGGAAATGGAAATCAGACTGCTACTTATGAAGAAACAATTGCCTATTTCCAGCTTTTAGACAAAAATTTCGAAACGATTTCCATGCAGGAAATGGGACTTACTGATTCGGGCGAGCCACTACATATCATAACCTATAATAGTGACAAGGAGTTTGATTTTGAAAAAATTCAAAAAGACAAGGCTGTCCTTTTAATCAACAATGGCATACATCCGGGTGAACCCGACGGGATAGACGCCACAATGATGCTCTTTAGAGATTTGGCTTTAGGAAAAATCAAAATTCCAAAACATTTGGCCGTAGTTGCTATTCCTATCTATAATATTGGCGGTGCATTGAACCGCAACTCTTTTTCGAGAGCCAACCAAAACGGCCCTGAAAGTTATGGCTTTAGAGGAAATGCAAGAAATTATGACCTGAACCGCGATTTTGTGAAGTCTGACACCCGCAATGCCAGAAGTTTTGCCCAGATTTTCCATCTTGCCAATCCTGATATCTTTATCGACAATCATGTCAGTAATGGTGCGGATTACCAATATACGTTCACTTACATTGCCACGCATTATCAAAAACTGGGTGGTAATCTTGGGAAATTTTGGAATACTGACATGTTGCCCTCTTTATTATCCGACTTAAAAAAGAAAAAAACAGAATCGGTACCCTATGTAAACATTCATGACCAGAAACCTGATGGCGGTTTTGATGCGATGATGGATTATCCAAGATATTCAACCGGTTTCGCCTCCATGTTCAACACCATTGGCTCAATGCCCGAAACCCATATGCTGAAAGATTATGCTTTAAGAGTAAAAGTAACCTATGACTATATGGCTTCTACAATTGAATATGCTGATAAGAACCATGCAAAAATCAAGAAACTGCGAAAAGAAAACCTGCTGAATTACCTTCCGGGTCAAAAATATACGCTGCTTTGGACACTAGACACGGACAAGGTTTCAAGTATCCCGTTTTTAGGTTATGAAGGAGCTTACAAGCCAAGCGAAATTTCGGGCAAACCGAGGCTTTTTTATGACCGTTCCAAACCTTTCAGCAAAAACATACCCTATCATAAGGAATACAAACCTTCGTTAGAAATAATTATTCCGGAAGCGTATATCGTTCCAAAATCATGGTGGCCTATTATCGAGCTTCTAAAAATCAACAATATTGAAATGTCACCTCTTGAAAAAGCTGTTGAACTTGAAGTAGAAAGCTATCGAATTAAAGATTTCAAAACCAGTTCCTCTGCCTACGAAGGCCATTATCCACACCATTCCGTTTCCGTCATTCCTACCAAGAAAAAAGTAACGTTTAAAAAAGGGGACTTTTTAATACAGACGCAGCAACCTGGTGTTAAATATCTGTTGGAAACTTTAGAGCCGCAAGGTAATGACTCTTATTTTGCATGGAATTTTTTCGATTCGTTATTGCAACAGAAAGAATATTTTTCAGCTTATGTCTTTGAAGACCTTGCCAAACAATTACTGGATAAAAATCCGGAAATGAAAGCCGAATTTGAAAAGAAAAAATCAGAGGACTCAAAATTTTCGGATTCAGGCGAAGCCCAATTGGACTGGATTTACCGCCATTCCGATTACTATGAAAAAACACATATGGAATACCCGGTTTTCAGAGTAATGGCACCAATTAAACAGTAATAAAAAAGCTCCTATTTCTGGAGCTTTTCTGTTTCAAATAACAGCTTGATATTTTCGTAAGAGTTTTTTAACGCTTCCTGAATCTGCTCGGGATTGAGCCAGGCCACTTTTTCTATTCCTTCTTCTTCCTGAGGTTTGGGAGTTCCTTCAAAATTAGTTTTCATTTCAAACCAATGGGTAATCTTTAGCTTATACCTTCCATTGCGAATAAAAACATGATATGTTTTTTGAAGTTTTTTTGTTATTGACAAACCGGACACGCCTGTTTCTTCACTAACTTCACGGATTGCCGTATTTTCAATCTCCTCTCCTTTTTCTATACCACCTTTTGGCAAATCCCATTTCCCGTTTCTGAAGATAAAAAGCACCTCGCCTTTTTTATTATAAACCAATCCGCCCCCGGCCTTATTCACCGGAATCTTTTCTTTGAGCTTTTTCATAATTTCCTTTTCGTCAGGATGATACAGATAAGCCTTTTGAATTTTATTTTGAAACATTTTCACTATAAGCTGATGAATATCAACACTTTCCAAAAGGAAAAATTGAAAATCGGTTTCTTTAACTATCTCATTAGTTAAAAAAAGTGGTTTATCGTTGACAAAAACTTTATACATTTGTAGTATGATTTTTAATAAAGACACCGCCCAAAAAACAGCCGAATTGCTTTTACAAATAAATGCAATTAAATTGAATCCTAAAAATCCTTTTACATGGGCTTCCGGATGGAAATCTCCCATTTACTGTGATAATAGGATAACACTCTCATTTCCACCAATCAGAAATTACATCCGCGAAGAATTTTCCAAAAATCTGGAAAAACAGTTTGGAAAACCTGATGTGATTGCAGGTGTGGCTACCGGAGCTATCGGTATTGGGATGCTTGTTGCAGAATATATGGGGCTTCCGTTTGTTTATGTACGTCCGGAACCAAAAAAGCATGGAAGACAAAACCAGATTGAAGGCTTTTTGCAAAAAGGCCAAAATGTTGTTGTCATTGAAGACCTGATTAGTACAGGAAACAGCAGCCTTCTGGCCGTTGAAGCATTAAGGGAAGCCGGAGCTAACGTAAAAGGAATGGCAGCCATTTTTACTTATGGATTTGATATTTCTGTTGAAAACTTCAAAAAAGCAAACATCGACCTGTTCACCCTGAGCAATTATGAAAATCTTCTGGAATTGGCAGTAGCTAAAAAATACATCACAGAAGAAGAGCAAGAAACATTAAAAATCTGGAGCAAAAGTCCTTCGACCTGGAGTGTTGAAAATGACAATGCTTCTGTAAAATAACATTAATCGCAGCAACATGAATTTAGAAAGTCCGAAAACGAGCGTCCAAAAATCAGCTCAATATATGTTTGACCAATTGACAGACGTAAAGAATTTTGAAAAATTAATGCCGGATAACATTGCAAAATTTGAAGTTACAGGCGAAGATTCTTTTATTTTTGGATTAAAGGGAATGCCTGAAATCAAATTAAAGATGAAGGATAAAGTGGCCCCTACTAAAGTGGTTTTAGGAGCTGCAAGCGACAAACTTCCTTTTTCACTTACGGCAAACATCACTCCTGTTTCTGACGATTCAAGCGATGTACAGCTATTTTTTGAAGGTGAATTTAATGCCATGATGGCCATGATGGTCAAAGGGCCTATCAGCAAATTCATCGAAACCCTATCAGGAAACATGCACAAGCTGTAAATAGCAAAAACAGATATAAAAAAGCCTTTCGTTTGAAAGGCTTTTTATTTTTAATATAACATTCTGATTTCCTTTATTTCATAAGATTTCACAAAATCATCTTCCAATGTCAGATGAAGTTTACCGGATTGGTCAACACCATTGATGATTCCCATGAATTTGTTACCTTTTATGTTTTCAAAAGGCATTGGTATTCCTTTTTTGTAAAGACAGGCATGGTATTTTTCCCATATAGATTGTGTATTTTTATTCAGTATTAAGGAAACATTTCGTATCAGGCATTCAATAATCGGAATCAAAATGGCTTCCTTATCAAGTTCCCTGCCCAGCAAAAGTGACAAGGAAGAAGCTTTTGGAAGATTTTCAAAATCTCTTTGGTTGACATTAAGCCCAATACCAATAATTGAAAAGATTTCACCATTGCTTTTGATACTGTTTTCAATCAATATGCCACCTATCTTTTTACCTTCTGCCAAAATGTCGTTTGGCCATTTTATCGCCAAATCCTTAATTTCTAAAAAAGATAAAGCTTCAATAATACTCACTGCAGTTGCCACATTCAAATGAAAAATCTGATTCACTTCCAGCAACAAATCTTTAACCAAAACACTAAAAGTCAGGTTTTTACCCGATTCAACATTCCATTTCGATCCCATTTGCCCTTTACCTTCTGTCTGGTTTTCAGCAGTAACAATAGTGAAGTTTTCCACGAATTGCTGCTGCAATAATCCCTTGAGATAATCGTTGGTAGAGTTAATGGCATCGAGTTTGATGATGTTCATAAAAAATAATTGAAGTTTATCGTTTTTAATCTTATGTTAAGGTTCAAAAATAATGACAAAAAATGATAACTTTGCGAAAACATAAAATTTTTAAATGGCGAAAAAAAATATAAGCAATGACGATCTGTTAGCCCACATCATCAAAGGGATTGAAGAAGTAAAAGGCAATGACATTGATATTTTAGATTTAAGAGCAATAGACAACACCGTTTGTGATTATTTTGTAATCTGCAACGGTACTTCAAATACTCAGGTTAACTCCATAGTTAACTCTGTCCAAAAAACAGTTTCAAAAGAATTAAAAGACAAACCCTGGCATGTTGAAGGTACTGAAAACGGCGAATGGGTGCTGATGGATTATGTGAATATTGTTGTTCATGTTTTCCAAAAACACATCCGCGAGTACTACAACATCGAGAGTTTGTGGGGTGATGCTAAAATCACTACAATCCAAAACAAATACTAAAAAGAAAAGACAGCAATGGCTAAAGATAACAATACAAATCCTAACCCGAAAAAATTCAGGTTAAGCCCATGGTGGATTTATGGCGGCTTGATCTTGTTTTTCTTTATTCTGAATTGGGCTTCCGGAGGCTCAAGTTGGGGAGAAACCAGTAAGGCGTCAGCTTCTGACTTTAACAAACTGCTTGAAAAAGGCCAGATTGAAAAAGTTGTTGTATATAACAAGAACGAGGCTGAAATTTTCCTGAACAAGGAAGGACTAGCAGATCCGGCTAATAAAAAAGTAACCAAAGATATTTTTGACAAGCCAAATCCAGGCCCTCATTATATCCTTGACAATATTGGAAATGATGAGCTTTTCCAAAAGAAACTGGAAACAGCACAGCAGGAAGGAAAGCTAAAAGACTATAACTTTTTGCCAAAAAGCAACTGGAGCGAAATCTTTATCGCTTTATTGCCAATTCTGATTATTGTTGGAATCTGGCTTTTCATCATGAGAAGAATGTCAGGTGGTGGCGCTGCTGGAGGTGGCGGGCAAATTTTCAATATCGGAAAATCCAAAGCAAAATTATTTGATGAAAAGACCGACGTAAAAGTAACATTCAAAGATGTTGCCGGACTTGAAGGAGCAAAAGAAGAAGTACAGGAAATCGTTGAGTTCCTGAAAAACCCTGAAAAGTATACTAATCTGGGAGGAAAAATCCCGAAAGGAGCGCTTTTAGTAGGTCCTCCGGGAACTGGAAAAACCTTATTGGCAAAAGCAGTTGCCGGTGAAGCAAAAGTGCCGTTCTTTTCGCTTTCAGGTTCTGATTTCGTTGAAATGTTTGTAGGTGTGGGGGCTTCCCGAGTAAGAGACTTATTCAAACAGGCAAAAGAAAAATCTCCTGCCATCATATTCATTGACGAGATTGATGCTGTTGGGCGTGCAAGAGGGAAAAATAATATTTCAGGCTCAAACGATGAACGTGAGAATACATTAAACCAGTTGCTTACTGAAATGGACGGTTTTGGCACAAATACCAACGTAATTGTTTTAGCAGCGACGAACCGTGCTGATGTATTAGACAAGGCATTAATGAGAGCCGGTCGTTTTGACAGGCAGATTTATGTAGACCTGCCGGACATCAGAGAACGTAAGGAAATTTTTGAAGTGCATTTGGGTCCTTTGAAAAAAGTAGAAGGTCTTGATACTGACTTCCTTGCAAAACAGACTCCAGGATTTTCAGGAGCTGACATTGCCAATGTATGTAACGAAGCAGCCCTTATTGCAGCAAGAAAAGATAAAAAAGCCGTTGACAAACAGGATTTCCTGGATGCGGTTGATAGAATTATTGGAGGTCTTGAAAAGAAAAACAAGATTATCACACCGGAAGAAAAACGAGCTATCGCTATCCACGAAGCCGGTCACGCAACAGTAAGCTGGATGTTAGAACACGCTGCACCACTAATCAAAGTAACCATTGTTCCTAGAGGACAAAGTTTAGGTGCTGCCTGGTATCTTCCGGAAGAAAGACAGATTGTAAGGACAGACCAGATGCTGGACGAAATGTGTGCCACTATGGGTGGACGTGCGGCAGAAAAAGTAACTTTCAACCGAATCTCTACAGGTGCATTGAGCGATCTTGAAAAGGTGACGAAGCAAGCCAGAGCAATGATTACGGTTTATGGTTTGAATGATAAGTTAGGAAACGTTACGTATTATGATTCATCAGGACAGAGCGAATACAACTTCTCAAAACCCTATTCTGAAGACACAGCAAAGATTATTGATAAAGAAATTTCAGACTTAATCGAAGGTCAATATCAGAGAGCAATACAAATTCTTGAAGAAAACAAGGATAAATTGAACCAATTGGCCGATATTCTGATCGAAAAAGAAGTAATTTTCAAAGATGATTTAGAGACAATTTTCGGCAAACGTGCTTTTGGTGAAGCAGTTGAAGAAGTCTTCGAAGAATAAATTTCACTTTTTAAGAATTTTTACAAAAATCTTAATTCGAAAGCAGTTTTGAATTAAGATTTTTTTATCTTTGATTGTTTTGAAATTGCAAACAAAGAATTTGGCCAATTTATGAGTCTGTTTAAAAAACTTTTTGGCGCCAGCGAATCCTCTGATGACGATAAAGATGGCAACTTAAGTCCATTCAATCCCGAAACTGTAATTCCGGCGGATGAATTATTTACCCTGAACTTTAAAAAGAACGGAGGCAAATTCTTGTATTGCGAAAATCTTGAGGAAGCAAAAGACCATTTTGAGCACATCCTTGAAGAAAACGATTGGTTTGAATCAGAAGCACTTTGTTTTGAACCAAAACTTTTCAGTCTGCTTGAAGAAAACAAGCTTTCCTATACCAAACCTACAAATCCGAGATTTCTTTTAGCCAGTTGTGAAAATCTGATTGCTGACGAAGGTTCCGTTTTGTTTTCATCCAACCAAATTAAACAATACAAACCTAACGAATTGCCTGGCAACATTGTTATTCTTGCTACTACAAGTCAAATTCTGGGCAGTAAAAGTGACGGACTTCGTGAAATCAAAAGAAAATACGAAAAGGATTATCCTACCAATATTACCACAATAAAATATTTCGAAAAAGCAAAAGACGAGGATTTTCTCCAATACGGAAGTGTAGCCAAAAACCTCTATCTTCTGCTTTTAGAAGATCTTTAAAATGCGCGAAACCCTAACGAGATCACTATCCGGACTGGTCTACATACTTCTACTGATTGGGGCCACTCTCTATTCCCATGACAGCTTTCTTCTGCTTTTTGGAATGTTTCTGGCTGTATGTACCGCCGAATTCTGTGATTTGGTAAACCTGCAGAAACCGATTCCCATATTGCTTGCCATTGGAGCCTATGCCCTGTTCGCTTACTTCAACACCTTTAACAAAACCAATGACTGGCTACTGACAGGAGCAGCACTTTTTGTTTCCGTCAGGCTCATCCTATTCCTGTTCAGCGAGAAAAGACAGAAAGTAGACAGGCAATCAAAATATGTTTATCTGATTGGCTATATCATACTTCCTGTTATTATCCTGACCAAAATTCCGTATGAAGGAACAGTATTCAATCCAAAAATCCTGATTGGTATATTTATTCTGATTTGGACCAATGACACCTTTGCTTACATTGTTGGAAAATCTATTGGAAAAAGAAAACTTTACGAAAAAATATCACCTAAAAAAACCATAGAAGGCTTTCTGGGAGGATTAGTCTTTACAATAATCGCCAGTATTCTTATTGCTATTTATTTCATCAATCAGCCGGTAATCCTATGGATTATCTTTGCCCTGATTGCCGGAATCTTTGGCACCATTGGAGATTTGGTCGAATCTAAATTCAAGAGAATTGCCGGAGTTAAAGATAGCGGCAAAATTATGCCGGGACATGGGGGCATCCTAGATCGGCTAGATAGTATTATATTTGTATCACCATTCATTTTTTTGTTTTATCAAATTTTAGATTATGTTTAAGTTTCACAAAGAAGGAGCAAAAATTATTCTTATTACCTGTGCAGTAGTCGTAGCAATAGTTTTGCTGACTGATTCGCTGATTCCTAATTTCTGGGTTTTAAAAACCATTCAGGTTATCTCGTTATTATTTCTTATATTAGTGCTACAGTTCTTTAGAAATCCAAAAAGATATACCCAGATAAACGATAATCAGATAATTGCTCCGGTTGACGGAAAAGTTGTCGTGATTGAAGAAGTTTATGAAGGCGAGTATTTTAAAGATAAAAGACTCATGGTTTCCATTTTCATGTCTCCGATTAATGTGCACGTTACCCGATATGCCATGAATGGAGTAATAAAATACAGCAAATATCACCCTGGCAAATATCTTGTGGCCTGGCATCCGAAAGCAAGCGAGGAAAATGAAAGAACGACAGTAGTTATTGAGAATACTACTTTCGGAGAAATATTATACCGTCAGATTGCCGGAGCTTTAGCAAGAAGAATTGTTAATTATGCCAAAGAAGGAATGCAGGTAATCCAGGGCGAAGATGCCGGATTTATAAAATTCGGGTCAAGAGTAGATTTGTATCTTCCTATTGGTACTGAAATTAACGTAAAACTGAATCAAAAAGCAGTTGGAGGTATAACCGTAATCGCAACAAAGTCTTAATGTCGGAAAAAGATTTAGATACTCTGTTTGAAGAAGCCTATGAACTGGCATCAAATATGACAGAACCTTTACCACAGGATGTCATGCTACGCATTTATGCTTATTACAAACAGGCAACCCAGGGCACTGCTAAATCAAAAAGGGTTACCAGTGTAGATTTAAGGGATGCTTTCAAAACAAACGCCTGGATACAGATTAGTCACCTGTCCAGCGACGAAGCAAAACGACTTTATATAGAAACAATTCATTCACTTATTAAAAAATAATTATGAAAAAAACGCAATTATTTCTTTCGAGCCTGGTATTGGCATTCGTATTGCAATCTTGCAATAAAGAAAAAAAATTAGAAGAAGTAGAAGTACCGTTACCTGCAACTGAAGAGAAAGCACCTATGGGCAATCCTGACGATGTAGCAGCAGAACCGGGAGCTTTTAAAATGATGAAACTTCCTTATGCCTATGATGCTTTAGAGCCGCATATTGATGCTAAAACCGTTGAAATCCACTATTCAAAACACCACGTTGGATATGTAAACAATCTGAACAAGGCTATTGCCGGAACAGCATTGGAAAAACAAACCATTGAGGAAATCCTGTCTAAATTGGATTTAGAAAATAAAGCGGTACGCAATAATGCCGGAGGATACTACAACCACAACCTTTACTGGGAAATTATGGGACCTAAGAAAGGTGGTGAGCCTACTGGTGCTCTTGCAGAAGCTATCAACAAAGACCTTGGTTCTTTTGAAAATTTCAAGACACAGTTGACCGAAGCGGCTACAAAACAATTTGGTTCAGGATGGGCATGGTTAGTAGTTGACAAAACAGGTAAACTTGTTATTGGCAGCACACCAAACCAAGACAACCCATTGATGCCAAACATGTCAGTTTCCGGTACTCCAATCCTAGGTTTGGATGTTTGGGAACATGCTTACTACTTAAAATATCAAAACAAAAGACCAGATTATATCACGGCCTTTTTCAACCTGATTAACTGGGATGCTGTTGCTAAAAAATACGAAGCTGCAAAAGCTGCTTCTGCTCCTAAAGCATAACAAATTCATATGAGTCGTCCTAAAATAGGTTGACAGATTTTAGAATAAAAATATATTAACCGGTCAGGTTTCCTGGCTGGTTTTTTTCATGTATAAAGTTAGGTGTTTTCATTTTCAGACTCAAATGTGGTCTTTT